>BNJU01001087.1_pt1:650000-1070148 | contig 1070148 bp, 958 predicted proteins | sample 8539281 | NCBI WGS metagenome assembly BNJU01 (sample SAMD00202456, study PRJDB9452) | human saliva metagenome | isolation source: human saliva | place: Japan | reverse complement strand
ATCGGACTTACCGATGAAAAAGGGAGTCATCACCAACCGTAACAAGTTTATCTTGGGTCCTTCGGGTAGCGGCAAGTCTTTCTTCACCAACCACATGGTACGTCAGTATTACGAGCAGGGGGCGCACGTTCTCTTGGTCGATACGGGTAACTCATATCAAGGATTGTGTGAACTTATCCACCGCAAGACCAAGGGCGAGGACGGTGTGTATTTCACCTATACCAATGAAAGTCCGATATCCTTCAACCCTTTTTACACGGATGATTATTTCTTCGATGTAGAGAAGAGAGAGAGTATCTGTACGCTACTGCTTACGCTTTGGAAAAGTGCCGATGAGCATATCACTAAGACCGAGGCAGGTGAACTTGGTTCAGCCGTAAACTCCTATATCGAGCTGATATGTGCTGACCACAGCGTTACGCCCTGTTTTAATACTTTCTATGAGTATCTGCGGGATGTGTACCGCAAGGATATGGAAAAGCGTGACATCAAGGTAACGCTCTCGGACTTCAATATCAACAACCTCCTGACGACATTGAAGCAATACTATCGTGGTGGTCGATATGATTTCCTGCTGAACTCGGACAAGAACATCGACCTGCTAAGTAAACGCTTCATCGTCTTTGAGATTGACCAAGTGAAGGACAACAAGGACCTCTTTCCTGTGGTAACGATTATCATCATGGAAGCCTTCATCAACAAGATGCGCCGATTGAAAGGTATCCGCAAGATGATACTCATTGAGGAAGCGTGGAAAGCCATTGCTTCGGCAAACATGGCAGATTACATTAAGTATCTCTATAAGACGGTGAGAAAAGTATTTCGGGAAGCCATTGTCGTAACACAGGGAGGTGGACGATATCATCCAGTCGCCCATTGTCAAGGAGAGTATCATCAACAACTCAGACTGCAAAATCTTGCTTGACCAGCGCAAGTACATGACCAAGTTCGATGGCATACAGGCGATGCTCGGTCTTTCGGAAAAGGAAAAGAGCCAGATACTCTCCATTAACCAGAACAATGACCCGAACCGACTCTACAAGGAAGTTTGGATAGGTCTGGGCGGTATGCAGAGTGCCGTCTATGCTACGGAAGTGAGCATGGAGGAATACCTTACCTATACTACCGAGGAGACTGAAAAAGTGGAGGTGATGCAGCGCGCGGAACAGCTGGGTGGCGACATAGAAATGGCTATCCGTCAGCTTGCCATAGAGAAAAGAAACAATAAAAAGAAATAAGTACAAACCATCAAAACTATAGTAACAATGAAAAAGTACATCTTAATGGCTCTCTTAGGATTGAGCCTTTCTGTTCCCAAAGCCCACGCACAGTGGGTAGTAACCGACCCTGGCAATTTTGCCGGCAACATCGTCAATTCTGTCAAGGAGATAGCCACCGCCTCGAAGACGGTGAAGAATACCCTTGACGGTTTTAAGGAAGTGGAGAAACTCTACAACGACACCAAGAAGTATTACGATGCCCTGAAGAAGGTGAACAACCTCATCGGCGATGCCTACAAGGTCAAGGAGTGTATTCTCATGGTGGGTGACATCTCAGAGATTTATGTTATCTCGTATAAGAAGATGCTCTCGGACAAGAACTTCCGCCCTTCGGAACTCGCTGCGATGGCTTCGGGCTATGCCAAGCTCTTGGAGCAGAGCGGTGAGAGTCTCAAGGAACTAAAGTCCATTGTTAAGAGTAATGTCTTCTCGATGAACGACCACGAACGAATGCAGGCCATTGACCGTATTTATACTACGCTGAGAGAAAACCGCTCGCTTGTATCATACTATACAAGGAAAAACATCTCCGTAAGCTACGTGCGTGCAAGGGAGAAGAACAACCTTGCTTCCGTCAAAGCACTCTACGGCAATACGGCAAGTAGGTATTGGTAATCAGGTCATTGGTGATTCATACATCTAAACACACTTGCTTATGGATTTTGCCAGTTTACATGAGCTGCTACGCTCAACCTATGACGAGATGATGCCGCTCTGTGCCCAGATGACGGGCATTGCCAAGGGCATTGCGGGCTTGGGTGCGCTCTTTTATATTGCTCTTCGGGTATGGGCTTCCATTGCCCGTGCCGAGGCAATAGATGTCTTTCCCTTGCTGCGCCCCTTCGTCTTGGGCTTCTGCATCATGTTCTTCCCGACAGTCGTACTGGGTACGATGAATGCCGTTCTCTCGCCCGTAGTGCAGGGAACGGAGATGATGGTACACCAACAGGAGGGGAACCTTGCCGAGCTTACTGCCAAGCGAGACAAGTTGCAAGAGGAAGCCTACCTTAGGAATCCTGAAACAGCTTACCTTGTTTCCAACGAGAAGTTCGATGAGAAGATAGAGGGAAATGGGCATCATTGGACCTGAAGATGCCGTGACGATAGCGGGTATGTATGCCGAGCGTGCTGCCTATCAGACCAAGCAATGGATCATGAAGATGGTACATGACCTCTTGGAACTCCTATTCCATGCTGCAGGGCTTATCATCGACACGCTACGCACCTTCATACTCATCGTTCTTGCCATTCTCGGTCCGATAGTCTTCGGCATAGCCGTATGGGATGGTCTTGCTGGCTCACTTACGGCATGGTTCTCACGCTATATATCGGTCTATCTGTGGCTGCCTGTCAGCTCTATTCTTACGGCACTGCTTACGAAAATACAGGTGCTGATGGTACAGAAGGATATCGAAGCACTCAGTGACCCTAACTACCTGCCTGATTCGGGGACGTGGTACTACATCGTCTTCTTCCTTATCGGTATTGTAGGCTACTTCTGTGTACCTACCGTGGCAGGCTGGATTATCGAAGCTGGAGGTGGTATCGGCTCATACGGTCGTAATGTCAACCAGACAGCACAGCATGGTGCGCAAGGCGCATATACCGGTGGCAAGGCTGCTATGGCTGGCGCAGGTGCTGCTGTGGGAAATGTCGGTGGACGTATCAAGGGTGCACTGCTCAAAGGAAAATAATCAATCAAAAAAAAGAAAAAATGGAATTCAAATCACTTGGTAATATCGAGACCTCATTCAGACAGATAAGACTCTACGCCTTTGTCTTTGCTATCGTCTGCGTGGCAGTAAGCGGTTATGCTGTCTATGCATCATACAGCTTCGCTAAGGAGCAGAGGGAGAAAATCTATGTGCTTGACCAGGGAAAGTCGCTCATGCTTGCCCTCAGTCAGGATGCAAGTCGAAACCGTCCCGTGGAGGCAAGGGAACACGTCCGCCGTTTCCACGAACTGTTCTTTACCATTGCACCCGACAAGGATGCCATTGAAAAGAACATGGAACGTGCCTTTGTGCTGTGTGACAAGTCGGCTTTCAACTATTACAAAGACTTGGCAGAGAAGGGCTATTATAACCGTGCCATATCGGGTAATGTCAATCAGCGCATAGAGGTGGACTCTATCCACTGCAACTTTAATACTTACCCTTATGCGGTAACGACTTATGCACGGGAGTTTATCGTCCGTCAGAGCAATGTTACAGAGCGTAGTCTCATTACGACCTGCACGCTGCAGAACTCTGTCCGTTCGGACAATAACCCACAAGGTTTCTTGATGGAGAACTTCCTTGTGAAGGAGAACAGGGACATACAGACTTATAAACGATAAGGTTATGGCAAGGAAAAGAAACTTTTTACTCTCGCGTCAATATCTGCGCTTTCACCTGTGGCTTCGCCATCGGTGTGAACGGCTCACGATAAGGCAGAGAAAGGAAATCGTCTATGGGCTGAGTTTCATCTATCTGCTCTGCTCGCTTTGGATGATAGCACAGTTCTTCCTTCCTCCAAAGAAGGAGAAAACTACCCATCCCCATGGGAAAAGCTGACGGACAGTCCGATATGGACGGACAGCACTTTACAAGAGTTACACGGCAATTTTTACCTACAACATCATCAAACAATCAAAGAAAATGGATAATAAACAGAAAGAACAAATGAAGAAAGGCTTGGTCTTCGGAGGTCTGGGACTGCTGTTTGCCCTCTCAATGTGGTTTATCTTCGCACCATCGGGCAAGGATAAGACTGCAGCGGAGCAGGGACTCAACGACAGCATCCCGCAGGCAACGACAGAAAAGCTCACCGAAAACAAGCTCAAAGCCTATGAATTAGGCGACAAGGCACACGAGGAGGAACAGACCCGTGAGGAGATGGGCAGACTATCGGACTATTTCACCCAGAACACTGCTCCATCAGAGGAGCAGCGTGCAGAGACAGCTGCTTCTACGGCAAAGATAGAAAACTCCATGCATCGTTATGAGGAGAACAATCGGCTCTTGAACTCCTTTTACGCTCCCGATCCACACGAGCAGGAGCGTGAAGCCCTGCGCTCGGAGATTGATAATCTAAAGAAAGAACTATCTCAAAAGGATAGTAAGGAGGACAATGAAGAGAAACGGCAGCTTGCCTTGATGGAAAAGAGCTATCAGATGGCAGCAAAGTATCTGCCCAAAGCATCAACTCCACCTACCTTCAATAATGGTCTGGCGGCAGGGAAATGAAAAAAACGGAAGATACAGCAGGTGGCTCTAACGCCGCTAAGGGCAAGACCATGCAGAAGGAAAAAGCACGTAATGGAAGTTCTGCTGGAGCGTAGGGCAGATAGTATCTTCACTTGATCAGCCTATGAGCGATGTGTACTTTATGGAGGAATATGGCAAGAAGGCTCGTAATATGGGCTTTCATTCGATTACCAATAATTCTCCTTCTTTGATGCGCAATACACTGAAAGTTGTAGTGGACAGGACTACTGTTCTTAAAGAGGGCGACAATGTCGTACTCCGTCTGCTGGAAAGTGCCAAGGTAGAGGGGCTGCACATTCCACGGCAAAAGCCGACTCATAGCCGTTGCCAAGATTGAGGGTAACCGTATGCACCTACTTATCAAAAAGCATTGAGGGTGGACGGGCATATCATAGCCGTCAAACTCTCGGCATACGACATGGACGGACAGGAGGGTGTGTATATACCTGGTTCGGAGGATATCAATGCGCTTAAGGAAGTCGGGGCGAACATCGGTGGTTCAATGGGCACATCCTTTACCTTCGCTTCCTCTGCCAAGGACCAGATTATCTCCGAGGGCTGCCCGTGGGGTGATGCAGGGGTGCAAGTCAGCTGCTTCAGAAGAAACTGCGTACTATCAAGGTAACACTCAAAGGTGGTTACCGCCTTTTTCTTAGTTCAGTCCAAATGAAACAATCGAAAAAAAGATAAGTAAAAAAATAACATCAAATAAAAAAAGGAACAATGAAGAAAAATTATTTTTATCAATGGCTATGCTTGCCATGGTAGGAGCAACAACCACAGCACAGGGAAAATAATGATGGTCTGACACCGAGCCGTCCGCTTACTTCGGGAGAGCTCTTTCAAGGTATGAGCCGTGCCATTCCTACAGGGCGTGTCGTACTGCCGTATGGTCTGGACGTTACCTTTGACAAGACCGTGCATCTTATCTTCCCTTCTGCCATTCGCTATGTAGACTTAGGTTCGCAGAACATCATTGCAGGGAAGGCGGAGGATGCAGAGAACGTACTGCGTGTAAAGGCTTCGGTGAAGGACTTTGAAACGGAAACCAATATGAGTGTCATCTGTGAGGACGGCTCTTTCTATGCTTTCAACGTAAAGTATGCCGATGAACCGGAGAAACTCAGCATAGAGATGAAGGACTTCTTGTCACCAACGGACGGACGACTGCCGAGCAATCGCTCTGACATTTACTTTAAGGAACTTGGTAACGAGTCGCCCGTATTAGTAAAGCTGATGATGCAAACTATCTATCAGAACGACAAGCGTACCATCAAGCATATCGGTGCACAGCAGTTTGGTATGAAGTTCCTGCTTCGTGGCTTGTATGCCCATAATGGCTTGCTGTATTTCCACACTCGAATGGAAAAACGGCACGAATATGCCGTACTCAGTGGATTTTATCACCTTTAAGGTGGTTGATAAGAAGATGGCGAAGCGTACCGCCATACAGGAACAACTGTTACAGCCACTTCGTGCCTATCATCAGGTGATGCAGGTGCGTGGTATGGGTAGTGAACATGCTGTGTTTGCACTCGAACAGTTTTTCTCTTGCAGAAGACAAGCAGCTTGAAGTGACGCTCTATGAGAGAAATGGCGGTCGTACGCTGACCTTTCATGTAACGGCAGAAGACCTGCAAGCGGCAAAGAAGATTGATAACCTCAAACTGAAATGGTAGACATTATGAAGAAGAAAAATCATTTTATCGGTTTTGTGCAGCGGTGGCAATGGCTTTTAGCTTGCCATCGCAGGCACAACGACTGATACCAAAGCAAAGGGGAATAGAGGTCATGGGGAGTGTTCCGCTTATCAAGAGTGAAAAGTTCCTTGCTGCTGACAATTTCGGCATGGGAGCAGCACTCACACGATATCTGAGTCGTGAGAATTATACCTTTGTTATGGCAGAGTATGAACAGCAGAATATGCCGTACAGAAGTTATAACGTAAAACTCAAGGATGCTCTCTTGCAGGTGGGCTATATGCATCCTGTTCTCTCCGACAGAGATAAGAACGTGTTTCTTTATGGCGGCATATCCGCTTTGGGTGGCTATGAGCAGCTGAACGAGGACAAGAAGCTGCTGCCCGATGGGGCGACGCTGCTCGACCGCTCTCGCTTTGTCTATGGCGGTGCCGTGCATGGTTCGGTGGAAGTGTTCCTAACGGACAGAGTTCTCTTTCTTGTAAAGGCGCAGGGACGGTTCCTCTTTGGAACGGACGTGCATCGTTTCCGTCCTGCTGTTTCAGCTGGACTAAGGTTTAACTTTTAAGTAGAAGAAAAGATGAAGAAGATATTGAATACGATTTGGGTAATGGGTGTGCTGACCCTTGCCGTGTTTTGCCTATCTGCTTGTGATAGGGATTTGGATGTTCAGCAGTCTTATCCGTTTACGGTGGAAATAATGCCGGTTCAGAAGGACATCATAAGGGGACAGACGGCTGAGATACGCTGCACACTAAAGCGGAGCGGTAAGTTTGCCGACACTCGCTATACGATACGTTATTTCCAGTCTGACGGCAAGGGCTTGCTAAGAAATGATAACGGCACTGTCTTCAAGCCGAACGACCGCTATCCGCTGACGAAGGATGTGTTCCGCCTGTATTACACTTCGCTCTCATCTGACCGCCAGACGATTGATGTATATGTGGAGGATAGTTTCGGCAGGGTTCAGCAGCTGACCTTTAGTTTTTAACAACGAGCGAGAAGAGGGCAAGAAGCCTGCATCTTCTCGCCACTAAAAACGTAATTGATGCGAACGATAAATTCTTTCATTTTACTTTGTGTATTCTGCCTGTTCTGTCAGCCGACCCTTGCCCAGCGCAGGGTGCGGCTGGCAGACTCTACACAGGCGTGCAGTAGTAGTAGTAAAAATACTTTGAGGGCATGCACAGCTGGAAGAATTATCCGTATGTTGGATATGGGCATCAGCTGCAACCTGGAGAACGTTTCACTGCGGATATGACAGAACGGCAGGCGGACTCCCTGCTCCGTGCCGACCTTTGGAAATGCTTTGAACACTTCAAAGGATATGGCAAGGATGCCCTGCTGCTGACCTTGCTTGCCTACAATGTGGGCGTGGGGCGACTGCTTGGCTATGGTAAGCACCCAAAGAGTAGGCTGTTGCGAAAAATAGAGGCTGGAGATAGGAACTTTTATCAAGAGTATATTTCGTTCTGCCGATATAAGGGAAAAGTCTTGAGTGGGTTAGTCAAACGACGAAAGGTTGAGTTTGCGTTGTTCTATATCATCTAACTATATTAAACCAAGAATTATTCCTATGATGTTACTTCTATTTTGCTGAAAAATTGTAACTTTGTAATACGATTAAATAGGATAAGCAATGAATGAAGAAACAAAAAAGGTACTCTTCGTCTTATTGAATGAGTACACAGATTGGGAAGGTGCTTTTCTCTCTACAGCCCTTCATGTTGGCGTAATACCAGGTAGTGAAATCAAGTACAGAGTGTATACAGTTGCTCCGACATTAGATGCAGTCTGTTCCATTGGTGGATTCAAAACGTTGCCCGACTATTCTTTTGAGAATATGCCCAAAGACTATGCAGCCTTAGTCCTTATTGGTGGCAATCGATGGGATTCACCTGAAGCAGAACTTGTTGCGCCATTGGTACAAGAAGCATTGGATAAGGGTAAAATCGTAGGAGCGATATGCAACGGAGCATCGTTTCTGTGTGCTCATGAGCTGCTGAACAACGTAAAACATACGGGTAATGGTCTCGACCAACTTAAACAATGGGGTGGTGAAAAGATACACGAACGAAAGCAGGATATGTGAACGCCGCAGGGCTGTGAGTGATAAGAATATGTTACAGCAAATGGTGTCGCTCATTTGGAATTCACTCGAAAATGCTCTCACTTCTGAAAGCCAATACCTCGGAAAAAGATTACAGCTTGGTATGACTTTTATAAGAATGGATTTGTAAAATAGTAGTCATACTACTAAATAAAATTGATGCGTGGGTACATCGTCTCCACGCATTATAAGGGAAAAAAGTCTTGAGTGGGTTAGTCAAACGACGAAAGGTTGAGTTTGCGTTGTTCTATATCATCTAACTATATTAAACCAAGAATTATTCCTATGATGTTACTTCTATTTTGCTGAAAAATTGTAACTTTGTAATACGATTAAATAGGATAAGCAATGAATGAAGAAACAAAAAAGGTACTCTTCGTCTTATTGAATGAGTACACAGATTGGGAAGGTGCTTTTTCTCTACAGCCCTTCATGTTGGCGTAATACCGGTAGTGAAATCAAGTACAGAGTGTATACAGTTGCTCCGACATTAGATGCAGTCTGTTCCATTGGTGGATTCAAAACGTTGCCCGACTATTCTTTTGAGAATATGCCCAAAGACTATGCAGCCTTAGTCCTTATTGGTGGCAATCGATGGGATTCACCTGAAGCAGAACTTGTTGCGCCATTGGTACAAGAAGCATTGGATAAGGGTAAAATCGTAGGAGCGATATGCAACGGAGCATCGTTTCTGTGTGCTCATGGCTCTTGAACAACGTAAAACATACGGGTAATGGTCTCGACCAACTTAAACAATGGGGTGGTGAAAGATACACGAACGAAACAGGATATGTGAACGCACAGGGCTGTGAGTGATAAGAATATTGTTACAGCAAATGGTGTCGCTCATTTGGAATTCACTCGAGAAATGCTCTCACTTCTGAAAGCCAATACCTCGGAAAAAGATTACAGCTTGGTATGACTTTTTATAAGAATGGATTTGTAAAAATAGTAGTCATACTACTAAATAAAAATTGATGCGTGGGTACATCGTCTCCACGCATCAATTTTATAGTTAGCAATCACACATACATTTTATTTTATGGATGTGGTTCTGGCTGAGGTCCTGGATTGGGATGTTCCTCACCAGAATTCTTGTCAGGTGCTGAAACACGCTCGTAGCTCACGCCAGTAAGTGTAAAATACTTCTTTGAGGGAGTGAGGTGTACCACAGGTTTCGTAATATGCACCTTTGGATTGAATTCCGTTTTTCCCTTCTCAACCAATTTACTCTGGAAAGAAGGTGTAAGTGTCCCGATGTCTCCGAAGTCTACAATGTCTCCGTTCTCAACGTGCTTTTTTGCTATTTCAGCTGCAAGTCTGAGAACAGCCTCGACTTCTGCACCAGTGAACGTTGTAGCGTGTGCCACTTCGTCACAGAAACTACGATGATCAACTCTCTTTCGCCCTGTAGGATGTGCCTGCACAACGATTTTTCCTTTCAAATTTCCAACTGTTCCTTTACGCTCCTTTAGCGTATAGGCAATAGGTCTGTTCGCCATAGTAACTAGTCTTGCCCCCGATTGTTAAGCCTTTGGAGGCTGGGGCTTTATCCTCCTCAGGCTTGTTAGTAGATTTATATCACAAAGGTAAGAAATTTCTTGACTATCTCCAAGAAAAAACACATACTTTTTTTGACACTTATCAACCCTTTTTCGCAAAAGGGTTCACCTAAACGAGTAAAACTATCTACCTATTATCAGAAAAAGGTCTACCTTTTCCGCCAAAAGGGTCTACCTTTTCAATTAAAAAGGTCTACCTTTTTCACCGAAAAGGTAGACACTTTTTGAAGAAACTGGCAAATCTTTCTGTAGATTTGGATATGGTTAATTAATAACCCTAATGAGAATATGCAGTATTTGGCTTTCACCTTGTCCGCCAATTTTCAATTCATCCGCATAGTTGTAGATGATGTCCTCAATCTCTGTCTTCATATCTCTGATAATTTAATGGTTCATACTTTATGCTGTTGCTTTCATTCTTCGGCTTATAAGACCTCGATTGGCATTGACAAGGTTTACAATTTGCTCGTGATATTCCGTATTCTTGTTGCATACCCCACGACTTTGCACCACTTCCAAAGTTCGTAATGATACTTCAATGGTTTCTATTCGCTTGCCTTCAATGGTAGCCGAAAGGATAAGGGAGTCTTCCTTAAGGTAGTATGCATTAGAAAATACGCAATGGTGCATTGATACACCTTCTTCCAAATGTTCCTGCACGCTCTCCAACACGTGGACTTGGATTATGCCGTCCGTAAAACAGATACCGAAAAACTTGGATTTGAGTTCCTTGAAGCGTTTCTCATCTTCGATTGCCTTCTGCTGCTTCTGTTCTATCTCCTCCCTTTCACGCAATCTGAGAAGTTCCTCATGTCTGCGGTCGTGTTCGCCTTTAAGGTCTTTTGGGCATAAATATTTTGGATTATGAATATCCTTTCCTAATCTTCTAAGTGTATCTACATAATCACTCCAAAGAGAAATGTCTGTTATCTCATAGCCGTTACGAACTGCAATTTTGTAGGACTGCCATAGTTCCTCAAAAGTCCTCCTGTTGCCAAGAAAGTAACGTAAATGGTCTGTGCTACCTGCCTTTAGTAATGTTTCCACACGGCTGTCTGTAAGCAATGCAGGAATAAGATGGGTAGGCACGATGCCATAGAAATTATCCTTAAAACCATTTCTTTGAAGTTTATTTGTAACCTTGAACTTCGGATATATGGGTGAGTAGGCAATATGCTGATAGGCTTCATTATCGTTGCGTATCGCCATAGGGCTATAATAGGAAAAGGTATCAACATAGTGTCCCAATACCCTCTGTATGGCAACCACAGTTTTTCGTCCCTGCATATTCCACCAATATTGCCCAATCTCAATTATAGAAGTCTGTGCTTTGTAACCTTTCTCCATACCCACAACAAGTAGGAACATACGTAATACTTGAAACTCTCCACAAGTAGTAAGTATGGTGAAATACTGCTTCTGCTGCAACTTGCGTTCGTAGGTTTCCTTGACCTGCAACTTTGCCCTGCAATGAGGGCAAGTGCAAGTTTCTCTATGTTTGTTCATTACCCAACTATGCCCACAATCCATACAAGTGGTACGACCTTTTGGCAAGCGGTAGGCGAAGTGGTCTATGCACTCACGGAATGCCCACTTGCTTTGTGTCTTGGTTATCGGGCGAAGATACTTGCTTTGTTCCAAAACTGCCTTCTCAAATTTGTTTCTCGGTTTCATAGGCTTAAATCGAATAGTGATGGTTGTACTTGGGTTGCTATGTTCTCGGTCTTTTTCACTCGTGCGTTACGGCTCTGTAACTTGGCAAGTTCCTCACGCTGATATTGCTTAATGGCTTCCTGCCTTGCTTCGGCTTTCTCCTCCTCTGTGAGTTCCACAATATGATTTACTGCCACTCTGCAAGTGATTTCCTTTCCTACTTCAATTTCATCCTCGTCATAGTAGTGTACCGCCATTGAGTAGATTTCATCGTCCTCAAAGCCATTGCAGCCATTCGCCTGCACTTGGTTCAAGATGTAGGTTACACACTCCTCGATGCTCTTGTTAGGCTTCATCAAGTTGGGTGCAAACAAATGGTCTGTCGCTGCACGCTGATTGAGATACTCGGCTATTGCTCTCGTAAAATGTTCTGTTCCTTTCATAGTCGTTTAATGTTTGGGGATTTCTACTATTTGATTGACACTACCATACAAATAGGCTCTTAGGCTGGTGCGGTCGGGTGCGTAATACTCTGCCCAATGTCCGTATTGATTGACCAAATACTTCTTCAATACGTCCATAAAGTCAAACCGATAACCCATAAGGGGTACGGCTGTACGGAAATAGGTGTTTGAGTTCACCGCTTCACATAGCCAATTCTTTTCCTCACGGCTCATCATTTCGCCACGATAGAGTTTCATACGCAGGAGATATACTTTGCTATTACAAAGGCTCTCCAACGGGGGAACGTCCCATTGTACAAACTTAATTGCCAACACTTGCTCACTTTTTTCAGCCGTAGGGTTAATGCGGTAATGAGAGGAGGAGCTATATCCTTTTCTGTTCATCGAAGATGTTGTATTTACTTTTTGCTTATCCATAGCGACATTTTTTTTATGCGTCCAAAGATCGGAGTATGCTGATTCCTTTTTGTAGCAAAATAGAGGTAGCGGGGCGGGCTTGCACAAGGTTTTGGCGGAAAATACTACCCGTAGGTGTGGAGATTTTCCAGACAAACCAAGCGGCACAGACCTTTTGAAAGCCACAAGCCCCGTACTACCTTTGCGGATAAAAAGGAAACCAGCACCGAGCCGTGGCACACGTATCGAAGTGGAATGGATGGACTTCAGAAGCGAAAGTGCAACAACATAAAAAGTTGTCTAACCCAAAATATCGTCATAGAATATCAGTTTGTCTTTAGACTTTATATATTAAAGTTTACAAATAACACACGTATGGTGCAGATAAAAGCCTTTAATTATCGTAATATAATACTATTAAAAATAAATCTTTAGTTAAAAAAACATACTAAGGTGAAAAAAACTTATGCTATTATCATTTTTTAACTTTGTATCAAACATCTATATTATTATAAAGATTTGTATTATGTACAAAGAACTTGTAAATGGAACTTTTATTCAGCAAGATATTAGTTATGTGTCACTTATGCGTAGACATATAAAGAAGCATCCTTCCTATTTACAACCTTTATTTGAAGCTATTAGTAATGCGCTTGAAGCGACAAATGGAGAAAATGATATTATCACAATAAGAATAAAAAGGTCTAAAACTCTATTAGAGAATAAGTTGACTTTTTAATTCTATAGAAATTACTGACACAGGTGTTGGTTTTTGATGATAAGAACTTCAAAAAGATTAAGAAATATATATGATGAGTCAAAAAAACTGTAATAATCTAGGTACAGGAAGGATACAATATTTGCATTTCTTTGGCAAAACAGATATCTATAGTTCCTACAATGATAATGGAGTTTTAAGAAATCGTAGGATTGTCCTTTCTACAGATTTTTACAGTAAAGAAAATTCTGTAATATGGATGAGTGATATGGCAGAGTCTGAATCTAACAACTTTTTAGGAACAAGTATTACTTTCTATTTTCCCAAATCTGATATAGATAGACAAAAATACGAAGAATTAACAACAGAAGAACTACGTAGAAAAATTCTACTACATTATTTAAGTCGCTTTTTGCTTAAACAAAGATCATCTTCAAACTATAAAAATTGAAAATTATATCAATAATGTTCATGATTCTGAAAGTGATCAAGTTATATGTGGCAGCGACATTCCTGCCGCAGATTACCAAGAATCCTTTAAATTGGAATATTTACTATATAATAAGGATACTAAAAAATTTGAGAGACAACAAGAAAGAGAATCTTTCCAAATAAATTCGTACTTACTTCCAACAACTATACAAAGGAAAAAAATGAGATAAAGTTAACGAGTAAGGATGAAACTGTAGAGGTTAGTGGTTTAGATTTATCTTTTATTGATAAATCTTCTAAAAATAAAAAGGGAAATACATGTTGTGTCTTGTTTCAAGTACATTCTTAACAGAGCAAGATGGTGATCTACGAGGAAAACTACATTTAAAAACAAAAAAAGATTTTATTCGCCAAAATGACGCTTTTGAAATATCTGAACCTCATATTTTTATAGATGAGATAGAAGAACATATCGTTTCAAAAATCACAACGTTTTATCCTCAGATTAAAAAAATAAAAGAAGAATATGATAAGGAATTAGAAGAAATAATTGAATTATTTGCACTTGATAGGAATATTATAAAGGAAGTAGGTTATAAATATGGTGAGAATATCGCAGCTTTCTTAAAGCGTTATAAAGAATATAATGCAGAAGTCGCTGCTAAGAAAGAAGCTAGAATGAAGTCTGTTATTGATTCTCTTAAAACCCTTGACACTACTGCTAACAATTACAGGCAAAATTTCAACAAAAAGATTAAAGAGTTATCAAAATTAATACCTCAGAAGAATCGAGCAGATATTACAAATTATATTTCAAGCAGAAAAGCTGCGTTATCTATATTAAAGTTTATCCTTAAAAAACAGTTGGAGGTTCAGACCAATAATAAAATTAGCAAGCGTCAACAAAATGAAAAGTTAATTCATAATCTACTTTTCACACGGCATTCAACAGATCCTATAGAAAGTAATCTGTGGATACTTAATGAAGATTTTATCCATTATAATGGTATTTCAGAAGGTGAGCTGCGAAATGTAAAAATTCAAGGAGAATCTTTTTTAAGAGAAGATTTAACTGGAAGCGAACTTGCGAAACTAAAACGATACAATAGGGATCAATTAGGCAAACGTACAGACATTCTCCTTTTTCCACAGGAACATAAATGTATTATTATAGAACTGAAAAGTACAGAGGCTGATGTCACCAAATATCTTGACCAAGTAATAGATTATGCAGGACTAATACGCCAATACTCAAAGGATAAATTTGAAATTACAAATTTCTATGCTTATCTAATAGGTGAAGACTTTGACTTTGACGCCGTTATAAACAGGAATCCCTCATTTATTGAATCGGATTATCTGGATTATCTTTATATACCAGATCAGAAGATTAATGGTGGTAAACATCGAGAAAAAGGAACTATGTATTTTGAAGTTTTAAAGTATTCCTCTTTGTTAGAAAGAGCAGAATTACGAAATAGTGCATTTATATCCCCTTTATTCAAATAAGCCATAAAAGATATTTTAGAAATTTAAGTTACACATTATGGATCACAAATCTCCTAATAAAAGTAATGGGGGTGAATGTAATCGACTGATTACTAATAAAAAGCAGAATATATAATCTGATAAGGTGAACGACTAAGAAACGAGCGAGTTTCTTTCCCTTTCTTTATTCTGCAAAGTCTCAAAGAACTCTCTGTTTGATGTTGCAAAGATAGCGATATAATTCATATAAGCAAAGTATTTACGTTGTTTTTTCAATGAAAATCAACCTTAGACATTTCTAATTCTATAAAATCGCCATTTTAAGGTATTGCATATATCTATGAACAATGGTAATTTTGCAAAATGATAATCAAAAGAATTCTTTTAATCTTCATCATTCTACTTCTGCTGTTTCCCACTGCTAATGCTACTATTTTGAATTTAGTTGTGGGTGATACTATATACCCTACTCGAAACATGTTTCTTCATTACATAAAACGATAGAACTCGATGAAGTTCAAGTTATTGGACAGCGGAAATTGTTTTTCCATAAGAAAAAGACACCACGTTTATCAATACTGATTGCCTTCGAGTAAGGAAAGGTGCTAACTTGGAAGACTTAATCAGGAATATTCCGGGCATGGAATACGACAAGGCGAACAGGCAACTATCATTCAAAGGAAAGCCATTGAACGGCGTAAACATCAATGGCGAGACCTTTATGGGCAACGACATTATCGCAGCGTTGGAGAATATGCCAACCGATGCAGTGGAACTACTGAAACTGTATGACATGCTCAGCGCATTGGAGAAAATGACGGGAGTAGATGATGGTGCCGACAATTATGTGCTGGACATCAAGACCAAATCTACCTACAATGGCAGCCTGACAGGAACACTAACGGCTGAACACGGCAATCGCGACAGACGCAGGGGATGAGGTACAGGGCAATCTATTCAATGCCGATGGCGAAAAACACCTCGCTGACTTTGCGCTCTGACAATCTTAGTAATATGAACATTGGGGAAACAATTTCCAAAAACATATTGTCGGGCAATATCGTGAAGAAATTTGGTAAGAAAAATTACGCTCAATGCAAGCCTCTCACTCAATGCCTTCCACAATGGAAGCGAGAATCATGACTATGATGAGCAATATCTTTCATCGGGAACAAAAATATCGGGAATCAATGCTGCTTTCCTTGAGCAAGAATCACAGTAATGCCGCAAACATAAATCTGCAGTATAACATAGACAAAAAAAGACTTTTGCTGAATATAAGTGCAAATGGAAACTTCGGACGGTCAGACAACCTGACTGACAACACAACATACCTATATGAGCGCAATACGGCTGCGGACACGCTGACCTCGGGAACGCTGCGAAATAACACAAAAAAAGCAATGGAAAGAATTACCATGTATCTGCCGACCTCACACGGCGGATTGGCAAGGCTGGGGCATCATTTACCGTGAAGGCGACACTTGGCGGTAACTCGAATGAAACTAATAATACCAGCCTTTCACTGACGAAATTCCACTACCTGCGCAACGCTGTGGGCGGAGATTCACTACTGTTGCGCAATCTTTGCCAACAACTGCCCACCCTGCGCAACGAAAGCAGAATATCATTGCAATATACCCATCCTTTTGGCAAACAGTTGAAATTGCAGACAGGGTACGGACTGCATCACGAAGAGGATAGAAACACAAGCAACACTTACGACTATACTATACCGAATAGACCATACATAGATAGCCTAAGTTATGAGAACACACTATCTATATGTGGGCAGGGAACTCACCCTGAGAATGGATTATAAGGGTAAGCAATGGAAGATAAACAGTGGCATTGATGTAGACCACCCGACTTTGAACTACGAAGGATGAAATTTTTTTCAGGGACAACTTCCAGCATTTCCAAAAAAACAGTTTAACCATTGACTTGGAGACAAACAAACAATTTGAGCATTAAGGTTTAAACCGAATTTTTTTCCGAAATTGACCTGACCTGACTTTTTCCTGAAAAATCGACTTTAAAAGCTGTTTTTACAGATAAATCAGGTTTCTCTAACAGACAGGAAATAAATGCTAAGTATTTGGCTTTAAACTTAAAAATCAAAAAAATAAGTGTTTTCTTTTTAATGTTTAACAGGGCTGATTTGACAGTTGGCGGTGGCAAGAAACTTTCAGGACCTACCTCATAGACAAGTTTCAAATCAAAAAAAGTATGATAGAAAACGGTATATGGATTGTAAAAGCTTCCTCGAAAAATAACTTTTGTGTAGGTTCTAATTGAAGGATAATGGAACCTCCCAGAAAAATTTCCAAGACTCTCAAACATCAGGATTTTTGAAAATATCGGAAGTAATGCCATAAGGAATATTTGACACCACTTTGAAAGGAAATTTCGGAACTGCAAAATTCCTAAAATCACAACCGACAACTTGAACATTTCGGGCATCAGAAAAATAATTTTCGTAAATGTTCAACCAAAAGCTGTGTCGTTTTCAATAGCAACAACATTGTTGGCGATTTTTAATAAATGAACAGTAAGAAACCCTTGCCTGCCCCAATATCTAAAACCGTATCCTGATTACTTATATTTGCTTGTCTTATTGCATCTTTTATTAGCACTTTATCAATAGTAAAGTGCTGACCCGTAAAACGAACGGGCAATTTCTTTTTTGTCATTAGTAACTTCTTACAGGTGAATACTTCTTGAGTTCAACTTATAAATGCAACTTTTTGGGTGCGGATAATAAGCAATAAAAACATTTATTTTTCAGAGAGGAAAGAGAGACAATGTCCCCCTTTCTCTCACTCTGAATGGATAAAGTTTGCTATCTTTGCTTTAATTGTCCGTCCAAAGAAAAAAAAGTTGCAGATGAGCAAACATATAACCGAGGAACAAAGGTATGCAATTTTCTATGATGTTGCAAATACCGATGAGCAAAAAAGCAATAGCGGAAGCTATCGGAGTAGATAAAAGCACTGTTTACAGGGAGATAAAGCGCAATTGCGACGCCCGAAGTGGTAGCTATAGCATGGAGCTTGCCCAGCGAAAAAGCAGACAGGCGCAAGCAGCAAAAACATCGCAAGGAAGTGCTTACACCGGCAATGAGAAAACGGATAATAAAGCTGTTGAAGAAAGGATTCAGCCCGGAGCAGATTGTCGGCAGGAGCCGCTTGGAGGGAATTGCGATGGTATCTCACGAAACGATATATCGCTGGATTTGGGAGGATAAGCGGCGGGGTGGCAAACTGCACAAATATCTTCGCAGACAAGGTCGCAGGTATGCCAAACGTGGTTCTAAAAAAATGCAGGGCGAGGATTTATCCGGGCAGGGTGGATATTGATGAGCGTCCCGAGATAGTGGAACTGAAGGAGAGATTTGGTGATTTAGAGATAGATACAATTATTGGTAAGAACCACAAAGGTGCCATTCTTACCATTAACGACAGAGCAACAAGCAGGGTCTGGATACGCAAGTTGTCGGGAAAAGAAGCCATCCCTGTAGCTAAGATTGCAGTATGGGCACTGCGGAAAGTGAAAAAAACTTAATACACACAATTACGGCTGACAATGGAAAAGGAGTTTGCAAAGCACGAGGAAATTGCGCAAAAAATTGGAAATAAAATTCTATTTTTGCAAACCATACCACTCATGGGAACGTGGTGCCAATGAAAACACCAACGGGCTTATCAGGCAGTATATCCCAAAGGGTAAGGACTTTAGTGAAGTAACCAACAAACAGATTAAGTGGATTGAAAATAAACTCAATAATCGACCTCGTAAAAGACTTGGATACCTCACGCCAAACGAAAAAAATTTAAACAAATTATTAATCAGAATTCTGTTGCATTTGCAAGTTGAATTCAGCTTATAATAAGAAAGGAGATGAAGAATTTACTTCCCAACAGGACATTTTATTCCCTAAAGTGTTTGATGTTGATGGCATGCGAGTTTTTATTTATTGGAAACTTCCACATCCTGTGGAAAAGCTCTATCCATATGTTGATTACAAAAATACGGAAAAATTTCAAAAGATACGTTAGTTATAGGGGATTATACAGACTTTGTGTTTGTTAATGGTCATGGTAATGCCCCAAATCAGGGAATTGTCAAAAATAAAAAAATAATAAATGTGGGGTAATACTCCAAATCAGGGAGTTATTGAAATAATTATCTGATTATCAATGTACTTTCCAAAAGATAAAGTATTAGGGCAGAGTGGAAAAAAATCGTTGAAACTGGTCCTATGTAATCGTTCAAAGTGACCCTTTTGTATCATCCAAAGAGGGATTGGACATTCGCGGTACGATACGAGTATGGGTGTTATGATTTATCAGCATTCATTCTTCTCTACTCCCAAAGGATTTTTGTCAGTTGTACTGCTTGCTGTTGTAGTCTGATGAGAATTTGGGAATAGGTTTTCGAGTTTGCCGAGCAGTTGTTGAGCAGTGGCAACAGAATGATAAGTATTGAGGACTTTCACGACTTCGTTGTACAGAACTCCTATCTTATGAGCCAAGGCAACGATTTCTGAGAGTTTCTCCAAGTAAGGTTCTTTTGCAGGGTCTTGGGTGATGACCTTAAAAGATTCACCAAGAAGCCTTGCTCGGACAAAAGTCGCTCTTTGTCTTTGCTCCCGACTTGCGATAGAGTCTGATAAGTTTCTGCTGGTCTTCGGAATTAGGTATTCTGATGTGCCATCTGTCCCATCGTGGGCAGGTGGCACATCTGCCATCTGGCTTCTTTTGTTTTTTTGCTTCTTCATTGCTTTCTAATCACGACTTTGGAGTGATTTAATCCCCTTTCAGGGGCAAGGGTCTTTTAGTGGTACAAATGGCAATTTGTGGTACAAAGACACACCTGCTGATGTAGAAAATGGGATTATAAGCTCCCTGCTGTGTTACTGCATTCATTGAATACAGTAACTCGGCGTAGGCTTGCATTCGAGGAATGCAGTAATTCAGAGTTTCCTCCATCTTTCCACATCTTCCTTGTATTGGTCGAGGTGTTCCCGCAGTACCTGTTCGACATATCCCGAAACGCTCGCTCCATGCTCACCGATTCTCCGCACCACGAAGTCTAACTTTCGTTGGATTTCCTCTGATACATACACGGCTTTGCGGTGGCTGTTGCGAAAGGGCTGGAGATATTTCCCCTGAAACTCGGATAATTGCTTCCTGTCCTTTGTTTTTCCCATTCGTTGATGAATTTCTTCGGTAGAAGTAGCCCTTTCTGTTGGCGACAACGCTGTTTCTTGATAGGACGGTTGAGAAAAAAATCCTTGTTACTCTCCTTGTCATTTTGTTCCTCAACTTTATCAACAGGCTCAAACCTTCTCTTTTCCTCTTCATAATCGGAGGGCTGGTCAAAAATCGGGTAACTCTTCGGGCTTGCGGAGCTTAACGCCATAATTTCCCATATCTCTAATGGCTTGTTCCAAGCGTTGTTTCCTTTTTTCATCTATTCTTGCCATAATTTCTTGGGTATCGGGTTATAGTGTTTTTCAAGCATGGCTTGTATGTCGCTCTGCTTGTAGAGTATCTTCCCTCCGATTTTGTAGAAAGGAAGCGTTCCTGAGTTTCTGTACTCTTGGAGCGTGCGTGTGCTGAGCCGTAATTGCCTGCACACTTCCTCGCTCGAAAGGTAAACCTCGCCATCTAACATCGGACGAGCTGTGGCACAATACCGCTCCAACTTCTTCAAAGTGCCTTCCATCAGTTGTGCAAACATCTGCATCTGAGGGTCTTCCCGCGTAATGATTTCATTCTCTGCCATAATTCATTCATTCTTTTGATTTCAATCCTTGACTGCATTCAGCATTTCACAGATGTCGGTCTGTTTGTAATAACACTTGTGTCCAATCATGGAGAAAGGGATTTTGCCCGTATCTCGGTATGATTGTAGGGTACGCTTGCTGATGCCTAAACGCTTGCACACGGCTTCGTTGTCGAGCCATTGCTCGGTCTCAGGAGGATTACCGATGAGTTTCTCCACACGATGGATAAAGTCTGCAAATTCAGAGCGATGTTGCCCCCACGCTTTGCGGTCGATGATAATGAGTTTCATTGCCTTAATTTTTGTTTTGATTACTTTATTGTTACTCAGCAAACAAACTGTTATGCAGTCCATTGCCGTACTTCTCGGGTGCAAAAAGTAAACCCTCGGAAGCACCGCTGCAAGAAATGAGGATAAGCAGGGAAATAGAGAAAGCAATAGAAAAAAACAAAGGAAATCCGTCTGTGTTATTGCGGTAATGAGATGAGGTGCCGGTTCGTTCCTTTTTATTATTTTGTTGTTTTATCGATAATTCGATAGTTCGACAAATCGAGATATCGAAGTGTCGATAGATAGTTTTATCGATAGATTATTTTGACGATATATAGTTTTGACAACAGATAGTCATGACAACAAATTGTACAAACAATAGATAGTCCGTATTATCGTCAGTCCTATCTGTTGTTAGTTGTTACGCCTTGCGTCCAAAGAGCCTGAGTATGCCGTATTCTTGTCGTGCCTATCTCTCTACGGCAGCCCAGCCTTGCAAGGTTGGGAGAGATGAATACGACCGCATGGATATAGAAAATGGCAATACCACCTTGAAACAGAAAAATCCTGCGGTGGAGATTCTTCTCTCCATCCGCAGGACTCGACCTTTCAGGGCAGACAGGCTGCCGTTGTACCTTTGCACGATAAGAAACGGCATCAGGAACTTTGCGTGCGCCTTTGCCTACAACGCCTTCGGGCTTGCTTCCTCCGTCTGTTTGACCGTTGGCAGATTGTTGCTCTCGATGAGCAGCACTATCGTGCCTGTGAGTTCGGTGTAAAGACGGTCGTATTGTCCGCTTGCGGCAAATGCGTCCGTCAGTTCATACCCAGCGAATGTGGCTTGAACAGCCTTGTTCGCCAACAATAAAAGCGAAAGCCTCTCGGGGAGCGGTGCAGGAAGTTCCCTCTCAAACTCGTCCTCCAAGACAGAAACAAGGGTATCGTACTTTGAGAAATGCAGTCCACTGAAAAGCACTTCACTTGCTATTCTTTCTGCTTCTAAATGATTAAAACCTTGCGCCACGGCATCGCAGTAGGCGGTCAGTGCCATATCGGCTCTTGCCGTGATAAACTCCTTGTCTCCCAATCGCTCGGGGTGATGTTCACTCATATAGCTTTCCAACTTCAATCGGAAGAAGGAAACTTCCTTTTTGTTCTTCTGTTTCATTGTTCTTCTTGTTAAAAAGTTAGACTTCTTTTTTGATTCATTCATTACGGCTGTTACAGCCCAATTATGGGACTTGACTTTTTCGGTGTTCTTGACGGACACAGCCGTAAGGCTTTACGCAGTACCCTTGTATGCTCACTACCCATCAGGGGTTGCATTTCCTTGGCAATCTTGCTCTTGGTCACCCGTGCATAAATCTCGGTCGTGGAGATAAAGCGATGCCCCAGCATCTTGCTCACCGTCTCTATCGGAAGTCCGTTCTCCAGACAGATGGTCGTGGCAAAGGTGTGCCGTGCGGTGTGTGTGAGGTCGCTTGGGTATGCGGTGGCAGTCCTGCCTTAATACATATCTCCTGAATAGTTCTATTGAAATTACTGTTGCTGGGAAACTCTCGAAAGAAAAGCCCCTCCCTTCGTTCGTGGCTCACAATGGCGAGTATTTTCTCGGCAACGGGCAGCAACGGGACAATACTTCTGTTCTGTGTCTTTGTTCGGCAGAGGGAGATATATCTGCGTCCATCACTGAGCGTATAAACATCGTCCATTCGGAGTTTCTTTAAGTCTGAGAATGCCAGCCCCGTGAAACATCCCAAGAGGAAAATAAGTCTGCAATGGTTATCTGTCGAGCGGTGCGGACGGTAAGCCAAGAGTTTTTGCAGGTCGTCCGCCGTAAGTGCATTGCGCTCGTAGGGTAGGCGTTTCTATGTCTATGAGTTCAAAAAGGGTCTTCACGAACGTATCGCTCCTGCAATGCCTTGCGAATGACCTGATGCAAGTGGCGTAAGCGGTTGCCGACACTGCTTTCCTTGTTTCCCAAGTCCCGAAGCATGAAAAGGCGATAGTCCTCAAGGAAAGTCTTGTCCACCTCTGTGGGCATACAGTCTGCCCTGTCCCTTACTTGCAGGAAATGAACAAAACTCTTGTAGCTGTCCTTAAAAGCCCTGACAGTTGCCTTGCTTAAGGTTCTGCCCTGCAAATCCTCCTTTTCTTTACAGACGGTTTGGTATAACTCCGTAAGTGTTGGCATAGGGCGACTTTGCTGCATATAACGCTCCTTGAGGTATTCCGCCGTAATATAGTTTTCTTCCCTTAATGTACGTTCATAGAGTGAATGCAAGCACTCTTCGATTGAGTTCAGTTGCAGATTGATGCCGCTTGAATTACCTGCTGTCGCCTTGATGCGCCCTTTTCGGGCAAGCCACTCATCGGGGGAAGTTTGCAACTGCGTGGAAAACGATGAGGACGTGCCGTTGCAGGTGATACGGCAACGGATTACGCATACTCCGTGTTCATTGGTCTTGCTTCTGTCCGTGTAGAATAATATGGAAAATGTACTTTTCATTGTGCTGCGGTTTTAGTTGGTCAGTTGATAATGTGCGAGTTGTGGAAGTATTTTCTCTATGTCTAGAAAGACACGCTCGGGAGAAGTCTCCGCATACACTTGCGTGGTTTTGATTTGACTGTGTCCGAGCATTTTGGAAACGCTCTCAATGGACACGCCTTCCGACAGTGTCATCTGCGATGCGAAGGTATGCCGTGCCATGTGATAGGTCAGCGTTTTCTGAATACCGCAAAGCCGTGCTATCTTTTTGAGGTGTATGTTCACCGTGTCGCATCCGGGTATGGGCAGCAGATACCCCTTGGGCGGTTCGTGTCGGAAAGCCCTCGTGTGAATGCCCCGATAACGCTCGATAATGGCAGCGGCTTCGGGAAGTAGGGGGATGTGGCACACGTTGCCCGTCTTCACTCTCGGCTTGCATATCCAAGTCATTCCCGCTTCGTGAAAGACGTGCTGCTCCGTCAAGTGATACACGTCGGTATAGGAAAGCCCCGTCAGGCAGGAGAAAAGGAACATATCCCTCGACACTTTTTCATAGCCTTGCAATTTATCTTCTCCCAAGGCTGCGATACGACCTACCTCTTCCCTTGTGATGTAACGTGGAGTGCCCACTTCCCAACGAATGGAATGGTTGATGAAGGGATAGGTGTCAATGATGTGCCGTTTATGCAGGTCTTTGAGCAAGGAAGCCAGCATGGAGAGATAACCAGCCGAAGTGTTGAGCTTGAATCCCTTTTCTTTGGCGAAGTAGTCCTCCAAGTCTTTGATGAGGACTGTGTCCACTTTCTGTACGGGAATATCCTCCACATGATAACGATACCTGACGAAGTTTGCCAGATGCTTGCGGAAAAGCAGCAGGCATTTTAGTCTGCGTTCGCTGCGGTCTATGCCCACACGCTCACGGAAGCGGTCGATATACTCGTCCGTATGATAAAGCAGTCCTTGTGACTCACTGTTCAGTCCGAATACAAGCTCCCGTACTCGCTCTGCCGTGATGGGAGCATCGGATTTACCCGAAAGAGACTCATAAACCTTGTGTATACTCACCTGAAGGCGGTCAAGTTCCTTGTTTACCGATACGGCTTCGGCACTCTTGCCCAGCAGTCGGTTCTTGCGACTGTCCCACAAACGAGGAGTACACGAGCATTTGCAACTGAACTGTACCATAGAGCTTCCTGCGCTGATGCGTCCCATGATGGGACTTTTTCCGTTTTTGTCCTGCGTACCTCTCTTGAGGTAGAAAAGCAGCTTGAATTTTTCTTTTTCCATTGTTTTTTACTTGCAAAATTACACTTCTTTGAGGAACTTTGAGTGGTGCAAAACATTGATAATGAAAGAGAAAACGCCGTTTTAGTTACCACTTTCAGCCGTCCTTTTCCTTTCATCGTTTTTCGAACGATTTGGTAACTGAACTCCCTCCTTTTCGCTCCCTTTTCTGCCTGTTTTCTATGATGCAACCCTAAGAAGAAACAAGCAATATCCGCTGTATTTCAGTCAGATATGAATTTTATGCCATATTCTGCTTTCTACTCCCATACTTCCGCATAAAAACATTGCTGGCTATTCCTGGACTCTTGGATTGTCCTTGTTAGCTTCTGGTGTATTTGCCCTACTTGACAAAATGTGGCAGTTTGCGTTATATCTAATATTAGGATTTATTGCATTATCTATAGGTTTCTATTTGGTCGAAAAGGGACAAATAAAGACTGCTCATACTGTCAGTATACCGTTATTTTAAGAATATAATGCATACTCTCATAGCACACAGAGTAGAACTGCCGCAATGACAGCTGCCCAGAACAGGTAACTTAGCAGCGTAAAGGTTATTTGTAGAATAACTCTGACAATAAAGCGAAGAATAAGAAATCCGACAATGACTGAAGCTCCCGTTATGACTTGCGGTGTCAGAAGTCTAGATAGTAGGAGAACTGCACCGATGATGACGGAAAGCAGGATAGCGAGTTCGATGAAGCGTGTCCAAGAGAAGCGGCGGACTTGCTTGGGAGAATTCGGCTGCTGCTTGATATTATTGGTTTTGTTCGATGCGTCTGCCTTGATGAAGGCAGGTGTGTGGACATCTTGATTCATGATGATTGTATTCATATTGGAGCTTTTAATAGTTCAAGAGCAATAACAAGATGCGCAGGCTACACAAAGACAAGTGTTTGTACAAACTCTTGGCGTGTGGAGCGGAGCGTTTATCTTGGCTCTTGACACTACAAAAGCTTCCGATGGTGTTACATCAAGTCATGTTCTCACTATTGACTGTTGGTAGGCTATTGACCTCGATGAGCAGAACGATTGCTCCTGTCAGTTCAGTGTAGAGTTTCTCATAATCTGGACTCGCCCCAAAGTCGTTCGTCAGTTCATACTTGTCAAACGCGTTGCACAGCCTTATTCTTCAGAAGCATTGGTGTTAGTCTTTCAGGAAGAGGAGAAGGGAGTTCTTTCTCGAACTCATTCTCTAAGACAGATACAAGCGTGTCATACTTGGAAAAGTGCAAACCTTGGTATAAGACTTCACTTGCCATTGTCTCAGCTTCGGGATGCGAGAAGCCTTGTGCCACAGCATCGCAGTAGGAGGTAAGTGCTTCGTCGGCTCTTGCCGTTATGAATGGTTTGTCACTCAGCATTTCGGAGAAATGCTCACTAAGATAATTCTCTAATTTCAATCGGAAGTAAGATAATTCTTTCTTTGTTTCCATAATCGTCTATCATTTTAGGGTTATACATTAATATATTATATGCCCATGGCTGTATTAAACTTACTGAGCTTTCCAGCCAGTTCTTCCATGTCACGTTCAACTTTCTTGTTTGTTATTCGTGCATAAATCTGAGTTATTCTGATATTTGTATGTCCAAGCATCTTTGATACAGACTCCATTGGTACCCCTTTGGATATAGACATAGTGGCGAAAGTATGCCTTGCCATGTGGAAGGTCAGATTCTTTTTTATGCCACAAAGGTCGGCAATTTCTTTCAAATATGAGTTGATACGCTGGTTGCTCAACATAGGAAAGACTTTCCCCCCTTTTCTATTGATGTCGTAGTACCTTCTTATAATGGCAAGTGGAATGTCCAGTAACATGACGTTTTCATCTACGCTTGTTTTGTATCTCTTGGTGATAAGCCATTGTCTGTCTTCTACGGTAACAATTTTATCGTAGGTAAGATTATATACGTCAATGTAGGCTAATCCCGTGAAGCAGGAAAAAAATAAAAATATTCTTTACTAACTCCAGCCGTTCTATGTCAAAGTGCTTCTTCATAATACGGAGTACCTCTTCTTCTGTGAGGTAGCCACGATCTACCAATTCATAGCGCAGCTTGTGATTCGCAAATGGATCATGCATGATAAGTCCTCTGTTCCTCGCATAGTTCACGACCGTTTTCAGGTTTCTCAATTTCTTGGTGGTTGTGTTATGCACACCACCTACAACAGATGTAAGGTATAATTCGAAGTCCTGAACAACGGCACTTGTCAGTTCTGTCAGTCCAATATCCTTGCGATGATACTTTGCTTGTAGGAAATCCTGAAAGTTCTGCCTCACCACCTTATACTTATAAAAAGTACACTTAGTTAATGTCTTGCCAACTTGTTGTGTGATGGAGTCTATGTACTTATCAAAGACTGGCAGAAAAGTTGTATATTCTTTGTCTGTACCAAGGAATACTGACCTGATAAGGTCTATGGAAAGTTCCTCTGATGTTTCATATTTCCTGTAAATCTGCATCAGTGTTGTTGTCAGTGCATCTATAGAAGCATTAATGGAGAGTGCTTCTGCTGTTCTGCCAATCATTCTGCTGGTTTTGTTACTCCACTTGGATTTATCCACAGAAATTTTAGTGGATCCAAGATTTGCCTTTTCGCCACCGAGATATATTCGGAGCATTACAGGTGATTTTCCTTCTTTGTTCTCATAGTTGGAACGTAGGTAGTAGGATACCTTGAAAGTCGTTTTCATAACGCATCATTTTAGTGTAGCTTTTTGGCTACAAAGTTCGACATAAGTTCTTGAAAACGAAAGTTTTGCATGCCGTCAATTTAATAGTCATTTTCCATTCATTGCTACATTTTTTTGAGAGCCTGCTTTTGTGTAGCAATTTCTGTAGCAGAAAATGACCGAATGATGACTATCAAAAGGTATAGTTTGGCAGTCAAACGGATATGGATAAAAAAACAAAAAAATCGCTGTAAAACCTTGATTTTACAGCGATTATCCTTGTTTTGAAGGCTAAAATGACGTGTTGTTTGACATCCTTTTGAAACCTATTTGTGGACCAGCCTGGGCTTGAACCAGGGACCTCCAGATTATGAGTCTAATTGACCTATATTTCATAAAATAACAAATAATATTAAAACGCAGTAAATAAGATTGTTATACGTTTTGCAGTTTTCGCAAAATTACTTAAATTTGCAGCAGTTTGCACGTCACAAGGTCACCTGAAGGTCACCCTAATTCGTGCCAAAATACCATTGAATAAAGGATATTTTATACATGGAAGCAGTTACTAAGGTCACCAAAAGCAAGAAAACGGCATCAAAATCAACTTCGAGAGGCGACAAGTGCCTTGCAAAGTTCACTTCGTCAAACGGTAGTGTGTTCGGATCTTTGACACTTGATATTCGCAAGGCGGCTGAAGATTATACCCAAGAGCTTCCAGTAGCTGTCAGAGTAAGTTACGACAGCCAAAAAGTTTTTCTAAGACTTGGTGCTAAATACACAATGGCCGACTGGATGGAACTATGTGATTATGAGAAAACAGGAAGGCGTGTGCAGCAAACAGAACGTAATAATCTGAAAGACCTCCTGGATGGTGTGGAAATGATGACCAACCAGCTGATAGCCGAAGGCAACTTCTCGTTGCGACGTTTGAAAGATAGATTCCAAGGACGAAAGGATGATGCTTGCACCATCTACTCTATCTGGGACGAGTATCTGCAAAACAAAAAGGATGAAGGAAAAGCTGGCTCCGCCCGTTGTAGTGGGGATGTGAAAAGCCGCTTTATCAAGGATATGGGCAAAGATGTTTCTTTGGCTGATATTGACAGGAACTTTATTCAGCGTTGGGTGAGAATAATGAAGAAAGGTGGGTTGAGTGCCACGACTATAGCCATCGACTTGCGTACGTTTCGTACGATTGTCAATATCGCCATAGAGCGAGGACTGATCAATGGCAATACAAAGGAAATGTTCAAAGACACAGGTTACAATAAATCCCAAAGTCGTAAGCATGAATTTCTTGATGTGGCGACCATGCGTAGGCTATATGACTTTTTGGGAAGCTGAGATAGCTGTAGATGCTGATGGGAAAGAGTTGTTCTTCCCCAAAGAGAAACATGCTATCTTTCGAGACTTAGGACTATTCCTTTTCATGTATCTCGGTGATGGGCAGAATTTAGCCGACACATTACGTTTGACTTATGATGGCTGGTACTTTGCAACGCATGGCAAACAACTGCGCTTCCTCCGTCACAAGACGAGAGATAGAAATGAGAGTGCCAGTGAGGTCATATTCCCCATTACTCCAGAATTGCAGAAGATACTTGACAAGTATGGCAATAAACCAGAGCTCGGCAAGCGTGTGTTCCCTATTATGAGCGAATTTATCACTCCTGAGAAAGAGGTTTGGGTGATTCAGAGATATAATCGCTATATACGAGAGCACATGGCTAAGATAGCAGAACTATTGGATATGGTTCAGCGTCCTTCTTCAACATGGGCTCGCCATAGCTTTGCCACCAACCTGAATAATTCTGGCATTGTTCCCTATAAATACATCAGTGACAGTATGGGGCACAGTGGCAATAGCGACATCACGTCAAACTATATAGGCTCTTACCCTTTGGAAAAGATGCTGGAATACAACTGGTACTTGCTCCACGACAAAGAAGAGAAAAGTCAACCGCAGTCTGTGGATAAGCAAGCTCTATTGGAGCTTCTGAAGAGCATGAGCGTAGAAGAGCGAAAGGCGCTACTTTTATCTTTCTGATAAATTTCCCCACAAGTTGTGGGAAAATGGAGTTTTTTCGTAAATTTGCCAATTATAAGTATTCAAGCCTGTATGATAGACATTAAAGACATAACGAGTTATAAGGAAAACAACCAACTGGAAGCCAAGAAAGCATCAGGTGGTTTGCCAGGTAGTCTTTGGGAAACGTACTCATCGTTCGCCAATACGGATGGAGGCATCATCCTGCTTGGTGTTGACGAAAAGAAAGGCGGTGCGTTTGAAATAACGGGTGTACAGGATCCCGACCGTATGCTCAAGGATTTCTGGAATACGGTAAACAATCGACAGAAGGTAAACATCAATATCCTGACGGACAAGGATGTCACAGTAAAAGACTATGAGGGCAAGAAAGTCATTGTGGTCAAAGTACCGCGTGCCGAACGCTATCTGCGTCCTGTCTATGTTGGTACAGACCCTCGCTCTGGTGCCTATCGACGTAACAACGAGGGCGACTACCACTGTACCCCCGAAGAGGTTTCGGCGATGTTCCGTGATGCCTATCAGCTTACCCAAGACAGGAAGCTAATCAAAGGTCGCGACATGAGTGTGCTCTGCATGGACACAGTGCACAGTTACCGCAATACCTTCAATATCACTCACCACAACCATGTATGGAGTAAACTGGATGATGAAGAGTTCCTAATCAAAATTGGTGCCATGGGATATAGTTCAGATGATGGTAAATTCTATCCCACGGCTGCAGGTCTGTTGATGTTTGGTTATGAGTATGAGATTCTTCAGGAATACCCTCTGTATTTCCTCGATTATCAAGACCACCGAGATCCAAGCATCCGTTGGGTAGATAGACTTATTTCCTCCAACGGAGAGTGGAGCGGCAATGTGTTCGACTTCTTCTTTGCCGTGTCTAACAAGCTCACCTTCAACCTTCCTCGTCCGTTCAAGTTGGAGGGTATTTTCCGTGTGGACGATACTCCTCTGCACAAGGCGGTGCGTGAGGCGCTGCTGAATACGCTTGTCAATGCCGATTATTACGGCAGACGTGGTGTTGTAATCAAGAAATATCCTGATGGTTATACCTTTGAGAACCCGGGCGATTTCCGTATAGGAGTAAAAGAAGCTATGAGTGGTGGTGTGTCTGATCCTCGCAATGCTATCCTCTTTAAGATGTTTGCCCTCATAGACCTTGGCGAGCGAGCTGGTAGTGGTATTCCTACTATCGTTGATGGTTGGCAGTCGGCATACGGTGAGCAGCCCACATGGGAAGATACCCACAATCCCGATCGAACTATTCTGAAATTGCATTGCAAGGGCTTATCGGAAGTCTTATTTGAGAAATCAACGGAGGATGACACTGTAAAGCCAATAAAAGACACAGTAAACACTCTAGATGACACTGTAAATGGTGAGCATGACACTGTAAATGACAAGCATGACACTGTAAGCACTATAGATGACACTGTAAATGCAGATAATGACACCTTAGACAGTACCAATGTATTTTCGGCAAAATCTCTGTTGTCAACACTAATGGAGGCACCATACTCTACATATGATGAACTTGCTGTTAAGCTGAATGTTTCAAGGAGTACTATTGCAAGGGCGATAAAATCAGCGACAACTAATGGGTACGTCTTCCGTGATGGAGCCGACAAAAACGGCAAATGGATCATTACGGAGAAGGGATATACGGCTGCATCAGAAAACTAACATCGCAAGAGCATGGAAGATAATAACGATAGGAAAGACTTTGTAGAAACGATAGGAAATCAATACCTTGCACTCTGCAACCAGCTTATGCTGTATATAAGCCTATGGTTGATGATATATGCAGTCGTGTGGCATCTCAGAACGAGGTGGAACATGTGTTCGACTATTTATTAGGCTTTGCTTGTGAAGATAAATTCTTAGTACTTTACAAGCAAGTTTGCCGAAGTTATTGGGAGATTTATCCGGACTCTGTTGCATTCTACATCAACGCATATAGAGAGGATTACGAAGAAGGGTATAATGACACGGAGGAAAACGAAATTGAGTAGCCAATGACCCTATATGATTTTTTTCAAGAAAAGGTTATCCCGTTCTTCAAGGGTGATTACCAAGATTTCAGCACAAAGGTGGTTGATGGGTATTCGCTCTATGTTGCCACATGGGATAAGGCACCGAGACAAGCCATGATTACCACCAATGCACTTGCTCTGTTACAGTGCATCTTTGATAGGTATTCAGCATCTACAAGAAGTAAGGAAACTGACTTACAAAGTTCACAAATAAGTCGCTGGTACGTGAATGGTTTCACGTCTGCCTACAATTACTGTCGCAGATATGACCTTGACCATCCGTTTGAGCAACCAGACTTTGCTCAATGGAGTAAAAAACTGAAGTCTTCTGATGATTTGGAGCGTGGCGAGTGGACTTTTGAAATGTTCCGCAAATACACGATTAACTTTGGGCGGCATGAGGGAACATTATTCTATGTAGCTGAAAAGGAAATCTGTAATGGTAATGGCAAAGTTGAAGAAAGACTGGGCGACCAGCCAAATGGCGATGGGAATAGTATATCTCCAGTTGTGTCCATAGAAGAAATGGAATTTAATTTCAATGAGGAACTACTAAAGGGAATCTACGAAAACTTCAACGGAAAAGTGTTCAAAGAAGTTACTTCGTTAAATGAATTCAAGAATATCATTGAGCGCAAACCAAGTACAGAACGCTTAAAAGGACGCTCTCGAAAGGATATGCAGATGTACAAGATCCTTTATAATTTTAGTCAAAAACTGCCTAAGGAAATTTGCGATACTTGGCTTAAAGATATAGCAAAGGAAGTTAGCCTTGACCCAGAGAAAATTAATAAAAAACATAATGGTAGTGACAGTTCTGCTAAGGAATATAAAGATACGATGGAACTAATCGACCAGGTCTTTAGCAAATATAGTCATCTATAGTCATACCAAACACTCAATCCACATACAAATGGCGTATCTCCACTTCGGAAATACGCCATTTGTGTGTTTCATACGATGCCATGTAGTTCACCAGCACGCCCACTTATTCCCACTTTTGACAAATAGACAGAAAGTTACCAAAATATTTCTGATTGCAAATTACTGATTTCTAACTACTTATCATCAAACTTTATCATCAGACTAAAAATTCTTTAGGTGCCACTTGTAGCCACTTTTCCACTTATGACATTTGCAGCATCACTTTTAAATTTCACGATATGAAAGGTAATTTCATTATGCTGCAAAAGGACGACCTCAAGGAGGCTATTGCAGAAGTATTAGAGACGATGGTTGGCAAGAACCTGCTGGCAGAACAGAAGCCAAAGGACGATGCCGAGTATTTAACCCGTGACGAGCTTTGCGCACGTTTGCACATCACTTATACTACGCTCTGGCGTATGGAGAAGCGTGGAGAGATCCATGTTTACAAGATTGGCAGACGCAACCTCTATTCCAAGGAGGAGGTGGATGCGCTCATCACGCAAGGCTCATCCATGAGCAATACTAATATATAAGGTGGAGTAATATGGACGAACTTGTGAAAACAATCCCCAAGCCACCAGCTGAAGACTATATCCTTTCTTCATTTCAGCAGCTTCAAGTAAAAGAGGCGGTAGATGCAGGTAGCTTTCATGTGGCATCCATGAACGACTGTCTGATCAAAGGGCAGTCGCTTCCTCCCCTTATAGTTCTCTATCCCAATATTGTCCTCGAAGGTGATCTGTGCATCATCTTCGGACAGTCGGGTATCGGCAAGACCATCTTTGCCATGCAGGTGGCAAGGGAAATTGCTGCCAAAGGGAAACGAGTGCTCTATGCTGACTTTGAGATGACGCTGCGCCAGTTGTGCTTGCGCTACGAGTCAGCCAACTTTCCTCCGACCTTCTTCGTGCGGAAATGGACAGGGACAATCCTATCGACAATGTTCTGCAAGGCATAGAACAGGCTGCGGTGGCAAATTTAGCCGAGGTAGTATTTATCGACAATATCACGGCTCTTAGTCAATCGCTCGACAAAGGAGCTGATGCGGGTTCACTCATGGCTTCACTCAATGGGCTAAAGAAGAAGTATAACTGGACGCTGGTTGTACTGAATCATGTGCCCAAGATGTATTCAGGTACCCTTCCTCTTTCCCTTTCGGCCATCCAAGGCTCTGCCAAGCTGAATCAACTCATAGATGATGCGGTAGGGCTGGCGCAATCCCAAAAGGATAAATCGCTTGTCTATGTCAAGCAGTGCAAATGGCGCAATGGTGAGGTGATTCTCGATTCTGATAACGTAGCTCTCTACGAGCGAGGCAAAAATGCAGAGGGTAATCTGTGTTTCACCTTTCGGGGATATGATGCGGAAGTTTCCCATCTGAGTGCAGAGACAACCAATGAACGAGACGAACTAAGGCAAAGAGTCAAGGAACTTTCTGCCCGTGGCATGCGCCAGCAGGATATTGCCAAGGAGTGTGGCATCACCCAAAGTAAGGTTTCAAGGCTGTTGAATAGCTGATTTATGCACTTTATTCACTTCATGCAGTATGCATAAGTGCATAAACTGCATAAAACTAAATCACGAAGATTATGGAACAGACGAATTAAAGCGTATAATGGCAACAAAGGTGCCAGTGTATGAACGGTTACTCATCGAAATACCCAAGTCGGATATTAGCCTGCATCACTCTTCCCTGACAGATTATCTCGACAAGCTGGTGAACTATGATGCCTCTATGATGCGAAAGATTGACGATCTGATCTCACGATTCCACTTAGGGGCAGTGAGCACTGTTATCAACGGACATTACGGATCAGTATTACCCCGTATCAATGAAAGTGGAAAGGTTGTTGGCGGTGAAGTAATATACTTTGATGTAGATAACGGCAGCATTCTCCGTAAAGACCCTATCACGGATCATCTTTATTCGTGGTATTGCTTCGACTATTACACAGACTGGGAGGTGTTCTTTGGCGAGCATCTGTTGTCGGGCAAACCCATAGCCGTAGTCATGGAGGAAAAGACTGCTTTACTGGGAACACTTGCAGAGCCATTACTTGACTGGATTGCTGTGGGTAATAGTTATCTGCTTACCGACCGAATGATGAACAGGCTTCGAGGCAAACGGGTAATACTTTTCCCTGATGGTATGGCTTACGACTATTGGAACGGGCACTTTGGTATCCAGTTTAAGGTGGACAACGGATTCACTCAGCGTGACATTAACGAATACCTCATTGATAAAATCAAATGCCAGGGAAGTCCATAGTCGTTGAAGGGTTGGGGCAAACGAACAGGGCTTTGCCCTTGTTATAGCCCACTATAACTACACGGCTAAAGCCTTTCGTAGTTATGGGCCCAAGGCGCTGCCTTGGAGAACCGGCGGGAGTGACTCTCTCCCTGCACCCTCCACTTATGGGCATCTGCCCCCAAGACCCCTGACCAGAGCGTGACCCTCTCTCTGGACTCTCCGCTTAGGGCTTATCCCTAAGAACCCTTATGAAAATATTAAGAAATTATAATATTATTGTATTATCGAATGAATTAATGATTTTAATTATGGCTAAGACTTCAATACATATCAAACCCTGTAATATCGGGCAGAGTGAAGCTCACAATAAGAGAACAAAGGAGTACCTTGCGCATATCAATGCTGACAAACTTTACATCAGGGAAGACCTGACTTCCTGTAATCAGTCGTGGATAGCCGAGCAGCAACAAGGTTTATCTCTCCAGCTGTATTATGACAACATCGGCAAGATGGTGAAGGAGAAAACTGGCAGGGCGATGCAGACCAAGGAACGTGAAAAGGTCAACAAGAAGACTGGGAAGATTACCAAGATTGCTGGTTGCACTCCTTTGCGTGAGGGTGTGATTGTCTGTAAGCAGGACACCACAATGGAGGATCTACAGCACTTTGCTTCCCTGTGTCAGTCAAGGTTCGGTATCACCGCCTTGCAGATACATATTCATAATGACGAAGGACACTTCGCTGTTCCCAATGATGCTAACTCATGGAAGTCCAACTATCATGCCCATATCATCTGGGACTGGATGAATCATAATACAGGAAAATCCTACAAGCTCAACAGTGACGACATCAGCGAAATGCAGGACATGGTAGCCGAAGTACTGGGCATGGAGCGTGGAGATTCTAAGATGGAAACTGGTAAGTTGCATCTTGAACGAAATGATTATGTCGTAGCAAAGCAGAAGCGTGAAGTGGAGGAAGCTAAGACTAAGAAAGCCGAACTGGAAAAGGGGAACAAAGCAAAGGCTCAACAGAGTGAGGCTCTTGATAAGGAGATTGAACAAAAGCAACAGAAGGCTAATCGCGAGAATGGCAACGCCATCCTATCGGGTCTGGCTAATCTTGCTGGTAAGGGTAAATATGCACAGCTTGAAGCTGAGAACATAGAGATGAAGAAACAGGTGGCACAGATTCCGCAAGTGGTAGCCCAACAGGTGGAGAGTCTGACCTCTACCTACAAAGAAGAGATTGCCAAAGAACAAAAACGAGCAGACTTTTGGCTGGAAGAATGTAATAAGCAAGAACGCATCTACAAGGGATTGCTCACCAAGTCAAAGAATCGGGAAGAGAATCTCAAACTGGAATTGCAGCAGCGTGACCAAACTATTGAGACGATGAAAGCAGGCCTTACCGATTTCCTTAGTCAGTTCACCGCCATTTGGCAAAACGCCATCAAAGCCGTTATCCAGTTTGCCCGCGATACCAGAGCACAGTTTTTTACCTTCTCTCAGGTTTCCGCCGTCAACGATTTTCTCACCACCGAATCGCACGACCGCCGCAGTGGTGCCGATATTCTCATTACTTTCACTCGTCCCTTCCTCAATATGTTTGAGCACGAGAAGGGCAAGGTGGAAATCAATAATGTGGTAGACAACTTTGATTGGTACAATGAAAGACAAAAAGCTGAAGCAGCAAGAAGAGGTAAGGAATAGACCGCGGTTCAAAAGATGAGAAAAACACCATCTACTTTGTCCTTTAGTAAGACGTTGCTGCACACAATTCCATAAAATAACATGAAATGATAAAAAAATGAGTAGAAAAAGATGCAATACTAATAATATTTTTTTATTATATTTGTACCAAAACTACCCGATATGACATTACAAAAAGTGGATAGAAGATAGGGCCTGGGTACCACACATTTTCAATAGACGATGTGAGAGCACGGTGTATATTCTTCTGAACAAATTCTTTACAATGAATTGTCCAAACTTTGCTCCAACAATACTATAGCCAGTGTATATCGAGGCTTTTTATGTCATCGTACCTACTCAATATGTTTTGCGAGGATCTGTTCCTGCTACTTATTATATAGACCAGTTGATGGCAAATCTTGACAAGTCCTACTATGTTTGTATGCTTAGTGCTGCAGAATTGATTGGTGTTGCACATCAACGCCCCTAGCAGTTCTCAATCATGACTACATTCCCAAAGCGCAGGGTTGTTTCTGCCGGTAATGTAACCATTGATTGGTTTTATGGGGATAAGCTGCTGGAGGAAAGTTTAATCACAAAAAACACGGAGGCGGGAACTATACAGATTTCCAACGCTCTCTTGACAGCTGCTGACCTTGTGCAATACTAACAACATGTTGGGGGATTGTCTCTCGTCGCAACAATACTTGAAGAGTTCTCGGAACAGCTTGATATCAAGAGGCAATTTGCACCGCTTGTACCTTATGTGAAGAAGGTCGTGTGGCAGCGGCTTGGCTATTTACTCGAAAATATTATAGAAGAGAGGTCTTTGGCTGATGACCTGTACGAACAACTGCGCTCGACGACAGGTTATCTGAATTATCTTCCATTAAGTACATCGGCAGAAGATAATCCGTCAAACAGGGACAGCCGGTGGAAGATAAATATTAACATACAAATAGAAACAGACGATATATGATTAACAGAACAGCGATACAACATTGGAGCGAACATGTTCCGTGGATAGACAATGCCCAGATAGAGCAAGACCTGATTATTTGTCGTGCTTTCGTTTCCATCTTCAGCGACGAATTCTTGGCATCACAACTGGCATTTCGAGGTGGAACTGCATTGCATAAACTATATTTGTCTCCCCAGCCTCGGTATAGTGAGGACATTGACTTGGTTCAGATCAATCCTGACCCAATCAAGCCCATCATATATCGCCTCTGAGAAGTTCTTGACTGGCTACCAGACAGAGTTACCAAACAGAAACGGTACAACAACGCGATGTTATTCCGTATAGAATCGGAAATACCGCTAACAGTACAGATACGCTTAAAGGTTGAAATCAACTGTTTCGAGCATTTCAATGTTCTTGGTTTGACAAAGTTCCCTTTCAAAGTGGAAAATTCATGGTTCACTGGCGAAGCCGAAATAACCACCTATCATTTTGAGGAATTGTTAGGAACTAAGCTGCGTGCACTTTACCAACGCAAGAAAGGCCGTGACCTCTTTGGCCTTTATATTGCCTGCAGCGTAGGGAGGTAGTTGTTGAGAAAGTCGTGCAATGTTATAAGAAATACCTGTGGTTCCTGTGTGGAAATGGTTGATGGAGGTGTGACTTCTGAGGAAGGACGGAATTAAGGAACTACGGATAGGCGGAAGTACGGAACACACTTCGTGGGAGTTACGGAATTACAGATTAACGGATTTGCAGACTTTAATGGAATAAAAGATATGGCTTCTAAAACCAGATATACAGAAGAGTTCAAGAAAAAGGTCGTTGAAGAATATAAGATAGGCGACCTGTCTCTTGAAGAAGTAGCAACGAAACATGGGCTGCCACCAGTTCTATTGCAAGACTGGGTAAATAAGGATGATGTAAATAACATCTTCATTAGATATGTAGAGAGGCCTAAAGAAAAGACATCTATCTTTACCAAGGTTAAAACAGCATGTGTCATCGCTTTCCAAAATCTTAAAACGTATGGCTGGTTGTTGGCAGGATGCTTACCCTTACTTATATGCCTTACAACCTTCATAAAATGTAATAAGATGGTAGTGGAATCAGAGATGAATGAGAACCTGAATCCTGCTGAAGTCAAGATGGATTCGCTGTTAACTATCAATAACGAATTGAAAAGTGAGATAGGAAAATTGGGCGTGACTTTGGAAAAAATTGACAATGAACTTAAGATGAACATAACCCCCAATATAACAATCAATAACGTCAATCGAAGATTCAGCCATAGAACAAGGAATACAACGAATAAGAACCAAAAGGTTGTAAAGACAGAGGAAAAAAAAGAGATAATAAATGATGAATCAAAGGCAACGATGCCAATAGATACGTGTTGTTGTCGTTGCCCCAAAGATACAATCAAATGAAATTCGATTTCCTATATCATACATATACGCTGACCATTACTGTATTTGCTGCAGTGTTTGGTATGGCATATCCGCTCATATTGCAAGCCATTGAGAGGATTGACCAGAAATACACTTCGTCTGTCCTATCTACTGATTTACGAAAACGTTGGCAGTTTAAGGCATTTAATTTTCTTATCATTGTCTGCATTGCTTGTGTTGGTATATCAGCTTACGTACTAGAATGCGTTGATAACGAATGGTGGAAATATGAAGTTGTGTCTGCTGCCGTTTTCCTTATACTCTTATTGATGATAGACGTGGTTCTTCTTGTACAGCAAATTATTGACTATTATTCGCCTAAGGATTTGCTCGGGTTGCTAAAGAATAATGCGAAAACGAGGGATGCTGATGCTCTGCTTGATTTGGCAAAATTTGCAGCTAAGACGGATGATTTCATGTTGCATGTGAATAGTCTTTCAGAAATAGCATCTCTTTTTTATGAAGAGCAACAAAAAGCCCCCAAAGATGAGCCAGTGGAATACTCACCAGAATTATATGATATCTTGTCGAAAGTTGCAAAACGTGTTGGAGATCCGACTTTATTTGATGATAGATACAACTATATTGGTATATTGGCTACTGTTTATAACCATAGGTCGGAAGGAGGTTTGTCGTCAAACACATTGCAAAAGACATGGGAGATGGTGAACAGATCTGCCAAGACTGGTAATACAGGTTGGTTCAGAGATTACTGGACTTATGCAGACCAATATTATAGGTTTTACAAATTAAACAGAAGAACTCCATTGAGCGACAACAACCTCAAAGAGTTTTACCGATATCATGTGATGATGGGCGGTTTACTTATCTACTTCAAACGATATGATTGGCTGACGCACATCATGCGTTTCAGTCAGTCACAGCCAGAAAAGTTTGAACTAATCCCCGGTACATTAGGAAGGATTTTTGAAATGGTATGGCTCGTTGATGAATTAAACGAAAAGCCTTTCGGATTATATAAGAATTATCAGTATTTGGGATTAGAAGAAGGAGCTAAGATAGATGATGTTATTGCGGGCTATACATATCAGTATTTGGCACTCCTTATTATCAGGCTATGGACCTATAACGATTATAATATCAATTATTCCGATCCTTTTATTTTGCCAGCAGCGGATGAAGAGTTTGTTGAAAATAACGAAAGAATGATCAACAGAATAGAGTGGATGAAGAAAAACGTTGAGCACTGGTATAATAATGGACTGGTAACTGAATTCGGACTTAGTAATGTGCCTGATGTTAATGTAGTCAAGAGTAAACTCGATGAGTATATAGTTATTCTAAAGCAGAAGATAATCGAGATAGATTCGCGTGATGAGGTTGATGAACATAAAGCGAAGGTGATAAGGGACGAAATGATTGTGCACAACACTAACAGTTATTGCCCCATACCGATGAAGGAGGACGATGAAGTACTGGATGAGACACAGTTTAATACCACATCTACACCTATTATTGCAACAAACAGGATAGAAAAACCATATATCACAAAAGGTTCTAAGAAGGAACTCGGTAATTTCGGGGGCAGTTTGGTACATGAGCTGAATTTCAGGATGCTCAATAAATACCTTCGGGCTGCTTTTTCGATGATGCCGTGTTCAATTAGCTATAGTATAAACCAGAAAGACCTGTTAGAAGTGATTGATAGGCTAGAATTGCCAGAAGACTATGTTATTGTTGAGATAGGAAATGCACTAGAATTATATGAATTCAGGGACAAGATAACAGTTGAAGGTAATAATCGTATGTATAATGGGCATGAAATCCTGAGTCTTGGAATGGCAGATTTTTCTAATTGCTTATGGATATTGAGGGGATCTGAAGTACCTTTTATGGAGATTGTTGAGACTGCTTTTACGGGAGGTAGCTATACAGAGATTGATACGAATAACCATCTATATAGTAATATTGATAATATTAAACCGCCTTATGATGTTCAACTTGTGCAAACAATAAAAGTATATGCTCCAAAGGATTATGGAAATACATGTCTGCTGAAGGTGATGTGTGATTATAGTGGAAATAAATATGAGTTGGATAAAGTAACGAATATCATTGAGGAAGAGGAAGTTGCTAAATGAAAGAAGTCTTGTTCAACGGACGTAATATAATGCCGAATTCTCAAGAGGGGCTCACCAAGGTCGTAAATTTCTTGAATGAAAGCCGATGTCGGTGAGTTTAAGTTCTGTGAGACACCATCATACTGGACCAAGCATGAGGGAATCATCAAACCATTAGGTTTGGGTCATGATGGTGCTGGCTATTATTTCGCTGCGTCTTTGGCATTTATTGCAGTAAAGAATGATGGCAGAATTGTCTTTGCAGAAAAGGATCATGTATGGAGATGGGCATGGTCATTCCATCTTATTGCCGGCATAGCTGGATGGGATCCTGATTTTATGGTACGGGTGATACAATCTTTTGAAGGGAAGGAAGATGGCATTGACGGGCTAATGAGCTGGGGCACACAAATATATGGTAACACATATTACGATAAAGCTGTTACTTTAATGTCCTTATTACCACAATATCGAGTGAGCATTATGGCTGGTCTGATGGCGAATAATTTCGAAAGATATTGTACTGAATACCCTGCCGTGGATAATAAGGAGGATTTCGCGCTGGCTTTTGTAAAAGCGAATTCATTGAAACAGAATGAAGTGAACAAGGCTTTCGATACAGCGATAAGTATTCCTCAGTTTACTTCAACCGCAGCAATGGCATTCTTCCTCACTATACACGGTAAGGTAGATAAAAAAAGAAAGGGTAAATGCGAAGGGGTTATCCTTGATTTGATAAATGGTAATACAACACCTTATGTGACTCCTTTGTGTAATTGGATGTTCATGGAGCAGGAGGTAACTGCATTTGAAGAGGAGTGCGTTTTGTCGTTGATAAAAGGTCTAAGGGGAGAGAAGAAAGAGGTATCACTCGATGCAATAGATAGTTCTATTGGGATTCATGTAAAAGACCCAGAGTTGCTAACTAAGATTTTTGTCTGTATAGCTGAGAACCTTCAACCTACCGATGTGTTAAGAATGGAAGGATGTCTTAGAAGCTTGCATGACCACAATGATTATTTTCAGAACATGGTATTGTCATTTGTGATGCACCCCAAGGGCATGTACCGTATTGTAGGCCGAAGACTTTGGGACAATTTTCATTTGGAGTCCTCGAGTTTTGATGCGCAGAAGGATTTGCCTGAAGAATTTCAATGTCTGTTTGTTATTAGTATGCTCCAGGACTATGGGAATCCAGAGACTCGTTTGCCCAAACTGCTTCCGCTCATTGATAGTAAATATGAGCGTGTGAGAAATATACTTATGGGGCAATTGGGGCCATATTTGGATGACTATATGGGGCATGTTATTAATGTTTTAAATAAGCTGAAACAGGAGAGTAAGTATGTAGATGTCATTAAGCAATACTATGAACGAAGAGCGGATGCACTGGAAAAGAGACGAAGCATGAAAGAATTGTCACCTAGATATAGCCACATGTCTGAGTTTCAGGAAACGATGCGATTGCAGAAGGTGCACATGCAGGAACAGATGAGAGAAGCGGAAAAGGGACACAAAAACATTTTGAAAGATATTGCAAAGAATGTTGTTCTTGCAAGAGGCGGTGGTTGGCGTGATGAGAATGGAGTGGTACATCATTTAGCGCACATTAAGTTCTCAATGCCTTCTAGACAACTGGTGCAATCCATGACACCGATGGAGCAGGAGAACTGGATAAATAGAGTTATTGAAGATTGGGATGTTAAAACAGGAAATAATTAAGCAATATATAGCCACCTTAAAAGAGGACAATGAGTTAGACTATATTTTCCCACTGCTCTTGAAGCAGATGGGCTATAGGATTTTGTTAACTCCAAAACAGTCTAAAGGTCAATCCCAATATGGTAGAGATGTGGTAGCTGCTAAGAATGTTGACGGGGTGGACACTCTTTTTCTTTTTGAACTTAAGGGGTTCAGTGCTAAAGATGTAACTGATAGAACTCTATCTGCAAGAGATGGCATAATAGAGTCATTAAATGCATCTAAGAATACTAAATACCGAGACGCTTCTATTTTAGGTTTATCAAAATGTCCGAGGAAATATGTCTTTGTACATAACGGTTATGCAGAAGCGAATGCACTCCTTACACTTAATGATTATGTGGAAGAGAATTTCCCGGAAGGGAGTTTTGACAGATGGGATTTAGACAAGTTGACAACACTCTTCTCTGAGTATTTGTTTGATGAAACCCTCATGACAGACGAGGAGAGTTACAGGTTATTTAAAAAGGTTCTTGTTTTGTTGGATGGTGAAGGAAATAATTTCAAAGATATAGTTTCATTGATAGACTTGCAGATCCAGAAAATAGATGGTAAGAAGAAAGAGGGGAGGAGAGCTGTAATCAATCTGTTTGCTACATTGCGGTTAATAGCCTCTATGGTTTATTTCTATTCAAAGGACTGTAATAATCTTCTACCTGCAAAATTCTGTATCGATACCATCTTGGTGAAAACATGGGCATGGATTCTTAAAGGGGAAAAAGAGAAAAAGGCTGCAATTATCAAGCACTTCTATAGTTTAGTATTACTACAGGTGCAGATTTATGAAGAGTATGTAAATAAAATATTGTCTGTAGCAAGACTCAACAAGAGTATGTATGGATTTGAGTCTTCTGATACAGAATATATATTCTATCCGCTCAGATGTTTTGATTTCTTGAAGGATTTAACCTATTTCTTTTTCTTGACAGAGTCAATAGGGTCGTCCAACACAGAAAGAAATAAGGAATAGGCTTGATACTTTGAGATTAGTCATAGAAAAGAATCCCGCTTGTACAATGCCATTATTGGATACACATTCTATTCCTATTCAAATGGCATTCTTGTATATTTATGACCGTTCTAAAGGTAATGAGGAAGATGTACATTTCCTCGGAAAATATCTGATGGATGTGGTTATTAATATGACCAAAAGATATCAAGATAAAGAAATGTGGCCGGAAATGACGGGGAATCGATTGGCTTTAGCGAGGAGCCTTTACGCTAAGGATGACGACTATTGCTGCGAATCATCGCTTTTGCTTACAGTGATATTTGAACTCATTGCTTATTTGAATATACCACAGCTTTATACACCGTTTAAAAAGACTGTTGATGAGTCAGGCGTTAATTTGCAGATCGCATTTCCCATTACGGATGAATTCGATATAGAACAGACACTTTTTGAGCATCGCCTCTATGATGAAATGGCTGTTCAGACTGATATAAAACTTCCCGATACTCTTGATGGATTTCATAAGAATTATTCGAAAAAATACAGTTCGATAGCATATAGAACAGATGTCGCGGGATTTGAGTTTATGCGCGTATTGGCTCATAAGCACTATGAAACAGATTTGTTCCCCGATTTTCTGGGAAGGGCGTATTGCGTTGATTAAAACGGTTTGAAACTATGACACAAGGAATTTGAAGGAAAAGTGCGATGAAGGAAGTTGCAACGGTCATTGTAGGGGCTGGAGCAGTTTTGTATTTTGATCATAAGGGCATATTTCCTCCCGTGAAGAATATTACAACTGAGGTGCTTAAACTGAGCATATAGAAGTCTGATGAAGGTGAAAGGCCGTTCTTGCATGAGTTATACGACCATGTTGTTATGAAATAATATTTATCCTGCTTTTAACTAGAAAAAACGATAAAACCTCTGTATAAATTGAACAAAATTCACTAAAATTACTCGTTTTAGTAACTTTTCAACTAACAATAGTGTAAGCAGGACCAACAACATCTAAAGAGTTCATGAAGATAATCACATAAAACCTTATGTAATCGCTTTAGCTTGCATAAGATTTATTCGTCTTAGTTTGCTGTTAAAAAGGTCACCCAAAGGTCACCCGCGGGTAAACAAAAAGGAGCTACATTGACGTAACTCCTTGACTTTCATTGTGGACCAGCCTGGGCTTGAACCAGGGACCTCCAGATTATGAGTCTGTTGCTCTAACCAACTGAGCTACAAGTCCAGTATTCGTAAATACGGCTGCAAAGGTAATGAATAAATTGGAAAAACGTGAATAATAATGAGATTTTTTTCGTGTTTTAACACATTTTGCGTGCTTTAAAACGATTGTTAGGTCTATTTGATGTATATTTGCACTGCATTTTAAAGAATGGATACCGTATGGGAAAAAGGTTGCTATAGCTATTGCATTTAGCTTCAATAACAATAAACTTGCAGCTTGACAACCATAGAAACAAGGTAGGTAGACGAAGATATATAATGAAAACAATATTTCTTAAAGATTTAAATACTAACGAATTGGCAGTAGAAGCTCCAGTGGTTGCTACAATTGGCTTTTTCGATGGGGTACATCTTGGGCATCAGTTTCTTATTAGTCGAATGGCTGAAATGGCTGAAAGAGATGGATTAAAATCGATGGTAATAACCTTCGACCGTCCCCCCCGACAAGTTTTGCAGTGCAATTATAGGCCTAAAATGTTGTCTACGTTAGATGAAAAGTTAGAAAGTTTGCACAAACAGCCGTCAACTATGTTGTAGTGCTCCACTTTGACACAGCTTTGGCACAATTAACATCGAAGCAATTTATGCAAAATGTGCTGCAAAGAGAATTAAATGTCTGTAAATTGGTTATGGGATATGATAACCGTTTTGGTCATAACAGAACAGAATCCTTCGATGATTACGTACATTTTGGCAAAGAAATAGGAATTGAAGTATGCCGAAACACAGCTTTCTCTATAGATAATTTCAATATAAGCTCATCTATTATACGGCAGTTTATAGAATCTGGCGATATGGAGAAAGCTACACGTTGCTTGGGTGTGCCTTATTCGTTACGCGGAGAGGTGGTACACGGCTATCAAAATGGACATAAATTGGGTTTCCCAACTGCTAATATCGATATTAGCAAAACCGAAAAACTTCTTCCAGAAATGGGAGTTTATGCGGTACGTGTTAGCATATTAGACGACTCTAAAAAGTACGATGGAATGCTTAATATTGGTACTCGTCCTACCTTTAATGGTAGGAATATATCGGTTGAAGTAAATATATTCGATTTCTCGGACAACTTGTATGGACGTATTATAGAGGTAAGTTTCATTACTCGTATACGTTCTACGCAAAAGTTTTCGAGTATAGATGCGCTTGTAAATCAAATGAAATTAGATGCAAAACAGATAAGAACAATTTTAAAAAACAATAAGAACTGATAATGAAAAAAACTATAAACGTACAAAATAACGTTTTAAAGAATCTGCTATACGCCGCACTTTTCGTTGCGCTTTTCATCGTTATTCATGCTGTTTTCGAGTTCGGAACTATCGCTATTTACGCATATTTAAAAGGATTGGACCTATTTAATGTAGCCCAAAGTATGCAGTCGGGTAAATATAGCGATGTGCTAATAGCAGCCAATTTGCTTTCGAGTATTGCCGCAATTCTTATTTATATTAAGATGAAATGGGTACCTATCTCTCGTACTTACCTTCAAACAAAACCGTGGGGAGTGTTATTCTGGGCTGCTATGTTGTCGATTGGTATTATTCTTCCAGCACAGTTTGTTTACGAAAAATTGCAAATTACGATGTCCGACAATATGACTCAACTCTTTGAGGGCATTATGCGACAACCTCTTGGCTACCTTGTCGTGGGCATTCTGGCTCCTATTGCAGAAGAATTGATATTTCGTGGTGCTATATTACGAGTCCTACTCAACACCTTTGAGCATAAAGGCAGATGGATAGCCATTGCTTTAACAGCTTTAATTTTTGCATTCATACATGGTAATATAGCACAAGGTGTGCATGCCTTTATAATAGGTTTAGCTCTAGGTTGGATGTATATGCGCACCAAAAGCGTACTCCCTGGTATTGTGTTGCATTGGGTAAACAACACTATAGCATATTTAATGTTTAACTTAATGCCTCACATGGCTGATGGTAAGCTTATAGATTACTTCCACGGTAGCGAACGTTCTATGTATTTAGGACTACTTTTCTCTTTCTGTATTCTCGTTCCTGCGCTCTTCCAATTAAGCATACGTATGAAGCAAGCCAACAAGTAGGATTGTAAAAACCGTATTTTCGTAAAACAAAAGTGCCTGTTTTGGAGTGCAAAACTATGGTTTTTGCAACACAAAATGATGGTTTCTGTTTTGCGTTGAATACTAATAGGTTACTAGCTAAGCTTCACTTGTAGTTTTATTGCTAATAATATTATCTGGCTTTATAGCATAACTGAATGAACTAAGTTAGGTTATAAAGCTAAATAAGAGGCAGATAAGATATCAAAAGATGAAAGGAAATAATAACATAAATACTATATATAATGCTGTTATTAGCTAATGACTGATCGGGATTAAGATTGCTTTTACAAAATAAAACTATTACTTGCAAATGGTTCTAATACCATTGTACAATGAGTAATGTGTATATGCCCTTATTAGTTTCTATGCAATAGGCTTGTTACTAACAAGATAATATTGTAACTTTGTGGTAATAAAACATATAGAACAATGAAGAAAGAATGGCTGTTTATGGTGCTTTGGTTCGCTGTTTCGAGCTTTATGGTACAAAATTTTTGGAAAACAGATGTCCCCAAACCATTGCCAACAACCAGTAAGCAGATACAAAGGACTAATTCTGAACAGCAGATGGAACAACAAGGATTGGTAGATATAAAAAGTATAGACCCGACTATTAAGGTGGCATTAATGTATGCTCGAACCGACAATTTTTGCCATAAGCAACTTTATAAAAGTCTGCGTAAAGCTTATATGCTTCCCCAATGTGCTGCAGCATTAAAGAAAGCACAAGCAGAATTGAGACAAATCAGACCAGATTTAAGCCTCATCATTTTCGATGCAACACGTCCAATGAGCGTACAGCAAACTATGTGGAATGCTGTAAAGAATACCAACCACAGCTTCTATGTATCTAATCCTGCTAACGGAGGAGGTATGCACAACTATGGAATGGCTGTAGATATTAGCCTTTGTAAAAGTTCATGGAACGAAAAGCAATGGCGCGATGGCACAACAGTATGTAAAATAGACACCATTCCAATGGGAACGAAAGTAGATTATATGGGAAATAAAAGTCATATAGACAAAGAACAACAACTATTAATGCAAGGCGCACTTACTAAAGAAACCTTAGAGAACCGCAAATTGCTACGTCATGTAATGACTTTTGCAGGTTTCCAACCACTAAGAACAGAGTGGTGGCACTTTAATCTTTGCACACGTGCGTGGGCAAAGGCACATTTAAAAGTAATAAAATAGATATCCCACCTTATTATATATAGCATTTGGAAACATCTGAATTTATACGCCAGCACATCAACGACGACATTCGAACACTCGCACTTATGGGAAAACATTTTCCTAAAGTAGATTTACCCTATGCTCTCGATCAGATTAGGGGACACCAATTGGCACGTACAAAACTACCAACGTGGACTAGTACAGAAGGTATTGTTTATCCACCACATCTGAATATGGAACAATGTTCCAGCGAACAAACAGCTTTATATAAACAAAATATAGTAAGACGATTGCTGCAAAAACTTCAAACGAAAAATAATGCAACACTAATCGACTTAACAGGTGGTTTTGGTGTAGATTTCTCTTATATGTCTATACCTTTTAATAAGGCTGTTTATGTAGAACGAAACAAGCAACTCTACAACATTGCAACACATAACTTCGAATGTTTAAAACTCCATAACATAAGTGCAGAAAATAAAGATTCCATCGATGTTTTACATAAACTAAACAATGCTTCTATTATTTTCTTAGACCCCGCACGTCGCAATAGCAATGGAACAAAAGTTATTTCGATTGCTGATTGTGAGCCGAATGTGCTTGAATTATGCGATGAACTTGTAGAAAAATGCGATTTCACAATAATAAAGCTCTCTCCTATGCTTGATTGGCATAATGCTGTAGAACAACTAAAATATGTAATTGAAGTGCACATTATATCGGTAAAAAACGAGTGTAAAGAGCTATTAATGGTACTAGCAAACGATAAAAAAGAGAAACAGGAACTAAAAGAAAACTCTATAAAGATATTTTGCGTAAACAACAATGATATTTTTTATTATGAGGAAGAAGTAAACAGTAGTAAAGAAAACACTCTCCAACTATCGAAAATAAACAAAAACGCCTTATCAACACTCTACTTATACGAGCCGAATGCATCTATTATGAAGGCTGGTTGCTTTGCTTTGTTAAGTAAAACATATAATGTGGCAGCACTGAGTAATAATTCTCATCTATTTGTTTCTCCAGTTCTGCTATCAAACTTTCCAGGAAGGAGGTTCCGAATTATGGACATTTGCACATTAAACAAGAAAGAAATACGCCATACTCTAACAAACATAACACGAGCAAATATTGCTGTAAGAAATTTTCCAATAGGAGTAGATGCTCTTAGAAAACGACTAAAGTTACACGATGGAGGCGATAATTATATTTTCGCAACAACGTATGGAGAGAAAGAACATATACTAATAATAAGCAAAAAAGAGGTGTAAATTTGGCAATATTATCTAAAATGCGTACTTTTGCAAGTTGAAAAGTAAAGTTACGAAAGATTTTTTAAACATGTCATCAATTCAAATTAAGAAGGTTACGAGCAAGAATGACCTAAAGAAATTTATAGATTTGCACTACGAGCTCTATGCAGGAAGTCCTTACGACGTGCCTAATCTTTATGACGACGAATGGAACACACTCTCAAAAGATAAGAATGCAGCTTTCGAATTCTGTGAAGCCGAATACTTTTTTTAGCATTTAAAGATGGAAAAAAATAGTAGGGCGTGTTGCTGCAATTATCAATCATAAAGCCAACGAAAAATGGAATAGAAAAGATGTTCGCTTTGGCTGGATAGACTTCATTGATGATATTGAAGTTTCGGAAGCCTTGCTTAACGCTGTAGCCGATTACGGACGTTCAAAAAATATGAAAACCATTGCTGGACCATTAGGGTTTACCGATATGGATCCCGAAGGAATGCTAACAATGGGCTTTGATCAGCTGGGAACAATAGCTACAGCTTACAACTACAGTTATTATCCTATGCACTTAGAAGCAATGGGAGGCTGGGAAAAAGATGTAGACTACCTCGAATACAAAATAAATGTACCCGATGCCGTCCCTGAAAAACTTATAAAGCTTTCTGAAATGATTCAGAAACGATATAATCTACGTATTAAGAAACTCACAAAGAAAGATGTTTTCGAAGGCGGTTATGGTAGAAAGATATTCGAACTCATCAATAGCACATACAAAGATTTATATGGTTTTTCGGAATTAACCGATAAACAGATTGACCAATATATAGCACAATACTTTCCATTTGCCAATTTAGATTTTATCACAGTGATAGAAGATGCCAACAAAGACAACCAAATTGCTGGTATGGGCATAACATTACCATCGCTTAGTCGTGCCTTACAGAAATGTAAGAAAGGACGACTCCTTCCTTTTGGGTGGTGGCATCTAATGAAAGTTATAAAGTTTACGAAAACAGAAGGTGTAGACTTGTTACTATTAGGCATTCTTCCTGAATATCGAGCAAAGGGAGCAAACGCTTTGTTATTCTACGATTTAATACCACGATACATTAAATACGGCATTAAATGGGGCGAAAGTCAAGTAGAAATGGAAACAAATGGAGGCGTACAAAGCCAATGGGATATGTTTGAGACCATAAATCACAAACGCCGCCGCTGCTATAAGAAGAACTTATAAATCCAGAAAACAAAACACCACTTAAACAAAAATATGGTCGAAGAAAATAAAACATCAGTAGCATACACCGACGATAACATTCGCCATCTATCTGATATGGAACACGTACGTACCCGTCCAGGTATGTATATTGGTAGATTAGGCGATGGAAAACTACCTGAAGACGGTATATACGTACTGTTGAAAGAAGTTATAGACAATTCTATCGACGAGTTTAAGATGAATGAAGGCACACGCATAGAAATTGAAATAGAAGATAATCTTCGAGTTTCGGTGCGCGATTATGGGCGTGGAATTCCACAAGGAAAGCTTGTTGAAGCTGTATCGATGCTGAATACAGGTGGTAAATACGACTCGAAAGCATTTAAAAAGAGTGTTGGATTAAATGGTGTGGGTATTAAAGCGGTGAATGCGCTTAGTTCAAAATTCGAAGTAAAAAGCTTTCGAGAGGGCAAAGTACGTTCACTTACATTCGAGAAAGGTATTAAAAAGACCGATAAAACCACAAAATCTAACGATGAACAGGGCACTTATATCTATTTTGAGCCAGATAACACTCTCTTTAAAAACTACTGTTTCCAAGACGATATTGTAGTTACTATGCTTCGGAACTATACCTACTTGAATACAGGACTCACCATTATGTATAATGGACATCGTATTTTGAGTAGACATGGTCTGAAAGATTTACTCACAGACAATATGACGGTAGACCCTCTTTACCCTATTGTTCACATGAAAGGTGATGATATAGAGATTGCTTTCACACATACAAACCAATATGGCGAGGAGTATTATTCGTTTGTAAACGGGCAACATACCACACAAGGAGGTACACATCAAAGTGCATTCAAGGAACATATAGCCAAAACTATAAAGGAATTTTTTGGTAAATACGAGTATGGAGATATTAGAAATGGTATTGTTGCAGCAATCGCTATAAATGTAGAAGAACCTGTTTTTGAGTCTCAGACCAAAATAAAATTAGGCTCTACAGTAATGGCACCGGGAGGAGACACTATAAATAAGTTTGTTGGCGATTTCATAAAGACAAATGTCGATAACTTTATGCACATTCATAAAGAAGATTTTACCGATATTTTAGAAAACAAAATAAAAGAAACCGAACGTGAACGCAAGGCTATGGCAGGCGTAACAAAGTTGGCTCGCGAACGCGCAAAGAAAGCAAATCTGCACAATAGAAAACTTCGTGATTGTCGTATTCACTTCAGCGATGCTAAGAGCGAACAAAAAGAAGAAAGCTCTATCTTCATAACTGAAGGTGATTCTGCCAGCGGAAGCATTACAAAAAGCCGAGATGTAAACACGCAAGCTGTATTTTCGTTACGTGGAAAACCACTAAATTGCTTTGGATTAACAAAAAAAGTGGTATACGAAAATGAAGAATTTAATCTTTTGCAAGCTGCACTCGATATTGAAGATGGATTAGATTCATTACGTTATAATAAGGTAATTGTTGCTACCGATGCTGATGTTGATGGTATGCATATACGTCTACTCATTATAACATTCTTCCTTCAATTCTTCCCAGAACTAATAAAAAAAGGACACGTATATGTTCTTCAAACACCTTTATTTCGTGTACGCAATAAACGAACTAAGATTAAAAATAAAAAAATAATAGAGGAACAAGATGCAAAGAAACTGAAGGGTGAAAAGAAAAACGACCTTATAACGATTTATTGCTATACCGAAGAGGAAAGAATAAATGCAATTGAGGCTCTCGGACCTGACCCTGAAATTACACGATTCAAAGGTTTAGGAGAAATTTCGCCCGATGAATTTGCTCATTTTATTGGTCCTGATATGCGTTTAGAGCAGGTTACACTGCACAAAAACGACCAAGTAAAAAATCTATTGGAATATTATATGGGTAAGAATACTATGGAACGTCAAAACTTTATCATCGAAAACTTGGTAATTGAGGAGGATTTAGTAGACGATATTCCAACAGAATAATTCATACACAGCACTATTGTAATAGTCTTAAGATAGTATATTTACCACATTTGAAATTAAGAATAACGATTATGAAGAGAAGCTTTCTTTTATCAATAACACTTTTATTGTTCTGCACTTTTGCTGCTGCACAAATCAATCTTAACTTTGGTAGCGATTCGCCAATGCGAAAAATGCAAATGGCAGAAATTGCTATTTCAAATTTCTATGTAGATGATGTTGACGAGCAAAAGGTAGTGGAAGATGCTATTCGTGGTATGCTAAAAGGACTTGATCCACACTCTACTTATACCGATGCAAAGGAAACAAAAGCTATGAACGAACCTTTGCAAGGCGATTTTGAAGGTATCGGTGTACAATTCAATATGATTGAAGACACTTTAGTGGTAATTCAACCTGTTGTAAATGGCCCCTCAGAAAAAGTTGGTATTATTGCAGGCGACCGCATTGTTATGGTAGACGATACGTTAATAGCGGGCGTAAAAATGAATCGTGCCGATATTATGAAGCGTTTACGGGGTAAAAAAGGCACAAAAGTTAAGTTAAGCATTGTGCGTCGTGGTGTAAAGGGTATGCTTAACTTTATTGTTACACGAGCTAAAATACCAGTTCACACAGTTAATGCTGCTTATATAATTCGTCCAGGGATAGGTTACATACGTTTAGAAAGCTTCGGAATGAAAACACACGAAGAATTTATGGAAGCTGTTGAAAAACTAAGAAAACAAGGTATGAAACAGCTTATTCTAGATTTACAAGACAATGGTGGTGGATTTCTTGAGGCTGCAGTTCGTATTGCAAACGAATTTTTACAAAACAACGATATGATTGTTTACACAGAAGGACGACGCGTACCACGCCAAAACTACAAAGCTAGAGGTAATGGACAACTAAAAGATATGCCTGTTTATGTTTTGGTTAACGAACTAAGTGCATCGGCTGCCGAAATTGTTTCGGGAGCTATTATGGATAACGATCGAGGAACTCTTATAGGACGTCGCACTTTTGGAAAAGGATTAGTTCAAAGACCATTTGAATTGCCCGATGGAAGTATGATTAGACTTACCGTTGCACATTATTATATACCAAGTGGACGTTGCATTCAAAAGCCTTATAAGAAAGGAGACAAAGATGATTACGATATGGATTTGGAAAACCGACTTAAAAACGGAGAACTTACTAATCCAGACAGCATTCATTTCACAGACTCTTTAAAGTATTATACTGTACGAAAACACCGTCTTGTTTATGGTGGTGGAGGTGTTATGCCCGATTATTTTGTACCATTAGATACAACTAAGTTTACGGCTTTCCATCGTAAACTTATGGCGAAAAATATTATTATGGACACTTTCTTAAAGTACGTAGACAATAACCGTAAAGAACTAAAGAAGGATTATAAGACTTTCGAATCGTTTAAAAAACAATACGAAGTTCCTATTTCCATTACCAACCAGATTATTGCCGAAGCAAAGAAAGAAAAGATAGAACCAAAAGATTCTGATGAACTTAAAAAGACATTAGATTATATGCGCTATCAACTAAAATCGCTTGTAGCTCGCGACTTATGGGATATGACTGAGTATTTCCAAATATGGAACGAACAAAGCGACATTGTGAAAAAAGCACTCGAAGTAATAGATGCTGATAAGAAGTAATTGAACACAACAATAAATATAAAAGCGAGCAATTTGCACCATAGCAGATTGTTCGCTTTTATATTCTAATTTGGTTTTTTGTCATATAAGCCTATTTTCAAGAAACCAATAAAAAACATAATTCTAATTAACTACTCCCGATATGCCAGGCATTAAAAAAATGGTTGATATTGCAATAACATAAGAGAATCTAATATGCTCAAAACTATTAGTTCTTCTTCTTTTTTTATGTTCTTTTTATTTTCCTTTCCTATTTTATACAGCATACCAATTTGTAATATTGTGCATACTAACAATATTGATAAACCTATAAAAAACATAATTTTACTATAATCTTTGCCTATAGGAATTATTATAAGGGGAATAACATTAATAAGGATAACATTGTCTTTGAAATCTTTATTTATCATTTTTCATTCTTTCTGTTTTTTTAAAAGTAATCATTTTATTTATTCTTAATGTTGATAATCTATATATAGATTTATTAATGTGATAAAGATGTGATAATAATTAGATTTTCACAACCTTTACACTGCCATCATTAAACTTCAGTTTTGCAATATAAAAACTATGACAAGGCAAAGTAATCAACACTTTGTTACTGTTTAATTGCTTAACTTTGCTAACCAAAGAGCCTGCTGCATTGTACAATTCCACAGAACTGATATTTACATTGGCTGTTAAACAAGCTTCGTTTGCATTCAATCTAACTACAGAGCATTTCATATTCTCTGTTGCGACATTGCCTATTCCATCTGCAATGTTTGGATAATCGCCTTCAATATTGTCGCCCCACAAGAACATCCAACCATTGTCTGTATACGATTTTTCTGAACCTTTCCTAACGTGTAAATATACTTTATTAAATTCTACATCGCCAAAAACTTCTTCTCCAAGTTCGGGAGCTGTTTCTCTATAACTATAAATATCTTTTAAGCCATGGCAAGCATAAAAAGCACGATTTGCAATGCCTATTACCAAATCGGGAATATAAACTTTCTGCACATTATTGTTGTAAGCAAATGCATAATCGGCAATATAAGAAGTTTTTGACTGAAGAACAAAATCGGTTCTATTACCTTTACAAGGAACTGCCATCAAATAGAGCCCATTGCCACTTGGACTTCTGTAATAAAGTGCATCGTCTGCGAAGACAAAGTTATTGTTCGTGGCAAAATTAAACTTCGTCATACCATTATTTGCCAATGCACCCGTGCCAATTTTCTCAATATTAGCAGGAAGTGTAATTGCCTTTATATCCTGACACTCAAAAAACGCCATAGAACGAATAACTTTTGTTTCAGCTGGAACAACAAAATTATCGGTTGCTATAACTTGTGGACATTCGTAAAGCATACTCTTATCCTTAGAATAAGCACTCCGCCAACAGCCGTCATATATTTACTTGCAGCAACAACCGTAAAACCACCAAACTCTGGACATTGTAAAAACAGTTTTGCACCAGTTTTCTCTACCGTTGCAGGAAGTTCGAGCGTTTCTAAAGCAACGCAACGCTGAAAAGCATTCGCTTTTATCTCTTTCAACCCTTCGTTTAACTTTACGTTAGTTAATACTTTACAGTTATAGAAAGCACGTTCGCCTATGGTTTCTACACCAGTTAGAGTAAGCGAAGTAAGCGACATACAGTTGGCAAAACAAGTTTCGTCTATTTCCTTCAACGTTTCGGGAAATTTCACCTTCATAAGGTTAGAACACGACATAAATGTACTACGCGAAAGTTTCTTTAGTCCTGTAGGAATTGCTATCTTCTTCAGATTTTCGCATAGCACAAAGGCATTTGTTCCAATAGAATCAACCGAATTTGGAAGTTCTATTGTTTCAAGACTTGCACAATCGCTGAAAGCTTGTTCGCCAATAACCTTCAATTTACTATTTGGTGCAAATGTAACCGTCTTTAAACTGTTGGCATAAAAGAATGCACATTGCCCAATAACTTCGAGCGAAGCAGGACATTCTACACTTCTAACAGACGAAGTTGCAAAGGCATTTGGAGCAATTTCTCGTATTCCTTCAGGAATTTTGTAATCAACAGGAGCACCATCACCACTTACCAACACATCGCCTTTTATTGTCTGTGCAGACAATACTGCAGGAAAAGAAATTAAGACAGCAAACAATAAAAATTTAATTTTCATAATACATCGTTTAGGAAATAAATTAGAACTCTTCTTTTTATGCTTTCTCTCTCTACAGTCCCACCCCAGTAAGAGTTCATAACTAAAAAGAAGGACACGCTACAAAGATAATAATGTTTTTTATACTTTTCTAATTCTCCTCACAAATTTACAATATAAATGTAAATTAACTACCAACACATAATATTATCTAACATCATAATCCTCACTTAAAAAAAGCTAGCAATGAATTTTTGATATTAAATATACTCTAAAAATCATTTAGCAACTCTGTTAAATTGTGAACATATTTATATATTTCTTGGTAGTCTCCGTTAAATTCTATTTCTTTATACCATCTCCGACTATCGTCTTTCCATTCCCATTTATCTTTACGAATATCTTCAAAAACTTTATCAGTATCTTTGTTATTACGTCGGAAAAGAAAAACATCGAATTTACCTTGCCTACAGTTTATGTCTATAGCTATATCCTTCTCGTAATCATCAAACGCTATACAACTATAATTTTGATCCTGATAGAATCCAAATTTCCACCCTCCGCAAAAATCCTTTCTGTTATACACTGTATTTTTCCAATCCGCACCTAATTCATGTAGTAAGCGCGCATTAAAAACTGAAATCGGTTTTGCATAACTTCTCTGAACCAATTGTAGTTCATCGTTACGCTTAATAAGACGTTTGCCACCTTCACAATATTTCAGAAGATAGTCAAATTTTATAAAATCAATCCACTGAGAGTTTCCTTTATAGTCGGAACACAATTGTTTCATATACTCCTCTATATCCTCTTTTTTTTCATGTAATTGATCGAAAAAGACTTTAAACTTATCTGAGTTTTCGAAGATTATTTTATGCCATGAATTCCAACTCCAACCAAATGACAAAGAACCACCTATAGGATAATTATTAAGTTCCTTTGTTAAAAGCGTACGACGTAGTAGGTCTATTTCGTCTTCACAAGATCCTACAAATAGTTCATCAAAAGTTTCTAAATATGCGTTGAATTTTTCTTTATCGAATTGGTTATTAGTAGTAGACCAATCAAGAAGTGGAGAAATCTCTCCTGACCATATTTTATGGCTTTGTACTTTATCATCATTTTGTGCTTTCCAAAACAATTCTTCTACTTCTGGGCGATCATCAGAATCTTTTAATATTTCTAATTTGCGTTTTTCTTCATTCGTTAGTATGGTAGTAGATATTTTTTCATTTCCATCTGTAGTTGTTACATCGTTTAATATTTCAACAATATCATCGTAGTTTTCGGCTATTTGTATTGCAGAAGAAACTAACTCGTTTACCGCCTTACTTACATTATCTAACCTTGTTAGGTTTTCCAGAAATTTAAATAAACGAAAAAGATTCTGTTCATCGGGGTTCTCATACTTACGACAATAAACTATCAACGGAAGGAGTATAAAACAATCTATCTGAGTGATTGTGTACCCATCTTTCTCTTTTGGAGATAAGAAATCCATATTGAGCACACTTCTATCTTTCCACTTATCAAATATAAAATCAACTATTTTCCAATATCTATATACATCATTAAAAGAGATTTCTTCGTAGGGAAAATCATACTTCCCACTTGAAAGTATAGATTTTTGTTTTTCTTTATCCTTAGTTTCAATAATAGTAACCCAACGTAGAAATTCTTTAAACCCAACATCCGACGTATCATTTCTATTGTTGCGCTTTCTCCAAAAATAGGTATCTATTTCTTCCCAATCATGAGCGATTTTTTTACCTTGATTTCTTTCATAATTTTCATTTATCTTAGCATTAATAACAAGAGGTTTTAGATTCTGAGTAGCAGAAAGAGGTTCACCTGTTGTATTAATCACAACAAATGTTTCTTCCCCATTATTACGGTTTTCCAAATCATAATAAAGAAAAGACAATTTTTCGATAAGAAAATATCCGAAATTACTACACCATTCATCTGTTTGCCCATCAAGTTTATTCTCGAGTACGGATAATGCTTTCAACATACTCTGAATGCTGGGATCATTATTATATTCGTTAAAAAACCAAGTTGCTTTTTTTATATCTTCAACTTTTTCTATAGAATTTACTGCTTTTGTTTCAATAAAGAAATTACACACAAGGTCGCTAAGAAAGTAAAGCGACGATTCGCGAATTGCATATAGTAAATAAGGCTCTTTATCGTCTTGTAGATATTCATAGTCAGATATAAGATATTGCCGAAATAAATTTTCTTTTGTCTTTTTATTTAGCAAACCTAATAATAGAAATAAAGTTGTTATGCGTTGTTGTCCATCACAAAGTTGGATATGATTTTCTGGAGCCTCATAACCATAAATAAGTCCAAGATTTATTCGTCTTTGAGGTTCTTTAAACAATCTTGTTAAAGACTCCATGAAGTTTCCTACTAAGTCATTACCAATAGAAGCTTCTTTATTTCCCCAGCAATAATCTCTTTGAAGGTCTGGAATAATAATTTTTCGGTTCCCTGAGAATAATTCAGAGAGGCTGTAAGTTTCGCCCGATACAAAGTTTATTTTATTTTTCATCATTGTCACTTTCTTGATATTGTTTAAATAGCTCTTCATAGTCTTCTTCAATTTTTTTACATATAGCTTTCTTATTAGAAGCTATTGCACTACCGTCCCATTTTTCTTTTTCCGCAAACACGCAAATGGTATGCAACAAATGTCGGCTCTTAAAAAGTTCTTTTTTATTTGGACTAAAAAACATCTCTTTTTTCTGAACGAAATTACTATTATTGAATTTAGAATTTTCATCTTTGTAGAGAAGAACCAGGTTACCTATTCCATGTTCTGTTGTTTCGAATTCTTTTCCATTCTCTTCAGAATCAATACACCTTATATCTTCACGCTTTAGAAATTTGTCCTGATTCATATTCAATTCATCAACTTCAATTCTATCACCATTTCCATTACGCCAGTTACCTTTTTCATCTTTATAAACAACTTTTGACTTAGGATAAATATGTTCTATAGAGCGTTCTTTCCATATTTGGAAATTAAAAAAACGTTTTTGTAAAATGTCTTGATCTATATTCAAACGCAACAGAAATTGGAAAGCAGTCTCTTTATTATTAAAATACAGAAAATTATCTTTTATGTCTGCCAAAGTTTTTCGTATTTCTGTTGGAAAACTCCAATATTCTTTTCTACTATTTCTTTATGTGTCATTCCGAGGAACACCAGTAAATAGTATTCTGCTAAATTAATATGTTCAGTATTAGTAAAATAATACTTGATAAATTCTTTTGCATTATTTTTATCGAAAACACTAAGTATTCCTCCTATTCTATTATGAATTTCAGAATTGTTATATGCATCTTCAAAACGCTTTTGCAATCGTCTTAATTCGTCAAAGGTTGTCTTCGCATTTATTGCTTTATTACCTTCTAAACACTTCTGTTTAAAATTTTCAAAACTAAAATGTTCCCCTCCTTTCGATTGGAAATATGTTGAGATTAGAAGTCCCATTGTATTGTTACAATGAAATACATCTCTAACTTTTTGCTGATTCCACCAATGTAACCATCTATCCCACTCTCTTGCATAGCGACTTCGTAAGGCAAAATGTTCCCATTCTTCTTCTTGTGTATCCTCTTCTTTACATTGTGAAGCTATTCGTAAAATTTCAGCTTTAATAAGTTCTTCCTCCTGCATCAACGCTTTATTCCCATTCATCATAGCAAAAATTTGAGTTGCTTGCTGTTCTGGGACAATAACATAAAGAAATTTTATTTTGTGCAAAAGGAAGTGTAGGAACTCCTTTTTTTTCTCTCCATCAAACTTGCTAAATTTGTTTTTTATAATTCTTAGTGTTTTCTTAAAGTAATAAATATCTTGATACTCTTCGTTGCTATTTTCTTCATATCCTTGTAAGAAATTACTTTGTAAGAATTTATCAGCTTCCTCTCGAACGTCATAACGGATAGCAAATTTCTCATTATATCCTAACCATTTTAGTAATAGATAGAGACAAGTAGTACGTTGCTGCCCATCAATTAATAGGATTTTATCGGTATCTTCAGAAACTGTTACGCCTTGAAGAAAAACATCTGTATTTGAATCATAATGAATTAAAAGGTTGTCTAAAAGATTTTCAACGGAATTTTTCTCACCATTCCGCTCTTTCCCCCATACATATCCACGTTGATAGTCTGGAACAAAAAATTCTTTTCCTTTGTTAAGATAATCATTTAGTGTTATAATAGAATTCATATAGTTTTTTTTATGAAGTATTATCCTATACTCCTTAAAATTTTCATTGCTGGAAAATGAATTTAAGCAATTCTGCAACGAGCATTATTGAAAGAATACGATATAACTTCGGAAATAGATATTAAAAATAAAGTTGTTGCAAAGATACTACTTATATTTGTTTTTTTCTTAAAGAATGGTAATATTTCTTTAAAAATAAAAAAACAAATCCACTGAATATTAATAACTAAAGTGCCTATAAAAAAAGCAGCTTATATAACAAAAAAAGTGTTTAATGAAATATATAAAAGCCAACTAAAGAAAGAATGATGCTCTATTTTTTTCTTATTATAAAAATTTTATTTTCTAATTATAATTTCAAAAAAATATAATGTAAAAACTTTCTCGTTTTTTTATTATAAAAAAATTGTCTACTTATAGCTATAAAAAAATATCACTCTAAATGCTGAATATATTTCTCTAAATCTTCATTGTTGAGTCCTAATCGCTTTCTTAGTCTATAACGGAGTTTGTAAAAACCTGAACCAGATATATTAAGTATAGACATAATTTTATGTCCGTCGAGTCCAATCTTTATAAGATACACTAATCTTTTTTCGGCTTTGGTAATAGTTGGATATTGCATTTCTAAACGCTTACAAAAATCATTATCCATAAATTGAAACTGTTCGTTAAAGAACTGCATTCTTTTCTTCTCTTTTGGATCGCTGAGCATTGCTAATTGTAACGACATTGATATATTTTCTTGTTGCGATTTAATTAGCTTCTTTTTTTCTATCTGCATTTTAAGTTTTGATAGTTCTTTTTCCAATTCAGTATATCTAAGCTTATCGGATAGTTCTTTTGCTTCAAGTTCTACAATTCGTTTACGTTGCTTGGTGCGATAATAAATAAGAAGAGCTACACATACTACGAATAAAGCAACTACAACAATAAGTGGTAATAGCATACGTTGTCTTTTTATTTCTTCGTATACTTTAAGTTTTTCGCTCTCTATTTTAGCCTTCTCTTGTATTTGTTTAATTTTAGAAGTAGCCATTGCACCATTCAAAGAATCGCGCATATTGTAATACTGTGTAAAATGATTGATAAAAGAACGATAATCCTGACGTATGGAATCTATATGAATTATTGCTTGTAGTGCCTCCACTTGAATATTTAATTGCCTAAAACGTACACTCTGTTTAAGGCACTTTTGCGCAATATTATAAATAGAATCTGGACGGCTGTGTTGTTTTGCTATAAGCAAACTACAATATAACAGTTGGGTGTGAAAGAATTTGTTATCTTGCTTATCTAAACTATTAAGAATTTTTGAGGCTTCTTTTATCTTTCCTTGTTTAATATATATTTCTGCTAAGTTACTTAAGTCGGTTTGAAGAAAAACTTTGTTACTTATGCTATGGTCGTTTGCAATTGCATATTTCATTACTCGCTCTGCTTCTGCATAATTTTTACAGTGTTCTAACAAATATACTACGTTTGCATAATAATATCTATATTTCACTATTGGAGAAAGTTGCTTCAGTGCACTACGCGCTTTTATAAGATTTTCGTGAGCCTCTTCCCATAAACCAATACCCTCATATAATAAGGCAAGATGAATTTGGCATATTGCTTGTTTTTCTTGATTATTAGTTTTTTCATAGAAAGTTTGTGCCTTTGAAATATCTCTATATGCCTTTACAAAAGAATAATTTATAATATCTAAATACGAATTATTTAGCAAACTATCGGCATACACTTTTTCTTTGGTATGCACAAAAGAAGAACAACCTATATTTATAAATGTGGTTGCCAACAGAAAAAAAATTGTTACTATATCTATGCGATGTATTCGAGAAAAACTCATAGTAATACCTTTTTGCCACAAAGATACAGAAATCTATATACTACATCTTATTTTTTAACACTTATTCAATACATTGTCTATATTATGTCTATATTCATTTTTTGCTTTCTTGCAGAGAAATATCTTATTTTGCGAAATCAATGTTAATAAAATTCGCAATATGAAAAAGCTAAGGTTTTTAATTCTTTCAATTGTCTTGTTTATAACTTTAGGAGTTATGGGCGAGGAAGGTGTATTATTACAACTAAAGAATGGTTCAATTGTTGGTTTCGCCTTTTCTGATAAACCTACAATGTTAATTGGATCTGCATTAGAAATTCGTGCTAAGAAAACGGTTGTTAGTTATGATTACAATGAAGTAAAGCGAGTATATTGGGGAGAAGTTCAACCCAATAGTATATCGTCTGCCAAAGATAATGTAAATAGTGATGTAATATTTCGCATAAATTCTAATAGTTTAAGCGTATTTGGTTTATCAAAAGGGGAGCGTGTTAGCATATATGATACTACAGGACGATTGATTACAACAGCCATTTCGACCAAAGATAATGAAACTTTAAACTTATCTTTAAAAACATCTAATGGTATTTATATCGCAAGAACCCAGTCAGGTATATCCTTTAAATTCACCCGATAAGTTTTACACATTCTATTATTACCAATATAAATAAATACAAATAAGCAACATGAAGAAAGTTTTATCTATTATCTTTACTGCAATGCTCGCTTTAGGAGCAGGTGCACAAAATACTCATGACATAGTTATATGGCACGGAACAAAATCACAGACAATTCAAGCTGTAGATAGTATTACATTTGTCAAGTCAAAAGAAAAGGCAACTTATATAGATTTAGGACTAAGTGTAAAATGGGGAACTTGTAATATTGGTGCAAAAAATCCTGAAGATTTTGGTAACTTCTATCAGTGGGGAGACATTAAAACAAAAGAGAGTTACGATTGGAACACCTATAAATACGGAACAGATCGTAATAATTTAGAGAAATACAACGTGAAAGATGGAAAAACAACACTCGATTCTGAAGACGATGCAGCCATAGCTAATATGAATGAAGGCTGGCGTATGCCTACTCCTGCAGAAATTAAAGAATTAGTAGAGAAATGTACGTGGGAATGGACCACCGTTAATAATATAAATGGATACAAAGTAACTGGTAAAAATGGCAATTCTATATTCCTTCCAGCAGCAGGTGTAATGTTTGATAAGAATCCTTATTATGGTGGAAAGTACGGTTACTACTTATCTAATACGTTACGCGAAGGAGACGAGGCTTATATTAAGATGTATGCGCAGGGATTTCTTTCCAATCTGATAAATATCAAGCAGACAATCGTATTGCACGTAATTATGGTATACCTGTTAGACCAGTACATAAATAAGAGTATATATTATGACGAAGAAATATATTTTATCTCTTCTTTTCTTAATCATAGCATCAGTAGTATTTGCACAGCAGCAAATAAGTGTTAAGATATGGAAAGGAGGAAAAGCCGACATTATTGAACAAATAGATAGCATAACTTTTCCTAATACTACACAACATATTACTTGTATAGACTTAGGATTAAGTGTAAAATGGGGCTCTTGTAATATTGGTGCAGAAACGCCAGAAGCTTATGGAAATTATTATGCTTGGGGTGAAGTTAATACAAAAGAGAACTATAGTTGGAACAAATATAAATATTACGAACCAATATCTAAGAAGATTACAAAATATAATGCTTCCGACAAGATGACTATATTAGAGGCAAATGATGATGTTGCTACTATTTTGTTAGGAAATAAATGGCGAATTCCAACATCGGCAGAAATGGAAGAACTAGTAAAAAAATGCACATGGAAATGGTTCGAAGACGAAAAAAGTGGATATTGTGGCTATTGGATAACTGGTCCTAATGGCAATCGTATATTTTTACCAGCTGCAGGTTGTATAAATGGGAATGAGCCTTATGCTGCAGAATTTTATGGATATTATTGGACATCGGAAAATGTTTCTTTTGAAAATAAATTAGCTGTCCATTTATTTTTTAATGACGATAAAGCAAATGCCTCAAATGTGAGCAACCGTTATTATGGTTTCAGCATACGACCTGTTCAACAGTAATTAGATAATTGTAGAAAAAGAGTAATGGTATTTATTTGTTATCCATATTCCTCTTTAATACACATCGTTGGTTTATCTTTTATTGTTTACAAAGCATATATATATTGTAAAACTTGGGAAGATTTAGAACTGAACTCTATGTATAGAGCATATAAGTAACACCTAAAATTTAAAAAGAATATACAGAAAAGACAATCACATATACAAACATAACAGTATAGAAATTATGAAAAAACAACTAATCAACAGAACGTTTGTTGCTATCGCAGCATTCACTGTAATGTTATTATTCTCAATAACTATAAAAGCACAAACAAAAGAAGCATACGCCGTGATGGATACCACTGCAAAAAGGTTGTCGTTTTTTTACAATTCTAATAAAGATTTGTACACTAAAGACATTGTTTATACTTTGCCAAAATCTACTACAGACTATCCGGAATGGTGCTTAGAATATAAAGAAAGGAGATTACAACTGCAATTTTCGATAGTTCGATGAAAGACTACTATCCTGGCTCTACAAGATTGTGGTTTGATGGCTTTGAAAAGCTCACTAAGATTGAAGGAATAAAAAATTTGAATACAGACAATGTAACTAATATGGGTGGAATGTTTTCTGGTTGTAAACTTCTAACCACACTTGATGTGTCTGATTTTAAAACTCAGAATGTAATTTATATGGATTATATGTTTGATGGTTGCGAATTGCTGAAAATTATTGATGTTTCTAACTTTGATACCAAAAGCGTAACCAATATGAGTTTTATGTTTTATGGGTGTAAAGCTCTGGAAACAATTGATGTGTCAAACTTTAATACACAACTTGTTACTGATATGAGCGATATGTTTCATAACTGCGAATTGTTAACTACAATATATTGTAACAGTGTTTGGGATTGCGAAGCATCTATTTGTATGTTTCAAGATTGTAAACAGCTGAAAGGAGGAGAAAATGGCAATGTGGTTTACGATGAAAACAAAATTGATATAGAAATGGCAAATCCAACAACTGGCTATTTTACAAGAAAAAAAACTTCTGGAATAGAGTTTCAAGGAATAGAAAATAAAAGGTTGCATAGAAGTATCTACACTTTACAAGGTACACGCTTAAACAATATACCTGAACATTCTGCACAGGGTATTTATATTATAAATGGGAAAAAGGTTGTGAAGCGATAAATTTTTATAAATAGAAAACAAGTGGTCCATACTATTTATTAGAATTCAAAGACTAGCATTTTTTCTTTTTATGTGTTTATAGACTTTTTATATTGTTATAAACAAAATCTATTACCATTAAATGGGTATCAATAGAATAAACTACCTTATTTTAATATAAAACAAAATAGAGCCTTAACGAAGTGCTAAGGCTTTATTTTCGTTTTCTTCCATTATTTCTCGTTCTCCAGGACCTTTATCGTTGATACCACAAAGGTGGAGTATGCCGTGAATTATGACACGATAAAGTTCTTCTTCGTAAGTTTTTCCAAACTTTTCGGCATTGGTTCGTACTGTATCGAGAGATATTACAATGTCGCCATTTAGAATATCGCCTTCGCAATAGTCGAAAGTAATAACATCGGTATAATAATCGTGGCTAAGATATTCGTTGTTTACTTCTAAAATCTTTTCATCGTTTACGAACATATAGCCTATTTCGCCTACTTTACGCCCGTAGGTTGCTGCAACTTTTTTTATCCAACGTGTAGTTTCGCGTTTTTTTATCGTGGGGAGTTTTACGTCCTCTGCATTGTATGTTATCATTCTTTGTTTTATTTATCGTTTCTGTGGCAAAAATTCGGTTACATCTCTGCCAAAATGTTTAAGTTCGCGTACAAGAGTAGAGCTGATACTGGCAAATTGTGGTTCGGCTACTAAAAAAAGTGTATCCATTCCACTTAAAAAATGATTTATATCTGCTTGTTCTCGTTCGTATTCAAAGTCTTTTATGCTTCGTACACCTTTTATAAAAAGGTAGCTTGTTCTCGTTTTGCGAAATCTATTGTAAGGTCTGAATAGCTTTTTACCTCTATTTGTGGAATTTCTGCATAAAGTTGTTGTATAGCCAACATACGTTGTTCGGCAGTTTGCATATATTGTTTGCGTTCGTTTATGCCTATGCCTATTACAATTTTATCGAATAAGGGCAATGCTCTGCGTACAATAGAGTCGTGTCCTATGGTAAAAGGATCGAAACTTCCTACGAATAAACCAATCCGAATTTTATTATCAGTGCAATTCTCCATATTCTTTTTTAGTTCTCTTTTATAACTTTGTAATTAAGCTCACAATATGATAAAACATCGATTTCATCGATATATCTTAATGCTTTATTAGCGCAAAGAAGCATAGAAATTACTTCGTGGTTTGCTGTTTATTACCATTGCATTTGTAGATGGTGCTGAGATAGTTAATCCACAACAAGTGTTTATTATATGTTCTCCAGCCTCCGTTAATGAAGAGAAATACATCGCTGTATGACGTTCGTATGGAACGAGTTCGGCTAAAGCTTTATCGAACTGTCCTTTTAAAACAGTATTGTTATTACATAAGCGGTGAATATAATCAGCAAAATCAAAGAATGCAGCAGGTCTGTATCCATCTAAGACTTGCAAATTAGAATCAACATTTCTACCTATTCTATATCTGCTATTAATGGCAGTTAGCACTTGCATCATATTATCTACTTTTCTACAATCGGTTACTGAGATGGTTCCATAATGGTATTTCACATTGCCAATTTCATAATTAGAATAGAAATTGTAGAAACCATCTACTGCTTTTCCATAATCGGGTTGTATAGATGCAAGATATTTCCACATTTCATAATAAGGCATTCCATGTCCCATTATTTCTGTTGGACAACCTATAAGATAATCGGTAACATTTCTCAACTCGTAAGCTGTTTCTATATTTGCCATATAACAATCGTCGAAAAGAAGGAATTGCAAATGGTGCATATTTGAATTTCTGATTCCTTCTGCCAAATCATCAATATTCATTTGAATATCTGAACCACCAAAATAACGAGTTTGTCGTGTTATGGGTAAACCTAACATTTTGTTTCTTGCTCTGTCCGCTTCTATACTGTGCAACATTGAACGAGATGTACTTCCTGTATATATCCAACCTACTCCATGCGAACCTATCATCATAGAATAGATAGGAGCAGGTGCTATTTTTACTACTTCGTTCAATAAGCTCGACATCTTTGAAGGTGTATTCATTGCACCGTCGTTATAAGTTTTAAGCGTATCGTCGTAACATTTTCCGTTGCGATATGTAATCTTTATGAGATGACTTTTATTAGGGTCATTGGCAATTAGGACTAACATATTGGTTTGTTTCAATCCTTTTTGCTCTATTATAGCCTTCTTCATATCTTTGATATTAATTACGAAGTATTTATACAAATTCGCAGCAGAGCCTGTCCAAGGCATATAAACAAAAATAGTTTTTTCTTTTGTATATTCTTTTTTATCGTCAGGTTCATCTTCTTTACTACATGAGACGATGAAAGACGATAAGAATACACAAAGCAACATCATAATATTACGAAAAAGTAAGGTTTGCGCACCTTTTGCTATATATGAATACAAAAATTGTTTTCTCATTCCTTATATCTAATAAAACATAAATACTATTTAGCTTGCAAATATAAGAATAAATAATGAAAAACCCAATGTAAGGCGTTGTAATTCCAAACATTGGGTTATAAAATGATGAGATAGATTATATTAAGTACGTATTCTATATAAAATACTTACTTAATATCTTACATAAAGTAAGTAGTCTTCTACCTCTCCAACATCAAACTTATCACAAGAATCAGCATAACTACCTTGTTTCATAGAAACACGTACACGATAGAATCCTTTTGATAAGTTGCGTGGTAGTGCAAAATAGCCATAAACTGTACCTGTACTTGCCTTTTGAACAACTAACTCTGAACTGTCAAACTCCTTGTCGTTATTAAATCAATCCATACACGCCAGTAGTTTGTACCACGACGACCATCAGGACTTAATGTGTAACGTACATTATATCCAGAATAACCCATACCATACTTACTTGTAAAGTTAGAATAACCAGCAGAAGTACAAGTTGAATAGTTGTTCATACCACCTAATTCTACAAAACGAATATAGGCTGTACAAGGACTTGTTGCTGCACTCTTACAATATTCTGTAGGACCAGGATTTGGATCTGGTTTCGGATCTGGTTTTGGATTTGGTTTTGGATATTCCTTATTAGAGATATAGATATCGTAATCTTCTACCTCACCAGAAGTAAAGCTACCTACTGATTTTGCATAGCTTCCCCAGCTCATACAAACACGCATACGTATTTTTTCATTTGTTGCATTTGTAGGAACTCTAAAACTTTTCTTCAGACTAGTGTTACCGTATGTTGTTCCTTTGGCAATCATTTCGTCGTCATCAAATACCTTATCGCCATTATAGTCTATCCATGCTGTCCAATACTCTGTATAAGTAGTTCCAGTAAAACCTGGAGTGAGTGTCAGATAATAAGTTGAACCAGGGTACAACAATATCGGGTCTTGTGAATAGTGTGCATAACCTGTACCTGAACTTCCTGTTACATTTCCTTCATTACCTATTTGCACATTTTTAATATATGTAGTTGCACAACGTTGCCCCCAAGCTTTGCCATAATCTGAGTGATCGTCTGGATCTGGAGTTGGTTTTGGATCTGGTTGTGGTTTCGGATCTGGATTTGGCTCTACACCTCCAGGAGGAGCAAAGTTAATAACTATAGATTGGTTATTATTAAAACCACCACCTGAACCACCACCTGTTCCTAATGAACCAGGATTAAGTGCATGAAGTTGGAAATAACCGTCAGACATTCCTCCCCAACCCCAATTAAAGTGGAAATAATTGTTGCTAGTATATCCATCACACACGAAAGAATGTGCACCACCTGTGCCACCACCACAATATTGTACTGGACGACCAGCATCAAGTTCGCGCTTTACTAATGCTATCCATTGGTTATAACTATAGCTAGAACGTTCTGCACTTTGTACATTTGATGGATACTTATAGTATTTCTTCAAAGCAGCTGGCACATATTGTTGCCATGTTCCACTACCATAAGGACTAAAACCCATATCAAGAGCCACAGCAACACCATAACAGAAACGAGCAACTTCGTCATTTCTCTGTCGTAATACTGATTCTGGCATTGCGTCCCAATCAATATTGTAGTCGTAATTGAACGATAATGTACCATACGATGAAGAATAACTGTGTGAACCTGTACCACGTTTCGGATACTTATAAAGACGCATAATTTGAGAAGTTGCTGTTGCAACACAACCTACAGGAGTTCCTGGTGGACAATAAGTATTATAATATGGCTGTTGGTTCCATTTTATTCTACCCAATAATGGACCTACTATAGCTTCAGCACGTGTTGGAGTAGACTCTAAATAAGCATTACGTAAATCTTCTATAGCAGTAGAAGGTTTAATTTTAGTGTTTGCATCTTTAACCTCTACGGTATAGTTATCAAACATATACTGTACACCGTCTGGAATACTTGTAGTAATAAAAGGATTGTCGAAAGAGAATCCGAGTACTGGATATGTAACTTTCGAGCCTGAAACTACAACATAAGCTGTAGAATCTAAATTAATAACATAATAAGATGGGTGTGCATTTGCTTCAGCACGTGTACCAGCTTTTATATCAGTAAGAACAACTTTTAAATTTCCACCACTTGCTGCACGTGTTACTGCTGATTCTGGACCATTATTCTTAATAAATCGTTTTGCAATTTCAATAGCTTCATCTTGACTTACATAGACATTTGCATCAGAAACTGGTTCTGCAGGATTATCTACTTGGTCAGAACATGAGAAGAAAAAAGCAAATCCAAAGACAGCCATTGCAACCTTGAATAGTTTTTTCAGAATTTTATTCATAGTAAAATTTTTATAGTGTAAAAAAATAATCTTTTGCAATTAGAAAAGCATAGTTACAATATGAAGGTTGCAACTATGCTTCACCTACTATTGATTATTTAAAGTATATATCTGATATTTTGAATTGTGTTTCTGTAGCTATACCTTTACCATGACCTACAACAGAGAACTTATGTTCACCGTTCTTATGTGTAGCTAAGATATCAGAAACATAGAATTCTTGATATGTTTCGCCGTAGTCCTTATCTTTTGATGGCTCATCATTATCGTACAAGTGAGTGTAAACACGTACACGGCTACGCATAAAGTCTTGGAAACTAATACCATCTGGCTTTTCTATTGATAATATACATCTCTTACCATCAACGTTTGTAAAATCATTTCCCTTCTTTACAAAAATGTAGTTTTGACGATTAATATTAAAGATATCACCAACTTTCTGATCGTTGAATGTCATCCACGCATCACCGTACATTTCATATTCATCACCTTTTTCGTACTTATAGCTACTTTCTGAACCTCTAAGACCTGAAAGACTCATTTCAATGAACATCTTCTTAAATTCAGGAACGAAAGTACGACTAACTATATCGTATTCGCCACGTGATACTACACGGCAGATAGAATTATCTTTAGCATAACGCAAAGAGAAACTAATAGGTGTAGACTCTGACATAGAGATGTCTGCAGTCATATATTGTTTAAATCCTTCCCAACCATCGGCAAGTACAAGGCTCTGTTGTGTTGAACCACCACCGATAATTGTCATACTAATCTTACTTTCATCGAACACTTTCTTGTATTTTGCTTCTAGTTCTGTATTCAGATTAATAGCATTAACTGCCAATTTGAATGCTGCTTGTACTTCTGCAAGTGAGTGTTTTGTATCTACACTCAAGAAAATCATACGTCCGTATGTAAGGTTACTTACATAAACTGGCTGATAATCGTTGATGATTTGAGGATCAACAGATGTGAAAATTGTTGGAGTTTTTGGGAAATCGGTAGTAACAGTGTATTGTTTCTGAATGAACTTTGCCAAAATATGGTTTTGTTCTTTCTCGAAATCGAAGCCCAAGTTAGCAGCTATATCAACATATTCATTAGCAAATGAAACTCCTATTTTAGCCATTGCTTCTTCTTTAGAAGTAACTAGTTCTACACTATGTGTAGATGTTACAGCATTTGGCAGATAGTTTGCTTTTCCCCAATCGTTAAAAATTTCACGGTAATCGCTCAAACGAGGATTGAAAACAGTTCTTCTAATAGAACCAGATGGTGTATCACGATCTACAACTTTACTGATAGAGAATGTAATATCACCTACTTCTGCCTGTGTTATAGGAGTAAATGTCCCATCTTCGATAGAACTACCACGTAAAACACAACCAGGATAAAGAATCTCTGCATTAGGATCGAACACTATTGCTTCATCGAATATGTGAGAAGCTTTATAACGTTTCTTTGTAACAACCCAATATCCAGGTACACCGTCATTGTAACCAGGTATATTTTCTGTTGAAACTTCAGACCCTTCTGGCGTTGCTTCAGCACGTGTTTCAAGAGGAGCACCTGGAACTTTTAGTGTTCCTAAATAAGCCTGAATCTTAGATTGCTCTTTAATAATACCACTTGTAGGACCATTTGTCGATTGTTGACCTACATCGATTACATCGTCTACATTAGAACAACTGCTTAAACCTAAAAAAGCTGCTGCAGTTAACAGATAGATAATTTTTTTATTCATAATAATACATTTAAAATTTTAAAATGTGATGATATCGTTATTATCGATACGAACAGACCAAAAAAATACTTTTCTCTATTTAGATTGTTCTCTCGTAAATCTGGTCTCAGTTCTTAGCTAATGCGTTATTCTCGGTGTCAAAAGTACTAAAAAAATTATAATATCAACAAAAAAATAAAAGGTAAAAAAAAGAGTTTTTTTATAGTTTTTATACTTTACGCATCGCTTGTGCAAAAAAATATAATTTGATACCTATATTATAGTTAAAAAAACTATAAAAAGACCACTCTGTTTATGATAATTTTTAAATATCAACCCCTACTCTATTTAATAGTATCGCACTGCGTAAATGTAAAAAAATGTGGCAAACAAAAAAACATTTGCCTTTCGTAGTAATTAGGTCATAATAGCGGTTGTTTTGTCTAAAAAAATCTGTAAATGTCTATTTACTATTTGCATTTACGCTATAAAAAAATGCATGCAATTAAATTTAATAAAAATCAGAATGTTATAAGAGGTAGGAAAAAAATATAATTAGAAAAATAAAAATTTTTGTAATTACAAAAAAATAAAATTTTAATATAAAAATTTAGGAGAATATAATTAAAAAAATCTGACTTTCTATCTTTACGAAATACAATGCTTTTAAAAGGTATTGCAGAAACACGGATATAAAAAAAAGAATCTCACAACATTTTAGTGTCGCAAGATTCTTTCTATTAGTTTCAGAAAGGCAAAAAGCCTTTTTTAAATATCTACTACCAAAAAATTAGTCGGCAAGCTTAGCCTTTATAAATTCACGGTTCAGACGAGCAATGTTAGCAATAGACTCGTTCTTTGGACATTCTGCCTCGCACGCACGTGTGTTTGTACAGTTACCAAAGCCAAGTTCTTCCATTTTCATAATCATTGCCTTTGCACGTTTAGCCGATTCTATTCCTTGTGGTAATAATGCCAACTGACTAACTTTAGATGAGAGGAATAACATTGCAGAACCGTTCTTACATGCTGCAACGCAAGCTCCACAACCAATACAAGTTGCACAATCCATAGCCTCATCGGCAGCTTCTTTTGATATAAGAATAGCATTTGCATCTTGTGGCTGACCTGTACGAATGCTTGTATATCCGCCAGCTTGTATAATTTTATCGAAAGCTCCACGGTCAACCATACAATCTTTAATTACAGGGAATGCGGCAGAACGCCATGGTTCAACTGTTATTACATCTCCATCGTTGAAACGACGCATATAAAGTTGGCAAGTTGTAGCACCAGTTGCTGGTCCGTGTGGGTGTCCGTTTATATAAAGTGAACACATTCCGCATATTCCTTCACGACAGTCGTGGTCGAAAACAAAAGGTTCTTTCCCTTCTTCTATAAGCTGCTCGTTTAGAATATCCAACATTTCGAGGAAAGATGTATCTCCAGGAATATCTTTCATATCGAATGTATCAAAATGACCTTGTGCAGTTGGTCCGTTCTGACGCCATACTTTAAGCGTAAAACTTATTATCTTTTCCATTACGTTGATTTCTTTTTAATGTGTTGTAAGCAACTTCTGCAAAATTAGTTCTTGTAGTTACGTGTTTGAACCTTAATAGCCTCGTATTCGAGTGGTTCTTTTATAAGTTCTGGTTCTGCATCGTCGCTACCTTTATATTCCCAACAACCTACATAGAAATAATGTTCGTCGTCGCGTTTTGCTTCTCCTTCCTCTGTTTGATATTCTTCGCGGAAGTGTCCACCACAACTTTCATTGCGCGATAATGCATCGTAAGCAACAAGTTCGCCTACTAAAATAAAGTCGCGAAGGTGAATTGCTTTATCAAGCTCTATATTTAATCCGTCTTTACTTCCAGGAATAAACAGATTTGTATCGAATTCTTTCCTTATTTCCTTCATTTTCTTCAAACCTGTTTTTAAACCTTCTGCAGTACGTCCCATTCCTGCGTATTCCCACATAATACGACCAAACTCCTTATGCAGAGAATCTACACTTCGTTTACCTTTTATGTTCATAAGTCGGTCTATTTCTGCCTGAACTCCTTTCTCTGCTTTTTCAAATTCAGGGTGATCGGTAGGAATTTTTGCCCACAAAGCTTGGTCGGCTAAGTAGTTTTGTATGGTGTAAGGTAATACAAAATATCCATCTGCTAAACCTTGCATCAACGCAGAAGCACCAAGACGATTGGCTCCGTGGTCTGAGAAATTACATTCGCCAATGGCAAAAAGTCCTTTAATTGTGGTTTGTAATTCGTAGTCTACCCATATTCCACCCATTGTATAGTGGATAGCTGGGTAAATCATCATTGGATTATAATACTTAACACCGTTAATTTCTTTTGCCAATTCGCCCGGATTTACATCGGTTATCTCTTCGTACATATCGAAAAGGTTACCATAACGTTGGCGAATTACATCTAAACCAAGTCGGTTTATACTTTCAGAGAAGTCGAGGAACACTGCCAAACCTGTGTTGTTTACACCAAAACCGTGGTCGCAACGTTCTTTAGCTGCACGAGAAGCAACATCACGTGGCACTAAATTACCAAAAGCTGGATAACGACGTTCCAAATAATAGTCGCGATCTTCTTCTGGAATATCAGAACCTTTCTTTGTTCCTGCCTGCAATGCCTTTGCATCTTCTATTTTCTTTGGTACCCAAATACGTCCATCGTTACGCAAAGATTCTGACATCAATGTTAGTTTCGACTGTTTATCACCGTGAACTGGAATACAAGTTGGGTGAATTTGAACGTAAGCAGGATTTGCAAAATATGCTCCTTTACGATAACATTGTATAGCTGCAGTACAATTACAGCCCATTGCATTGGTAGAAAGGAAGTAAGCATTACCATAACCACCTGTAGCTATTACTACAGCATTGGCAGAAAAACGTTCCAATTTACCTGTAACTAAGTTTTTCGCAATAATTCCACGTGCATGTTCGTCTACAATTACAACGTCTTCCATCTCGTAACGTGTGTAAAGTTTTACACGACCATCGTGTACTTGTTTACTTAATGCAGAGTAAGCTCCAAGAAGAAGTTGTTGTCCTGTTTGACCTTTTGCATAAAAAGTACGAGAAACTTGTGCTCCACCAAAAGAACGATTTGCTAACATTCCGCCATATTCGCGTGCAAAAGGAACGCCTTGTGCCACACATTGGTCGATAATGCTATTTGAAACTTCTGCCAAACGATAAACATTTGCTTCGCGAGCACGATAATCGCCTCCTTTACTGTATCGTAAAACAAACGATAAACTGAGTCGCCATCGTTTTGATAGTTCTTTGCAGCATTTATACCACCTTGTGCTGCTATAGAATGGGCACGACGTGGAGAATCTTGAATACAGAAATTGTAAACTGTAAAGCCCATTTCGCCAAGAGATGCTGCTGCACTAGCGCCTGCTAAGCCTGTTCCTACTACAATTACATCGAGTTTTAGTTTATTTTTAGGATTAACCAAACGCTGGTGAGCCTTAAAATTGGTCCACTTTTCTGCTACTGGTCCTTCTGGAATCTTTGAATCTAATATTTTAGCCATAATCTTGTATCGTTCTATTAGAATTAGTGAATTAAACAACAAGCACTATGAAGGCTTGGTGCACAACCAAATGTAAAAGCTAGCACTACAATTAGGAAACCTAACATTAGAAGTGTAGTGTAAACTAAGCCTATCATCTTCCAACGCTTAAACCAAATTTTGCCATTTATACCAAGTGTTTGCATAGCCGACCAAAAACCATGTGAAAGATGATACCAAATTGCACAAAGCCAAACTATGTAAAGCACTACAAATACTGGATTCTTAAAAGTTTCCACAATGTAAGAATAGCCAGCGGTTGGACTATACTTGCCTTCAAAACCTACAATTTCGGCAAACATCATATTATACCAGAAGTTGAACAAATGGAGCAAGATGCCCAAAAGAACAATAATTCCCAATACCAACATGTTTTTTGATGCCCATTCTACTTTAGACTTGAACCGTTTACAGCATAACGTTCGTTACCACGTGCACTACGATTCTGAGCCGTAAGAATAAATGCGTAAACGATATGGGCAACTGTTAGCGCGCCTAAGGCTATTGTTGCTACTACCGCATACCAATTCGAACCAAGAAAGGCACAAATCATATTGTAAGCCTTTTCAGAAAAAAGAGCTACAATATTCATTGACATGTGGAATGTCAGAAATAGAATAAGTGCAATGCCTGTTACCGACATTACAACCTTCCTACCAATAGAAGAATTGATTAACCACATAAATTGTTTTGTTTTTAATATTTAAACTGTTAGAATTAATTTGCAAAACGAAAACGAGCGTATAAACAAAAAGGCATACCATTAAAAGCATACTTATATAACAGATACCCAAATGTTGGTATTTATGCACGTATATTCGCTGCAAAAATACTATAAAAATAATGACAGAACGAATTTTTTTAGGAGAAAAAGACCATAAAAAAACAACCATAAATACGTAATATTGACAAAGTCTAAACAAGCACAAAAAACAAAATGCTACTTAATTTTTACACAGAGCTATTGAATGTAAATTTAATAAATTGTCTTTTTTTAGCTTTCGTTTTATAGCTATAAAAACTGTTTACTATAGCGTTTTGCATTAATAATAGGCATTTTTCTGTCTGCAAAAAAACTATCTCTTCTAAATTTTAAAACGACATTGTATATACGTAAAAAAATTAAAAAAACAACAAAAAAACTGCTTTCATAACATTCTTATAATCAGTTTATTATATGGACTTGAAAAAAATATAATTATAAAATTTAAAAAAATGTAATTAAAAAAATATTTTTTTCTTATAAGAAACTCTACTAACTTTCATTAAAAATTCGAGTAGCTATTTATGTTAAACAATTGAGCATAAATATAAGTGGGTGAAAAATAGTGCAAAATGCCACAAAAAAATATACACATTAATTATTAGAATAAGGGTATATATTTTTTTACAAGGTAAGAAGTTTCTGCTTGTTACTGCTATTTTGTTGGAGAGCATAAAGGCTACTTTGTTCGGTTACTCCCATAAACAGAATTTTGTTTGCTATATTGCAGATGTATTTGTTGCGTTCTAAAGCTGTTATTTTAGACTGGCGAACCGAAACACTAACAGAAACTATTAGTAAACGATTTTCGTTTAAAGCCTCTTGCAATATCAATGGAACGGTTTTATACATTCTTCGTGCCAAAACAAGTATGATGGGCTGACTGCCTTTCAGCAAAAAATGAAGAACATCTTTTTCTAACTTGCTACAAAATCCGCTAACAACGCACTCTTCCCTATTACGCATATCGGTAGCCCAATCGTAAACTTTCAGCACTGTTCCCGAAGAAATTGTATTCGATGCTAAAAAAGCTACCTTTTTCAGCCGTAACAAGTCTTTATTGCCAAGATATTCCACATTGGTTATCATAGCCCACGCTCTCTATTTTTTTCTATTCGCTGTAACCTTTCTCCTTATCGTCTTTATTTTCTTTGCATAGTGCAATACGTTTTAAATCTTGGTCGAGCTGTTTTATACTCTCAAAATGTTCCTCTCTTCGCTGTTGTTCTTTATAAGCAATGTATTCTTTCGAAGCTTTTTCAACAGCCAATTTATGCGATATTGCACCAGCATGTTCAAGAATATTCTTTTCGTTCAAGGTAAGAATAAGGCGTAGTTTCTGCAACCAATCGCGCATATACATTGGTTTTTCTGCTAAAGCTTGTGCCTCTGCATAAGCAAGAAACTGTTCTACAATAAGTTTTAACTGCCCAATTTCTTTCTCGTTCAGATAGTTCTTACCTATCAGTGTATCGTTTTTGGTAACTTTTCCCTCTTGTTCTGTAGAAGTAAGTCCCATCATTGGCTGCAAAGCATTGGCACGATAATAAACAAGTTCGGCAGCTGTCTTTCCACTAACAGCCCACAACAGTTTATTTTGTACATCTTTAAAGAAAGCCAATGTCATTTCTGCCGATGGATTATAATCTATACTCGTTGCATATATATCTTTAATTTGCTGATAGAACACTTTTTCGGAAATACGTATCTCTCTAATACGATTTAAAAGTTCTTTAAAATAATTGTAGGAAGAACCTGTTTTGAAACGTTCATCGTTTAATGCAAATCCTTTAATAATATATTCTCTTAAACGCTGTGTAGCCCAAATACGAAACTGTGTACCTTGTTGCGACTTTACACGATAACCAACCGAAATAATAACATCGAGATTATAGAACTTTACTGGTTTATCAGAATTTGCAATGTGCAAATTTTGCACATTGCTATTTTCATTAAGTTCGTTTTCTGCAAATATATTTTTTATATGTTTGGTGATAACACTACGTTCGCGACCAAAAAGCACACACATTTGCGCTTGTGTTAGCCATACAGTTTCTTTTTCAAACCTAACATCTATCTTTATTTTCCCATCTGCCGACTGATAGATGAGCATATTGTCGTCGTTGCTTGCGTGCATAATTCTACTCTTCGTTTAATTCATCGCCCATACGATATTTTATGTCGTAGTTGATAATAAAGTCTAATTCTTCTTCTGTAAAACCATAATGACGGGCAAGAACTTTATCTATTTCGTCAATAATAGGCTTGGAGAGTTTCATATAAAACTCATCATATTCAACGCGTCCTGTTGTTTTATAATTATATACACGTCGAATACTTTTCTTCTTCATATCTTTTGCTAATCTATCAGCAACGGAACATATTTCTTTCTCAACACCTTTATCATATTGATACTTAAAATTAACAATTTCTGGTTTGTTGAGATGATAGCAATCAGAATTAGTAATCCACCATATAAAGAATAATGAACTATTCAAAATACAACTTCCTACTTTTACTTGTTTTCCATTATCAAATGATACAGATTTTAATTGAGTTGTTATACCTTCGCCATCTCTTTCACTGCAAAAGTAGGGTACAAAAGTATGTGAACGAATCCAGTTTACAGGTGCATTATGATACAAGCATTGCAGATTTCCTACACCTATAAAATATTGTGTCTTTTCTGTATTTATTTTCTTTGCGATACTAACAAACAATGGACTTGCTATTTTTGGAATAATATTCTGATAAGTATAATCTTCAATGCTGTTATAACGTACTAAGGCATTAAAAAGAATTTTGCGTTCATCAGCCAACCAACGTGTATATTTTGTAGAATATCTTCCTTTTCCTGTATCAGTAGCGATGAAAATTCCCAAACGGAATTTCACACCCTCAAAAAGTTTTTGAGGGTGTGCATCTGCACTTAAGTTTAAGTGCAGATGCAAACCGAATTTCTCATAGAAATTCGTTACAAGTGGAGCCATTCTTTCTGTACTATGTCCACTCAAAGGAACTATCATACTTATAAAGCTTTCTTGTTTCATTATTTTTTTTGAACGTTCAAGTATATAAGCATACAAGTTTCCACATGATATTGTTTTGTATCCAACTAATTTATAAAGGTCAGAAATAGCTATCCCTTGTATTTTCTTGTTATACTCTACATACGGTGGATTACCAATAATAACATCGAATCCCCCATCTTCGTTAATAATTTCGTAAAATTCGGCAAGCCAATGGAATGGTTGATGTGTAAGAAGCCAAGTATCGTAACTGATATTCGTTTCTACTGCGCCATACATTTTATTGTTTAACAGGTGGTTTAATGCAGAAAGACGTTCGTTTAAGGCGTATTTGGCTTGTTTAAAGTCTACCATTTTATCCGATTGTTGGAGCTGTATTTCTTTAAAACGCTGATAAGCTTTAGAAATTTTCTCCATTTCCCCATTAATTTTTGCCTCAAATTCTTCCCTGTCAAACATATTTCCTTCCGCCAAATCGCGTTTTAATTCGGCTTGTGTGGCATATCCCACAAGTGTATTTCCACAACGAATATTAAAATCTATATCGGGCAAAGGGTCGAGTCCTAAATTTGGGTCGCGTTTATCTACTTCAACTACTGCCACCATCTTTAAGAACAAACGTAGTTTTGCAATTTCGGTAGCTTCAACCATTATATCTACACCATAGAGATTGCGCAGAATAATGCTTTTATAAACAAAGTATTGAATGTTGGAGCGATATTTGTGTGTTATTTCTTGCAACTCTTGTTTAAACAAAAGTGGGTTTTGCTTGTTAAATTCCTTCATTCTGTTGATACAAACCTCGTAAAGTGGTTCAAGAATGTTGAGTGCTGCAAAAAGAAAAGCACCAGAACCACAAGTTGGGTCGAGAATTGTAATGTGTTGTAAGGCAGAATAAAAATGTTTTATAAACAAATGGTCGGGAGTATCGGCAAGATAGTCGGCTACAAATTGCCGAATATCAAGGTTATAGGTTATAAAATCGTTTATAGCGGTTATTTCGCCATTCACTATTTTCTGTTTAATGTTGCTATAACGTTGGCGACGTTCTATGGTTTCTCGCCAAATTTCGGTAGGCAAAGCGAAAGTTTCGGGTGTTCGTTCGTTCCAATGTTTACGACGTTCTAACAAATTTGGCTTTGCAGTGTCTATTCCTTCTGCTATATATTCGGGAAGAGGTTCGTTGCAACCTTTCTTCATTGCATTGTAAATATACTTATCGTTGCTTTCTTGCAAGTATTGCCATAATTTGCTTTTGGGGCGGAAACATTTTTCGTCTTTGCGTTTTACGGCATCCATTAAATAAGGCAAAATGGTGTTTCTGCCAATATATTCGGTAATATCTTCTTTTGTGTAATAAGCTCCCATTTGTGCACGGTCGTTTATATATTGTTCGAATATATATCCTAACACATCTGGGTTGATATCTCTGCCAGAAGCAGTGATACGGTCGTCGAGATGCCAATGCCATTTATCGAAAAAGTCGAATAAACTACAAAAAGCCTCATCTGCAATATCTAATTCAGCATAATTGCGTTCTATTTGGTGTATGTCGAACATACCACCATTTAAATAAGGAATACGACCATAAATATTTTCAAACTCAACATTATGTTGTGGTGCGTTTAGTCCGTCGTGAAAAAGATTAACGAGGAAACCTTTATAAAACTTATTAAAGAACCGATTTTCGCCTTCTTGTTGGCGTGTCCATTCTAATTTGTTGCGTAAATAATCGACATCGCCATCTAAAAAACCTTTTTTCTGAATGAAATAACAGAACATTAGTCGGTTTAGCATAACCGATGCATACCATTGTTTGTTTTTATTTTCCTTTTCGGTAATATGGTCGTCAATTCCAGTAATAAATTTAGCAAAGTTGCTGTGTTCCTTTTTAAAGCCAGAATAGAAGTCTTTTGTTATTTTCTCAGAATTTACAAGGAAAGCAGCCTGAACTTTTTCTATAATATCGAGAATGTTAGGTTCGTCTTCGAGAGAAAAGGATAGTTTTTCCATTTTTTCAAACAAGAATGCAGCCTTTTCAATAGTGTCGTATTCAATTAAAACAACATCTCTTTTTTCTACTTTCTTCACTGGAGCTATCCAAAGATGATGTAGCTTTTCGGGTAATAAAAAAATACAAATATAGTTTTCGGCATTCTTTCTAATTTTTTGGTCTATCTTTTTACATACAGCCGACGATGGTATTTGATTAACTTTACAATTTAGAATTTGAAAACCTTTTCGTTCGGCAATCTGCTCTATATGGTAAGTTACATCGTCTATGGTTATTTCTGGCAATTGTGTTGCACCTGTTGGATTGTTCCAAAGCATTTCGCTAATAAACAATTCTTTAAAATTGGCTGTAGAGATATACTGATTAAATAAATTCTTTTTCATTTCTTTTAGGCTTTTAATCCCATTGAACAAATAATTACAGGGTCTTTATGTTTTGTTTTGTCTTCGTCTACCCGACAAAGATTTGCGTTTTCGTACATTTCGATAACAGTATCTACAATATCGTCGTGCGTATTTCCTGTACGCATCATTCTTCCAAGGATAAATTTAGAATTCTCCAATAATGGATTATTGTAGATTTGGTCGATAGCAAATTTCAGCAACTCTTTCTTTTCTTGCGTATTAAAAAGAGTAAGTGGTTGTTCGTAATAATGATTCAACAATTCATAGATTTTACGTTTGGTACTAAATCGACTTCCGAGAATTCCTCCAACATTAGTATTTTCGTTCTTAATTCCTTTAACAGCTTTTTCTACTAATGCAAGATGATTTTCCTGTGCTGGTAGGCAAGGTTCGTTTATTGTACATGCCATTGCCTGAAGAATACGATTTTGCGACTGGCTAACTATTTTTCCTTCTGAGTTGTACCAAGTAAGAACATCGAAATCGTTATAAGTGCGAGCGTATGTAATAACACCATTTTCGCTGATATTGGTTGCAGCTTTTGTAGAATAGGCTATATTTGGTATAGCTGGAATTATATTTTTCAGTTTTGGATTGGCATCGGTAGCGTTTTTCCATATCTGATATGCAAAAGAACCTAAGTCTACATCTACATCATCGTCGTCGCCGTCTAAACTTCCACTCTTTTCATTATACATATCACGAAGGTTCTGTTCGTTTCCTTCAAAAAACACTTCGTCGCTACCCACAATTCCTGCATTTTCGTTGATACGTTCGTTAAGGCGCGTACGCAAACTAATGATTTTTTCCACCTCATCGGCTGGGAAAAATGAATAACAATAGATTTTTTCTGAACTTTGGTCGATACGATCTACACGTCCTGCACGCTGAATTAGTCGGATAATAGCCCAAGGTAAGTCATAATTAACAATGATATGAGCATCTTGTAAATTTTGTCCTTCACTTAATACATCGGTTGCTATTAATATACGCAGTTCGTTTTCTTTATCTATATCTGCTTTATTACTTATGGGCGAAAAGCGTTCTACAATAGATGTTGAATTTTTTGTTGCACCAGTTACTTTCTCGATATATTTTATTCCTCGCTTTTCTAACTGTTTGTAAATATAGTTGGCAGTATCGGAATATTGTGTGAAAACGACAACCTTTTCATCTTTATGAGTGTTGCTTAATAGCTTTTCCAGTTCGTTGAGTTTTTGGTCGGTCTGCGGATTCCATGCTTCACAAAGATTTATCATAGCGAGAAGTTGTTCGCAATCTTTTTTTAACCCCTGTTTCAGTGTACGTTTGAAATATTTAGAATCAATCCATTGTACATTACTCTTTCCTATCAGTCCATTGTAATATGTTTCTGCTTTTTCCATATAAGCTTTCATATCTTTAGGAATTGTCAGAAGATTGCTGTTAGAAAAAAATTCTTGACTATTTTCTGAATCTGCATTTGCATCGTTGATGTCGGCATCTTCTAAAAAGTCCTCAGGGAATGTATTTTCATCGCTAACTGGCAATTTTAACTTATTGTCAATAGCATAGATATACACAGCATTGCGCAATATGTGGCGATATAATGTGAGCAAAAATGCATAGCCACTACTATCTATACGCTTAAAGAATGTACTTTTACAGAAACCCATCATTTGTGCTCCAGCACGCGAAAGATTATCTATCAAATTACTTTCATACTTTGATGCAGCTTCGGCTTTCTTTTCATCTAAATAATGTGTCAATCCATAACGAGGCAACTTAAGTGACTCCATAAAATCTATCATTTCTTTTGAATAGAGTCGGCTATATTGGTCGCCCTCAACAGTATTAAACTTCACGGCTTTAGGGATACGATCTGGAAAATAAGATTTATGCCCATCTTTGAACTCCAAATATTTACGTTTGTTTTTAGGGTCTGTCTTTGCATAATTCTCCTTAATGAACGTGCGTGTTCTTCGGATAAGGAAAAGTTTCATTAGTTCTTGCCAGTCTTCTTGACATTCGCTTCGTTCAAAAGCTTTTATACTTCTAATAAAATCTTCATGCTTTTCGGCAAATTTCCGTTCTCCGCCAATTGCACGAATATATGCTTCAGGACGAATTCCTAAATCCATATCATCATCTATAAAAAGTCGAAGTTGGCTACTAAGGTCTTTATATTGCTTGTTGTAAGGTGTTGCTGTTAATAATAAAACCTTACAATCTTGTTTGAATAAGATCGCGAATATTGCGATAGCGAATGCCTTGACTATTACGTAAGTTATGACTTTCGTCTACAATAATAAGTTTGTAATAGCGGGCATTATCAACATCAATAGGTTTTGACATTGACATAATATCTGCCTTCATATCGTATTGATTGCGATATTTTTCCCACATATCTTGCAAATTAGCAGGACAGATAATCAATGTATTGCTGCCAAAAGTGTTTTCGTACATCTTAGCAATGGCACAAGCTGTGATGGTTTTTCCTAATCCTACAACATCGCCTATCATTGCTCCGCCACGTTTTTCATTATTAAGATGGCGTGCTGCTATCTTTACAGCAGTCTGTTGAAAGTCGAAAAGTGCACCTCTAAATTCTGTAGGAATAGAAAATTCTTTAATTCCCGAGCGTGCTTCTTCGCTAAGATGATAAGCTGTTTTTAGATATATATAATAAGGTGGTATTTCTTTGTCGCCTGCCCAACTATTGTCTATAATTTCTATTAACTCTTTGGTAATATCAAGACAAAATTTATCTTCCCAACGGTCATCAAACCAAGAAGCTAATTTTTCGGCACTATCGCTATCACCAAATTCTGCATTTAGTTCTCCTTGCTTTGTTAGTCCGGAATAGGTAAGATTGCTACTACCCATAATAGCTTGTATTTTATTGAAATTATCATCTGGACGATGGGCTAGGTATAATTTGGCATGAAGTGGTTCGCGAAGATACAATTTTACACATACTTTTTCGTCTTTCATCTGTGCAGAAAGACGACGAAGTGTAAATTCGTCTTGCTTTGTTGGAAAACCTAATTGTAACTGTCGTCTGAAATCGTGCGCAATAGCCAATTTGCATTGGCTAACATAATTTGCATCGGGCAATTGTTGCTCGGTATATAGCTGACGTATTAGTTCATCGGAAGGCTGATGCATACCAATTAATAACCGACATTTACGAAAAATTCTTTTATCATCTTCGTAAACAAAGTCGCCAGTAAGTGTATCTACCTGATCTACAACTATATTCCAACCACGTAAATTAAAATATCCCACACAGAAGTCTACTCGTTTTACTCCAACATTGGTAATTATTCCTTGAAGTCCTTCTGTGAATTTCGTTTCGATATTATCGTAAATTCGTGCCATTTTTTAGAGTTCCATTATATATTAGTTGGTTTTCAGGCTATAAAATTACGCATTATTTATTAAAGAATATGGAATTTAAATAAAATGTTATTCGAACAGAAATGAATGAAATTTGAGAATATACCATTGTTAAACAATATTGTTTAGATAGAGAATCATTAAGTATTAAGAAGTAAACATCTAACATACAATATATTACATCGAAATATTATTAAATTATAGAGGCAAAAAATAGATGAATGATAGTTATAATGAATGGAGTAATATGATGGAGTTGTACTACATAATTCAATTAAATTTCTTACTTTTGCCGAAAAATAAACGAAGAATGAGCATTACTTTTAAATATGATGTATTAGTAATTGGTGGCGGACATGCTGGGTGCGAAGCAGCAACAGCAGCAGCAAATATTGGTGCAAAAGTTTGTTTAATAACAATGGATATGAACAAAATTGCCCAAATGAGCTGTAATCCTGCCGTAGGAGGCATTGCAAAAGGACAAATTGTTAGAGAAATTGATGCTTTAGGAGGTCAAATGGGACTTGTTACTGATGCTACTGCCATACAATTTCGTATGCTCAATCGGTCAAAAGGACCTGCTGTTTGGAGTCCAAGAGCACAATGCGATAGAGAAAAGTTCATAACAGAATGGAAAAGAATACTTGACGGAACAGAAAATTTAGATATCTTCCAAGATCAAGTAGAAGAACTTATTGTAAAAGACGGACACGCTATAGGTGTTCGCACAATATGGGGAATAGAACTTTTTGCACGTACAGTTGTAATAACAGCAGGAACATTCTTAAATGGTCTTATGCACATTGGTAAACGTAAAGTAGAAGGAGGAAGATGCTCGGAACCTGCTGTGCATAATTTAACAGAAAGTATTACACGCTGGGGAATTCGCAAGAATCGTATGAAAACAGGAACTCCAGTTCGTATAGATAAAAGGTCGGTTCACTTCGATGAAATGGAAGTACAACCTGGAGAAAACGATTATCACCAATTTTCATTTATAGGTCCTTACAGAAGCCTTCCACAACTACCATGTTGGTTGTGCAATACAAATGAAGATGCACATAATATATTACGTAAAGGTATTCCAGACTCTCCCCTTTTCAACGGACAAATAGAAAGTATTGGACCACGATATTGCCCATCAATAGAAACAAAGCTTGTTACTTTCGCTGATAAAACATCGCACCCCCTATTTCTAGAGCCAGAAGGAGTTGATACAAACGAAATGTATTTAAACGGATTTTCATCTTCGATGCCGTGGGAAATACAATTAGAAGCATTACGAAAAATTCCAGCATTACGAGATGCTAAGATTTATCGCCCGGGATATGCTATAGAATATGATTATTTCGACCCAACACAATTGAAACCAACGTTGGAATCGAAGATTATTGAAGGTTTATTCTTTGCTGGACAGGTAAATGGAACCACTGGTTATGAAGAAGCTGGCGGACAAGGAATAGTTGCTGGAATTAATGCTGCTCTATTATGTAGCGGAAAGAAAACATTTACTATGAAACGCGATGAAAGTTATATTGGCGTATTAATCGACGATTTAACAACAAAGGGGGTGGACGAACCTTATAGAATGTTTACTTCAAGAGCTGAATATAGAATATTACTCCGTCAAGACGATGCCGATGCTCGTTTAACAGAAGAAGCATCTAAACTTGGTTTAGCTACTAGTAAACGCTATAATTGGTGGATAAAAAAGAAAGAACAGATAGAAAGAATCATTAATTATTGCGATGAAACTGCGATAAAGCCCAATGAAATTAATGGCTATTTGGATAGTATTGGTAGTTCTGCAATACAAGGTTCAATTAAAATTTCAGGACTTATAGCTCGTCCAGGAATAAGTTTATACGACTTATCAAATTATATTCCGCAACTTAAAGAAGTATTATCATTATTGCCAAACAGAAAAGATGAAATTACTGAAGCTGCTGAAATAAAAATGAAATATAAAGGTTATATAGAAAGAGAGCGTATTTTTGCTGAAAAGATGCGTCGTCTTGAAAATATTAAGATAAAGGGACATTTTGATTATAGCAATATACACGATCTATCTACAGAATGCCGTCAGAAGTTAGAACATATACAACCAGAAACTTTGGCACAAGCAAGCAGAATACCAGGAGTTAGTCCCAGCGACATAAATGTTTTATTAGTATTAATGGGAAGATAGATTTAAAATGTTTCACGTGTAACAAATAATAAATAATATAACATATAACTAATTGATAATGAATAATAAAATACTACTCGAAAATTTAAGATGTATTCCCGATTGGCCTATAAAAGGCGTAAACTTTCGTGATGTAACAACCTTATTTAAGTCGCCCGAAGCACTTAAAGAGATTATAGACGAAATGTATGAAATATACAAAGACAAGGGGATTACTAAGATTGTTGGAATAGAAAGTCGTGGTTTCGTTATGTCATCTGCACTTGCTTTACGACTCGGAGCAGGTATTGTACTCTGTCGTAAACCAGGAAAACTACCTTGTGAAACCATTCAAGAAAGTTATGCAAAGGAATATGGTATCGACACAATAGAGATACATAAAGATGCTATCAACGAAAATGATATCGTTTTACTACACGATGACCTACTTGCAACAGGAGGAACAATGCGTGCAGCATGTAATCTTGTAAAGAAGTTTAAGCCTAAAAAGATTTATTGCAACTTTATTATAGAACTTAAAACAGAGTTTCCGGACAGTCGCAATACATTTGATAAGGATATTGAAATATCATCGCTACTACAGTTTTAACCATATCGTCGCGAAAAAAAATATTGATATTGTTTTATTGTTGGCTAATTATTTTATTGCAGAAAGAATATTGTAACGAATAAAAATAACTTTGAAGGATAAATAAGATGCCAACAAGAAAACAAAAAAAGATATTTTTATCTAGAAAACAATGATATTGCTATTTATAAATAAGAACAAATAGGAGAAAAAGATATAAGAAAAAGTTCTTTGTTCCACGTGAAACAAGAAAGATATAAGTTATCTTAGAATAAGGAAGTTAGAGAATGACAAAAGAAGAAAACGAGAAACGATTAGCATATCTCAAAAATATAGTATCGAATTTGCCCAATAAGCCGGGTACATATCAATACTACGATAAGGAGCATACTATCATTTACGTTGGAAAAGCAAAGAACTTAAAAAATAGAGTCTCATCTTACTTTCATAAAGAAACTGACCGTTTCAAAACAAAAGTATTGGTTTCGAAAATATACGATATTACTTACACCGTTGTAAAAAGCGAAGAAGATGCGTTATTAATAGAAAATCAGCTCATAAAACAGTACCAACCGCGCTACAATGTATTATTAAAAGATGGCAAAACTTACCCCAGCATTTGCATAACGAACGAATACTTCCCACGAATCTTTAGTACTCGCAACATAAACAAGCGCTATGGTAGTTTTTATGGCCCATATAGCCACGTTGGAAGTATGCATGCTATATTAGAAATACTAAAGAAACTATATAAACCACGCACGTGTCGCTACCCTATTACTAAGGAAGGCATAGAACAAAAGAAATATAAACCCTGCTTAGAATACCATCTTGGCAACTGCGGGGCACCATGTATTGGCAAACAATCGTACGAGGATTATCAACAAAATATGATACTCGCACGACAAATTTTAAGGGGTAATACACGAGAAGTACAACGTTTAATGAAGGAGAAGATGGAAGAATGCGCTGCTGATTTGCGTTTTGAAGAAGCCGAAGTGTACAAGCAACGCTATATGGCATTAGAGAATTTCGCTGCAAAAAACGAGATTGTGAGCTATTCTATTGCCGATGTTGATGTTTTCTCCATAGTAAATGATGATAGCAAGAAGAATGCTTTTATAAGCTATTTGCACGTTACAAATGGTGCTATAAACCAGAGTTTCACATTCGAATATAAACGAAAATTAGACGAAACTGATGCTGAACTGCTCAACGAAGCCATACCAGAAATTCGTGAAAGATTTAAAAGTGCGGCAAAAGAGATTATTGTTCCTTTCGAATTAGACTTCCATATAAAAGACGCAATCTTCCTTATTCCACAGCGAGGCGATAAGAAACGCTTACTTGAACTATCGGAAATGAATGCTAAACAACACAAATTCGACCGTCTAAAACAAGCTGAAAAACTTAATCCAGAGCAGAAACAAACTCGGTTAATGAAGGAGTTACAAGACCGTTTAAGACTTCCTAAGCTGCCATACCAGATTGAATGTTTCGACAATTCAAATATTTCTGGTACCGATGCAGTTGCAGCCTGCGTAGTTTTTAAAGGGTTAAAGCCATCAAAAAAGGACTATCGCAAATACAATATAAAGACTGTTGTTGGTCCAGATGACTATGCATCAATGCAAGAAGTAGTGAGACGACGCTACAAACGAATGGTAGAAGAAGACGCTCCCCTACCCAATCTTATTGTAACCGATGGTGGAAAAGGGCAAATGGAAGTTGTTCGCAAGGTTATAGAGGACGAACTGAAGCTCGAAATACCAATTGCAGGATTGGCAAAAGACGACCATCACAGAACCAACGAACTACTTTATGGGTTCCCACCACAAACAATTGGTATTCCAACCAAGTCTGAACTCTTCAAAGTTCTTACACAAATACAAGACGAAGTGCATCGTTTTGCCATTACATTTCACAGGGATAAACGCTCAAAACATCAGTTACACAGCGAGTTAGACGATATAAATGGAATTGGAATCAAGACTAAAGAGCTGCTTTTACAACACTTTAAGATTATGAAAAATATAAAATCTGCTGACATTCAAGAACTTACAAAGGTTATTGGAAACGCAAGAGCAACGCTTTTATATAATTATCTACACCCTAAAACAGAATAATTAAAATAAAATAAGTACATTTGCGATATGAGAATTGTAATTCAACGTGTAAAACACGCATCGGTAACAATTGATGGAAATATAAAATCAGCCATTCAGAAAGGTTTACTTATATTACTTGGAATTGGTGAAGACGATGACGAAAACGATGTTAAATGGCTTGTAAACAAGGTTATAGGTCTGAGAATTTTCGACGATGAGCAAGGCGTTATGAATAAAAGTGTGATGGATATAGGCGGCGAAGCTCTTGTTGTATCGCAGTTTACGCTTATGGCAAGCTATAAAAAGGGAAATCGTCCAAGCTACATTCACGCTGCCAAACACGAAATCTCAATACCACTCTACAAGTTTTTCTGCCAAGAATTAAGCCGTGCAATGAGAAAAAATGTGGGCGAAGGGGAGTTTGGTGCAGATATGAAAGTAGAACTATTGAACGATGGTCCTGTAACAATATGTATGGATACAAAGAACAAAGAGTAACAGAATGGACAACGAAATAAGCATAAAAGAAGCACAAAAACTTGTAGATGACTGGATTCATAAGTATGGTGTACGTTATTTTAGCGAGCTTACCAATTTGGCATGTCTTACCGAAGAGGTGGGCGAACTGGCACGTATAATGGCTCGTACATACGGCGACCAAAGCTTTAAACAGGGCGAAAAACACAATATTGGAGAAGAAATGGCAGATATTTTATGGGTTTTAATATGTTTAGCCAATCAAACTGGTGTAGATCTAACAGAGGAATTGCAAAAAAGTTTCGACAAAAAAACAAAACGAGACAAAGACAGACACAAGCAAAACGAGAAGCTAACACAAACTGAAAACACATAAAAAACAAGTCGTTACATTAGAAAACAGGAAATAACAACACGTTTAAGATTAAGTATTTTACACAAAATAAATTAAATTACACAGTGCTATGCAGAACAATAATAGTAATATTGGATACACAAGTAAGTACGATGAGATGCTGAAACAATACAACCTCGACATAACAGACGAGGAAGTAAAAGCAGCAGTAAAGAAGATTATTGAAGAGAAAGTTGCAGAAAACAATAACGTAGAGGTCAAGAAATTCCTCCTCGGAAGTGTAGAATTAACTACTCTCAAGACCACAGACACAGAAGAAGAAGTACTCGCAATGGTCGAGAAAGTGAACAAATTTGCACAGGAATACCCTACTCTTCCACACGTTGGAGCTGTTTGTGCTTATCCGTGCTTCACAAACTGATTGCCGATAGCTTAGAAATAGATGGTGTAGACATAACAAACGTAACAGGAAACTTCCCATCTTCTCAAACATTCCTCGAGGTTAAGACCATCGAAACGGCACTTGCCATCAAGGACGGTGCCACACAGATTGATATTGTATTACCCGTTGGCAAATTCCTTTCGGGCGATTATGAAGATGTTTACGACCAAATTAGTGAATTGAAGCAGACTTGTGGCGATGTCCCAATGAAGGTTATACTCGAAACTGGCGACTTAAAAAATGCTCGCAACATAAAGGCAGCCGCCCTACTCTCTATGTTTGCAGGTGCTAACTATATTAAAACAAGCACGGGTAAAGAGAAAATTAGCGCAACTCCAGAGGCTGTTTACATTATGTGTACGGCTATTAAGGAGTTCTACGACAGAACTGGCGTACAGGTAGGACTAAAGCCTGCAGGAGGCATAAACACCGTTATGGACGCCGTTATCTTCTATACCATCTACAAAGAAGTTCTCGGCGAGAAGTGGCTCACCAACTATTGGTTCCGTCTTGGTACCAGTCGTCTCACCAATTTGCTGCTCAGCGACATTGAAGGCAAAGAGGTTAAGTTCTTCTAAACCGCCGTTCAAACAATACGAAAATCCTGATTTCAACGTGAAAATCAGGATTTTTTATTTTTTAAATTCAATAGAACAGCATTGCTTTATATACACATTCATCAGAAGAAACGATAACATTGCAATTGATTTTATTGGGATTTCATAAAACCAAAAATACAACAATCTTTATTACCGTAATAGTTTCAATACAATCAACTGAACACTATTAAATATTTAAAAAGATAGGAAGTAAACATCTATCATAGACATCTACCTCCTACCAATATTATTTTCACTTGCAAAATGTTCGATTTACATCTTTCTACAATTGCTGGTATATACCATAAAAGTTTATTTTACCGTTACAACTGTGGCACCATTCACTCCTTTAACAAAGAGAGTTAATTCTATGTCCGAGGGGCTTTTACCAATATAAGCCATAGCATAAGCTTTTTTGTGGCGTGCAATAGTAGTTCTTTCGATGGTTCCCCAATTATTAATCTTTATTATAGAAGCTTCACCTCCTGTATATTTTACTTCACCATAAGTTACACCTTCAGCCTCTAACTTAGTGTTTTTTACGTCATTAAGATTTACTCTGCAAAGCAGTTTCCTGTCTGCCTTATTTACCAATTCTACAGCATACAACTTAAAATCTTCTTTATTCGTAACATAAAGAGTATCTTTGCCCGACTGTGAAGTAGATAATTTAAAATCCTCTTTATTTACTGCTGGAGGGTGGCTATCAAATTCTCCTTTCTTATTACATGAAGCAAAGAATAAAGTAGAAAGCATAAACATACTGCCAAATAAGAGTTTTGCTAATTTCATTTTAGTTTTTTTTAATTATAACAATTAGTATTATATTAAAATCTTAAGGCCAAAGATAAGTAGAATATTACGATTTGAAGAATAGAATCTAAATATTTTCATAGTCCTAACACCGTTTTTGCGTATCTTTCTCTTATTCTTTGAAGGCTATCTTTTAGTGTTATTGCAATACATAATAAGTTCATCTGTATAGTATGTTGCTACGATTGCTGTAAGAGGATTACTTATAGAAAACATCATAAATGTTGTAAAAATATTTCACAAATATAATGTTCGTATAACGGTTTGACTATCAACGCATTGTAAAAAGCACTATTTTGCATTCCAAAAGTATGGTTTTTACACAGCAAAAGTGGGTGTTTTGTGGTCCAAAACACCCACTTTTGCAACGCCAAATGGTATCTACCGTTTCCGTATAAATAATATTTACAAAATTAAAGCATATTTCTCACAAAATAGTAAGCAGCTATGGCACAGACTTAACTCTTTCGTTGAATCACAAAATCCAAGTAAGCTTTCAACGCATCTGATATTTCTTCGTTGCAGACATAGTCAGAAATAAATTGTAAAGCCTCGTTGTGCAATTCCAACATCTTCTTTTCTGCATATTCTATACCCCCACTTTCTTTTGCAAAAGCTACCAACTGGGCTATTTCATCGGCACTTACTGTTCCTTCTTTCACCTTCATTGCCAAGTTAAGCATATCTTTATTACCAGTAGATTTCAATGCATAAATAATGGGTAGGGTCAGTTTTCCTTCCAACATATCGTTGCCTGTGGGTTTTCCTATCTCGGTTGAATCGTAATAATCGAATATATCATCGCGTATTTGGAATATTATTCCGATATGCTGACCGAACTGTTTTGCAGCCTTAATAGCCTCATTTGATGCTCCTCCAGCCTTTGCTCCAATTTCTGCACAGGTTTCAAACAAGGCAGCAGTCTTCTGTTTTATCACCTCGTAATACACCTCTTCCGATATCTTTTGGTTCGAAATATTAGTCAACTGCAATATTTCTCCATTCGAAAGTGTACGTCCCAATTCTGCAAGGTCGCCTACAATTTCATCAGATTTTGTATAAGCCACATTCAATAGTGCCGTCGAAAGAATATAATCGCCTACCAATACCGATACCTTATTGTTATATATGGCATTCACAGATGCCTGTCCTCTGCGTTCTCCACTCTCGTCCACAACGTCATCGTGTACTAAACTGGCTGTATGAAGAAGTTCTAACCCTACTGCAGCATGTTGCGCAACAAACGTTACTGTACCAAAATTCTTCGCTATTAGTAGTGTTAATATAGGTCGCATACGCTTCCCTCCCCTGTTACGAATATGTTCTAACACACGTGCAAGTAAGCCATCGCTGTGCGTTAACGACTTGTTAAACAGTGAGATAAATTCGTTTAATTCCTGACTAATTGGTTTTTTTATAATCGACAGATAATCCATTGGAAAACTATTTTGATACAAAAATAATGAATTATATCGGTAATTATGGTATTTTTTTAGTAATTTTACCCATAAATAAGATTTATACAATGGACAAATTGTTTCTCATCGATGCGTACGCACTCATCTTTCGGTCGTACTATGCCCTTATTCGTAACCCTCGTATCACATCAAAAGGATTGAATACATCGGCAATTATGGGTTTTTGCAATACACTAAACGAAGTTTTAACAAAAGAAAATCCAACACACATTGCAGTGGCTTTCGACCACGGACTCACTTTTCGCCACGAGGCATATCCCGAATACAAGGCGCAAAGAGAGGAAACACCAGAAGACATAAAGCTGTCTGTTCCCTACATAAAACAAATTCTTGAAGCTATGCATATACCTATCTTACAGGTAGATGGCTTCGAAGCCGATGATGTTATAGGCACTATTGCAACTCAAGCTGGCAAAAAGGGTATCAGCACATATATGCTTACACCCGACAAGGATTATGGTCAGCTCATTCAAGAAATGTATATATGTATCGCCCACGACACGGTGGAGGATACGATATTATAGGTACGCAAGAGGTGGAAGCCAAATATGGCATTCCCACCCCAGCTCAAGTAATAGACCTATTGGCACTTATGGGCGATACAGCCGACAACTTTCCTGGCTGTCCAGGCGTAGGAGAAAAAACTGCAGCAAAGCTTATCAACCAGTTTGGGTCTATAGATAATATGCTCGAACATACCAACCAGATAAAAGGAAAGCTAAGAGAGAAAGTGGAAGCTGCCGTAGACGATATTAAAATGTCGAAGTTCTTGGCTACCATTCGCACCGATGTTCCAATAGAACTGAACTGGGACGAACTGAAGATAGAACAGTCCGATGAGGAAAAGCTACGCGAAATCTTCACCGAATTGGAGTTTAAAACACTTCTTAACAAATTTATTAAAGGTAATAAAGAAGTGCAAAAAACCGACAATTTACAGCTTAATTTATTTGCAGAAAATACGCCCGCTGGTGCAGACGAACCCCAAAAAGCCCCTTCTCGTGGCATTTCAGAGACGCAACACAACTATAAACTTATTGAGAATGAGGCAGAAGCGCAGGATATTTGTGATTATTTATTTACAAAAGAATATCTCAGTCTAGACACAGAAACCACTTCGGCAGATGCAATAGACGCAGAATTGGTAGGTTTAAGCTTTTCTGTTGCCGAACAAGAGGCATTTTATGTGCCCATCTCAGCTAATCGTGAAGAAGCTCAAAAAATAGTAAATATATTTAAACCTCTATACGAAGACGAGTCAATTCTTAAAATTGGGCAAAACATTAAGTACGATTACGAGGTGCTGCATAAATATGGTGTTACGTTAAAAGGCAAACTATTCGACACCATGATTGCACATTATCTAATTCAACCTGAGCTTCGCCACAATATGGATTATATGGCAGAGACTCTCTTAAACTATAAAACTATTCCAATAGAAAGCCTCATCGGACCAAAAGGAAAGCACCAAAAGAATATGCGCGACCTACTTCCGAATGAGATTTACGAGTATGCTTGCGAAGACGCAGATATAACATTGCAACTGAAAAACGTGCTAGAACCAAAACTAAAAAGTGTAGATGCCGAAAAATTATTCTGGGAAATAGAAATGCCACTCGTGCCCGTTCTTGCCGATATGGAACTACATGGTGTGCGTTTAGACACAGCTGCATTAGAAGAAACATCGCATATTTTTACACAACGTATGAAGCTATACGAACAGGAAATATACGAACTAGCAGGCGAAAGCTTCAATATTTCAAGTCCAAAGCAGGTTGGCGATATCTTGTTTGGCAAACTCCAGATTATGGAAAAGCCTAAGAAAACAAAAACAGGACAATATGTTACAAGCGAAGAGGTAATGGTTAGCTTAGAAAATAAGCACCCCATTGTACACAAAATACTGGAATACAGGGGTATTAAAAAACTCTTAAGCACTTACATAGATGCACTTCCAAAACTCATAAAACCCCAAACTGGGCATATACATACATCGTTCAATCAGGCATTAACCGCAACAGGACGACTCTCTTCGAGCGATCCGAACTTGCAAAATATACCCGTACGTACAGACGATGGCAAAGAAATACGCAAATGTTTCATACCAGAACCAGGCTGCAAGTTCTTCTCTGCCGACTACAGTCAGATTGAATTGCGCATTATGGCACATCTTTCCGAAGACGAAAATATGATGGAAGCATTCCGCGAAGGGGTAGATATTCATCGTGCAACGGCTGCTAAGATATGGCACGAAGACCTAAACGATGTTTCCGACATACAGCGAAAGAAAGCAAAACAAGCCAACTTTGGTATAATTTACGGTATCACAACCTTTGGTTTGGCACAACGTATGGACATAACAAACAACGAAGCGAAGGAATTAATAGCCGATTACTTTAAGACTTTCCCAAAAGTGAAAGCCTATATGGACCTTTCTATAGAAGAAGCAAGGCAAAAAGGATATGCCGAAACCATATTCCACCGCCGCCGATACCTTGCCGACATTAACAGTAAAAACGCTACTGTAAGAGGATATGCCGAACGAAATGCTATTAATGCACCTATTCAAGGGTCGGAAGCCGATATTATAAAGGTGGCAATGGTGCGCATTTGGCAACGATTTAAACGTGAAAACATTCGCTCTAAAATGATTTGCAGGTGCACGACGAACTTAATTTCTCGGTATTTCCCGATGAAAAAGAGCGTGTAGAACGCATTGTTATAGAAGAAATGCAACAGGCTTATGCACTGAATGTCCCCTTAATAGCCGATGCAGGTTGGGGAGAAAATTGGTTAGAAGCTCACTAAATGCTTACAGAACAAGCAATATAAACAAACAATAGCAATGTTGTGCAACTTCAACAACGTTAGCATATCCATACTTCTATACTAGTATAACAATAAATACACGTTGCTACAACCATAGTGTAACGTAGTTAAAGCATAGGTGCTAAGCTTATATGGCGGCAACATTTGGCTATTATTGCAGCAGAAAACTCCAAAGGCATAAAGCTTAAATTTACTGGTTTCACTCTTAAACTATAACTATTCTCAGTAATTTGTAGTAACTTTGCCTGCCTAAAAGATAAGTATGGATATACAAGAATATGAAATAATGGCTCCCGTAGGCTCGCGCGAAAGTCTCGCAGCTGCCATTCAAGCAGGGGCAGGCTCTATCTATTTCGGCATTGGAAAGCTGAATATGCGCTCGCATTCTGCCAATCACTTCACCATAGAAGACCTGAAAGAGATTGCAGAAACATGCAACGAACGTGGCATTAAGACCTATCTCACTGTTAATACTGTTATTTATGGCGAAGATATTAGTACTATGCACGAGATAGTAGACGCTGCAAAGGCTGCCAATATCACCGCTGTCATTGTCAGCGATGTAGCTGTTATGGTGTATTGTCGCCAAGTTGGAATGGAAGTACACCTATCTACACAGCTCAACATATCGAATATAGAGGCGCTTAAATTCTATGCACAGTTTGCCGATGTAGCAGTTTTGGCACGCGAACTGAATATGGATCAGGTTGCAGAAATACACCGACAGATTGAAGAACAGGACATTCGTGGACCTCGTGGCGAGCTTGTTCGCATAGAAATGTTCTGCCATGGAGCTTTCTGTATGGCTATTTCGGGCAAATGCTATATGAGTTTGCACGACTCAAACCGTTCTGCCAATCGTGGACAATGCACGCAAATTTGCCGCCGTTCGTATACCGTTACCGACAACGAGACGGGCAATCAGCTCGAAATAGACAACAAATACATTATGAGTCCTAAGGATTTGAAGACCGTTCGCTTTATAGATAAAATGATGAAAGCAGGCGTTAGGGTCTTTAAAATAGAAGGACGAGCACGCGGACCAGAGTATGTTTACGAGGTTGTAACGTGCTATAAAGAGGCAATACAGAGCGTACTGGACGGCAATTACACCGAAGAGAAGAAGAATAAATGGGACGAACGCCTATCAACTGTATTCAATCGTGGTTTCTGGGACGGCTATTATCAAGGACAACGCTTGGGCGAATGGACCAAAAACTATGGTAACAAGGCTACAGAAAAGAAGGTTTTGGTGGGCAAAGTAATGAAATACTTCTCCAAACTCGGTGTTGCTGAAATAGCTGTAGAGGCTTCTGAGATTGAGAAAGGAGAGAACATGCTCATTACTGGCACCACTACAGGCATTCTAAAGTTTGATGCAAGCGAGATTAGATACGACTTAAAACCTGTTGAAAGAGCAGAAAAAGGGTGGCGAGTGTCTATCCCCGTGCCAGAGAAAGTACGCCCAAACGACAAAGTATATAAGCTTTTAAAAACTAATATAGAGTAAAAATACAGCACAAAAGAATAGCAATTATGATAGAACTACGCCAAATAGCCAAACTGTTTCTACGCCTTAGTGTAGCTGCATCTATGCTTTCGGCAGTTGCCGACCGCTTCGGTATATGGCCAAAAGATGTATGTATGTGGGGCAATATGAACAAATTTGTTGCCTATACTCAATCGTTAATACCCTATATACCTGCAAATGCTATTCCGGTATTGGCTTGGATAGCCACTATATTAGAGATTTATTGTCTATTTGTCTACTTATCGGACTAAAGTTAAAGTGGTCTGCATCGCTCACAGGACTAATGATTCTTACCTTTGCTATTGCTATGGCAACGTCTATGGGCTTTAAAGCTCCATTAGATTATTCAGCTTTCACCGCTTCAGCAGCAGCTTTCGCTATCCTATCGTGTGGTAGAGGAATATGGGAAGTAGACAATCTGTTTGGCAATAGATATAATAGGAGAGAGCGCATTCAGATGATTAGATAAATAAAAAACATATTATAGAAATGACAATAAACGAAATTCAGGACGAAGTAATAGAAGAGTTTGATGAGTTTACCGAATGGATGGATAAGTATCAAATGCTTATCGACCTTGGAAACGAACTTGAAGGACTTGGGGCAGAATATAAAACAGAACAGAACTTAATAGACGGTTGCCAAAGCCGCGTATGGCTACAATGCGATATTAAAGATGGCAAACTGGTGTTTACAGCCGATTCTGATGCACTAATAACCAAAGGAATTATTGCACTTCTCATAAGAGTTGTAAGCGGACATACACCAAAAGATATTATAGATGCCGACCTTTATTTCATTGACCGCATAGGTTTACGTCAGCACTTGTCGCCTACACGCAGCAACGGACTGCTATCTATGGTTAAAAAAATAAAGGCTTACGCATTGGCATATAGCATAAAAAACGAATAGAAAAGCTACATCTATAGATAGAATAACCGCTATCTATAGATAGAGAAAGTTACATCTATGGATAGAAAACGCTATATCTATGGATAGAGAAAGTTACATCTATGGATAGAAAACGCTATATCTATGGATAGAAAAAGCTACATCTATAGATAGAAATACTGTAAATAGTAGATGAGAAAGTTACGTACTATAGAAATGAATCGCCTCTCGCTCGAGGAATTTAAGCAGAGTAGGAAGCTCCCACTCGTGGTTGTGCTCGACGATGTTCGGTCGCTTTACAACGTAGGAAGTGTGTTCCGCTCGTGCGATGCCTTCCGTATCGAGGCTATTTACCTGTGTGGAATAACGGCAACACCACCAAATGCAGAAATACACAAGACGGCTTTAGGAGCTGAAAACTCTGTTGATTGGCAGTATTTCAGCAGTGCCGAAGATGCCGTAATGCAGCTAAAACAAAACAATTACTACGTTTACAGTGTGGAGCAAGTAGAAGGCTCAACGCCATTACAAACTCTTTCCGAACAAATATCGCCCATAACAAACGGCGCAGATGCTCAGAAGCACTACGCCGTAGTATTAGGAAACGAAGTTAAAGGTGTGCATCAATCGATTGTAGACTTAAGCAATGGCTGCCTTGAAATACCACAATTCGGCACGAAACACTCTCTAAACGTAAGCGTTACAGCAGGCATTGTAGTGTGGGAATTTGCCCGTGCATTGCTGTTATAAGCGTTTAGGCAGCCTAAAAACAAAACAATTGCTGCCCTACCCTATCATCATTTGCAAGTAAGCACACTTCTCTGGATTACCAAGAGTCTTACCCTTGTCGCACGAAAGCTTCACACAGTCGTGCCATTCACGGTTCTCTGTTATGCGCATTCGGGTAAGTTTCACAACAATATTCATTGGTTTCACGTTCTCAACATCGCAAGTTAAGAAGGTACCCATACCATAACTGTCTTTCACCCTACCATCTACATAGTTGTGAATATCTATAGCCCGGTCTATGTTTAAGCCATTGCTAAACACCACTTGCTTTGTAGCGGGGTCTATTCCAAGCTGTTTATACTTTGCAATAATCTTCTCAACCTGTTCCTCTTCTACCCCACTGTCTACACGTAGTCCATTAAACATCATTGCCATACGCTTAGAAAGGTTACTGAAAAACACCTTATCGCCAAAGCAATCGTATAGATAAATACCATTATCGCCATCGTAAACATCGCTGAATTTGCGCATTACATTGAAGTTACACTCAAATATTCCGCTTACACATTCCTCGAATTCTATAATCTGATGGCTCATTGTTCCAATAGCAACAAGGTTGTATTGCATAGCAAGATAAACGTTGCTTGTTCCTGCAAAGCGTCCCGTCCATGGGTGAAAACCATCGTTATCGGTATAGCCACCCTGTTCGTATACCTCCTTCATAGTACGAATAACCATATTTTGGTGGTCGAACGACATACGACGACGCGTACCCATATCGCTTAAAATAAGTCCATTTGAAAGTATTTTGCGTGTTTTTTCCACACAACGTTCATACTCGTGCTTAGGGTTATAAGTTTCTATATCGCCTTGAAGATTGTGCATTAACTCCGAAACAATACTCAAAATGGGCATCTCCCACATAATGGTAGAGAACCATTTTCCACGCACTCGAATATCTAAATGCCCTTCTTCATCTTGCGAAACTGTAAGTTCGTGTGGATTGAAACGATATCCACGAAGAAAAGTAAAGTACCATTCGGGCAGATAATACATACGTTTCTTCATAAAAGCAATCTCTTCTTCTGTGATAATAACACGAGGCATACACCCCAATTGTTCGTTTAGCAGCTCGGCAAACCCCTTTGGATAGATAGTTTCGTTACGATCAAAGAAGGTATATTCCACTTCGGCACGAGGATAAGTCTGCATTATGTAATACTGACAACTAAATGTATAGGCATCGTTATCGGTAAAATGTTGAATTATTTGTTGCATATTCTTTTCTAAATCTACCTCATTGTTAAGGCTTTATCCCGTGCAAAGATAATAAAACTTAATGGATAAGTAGGCTAACTCTTATTTATTTTGTACATTTGCACCTAATTTTAATGTTTAAAGAACATCAACAATGCAAAACTTAGTTATATATAATACGTTGCATCGGCAGAAGGAACGCTTCCAACCAATAGCCGCACCACACGTTGGAATGTATGTTTGTGGACCTACAGTGTACGGCGATCCACACTTGGGACATGCACGTCCAGCCATAACATTCGACATTTTGTTTCGCTATCTACAGCATATTGGCTACAAAGTGCGCTATGTTCGCAACATAACCGACGTAGGACACTTAGAACACGATGCCGATGAAGGCGACGACAAGATAGAAAAGAAAGCACGATTGGAACAGCTTGAGCCAATGGAAATAGCTCAATTTTATGCCAATAGATACCACGATGCTATGCGTGCGCTTAACGTTTTGCCTCCATCTATAGAGCCTTGCGCTACAGGACACATAATAGAGCAAGAGGAGTTAGTAAAGGAGATACTAGCAAATGGATATGCTTACGAGAGCAATGGTAGCATTTACTTTGATGTTGCTAAGTATGACAAGGACCATAAGTACGGTATTCTGTCTGGACGAAACCTTAACGATATGATAAACAACTCGCGCGAGCTTAACGGCGTGGGCGAAAAGCGAAACCAAACAGACTTGCTCTGTGGAAACGAGCTATGCCTGAGCATATAATGCGATGGCCTTCGCCTTGGAGCGACGGCTTCCCGGGCTGGCATTGCGAGTGTACTGCAATGGGAAGAAAGTATCTTGGCAAGCATTTCGATATACATGGTGGCGGAATGGACTTGGTTTTCCCTCACCACGAGTGCGAAATTGCACAGGCAGTAGCAGCCCAAGGCGAACAAATGGTGAAGTATTGGATGCACAATAACATGATAACCATCAACGGACAGAAGATGGGTAAGTCGCTAAACAACTTCATTACGCTGGAACAGTTCTTTACTGGCAACCACGAAACGTTGCAACAGGCTTACTCGCCTATGACCATTCGTTTCTTTATCCTATCTGCTCACTATCGCGGAACTGTAGATTTCTCTAACGAAGCTCTACAAGCTGCACAGAAAGGATACGAAAAACTAATGAATGGTATAGAGGATTTGAAGCACATTCAAACCGCTAAAACAAGTGACGAGAATACAAAACAGTTTGTTTCTACCCTACGCCAGAAGTGTTACGATGCAATGAACGACGACCTTATGACACCTGCCGTTATCTCAAACCTATTTGAAGCGTGCCACATAGTGAACCTTCTTATAGACCATAAGGCGCAAATTAGCGAAGAAGACTTAAAGGAACTCAGCGAAACTATGCATCTTTTTGCTTTCGATATACTTGGTTTGATAAACGAACGTGGCGCCAATAACGATGCACGAGAGGCTGCTTACGGCAAAGTAGTTGATATGGTGCTCGACTTACGTGCGAAAGCAAAGCCAATAAAGATTGGGCTGTGAGCGACCAAATACGCAACGCACTTGCCGAAGCTGGTTTTCAAGTGAAAGATACCAAAGACGGTGTAACGTGGAAATTAGATAAATAGGGCTGAATAGCCAACGGAACATAAAAGCGTAAAGCGGAGTTTATCAGGGATTCTTTCGCCCTCTTAACTCCGCTTTACGCTTTTATACTTTTTATTATATGTGTTTCGTAGAACTATTATATACGCACTGCGGTGCCCGAACAAGCCACCATAAGCATAGAACCACCCTGCCCCACTGTTTCATAATCAATATCTATGCCTACAATAGCGTTCGCACCCAATTCTTGTGCACGTTCCATCATCTCCTTAATACACGTATTTTTACCTTCCAGCAATACACTTTCGTACGACTTGCTGCGTCCGCCTACAATGTCTCTAATACCTGCAAAGAAGTCTTTCACTATGTTTGCACCAATAATAGCCTCGCCCGTTACAAGTCCTTTGTACTCTAAAATCTTGTAACCTTCAATGTTTGGTGTTGTTGTAATAATCATAATCGTATCTTTTTTACTAAAACTGGCAGTCTTTATAACTGCCCTACTCTCTTAACGGCATATCTCCCGAAAAATTGTAACTATTCGTCTAATCGTTAAAAAGAGCAGTACCATTTAACTATAAAAATGTTATTAGCATTCAGAAAAATAGCTACAGCATAACTATCTCTGTGTTTGAGACTTACAAAAGCCATATTTTCATCGTCTAAAAGTATGGCTTTTGCAATGTAAAAGTATGGTTTTTAGGTTGTAAAAGTATGGTTTTTGCATTATAAAAACCACACTTTTAAGATGCAGTATAGTAATTACCGCTATATGGTTACAGAATGTAAAAGGAATAAAACAGGTAGTTTGGGCATATCTAAATAAATAAGTTATCGTTTGGAAAGTAAAACGAAAATTCGTATTTTTGCATTCTGCAAATTACGATAACCAAAGGTAAGAAAGGTAAAAGCAATATGGCAAAAGACAACAAAGGACTTACTCCGATGATGCGACAATTCTTTTCGATGAAAGAAAAGCACCCCGATGCGTTAATGCTCTTTAGGTGTGGCGACTTCTACGAAACGTATTGCGACGATGCTATAGAGGCTTCTAAAATTCTTGGTATTACTTTGACACGACGAAATAATGGTGCTGCAGCTGGCGATGAGATGGCTGGGTTCCCTCATCATGCACTTGATACCTTCTTGCCAAAGCTCATTCGTGCCGGAAAACGCGTAGCAATATGCGACCAACTTGAAGACCCGAAAAAGAAACGAGAGGCTTTAAAGGGACAACGAGGCTTGTCTGCCGAAGACAAGATGGTGAAACGGGGTATAACAGAACTAGTTACACCTGGTATTGCTATGGGCGACAACGTGCTAAACTATAAAGAAAACAACTTTTTAGCAGCTGTTCATTTTGGAAAAGGAGCGTGTGGCGTAAGCTTTCTCGATATTTCTACAGGCGAATTTCTTGTTGGTGAGGGTACTTTCGACTATGTTGAAAAGCTTATTGGCAACTTCTCGCCGAAAGAAGTATTATACGAACGTTCACGAAAAGCCGACTTTGACCGCTATTTTGGTACACGAATGTGTGTGTACGAAATGGAAGACTGGGTGTTTACCGACCTTTCAGCACGACAAAAGCTGCTGAAACATTTTGGAACAAAGAACTTAAAAGGTTTCGGTGTAGACCATCTGAATAACGGAGTAATAGCTGCTGGAGCTATTATGCAATACTTAGAACAAACGCAACATACGCATATTAGCCATATAACGTCGCTCGCTCGCATAGAAGAAGAGAAGTATGTGCGACTCGACCGTTTCACTATTCGCTCTTTAGAGCTTGTTGCACCTATGCAAGAAGATGGTTTATCGCTGCTTGGAGTGGTAGATAGAACCATAACTCCTATGGGTGGTAGAATGCTACACCGCTGGCTTGTGTTTCCATTAAAGGACGTAAAGCCCATTAACGAACGTTTAGACATTGTGGAATACTACTTCCGCGAACCTGATTTCCGCCATTGTTTAGACGACCAACTACACCGTATGGGCGACTTGGAACGTATTATTTCTAGAGTAGCAGCAGGCAGAGTATCGCCCAGAGAAGTTGTTCAACTAAAGAATGCCCTATCTGCCATACAGCCAATAAAGTCTGCTTGCTTATATTCTAGTAACGAAGCGTTGAAAAGAGTGGGGGAACAGCTGAACCTTTGCGAGTCTATTCGCGACCGAATAGAACAAGAAATAATGCCCGATCCACCACAGTTGGTTGCAAAAGGAGGAGTTATTGCACATGGTTTCAATGCCGAATTAGACGAATTGCGTTCTATCCGAGAGAATGGAAAGCAAGTTTTGTTAGACATTCAAGAGAAAGAAGCTGCTAAAACAGGTATTAATTCGTTGAAAATAGGCTTCAACAACATCTTTGGATACTATCTTGAAGTGCGCAATACCTTTAAAAATAAAGTACCACAAGACTGGATTCGCAAACAAACACTTGCACAAGCAGAACGCTATATTACTCCCGAATTAAAGGAATATGAGGCAAAAATACTAGGTGCAGACGAGAAAATACTAATTCTTGAAGCCCGTCTCTTCAACGAATTAGTACAAGATATGCAAGAGTATATTCCACAAATACAAATAAATGCCAATCTTTTGGCACGGCTCGATTGCCTGTTGTCGTTTGCAAACATTGCCGAAGAGAACAAGTATGTGCGCCCTATGGTTGACGATAGTATGGTGATTGATATAAAGAAAGGTCGCCACCCCGTTATAGAAACTCAACTCCCACTTGGTGAACAATACATTCCGAACGATGTATATCTTGACAACGAACAACAGCAAATTATGATGATAACTGGTCCAAATATGGCTGGTAAATCGGCATTGTTGCGTCAAACGGCACTCATAGTACTCTTAGCGCAGGTGGGTTGCTTTGTTCCTGCAGAGAGTGCACGTATTGGTTTAGTAGACAAAGTATTTACAAGAGTTGGCGCTTCTGATAATATTTCGCTTGGAGAGTCTACATTTATGGTTGAAATGACCGAAGCTGCAAATATTCTAAATAGTGTAACGCCACGTTCTTTAGTACTCTTCGACGAATTAGGGCGCGGTACAAGCACCTACGATGGAATAAGTATAGCGTGGGCTATAGTAGAATATTTGCACGAACAACCACGCGCAACGGCACGCACTCTCTTCGCTACGCACTACCATGAACTAAACGAAATGGCGAAAAACTTCCACAGAATAAAGAACTTTAATGTGTCGGTGAAAGAAGTAAATGGTAAGATTATCTTCCTAAGAAAGTTAGAGCGAGGTGGCAGTGAGCATTCTTTCGGTATACATGTGGCTGATATTGCGGGTATGCCAAAGTCTATTGTGAAACGTGCAAACATTGTTCTAAAAGAGTTAGAAGCCGACAACGCACAAGTGGGAAGTGTTGGAAAACCATCAGCAGAGAAGCTTGAGAAGAGTAGGGAAGGGGTTCAGCTTTCGTTCTTCCAGCTCGACGACCCTGTACTAACACAGATACGCGACGAGATTATAGGATTAGATATTAACAACCTTACTCCTGTTGAGGCTCTAAACAAACTTAATGAGATTAAACGAATAGTGCTTCCAAACAGTAAAAACTAATAGAACGCTCAGTATCTATAGTTTTCAGAACTACAATACTGTATCGCTATTTAGTTTTAATTATAGTATAAAATAAACTAAATTATAAGTTAATTCTTTCGATAATGGTATTTGGTGCGATGCTTTGCATACATTCGAAGTCGGCACGATAGCACGGTTTGTTACCAAATACAGAACAAGGACGACATTCTAATTTAGTGTTTTGCACGGCATCTTCTGTTTTCTGATTCCAACCAAGGAACCCACAGTAAGGATGTGTAGCCCCCCAAATGCTTACAACACGTGTTCCTACAAGCGATGCAAGGTGCATATTGGCACTATCCATCGATATCATAACATCTAAATGACTCATTAATACAAGTTCGTCGTGTAGTCCGTGTAGCACTTCAGACGCACAAATACAATGCTTATATTTTGTTGCCCACATATTTAGTACTTGTTTTTCTTCTTTTCCGCCACCAAAAAAGAATATGCGCAGACTTGTATAATTGGCAGAAAGAGTATTCACAACCTCTTCCATTTTATCTTTTGGATACATCTTTCCACCGTGGGCAGCAAACGGGGCTATACCTATCCAGCGCTCACCATCAGGTTTTTCACCTATTATATTAGGGAGTTGCGACAGCTGGCTGCCACCATTTGCAAACAATGAGGTAAAAGAAATATTTATAGGATAGCCCAATTTACTTAATACTTCGGCATAGTTATGGAACGATGTGGGCTGTTGTTCCATTACTTTATGTGTTTTTCGACATAGTTTACGCTTACCACTCTTATGCTTGTTAATGTGTGCCACTTTGTATCCAGACAACAAAAAGCGTGTTCTTATGTATTTTGTACGCAACACATCGTGAAAATCGGCAATAGCTGTAGGCTGTTTTACCTTCAGCCTACCGTATAGTTGGTTTAGTCCTTTAATACCCTTATATTCGCTTTTTAAGTCGGCTGCAATAAAATCTACATTCTTTGACAACCCTGTGAAAAAAGCTTTGGCAAACGGACGGGAGAGAACACTAATGCGCAACTCAGGATATTGCTTTGCAAGCGAATAGACCACAGGTACAGTCATAGCTACATCGCCCATTGCAGAGAAGCGCATTATAATAATGTGGTCAGTCTTCACCTCTTACTTTTTGTAGAGTACAGGATTGGTTGCAGGGTCGTTATACATCTTCATTTGGCGATAAACTTTCATAAATTTACGCCCTGCTTGAATGTCATCGAGTAACTGGTCGATAGCCGTTCCCAGATCAACTTGCTGCTCGAGTAACACGTTTAGCTTATTCTTACATCTCTTTATATGTTCTTCCGAAGCATCTGTGCGCTCTGCTTGTTCGCGCATGTGATAGATTTTCAGTGCCAATATAGACAAGCGGTCTACTGCCCAAGCTGGACTTTCGGTATTGATAGTTGCACCTTCTTGTATTTTCACGTCAGAATAGAGCTGTCGAAAGTACGAATCAATTTGCTCTACTAAATCTGTCCTGTCCTGATTAGAACGGTCTATACGACGCTTTAAACTCATTCCATCTTCTGGAGCGATGTGCGGATCGCGGATAAGATCCTCAAAATGCCACTGCACCGTATCAATCCAGCACTTCAAATACAATCTATTCTCAATTGAATCTCTCTCGTATGGATTATTTATAGGTGTGTCTACATTATCCGTGATATGGTAATCGCGGATTGCCTGATTAAAAATCTCATTACAATGGTCTGTGAATGACATATTTTTTGTTCTTTTAATTTTTCTGCAAATATAGTTCAAATAAATCACATACACAAAATAAAAACACGGCATTTTACCAGTATAGCCGTTATTGAAACAAAATATAGGTTTAATTAATGTATTAAAGTGCCTGTTAAACCGTAAGCGAAAGTATTTAATAACGCATACAATGCATACAGAATGTAGAGATTTAAAATGCTTAAACACAACACGAATAATAGAAATAAGATAGTTTCATAAGAGTATTTAGCCATCTACGAAAGGCGTGGCTGAGAAAAGTTAGGAAAACTATAAGCAGTGTTCACAGGCATCCACCATTCGGATAGATAGCTCAGATATCTATAAAAAATCGTCAGAATTTAGTTGCTCTTGTTTTAGATATCTGTCACGTTCGTCTCAGATATCTGTCGTGTTTGTCTCAGATATCTATCAGTTACGAATTAGGCATCATAAAAAACAACAACTATATGCTCTCATTTATCTATTTCGGCAAAACCATTACTAAAAATCTATAATGCTAATTCCAACACAAAAGACATTAAATTAATTTCATTTAGCAACTAAGACTTTAAAAATAATGCATTGGCTGAATTAGAAAATAGTAGAAGTAAGGTTCTAATCATACAGCATAATGTCTTGATTTAGCGCAATATAATAGCAAAAAGTATCATTTTTATTGCACAATTATATATGTTCTGTGCAAAGTAGTATGCATTTTTGAATAAAAAATTTGCGTGTATCGAAAATTTATCTTTCCTTTGCAGCCGAATTTTATAATTTAGAAAGTTAATAATAATAATTTTAAAACTTAACAATTATGTCAGAAATTGAATCAAAGGTAAAAGCAATTATCGTGGATAAGCTCGGTGTTGACGAAGCAGAAGTAAAGCCAGAAGCAAGTTTTACAAACGATCTTGGTGCTGATTCTTTGGATACAGTAGAACTTATTATGGAGTTTGAGAAAGAATTTGGTATTTCAATTCCAGACGATAAGGCAGAAAAGATTGTTACTGTAGGCGATGCCATTGCTTATATCCAAGAGAACGCAAAGTAAGAAGATACATAAATTAAGGTTGGGAGCTTCGGCTTCCAGCTAATTTTTATCTTTACATTCACTTATTTCTTACTTAGGGTTCGTTCATTCAGAGTCTAAGACAAGAATAAGAATTAAGGAGTTAAGCCAATCGTTTTACTTATGTTTCTAAATGTATGTAGAACTAATTGCTTAACTCCTTAATTTTATATCTGAAAAGGAGAGCCTTATGCGTCTCGTACTATCACGATGACAGAATTTAAACTAATAAATTAATGGAATTAAAAAGAGTAGTAGTAACAGGACTTGGTGCAGTTACTCCATTGGGAAACAACCCTGAAGAAACTTGGAAAGCAATGCTCGAAGGTAAGAGTGGCGCAGCTCCTATTACTTATTTCGATACAACTAATTTTAAAACAAAATTCGCTTGCGAAGTAAAAGGGCTAAATATAAACGATTATATCGACCGTAAAGAAGCACGTAAGCTCGACCGTTATACACAATTAGCACTCATTAGTGCCATTCAAGGTGTAGAAGATTGTGGCATCGATTTGGACAAAGTAAACAAGAATCGCATCGGTGTAGTCTACGGAGTAGGTATTGGCGGTATAAAGACTTTTGAAGAAGAAATTAGTTATTATGCTTGCATAAAGAAGCAGGTCCAAAATTCAATCCATTCTTCATTCCTAAAATGATTGCCGACATTGCTTCTGGACACATTAGCATACGTTTCGGCTTCCATGGACCAAACTTTACAACCACATCAGCTTGTGCATCGTCTACCAATGCAATCAGTCAAGCATTCAATTTAATACGTTTGGGTAAAGCCGATATGATTGTCAGTGGTGGAGCAGAAGCAGCTATTACCGAATCAGGAGTAGGCGGTTTCAATGCAATGCACGCTCTCTCTACTCGTAACGACGACCCAGAACACGCATCTCGTCCATTTTCTGCAAGTCGCGATGGCTTCGTTATGGGCGAAGGAGCAGGTTGCTTAATTCTCGAAGAACTAGAACACGCAAAAGCTCGCGGTGCTAAGATATATGCAGAACTAGTTGGTGAAGGCGAATCTGCCGATGCATATCACATCACAGCATCTCACCCAGATGGTTTGGGAGCAAATTTAGTAATGCAAGCAGCCCTCAACGATGCAGGATTAAAGCCTGAAGACATAGACTATATAAATGTTCATGGCACATCAACCCCCGTTGGCGATGTTTCAGAAATAAAGGCTATTACGCAATTATTCGGCGATGCAGCCTACAAACTCAATATTTCGTCTACCAAAAGTATGACTGGACACTTGCTAGGAGCAGCTGGAGCTGTTGAGGCAATGGCTTGTGTACTTTCAATTCAGAACGATATTGTTCCCCCAACAATTAATCATAATGAAGAGGATAAGGACGAAGAAATTGATTACAACCTGAATTTTACGTTTAATAAAGCAGAAAAACGCGAAGTGCGTGCAGCACTTAGCAATACATTTGGCTTTGGCGGCCACAATGCTTGCGTAATATTCAAGAAATATGCTGAATAAAATTATTGATAGAATAAAGCTCCCTTTCCGCAAGGAAAAGGAGCTTTATTTGTCATTATATAATATAATAGGTGTGCTTCCGCATAATCTTTCCTTTTACAAAACAGCCCTCTTACACAAAAGTGTGGCACGAAGGAACGACAAAGGCAAACCCGTTAACAACGAACGCTTAGAGTTTTTGGGAGATGCAATTCTCGATGCTATTGTAGGAGACATTGTTTACGAACACTTTCCTGGTAAACGAGAAGGTTTTCTCACTAATACTCGTTCGAAAATAGTACAGCGCGAAACACTAAATAAGTTGGCTAACGATTTAGGAATAACGCGTTTAATTTTGTCGAGTGGACATTCTCAGTCGCACAATAGTTACCTTGGTGGCAATGCATTCGAGGCTTTAGTGGGTGCATTATATCTCGACCATGGATACACAGCCTGTATGAAGTTTATGAAGAAACAAATATTAGGCGAACTTATAAACATTGATAAGGTGGCATATAAGGAGGTAAACTTTAAGTCGAAACTCATAGAATGGACACAGAAACACAAAATTTGCCTTGAGTTTAAACCTCTTTCGTTTGGTAAAGACAAGGAAGGTAGTCCCACTTTTTCATTCCAGGTAGTATTGGAAGGTATTGCTTGTGGCGAAGGAAGCGGTTACTCCAAGAAAGAAAGTCAGCAAGAAGCGGCTAAAGTTACACTTCAATACATTCGAAAGAACACAAAGTTCGCTGATAAAATATTCAAAGCTAAACAAAAGCGTATAGCTTTAGAACAACCAGAAGACCTTAGTGTTATTGAAACAACAGAAGATAATGTATCTGTTTTGCCTCTGAAAGATGACGCAGATGATGAATCTAATACATTTACCAACATAGAAAGAGAAGATTGCTTTTCTGGTATGGTGGCAGATGAGAAAGAAAACATTATTGCTAAAGCAGAAGCAGAGGCATTCGAATAATAATAGCTATATAAAGCAGTGCAAAATAGCTTTGCAATTTACAATAAGAATATAAAATAGTGCTTTTCAAAGCTTTTAGTATCAGAATAAAGCCGTATTTTTGCACTAAAAGAATATAAATGTTATTTAGAATATGGCATTAAAATGTGGTATAGTAGGTTTGCCGAACGTTGGCAAATCTACACTTTTCAATTGTTTGAGCAGTGCCAAAGCTCAGGCAGCCAATTTCCCGTTTTGTACAATAGAACCCAACTTGGGTGTTATTACTGTTCCTGACGAGCGTTTGAACAAACTCGCTGAGATTGTTCACCCGGGGAGAATTGTACCTGCAACTTGCGAAATAGTAGACATTGCTGGTCTTGTTAAGGGAGCCAGCAAAGGCGAAGGATTGGGTAATAAGTTTCTTGGTAATATTCGCGAATGCGATGCTATTATTCATGTAATTCGTTGTTTTGAAGACGATAATATAGTTCGTGAAGGTGGGGCTGCAGTTAATCCGATTGAAGACAAGGAAATTATAGATACCGAACTCCAGCTAAAAGACCTTGAAACTATAGAATCGCAGCTTGCTAAACAGCAAAAAGTGGCTGCTGCAGGCAACAAAGATGCGAAGACTATGGTAACCGTTCTCGAAGCTTACAAAACTGTTTTAGAGCAAGGAAAGAACGCGCGCAGTGTGCAATTCGAAACTAAAGAAGAACAACTGGCGGCTCACGACCTTTTTCTTCTTACCACAAAGCCCGTTCTTTACGTTTGCAACGTAGATGAAAACAGTGCGAAAGAGGGTAACGAATATAGCAAGCAGGTTGAGAAGATAGCTGCTGAAGAGGGTGCCGAAGCTATGATTATTGCTGCAAAGACCGAAGAAGACATTGCATCGTTGGATAGTTACGAAGACAAGAAACTCTTTCTCGACGAACTTGGGTTAGAACAGAGTGGTGTAAACCGACTGATAAAGAAGGCTTATCATCTCTTAAATCTTCAAACATTCATTACTGCTGGAGAAATGGAGGTAAAGGCATGGACATTCCATAAAGGTTGGAAGGCTCCACAATGTGCTGGAGTTATACACACTGACTTCGAAAAGGGATTCATCAGAGCAGAGGTCATTAAGTACGACGACTATCTGAAATATGGTTCAGAAGCCGCTGTTAGAGAAGCAGGAAAACTCGGCGTAGAAGGTAAAGAGTATATTGTGCAAGACGGAGACATTATGCACTTCCGTTTCAATGTATAGTTTATGGAGGAATAAAGTATGCTGAATAACTTTCTTTATATAGCCTGGCAACCCAACGAATACCTTGTGCGCATTGGCTCAGCAGGCATACGTTGGTATGGAATGTGTTGGCTGGTGGGGTTTGCTATAGCCTATTTGCTTATGCGATGGCTTTTTAAACAACACAAAATAGCTAACGAGAAGTTCGAACCAATGTTTATGTATGTTTTTCTTGGTGCATTTATAGGAGCACGCTTAGGACATTGTTTCTTTTACGAACCAAAAGAATTTTTCGACTCTTGGCAGCATTTTGTTGAAATATTCCTACCTATTAAGTTTCTTGCTGGCGGTGGGTGGAAGTTTGTTGGCTATCAAGGATTGGCATCGCACGGTGGAGTTGTAGGACTGCTTATAGCGCTTTATCTCTACATAAAACGCACTAAGCTGAACCCATGGTTAGTTCTCGACTTTATGGGTATCTGTTCTACCATTACATCGGTATTCATTCGTTTAGGAAATCTTATGAATTCGGAGATTATAGGTAGAGTTACCGATGTGCCTTGGGCGTTTATTTTTTACGATGTTGATACCTATCCGCGACACCCCGGACAACTCTATGAGGCAATTGCTTACTTTGTTTTCTTCTGGATTATATTTCTCATTTACAGGAAATATCCTAAAAAGGCTGGTACTGGTCTCTACTTTGGGCTTTGCCTTACGCTTATATTCACTTTCCGTTTCCTCATTGAGTTTACAAAAGAAGTACAGGTTTCATTCGAATCGAGCTTACCTATTGATATGGGACAAATACTTAGTGTGCCGCTCATAGCACTGGGTATGTGGGCTATCATACGGTCGAAGGGGAAAGAATATAACGAATAAAGTTACTCTATAAGCAAAAAACACTTTTAAAAACAGTGCATTCGCCGTCTAGAATTCTTATGAATAAATAGGAATTCTAGATTTTTTCGTCTTTCAAACACAAACTTTTTCTACTCTAATAATAGCTCAACAGAAAGGCTGATAGGGCTCTTTGGAAAAAAGATATAGCGTTACGAACGCTACTTTTATATAACACATTGGTGAACAACATATTGGTTTCTGGGATACTATAATAACACCTAAAGTAAAATATTGCAGAATTAAAACCAAATAACTCATTAACCACAATATGCATAGTTCTTATTACTGTGGTATTGTTTCTTAACATTGTTTATTTCTTATCGGTATCTTGTCTGTCTTTCTAACTTAACGTAGCCCGCTACGCCTACATTGCTAAGACAGACAATCTACTCAACAATAAAACAAAATATGCTTAGGCTCTAATGACAGATTTGGATTAAATAATTCGTAATCTTCAGCTAAATAATTATCTTTTAAATACGATAATGTAGAGTTATAAAGGTGGTAGTTTTTTATGATATCTAATTCGCAACTGACAGATGTCTGAAAGGAACACGACAGATATCTGTAACGAACACGACAGATATCTGAAACGAACGCAATAGATATCTGAAACGAACGCAATAGATATCTGAAACAAAAGTATCTAATATCTATCTGATTTTTCTAAGCATTTGTGATATTCCATTCGACTTGTGGGTGTATGTGGACAGACAGTAGATGCAGCCCATAAAATATCTACTCATTTTCTACCTATTTTCTATAATGCTTAAGAATACTAAGTATATATTTCCTTATTTCTTACAACAAACTTTTTTATACTATAAAAGTTAGGCTTTTGCATTGCAAAACAATTGTTTTTGGTAAATGCCTCATATTCTGTACAAATCTAAAACAATAAATGCGTCAAATTATAACCCACCAAAAATTTTCTAACCAATAATCTTTAACTGTTAGTTCTTTCCTGTTCCACACCAAATTAATTTGGTAAAAGACTTGTTATACCTATTAAAATTCGTAATTTTGCAACTTGGATAGTAACGCATTGTCATATAATGAACTAAACGATAGGGTAGGGGAAGCGTCTTCGCCTTACCAGTATTATGGTTCGTAAACAACGACATCAAATAAAACAAACATAAGAATGGAATACAACTTCACAGAGATTGAGAAGAAATGGCAGAAGAAATGGGTTGAGAACAAAACCTATAAGGTTGTTGAAGATAAGAACAAGCAAAAGTTCTATGTGCTTAATATGTTTCCATACCCATCGGGAGCAGGGTTGCACGTAGGACACCCACTCGGCTATATAGCCAGCGACATTTACGCACGCTATAAGCGTTTGAAAGGTTTCAACGTGTTAAATCCAATGGGATATGATGCTTACGGACTGCCTGCCGAGCAGTATGCCATTCAAACAGGACAGCACCCATCTATTACAACCGAAAAAAATATAGCTCGTTATAGGGAACAGTTAGACAAGATAGGTTTCAGTTTCGATTGGGAGCGTGAAGTGCGTACCTGCGATCCTGAATACTACCATTGGACACAATGGGCATTCCAACGTATGTTTGATTCATACTACGACTATAATGATGGCAAAGCAAAACCTATATCTAACCTTGTTCGCCATTTTGAAGAAGAAGGAACGCTTAATCTTAACGTAGCACAAGGCGAAGAAAAAACATTCTCTGCTCGCAATTGGATAAGTATGAGCGAAAAAGAACAGCAGGAAACGCTTATGAACTATCGTATAGCATATCTTGGCGAGACTATGGTGAACTGGTGTCCTGGTTTAGGAACAGTGTTGGCAAACGATGAAGTTGTAGATGGTGTAAGCGAACGCGGAGGCTATCCGGTTGTACAAAAGAAAATGAAACAATGGTGTTTACGTGTTTCTGCATACGCACAACGGTTGTTAGACGGTTTAGAAAATGTAAACTGGACAGACTCTATGAAAGAGACACAACGCAACTGGATTGGGCGTTCGGAAGGTACAGAAGTGGTGTTTAAGAGCATTACACCCACAGCCGATAATGAGGAAATAGAACACGACATTACTATCTTTACAACCCGTGCCGATACAATGTTTGGCGTAACTTTTATGGTGCTTGCTCCAGAAAGCGAATTAGTTCCAGAGCTTACAACAATCGAACAAAAGTCAGAGGTTGAAGAATATTTAGCATACGTAAAGAAGCGAACAGAGCGCGACCGTATGACCGACCGTAAAGTTACAGGTGTTTTCACAGGTTCGTATGGTATTAATCCGCTAACAGACGAGAAATTACCTATCTATATATCAGAATACGTACTCTCAGGCTATGGTACAGGTGCCATTATGGCTGTACCAGCACACGACAGTCGCGATTATGCATTTGCCAAACACTTCGGTCTTCCAATACGTCCGCTTATTGAAGGCGCTGATGTTTCAGAAGAAAGCTTCGACGCAAAGGAAGGTATCGTCATCAATAGTCCAATAAAACCAATTGAAGGAAGTTTCTCTTTGAACGGACTTACAGTGAAAGAAGCAATAGCAGCAACTAAGAAGTATGTTACAGAGAGAGGATTAGGCAAAGTGAAAGTGAACTATCGTTTACGCGATGCTATCTTCTCACGCCAACGCTATTGGGGCGAACCATTCCCAGCTTATTATAAAGATGGTATGCCTTATATGGTTCCAGAAGAATGTTTACCACTCGAATTACCAGCAATAGACAAATTTGAACCTACCGAAACGGGCGAACCTCCATTGGGACGAGCTAAAATATGGGCTTGGGACGAAGAGAATAAGACTATTGTAGATAAAGAATTGATAGACAATAAGACTATATTCCCATTAGAATTGAATACAATGCCGGGCTTCGCAGGTAGCTCTGCTTATTATCTTCGCTATATGGACCCACACAATAACAAGGCTTTAGTGGGAAAAGAAGCCGATGAATATTGGCAGAATGTAGACCTTTATGTAGGAGGAACAGAGCATGCAACAGGACACTTAATATACAGCCGCTTCTGGAATAAGTTCCTTTTCGACTACGGTTACAGTTGTAAAGAAGAACCATACGAGAAGTTAGTAAATCAAGGAATGATACAAGGACGTTCTAACTTTGTGTATCGCATCAATTCAGACGACCATTCTAAGCTCCAGTATTTGTAAGTTTCGGACTGAAAGATAAATACGAAACAACACTAATCCACGTAGATGTGAATATTGTTCATGCCGATGTATTGGATATTGATGCTTTCAAAGCATGGCGACCAGAATACGAAAATGCAGAGTTTATACTCGAAGATGGTAAGTATATTTGCGGTTGGGCAGTAGAAAAAATGTCGAAGTCTATGTTCAACGTAGTCAATCCCGACGTCATTGTTGAGCAATATGGCGCAGATACTTTACGTTTGTATGAAATGTTCTTAGGTCCAGTTGAAACAAGTAAACCATGGGATACAAACGGTATAGATGGTTGTTTCCGATTCTTGAAAAAGTTTTGGAAACTGTATCAGCAAGACTTAAACGACAACGAGCCTTCTAAAGAGTCAGTAAAGAGTGTTCATAAACTTATTAAGAAGGTTTCTAACGATATAGAACAGTTCTCTTACAATACTGCTATCTCTGCTTTCATGATTTGCGTAAACGAATTAGGACAACAAAAGTGTAATAATCGTGGTCTGTTGCGCAACTTAGTTATATTAATAGCACCGTTTGCACCACACATTGCCGAAGAACTTTGGCAACATCTTGGCGAAAAAGACAGCGTTTGTAACGCACAATGGCCAACATGGAACGAGGCTTATTTAACAGAAAACGAGGTTCAACTCACCATTTCTTTCAACGGGAAAGCACGCTTCCAAATGACTTTCCCTATTGATGCAAGTAAAGAAGATGTTGAAACGGCAGCATTAAACGATGAAAGAAGTAAAAAAATACATAGACGGTAAAACTATTGTAAAAAGTAATAGTAGTACCTAAGAAAAATTGTAAACATCGTTTGCAAATAGAATAAAAGCACATTCGTTGGTTTGAAACACAGCCACGAATGTGCTAAACACATTATTAAACTATGACAATTAATCAGCAATTAATTAGAGACGAAATAAAAGATTACATTTTACTAACTCTTGGTTTAACGCTGTATGCGGCTGCATTCACAGTGTTTCTTATGCCGTATCAAATAGTAACAGGTGGTGTTACAGGTTTATCAGCCATTATTTTCTATGCAACACAGTTTAAACTCGAAAACACTTATATGATTATCAATGTAGTATTATTGGGTGCTGCACTGAAGATATTGGGTTTAAAGTTTATGATGAAAACCATCTACGCTATTATTGTGTTATATTTTATGCTAAAGTTTGCACAACAATTAATGCCAATAGATACAAACGGACACTTCGTAAAGATATTAGGCGAAGACCAAAAGTTTATGTCGCTCATTGTGGGGTGTTGCATTACAGGTACTGGAATGGCTATGGTATTTCTAAATGGTGGTAGTATGGGTGGTACAGATATAGTTGCAGCCTGCATAAACAAATATAAAAACATTTCGTTGGGACAGGTTCTAATGGCTGTCGATATCTGTATTATTGGTAGTTGTATGCTTTTTCCACAGTTTGGAACATACATTCAGCGTTTTCATAAAGTTATTTTCGGTCTTTGCACAATGTTTATCGAATGTTCTGTACTCGATTATATAATGAATTTAAGGCGCCAATCGGTACAATTTCTCATATTTTCTAAGAAGTATGAAGAGATTGCCAATGCTATTATGCAAGAGCGCGATCGAGGAATAACCATATTAGATGGACATGGTTGGTACACTGGAAAAGATGTAAAAGTAATTTGCCTAATGGCTAAACGTAGAGAAAGCCAATCTATATTTCGTATTGTTAAGATTATAGACCCATTAGCTTTTGTCAGTCAAAGTTCTGTAATTGGCGTCTATGGAGAAGGATTCGATAAAATAAAAGTAAATACAAAGAATGCTGAGAAAGTTCTTTCTCAAGTATATCCGAATAACAATACGGAAATAACCAACGAACAATAAAATGAAAATAGTATTTGCAACAAACAATAAACACAAGCTTATCGAAATTAAAGATATTCTTGGAAACGACTTTAATATTGTTTCGTTAAAGGATATTGGCTGCAACGTAGACATACCAGAAACTGCCGATACGCTGGAAGGAAACGCAAGTATAAAGTCGCATTATATCTACAATAATTATCATTTAAATTGCTTTGCCGATGATACAGGACTTGAAGTAGATGCACTTAACGGTGAACCTGGTGTACATTCTGCACGTTACGACGAATATACCGACCACGATAGCGAAGCAAATATGCGCAAATTGCTCCGTAAATTGGGCGATACAACGAATAGAAAAGCTCACTTCCGAACAGTAATTTCTCTAATTATTGATGGTAAAGAACATCAATTCGAAGGTAGAGTAGATGGATATATTGCTACCAAAAAATCGGGAACGGAAGGTTTTGGTTACGATCCTTTATTTATTCCAGAGGGATACGATAAGAGTTTTGCAGAACTTGGAGAAGATATTAAAAACCAAATTTCGCACAGAGCACGTGCCGTTCGTAAACTCGCTGAATATCTAAAGCAATTATAATGAGTAAAAGTTTGTCTATTCTGCTGCCCACTTACAATTGTGATTGCACTGCACTTATCAGTGAATTGCAACGACAGTGTGTTGCAGAAGGAACAAATTTCGAAATTATTGTAGCCGACGATGCATCTCCTGACAAACGGTTTATTATAAAAAACAGAACCATTTCAAACCTTGATGGCGTTCGTTATATAGAAAGAGAACAAAATGTTGGTAGGTCTGCTATCCGCAATTATCTTGTTTCACAGTCGTCAAAGGAATGGATTTTGTTTATTGATGGAGACCTTTCGCTCAACAATGCTAAATTTATACACAACTATTTGAAAGCCGAAGGCGATGTTATTGTAGGTGGTATTAATATTGTTGAAAACGAAAAAAGATGGGGAAACAATTTAAGATACCGTTACGAACATTCTTCAAAAGAAGCTATTAGTGCCGAAAATCGCAGAAAAACACCTTATCAACATCTTAGTACTAATTTCATTGCAAACAGAAAACTAATAGGAAAAAATCCTTATAACGAAGATATAAAACAATATGGTTTTGAAGATGTGTTGCTTGGAAAACGCTTCAAAGCATTAAACGCAAAAATAAACCATATTGATAATCCTGTACTATTCAACGATTTTGAACTTAACGCAGTATTTCTTTGCAAAACCGAAGAGGCTTTACGTACACTTTCTACCTTTCAAACAGAGTTAAAAGGCTATTCTAATTTATTAAAAATAACTGGAAAGCTACAAAAAATGCACATTAGCTGGATAGGAGTGTGGCTTTATAAATTTTTGCATAAATCATTAAAACACAATCTTAAAGGCAATAATCCCAGTGTTTTTTTGTTTAATATCTATAAACTTCTTTATTTCTTACATTATAATTCTATAAGGAAATGACAAAAAGAATATACATACTTATATTTACTTGCTTACTCTTCGTACTACCATTAAGTTGTTTTGCCAATGCTACAGGTACATGGAAAAACTATATGGCATATAGTAATGTGCAATGGATAGAAAAAGGTGGTAATATGCTTTATGTACTTGCGTCCAACGACCTATATTCTTATAACGAAAAGGACAATAGTATTCAAACATTCGATAAAGTAAATGGACTAAACGATACCGATATTGAATTTATAGCATGGAACAATGTTGCTAAATGTTTAGTTATTGCTTATTCTGACCAAAATATAGATTTGCTCACACAAAAAGGAGAAATTATTAGCTTGTCCGATTATTACAGGAAAACTATGACAGCTAATAAAAAAATAAATAATCTATATATAGAAGGACAATATTGCTACGTTTCAACTGGATTTGGTATTTTAAAAATAAATGTTAGTAAAGCAGAAATAAGCGATACTTACAATCTTGGTTTCAATGTAAACTATACTTATATAGAAGGAAAATATATTTATGCTGCAAGTAACGAACAAGGACTTTTTCGAGCTTTGCTTTCCGATAATCTTTTAGATAGAAATAATTGGCAATGGGTAGGCAACTATGTAGCACAAAATAAAACTATTGCACCCGAATTATTAGAAAAAGTAAAAGCTTTACAACCTGGTGGTCCTAAGTATAATCGTTTTTTCTTTATGCAATATCTTAATAATCGTCTTTATACAACGGGTGGAGCATTTGAACCAGGAGCAATAGGACTGAATCAACCTGGAACAATACAGGTATTAAAGAATGGCGAATGGAATATCTATCAAGACGAATTGGATAAAATAACGGGATATTACTATCACGATATGAACTGTTTGGCAGTAGATCCAAAGAATCCTGAACATGTATTTGCAGGTGGACGAGCTGGATTATACGAATTTTTGAATGGAAAACTTAAGCGATATTTCAATAAAGATAATAGCCTTTTACGTCCTTCGGTTCATAAAGGAATTGAGCTTGGAAACGATTATGTGGTAATACAAGGATTAGTTTTCGACCGAAAAAACAATTTATGGATATTAAATAGTGGTACCAAAACTACATCTTTATTAAAGTTATCGCCAGATGGAACTATGACAGACTATTCTAAACCTCAACTTATGAATAAAGGATTTAGTTTACACGTTATGCGTCGTCCTATTCTTGATAGTCGTGGCTTAATATGGTTTGTAAATAGTCATTACGAAGCCCCTGGTTTGTTCTGTTATAATCCAGAAACCGATAAGCTAAATGTTTATAACAACTTTAAAAATCAAGATGGTTCGTCTATTATGGTTATTCAAATGCGTTGTGTTGTTGAAGATGCATATCAAAATATTTGGGTTGGAACAAATGTAGGACCATTACGTCTTACTACTGAACAAATGAAAAATCCTTCTGAAGCTATTTTCGAACAAATAAAAATACCACGCAACGATGGAACAAATCTTGCCGATTATTTATTGGCTGGTGTAGATATTTCGTGTATGGCTATTGATGGTGGCGGCAGAAAATGGTTTGGTACAAACGGAAATGGTGTTTATCTTATTAGTGCCGACAATATGAAACAGGTGCAACACTTCCTAAGCGACAACAGCAAACTTATTTCAAACAATATAGAAAGTATTGCCATTAACGATAAAACTGGCGAAGTTTTCATTGGAACCGATAAAGGATTATGCTCGTATATGAGTGATGCTACAAAACCATCTGATAATCCTGGTGGAGAAGAAACTTACGCTTATCCTAATCCTGTACGTCCAAATTATACAGGATTAATAACAGTTGTTGGCTTAGCTTTTAATTCCGATGTAAAAATAGTTACCACTAATGGTGTACTTGTAGCAAAAGGTACAAGTAATGGTGGTACATTTACATGGGACGGCAACGATTTAAATGGAAAACGTGTAGCATCTGGAGTTTATATGGTGCAAACATCCGACCAAGAAGGTAATAACGGAACAGTATGCAAAATAGCAATTGTGAATTAAAACAAAATAAACGCAAACATTGGATAGACTTATTGCGAGGTTTTTGTATGGTAGCTATATTGCTCGACCATACTGAAATATATTATACAGGCGACAACATTATTGGCTACAATTATTATGTAGCCAATGTGTTAGTCGCTTTTTTCTTTCTTTCAGGCTATCTCTTCTATAAAGATACACCGTTTTCGCTGCAACTGAAACTTAAAGCCATTGCACGATACTTATTATTGCCTTATTTTATCTTCACAACCTTTATTGCTATTCCTAAAGCTTTAGCACACGGATTTGATATTCCAGAAACTTTATTCTCTGTTCTTACAGGACAAGCATCGTGGTTTATAGCGGCTCTTATTGTGGCAGAAATTGTTTTTTCCACAGTGTTATGGGCATGCAAAGGTAAAACTTGGTGGTTATTAACACTTTCTCTTGTAGCATCAGTTGCTTGTTATTTTCTTTCCACACGTTATTCCAACCTTTATTGGCAAATAGAAAATGCCTGTATGGCACTCCCTATCCTTTGTTTTGGCTATTTTTACCATAAATGGGAAAATGTTTTCCACCGTTTCCACAACCTATCATCATCTTTCTTTTTATTTATACTTTTAGTAATTATAAAAGTATATGAACATACACAAGGCATAAGTTTACTTATAGAACCTATACAAGTAAACAATTGGTACGTATTTATTTTCGATACCTTTATTTGTACCTTATTCCTTGTTAATTTGGCTAAACAGTTAGAAAGCGTTACATGGTTAGAATGGACAGGACAGCGTAGCATTGTTTATTATTTCTTTTCTGGAGGCATACCACTCATTGTTTCTTCTTTATTGCAACGCATCGGTATGGGTTATTCTGGCGAATACTATCGTGTTCTTATTGCTTTCCTTCTTGTTTATGCCTTTGCTTCCATTATAGCGTGGGCTATTTATCGCTATTTAGGGTTTATTGTTCAAAAAAATAATTGAGTACAAGAAATAAATAAAAATAAAGCAAACACGCCAATAGAACTATTTCTATTGGCGCGTTTATATTATTTTTTATTTTCGTCAGGGAAAAGCATTTTGTTTTGTATTCTATCAAAAACTGCTATAAAGAGCATACCAAGATGAAATGGAATTTTTTTCCAAAGTCCCCAAGAAACAGTATCTGTATAGCTCATAATCAAAACTATGAAATACATCCATAATAATGTTAAAACTATTTTTTTATATCTCTTTTCGTAAAAATACATATTGATTTTTTTATAAGTTGTTTTATTTAATAATTTCTATATTTTTTTCTATCTTGCAAAGATATGAAGAATGTTACATTATAAAAAAATTAACAAATATTATAAATAATATTAAGTTCAATCCTAATAGAAATTAAACTTTATATTTCAAATTAATGCTTTAATAAAAAGATTGTTTATATTTGTACTTGCTTGTTGAAAACAACAGTAGGAATAATAATAACAGACTCATAAAATATGGAAACTATCTTTAATGTTATCGCTTCTAATTTAGCCAATAAGATGCCTTTTAAGTCTCTATTTAAAGAACTTGGAGATGCAAATATAAATTCAGAACAAAAGTTGAAATATCTAATGTTTTCAGCTTATTGTTTTTACTTTGATGGTGATATAACACACACGAAAGAAATTCTATCTGATTTAGTTAATTACAATTTTTGATGGCGATTACAATAAATGGACTTGGATAGAAGGAGCCATTATGCTACAGCTGAATCTTGATAACTTTAATAATATAGAATTAAAGAATAAAGTTCTGGCAACTTTAGATTATGGCAACGATGAGTTGAAAAATAAAATAAAGAAAAAGGCTTTTGCCAGAAGAATCAATGGACTTTTATTGCATACAAACGAAAAGTCGTCTTTAGTAAACAATAAAGAAGTAGACTTTTTAAAAACTAATACCCTATTTCAGCGAACTTATTTTTTTATAAAGTCATTTGGAAATGGAGAAAAAAATTTAAGGAAGAAGAATTGACTATTGACCTTACTTCTTTAGAACAAAAAAAGTAAAATCTGTAATATCGCAATATAAATAAAAAAAGGTGGTATTTTTGATAAAAGTGATTAAACAACGAAATATGATTAAAGAAAATATTTTAGTATCTCACAATCAAATTATAATTCGTTCTATTCCATTTAATCATGAAAAACAAAAATGGACGGAAGAAACTCTTGAAAGAGGAATATTGTGGAATAAAAAAACTATGTAATTTTTAGACCCATTAGTTGATGAATCTTTTGGAAGTTGGTTTTTTTATAGAAGAAAAAGATATATTACTACCTTGCGAAGATTCTATTAGGGCTGCCATTATTCCTTTTGAGGTAACCAATGTTTGTGATTTTAGTATAAATACAGTTTCGGAATCCGTTAGATTATATAAAGATACCACCAAAGATATAATTCAAGAAAAAGGAAAAGGGAAATTATTATCCGCTGAATACATTAAATGAATATAACTTCGAAAAAAAGGTAATTATAGTATGTTATTTGAAATCTGTATGGGCAAACCTTTAGAAAAATATTGAAGAAGATGAGGTTTACTATAGGTTCACTTTAAAAAAAGGAAGATAATACTATATTTAAAGTCTTAAAAGACGACCCTTATGGCTGGAATAAACAGATGAGTCTGTAATAAAAATAAAAAAAGTGTAATGGATATTAGCAATATACTCCAATCGAATTTAAAAAAATAAAAATATAATTTGTTTACAACTATTCGGAAAGCATAATAATAAAAATGGCTTGAAATTTATAATAACAAAAATAAAAAAATCATAATTACAAAAATTAAAATTTATAATTAAAGTTTTGCTGTTTTTCTTATTATAAATTTTCAATCAGTAATTTCCTCAAAATAAATAAAAAATGACGTTATATTTATAAAAAGATATAGCGTCATTTTTTTATTACTATACTAACTTACCAATAAATAAATATTAAAAAAATTTACATTCCTATTCCTGTACCAACTCCACCAACCTGACTGTCGTTTTTCTTTTCTTGAAAATCGTTAGAAATATTAGTTTTATTTGTTTGGAATTGTCTTTTTGTATTACCAAATTTCCAAGTAAGTGTTAATCCTATTTGCTGAACAGGAATCACTATATTTACACGTTGCGTAAAAGTCAGTTCCTTCGCTATAAGTGTTTTGTTTTATTTTTTTCCAGAGAATGGAGTAAAAGTAGTTTAAAGCTACATTTAGTTTTTTTCGTTAAAGAAATCTTTCGATAAAGCTAAATTTATCATATCAAATCCTTGACTATAACCTTGCAATGTATATCGTTTTGTCATACCTCCGGTATATATACTTGCTTTCACATTCCAAGGCAAAGTTTGTTGCACTCCAATAAATGCCATTGCTTGCCAAGCATATTTTTTTTGATTAAGTTTATTAGAACGCATATCTCCATAATCTAATCCACCATTAAGAAAAATACGTGTATTTGGCGTTATAGAATAGTTTATAAATGTATTGAAGTTAGTCCAACGGCTGCGTACAATATTACCATAAGTAGTGTTCAATAAACCGTTAGCATCCATAAACGAATATTGTTCTATCTGATTATTAGCAAATGCTTCGCCTAAAGTAAGATTCATCATGAATTTAGGAGTGAAGAAATTGAATACAACACTTATGTTGTGGCTTTTTTCTACATCAAGGTCTGGATTACCGTATGTAAGTACAGTTGGTATAGAACGATCGATATATGGATTTAAGAATGTAATTCCTGGACGCGAAATGCGCATATTGTAGTTTATACCAATATTTAGCGTAGCCCCTATATTATAGCTAAAGCTTGCCGAAGGTACTAAATTATTGTAGCTTCGTTTAAAATTAGAACCATGTCCGAGTATAAATTCTACATTCTCCCATGTATGTTCGTAACGTGTACCAAATTTAGAACTAAACTTACCCAAAGTTAATTTATATTCTATATACGATGCTAAAATGCTTTGTTTGTTTTTGTAGTTTACACTGTTAGTGGTGTTCAGAACTTCGTTTCCACTTATTATATTGTAATATTTAGAATCGGAAGTATTTCTTCGTCCTATAAATTTAGCACCTATATTAAGTGTTTGTATTTTAGACAAAGGTGTTGTATAGTCAGCTTGAAATGTATGTTCTGTACCACGCATTTCAGAATCAGAATGTAAATCGTTTAATGTTAGTGGTATTCCCACAGGTAATGGATCGTAAATGTTTCTACTTTCTGTTGTAGTAGGGTTTGTAGTGAACAGATAACTTAAGGTAATGTTACTTGTTTTATTGTGGTTTAAAAAGCGTTGATAGTCTATGTTTCCATTAAAAGAAGTGTTTTTATTTTGTGTAATCATATAATTTCCATACGAAAACCCACTACCATACATACCACCAGAGAAAATTGTTGTTGGATGTCCGTTACTCTTTATGTTGAAATTCATTAAACCAATAGAAGCTCCTATATTGCTTAACGAATCTATGTCGTAACCCAAACTAAAGTTTGCCATATTGAAAGGCACTTTTGTTTTACTTGTTTGAAACGAATTCATTTTCGACCCATCAGAAGCAATACGTTCTGTTGTAAGTTCCATTTTTCCTGTTTGCGAATGGTTGTGCGTTACATTAGCACTGTAGGTTAGTTTTCCTTGTTGTCCGCTTACAAATACAGAACCATTCCAACCAAAGTTATTAATCATACCACTAATACTTCCATTGTAACCGTTCATATTATTTTGTTTTCCACCTATTTTATTCATCACAATGTTTAAAACACCACCAACTCCTTCAGCATCATATTTTGCGCCAGGGTTAGTTACAACTTCAATTGACTTAACTGAAGATGCAGGCATCGATTTAAATATCTGTGAAGGATTAGCAGAAAACATTACATTTGGTTTGCCATCTACATAAACTTTAAAAGAACCTTGTCCGTTTACAGTAATATTATCTTGTCCGTCTACCGTTACCAATGGAACTTTACGCAACATATCGAGTACAGTTTTCGATTTAGAATCAACATCGTTCTCTATATCATAAGTCATTTTGTCGGTTTCCATTTTTACAAGTGGCTTTTGTGCTACAACTTCCACACCTTTCATCATTTTTTCATCGTCTTGAATTAAGATAGTTCCAAGATTTAAAGTAGTGTTTGCTGCACTAATATGCACTTTTCGTGTTATAATTTTACGTCCAATAGAACTTATTGTAAGTGTAAAATTGCCTGTTCCTTCTACTTTTTGCAATATTTTACCATTATCATCGGTAACAGACATAGCAATAGGTTTATCTAATTTCCCATTTTTAAACACACGAATAGTAGCAAACGATTCACTTTCACGTGTAATAGAATCGAGCAATTCACCTATAATGGTGTTTGTTTGTGCATTCATTATTGTGGCTATCCACATTAATGCAAATGTTAGTAACGTTTTTCTCATATTATTGTTTTTGTATTTTATTTTTGCACAAAGATAAATATAATATAAAGTAGCCGAAAATATATTTCGACCACTTTATTTATTTTTTCGACGAAAAGACATTTTTAATTTACTTGCGATTCTATTTTGTGGCGAATACCTTTCATTGAAGTAAGAAAAGCTTTGGCAGAACCAAACTTCAAATTTAAATCTAACCGAATAGGAATATGATTTTCATCGTCTGTAACAAAAAAATTGGCTATATTACGCCACTTATCATCGTCCTTTTCGTAATAAGCAAGTTCTAAACAACGATATTTCTTGTCGTTATCAGCCTTTATTGTTTTTTTACCATTATAAATTATACGTGCTGGAGCAAGAGTTTTACCACTTACTAATGGGAAATTCACAACAAATCCTTTCTTCCAACTTGTAGGATTAAAACTACGTGCCCTAAGAAATATACTCATCATATCGTAAACACATTCTTTTGGCGAACTGCTTTTCCAATGTTTTTCTCCATCAGCATCTATTCTGTGCTGCTTTATATTAATATTACCATTAGGATACGAATAAAAAACCTCGTCTACCGTATATCTTTTACCTTCTTTAGCCCCTTTACGATAATAAAGTGGTGCTAAATCTTTCGTATTATAGCAAAGTAATGTGTCGCGCATAATAAAATAGTTATCCAATTTTCCATTACCACGCGTTGTTAACGATGCACGATAAGCAGGAATACCTTTATAAGTAGACGAAACTGTATACCAAGAAGCAGTTCCAACCTTTACCCAAACAAATTTCCAATTAAAATAAAGGTTATAGTTTAAAAATTCTCCACTATTAAAAGCAGTGTTATGGAAAGAACATTGTGCCGAAATAGATAAAGAAAACAATAAAAAAAGCGACACTACATAAAAATTTAAATTTTTCTCATCTTATTCACATTTTTTTCTTGTTAGTTACATTATATTCTTATTTATTCTTTTAAAAAAAGAAAAAAATAAAAAGAGTAGTATGATGTGTTGTGGATAGTGTTTATAAGTTTTCAATCAATTTCTTGCATATTTAGTTATTAAACCGTGAATAAAAAGTTATCCACACTATAAAAAAATTTGCTTTCTTATTGATATTCAACTAATAAATAAAGTTATCCACATTTCCACTCTATCTTGCAAAGATAATAAGTTAATATCTTTTATATTGTAAAAGCTGTGTAAAAACTTCTATAAAAAGTCTATTAATAACTTGGTAGTTATACCCATTATCTTTGTTATCTTCTGTGCATTGTTCATAAACTAACAGTTATTCTAAAGTTATTAGTAAAGTTATCCACACAGTTATTCATAATCCTGATAAATTGATTTTAACCCAAATCGTCATTAGATCACAATGGATCCATTGTTTAATTAATCGTATTATTTTTCTGACTAATGACTAATTTGAGTTTAAATGTAGATTTAGTATGTTCTTATAATATACTTATTATATAGTCATATTTATAGAACATGGGTGTGTCTCAACCACTCTAAAATTTTTGTTTTTAATAACCTTTTATCGAAAAAAACAAATTTGAACTTTTCCTATTTGTGCTAAATAAATTCCAGATTTTTGGAAAAACAAATAGTTGTACTATTAAAAAGAATTAGGTACAGCCAAAACTCTTATTGCGCTATAATTAAAAATCAGGGAGCTTTTTTTAAATATTGAAGGACAAAAGAGAAACTAACTTTTTTTCTTATTTTTTTCTTTTTTTATTTCTTCTGCGAGACTAACAAATTCATCAAAAGATTTTTAAATCGCCTAAAAGGTCATAAAGCAAAGGAGAATGCGCATCATATAATGTTTGACAAATTACATATCCTTTAGATTTATATATGGTTTCTCCCACCATTTTGCGGTATATCAAAATTTAAAATTGCCTTAGTAAATTTATAGCCATCTAATTTAAATGCTACTTCATTGTTCATAGTTATGTTACTTTACCATATTGTGCATTAGAATTTATATTATCAGTAGAGACAGTGAAACTATAATTATTTTCATTTAAGAAATCATCAGAAGAATTATATTCTATCTCTGTACCAATATAACCTCTAATTATATTAGCATATTCTATAACATCAGGACCAATCTCATTGAGGTAGTCCCATTCTCTGCTCTCTTTCTCAAGAATATCTGCTGGAGTATTCTCAAAATAATTTTTAAGTTGCTCAAGAAGTTTTTCCCATTGTCCTTTTGTTATTTTTTTATTTCTATGGCAAAGGTATGATTTTATTTCTGAATATCCTAATAATACTCTATATTTCGATATAATTGTATATGTTTGTTATAACTTTATTTTTTTAAGTTTATGTAAAATATTTAAATTCTCACACAAAAAAATAATTATAAGTTGAGGAATTTCTTATTAAAAAAATAATTTTTTTAATTATAAATTTTGAAATTATAATTATATTTTTTTCGGAGAGAATATCTATAACTTACATAAAATAGCTAAAAAAACAGGGATATTCAGTAATTTTTGCAGTAATTTTTGCAATTTAAACAATAGGATAAGAAATGAATTTAACAAGCATAGTAAATAAGTTGTACTTTCAACCTCGCCGACGAGAATTGGAACGTTATATTAATAAAGGCGAAGAAATGCAACACGAAATATTACAATACTTGGTTAAGCGTGGCAAAGATACTGAATATGGTAGAAAATATTTGTTTTCTACAATAAACAATTATAACGATTTTGCACAGAATATACCTCTTAATACTTACGAAGAATTAAAAGGATATATTGAGCGAATGAGGCATGGAGAACGAAATATATTATGGCCGGGACAAGTAAAATGGTATGCAAAATCGTCGGGAACTACTAATGATAAAAGTAAATTTATTCCAATTACGCACGAAGGTTTACAAAATGTGCATTATCAAGGAGGAAAAGATGTTCTGGCTTACTATTTAAGCAACAATCCTAATAGTAAACTTTTTAGTGGAAAAGGACTTATTCTTGGTGGAAGTCATTCGCCCAACTATAATTTTTCAAATTCGCTTGTTGGCGATTTAAGTGCCATTCTTATAGAAAATATAAATCCATTAGCCAATCTTGTTCGTGTACCTTCTAAAGAAGTTGCATTATTAAGCGATTTTGAAGTAAAGCGAGATAGAATGGCTAAAGAAGTAATTTCGCAAAATGTAACCAATATTTCGGGTGTTCCATCGTGGATGTTGTCAGTTTTGTTACGTGTAATGGAACTGTCTGGAAAGAAACATTTGCAAGAAGTTTGGCCAAATTTAGAAGTTTTTTTCCATGGAGGTATATCTTTTACACCTTATCGTGAGCAATACGAACAGCTTATTTCAAAGCAAGATATGCAATATATGGAGACTTACAATGCATCGGAAGGATTTTTTGGAATACAAGACGATCCAAACGATAAGAGTATGTCGCTAATGTTAGATTATGGTGTATATTACGAATTTTTACCAATGGACGAATTTGAAAGCGAAAAGCCAAATATAGTTCCATTAGAAGGTGTAGAAATAGGGCGCAATTATGCCATTATTATTAGTACAGTGTGTGGATTATGGCGTTACGAAATAGGCGATACTATACAGTTTACATCTGTTCGTCCTTATAAATTTGTTATTACAGGGCGTACAAAATATTTTATTAATGCTTTTGGCGAAGAACTCATAATGGATAATGCCGAAAAGGGAATAGAAGCTGCCTGCAAAGCTACTGGAGCGCAGATTTCTGATTATACAGCTGCACCAATTTTTATGGATTCAAATGCCAAATGTCGCCATCAATGGCTAATAGAATTTACAAAAATGCCCGATAGTATAAGCGATTTTGAACGCATATTAGATAGCAAATTGCAAGAAATTAATTCCGATTACGAGGCAAAACGCTTTCACGATGTAACATTACAGCAATTAGAAGTGGTGGTTGCACGGAAAGATTTGTTTAACGATTGGTTAAAATTGAAAGGTAAACTTGGTGGTCAGCACAAAATTCCACGACTATCGAACAGTCGGAAGAATATAGACCAAATGTTGGCAATGAATATAAACTAAACAAATATGAACAAACAAGGCATAAAGAAAACAAGTTGGAAAGTAGGAAGTATAATTTTATTCAACTTACTTTTACTAACTATTTTTTCGTGTGCAAGAATGGGGAGTCCTGACGGTGGTTGGTACGACGAAACACCACCAAAAATACTTGGAACATCGCCTGCAAATGGTTCTGACGATGTAAATAGTAAAAAAGTTACCATTCTGTTTAATGAATTTGTAAAGCTCGATAATCCAACCGAAAAGGTTGTTGTATCGCCACCACAATTAGAAGCACCCGAAGTTAAAGTAAGTGGAAAACGAATTACTGTGGCTTTGCAAGACACTTTAAAGCCAAATACTACTTACACCATAGATTTTTCTGATGCCATTACAGATAATAATGAGGGAAATCCATTAGGAAACTACACTTATTCGTTCTCTACAGGCAACCGAATAGATACAATGGAAGTGGCAGGATATGTGTTAGAAGCACAAAACTTAGAGCCAATAAAAGGTATTTTAGTGGGACTTTACAGCAATCTTAACGATACAGCTTTCCAACATGAACCTATGATGCGCATTGCTCGTACCGATGGAAATGGACATTTTGTGATAAAAGGTGTGGCAAAAGGCGATTATCGTATCTATGCTTTACAAGATATGGACGGTAATTACAAGTTTAATCAGCCAGGAGAAAAAATAGCATTTACACCAGAAATAATAATGCCTTCGTTTAAACCAGATGTACGACAAGACACTATTTGGAGAGATTCGCTCCATATTAGCGATATAAAACAAGTGCCTTATACGCACTTTTTGCCCGACGATGTAGTGCTTTCTGCCTTTACTCAAATACAAACCAACCGATATTTCTTAAAAGCAGAACGCAAAGATCCCAACCATTTCACCTTGTTTTATAGTTATGGCAATGCCGAATTGCCCGAAATAAAAGGTTTGAACTTTAACGAAAAAAATGCTTTTGTAGTAGAACCCAGTTTAAATCAAGATACAATTACCTACTGGCTTCGCGATACAATGCTCGTTAATCAAGATACATTACACATGCAAGTTTCTTATTTGGCAAACGATTCATTAGGAAAATTGGTAAAACAAACAGATACATTAGAAGTTTTGTCGAAAGTTCCCTACGAAAAACGTCTGAAACAGCAAAAGGAAGAATACGACAAATGGAAAAAGCAACAAGAAAAGAGTAAAAAGAAAGGCGAACCTTACCTAACAGAATATCCAGCAACACCCTTAGAAGTAAGAATAAAAAACGGAACACAAATAGCACCCGACGAAAATCCAACCTTTATTTTACCGTCGCCAGTAGCTGTTTGCGACACGTCTAAAATACATCTTTACGAAAAGGTAGATACACTTTGGCAACGTGCCAAATATCAGTTTGGCAATGTTCCTGGTGTTCCTCGGCAATATAAACTTGTGGGCGCATGGAATCCAGGGCACGAGTACAGTCTCGAATTAGATTCTGCCACCTTTATTGATATATATGGCAAGGCATCGCGAAAGATAAAACAGAGCATAAAAGTGAGTTCGCTCGACGAATTTAGTACACTAATTGTGTCGCTTCAACGAATGGAAGGCAAAAACTGTTTGCTGCAACTGCTCAACGAAAGCGATAAACCCATAAAAGAAGTAGTAGCAAAAAACAACGAAGCTACTTTCTATTATGTAAAACCGGGTACATTCTATTTGCGATTAATAGTAGACGAGAACGATAATGGCGTTTGGGACACCGGACTTTATAATACTCGCCAGCCAGAAGCTGTTTACTATTACACAAAAGAAATAGAATGTAAAGCCAAACGCGATGTAAGAATAACGTGGAATCCACGCCAAACTCCACTTTATTTGCAGAAACCGGCAAAGATAACCAAACAGAAAGCTGACGAGAAACAAAAAATAAAACGTCGAAACTACGAACGTGCGAAAAAGTTAGGATTAGAATATAACCCGAAAAGTGGTGTAGCTGAGAAAGTAAAGAAGAGTAAAAAGGCTCATCGTAAATAACACTTCCAGACGCTGTTATTGAAGAAAATAAAAAACGTAATTAGTCTACCCTTAAAAGCCTAATATTCCGCTGATTCATAGTATATTATGCTATAAATTATTTGCAAATATCTGCAAGTTTTTGTACCTTTACACTATAATTCTTGCAGATATTTATGCTTAAACGTACATCCAAACAGCTTTCTATGTTCTCTTCTTTAGAGGACATGCTTAGCCATAAACATCCCCTTTTCCAACTTAGTAATAAGATTAATTGGGAATGTTTTGAAAATGCTTTCTCTCCTTTGTATTGCAGCACTAACGGTCGCCCTGCTCATCCTATTCGCCTGATGTGTGGTCTTTTAATTTTAAAACATTTGCGTAATGTGTCGGATGAAATGGTTGTTTTTCAATGGAGCGAGAATGCTTACTACCAATATTTCTGTGGTGGACTTGAATTTATGCCAAAACAACCCTGTGACGCTTCCGAGTTAGTTCACTTCAGAAATCGTATAGGCGAGGAAGGTATGGAGTTAATATTAGCAGAAAGTATCCGCGTTAATACCGACCATGATAACGAAGATCATTTTGATACTGCTTTCATTGATTCTACTGTACAGGAGAAGAATATAACCTATCCTACAGATGCGAAGTTGCATAAAAAGATAATCAAACGTTCTGAAGATAGTTCATGACAAGAGTCTTCCTCTACGACAGAGTTATACGCGTACGTTGAAAGGCATTTACCGTTCCCAACGTTTTCGTAATCATCCCAAGAATCGTAAGAAAGCTCTTAAGGCAGATAGACAACTAAGAACCATAGCAGGAAGATTGGTAAGAGAGCTAGAGCGTAATCTTGGGGGAAAGAAAGGGTATGAGAATATGTTTGAGCTATATTACAAAGTTCTTTCTCAGAATAGGAAGTCAAAGAACAAAGTATATTCTCTGCACGAACCAGATGTAGTTTGTATCAGCAAAGGTAAGGAGCATAAGCAATATGAGTTTGGCAATAAAGTATCTATTCTTCGCTCATGGTCAGGACTTATTCTTGGTGCATGTTCTTTTAGGAATGAATATGATGGACATACTATTGAAAAGACATTGGAACAAACCCAAAGGATGACAGGAAAGCAGGTTGATAAGTTAGCAGGAGATAGAGGGTATAGAGGTATAAAGCAGATTGGGAAGACAAAGATACTCATTCCAGACGTTCCTAAAGCTAAAGACAGCTACTACCAAAAGAAAAAGAAACACAAACTATTTTGTAAACGAGCAGGTATAGAACCAACAATAGGACATCTTAAAGCAGACCACCGATTATCTCGCAACTTTTATAAAGGTGTGAAAGGAGATGCTATCAATGTATTATTAGCTGCGGCAGCATATAACTTCAAAAGAGCTATGAGAGTTCTTTTGTACCTTATAAAAAGAATCAGCATAGAGCTTGTCAGTACAGGCTTTATGCTGAAATATAGTTTTTAAGGGATGACTAATTATGTTCTGCAAAAACATAATTACGTTTTTTAATTTGGTAATTAAATATTCTTATTCTTTAATTTTATATTTGGAAGAAGCTTAAGTTCCTTTTTGTTTAGTATCTTTAGAACTTTGTTCTAAATAGATATTTCCTAAGTCCAAAAAAATTATAACTATCCAAAAATTTAGTAGTTCACCTTTATATATATAGTATATAACTAACCCTAACAATGAAGCTAAAAAGATATCCATAAGATATTTTCCCTTCGTTTATAAGATTATTCTTTATTGGTATCTTTTTTTATGAATATACCTAACATAAAGCCAATGAAAATTAAAAAGACTATACTTGCTGATACTGCCAAAAAGATACCAATATATATTAGACGAACTTAATATAGGTTCAAAAAGCAAATAAAAAGAATGAAAAAAATAGTATTCCTTTATTAATCCATTGCATTCTATTTAGTTTCTTATTTAATAGCTTCATCTTTTTTTCTATTTGATTAAGTTGAATATTTTATTTTTTTCATTTGCAAAGATACAATTTTTTTCAAACTTTTTATTTGAATTGATTTATATCGCAGTCTTTTGAAAACATATAAAAAAATTCCCAATCATTGTAATGCTAAGAGTATACACTTTTCCTTTAATAGAAGTGTAATTTGTATTTTCATTTATCGTTACTATATACAATATTGGGATTTATAGATTGTAGATTCTTTATGAAACCATTTTTGTCTTTTGGTGAAATAATAAGAGGTGTTTTTTGTTGGATGAAATATATTGCTATTCGATCTAGCGAGGCTGCCGGTGCAGCAAGAATAGAATTTGTGTCTTTTATTTTTCTTATTTGATTTATGTCATAATTGGTGGTTGATAACATACCGCATTTAACAGAGAGGATGTTATTATGGATAGTATAGCGGATATCAAAAAAGAGAAAAAGAGCAAAAAGAGAATTAATGCTACAATTGTCACTACAATCCACGAAAAATCGTATACTAATACGGGTATTATAGGAATTACAGTGAATCCTATAATGGCACATATTAGCCAAATTGCAACTTTTGTTTTATAAACTTTTTCCATCCCGTTCAATAATTATATGGTCATATTAAATCAATCTGCATTTTTTGTTAGTTGATAACATGGTTAGTTTTTTGTATCTTTACAGTCTTGACCGTTCAGACACTCCAGCATTACTTCCATTATATCTATTTTTTTCTGTAAGTTAAATTTATATGAAACTGATAATATAATTCCGTTTACTTTGCGATAAGAATTTCTTATTAAATCGATATTTACAAATTGCAGATGTTTTTCTTCTTTATTTGTTTTAAATACATCGGTCCAACTAAGGTCTACATCAAGTTTTTTTCTTTAAAAAAAGATTTTTGAAATACCTAAACTTATCTCTCCTTTTGGCTTATAATGATATAGCATAATATGTCCTCCTGTTGAGAACGATGTATCGAAATAAAAATATGTATCCATTTTTTTAGCGATAACATATTGTTGAATGACAAAGAAAAACATTATAGAATTATAGTTTCTGCCATTAAATTCCAATAAAGGCTTTTTGTATAGAAGTATTAATAAATGGAGTCCACTCTCCTATAGACTTTGACCACGATAATGCGAAAGAGAGTTTTTGATACTTAGGAATATTTTTTGGTGAATATAAAATAGATTCCATATCCATAAGTTTTTCTGCCGTCTGTATAATTGCTTTTTTTCTATGTTCAAAAGATAAAATAGCATTAAAGTTTTTATATGTTGCAAGTAGCGATAAATCATAAATTATGCATGGTTTTAAAGAGGTGTTTCCAGAAGCATATTCTAATGGAGAATAATATTCTACGTTCGATCTTAGTTCTTGATAATTAGGTCTGCGTATTTTCACAGAATAATTTAGCCCAGTAAAAAAATTACCAAACGTTTTTTTGAGCGATATTGATGGAAAAAGATTATTATTGCTCCATTTTATTTTATTTTCATGGTCTGTACCATCTTTATATCTTATCAAAGAATGTTCATATCTAAGTCCGAAAGTTAAATCTATAAACGAAGTATGTGTATTAAATTCGCAAAAAGTAGCAACAGTTCTCTCTTTTCTTTCAGATTTAGTATAGGTTGGTATAATTCCATTTGCGATAGACGAACAAAATTCTGTGTTATAGTTAGTAATTGTTGCCTCTGAACCAAATTTTTAAAAATACTATTTCCAATATTCAATTCTGAAAAGAATTTTTTTGGCAAAAAAATAAAATAGTCATAACTACCATTGCTAATACCAGAATTAGTATTTCCACTATTCGAATTTTTTTATTTATATTTTTGTTTTGTCTTATCTTTACTGCTTGCAAGGTAGTTATCTGCTTGTAAAATTAAACCTTTCGTAAGGTTGTAATTAACAAAAGATTCTAAGCTATGAATTCCAGTCTTTCTATTTATGCAGTTAGACGAGTTTATTTTTTTGAAATAGCATTAGAATTTAATTTGTATGTATCCTGAATATCATAATTATCCACATAGTTAGGTGTCCAAGTATAGGTATATTTTCCTCCAAAAGATAATTTGTTAGCAATATAATCGAACCCTAATGCCCCATCAAGTCCTAACCACTTATTTAATAAATCTGAATGTTGTTTGCGTTCTTTGTTATTTTGCAATTGAAGTTTAGAAATTTGGTTTTCTACAGTAGAAGTTCTTGTATTTCGCATATTAATATTAGCAAAGAAATCGTAAGAACCTTTTCTATAATTCAATAAATTACTTGTAGTTTCTGATATTTGGTTGCCTAAATCGAATAGAGAAATGTCTATGTTTCCTCCTAAACCTTCGTCTTTTCTCCTTTTTGTTGTAATTTTAATGATAGATTGTACAGATGCATCATATTCGCTTCCTGGAGAAATAATTATTTCTATATTTTTTATATCGCTACCTTTTATGTTAAGTAGTTCGTTTATATCTCTTGCTTCGTGCCCATTAAGAAAGAAAATAGGTGTACCACGTCCAACAACTTCTATATTGTTATTAGATTGTGTTACAAAAGGCATATATGGTAAAATTTTCGATAAATTAAGCAACTTCGAAAGATGGGAGTTTTCTATATTAATTAGTAAAGAGTTGCCCCTATTTAAAGTAGATTTATGTACAACTACTTCGCCTAATTTAAAACTTGCCTCTTGTAGCCTAATAGTTTTAAGTGTATCTATCAATATTGGGCTATTATAATCTTCATAACCTAAGCATTTCACCGACAGTCTATATATACCTTTCTTTCCATTAAGTTGAAATGAACCTAACGAATCGGAAACTGTAGAATATAATTTTGTAGAATCTTTTATGTCGAACAAATTAATATTAGCGTATTGTATAGCTTTCCCACAACCATCTATAATGTGTATTGTTTGTGTTTGCGAGAAGAGTAATTGTGGAATCCATAAAAGAAAAAAAGAAGATTATTTTTTTCATATGTTATTTAATTTAATTTAATCCCTTAACATATATTCGTATTTTTCGTAAGGAATTTCTACTGAAAAGGTATTCAAATGCTTTTTGGGTTCTTAGATATTATCTGTAGATTATAAGCCTTAAAAAGGCTTATCTAAACTTATAGGTAGCAACAATTTTAATCTCATTAATTTTTTTGTCTTCATAATCTTTTAATTTTATTTTAGGTTTTGCAAATTTATAGATAGACTACAAAGTAAATAAAAAAACGTAAAAACATTGCTTAAGTTTATAATATTTTAACCTTTATATATTGAGCTAACAATGAGGAAAAGGCAGATTATAGATAAATATAAACGTAAATTAGTTCATTGCAAATAATACTTTCAGATACGGTTATAAGAAAAAAACGTAATTATGTTCTGCAAAGGCATAATTACGTTTTCTTTATTTAGCTTAAAGCATTATTTTTTGTTTTAGCCATTTTGCAAAAATAGGGTCGGTTATAACCCATTCTGTTTCTTGTTTTTCTATTAAGTCGCGTTCTAAGAGAGCTGTTTTCAGTCGAGTTATATTCGAATAGCTACCTAAATTATATTCTTTGCGCACTTCGGAAAGTCCAAAATCTTTTCTAACTCCTGCAATTATAGCTCGAAGAAAATTTAATTGAAATTCAGATAGTGGTTCAATCATCTGCATAAAAAGAATATCGTTTGTAGCCAATAAGTCGTTTTCGGCTTGCTTTACATCGTTTTCAGTTACAGTTTCCCCTTCTTCTTTTAATGTAAAAACCAACCAAGCCAATTGTTGTACGTAGGCAGAATAGTTTTCGGTAAATTTGCAAATCTCTTCTGCCAATTCACGGCTAATAGTTCTTTTTCCATCGGCAAAATGCGAAACAATATATTCAACCCAATCTTCTGTTGCTATTTTGTTTAACGAAATAGTGTCGCCAAACTGGAAAAATGGCATACTTCTATGGAGAAATATACTGCTCATTAAGTGGTGTTTACTTCCAAAAAGACAATAAGATACGTGTTTTTGGTGTTGCCAAACAGTTCTTAAACGTGCCTGAATTTGTTTACTATTAGCCATTTCGCCTATTTGCTGAAACTCGTCTATACATATAACAATGCGTTTTTTTCGTTTTATAGCAATTGTTTCAGCCATTTGTAAAACCTCTTCTGGCGTGTGTGTTTTTGGAGTAATACCTAAAGAAATGGAGAAATCGGAATTAGGTTCAGGACTAAAAGATATTTTAGGAGTGAGACGGTAAAGAAACTCTTTTGCTTCTTCAAACCATAATTCGCTTTTAGAAGCAGTTTGTTTTAATACCTCTGCGGTTAATTTATTGTAGAAATCGTATTCGCTTTGCAACCAAATATGTCTAAATAAACTGTAATAATATCTTTATTGTCGAGCTTATTACATACGTGTTTCACTAAAGATGTTTTTCCTAATCGTCTTGGCGACATTAGAATTACGTTTATTCCACCTTTAAAATTATCTAAAAGCCGCTTTGTTTCTCGTTCTCTTCCTATGAAATTATAGTCGGAAACAGCCACTCCATAAACAAATTTCTTGCACATAATTTAATGCTTTAATTCATCTTACAAGTGCAAATATAATAAGAAAAAAGTAATAACACAAGTATGTATCACACAAACTTGTGTGATACATACTTGTGTTATTATAAATAAACTAAAATATAGGTGGTTGTAATGTGCTTGATAGATATTAATGCTTTACTATATAACATAGTAAGACACTGTGTTTTTATCGTCCTTTTTTTACCATTCTTTTTGAAAAATAGAAGAGTGTAAGGTAAACTAAAATAGCCGAAATAACACCTGCGATAGCATCTATAAGATAGTGTGCTTGAATATAAACAGTGGCACAACAAAGGAAAAAATAAAATGGGGCAAGCACCATAAGTAATTTGTAATTTCGTGTATGCCATACTAAAAACATACATATAGTACTTATTCCTACATGCGAACTTGGGAAGGCAGCTGTAGGACGTTCTCCTGCAGCTTTAGCATCTTCTACTAAATTATAAAAGAAACCATTGGTGAAACCAGGGCTTGGCAAGCAATCTTTATGTAAATTAAAATAGTCGTGTATATTAGGAAATACTCCTGCTGTAATAGTTTTTAAACCAACAGCCTTATAATAAAACGTAGGACCAGCCACAGGAACAAATATAAACACTACATAATAAATAAAGAATGAAGCCAATAGTATGAAACTTACCCGTTCAAACTCTTTGTAGCGCCATATAAAATAGTAGAAAACAGTGAGTGCAATCATTGGATAATAAGCTGCATATCCCATATCGAAAAGTTCGCTGAAAAAGGCATCTGGTAATTCTTTAGAGAATAATAGTGCTGGCTGACAGCCAAATATATTTTGTTCCCATTGTGCAAACACATGGTCGAGGTTAGGTAAAAGTCTATTAAACTCGTAAGTATCGGGATACCACCACGCAAGTAATCCTAATTGTGCAGATACTCTTGCTAAACGTGTAAACTTACAAGGAAAAATTCTGTATACCAACCATAAAGCAGCCGTCATAGCAATTATGCGTAGCCGTCCATAAATCATAGCTTCGGGAGCTGTCATTTTTGTGTAAAAAAACATTATTAACACAAAAGTGAAAAGCATATAAGCTGCTGCAGCCCATTCTATTGCCATTAATCCTTTTAAAGGTTTCTTTTCTATTTTAAAAAGATCGAGTACAAATTTTACCATTTTATTTCTACTATCAGTTATCCTTATTTTTAAATCCAGCCATTATTTTTATACCAATCCATTGTTTCTTTTACGCCTCGCTCTAATTTATATTCTGGTTTATAGCCAAGTTCTTTTACAATGGGTTGTATGTTACAACGCCAATTTCGTTGTTTCAAAATTTGATATTTATCGTTGTTTAGTGGTGAAAGTTTGCCTGTTATGCGTCCTAAAATATCGCCAAAGAAAGTAACAATACGCAACAAAGCAATAGGAGCTTTAATTCTTATCCACCAAGGATTTCCCAATTCTGTGTGAATAAGATTGCTGAATGTGGTGCTTTGATATACTTCTCCATCGGTAAGAAAATAAGCTCTTCCAGTTTTAGCCTTATCAATTGCAAGAAAAACAGCCTGAACAAGGTCTTTTACATAAATAAAAGTAATGTCTTGACGCTGAAAACCCACCGAAAAGTCTATATGCCCTTTATAGATTTAGCCATAAGGAAGTAGTCTTTTTCTCTTGGTCCGTACACACCCGTAGGGCGAAGAATAACATAAGGCAATGTTTTTCCGTTGTAAGAAGTATTTGCCAAAACTTTTTCTGCCTTTAGTTTACTCTCTCCGTAAGCTGTGTTTGGTTGAGGAATATCGGTTTCGTCAATATTTTTATAAGGAAGTTGTTCGTGAATAGCACCATAAACGCTGAGGCTCGATATAAAAACAAAGCGTTCTATAGGCATATTTAGCGCTAAAAGTGCATTAACAAAATGTTGCGTTCCTTGTGTGTTTATGCGGAAAAAATCGTCTCTTTTTGTACATTTTGTGGCTCCCGCAGCATGAACAACATAATTAAAGCTGTAAGATTGTAGCTGCTTTTTAAGTTTTTCTTCAGACGAAAAGTCGAGTTCTATAAAGTGAATACGCTCGTCTTGCAAGTATTTTTTAGACGAAGTTGCACGCATTGCTGCCCAAACTTCCATATCGTGGCGCAATGCTTCTGCTACAATAAACGAGCCAATAAAGCCCGAAGCTCCTGTTATTAATATTCTTTTTTTCATTAAAATACTGTGAAACGCTTGCAAAGGTACGAACTTTTTCGTTACTTTGTAAACACAATCAAAGCGCAAATAACAATGGGAAAGGAAAAAAATAATAAAAAACGATTGACCAAAGTAGAACTTGCTGAGAAGATTACAGGTTTCTTTCAAACACAACCAGACAATACTTTTAGCCTAAAACAAATATTTAGAGCATTAAAACTAACCACGCATCCACTAAAAATGCTTGCTATTGATGTGATGGAAGAAATGGCGTGGGACGATTTTCTTTCTAAAGTTGGCGAAAATGCTTATACACTTAACACCAAAGGACAGGTGCAAGAAGGTGTTTTTGTAAGAAAATCGAATGGAAAAAACTCTTTCCTTCCCGACGATGGTGGTACTCCCATTTTTATTTCTGAACGCAATTCTATGTCGGCTCTTAATGGAGACAGGGTGAAAGTGCAGTACTTTGCGCGCCGTCGTAACCATATTAAAGAAGGAATGGTTATTGAAATTCTGCAGCGGAAGAAGGAAACATTTGTAGGACGTTTGCAAGTAGAACCCGAAATAGCATTCCTTATTACGCAAGAAAACCTTTTTGTTCACGATATTCTTATTCCAAAGAAAGCTTTGAATGGTGGAAAAACCGACGATAGAGCTGTGGTGAAAATAACAAAATGGCCAGATGCTGACCATAAAAACCTTGTAGGTGAAGTGATTGATATATTAGGACAAGCAGGCAATAACGATGTAGAAATGAATACTATTCTTGCGCAATATGGTCTGCCTTATAAATATCCGAAGAAAGTCGAGGAAGCGGCAGAGAAAATTAATGCCGAAATTACTGCGCAAGATATTGCCGAACGCGAAGATTTTCGCAAAGTCTGGACTTGTACTATTGATCCTAAAGATGCAAAAGACTTTGACGATGCTCTTTCCATACGTAAGCTGGAAAATGGTTTATGGGAAGTGGGCGTACATATTGCCGATGTTTCCCACTATGTTAAAGAGAACGATATAATTGATAAGGAAGCACAAAAGCGCGCTACATCTATTTATCTTGTAGACAGAACTATTCCAATGCTGCCCGAAAGGTTGTGTAATTTTGTTTGTTCCTTGCGCCCTGACGAAGAAAAATTAGCATACAGCGCAATCTTCCAATTAGACGATAATGCCGAAGTTAAATATTTCCATATTGCACATACTGTTATAAAAAGTAATCGTAGATATGCTTACGAAGAGGTGCAACAATTGTTGGAAGATAATGGAGTGATAGACGGAACTGGTGAACCTGCACCAGAAAAACAAGAATATAAAGGCGAATTTGCCGATAAACTTATAATGCTTGACCGTTTGGCAAAACAACTTCGTGCCGAAAGAATTAAGAAAGGTAGTGTAAAGTTTGAATCGGAAGAACTGCATTTTGATATAGATGAACATGGAAAACCCCTTCGTTGTTACTTTAAACGTTCGAAAGATGCCAACAAACTTATAGAAGAGTTTATGTTGCTTGCCAATAAATATGTTGCAGAACACGTAGGAAAAGTAGAACGCGGCAAAAAAGCAAACATTGCCTTATCGTGTTCACGACAATCCAGACCCACAAAAGTTTGAAAACCTCCGACAGTTCTCTGCAAAATTCGGATATAAACTGAAATCGTCTGGTACAAAAGGAGCAACCGCACGGGCTTTAAACGCTTTAATGGACGAGGTGGAAGGCAAAAGCGAACAAAAGGTAATTCAAACTGTGGCTTTACGTTCTATGATGAAAGCAAAATATACTACACACAACATAGGACACTTTGGACTTGCTTTCGATTATTATACTCATTTTACATCACCCATACGTCGTTATCCCGATACTATTGTGCACCGTTTACTTACTCGATATGAAAATGGAGGACGTTCGGCTAATAAAGAACATATAGAAGAGCTTTGCGAACACAGTTCGGATATGGAACAAGTGGCACAAAATGCAGAACGCGATTCTATTAAATATAAAATGGTGGAATTTATGGGCGAACATCTTGGCGAATGTTATGATGCGCACATAAGTGGTATTCAGAGTTATGGAATTTATGCCGAAATTGACGAAAATCATTGTGAAGGAATGATACCAATGCGTGATTTGGACGATGATTATTACGACTTTGATGAGAAGAATTATTGTCTTGTTGGGCGTCGCCATCATCATAAATATCAGTTGGGAGATCCTATTCGGATAAAAGTTGCAAATGCAAATTTAGAACGAAAGCAACTCGATTTTACTTTAGATGAAGATAAAAGTAGAAAAGTTTCGCAAAAGCTTTCTACAAAAACAAAAGCAGGAAAAACTGTAAAGGCACGCAAAAAGCACCGATAGAAACATTTGAAAAATGAAACAAATAGGAATTTTGCTCGCTTTCTTGCTTACAACCATTGTAGCACAATCGCACGAACAACAATATATAAGGTTGAAAGGATACTACCGTGTATATCAGTCTACCAATTTTATGCTTAGCTATTTCGTAGATGGTATGATGGAATTGTATGTTCCATTAGATACAACTTCAAAAAAAACAACTTTCGTAGACCGAAAATTTCTTGGCGAAAGGCGCAGAAAAGCCAAACAAGCTAATGGAGACGAAACTTTTGTTCGTATAAATATGCCTGCATTAGAGTCTACACCTCTTATAGAAAGCATTAAAAGCGAAGAATATTCCACCCGAAACAATGGCGATATTTATCGGTGGGCTGACAAATGCGGTACAATTTCAAAGCATAAGTTTCCTAATCAAAAAATAGCAACTACTGGAATAACCATTAACATGGATAATTTGATGGGACAAGAAAACCATGAAATTGAAATGAACCAACTAAAAATGTATGGTATCATAGTACGTATGACGCAATTTGATGAACAAGAAACTTACGTAGAACATGCAGGAACCTATACATTAAAAGATTTATATTCGGCACATAAACACCAAACTTTTATGGCACATTATAAAGGAGAAGATACAGACGAACAAATAGATGTATGGTCGGACTTGTTTATTACTGATAGAGCTATCATTTCGGAAAGTGAAATGAAAAAAATAAAGAAAGAAAAACCTCGCACACTTACTTTTGAGATACCATCTTCAGTACCACAATTAGACAATAATATTCTGCAAGCATGGTTACAAATGGTGGAATATTAAAAGTATACGCTCTAAACTATTCCTAAATTATTATCTCTTTCGGCGTAATAGACATTTGGTAAACTGGTTATTCCAGCCTACTTTTTAAAAAAACGTCCGTACATTCTTAGAAAAAAGTACGGACGTTTTCAGGAAAAAGTACGGACGTTTTTGGGGAAAAGAATAATAGTTTCGTAAATACCTGAATACTATCTATTTATGCTTTCAGTAAAAAATACGTTTTTTCTGTGCAATTTTGGTATGAAAATATGGTATGTGGTGGGTGATTCCTGCCAACGAATGATGTTGGCAGGTGGGTGTTGCAGTTTACTTTTGTATAATAAAAGTTTATAATGGTTTTGTTGACAGGTATGGGTTTCTGTGTAGTTTTATTTGTTTCTGCAAGATGGTTGCGTTTTTTATTCTACCGTTATGACACCATCTTTGCCTACTTTTAGTTTTCCTTTCTTTGCGGGTTTGGGTGTATTTTCTATTTTTATGAAGCTTGGTATGGTTTGTGTATTTTTTTGCTTGGCTGTTTTTGGCTTTTTTGTATGGTTTGTAGCCATCGAGTTGCGTTTGTTTTTTGCTATTTTCTGCCTTTGCGCTGTTGTGTGGTTTGTGTTTCGGTGGGCATAATTATGTGTTTGCCGTGTGGTTTCTATTGTTTCATAATAGTATTTGTCGTCTGAGTTGTCTGTATCGGTATTGTTTTTTCTTGATGTTTTATATATAGTATTTCCTTCGTATTGGTTTTCCGTTGCCATTATTCCGTTACTGAATGTGCGTTTTTTTATGATTGCTCCATTTCTATCGTAGGTATATTTTGTGCCTACTGGCATTCCATTTTGGTAGGTTGTTCGTGCATAAAGTGGCAATTGTCCTTTTCTATCGGGTTCATTGTAGTATTGCAACATTGTTCCGTGTAGCATTCCGTTGTGGTAAGTTTCCATAATATATATGCGTCCTTTGTTGTCGTAGACGTAGTATTTGCCTTCTTTTTCTCCATTTTTATAGTCGAACTCTTCGAACTTTGTTCCGTCTTGCCTGTAAGTAACCCAATGTCCTTGTCGTTCGCCAGTATTTTTGTTTATGTATCCTGCTGTTTTCAGCTTTCCATCGTCATAATATTCTTTGTATCTTTCTTGTGCTTTTAGTGCAACAGATACGAATAAAAGTAGTATAAGTGCGAATATTTGTTTCATATTATTTAGCCTTTATTTTGTATTCGGTGTGTATAGAATTGAAGGTTGTGCATTTGCCGTCTTTTAAATCAAAGCTGTAAATGTTCTCTTCGTTTTTTCCTTCTTGCCCTTCTCTTCTTCCGTATATCCAAAAACGATTATTACAAACTACGGCTTCGCTTATATATGTGAACCTTTCTACGGCTTGTGTCCATAAAATGTTTCCGTATGCGTTGCGTAATTGGAGCACCGACTTTGCATCGTCGGCTATGGTGGGTTTGAAGGTAATTAGTATATAATTTGCATCGTAGTATTTTATTTGTCCATCGAAACCTACGAACCAATCGGTAACTGGTTGTGCACTTATGAGTCGGTTGCCAGATGATGGTGTGTACGATCCTGAAATACTATTGTAGAACGAAAGTCTTGTGGGTCGCCATTATGGAATAAAGCATGTATTTTCCATAAACACAAATATCCACCTTTACTTGATGATTCGCTAATATTCTTGCTTCGAAGTTTAAAGAAGGTAGTATCTCTTACTTCTCCATTTAGTTGATTGGGGGGCAAAGTGCGTGCATAATTAAAGGCCTTTTCAGTATAAAGTCTGTTTGTTGCGGGGAAATAATAGTAAGTTGCTGATAAATTATTATGTACTTCAAAGCCTTCTCCCGAGTCGATGTTTATAAAATTTACCGATGAGATGCCTGTGTTCATAACTTCTTTTCCTTTGAAAAGCAATTTAGAAACATCTTTGAAGGTTAATGTTTTTGGATTTAATTCGTAGATAAATTTGTCTGAAATAATGAAGAACCATTTTCGTGCTTGATGGAAATACCTACCTACCATGTCGGAAGGCGACATAGAATTACGCTCTCTTGTATCTTTTTCTGAAATAAGAAGCTGTTCTTTTAGCACATTTCCAGTGGTAGCGTCTCTAAAACCACAGTAATATCCGTCTACATATTTAGGATTTTCGTCTCCATAGTTAGACGAGTAGTCGCGCTCAAGCACATAAAAGTAGCACGGTTTACCATTATAGGTACTCATTAAAAATAGTCTGTAATTGTCTCTAATCTCAATAGAATCTCTGGTTGTTCCCGAAAAAGATGGCGAACTGCTAGACCCACTGTGCATAGCACTATAAAATAGAATTACAACAATGGCTATTGGAGCCAATAAAGCTATGATTCCTATTTTAATTCCGTTGCTAAGAAAACTGTTTAACGACGATGAGTTTGGCGACTGATATTCGTATCGATGGTTTACGTTAATATTAATATCATCGTCGTCTATATAGAATTCGGTACCACAACTTTTACATTTGTACCTTTTATCGTCTAATTGTTCGTGCTTCTCGCTACCACATTGTGGGCATTTTATCGCTTTAATTTTTGTTGCCATCTGTTGAGATTAAGCTTCTTTTGAATAATAGATTGCTAAGAACAGCAATATACATTGTATGGAGGTGAGTATAACCACGCCTATTAACCACCAGTTGTTCGACCATCTTTCTGGTGCAAAGAAGCCAGTTAGAAACTCTAATGCACCTATTGCAGTGTATATAAAACCTAAACTTAAACGGTGTGTACTTTCAGCACGTCCTAAGAAAGCGAGTGCCAGTAATAGTCCGTTAAGAACAATAGCCCCACTTGTAAAGCAAATTGAGTGAAGAGTATGCAGTAACAATTAAACCTACGAGAAGGTTTGTTATGAGTGCGATGAGCGCAATAATAATTATTCTTTTCATAATGTATCAAGTATTTCGTTCTTCTTCTTTTTATATTCTTCCTCAGTAATAAGCTCTTCGTCAAACAATTGTTTTAGTTGTTTTAACCGAGCAGTAGTGTCTGTTGTTGTAGAAGTAGTGGTTTCGTTTGGCTTTACATTGTTATCTTGAGTATTAAAAAATTCTTTTGCCAATTGAACACCTGCTCCAATTTGCATACCAGCACCAGCAAGTCCACCTTCTGTACGTACAGCATCTCGTAAAGCAGCAAGTTTTTGTACACCAGCATAATCGAGATCAACCTCTGTTGCAGCCAATTTTTCGGCTGTCATATCAGCAATTCTGTTAATACGCTCCAATGTTTCATCGTCGAATGTAACAGAGTCTATACGGAAATCGGTAAGAATTAAGCCTAAACGTTGTAGTTCTTCGGTTGTTTTTAGGCGTAAGTCGTCCGACATTTCCATTAGATGTTTATCTATTTCTGTATATGGATAAGCTTTTTCTGCCAGGAAAGAAGTTAGTGGAGCAACTATACGCGATGCAACAAGTTGGCGAACATCGGTAGCAGTATAATCGCTTACAGTACCTAAAAGTGTGCTGAACATTATAGCAGCATCTTCAATTTTCACAGAAAAGTTACCACACGCACCCACTGCAACAGGCATTTTATAATTAGGTTCCATATACTTCACAGGAGTTGCAGTGCCCCAAAGTACATTTACTAATTCGGCAGTACGGAAGAAATAGAAGCGCATTTTATGTTCGCTTTCCATTCTTTGTGCCAAATTAAGAAGTGTTGTAATAAATGGGTGGTTATCTGTTTGTAATTCGTAGGTATCAGGTTCTGTTAGCGTTGCTTTTACTTTTCCATCGTAAACAAGTAAACAACCTTGTCCAGGAGCTACAATTAACTTACTCGAATTCTTTATTTCGTCAGTAGAAGTGTCTAAGCGATGAAATAAAATATTAGTATCTTGCTCTTTCCATTCTATAACGGAACGTAGCTGTTGCTTAAATAATTTTTTTATGCCCATAGTGCGATTGTTTAATAGATGATATATTTAGAACGGTTTATCCTCTTTATTATTGTCTTAATTTTTGTCATTCTTTATTAATGAAAGTAAGTGTTCTACCGCCTCTTCTTCTGGTATATTTTTCTCTACACATACCTTTTTGCGATACAAACTTACTTTCTTCATACCTGCACCCACATATCCGTAGTCGGCATCTGCCATTTCGCCGGGACCATTTACAATGCAACCCATAATGCCAATCTTTAATCCTGTCATACCTTTTGTTGCTTCTTTTATGCGTGCAATAGTAGAACGGAGGTCGTAAAGTGTACGTCCGCATCCCGGACAAGAGATATATTCGGTTTTCACCATACGTAATCTGCCAGCCTGAAGTATGCCGAAAGCTGTTTGTTCTATATCGTCTTGTGGAATGTTACCATTGTTCATGAGCCATAAGCCGTCAGTTAATCCGTCTATCATTAGTGCTCCCATATCGGCAGCAGCAGATAGCTGGAACTGTTCTTTGGCATTTGGCTCGTTGGTATTCTTATTGCTTTTTTCAGATGAAAATTGGTACATCTGTGCAAAGACAACCGGATTTTCTACACCTGCAATCATCATTTGATGAACCAATGCTCGTTGTTCGCCAAGTTTGTTTTGGTGTGAACTTACGCAAATCACCACTACTTCGGGGTGATATTTCAAGCAAGCAAGCAATTCTTCTGACGGTGTTCCATACTTTACCACTAAGAATTTAATTTTCGATTTCACTGTTCCAATAAATGGAATTGCAGGAGTAGGGAAAATAGGAAATACGTTTTCGGTTGGAAGTTCTCCCTTTGCAGCCAAGTCTATATATGCATTATAGTCGATGATATACTTTTGTCCACTTTTCAATTTGGCTGGTAATACATCTTTTGTGTAGATGTAATCGGGTGTTGGAAGTGTAGAAGCAACATCGACATTTTCTTCTTTTGTATTGCGTGTAGCTATTACAATAGGAACATTATCGCCACCAATGTTTTCTACAGCTTTGGTTTTTCTACGTTCAGGACGTAAATAATCGAAGTCTTTGAAGGTTTCTGCTGGAACAATAATGTGTCCTTTCTTTTGTCGAATATAGCGTGCTAAGTATTTGCAACAGGTATTTCGCATTCTGGTTCCTCGCTCAACGATACCCGAATAGTATCTCCTATGCCATCGTTTAGTAGTGCTCCTATACCAACAGCGCTTTTTATACGACCGTCTTCTCCTTCTCCAGCTTCCGTAACACCAAGATGAAGCGGATAGTTCATACCCTCTTTCTCCATTTCAGCTACAAGAAGGCGCACCGAACGCACCATTACAACCGTATTAGAAGCTTTGATAGAAATAACAATATCGTTGAAATCGTGTTTCTTAAAGATACGTAGAAACTCCATACAACTCTCAACAATGCCTTCGGGAGTATCACCGTAGCGCGACATTATACGGTCGGACAAACTTCCGTGGTTTACTCCTATGCGTACGGCTGTATGGTTTTCCTTACATATATTAATAAAAGGTGTAAGGCGTTCTTCTATCTTTTTAAGTTCTTTAGCGTATTCCTCGTCTGTATATTCTAGTATTTTGAACGTACGACCAGGGTCTACATAGTTACCAGGATTAATGCGAACCTTCTCTGCATATAGTGCTGCTACGTCTGCAACATTAGCATTGAAGTGTACATCGGCACAAAGTGGTGTCATAATACCTTCTGTTCGAAGTTGCGCATTGATGTGTTTGAGGTTTTCTGCCTCACGTTTTCCTTGTGTAGTGAGCCTTACAAGTTCGCCACCAGCAGCTATAATGCGCTTTGCTTGTGCTACACTTGCATCGGTATCGTTGGTGTTTGTGGTTGTCATTGATTGGATTCTAACAGGATTATCACCACCCATATCTAACGCACCAACGTGTGCAACAGAACTTTTTCTACGTTCGTAATTGAATAAATCTATCATTTTATATTTTTAGCATTAAGCATTCAGACTTTAAGTTAGGCAGAACTATGTTGGTTTTCGAGTGTTTTATCCATCGAAAACCATAGTTTTCGTTCCACAATACTTTGGTTCTGTATTCTTAACACTTATACTTATAGTCTTTTATTTCAGCTAAATCTTTATTAGCTTTTTCTATTTTTTGTCCTAAAGTAGCCTTCCATGCTTCTACTTTCTTTGCTATTTCTTCATTGCCAAGTGCCATCATTTGAGCAGCTAATATAGCTGCGTTCTGTGCACCATTCACTCCTACTGTGGCAACAGGTATGCCAGGAGGCATCTGAATAATAGAAAGCATAGCATCTAAACCGTCCAACATACCTTTAATTGGTACGCCAATTACAGGCAAAGAGGTTGAAGCTGCAATTACACCAGGCAATGCTGCTGCCATACCAGCACCTGCAATAATCACCTTAATGCCACGTTCTTTTGCTTCTTTGGCAAATTTTTCAACTGCAGCAGGGGTGCGATGAGCCGAAAGGGCGTTCACTTCAAATGGTATTTCGTATTGTTCTAACCACTTGCAAGCCTTTTCCATAACAGGAAGGTCGCTTGTAGAACCCATAATAATGCTAACCAATGGTTTCATATATCTTTATTTTTGTTCTTTGTATTTATATCAATAAAATTGTAAAAAATGCGCTAATAATACCCAAGAAGAAACCTGTTGTTACTTGTGTAAGGGTATGCTGTCGCAATATAATACGACTTGAACCTACTATTCCTGATGCTATTATTATCAGACATAGCCACCAAACAGAGTTGAAATTGAGTATAAATGAAAATGCTAATAGTGCTCCCAGCACGCCACCAATGGCTGCTGTGTGTGTAGAAATCTTCCACCATACGTTAATAATGGCACAAAGTATTTGTATTACTAATGCAACTATCAGTATAGACGTTATTAAATGTGGCAGATGCGATAGGTTCATAAGGTAGAAACAACCAAATAGCAAAGTATAGAAATAACATACGGTACCATTCTACGTTCCTTTTGACCTAATTGTAAGAGTGTCCAGCTATGATATTGCCTATAAAGGTGAATGAGTATTGTTGGAATGAACACCGTAAACAAGTAGACCATTACTATTAGCGATACCTTGAATTGCCACGGAAACATACTTAGATCCGAGAAAAAGAATATAGCCAATATGCCCAATACAGGCAAATAGAATGGCGTAAGTAGCATACTTGCTATTCGTGCAGTTAGTATAATGTTTTTTTCGTTCATATTCTTATCATATCTTACTGCTCTTACTGGCTTACTTATTCTTTGCGTAGACGTGCAACAGGCAAGTTTAATTGCTCTCTATATTTGGCTACTGTACGTCTTGCTATAGGAAAACCCTTTTCTTTCATCACCTTTGCCAGTGCGTCGTCGCTAAGCGGTTTTTGCTTATTTTCGTTGTTAATGATGTCTCGCAAAGCCACTTTTATCTTTCTTGTAGACATCTCTTCTCCGTCTTCCGTTGTATAACTGTCAGTAAAGAAGAAGCGAAGCGGGAATGTTCCCCACCTTGTTTGTGCGTATTTTATATTGCTTACACGCGAAATAGTGGATATATCGAGTCCCGTTTTCTCTGCAATATCTTTCAATATCATAGGTTTCAAATCTGCCTCGTTACCATCTTGAAAAAACTTCTTTTGTATTTCAATAATGGCTTTCATAGTTACGTACAGTGTGTTTCGGCGTTGTTTAATTGCTTCTATAAAGCCTTGTGCCTTCTCAACTTTACCTTTTGCATATAGCAGAGCCTCTTTTTCCTGACGGTTCATACCTTTCTTGTTGTCTTTATATGCCATTAGCATATCGTTGAAGCTTTGCGAAACGTGCAATTCGGGTAGATCTCCATGGTTTAAATAGAAACTAACGTTTCCATTATCGTCTGTTTCTATAATAAAGTCTGGGGTTATTTGCTGTACATTCCTACCCATTGTCTCTCCCATCGAGGCTCCTGGTTTTGGATTTAGCTTACGAATTTCGGCTTGTAGTGCCTTTATTTGGTGGTCAGATAGCGAGAGTGCAGTTTGTATTTTGTCCCAATGCTTCTTTGTAAATGCATCGAAATAGTGGTTGAAAATAGTTTTTAGATGGTTGTACACACTACTATTGCGTTCCCATTCGCCATCTGTTACTTTGCGTTCTATTTGCAATAACAAACATTCTTGCAGCGAACGTGCTCCAATACCAGCAGGATCGAAGTCTTGCAACAGTTTCAATGTGTCGGCAATTTCCTTTTCGCTACAGTCTATACCGTAGTAAATAGCAAGCTCATCGGCTATTGTATCTAAGTCTTTTCGTAGCAATCCGTCGTCGTCGAGGCTCCCAATGAGATATTCTAATATAGTTTTTGTCTTTCAGTAAGCTCTCTTTCGCCCACTTGCTCGTTTAGTTTGTCTATAAACGATGTAGTATCGCCATACACTATCTCCTCGTAGTCGGCATTATCGTGGCGTTGTCGTCCATCGTAAACGGGCAATTCATCGTCGCCTCCCATACGTTCGAGTGCTGTATCAAGTGCATCTTGTCGCTCTTGTTGTTCTTGTTGAACATCGAAATCGTCGTTATCGCTCTCTATTTCGTTTGTTTCTTCAAACTGTTCTCCGTCTTCTCGTCCTTTTTCTAAGGCTGGGTTGTCGTCTAATTCGGCATTAATGCTTTCCTCTAATTCGGTTAATGGCATCTCAAGCAACTTTACCTGAAGCATTTGTTGCTGCGAAAGTCGCTGCACTTGTTGTTGTTTCTGCTCTTGTATTTGTACTTGTTCTTGTGCCATATTTACCTAATTATGTTTGCAAAATTACGAAAAAAGAAACACAATCATCTGTAATAGTGGCATAATTCTTCTGTTAAAGCCGAAAGTTCCTTAGTATCGGCGTTGCCATATCGGTCCCAAATGTTCTGGCAAGGCAGTAGAAGTGGCGAAATTATAAGGTCATCTTGGTTCAGATAGGGGTCGCAGAAGCGATAAACGTCCATAATTTCCACAACACGACGAGGAGTTATGTTTAGTAATCGTGCTACTTCTTTCACTTCGGGAGTCCCTTCTGTCATCGTTATAGGTGTGAGATGGAAATACAGGTTAAGCACTATTATTAGTGCAATGGGTGTTAAGTCGGTGGCTCTTTCTATAAGTTTAAAGTCTTTTTCAAAGGTTTCTTCTGTTGTTACACCCTCGTAGAACTCCTCAGGTTTGCCAAATCCTTTCATCTTTCTTATGCGTTTGGCATCTTTTTGTAGTTTTTTTGGATTGTTGGCATATACTTTCCAAAGTGCTTGTATACTTGGAAGGTTGTTTAAATGGAATTCTTCCATCTTTGCGTATAGTATGTATGGTGGGATATGTAGCTCTAAACTAAGCTCAACAATGGGGTGGGCGTAAGTTGGCTTTATGCCTATGGGTTTCTTAAAATATATTTGTAGAAGCATAGGCCAATATTCTTCCGACCATAATGAATGTGTTACCATAAGTTTAAATGCGGTTGATGACATTGGCAAAATTAGTTATTAAAAGTGTAATAGCCAAATTTTTGGATAACTCATTATATTGTACGGCTAAACAAGATTATCATAATGATTTTGTAAAAATAATTTCATTGAAAAGGCATAAGTACGTTTTTGCGTTGCAAAAGTGCCTATTTTGAGCTTCAAAAGTGGCACTTTTGAAAGGCAATTAAGCACCAATAAAATTCTGGGTTGTGATATTTCTTTACAAAGTCTTTGTGAGTTTGGTTTTTCCTTAGTCTTGATTGCTGGTTTATTTTCTGAAAGTCCAAAGTCCTTAACAGATGATGTCCGATAAGATTTATCCGTATATGTTAGGCATTAGGGGCTTACTTATATCTCATTTTAATGGGAATAGCAATCATTCCTACCATCTTTTTTTGACGTGTTAATCCCTATCACATCATGTGTTTATGCTTAGCACGAGTGGTACCGATGGTAAATACCAATGGTGTTTTAGGCTTGGGGTTTATGGTGGAGTGATATTTTTATTTGGAATATATGAGAATACTTAAAGAAAAATATTGATAGTTGATGGGTTATTAAGGCTTGTTTTTGAGAGTATTTACCACATGATTAAATACTTCCAATATCTCATTTAACTTGGGATTTTTCTTTTGCACAATGATAGCTGCGAAATTCTCTATTCCCTCTGCATTTATTGCAACTGTATCAAAATAATAAAGACTCTTTTTAGCGTACTCTCTGAACCATCTTACGAAAAGTCTGTTGCGTGAAGCTTGCTTACCATCTCCTGTTTCACATAGGTATAGCAAAATTTCAGGATTTGCTTTGAAGAAATCTTCTATAATGCAGAATATGGTTTCACGTAACTTAGAGTCATTGGGAGAGGAGGTGTTATTCTCATTGACTATGATAAATTGGTAAGCTCCACTTTCCCAGATAGTATCGTCATCCATGAAGCCTATCTTGTATATGGCTCCAAGCTTCGTGCGAAAATAATAATAATCAGCTATATTCCAAACGGAATAGGGCGCATTAAGATTAATAGCAGAAATATCAAGCGGTTTCATAGTGCTCTTTTCAATGCTGCTCCACGCTTACGTATATCTACAAACTCTTTTTGGGCTTCCTCCTCAAATTCTCGTTTCCGCTCAATGGCTCGCTTGATACCAGCGATAAGTTCTTCTCTTGTTTTTTCTTTGAATTTAATCATATATTATTCTCCTTTTCGTTTTGCAAATATAACTCTTTGTATTGATATTTGCAAGAGAATAAATGAAAAAGCAGCAAATGATTGCTCATTTGCTGCTGTATGGTAATAAGGTTTTCTATATAAGCCATCAAGGTTTTCCCTGTAAGTTTCTGTTCTTATTCATCTTTCTTTGTCATACGAACATACAACAAGCAAGAAAATACGGTGTGACTTAGGAAACCCGATGTGTCCATTATTTGATGATTATCTTTTTACCATTGACAATATACATACCCTTAGGCAAAGCATTAATTTCGTCAGTGCTTGCTTTACTTAGCCGTTTTGTTCCATCTATTGTATAGACATCAGCAAGTCCTGAGTTATTATAAACAGTGTTTGTAATGCCAGTAGTACTCTCCTCTATTAATAAGAAATCTTCCCATGGGTATGCTTGTTTATAGGCGTCAAGACTATTTTTAGGTACAAATAGTTTACAATTCCACTTGTTAATGTCGTTAAAGACGTCAGATCCACAGATTGGTGGTACGACTGCCTCACTCGAAATCTGTGTTATACTGGTACAGTTCTTAAATGCTGATATTCCTATAGTCTTAACACTATTTCCGATATTTACTTTTTGTAGGTTGGTGCATTCGCTGAAAGCATACTCTCCAATTGTCGTAACACTATTGCCAATGGTTACAGAAGTTAGTGCGCTACAACGATTGAAAGCATACTCTCCAATTGTCGTAACACTATTGCCAATGGTTACAGAAGTTAGTGCGCTACAACGATTGTATTTACAACCGATTATTACTCAATATTTTATAGATAATAAGTCAGAAATATGGTTGTTATTTTTAATTGCACATTCTAAAAGGTGAAGATTTAACGCTTTTATTGATTATTAACTCAAAAAGGACATCAACTTGGGTCGTTTCTTCTCTTTTCCTTGCTATTCGTTTCCGATATTCCACTTTTGTTTTGGTCTATCTCATATGTACTGCAAAGGTATTGATTTTTGTTTGATATTGCTCCTTGCTTGCTCCTTGTCGTAGATTAATTTTCACACAGGAATTTTTGTTCTCTTTCTATAGGGGCTTGAAACAATCCATTTATTGGAAACAATTAAAGACGGAGCTGGTTTGCCCCAGTGCTTTTTAAGAAACAGGGCAATTATTTTATCTCCACAAAGGCTCTTGTTCCCAATTATGAGGAAAGCCTAATAAACGAGTTCTTACTGATGGGTATTTCGATAAAAGCTGCTTGAAATCTGCAACAAAAGTGTTGCCCATAGAAATGGAGTTAAGCCAATACACCACATAGCAGAGTTGCGGATAAAGTGTTTGTTCACGGAACGAGAAATCCGTAATCCATGTGTTTGGCATACGCATAGGCATCATTGGCTTGACAGAAAAGACCCGATTTGACAGTCTTGAATGATGGGCGCAGCAATTACGAAGTACGGGTCTGGGTACGGATTAAAAGGCTAAGTGATTATTTTCAGTCATTTAGCCTTTTTAATTATCTAATTTTTCCCCACATTTTCCCCACAGCTGTCTATTTATATACAGGGCAACCGCATCAAAATAACGTTAGCTTAGGAAACAAACGTAGTTTTCAACCTCCTCCTCTCCCTTATTGTCCATTTTCCTAAAAAAACCATTGGTCCAAATCGAAACTACTACCCCATAAAAATTGATTTTTTGCCCCATATAATTCAAATTTCCCTTGCGGGTAATATTTTTTAAGAAACATGATTTTTGACAACAGGCTATTATTCAGACAAATACAAAATTATGCATTTTTAAGGGGGGATATTGTAAATTGTTGAAACTTCTCATCCTTGTATCCACCCCACTTATCCCTATTAATACAAAATCGACAAGTATTGATTATCAGGTTATTGACATTTTGATGCGGTTGCCCTGATTTATATATTTTAGAAACATATTTTTCCGTAAAGTTATGTACCTTTGTCGGCAAATAAAGATATTCTCGTCAAACAAATATAAATAATATAAACATGGAAAAAAACAGAAAAAAACAAATCGTAGTTTTGAGTATAGCTTTAGTTTGCATTTTCATCTTGGTATTTTCATTGTTCCATAAATCAGCGACAAAAGATAGCGCAAATCCTCCTTTAACAAATGTTTTGACTGATAGCATTTCTCAAATTGTCTCAGCTTGTCCTGGCGAAATTGGTGTGGCGGTTATTGTTAATAACAGAGATACGGTTAAGGTCAATAATAAGAGTGTTTATCCTATGATGAGTGTGTTTAAGGTTCATCAGGCATTAGCTCTTTGTAATGACTTTGACAATAAAGGAATTTCACTTGATACCTTAGTAAATATAAATAGGGATAAACTTGACCCAAAGACTTGGAGTCCTATGCTGAAAGATTATTCAGGGCCAGTCATATCATTGACAGTGAGAGATTTGCTGCGTTATACTCTTACTCAGAGTGACAACAATGCAAGCAACCTTATGTTTAAGGATATGGTTAATGTCGCTCAAACAGATAGTTTTATAGCCACACTCATTCCTCGTTCAAGTTTTCAGATAGCTTATACGGAAGAGGAAATGTCGGCTGACCATAACAAGGCTTACTCTAACTATACATCTCCTCTTGGTGCTGCAATGTTGATGAATCGTTTGTTTACTGAAGGTCTTATCGATGATGAGAAACAAAGTTTCATTAAGAATACGTTAAAAGAATGCAAAACAGGTGTAGATAGGATAGCAGCTCCACTTCTTGATAAAGAAGGGGTTGTTATAGCGCATAAGACAGGTTCAGGTGATGTTAATGAAAATGGTGTTCTTGCAGCTCACAATGATGTTGCCTATATATGTCTGCCTAATAATATCAGTTATACCTTAGCGGTATTTGTTAAGGATTTCAAGGGAAATGAATCACAAGCGTCACAATATGTTGCGCATATATCAGCTGTAGTATATTCTTTATTAATGCAAACTTCAGTAAAATCTTAAACTGCACTTGCTTTGATAATTAATGATAAACAATCTAAAAGCACTCTAATCGTTATCGGAGTGCTTTTAGATTACTAATCAAATTGCTTCTATTATAATTTGAATCCTCTACTTTTTCTTTCTTCCTGTTGCGGCACTCTTGCTCCATATCTAAGCCTGTGCCATTGCTCCCTGAACCAGTCGGCAATCGGCTTCCTGTTTATTGTCAGGTTCAGCCTGCTTTCATCGTCAGGGTCATTTTCCACCCTTAAAATATCATCCTTTATATCAAAGTTCCGCCTGTGTTGCTCGGAATAGATTTTACCGCTACATTTCAGGGCTTCTTTTTTGACTATAAGACTTTCAGTCATTTCTTTAGAGAATCCCAGCATGGCACAAAACTTTTCCATGCGCAGCATTTCCCTGAACATCGGAAACCACCTGAAAGCCTTGTCTATGATTCTGGCGAGCCGTGACAGTTCTTTTTCTTTCATGTCAAGTTCCTGCCTGTGCATTTCTCTGAGATTGTGGATTTGCGTATCATGCTGTTTCTGCATCTGCTGTACTTGGCTCTGCAATTTTTCAATATTGGTGTTCCGTTTTGAAACCTCGTCTTGCAGTTTTTCGTTGGCACGTTCCAGTTCTTTCAGTTTTCCACTCCCGAAAAGAGAAGCAACTCCACTAGTTATGGCTGTCGCTGCCGTGGTGGCTGTCTTCTTTAACTTGTCAGTGCGTATTTCTGATTTCACCTGTTTCAGTTCCTGCTCGGCAAGATTTATCTGTTCTTCTTTGTGCCGTTTGGCTGCATCCATGCGTTGCAGTTCAGCTTTCTGCTTCTCAATGATAAAGTCGTTCCGTTCCAGATGCTCCTTACCAGTGACAGCCTTTGACTGCCCGCGTTCCATCAGCAGGATGTCGGATGCAAGGGTCTGCATCTGCATCATGTCATCGTCATTGAGCTTTCGGCTCTTTCCTGTTTCGTGGTTCATCCAGTCGAAAACGATATGGGCATGATAGTTCGGCTTGAACCATCTGTCCCCGACTTTGAAGCTTTCCCTGTCTTCCGCTTCCGGCTGACCGTTCAGCCAATGCCCTTCATCCTTGTGCAGGAAGATTTGCAGCGGTGTGATTCCCCAGCGTCTTTGACACTCCTCACCGAATTTACGCACGTCTGCCAGTGTGGTGTCCGACCTGACAAGCAGCACTCCTTCACGTATGGGGGAGCATCCCGCAATCTTGACTATTTTACCGTTCTTGCCTTTGCGTTCACGCTCCTTTTCCTGCATGGCACGTCCGGTCTTTCCTTTACCATCTGTCTGATATTGTCATAATGCATCCGCAAATCCGGACTGCCGAAGTCGGGATTTATCCACTGCTCATTATCGGTGGAGAGTTCTGGAACCACATAGGTTCTGGACTCTCCGATGTGGCGCATGTATTCGGCAGTCCTCCTGTTGTGAGCCTCACTCGATGCGATATTGCAGGGCTTGATATGTATGCTTGATTTTGTTGCCATAGATACTTGTTTTTTGGGTTTGTACTTTATTGTTTGCTTTTCCGCTGTCCGTAAACGCATGGGGTTCTTAGGGGTGCAACCCATAAGCGGAGATTGCAAAGAGAGGGTCACTCTTTGCTCTGGGTTCTCAGGGGAGAAACGCCCTGAGTGGGTCATTAGGGTAAAACCCTAATCCCCTCGGGAGAGCCCACAACTACGTAAGCGGAGCGTGTAGTTATAGTGGGCTATATCAATGGCAAGCCATTGTCTGCAAACTCCAGCCTACGGCTTCCGCTCTCCTCCGTCAGGGAGGTTTTTCATCATCGTTGCCGATTGGAGATGCACCGACCAGCACAAGGTCTAAATCGTCTATCAGTTTTTGCAGGACGGGATTCTTCTCTATCATCCGCTGGAGGATTCTCTCAGCCTCGACCAAGTGGTTGGCTGTACTCATCACCTTGCCCTCCCGTATCTGAAAGATAATCCAATCGGCTATGTCGATATGGGCTTCTTTTTGTTTCGGGGTGGCATTCCTTTCGATGATGTCCGAAACCACCACCTTACAAAAGTACATGCTCTCGGCTCGCTGTTTCCACTCGGCATAAGCATCGGCATCGGGAAAGAGAAGCACGGTTCGCCCTGACAGTACACGGAGTTTCTCTTCTCTCATCTGACTCTTACCACCCGTAGCCAGCCATACATAATCGGGGAAGATAGCAGAACCGATAACGGCACTCTTCTCGGATTCCACCAAGACCACCACCTTGTCGGGATGCGTTTTCAACAAGTGTTCCCCGAAAAGGCATTGGGATAGTTGCCAATCCTCTGCCAACACACGCTGCTTTTTCAATATGCTGTGTATCCAGTTCACTGCCGATGTCTGTCCTCCCTTGATACGGTGTCCGTCTTCGGGATTGTACTGCATCACCTTTCCCGTGCGTACCTTGCCCGTCCTGTCTATCTGCCAAAAGATAACAGAGCCGTCACGGGTAGCCCCCAAACGGTATTCCTCCAACAACCGCTTCAACACCTCTTTCGCCTTGTCGCCATAGTAGGAAGTAAGGAGTGTGAAGAGGAAACGGAAGAAATTGCTACGCTCGCTTTGCGACTTCTCCACATAGTGAGGGGGAATATAGCCGATGGCTGTCGGCTTACTTTGCTGCTTCACTTTCTTCTGCTCTGCTCTTTGCCTGTCAAAAGAGAAATCATTGGTAGTTCTGTGTTCAGGATGCTCTTGAAAATACTCTTTCGGAGTGTAGTGATACCCACAACCGCTTTCGTGGTTACATCTGCCGACCGATGGATGCAACGGCACATTATTTTCGTCCACGTAATAGACGAAAGAATGCCTGTCTCCGCATTTGGGGCAGGTATGCCGTGTTGCCGTTCCTTTATACTTCTGTAATGAATAATTGCCCATAGCTTAGTCCGTTTTTGATGGTTGATTGTCGGCTGTCCCATCCTGTCCCATTGTCCCACACTCTAAGGGTTGGGACAGTGGGACACTTGGGACACCTGCGTTTTTACTCTCTTTGCTGCGCTGGATGATACGGTTTACGGTGGACTTGCCACAATTCACCTGTGAGGCTATCTCCCTGACGGACTTGCCCGATTGGGAGAGTTGCAGAATTTGGCAATCCCTTTGGCTTGATTCATTGTCGCCCAATTTTTTCAAGTGTTCCTTTTCCGTGGAATAGCCCCTGAACACGAACTGCAAGAAAGCATCCACCTTGTCAATCTCGTAAACGATTACATTATCCGCATCATGAGAGAACGTGCCATAGCGCACTTTAAGCTGCTTCACATAGCGAAGCCCTCCGTCTTGGGCACTTTTTCCAATGGTGAACACGCTGTCAAAGAAATTGTAGAGCCGTTTGCTTCCGGCAAGGTCGTTGGATGTGATGGGACAATCCAAAGAGCGTTTGGGCGTATGTGCGAGGACAAGGATAGAGAGCGCATATCTCTTTTTGAGATTGTTCAGCTGAATCATCAGCCGTCCTGCGGCATCGCCTTTCTCCATGGCGCAACACAGGTAGGTAAGATTGTCAATGATGAAAATCTTGCAGTCGGTCTGCACAGCCATCTGTTCAATGCCGCCTATGATAGCTTCCTCAAAGTTGGCATCCAAAAGCTGGTTGCAGTCAATAGACACCCGATAGATTTTGTCGGGAAAGGTGTAGAGCTCTCCATGCTCGTTGGTATAGCGGAGCTGGAACTGCTTTTCGGACAGTTCAAAGTCCAGATACAGCACATTGTCGGTTCGGGCGATGCGGTCGGCTATCTGCACGGCAAGGATGGACTTGCCCACGTTGGAATCGGCAAACAAGCAGGAGAGTTCCCCCTCGTACCAAAAGCTGTCCCACAGCGCACGGGGCGTAGGCAATAACGATGCTTCAAGAATGGTTTGGTTTGCCGTCTTGATATTCATCATGCCTACACTGTCGGGCATACCGTTATGCGCTTGGGATGCTTTTGTGAGGTCGCCACGTATCAGGTTGATATAGTTCTTATCCTCTTCCATATCATTCACCAGTTACGTGGGTTGGGCTTGCGACGGTGGGAAGAGGATAAGGACTTGTTCAGTTCCTCGTCTGACAACGGTATGGGATTCTTTCGGGCGGTTTCCAGCCACTTGTCCAGTTCGTCACGGTAAAGGCAATAGCGTTTGCCGGGCTTGGTGGCAGGGATTGTCCCTTCTGACAGTTTCATGTAGAGCGTACCCTTAGGGATACCTAAATACTCTGCTGCCTCGTCCACAGACATGGGCACGTGGGTGTCCACCGTTTTGGCATTGTTCACACTGCGCTGCTCGGCGAGCAGGCTTTTCAGGCTCATCACTTCGTCTCGAAGCTGAGCGACAACCTCGGGGAGGTCGTTGAAGGTAAGAATTGATTTTTCCATTCGCGTACTCGTCTCTTTTGTAAGACTTGGCGCAAAGGACTGAAATGATATATCCGTGAATATCTCCACGACACGTCATTGCAAAATAATTCCCGAATAATTAAGCCCAGCCATAAATGACGGGTAAAATTACTCGGGAAACGATGTAAAACAGGCGGTTATGAGTTACCGGATGGTTGTCGTTGGTGTCGTGATTATCCTAATTCCGCACATAATCCTCGGGATAGTGGAAATCAAGTTTGCCGTTTTCGGGTTCATCAATGGGAATTTCCGTCTTTAACGGCTCTACCTTGAAATTCTTGATGGTTGATAAGTCTGTATCAGCAAACGATTTCGGGAAAAGGGCTTTGATGAACTTGGCACGGTTATCCCCATTGTAGTATCTCTTGTACAGGAAACGCTCAGAGATATTCCATACGAAGTGACGGAGTGGAATGTTGTTGATGTCTTTGGTAAACGGTCTTTGTATGGGCTTCGGGGTATAAGTGTTAAGATTCATCCATTTGTCCACCTCAGTACAGATGTGGTTCACGGTTTCTTGGTCGGCAATGCGAGGCAGGTAATAATGGCAATACTCCATGACCATGCGGATGCGCTCTTCCTTTTCCCGTTGCTCTCTGCTTGCGTAATTGGCACGGTTCTTTTCGTGAAGATCCGGGGCGATAGTAAGCTCTATCGGTTGTGTTTGGATAAGTGTCTCTTCTTTTGTCGGGGATGATTCGGGTACAGGCTCAGGGACTGATGTAGGTCCAGGCACAGATGTGGCTTCTTCAAGTGTATTTTGTGACAGTTCTTCCTGCACCTCTATGGCTTCGGCAATCGTTTCTTTCTTGCCGAACTTGATTTTGTAGATTTCGTATGTATCAAAGATAAGTGTCTGAAAGGAGAGATAGAGCAACCATCCCAACAGGTTACAGCATACGAATACTATCCACCTGACAAAGTTGTCTTGGTTGAAGCTGTCCGCTATTACCAGCGTGGCAATGGAAGATATTAGGACGATGGCGAAGCCGACAAAGCCCAAGATGATGTATTTGTCCTTGATTGATGATTCCATATTTCGTTGAGAGATTGAATGTTCCTGTATTATTTTGTGCAAAGTTAATGCTATTTTTCCCAATTACTGCCCGTTATTTGCGGTTAGAACGGTCTTTTTCAATGTATTTCACGAAATGTCATCATATCATACTCTGTTTCATACTCTGAGGGGCTTATAAATGGTGGCATCAAGCCAAAAACATAGAGGGGCGATTATAGCCTTGTAGCCATAACCGCCCCTCTGAATACCTGTCAATGTGAGACATTTATGCCTCCTTGCGCTTCAAGGTTATCTTGTCCACCACCTGACACATCTGCTGCGCTGCTATCTTGGAATAGATTTGTGTGGTGGTAATGTTCTTATGTCCGAGATAGGCTTGGATGACAGCCATGTCCGTTCCCATTTCCACGTGCAGGCTTCCGAAGCTGTGGCGGGTACAGTGAAAGGTGATTTTCTTGGTTATCCCTGCTGCCGTGAGCCACCGTTGGAGTGGTCCTTGCAGCATCTTGTCCTTGAAATCCTCAAAGATAAGTCCCTCGCCCCGTTCTCCCAGCAGTCCATAGGCTTCATCACTGATGGGGTTATGCACTATTTCTTTGGTTTTCTGCATACGGGTGGTAACGAACATCCTGCCGTTGGTGTATGGTTGTATCTGCTGCCACGTGAGCTGTCTGATGTCGCTCTTTCTCAGTCCCGTAAGACAGGCGAAAAGAAAAGCTTTTTTCAAGACCTCCTCCTCACAGGGTGTTTCGGCAAGCCGTATCAGTTCCTCTTGGCTCAAATGCTCCCTGATGGTGGGAATGCACTCGATGCGGTCTAAGAAGCCGTTTGGGTTCTCCTTTATCTTCCTGTCACGGTAGGCGGTGTGCAGCACGGCACGGAAAGTTGACCAATAGCCTGCTGCGGAGTTGATGTGCAGCTTTTGGTTGGTGTGGATGGATTGGGGTGCATCAAGCAGGTATTCCATGAACTTGCGGCACAAATCCACATCCACCTCCTCAAAGGTGCATTTGCCGTTCACGAACCGCTGGAAATGCTTGTATACGTGCTGCCACTTGATATTCTTGCGGTCAGCCAGTCCTTTGAAATAGGCAAGGAAATCGCCCTTCATCTTGGTCTTGTCAAAAAAGCCGTTGTTTCATTGAAAATGGCTTCGTAGCGCTGGTTGCGCAGGATGACCGCTTTCTTCATCATGCGTGCGTTGAAGTCCCGTTCCTGCTGGTTTGCAGGTTTGGCGAAGATGTAAATTCCTAAGGCTTCACGTGTAATCACTCTCATGGTGACATTGTCACGGTAGCCGGGATAGTAGTCAAGGCATAGTGAATACTGTGTCCCGTTCTTAATCTTGCGCTTACGCAAGGTAACTGTTTTGCATTTACTCATAATAATTATGTTTTAATTGGTTGTATACATTTTGGAGTTGTATCCATGTTTCCGATGGCAAAGGAACAACGTGAAATATCCGTGAATACCTCCACGATACATCATTTTGAAATAATTTTCGATAATCCCGATTTTTCACGGTTATTTGTTCCTTTCAGCCATGACACGCTCCACATCTGAGCGCAAAAGCAGGTTTTTCACACCCACCTTTATCTTTTCGATGTGCTTCACCTTGACGATATGGCAGATGTTGGCTGACGAAAGACCATAGATTTGCTGCACCTGCTCAACGGTATAGTAGCGTTCATCGTTCACAAGGTCAGTTCTGCGGAGTTCGTTCAAATGTGATTTGGAGTAATAGGTACGCCCGTACTCTCTTTTAGTGGGTATCTTATGGCGATAGGTGTAGGCACGGAGTGCGGTCGGCTTCATGCCGAACAGTTCCTCCACCTCCTCGGTCAGTAGCCAGTCGGTAATTTCGCTAATATCAACTGCCACACCGAAAAACTCGTCAATATGCTTCTTGCTGTAATAGTTCTTTCCTGCGATACGGCAGATGGGGATATGGTTACGCTTGGCGGAAGTGTAAAGCCATGACTGCTTTACCTTAAAAAGGGACATCACCTCCTCGCCCGAATAGAAGTCCAACACTTCTTCGCTTTCCTTTTCCCTTTTTTCTCTTTTGGCAGGTAAGGAAGATGAAGATGATTTCCTTGGTGTGGAGGTGTTGCCGGGCAGGATGCGGTGATAGGGATTGCCCTCCAACATCTGCTCGATGTCGGCTCTGCGGATGAATGCCATGCGGTTGCTGATGCGTGAGGCTTTCAGCTTGCCGATGGCTACAAGTTTGTAAATGTACTGTCGGGAACAGCCCATGAGGATGGCTGCTTTGGAAAAGGTGAGATACTCCTGATGCTGTATCTCCATCAAGGGTTGGGCGACTTTGAAGAGGTTGTTCTTCTGCATCACTCTGGCTCGTTTGGCTTCTGCCTGACAAGCCTCACTGCAATATCTTTGCATACCGCTTCGGGTTACAAAGGACTTGCCGCAAAAACTGCATTTTCTGGTTGCTTTCATACCGTTTTATCGTTTAATGGTTCATTTCTTCAATCCTATATCTCTGAAATGGTAAACGGATGTGAACGGAAGTCAACCATTGTCGCTTTTCTACACAGTGTGACTGTTTCCGCATATCGGGGCGGTTATTGTCGCTTGTCGTAAACGGTTGTAAACCCTTGTCAACTGTCTGCACGGTGTGACAAAAAACAAGCCCCGCAAATTCTCCACGTCAGAAATACGTCTCAAAAATATGTGGAAATTTGGGAAGCGACAAATGGCAACCGAAAAGTGTTAAATTTTAGAATATGCTGGTAATTAAAGATTTACACTCGGATATTTCTGATTAGTTTTGGTTGTTCTATGGTTATAAATACAGAAAGTGAAAGCATCCTCTCCAATTGTCGTAACACTATTTGGAATGGTTACAGAAGTTAGTGCTCTACAATCTTCAAAAGCAGTCTCTCCAATTGTCGTAACACTATTTGGAATGGTTACAGAAGTTAGTGCGCTACAAAATTTGAAAGCATCCTTTCCAATTGTCATAACACTATTTGGAATGGTTACAGAAGTTAGCGCTCTACATTCTTCGAAAGCACGGTCGCCAATTGTTGTAACACTATTTGGAATGGTTATAGAAGTTAGAGATCTACAACCCCAGAAAGTAAGCCATTCAATTGTCGTAACACTATTTGGAATGGTTACAGAAGTTAGCGCGCTACAACTGAAGAAAGCTCTTTCTCCAATTTTTGTAACACTATTTGGAATGGTTACAGAAGTTAGTGCGCTACAAATTGCGAAAGCATCCTCTCCAATTGTCGTAACACTATTTGGAATGGTTACAGAAGTTAGTGCTCTACAATCTTCAAAAGCAGTCTCTCCAATTGTCGTAACACTATTTGGAATGGTTACAGAAGTTAGAGATCTACAACCTGAGAAAGCACTGTTGCCAATTGTCGTAACACCATCACCTATTATAATTCGTTTAATATCATATCTGCTCCATGGTGCTCTGATGTCGAGTGAATAATCATTCATTTCCCCTTTTCCTGAAATGGTCAAAACACCATTATCAGTAAGGTGCCATGTTAGATTAGGTCCACAAGTACCAGACTCCTCGGCATTAGCTGATAAGCCCATGAGTAGGGCTATTAATAAGATGTAAATTTGTTTCATATTAGTACTTTTATATAAATAATATTTTTGATTTATGGAAGTTCAAATGCAAAGATAAACAAAATTTATTATAAAATATTTTTTTCTATAAAAAGTTTATGTAGTATTTTGCTTCTTTTTTCAAGATAGTTATTGTTGAGAGATGGTCGTGATATTATGAAAATCGACTTTGCTGTCACTTCTGTCACCTCTTAGGTGCTTATAATGCGTTGATTATAAGCATCTAAGACAAAGTGTTAAAAGTGACAGCAAACTAAAATCAAACTTTATTTAGTAATATGGTATTAATAAAGAAGAGCTTTTGGCTAAGTAAATGTTTTCTTCTTTTTTTTAAATTAAATAAAAATAACGAGCCTATGTAAAAGAACAAAACAAAAGACATATAATAAAGAAGCGTTAGCTTTATTCTTGTTTCTGAAAATCGCCAGTTAGATGAAACACCAAGAGTAAAAGTTGATGCTCACGCTTTAGAGTGGGCTTTTACTCGTATATGGTGTTACGGTGTTTGGCGATACCTCAGAAACGTAGACGAAGTTATTAGTCCACGTTTTTTATTGTCTATAATTCAAGTTTTTGGACTAAGATTAATGTTTTACAAAATTAAAATTTCAAAAATAATGAAAAAACTATCTTTTATTATTCTAATCGCCATAAGCGCATTGCTGTCTTCATGCAGTACCGTTAATTATATGAGTACGGAGAAACTAAAGGCAAACTACGAGGAGAAAATTCATCACACTACATTTTTGGGGAAGGCCTTGTTTAAGACTGACAAAAAGAAAATTGATATTTATCAGAATGTCCAGGTGTATCTTAATGAAAAGGAGGTAGAAGGCAAATTTGAGGTTGTAGCATACGGCTCATATACTCCGTTAATTATTCCTGTCATTCGTCCCGAACGCCCAAGATTGGAGAAATATTTGCTGTGGAAAGCTGCTCGTAAAGCAAGAGAGCTGGGAGCCAATGGTGCTATAATTGATAACAAGAATGACTTTAGAGTTATCAATGTAAAGAAGTAATAGATTTTATAACATAAACTCTTTTTTTTAACTGCTGAACTGTGCTGACAGATACGTCACATAGTTTGGCAGTTCTTCTTATGCTGGTTCTCTTCTTCAGTTCCTTAATTAGTCCTCCCTTAAAAACTATTTAGTTTTTATGGGTTTTAGCATAGCTTTTATTAGTCTAAACTTGCTTGCATTGGCTATGTATTCTTCTTTGTTCCCAGTGTTTAAGGTATTCTTTGTTGGAGTTTTTGTACTGTTTTTGTTGCTCAATAATACGTACTGTTGTGCTTCGTTTAAGTCTACTACTGTGGGGGTTAGGTCGGCAAAGGTGGCAAATGTGATATACACTCTATGGTTTTTATGGTTGTAAAACACATATTGGCTGCCGTCAGCTGCGGCATTGTAAATGGCGAATACTTCTATTTGCGTTTGCTTGTTCTTGCTATTTACTTCTTTTAAAGGTTCTATTTCACTGCCATCAGCACAATAAATGCTTATCAATGTATCTCTTACACTGCCTTTGTTTATTACTAAATGGCTCATGCAAGAGTCGTCGTTGTTGTTTGTAACTATCACGATTGTGTCCTTTGTTCCTATAGTTTGTCCAGCGTACGCACATGTGTTGGCTACGAATAAAAGAAGTGTGATGAGGCTTTTATATAGATGTTTCATGTCCTTTTATAGGTTTATGTTTTCTGTTTTGTTCCGTCTTATTTTGCATTTGCTCTTGTTTCTTCCTCTTCAAAGCATAGTTCGACGGTAGACCAATGGCACGAACACGTAAAAGTAGAGTCGTTGTTTCGTTGAATTTGAGGTATATTGATGGTGTCTATTTCGTTGTTATGCTTTCCCTTCATCTTGATATAGAGTTCAGAAAAGTGATAATCGGACACCTTTTGTTCGATGGTTGTAAAACCTAAATGGTGTAACGACTGCACTAAAGCGGCAATAGGTTCGCACATTTTACTCATTGAATAACTCCTTTCGCTTATATCTTATATTGGGTTTGTACTTTTCTTCTCGTTTAAATAGACCTATTCAAATGCCTCATCTTCCGTCTTCATACCATTGATAAAGTCGATTAACGACTTTGCAACAGGTTCCATCATATTCTCTTTATTGTCGTAATGTTCCAAGTTTGCAAAGAGAATGTATCCTGTTTTAGCGTCGAAGCAGTAGGGAAAGCCTCCACCATCAATGGCAAACGGAATATGTTTCTTTTGTATTAAACACTTTTCTACGATGAAAGTGTGCCACAATTTCTCCATAGTATATTGAGAAGGTGAAAGCGAATGTTTGATGGGTGCAATGTATTTCAGGGTATATTCGTTTTCCGAATCGTCTAAGTAAACGTTTCTATCGCCTTCTTCCACCAATCCTCCATTATGCTTTAGGTAAAAGTTTCTTATATCAGCAGGAAGGCAAAAGCCTATTTTGTGCTCTAAATCTAAGATGTCTGCCTCTGTAATTGGTAGCGCACTATTCGTAATCTGATAGTTTATCATCTTTGTTTTTTACTTACTTCAATTGCAAATATAGAGTTTATCTCTTATACAAACAAGCAAAGAACAATGTTAAGTACTTTTTTTTACTTGTTGCATAGACACTTTTTGTATGTTTAAAGTTGTGCTACGTGGCTGTAAAACATCAGTAGGAAATGCCAATTTCTATCCATGAATCAAGGTAACTCCAAAAGTCTATGTCCATCTTTGGTGCATCGTTGGTCCACCAAATTAGCGCTTTGGGGTTTTCTTTGTCCTCTATGTTGATGCACAAATAGCCGTTTCCGCCATTATGAAGCACGTAGTACGTTTGGTTTAAGTCGGTAGATTGCAATATCTCTTGGGGCAAACCCCATTCCGATTGGCTTAGGAAACGAACCTTTTCTATAGGAAGTAATCCTAAACCACCGCTTATATTCTCGAACCAACCATTATGTAAATGCTTGTAAAAGTGCTGCAACTTGTCGGGCAATATTGCGAGCTGTCTGTCTGTTGTGGGCATATTGCCTACATATAGCACGTATTCTTCGTCGACCAACAGCAGGTAAACCATTTTAATTTGTTGCTGATGAACCACCAAAAATACATCTTCGAGTAGCTCATCCAATAAATGTAGCGTCTTAGGAAGCAGGCTGCTGAAGTCCGACCAGCGTTCTATAACGAGGGCTTTCTTCTTATCCTTGTTTTCCTCCGTGAGCAGAAACGACCATGTTTCGGGTATTTTTATTTCGTCAGATGCCGATAAAATTCTTGCTTCTGAGAGGTTGTTTTCTTGAAATGCTATCTATGTTCATTATGAAATATTGCTTTTACGATGTTGAAACCTATTTAAAGATGTCTTGTCCTTCGAGTTCGATGCACCAATCTATCATCACTTCGTTGAACCAATCGCAGAAATCGGAGTTCACAACTTCTGGTTTATCTTCTTCAGAGTACTGATGATTTGCCACCCAAAACACGATTTGGTTGCCTTTATGAACATCAAAGCAGTAGTAATTGCCTCTACCGTCAGGTGCAAACGGAACAATATGACTGGGCATGTACACCTGTGTTGCTTCGTGTTCAGTCTTGTATGCCTTGATAAGGTCGAAAGGTTTATGGTTTATTCCGAGCACTTCGTCGCCACAAATTAGTATTCCATTCGAGAACTGAAGCAGTCTTATGTAATCTGCTGGTAGCTGAAAAGGAATGTTTTCCTGTGCAAGTTGGAGCGCATCATCACTGATAGGATCGAAACATTCAACGTATTCTTCTTTGAAATCTTGTATTCTTTGAATAATGGAATCAATGTTCAGACGCTCTTCTAAGTCGTATAATAGCGGGTTAGCGTCTGCTTCTATGTCGCTGTTTATCCACATTCCTTCGTCCTTTCTAAACACATGGAAGCGGAAATAAATATCTTGTGTATAGGTAATATACACTATAAGGCAATATGGACGAGGGTAAACGGCATTTAAACGCTGCTTAAACTGTTCTATAAAAGGCAGAATACAACTAAGCGAAAAGCCTTCGAAAGCCGACAAACATATCTCGTTATGCCACATCTCCAAGCCTGTCCTGTCGCCTTGTTTCTCTATTTGTTCGGATATGTTGTTAATGAATGAAGTGTTAATATCGTTGTTTGCATCGTATAAAATGCAACATTCTGCGACTTTTATTTTGCTTAAAATGCTCTCGCAAACCTTGCTTATCAATTCCTTATTTGCAGGAACCGACTTCTCTAAAAGCATTGCCATGCGTTGATTTATCCTTCTCATATCACAATAATTTCGTTCTTTATACTTATAATTTTTGCTGTTATTGCCGTTCACTGCTACGATGAAAGCAATTTGTTCTTGACCGAAAATGGTTGTCTTTCTTGTGCAATGTGTCTTAAAAACAAATTTAAAAAGCCTCCGACAGCAGCTTATCTATATCCAAATTCTCTGCTTTGTATATTGCATCAAAGTAGCCTTTTACCGCTATACTAATGCCTTCGCATGCGCAATCTTTGTCATCTGCAAAGTTCGGCGCGTAAATATCAATGCCTAAAATAGTAGAAGCGAAGCCAACATAGTCCTCTTCTAATAATATATTATCGTGGGAAGACAACTGTTGATAGATGTCTGATGCCTTCATTTCGAATAGGTTTACCTTCTAAAATGAGCTTTACATTAGGCAACGGAGCAAAGGTGAGGAAGAATAATCGCTGGTCGTGCTGATTATAATAGGCCAGAAAGTCGCCATAGTCATCTATAATGAAACTGTTGTTTCCGTCTTTTTCTTCTCTGGTTGTTTTGATTTTTAAGCTTGTTTTAGCTAAGATATCCTTCCGATATCCACCGAAAACAAATTCATTCACGCCAATAAGAGGTTGGATTATATATTCCATATCTTTGTAAATAGTAAAGTTTTGTTGATAGATATGCCTGCTTCCGTTCTCAAAGAATAAGCTATATATCGTCTCTATTAGGGTCGTTTAGCAGCCTATCCCACTCTTCAAAGGTGAGAGGAGGCAGACCTTCCTTTGCTCGCATAGCGTTTTTCAGCTCAACAGACTTAGGGGTTATGGTTACCTTACCGCTTGCAATAGCTCGCTTAATCTCCTCTTTTGTTGGCAAAGGGGTAGGGGTTAGCTTTTCAATAAAGTCGTTAAGGTTTTCCGAAACCAGTGTTGGGTATTTGTTATTTCCCCTCTAATCCCCAATCGTTTTCTTCGTGAAACCAATAGTAAACCTTACCTGTTATCTTGTTAATACATAGCCAATCGTCCCCATCAACACTTGCAATGGGTATCAATTCCTCTGGCATTCTACCCTCATAGTTGTTGTATGTTGCGATAATATCATCGTTTTTGTTTTCCGAAAATCCAAGAAAATAGTTAATGGTGAACTCTGTTTCCTTATCCTTATAATGGTTTTTATGAGGCTTGCAAACATTGTTTTGCGTCAGAAAGTCCTTGAAATGAGAAGGCAAAACAGTACCTATTGTATGTTCTAACTCGTTGATTTTCTCCGCCATAGCATTTGAAGCTAAAGGCTCTAATACATGTATTACATTCATTTCCTCTTTATAAGTCTTCTTGAAAGCTATTGTATGCGTATGCTATACAGGTTTTTATTTTATTTCGTTGATAGTTTTTTGTGTGCTATTGCTCCAAAGGTGGCAGTCCGTCTTTTATTCTTTTCTCGTTTATTAGCTTCAATAATCGGGGCGAATAGGTAACACTTACGACTTCCCTTTTGTCTTCTTTGTCTTCTTTTTTAGGCTCAATTCTACTGATAAAGTCGTTTAATGATTTTGCAACCAGCACCAAATCGTCGCCTATTGGAGCATCGTGCGACCAGTAATAGATATTGCCTAAGCTGCTTTCTTCTAAGGAATAAACAATCAAATCGCCACTGGCACCCTCGCATAAGGGAAAGAATTTCATGCTTATTTGCTCCTTACAATAATACATTTTGATGCTTTTCTCAACACTTCTCTGAGTATTTCCAAAGCCCAAAATGCCACTAACGTAAAGTAATTCGTCGCTATTCGCCTGCTTTTCCAATGGAGATACCACCATTTCATCGTTGAAATAGGAGAACCCATAGGTAGTAATGAACTGCAAAATAGTATGGTCTGGAAGTGTGCCCATGATACTTTTTACTTCTTCCAAGAACGAAGTTACATCATAACTCTGGTTTAATTCCCTCTCTTTAGAGAAAGAAATAAGTTGTTTAATACCTTGTATATCCATATCTAAAAAGCTCCGTTTAACTCTCTATTAGGGTCGTTTAGCAGTCTATCCCACTCTTCAAAGGTGAGAGGAGGTAGGCCTTCCTTTGCTCGCATAGCGTTTTTCAGCTCAACAGACTTAGGGGTAATGGTTACCTTACCGCTTGCAATTGCTCGCCTAATCTCCTCTTTTGTTGGCAAAGGGGTAGGGGTTAGCTTTTCAATAAAGTCGTTAAGGTTTTCCGAAACCAGCGTTGGGTATTTGTTATTTCCCTCTAATCCCCAATCGTTTTCTTCGTGAAACCAATAGTAAACCTTACCTGTTATCTTGTTAATACATAGCCAATCGCCCCCATCAACACTTGCAATGGGTATCAATTCTTCTGGCATTCTACCCTCATAGTCGTTGTATGTTGCGATAATATCATCGTTTTTGTTTTCCGAAAATCCAAGAAAATAGTTTATAGTAAACTCTGTTTCCTTATCCTTATAATGGTTTTTATGAGGCTTGCAGACATTATTTTGCATCAACAAATCCTTAAAATGAGAAGGCAAAACAGTACCTATTGTATGTTCTAACTCGTTTATTTTCTCCGCCATAGCATTTGAAGCTAAGGCTCTAATATATGTATTACATTCATATTCTATTCGTAATAACTAACAAAACCCCGCCAAAACTCAACTCCTTTGGCGTTTACAGACTCTTGTATCATGCTTATGAACTCGCTTTCCTTACCATTCCACACTGCGTATTGCCCTGTACCCATTGCCCGTACAAGCATTTCGAAGTTGTCGGCTATTAGTATTCGGTCTTCATAAGCGGTCTCGCTATCGATTGCATAGACCTTTCCTGTTGCACATTCCAACAAGATTGTAGATGGATCTCCATTAGCAATAATCATCAAATCGTACTGATGCAGAATGTCATAATCGGCATATTCCAAGTTCCTTTGTACTATCCAATTCAGCGTTTCCTCATCGTTTACTCCGAATTGGTAGCTCAAAAAGCCGAAATTTCCCCAGTTGTAACTAAGTATTAACTCTGTGAATATTTGGTTTAACGTACCAATATGCAGCTTAGTTTGTAGTTTTTCGATTTCCGAACGAGGGATAACGGCTTCCTTTAAAATAAGCCCTTCCGTAATTTCAGGGTCTACATCGCGAGTTTCTTCCATAATAGAAAGCATGATTTCCTGCATTGTTAATAGTTTCATCTGATATCTTTGATTTATTTTTTTCTATATTTTACCATTGTGTACTGCTCTTTATTGGTGCCATAAACTATGCTTTTTTTATTTGTTACAGCTCTCTTTATATCAGCAAACACGCCTACCCTTGCTTTCAGAATATATCTTATAATTCTGGTCTTTCTCCGGATTCCAATAGGTAAACATGTATTTAGAAACACCAAATATGGTACGATGCTCCCTTTGTTTAAGCTTAAATTGGGTTCTTAAATACCCAGATAGTTTTTCTAACTCGTATAATTTGAAGTATTGAGAGAACATAACTAAGGGCATACAAAGCCTTATTCGTTTATCGCTAAATACAAAAACGATAGACGAAGTTATCTTTCCTTGCCCTGCACACCTTATATATAATAAGTTGTCTATGGTGTTTGTGTATTTCAGTTTACCACCTCTATAGAAATTAAATGTATGGTTATCAACTATTTCAACCCTATTTTTACGAAGCAAACACACTATTATTAAGCCACAAATTACATAGGGTAAAGCACTTTCATAGCGAAAATAGCGATGAGAAGTGCCAAGAAACGAATTAATAATATGGTCTATTAGATAACTAAAAACAAGTAATCCTAATATATGGATTATACTTAAAGGCGATGCATAGAAGCTAAATTCCTTCCTCTTCTCCTGTATTTTGGTTGTTTCCTTTGGTACTGTCATTTCCTATTTTCTATATTTTTGCATAGTGTACTGCCCCATAATGCTTTACAGAAACTATCCAGTTAAACGATGCATCAAATACTTCTATGTCGTCAGCAGCAGGATACCAAATGTCATCGAAGTATTTACAGAAGTCATTAAATAGGAAAACATCAATGTTGTTGAAACGTTCAAAGTTGATGAAAACCTCGTTAGGAACAGGTATTCCTATACTATTGAACACCTTGTTCCAGTCTAAATCATTGTCTTCAGCATTTATATCGTCCAATAAAACAAACTCTTGTTCTTCCTTTTTAAAGAACTCTTCAAGCGTATTCACGTGCCAACTGCGAAACAAGGAACGGCACACTGCTTCGCATTCGCTACCTTCTATGCTTCTAACAATAGGCATATTGGTGTTGTGTTCGTGCTTAAAGTTTACCAGTTTGAAGGCTTCCATAGTGTACGAATGGTTCTATTGGCTTATTTTAGACTATTTATGAATGCTTCGAAAGTATCGGCAAGCAAGTACGTGTTACCATCATCGTCTGACGATTCGAACGTGTAGGCATGGTCGTAGTAGTACACACCCTTGTAGTCTCCATCAGGAATCAAGAGCAAGAAGCCGCCATCTTGGAAGTCGCCAATAAGCAATGCACCCTCTGGAATATCGTCTTTATACTCTGTATTCCAGTATTCGAGCGTCAAAGCTCGGTTTAATTGAGGGTCGCTACCAAACAAAACGTTGAGTAAAGTTTCCTCTTCGATAGCCTCAATCCTTACAATTGTGTTCTCCGTACAAATACCATTGTGTTCAATAAGAAACGCTTTGTAGTCGGCAGGAATACTTACAGAGAGTTCTTGTTCTATGGAATGAATGTCGGTTTTTGCTTTAGATAATACTTGAAAGTCCATATTACATTTATAAAAATATATTGTTTATTGGTTTTACGTTAGTTTTCTGCTCCGATATATGGCTCAATGTACGATAGAAATTCACCTTTGTCGGTATTGAAAACCTTATTTCCGTCTAACATATAGGCACGCATCAGTGCATCGACACCCTCCTCTTTGTTGCCTAATTTAATAAGGTTGCGCCCTTTAACATACCAAACGTATGGGTTCTCTATACCACTACCACGTGTTAAGGACATAGAATAGAACCTGTCGGCAACTATGTATTCGCCCATTTCGTAATACGAATCGCCAATACATACAGCTATTGTGTCGAACAAACCCCACTCTTCTTTAGGCTCAGGCAAACGGTTCATAGCCTCTTCGTAGTAGGCTATGGCTTCTTTATATTTACCTCTTTCCACTAACTCATCGCCTTCGTCTAACAGCTTATTGATAGTTTCGTTAAGTTCAGAAGATAGTTCTTCCGTATCATCTTCTGTATCTTTATAGTTCTTATAAAACTCCAAATACTCCGGCTTAGCATTTGTAAAGTATCTTAATCCTGTCTCTTTCACCAGAATATCCCAATGCTTAAAGGCTTGTTTTTTATCTTTTTTCTCATAGCAATACTGGCCCATTAAAAACCGAACTTCCTCGTCTGACAGGTGCAGATTGTTGTTATTGTCTATCAATCTATTTAGCCATTTCTTGGCTTCGTCAAAGTTTTGATGCCCTAAAGCCTTTCCAAAGAACGACTTTGCATAGTTATATGCTTGGTTCCAACCCTCTACTGGTGTTGGAAATTGTGCCCAACCTTGCTCTGCTAATGCAAAAGCGTCGTCGTATTTTCCGTCGTTATATTTTGTAATAGCTTCCTTGCCGTATTCAATTACCTTGTCAAATAGTTCTTGTTCTAATACTGCCATATATTCAATTTCGTTAGTTATGTTCTGTAATAAGTTGTTTATAATATGATTGTACGGTGGCTTTTAATTAGCAAAGGCAACATCTGCACAACCTATTTCAACTATTTCAAACTGTTGGTTGTTGCCTTTCAGTTTGATACCGCAACCGTGTTCCACATCGAATTCAGTTCTGTAGCTTAAACCAAATAGTGCGGGCTCGTCCTGTTCGAATCGTATAAAGATAGCCATCAACTCTATATCAGAGTCGGAAATATCCTTAATGCTATATTTATTATCAGCATATTGCTTAACAGCAATAGTGGTTTTGTTGTACCAAATACTGATTTCTTCAAGAAATTGCACTATCTTTTCCTTATATTCTTCGGTGAGCTCTTGCTCTGATGCCTCTAAATCGTCAGACAAAACGATGCGCACTTTCTTCTTTAAAGCATCGAGAAAGATACTTGTTTCCAAGTCTTCATCGAACTGTAAATCACATACTTTCATTGTCCTATCGGTGTTTTAGTTCTGTTATATTACATATAATGTGTAACGCTTTTGATAAATAAGTATGCCAAAGCGCCTGAACTTGTTAGACTTTGTCTATTATTTGCACAATAGCTAAAAGCTGTTTGTAACTGCTTCTCATTCTCTTTGCACTGTAAGAGAACATAGTTAGTGGCACAAATGTAATGAATATCTTGTAAACGGACAACTAAAAATAACAGATTAGTGTAGTTTAAGTATTGTGTAAACAAAATAAAAAAGAGCTATATGTTGCCAGATTATAACGAAGATATTTGTTTGTTGCACCTTTAAAATAACTAACTTAGTTGTAAATATAGCCACTATGAATTTGCCTAATATGCCACAATATTTGTTCGTAGCTATATGTATGCTGTTGCAACTTTATTGTTTGGCAATGCTGTTCTTAATGTAAATATATTTCAAAACTATTTAAATCTGTAACGTGCTCTATGTTAATGTGTTACAAAAGGGTGTATTTTGCATTGTAAGATAATTCTTAAAATACAACTTATTGAAAATAAAGAAGTTACCTTATTTGTACAACTAAACTGGTAACGATTTGGAAACGAGCGAGCTACTTGGCTTCGCTGTTTTCTGCCTAACAAAGAACGCTTGTTATTCTGTTTGCAAAGATAATACTTTGTTACCAAATAACAAGCGTTCTTGATGAGATATTCTTCTTTCTGCATTTTTTCTTAGGCGTGAGTTATAATCCTCTTCCACGTTTTTTCTTTCTGTTGGCTTGGTTTCTGAGCTTGCGCTGCCACGCTGTTTCAGCATAGTCGTCGCCTTGTGCGGTTGGTGTAATCAAATCACCTAACCCTTCCACTAGTTCATCTGCTACGCTAACGATGGTATCCACTGCACCAATGGAGTTCTGCACTTGTGGGGCATCATTGTCCCGTGAGATTGAGGAATGGCTTTGGGTACAAGTTGATAATCTGCATTAGGTTGTTTGTTATTTTCTGCTGACTCTTGTACTGTTTGATGTAGCTTCTTTAGTTCTTCATTATTAGTTGGTTCAAAGTTCTTTTGCAGTGAACGGTAGCCGAACTCCCTGCCGATTTCGGATGCCTTGAAGGATTGTCCACCAAATGAGATTTTTAAGCCATAGACCTTGCCCTGCTTGTTCTTCATGTGCTCTATGGTAATACCATTCTTGTTCAATTCATAAAGGAACATGGAGTGTCCCGTGACACCTGTTCCTTTGTACTTGTCAAGCTGAGCATAACAGATTTGTTGCACCTCTTTCTTTGTTTGCTCTCTCGTTGGGTTAGATTTTTCCTTTTGGTGTTTCCTTTCTGCCTTGACCTCTTTTGCGATGGTCAAGCCTTTCTCTCTGCTTATTTCCTCCGCCACTTTTGCAGCCTTGTTGCTCACAAAGGTGGTATCATAGACCTCTCCGTAAAGGCTGATACGGTTGGCAATGATGTGAATGTGTCTGTTGTCGGTGTCCTTGTGCGTTACAGCCACCCATTGGTGGTTGTCAAGTCCTATTCGCTTGGCAAACAAATGGGCTATCTGCATAAGTTCGGACACAGGCAGCTTTTTCTCGTCCTGCGGTGCGATACCGATTTCAATACGAGGGTGTGTCAAAACTCGTTTTCAGCTAAAGACAGCTATCATTTTGTAAAGAATTACCGTTACCAAAGAGTTAATAACTCAATGATAACGGTTACTTTAATATTTATGAGGGAGTGAAACTGTTAATATGAAAGGAAGCTTTTCTGAATTCTTAGTTTTGACACACCCCCAACGGCTGTTATAGTCGCTGACCACTTTCATTTCCTCGTAGATAGTCTTCGGCTCCCTGCTGCAAAGATTGTGGAAGGCAAGCCGACTGCCGAGTTTGCCTTCCCTGAATATATAGTCCAGAGCCGTGCTACCATGCGCTATTGCCTTACACTTACCTATCATCTCTCTTCATATTTAAGACCTTATATATCTCATCATCCACACGAAAATGAGGGTCGTAGAATCTCTTAAATGCCTCTTTGGCACATAGCGAAAGGTTCTTAGTTATATGTACCCACCTTTCATCCTTAACCTTGATGAGGTTGGAAACCTGCCCATAGAACCGTCCTGTATGCTGAAGTATACAAATGGCTTCCATTTCATTGTCGGTCATCTTGGGAACGGCTGCCACCTCTCCATTTAGGAGTATCTCACGGCAGTAATCGGAAAACTTACGTCCCGCACTTTCCGCCTTTGACTTGATACGCTGCTTTTCCTCTAAGGTGCATCTTACCTTGATGAACTCTGTCTTATTCATCTTCTGCTCTTCCTTATTCTGTTGCTGCCATCGGGCAGTCTTTCCTTTGCGTCTGTTCATATAAGTTTCTTTGAAAGTTAATCATTGCAGATGATTCGTTGTTGCTTAATTCCCGAACACTGACCGATGAGAACGGAGTGATTACGGTCTTATCTCCCCGACAGTCTGACGAGGGGAGCAAGAGCAGTTTGTGGGTACAAACTGACGTCTTGCAATGTCAGCTAATGAAACGTTTACGTACAAGGCGTTTTACAGTCGAAAAGTGAGTGCCGTGCATTCTATGACTAACTGCATTCGTGGTATTCTCATAGAGAACTAAGCTGAAGAAGAAAAGGTAGACCCTTTTAGCAAAAAAGGTAGACCTATTTGCTCGAAAAGGTAGACCTATTTTGAAGAAAGGGTAGACCTTTTTCCAGAAAACCGTCTACTTTCTTACGGCTTACAGTCTTCTCCATTTCTCTATGTCTTCACCATATTCCTCCAGATGCTGACGCACGATGTTCTCAGCAAAGCTTGAAAGGTTGCTACCCCTGTCGCCTAATCTACGCACAATAAAGTCGGCACGTTCCTGTGTTTCCCTGCTCAGATAGACCGCCTTACGGTTGTTTAACTTGGTCGGCACAAGATAGGCTTGCTTGTAGGATTCGAGTGTTTTCTTTCTCATCTTGGCACTGATGCGTTTCTGAATGGTTACGTTCTCAGCATTCCGTGCAGGCTCGGAGTGCATGGTATTCTCTGTGTCCTGCTTGTTTGTTGGTCTTTCTCTTTCAGGAACCGCAGTCGCTTCTTGTGAAGTAGATTCGTCCTCTGCTTCATCTTCCACGCCCAAGAACCATGAAAGGTCTTTGTCGCTCATCATAGTTTTCTTTTCCATTTCTATTTCATTTTAAGTTTGACTTGTTTTGATTTCTTGTTTTGTCCTGTAATTGATATGTGTGTCTGTTCCTGCGCTTTCCGTTTCTGCTGCTCACGGACACAGCTGACATGATATTCGTTGAGATCCTTGAAGTCTTTGTAATGTATGTTCATATCCTCAACATGGAAGCCTGCCTTTATGAAATCTTGAACAGTCCTCCGTCCTGCTTCGTCATTGTCATGGAAGGCACGGATATGGGTAAGGTGTCGGTCATTCAAATAACGGATAGTCCTTGCCACGTTGCTCACGGAGTTCATCAAAAGGCAGTGGTTGGTAATCTCTTCTTTCATCGAAAGGAAGGAGAGAAAGTCCATGAAGCCTTCAATGATGCATACTGGTTCCGCTCTGTCCGTGAATATCGGAGTAATGTCCTTCGGGGCTATCGTTCCCTTGAACGTCTTATCATCCCGAAGTTCATAGCCGCCAGAGAGATTGGCAAAGCCGATGGCTTGATAGCGCCTGCCTCTTATCTCATAGCTGATACATTTGAGGAATGGCGTAGCCTTTTCCAAGTTGATGCAACGCACCTTTGTAAGGTACTCCTGAAAATGTGGTGGCAGAGTGTCTGATATTTCTATCAGTCTCCTTGCTCTATTTACAGCCATCACAGGCTGGGGGTTGTTTGGTGCGAAGCCATTACAAGAACTATAGGTACCATTATCGGGAGCGTTCTGCCCCAAACGACGGATGGCTTCAGATAGCGTGCATCCCTCCATACGCATACAGAGGTCGATTATGCTTCCGCCCCGTCCCTCGCCATAATCTATCCAAAGGTTCTTCTCTGTGTCCACCTTGAAGCTCGGATGCGTTTCCGCTCTCAGCGGTGAGCGGTACATGATATAGGCAGGTGTCCTGCGCACGGGCTTGATACCTTTCCTTTCAAGATACTCCACTATGTGGTATCGCTTAATTGCTGACAAATCTTCTTCTTTCATTTTTCTGACATTTTATTTGATTAAAATATTATGGTTTACTTAAATACTATCAGGAGAACCAAATCGTATCAGCCAAAACTTCTACGATATTCCGTTTTCCAAAGTTTTTCCCTTCCAAACTTTTTCATATTTCTTCTTACTACATACTATTTTATTGTAAGTTATTGATAATCAATAAAGAATTGTAGTACATGACAATACTACATACCCTACTACTTCAGGCTACTACAACTGTCAAGCAAAGGACAGGGCTGTATCTTCCTTATCTTATACACATAAATAGGACTGCCACCGTCACGCCTCTTGCTCACTTTCTCAAAGCCAGCCCTTTTAAGGGCTTCTCCCATACGCTTGGAAGTCAGGGGCTGCCGTGTATAGATACCCAGATAGGTAAGGATTTCCGTAGTGGTCATATAGGAGCAACGGGGATTATCATCAGTTGGCTTCTCGAAGCAGCGCAATAGCAGTTCCGTTTCTGCGGTCTGCACTTGAAACTCCTCGCTCTCCTGGTATAGTTCTGCTATCTCATCATCGTCAAACCAATAGCGGAAACCTGCGCTGAGCAGGGCTTTGGCTTCAGCATAGACACTGTCCATAGATATACTCTTGGCCCCCTCAATGTCAATGGACAGCACTTCAAAGGGTAGAAACCGTCTGCTGCCTGTCGGGTCTGTCAGAAAGTCGTTGCCGTTCACTGATGCCACGAAACTTGCCAAGTAGGGATGTTCCTCGACATACTTGTCGTAGGGCATGCGGTACTTAACCATCGGGCAAGTGATGAGGTTCTTCAGTTCATTCTCGTCACGCTTGTTGAGTGCTTTGAGTTGGTCGTCGATGTTTACGATAAGATTCTGTCCGATATAGGTGAGCGTGTCCTTCTCCTGCGGATATATCTTGCCCGTATAGCTGTAACTATGCAGGATAGGAGGGCATAATAAATCCAAGAATGTTGTCTTGAACTTGCCCTGCTCGCCCGTCATCACGAGGCAGGTGTGGTTACGGCACTCACGGTCGTCCATAGCATTGGCAACTACTGCCACGAGCCATTTGGTGAGATATGGTAGCCATTTTTCGTGATTGCGCACCACAACGCAGATTGCCAGTTCGGGAATGGCTTTCAGTGAAAGAGAGGAGATATTACTATTACCTTTATCACAGCCTATATCCACCAATGGCAATGCCTTGAAATACTCCTGTATGGGATTGATACGTGGAGAAAAACTGCTCTCAATAATTGAATAGAGGTAGTCGGAAGATGTGATAATCCCCACATCGTTGTCAAGTTCTCTGCGGAGCGTGTTGATTTCATAGCGACCTACCTTTGTGAAATTGCTGCTATTCATTCTGCTGTTGTATCTGAATTCATAGCGAGAGGAGAGATAGGTTTTTATCTTACCATTTTTGGAGGAAATCTTCTTTTGCTTGGGCGTATTATTTTCGCCCATTGAATTGCCTTTATCTGCATTCTTCTTCATTATATGCATAGTTTGGTTTCCAAGAGTGAGGTTATGAAGAGAATGAGTAAGTTCCAAGCATTCAGGGAGTGCTTGCATAATGTTGCGTTCATTGGCAATAAAGTTCGCACGGATTTTTATAGAGACAGGAAAAGAAATGACTGATTTAAACACGAATTAAGTCAAAACTAGGTATAAAATAGCAAGGAAAGACAGAGATAGAAGTGTACCACTTGCGCATGTTTGCAGTATTCTGCACTGATATTGCAAACGATAGAATCAGTACGGATTCAAACTGGGCAAAGCTGAGGAACGAGATACTCAATCTTGCCGAGACCTGCCAAAAGGCATTTGGGGAACAGAGCAAGCACACCGATTGGCTGCACAATGGTGATGTATGCAAATTGCTCAACATCAGCAAGCGCACCTTGCAGCATTACCGGGATACAGGCGTGCTGCCATTCTCCCAAATCGGGCATAAGTGCTATTACAAGCGTGAGGATGTGGAACGATTATTGGAAACCAAATCAGTGAATCAAACACAGACAAATCCAAGAACAACAAATAAGACAAGAGAACTATGGAACAGGTAAGAGACTTGAATATGGAGGCTGACGATATGCAGGTGGTGCTGTCCGCTATCAGCGGAGTAAGCAAGAGAATTAAGGAAGTAGCACAGACACACAAGCCGCTCTTTGGCGGTGAGCACTTCCTCACAGGTAAAGAAGTATGCGAGCGGCTATATATCAGCCCCCGCACCCTACAGGACTATCGGGACAGAAGAATTATTCCCTACACGCAGTTTGCAGGGAAGATACTCTATAAGGCTTCGGATTTGCAAAAGTTACTGGGAGATAATTATAGGGTGTAGTTATCGAGATAACCTCAAATCTATGAAGCTAATATATAACAGAACTTTGCCACATAGCATTTCAATGAACCACCAAAATGCCCATGAATAACAATTCCCATCTTCAAAATATATACTCGGTAGCATTGGGGTTGTATAGTAAGCCGTATCGTGAAGCTCATCAACAAGAAAAAGCAACTTAAAATCTCAGTGATTATTGACGAGCTCCCGACCATCTATTTCCGTGGACTTGACAACCTCATTGCCACAGCCCGTAGCAATAAAGTAGCAGTTTGTTTGGGCTTTCAAGACTTCTCGCAGCTCACCTGCGACTATGGTGATAAGGAGAGCAAGGTGATACAGAACACGGTGGGCAATGTGTTCAGCGGTCAAGTCGTGGGCGAAACTGCAAAAACATTGAGTGAACGTTTTGGCAAGGTGCTGCAACAACGGCAGTCTATGACCATCAATCGCAATGATAAGTCCACATCTATTTCCACACAGATGGATAGTCTTATCCCTGCATCAAAGATCATTAACCTTACACAAAGTATGTTTGTAGGAGCCGTATCCGACAACTTTGACGATCGTATTGATCAAAAGATTTTCCATGCTGAAATCGTGGTGGATAGTGCCAAGGTCTCTGCCGAAATGAAGCAATACCAGTCCATTCCTGAAATCAATGTGTTTCAAACGAAGATGGCTCTGACAACCTCAAAGAGATTATTGAAGCCAACTAAAACGTGTCAAGCAGGATGTACTATCACTCGTAAATACGGAATTTGAACGTATCAAGAATGACCCTCAGCTGAAGCATCTAATAAAGGAAAATTAGGTTTGGGAAAAATGGATGCTATGTTAGGTACTTCTTCTACATCATCAAATACAAAATAGACATTTCTCCGTGCCCTTGTGATTGCTACATAGAGTTTTGCTTTAGTTGTTGTTGCTAAAGATTCTCTTTTTCCCCTCAACCAAGCTTTCATATCAGAAGTAGGGTATATAATGACAGTGTCAAATGTGAGCCCCTTGGACACACCAAAGTTAAGAACAGGTGCTTTTAAGTTGGCTATCTTCGAACTTGCATTATAACGTAACTGTATTGCTCCAGGGTCGTTCTTGAATATAAACTCTAAGTCTTTACGTCTAATAGCTAATATAGTCCCATTCATCTTTCTTTGAAAACATTCCTTACAGTCACAAGGCTTCGTTGGTTTATAAAGTCCCCAGTATAAAAATGATGAAAGGGTGCATATGTCCTTACTATTACGATGTGAACGACTGAGTGTTTGTTCATCTATCTCACAGTTATATTGACTTTTTCTTTTTTTAGTGCACTCTGCCAAGATAAATTCTTTGACCCTACCATCAGAGTATTTTTGGAAATGAGACTCTCTGTGTGTCGAATAAACATACTGTCTCGGGTCACCAACCAACGTAATATTTGAAGAGGATGCAAACAATAGCTTTAGTATATCTAAGTCATAGCCTGCTAAATCTTGTACTTCATCAATATAGATATAAGGGAAAATTGAAGTAAGACGATTGATTAGACGTCCTTTTATCTTCTTGTTTGTCTTAACAAAAAATTTTGCAACTCTATCTGAATATAGTCTGCAATCGTGACTAAAATAATGTTTTATAGGAGAGACAGCCTCTTTGCAAGGAGACCAAATTTCTTGGCCATTTATAATCCGACAGAATTTGCCTTCATGACCCGTTTTACACAGTATAAGTCCTTTTACGGTCAGATTAGAAAGTTCCGGATATAATGCTCCCTGATATGGTTTTACACCATACTTAATCAGGAAAGAAAACCAAGTCATGATAGTTATATTTGCCGGGACACATCCTTTTTCTGTGATGACTTTATCTTCAATCTCCCTTTTATTAGAATCTGTATAAGTAAGAAGCAAAGCCCTACCTTGTTGAACCAAAGCATCGTGGACTATATAAGTAGTTTTTCCAGACCCCGCAGCTGCTATAATATATCTGTTTTTATCCATGTAATAGCTTCTTGTATGTATTGTGGTATTGCAATAGAATCTTCTGCCTCAAAGATGGATAGAGCACTGTCTGTTTTGTTTTTTTGCATAAACTCCGCTAATGCAAGAGCATCACACTCTCCATTATAACCGACAATTTTACATAGTTTATCCAAATTCTCATTATTGGCAGCTACTATTTGAGGCTCTAAGGTTTTAGCGTTGTCGTCATCTGAAATAAAGAAACGTATCGTCTCCGTTTGGTCATTGTCGTACCATTCATGCTTCTTTTGCGATTTTCCGTCATTATCAGTTATTATTGCAATTTGTTTGTTCATCCCTTTTACGAGAGTAAGATATCGTTTAAAGGAAAGTCCTGACACAGAAATAATATCAATACCGTCTTGTATTGGTAATTTTCTGTATCTATCTTTATATGCTTTTTGGATTATTAAATCATCACATGGACCTTCCACTAAAATAGCCTTGTTGGAAAGGACTACACGTAGAGTATCGTACCCTGATAATTTTGTAAAAAAGGTTCTTGTACTTTCCTCTATGGCATTAAAATATATTGGTGTGTTACCTCCCAATAGTATAAGGTTGCCCAAATCCAGTTTGTTACATACAACACTACTATGGGTAGTAACTATAATTTGACGGTTTTTATTCCTTTTTCCTATTTGATCTAAAAATATATTGAGTTTTGTATGACTAAGATGATTTTCCGGTTCCTCTATAAGCAATGCACAAGGTTTTTCAGACCGTGGCTGTAAGGCCATGTAAGTCTTTGTCATACATTGTTCGCCCTTCCCAATATAATGAAACGGAATGTCTTTAATTTTTGCCACTAAAAGGCTCTCCCAGTTTGTACTTACAGAGGGATCCAGAGATAAAGAAAAGTCTTGTGCAAAATATTTATACTTGTCTACAACTTCCTTAACAGATAGATTATCGGAAAAATCTTCTTTCATTTGCCTAAAAGCACTTGCGAGGATAACTCTATCATCGGAAGCTAATAAATCACTTATCATTCTATTGAGATAGGAATCTACAATTCCTCTGTTATTTGCAACAGATGAAGTATCTACGAGCAATGAATGCATTGGCATGATACGGTTTGTTACCTTATTTCTTGCAAATGTTTGTCTCGTACACTTATAATACTCGATTGGTAGAGATTTTATTTGCGTTGGATTTTTACATAATTCTTCATATTCTTCTTTGTATTCTTCATCAAATTCTATATCGATTCGTACTCCTTGCCCAGACTGTACCGAGGAAAAATCCCCTTCAAATTCTGACAATATTCCAACTTCATCATCTTTGCCCTCAAAAAAGATTTCAATGGAAATTTTAGGTAGACCTATCTGTATGTTTCCTTCTTCACATGACTTTAGGTACTCTGTCACATAATCCTGATTAAAGAGATAAGATGAAAGAGAATTTCGTATTGGTTGGCCACGATGCATACCGCTCACACACAAATTGATTGCATCTAATATGGTTGATTTTCCTACACTATTATTTCCTACCAATATATTTTGATGTTCATTGAATTTGATTTCAAAATCTTTGAAGCATCGGAATCCCACTATATGTAACTTAGAGATAAACATAACTATTTTTTGAGGAGATAATTTTGCTGCTATTTTGTTAATCCTTGGATTTTTGTAATAATGGATGCTAATTCATTAATTCTATTAAGAACAGATGTATCTATTGCTTCTGAATCTTCCACTTCTTTTGGGCGCACTCTGAGAGGATCTTGATGGATCTCTTCAAGTACTTTGGTTAGATAATCCTTATATTTCTCGGGGTCTTTATCTCGCAGTTCCTCTGAAAAAGCAACCATAGATTTTGCCAATGTCAGTTTATAACCATAATCTTCCAATAGTGTCTTCTGCTTGCTAAATTGTCTAGCGCAGAAAACTGCGGCAGTTACAAGCAATGGGATCATACTCAACTTTCCTGCTATTTGAATCCACATGTGATTTATATTACCATCCGATGGTACGGCTCCGCTTATAAGCCAAATACCGATACAGGCAGCGGCTATAATAAGTAGGCCAGCAACTACCATCCATATCCATAATCTCCAACCATCTAACCGTTTATAGTGACTATCAAAAGAGGCACTCAATCCTTCCGCAGTAGAGTAACTGAGGGCTTGCTTCGCCTTATCAATTAAATCCTTTGCTTCATCAAGAATAGATTGGTGTTCTGTAGAGTATTGTGTCAACTTCTGTTCATATTCATCTGTTACTTTTGCCTGTTTAACAAGTTCCTCTTCTCGCTCATCTATCTTATTTGTGAACTCTTTTATTGTAGATTGGTTGGACTTTATTGCCGATAGAGAAGAGGAAGAAGATTGCAGATTACTTTCTACATCTGAAGCCATATCTTCTATTTTATCCTTCAATTTAACCATATCGTCTATCAACGTATTATACTCGTCTGTCTTAGCCGATACTTCCTCCAACTTAGACTGTATTTCTTCATTGGAAGTAGTACCATTCTGCGCATTTATTTCTAAGCCCTCCACTATTTGTTTCGACTTCTGTAGTTGGTCTTCCAACCCTACAGCCTTGCGAGTAAGCTCATCAAGAGCATTATCGAACGCAATTAAACGCTTCTTGTCTGTTCGCAGATTATATCCTCGCAAAAGGCTTTTTATATAGTCTATTTGTGCAGCGATCTGTGAATAATTATCATTTTGAATATAACTATATAGGTTCGAAAGATGGCTATTCAATTTTTGGCGTTCGTCATATATTGAATATTTTATATAGTAGCATTCGTTTGACGTTAAAAACTTTATGTCAGTGTATATGTTTTTAATACCCGCATAAAGAGTGTTCAGCGAGTATTCGCTTTCGCTACCATACAATACCTTATCAAGCAATGCCTTATCAAGCTCACTATTACTCTCCTTCATTGTTTTACGGAAAATGATAAGCTGAGCATCAATTTTGGATATGTAATCTTTTATGCTATCTATCGTTCCTACTGCCATAATAATACAAATTATTTCATTACCTTATCATATAATGTTTTATAATCCTTAGCCACACCATAGACCACATTTCCACTGTTGCTAATAGCCTCAAAGTGGCGGGCGGCACATTCAAGTTTAGCATCTTCAGCACCACGGAGTTGCGAGCGTTGCCACTCGTTACCTTTCGTCTCAGCAATGAAGTAGATATGCTTTACCGTACCCTCGTTGAACACAATCGCCCAGTCTGGGTTATAATGTCCTATTGGCGTATTGATATAGAAACCACGCGGCAGCTTGGTATATACAGCCACGTCCGTCTCCTCTTCTAATGATTCTGCAAAGTGCTTCTCTACGCCCTCACTATCAACCACCACAAGGTCATACAACGATTTAGTACTTTCTATGGCATTGACACCAATCTTTCCGCGCACGGTGTTCTCGGTAAAGATATCCACAGCGTATGTATTATTGGTACGCTCATAACAGATTTTCTGTACCACTGCCATCGCCTTCTCGTCGTTGATGATGTTACCAACCTTACGGATGAACTCCTCTGGATTCTGCTTAAACTGAAGGAAGGTGGCGTGCTTAATACCTTTCAGGATCGCCACGATAGTCTTACGTGTCAGTCCGGTGTCAGCCACCAGCCTACCCACTAAATCGTAAGCCACACCTGAGCCTACCGTCTCACGCACGTGGAAGGTGTCAACCCTCTCTCGTGCCATCGCCATACCAGCCTCCAGTGTTTCCTTATCGCGTATCTCATCCATTCCTCCCGATTCCACGACAAGACGAATCTCTGTCACACTCAGGTTTTTATCTATTGCCGTTGCCGCCTTTTGGATAAGCTCCGCACGCTCAAAATCAACCTTATAGTAGGTCTTCACATTGATACGTTTCCACAACTCCTGGAATTGTTTCTTCTTGAAGATTTCTTCTTGGAAGTTGGCCTCCTTCGGTTTGCGTCCATCATCTATCCTGATGGTTTGAGGATTGAAGACGCTGTCTAAGGTCTGAATGATTCCAGCTTTAACAGCCTCGAATTGTTCACCAAAGTTGACAGTGTCAGTCGCTTTTGCTTCAAATAGGTATCGGTCAGCTTACCGTCATCATCAACATAATCGCGCTTGATGAGTTGATGATAGATTTTCCTACCGTCATCAACCGTCATCTTTATCTTTACTCCCTCGGCTGTCTCATAGACATTATCCACAAAGAGGTTGGCAGTGATCACCACTGGGCGGTCGCTGACCACTTCAGCTATTTCGTGTTGCAGCTGCTTAGAGAAGTTCTCATAACTCTCACTGGCAATCACAGTTAATATGTTGGTGTCAAACACCGACTCACCGAGGATATCAGCGTCTTGGCGTTCGCCATACTTATTCACACAGAGACGCATACCACGTCCCACCTCCTGACGTTTACCAATCTCATTTGCGGTATTCTTCAACGTACAGATCTGAAAGACATTCGGGTTGTCCCATCCTTCACGCAGCGCCGAGTGAGAGAAGATGAAACGTGTAGGCTCGTCAAAGCTCAACAGTCGTTCCTTATCCTTCATTATCAGGTCGTAGGCACTCTCATCGCTGCTACCACTCTCGCCACGTTTCACTTTTGAGTCAACAAACTTGCCCTTCTTGTCCTGAGAGAAATAACCATTGTGTACCTGTTCTGCCGTGAAGCGTGACAGATAGCGTGCATAAGCCTCATCGCCAAAGGTAGGCATTTGCTCTTGCACCATGCGATGATATTCTTCCTCGAACATTTCGGCAAACTTACCTTTGCCATCATTGTGCTGGTCGTATGTACGATAGTTCTCGACATGATCGATGAAGAACAAGCTCAACACCTTAATCCCTTTGGAGAACAGCTGGCGTTCACGCTCAAGATGTGTCTTGATGGTCTCGCGTATCTGTATCCTGCGCATAGTGTCTTCCGTAATCTCACCTTGCGAATCTCCCTCATAGAGTGTCACGCCGTTGAGGAGTTTCAGGCTGCCTGCCCGTCCGTCGATACGCTCCACCACGTAATTGTCACGATACTCTGCCATCTGTCCGCTATGCGCATATAGGTCGAATCCCTCACCGACGAGTCGGGTTATCTGGCGCACATTGCCCGTATTGCCTACGCTTTCAAAGGTGATACGTGCTTGTGGGTTCTTGCCCTTGCTCACCACAACCTCGTCAAGATAGAGGAAGCTATTGGTAGCCGTACTTCCCACCTGGCGTATGCCCTTCACCTCAATCTTCTTCACCAACTTCTTGTTATAGGCATCGATGGCATCCAAGCGATACACCATGTTCAACACCTCGCGGTGTGTAGCTGAATAGTGCAGTAAGGCAAGCGGATTGAAAAGTTTGATACCTCTTCGCGTTGCATTGTTGACATTCGCGCCAAGCACGCTCTGTGGCTCATCGACAATCATGACAGGATGGGTCTGTGCCAAGATGTCTATCGGACGCCGACTACCAAACTCATCACGCTTTGAGAAGATGATGCGGGCATCCTTGTTCGAACCCGCCTTGTCCTCATTGAGTGAGGCGTTGAAAGCCTGCGTGTTGATAATCATAGCGTGCAGGTTGTTGTCACTGGCAAAGCTGTCTATCTTCGTCAGTTGCTTTGAGTTGTAAACGAAGTACTGCATGCGTTTGCCATATTCATTGGCAAAATGGTCCTGCATCGTCTCAAAGCTCTTATATACGCCCTCACGAATCGCCACACTCGGCACGACAATGATAAACTTGCTCCAGCCGTAGTGTTTGTTCAGTTCGAACATTGTCTTGATATAGGTATAGGTCTTACCCGTACCCGTCTCCATCTCGATGGTGAGGTTTACGCCCTCGCCCTGCAGGTGGTCAATAGGCTTCAGTCCTTGCTCCATCTGAATAGCACGCACGTTAGTCTTGATATCGCTGCGGGAGAGTTTAAGCGGCGCATTGCCAAAGCCCGCATCGAATAATTGCTTTTGCGTGCCCCAATCCATAATGAAGTTGGCACTGTCGTAAAAAGGCTGTCCCCCAAAGGCACGTACCACGTTGCGGGCAGCCTCTGCCTGAACCCTTGATGTTTATATCTAATCTTCATGCTCACTTTCCTTTTTGTTGATGTTCCCCAAGCGTTTGATTGCATTGAGATAATCATGCTCGGCATCGCTGATGGTGCGTTGCTTGTATTTACGATATTCGGTTGTGGCGTGCTCCATGGCGTCATCGTGCGACACGCTTCCACCATCTTGTAGCAGTTGCTCGCCCGTCATGGTAAGTATTCGGTCCAGATAGTTTGCCCAATCGTTCATGGTCATTGCCTGTTCACGCTCAGCCTGACGCTCAGCGAAGTCCAAGTATCCGGAAACCAACTGCCCCATCGCACGGAGTTCTTTCTCGTTGAGATAGTTCTTAGCCGTGCGTGCTTCCAATAGCGTTGGCTGATTACCCTTGAACGTCAGCAATCCCATAAAATCTTTTTCAGCATCTGCACGTGCTACAATGAGTTCAGCAGCCGTATGTCCATGGATGGCATAATGTATCTTGTTCTGCACCTTTTGAAAGAACTTCTGCGATACAGATGCACGTGGGTCATAGTCGATACTGGTGGCATAGATTTCCAACACCTGCCGATACAACACCTTCTCTGTGGAACGAATGTCACGAATACGCTCCAGCAATTCTTTCCAATAGCCACCACCGCCCAACTGCTTCAGACGGTCGTCATCGAGCGTAAAGCCTTTCGTGATGTATTCCTTCAATCGGATAGTAGCCCACTGACGGAAACGTGTTGCAATGATGCTGCGCACACGATAGCCAAGGGCTATAATCATATCGAGGTTGTAATAGGTGGTCAGGTATGACTTACCGTCTGCGGCAGTTGTTCGGAATTTCCGAACAACTGAATTCTCCTGCAACTCCCCTTCATCGAAGATATGTTTGATATGCTCACTTACATTCGACTTACTGGTCTGATAGAGTGCGCACATCTGTGCCTGTGTAAGCCACAAAGTTTCGTCTTCGAGCTTTACGTCTATCTTCGTCAGTCCGCTGTCGTCAGTATAGATGATGATTTTGTTTTTCTCGTCCATTGTCTAAACCCTATCGTCTAAACGACCCTGATATTCTGTATTGCCTCCTTCTCGTCCCAGTCAAGTTGTTGCTTGAAGCGTTCAAAGATATTGATTTTCGTCTTGTCCTCATCGAAGCAGCTGTCACGGAAGAGCACACGCAGCGGTTGCTTGGCAGCCATAGCCTGCACCACGTTCTCGCTGACGTTCTCTGCAAAGCAAGCCACGAGTCCATTGCCATCCACAGCGTAAATCTTACAGCCGTCAACTTCTTCCGTCGTCATAGGCAGCGAGAGCTGTACGCCCCACGCAAGCATAGCCCCAAAGAGGAGGTCGAGGTCGGTGCGGTCGGCTTTGATATTGTCAACAAAGAGGTCGAGCATCTGCTGGTTGTATTCGTTAGGCTGCATCGTAACGTTCTTATAGTTGCCGCTGTCGATGCGGAAGACACGGAAACCCGTATCCAAGTCTTGAGTAGTCAGCGGAGATTCTTCCTTTATCTTCTTGCCAGCACGACGGATGCGCTCCTTACCAATCTCACAAATCGTTTCGTAACCCGCCTTGCGTGCCTCGCTGTCTTCGGGCGTTTCCTCTGGTAGCTGCACACAAATGTACTTGCGCTTACCGCCATCTTCAGCGTTCAACTGCATTACAGTGTGGGCGGTTGTGGCTGAACCAGAGAAGAAGTCGAGGATGAGGGAGTCGGGGGAGGTTGAAACGCGAAGAATATAATCTATAAGACTTACAGGCTTAGGAAAAGAAAATACTCTATTCTTAAACAAAATTTTAAGTTCATTTGTACCATTAGTATTTAAGTATTGGTCAAGAATAGCCTCAGGATATTTTTCTATATTATCAGATGCACGCTCTTTCAGGTACACTCTTTCCTCATCAAAATAGACTCCGCCTTCAGCAAAGCGTTCTTGAAATGTTCCATCTCCCCAACGCCATCTCCCCAACGCCATATCCCCTGAACCACGAGGGCGAGGTCGGTAGCATTTATATCCCTGTGCTAAGAGATTAGAATTGGGAAGTTCGTATACAGGTGTGTTTCCTAAGTCATAATCAAAAAGCAATTTAACTTCGTTTGTATCTTTCTTATAATAAATAGAATAGCCCATTTTAGGTCTTTGAGGCAGAGTATCTCCTCCTCCCTGCATCTCCAAAGCTCTAATACTAAACTTTCCTTGCTCATCTGTAAAAGTAAAACTCTTTTTATTCTTAACAAGAATTGGTTTAAAAGAAAAGTCTCCTTTTTGAAACAAGTAGGTAATCTGCGGTGCTTATAATCTTGTCATATCCACTATCATTCTTAGACCCACTACTTTGTTTTCGAGTAATTGTCCCTACAAAGTTCCTCTCCCCAAACACCTCATCACAAATCTTTCTTAGGTTATGCACCTCGTTATCATCAATCGAAATAAATATCACGCCATCCTCTTTCAGCAGGGAGTGTGCCACGAGCAGGCGGCTATACATCATTGAGCACCAATCAGAGTGGAAACGGCCGTTGGAGTCGAGGTTGCGCCGGTAGCGATAGCCTTCTTCATCTATGTTGCCAGCAGCGAGGTCTTCTTCTTCGGCAGAGTGTGCGAAGTCGTCATGATAGACAAAGTCGTTGCCCGTATTGTAAGGTGGGTCAATATAAATCATCTTCACCTTTCCCATATAGCCACGCTGCAGGAGTTTCAGCACACGCAGGTTGTCGCCCTCGATATAGAGGTTCTCGGTGGTATCCCAATCTACAGAGTCTGCAGGGACAGGGCGTAGGGTGTCGGTGATGGGTACGGCAGCCTCACGGCGAGCAGCCTGTTTGCCCGGCCATGTAAACTGATACATCTCCTCGTCCTCATCCACAGCATCGCCGCCAAGGAGCTGGCGCAGTGTCTCAAAATTGACCACGCGCTTTATCTCTCCCGTCTCTTCGTCCTTCTCTTCGGTGAAGCACGAAGGTGCTATCTGGTAGAGAGCCTCTAAATTAATTTTCGTGCCATCTACCGATGTTGTTTCCAGTCTGATTGGTTTCATTCTATATTGTTTTTTGTTTCCTCTAATATTTATTTTCTTTTGTTGCTATGCACTCCTTGACTTTTACTCCTTGACTTTTCGTTCGTAAATTCCTACCCTGTCCTACACGGCAATGGTGTTAGGCCTTCGCACATGTGGTGCTAAGCCTCCGCACCATCTGTGCTAAGTATCTGCACCACACATGGGGAATATCAACACCCTGTCCATACGATACGTTATAGCGTCATTTTTGCCTTCAACGCTTTTAGTTCTCTGTTCATTTCCAGCTGTCGGCTGAACTGCTTTTCGTTTTTTATTTTCTTTTGTAGGGCGGCATATTGCCTTTTCAGCAGTTCTTGCTGTTGCCGTTGCTCGGCAGCTTTCGCATATTCAGCTTCCGTCCGGGTATTTAAGTGGGACAGTTTGCCTAAGAAGTCGCCATAGAGCATATCCATGTCGTGCCCTGTAATCGTAAGCGGCGTGGCAGACAGATCAACATTCGTCCATGCTTCCATCTTCCCATTCTGTACGATGTGCCCCTGTGCGTTAATTGTTTTGGGGAACATCATCAGGTCAGTTCTTCCGTCACGGTCCATGATATAGAGCGTGTGTCGGGGTAAGAGCATATCGAGTTCGCTGAGAAGTCTTTCATCAATGTGCGTTGTGCTCATCTTATAGTAGAACACATCTATCTCGTGTACCTGTTGCCCATCGGCAATATTGAGCGTTGAGGGATGCAGCTTATAGAGCCAGAGAATGCTCTCAAAAGCCTCCGTCAGGAATGTGCGCAAGGCAGTCGTTCGTTGCGCCTTAGCCCGTTTATAGAAGGCGTTCTTTGGCACATTCTTCGCAACGATTGTCGACGTTGGAAAGTTGAGCGGATTATTTGTATTCATTGTAGCTTGCTTATTTTATCACAAGGAATGTAATCAGTTCGAAGTCGTCAAGCCCCTTCACCTTATGCGCTAAGGCAGTGGTATTCCCTTCAGAGAACAGGCTGTCAATATCCGACTCGTCCTTCACGGTGATGATACTCTCCACTGCCTTTTGTAGGAGATGGCTGTAGGCGTCCATTCGGTATCCGTCTTTTGTCTCCTTATTGAATTGTTGGCAAAGTTTGAGGTCGGGCGCATCCTTTCCCTTGCATGCCAGGCGCATCGTATCGAGCAACCGCTTTGGTGAGAGGTGGTTGCAGCGCACTTCCCCTTTATCAGACAGATAGACCATATAGAACGGATGCAACAGATTGGTATGGTCAATATTGACCCCATTGTTACGATTCTTCAGAATAAATATTACCCCCGCTGGCACGAGTTCTGTAGCCTTAACTACCGCACTCATGCCAAAAGGTGTCAGGTCCATATCAGAATGCTCCTTCGTATAGGCTATCAAGTCGAGGCGGAACTCGTTGAGTCCTAAGTCCATAATAGAGATACCACTGCCCATCTCTTCCAAGTCAACAACCTCCTCTTGCAAGCGTTTCAGCTGATTACGTCGGTATTCGAGGTCACCTTTCTCCTCATTTGAGAGTAGGTTGTCATCGCCTGTGGAAGTCATAACCGACACTTTCATACGGTTTTCCACACGTGCTTTAAGATTGATATAATCATCGAGCGTCATATCTGGCCAGTAGTTCACCAACTGGATGTGTGCGTTCTTTGAGCCGATACGGTCGATACGTCCAAAACGCTGAATAATTCGCACTGGGTTCCAATGAATATCATAGTTGATGAGATAGTCACAGTCCTGCAGGTTTTGTCCTTCAGAGATACAGTCGGTAGCAATCAGCACGTCAATGCCCTCATGGATATCAGGATAGAGGGTTTCTTTGTCTTTCGAGCGTGGAGAGAAGAGGGTGAGCGCCTGATTGAATGACAATCCTTTGCTGCCCTTTAGTTTCAACGTACTGCGCGCATCTACCGAACCCGTAATCAGCACGGTGTTCAATCCGTGTTTTGTCTTGATATCCTCTGCAAGCGTATTATAGATGTATTCCGCCGTATCAGAGAAAGCCGTAAAGATAATCACCTTCTTATTGCCTTCGTTGATAGGGTTAGCCCATTTATTGCGCAGGTCTGCCATCAACTGGAGCAACTTAGCGTCGTGTTCTGGTGTGATGTCCTTCAGCATTAAGGTGAGCAGGCTGAGCGTCTCTAAGTCGGCATCAAGATAGCGTTGCCACGTCAGATAGTCCATATCGTCCAGGCTGATTGTGGTCTTACCGCCACCAATAAAAAGCTCGCTACCAGCGTCATCGAGGTCGAAACTGTCAGAAGATGGGTAGTCATCAACAACGACAGCCTCCCCTCTTTTTACTGCATCAATCTTGTCAAGTGCATCGCCAATAACCTCCTGAATGCGTACCAAGGTAAGGCGGAAGGAGTGTACGGAACTTTCCAGGCGTTTCAGAAGGTTGAAGGTCATCAGTCGTCGTAAGCCCCGCTCACGCCCCGACATAGTAAGTCCGCTTGCCATACCCTCATCATTGAGCAGTTGATACTTCTCTAACTTACTCTTCAAGATAAAGTCAGACGGCGTATATATTGCGAGGTTCAGGTGGTTGATTTGCTCAAAGATCTCATTATAGGATATGGCAGCCTCGAGATCAGTAAGGTGAGGCCGTTGCGATTTCACGGGCAACCGTTTTTGGGAATGAGCCAATATCGGTGGTATCGTAATACTGCTGGATATGCTGACGCGAGCGGGCTATGGTCACACTGTCGAGCACTTCAAAAAGTCGAAGCTCAGCTCAGACAGCAGACGTTCGGTGGTGCGCTCCTCCTCTGGCAGCTTTGCCCATCGATTATAAACCGACTGTGCTTGCCGGAAGATATCATCAACGGAGGTACTGGTGTTAAGTAGTTTGTCAAAACGCCCCGTCTCGCCCTCGTAAGCCAACTGCAACTGATTTTTGAGATCGTTGAAACGGTTGTTTACAGGAGTGGCTGAGAGCATCAGCACCTTGGTCTTCACACCTTTCCGGATTACCTCATTCAATAGTCGGAGATAACGATTTTCGCGTGGGTTCTCGTCGTGGTCGTCAGTTGTCACCTTACCCCCATTACGGAAGTTATGACTTTCGTCTATCACCACAAGGTCGTAATTGCTCCAATTGATCTTTTCTAAATCTATCCCGTTGCTGTCACCATTCCTGCGTCCTAAGTCGGTATGGAAAAGTACATCATAACGTAGACGATCGCCAGCCAACGGGTTGTTCACATAATTACTTCTGTATGTAGCCCAGTTGTCGTACAGCTTCTTAGGACAGAGTACCAGCACTGACTTATTGCGATTCTCATAATACTTTATCACGCTCAATGCCGTGAAGGTCTTGCCCAATCCGACACTATCCGCCAAGATACATCCATTATATCTCTCCAACTTATTGATGATGGCGAGCGCAGCATCTTTTTGGAAGTTGTAGAGTTTCTTCCAGATTAACGTGTCCTTAAAGCCCGTTGCCTCGTTGGGCAGTACGTCCTCTGACAAATCTTCCAAAAACTCACGGAAAATATTATAGAGCGTAATCAAGTAGATAAATTCAGGTGCATTTTCTTTATAGACGTTGGAGATACTTTCCACAACTTCATTAGTTACATCTTGCAACCGCTTACCATCATTCCAAAGTTGGTCAAACAATTGCATATAATTTTGAGAAAGGAGCTTCAAATTTATTAATCATCGTATAGGCATTGTCGCCTCGCTCACTACCCAAATCCACCGTAGTAAATCCTCCAATAGGTGCATAAGCCGTATTGTCAACAATTCCAAATCCGCCCATGTTCTCTCCTGTTCGATTAGACTTGAAATGCACCTTCTTGCGTATCCATTCAGCACACTCTCTGGCTATGGCACGTTGAGTGAGTTCATTACGAAGTTTCACTTCAAACTCACTACCCGTCAAACTGCGTTCACGATTTAGGCGCGGAATATAGAACTCACGTTTCTGCTTGTCAGCCTTTTCGGTTACAAAGGTAGGGGATGTGAAGACAAAACGCAACTCGTCTATGCCCTCCAAGACCTTTTTTAGCTCTTGGTAGGCATAGATAGAGAAACACGACGCGGCAATAGACAACTTACTGCCCTGTTTGATGGTCAGGGCAAGGTCATTGCGCCAAGTTTTATGAACATTATCTATTATCTCCATGTTGAAGACTTTGAAGGTGTGATTAAATCACGGACATCAACATCGAGCTCTGCTGCAATTCTATTCAATGTTGCAAGGTCAGGTTGAGAAACATTGGTACACCATTTTGAAACGGTTGCAGGGTCCTTTCCTAATTGCTCTGCTAACCATTTATTGGTTCTTTTCTTCTCTGCTAACACTACTTTTATACGATTGAAGTCTTCCATCTTATCATTTTCATTGCGTTTGATGCAAATTTAATAATTATAATTGGATTATCATTAGCATACAATAACTTTTTAATGGATAAATGATTCTTTATATTGAATAATGGCGAAAACAATATGTTGGTATTGAAAAAACACACCGAAGTAAAAAACGAGAAAGAGACTAAAAACTCTTTGAAGTCTTTAGGTATTGACTAAAAAGGCAAGATTCATAAAGAGTTAGAGATAATAAAAAGGCGTATGTAGTTATTGCGTAGTACAATTATCTTACACACATTACTACATGTTACTTATTTTTCTTTCACCGTTTTACCCTTTATTGTAGTTATGTAGTAGGATAATATCGGTGAAAGAAAAAGGATAGGAATTAATCAATGGTGGATACCTCCAAACAGGAATATCGGAGTTATGGTGGCTGCTTGCTGCTGTACTTTCTGGCAGGCATACCTTCTAAACAAGTAGGCTTCCGTGCTGTCCAACAGAAAGGACAGGGCTATGATTGCCGAGAGAGGATAAAGTGGCGCATAACCTACATCCTATTTCCCTCTTACTATTTCCCTCTTACTTGCACACATTTCTTCAGGGTGCAGGTTGGAATACTTCTGTATTGCTTGTAGCCTATAATTGAGTGCCCTCCATATTACACTGAAGAACCTTGCAAGTTCGCCCTCCGTTATGGCTATCTCCCCGCTTCCCTTGCGGACTACTTGCATATTGCTGCCCCATTCAAGGCGGCTACGCTCCTTGTTTTCATAAGATTTTATATCTGTCTGTGATTTATTCTTTGAATTCATGCCGTTTCCTCCATATTAGCTATTGAAATCCCTGAAGGGATCACAACTCTCTCTCCGCCATTTCTTTCTTCTTTTGCCGATTATTTGGCAATGAGCCTGTCCATATCCTCTGATATCTTGTTGTCCGTTACCTGCGCATAAACTTGAGTGCTTGATATGGAGGCGTGTCCCATCATCTTGGCTATGCTCTCAATGGGAATACCTGCGCTTAGGCTCATCGTGCCAAATGTATGTCTTGCCATGTGAAAGGAAAGTCTTTGGCGAATACCACAAGCCTTTTCCACGATGCTCAGCTTGCTATCCATGACACTGCGGCTGCAATCACGGTAAAAGACAAGGTAGTCGCCTTTTTCTTTTGCTGTCTGCTGTTCTTCACTTCTTTCCTGCTTTTTCTGGCAATGGCTGATGATGGATTCCGCTATGGGATGTAACGGCACGATGAACTCAACCTTAGTCTTCTGACGTTCCTTTCTTATATACATCTGTCCAACCGCTGCCGTTTGGATATGCTTGTATTCCAAATTCTCCATATCTGAGATAGCCAAGCCTGTGAAGCAGGAAAAGATGAACATCAGTCTTGCCAGCTCTGCTTGCCTGTCGTTCATCTTCATTGCCATAAGTTTCATTACATCGCTCTTTTGCAGAAAACGTATCTTCTTTTCCTCCCTCTCATACTTGGCATTCTCAAACGGATTGCAGCGGATAATCCTCTTGCTGACCGCACGGAACATCAGTCGGCTCAGCCAGCAGAGATTGGTATTGACAGTCGATGCTTTCAGCCCACGCTTTTTTTCAGGAAGAAGCGGTATTCCTCAAACAAACTCTCCGTAATGGTGGCGATAGATATGTCTTGTACTCCTTTGTTTTCGATAAATTCTCGGAGGTTTCTATCAGAATAGGACAAGTTCAGATAAGTCCCCTCTGCTCTTGACTTGCCTACTGACTCCTTGACGAATTGCAGTTCCGCCTTGCTCATGGCAAGGAGCGTTGTCGGATTAGTGGCAATGCCCTGCAAGCGGTTCTTGATAAGTTCCACGCTTACCACTTCGTCCCTCGTCAGTATGTCCCGATAGGTTTTCTCTACCAATTCCCTGAACTCATTGATTCTTTGGTTGGTCTTCCTGTTGGTTGTCAAACCCTGTTTGGTGTTCCACTCGGAGGGATTGCACTCTTCACCTGTGGTAATGGCTGTGTTCTTTCCGTCGATGGTGATACGGCAGAGAATGGCGGTATTGCCGTCTGCCTTTGTTTTCTGTCTGTTGATATAGAATAATGTCTTGAATGTACTTCTCATTGTCTTGGTGGTTTTGAATAATGATAAGATAGAAGAAATAGGAGTCAGATTGTTAACTGCATACCTTCAGTGAAAGAAAGGAAACGATCAAATTCCTCAAAGAGTTTCTGTGGGGTTACCTTTGCATAACGATCGGTCATGCTTACATTGCTATGTCCGAGCATCTTGCTCACTGTCTCTATCGGTACTCCTTGCTCAAGCGTGATGAGCGTGGCAAATGTGTGTCTTGCCGTATGTGTGGTAAAGGGAAAGGCTATGCCAGCTCTAAGGCGCAATGCTTTAAGATACGATTGATAGGTGGCATACTTTATCTGTGGCAGCAGCGTTTCCCTTTCATCGCTTCGATACTTCTCTATTATCCTAATCGCTTCGGGCAACAACTTAATACGGCAAAGTACACCTGTCTTCTGCCTATTGAACTTCAGCCAAAGACTTCCCTCATCATCACGGACAAGATGCTTCTTGCCAAGTTCCATCAAATCACAATAGGCTGCACCTGTATAACAGGCAAAGAGGAATATATCCCTTGCCGTTTCCATTTCCTCCTCCAAGTCTTCAAAGTAGAGAGCCTTCAATTTGTCTAATGCCTCCTTGTCCAATGCTTTGGGCAGTTTCTTGTCGCCCTTGCTGATTTTAGCTTTGTCAAATAGTGGAACATCTGCCAATCCCTCACGGTAAGCCAACCTGCATACCGTCTTCAAATGCGTGGCTGCATTATAGAATGTGCTTTCCTGAAAACCGCACTCACCTAAGAAATACTGCCCAAACTCATGGATGAAGTTCTCTGTGAGTTGTGAGAATGCCAAGTCAGAGACCTTGTATTTCTTTTGAATAAACTCCTGCAAATGGATTCGGGTGGAATGATAGCTATGTATGGCTCCTTCCTTGATGTCTATACCGACATGGCTTTTCTTCTCCTTGATGAGCATATCCAGCCTTTCGATAAGCATACAGCGAGTCTGCACGCTCCCTTGGAACAGCTCTTTCACATCGGTTGCGTCAAATGGGCAACCTTTGGAAAGCATGGCTTGATAGGCTGACTGGACAGACAACAGCAAACTCTCCAACCTGCCGTTTATCTCTACCGCCTCACGACTCTTTCCATCCATTCGGCTCTCGCGAGGATTCCACAAATCAGGATTGCAGGAGAGTTTACAACTGAACTGCGCAACATTCCTTCCAAGTGTGATACGTCCCATAATAGGAGCCTTGCCCGACTTGTCAAGACCGCTCTTTTTAAGGTAGAGCAACACCTTCATTTTCTCTTGCTTCATACGCTTTGATGTTTTGTGACAAAATTACCAAATTCAAAGCGTTCCTCACTTATGCAGAAGACTGCCGACCACAGCAACAGCCACACGAGCGAAAATAATTCAGTTACCGAACATTACTCCATCGTTACCTATCCCAAAATCAGGTAATGCTTTGGTAACTGAACTTCTGCCTAAATCTGCATATTCCTGCCCTTTTTGAAAAGAGTACTTCTATGCAAACCGTTTCGTTTCTTCCTCATTATCAGTCTATTTGCACCAACTTCGACTTTTCTTCCTTTTCTTTGATTAGTTGCCAACCAAAAACCCCATTTTTGCGATGCAAAAATATGGTTTTTGCACTTCAAAAGTAGGCGTAATGGACATTTGGTAGGCTGAAAACCTCACGTGTTTTAGTAATGGACATTTGGTAGGCTGATCATTCCAGCCTACTTTTTGTATTTATGAATCCATCTATAAACTTCTTCTTGTTAGCTTCATTCAATCCATTATGATTATGTAGTGCCCTTTTAAGCTGTGAGTTAAATCCTTCCAATAGATTTGTTGTATTAGGAATTTGTAATTCTGTATAATCCTCATACGTATAGAGCCATTTAAGATGAGTCTTAACAGAACGTCTTGCAGTTCTCAGTCTTCTATGTGTATAGGTCGGCTTGCCAGAGACTAGAAGAGTTCGTTGGTCTAGAAACTCTTTCCATTGTTCACACCATTTCTCAAAAACAGTTATAAACTCTTCTTTTGCCAAAGAGAACATACTCCGCATTAAAGTTAATAGTTCAACTCCTGCAGGTAAATGTGGATTGTTAGTAAGAAGCCTTCTAACTATCTGGAATTGGTGGAACTGACACATTTGTACGGGACAGAAACTTATAGCTTGTAAAAGTCCCATGTGTCCATCACATACCACTGCTTTTATTGTAGTTCCACGCTTCGCAATATACCGAAGTCCATCAAGATAATCCTTATTAGTTTCGTTCTTAACAAACTTGCGATAAAAGTATTTTTACCTGATGATGCGTCCTGGAAAAGCATCACGCCAAATGTCTTGGAAAAGTAAGTCGTATCTATTATTATTACTGCAGATTTGGGATAAGTAGCAGTAAAACTATCCACCACTAAACTTAACCTACGTCGTATGGTTCGTTCTGAGCATTTATAAAGAATGGATAGGTCTGAGATTGTTCTATTTGCAGCAAGATAGTCATTCCAGAGAGAGACATTATTTATACGTAATCCACCTTGGAATTGCCTACCACAATCCCTGCAAAGATACATCTGAACATTACGTCGATGACCATTCTTTTTAACATTTGAGCTGTTGCAGAATATACAGTTTTTTTATTCATAGGTTTTCAAATGCTGCAAAGGTAGTAAATAAAAGCGTTTAGTGAGGTTTCAGCCTACCAAATGTCCATTACGCCCAAAAGTATGGTTTTTGCAATGCAAAAACGTACTTATTGTTTTCCATTAAATTTATATTTACAAAAGTAGCACATAGTTTTCGCGTGAAAAGCCGTATATTTGCAACTTCTATTTTCATAGCATTAATATGGAATAGAAGCTAATTAAGTGTTGCGGAAATGGACGATAAGTGTTTTCATAGGTTGCCAACTGGCAATGAAAAGGAAGCGATGGGCAAGGCGAAAGTCTTTCCCAATCCTTTCTATTATGAGCCCTCTCCGCTTGCGCGCTGTGCTGTTACGTTGTTGCAGCAGTCGCTTCCTATGCTAAAAGAAGGTAAAATGTTTGGTGTACTAATAGTAGAATACGGGGGAAAGTTAGGCTATCTGCAAGCCTACTCAGGTCAGTTAGAAGGTATTAGTGACGATAGCTTTGTTCCACTTGTGTTCGATTACTTACAACCTAATGGGTATTTCAAAATACATGAAGCCGAAATAACTGCTTTAAACCACGAAATTGAAGTTTTAAAGCAGTCGGACGATTACGAAAAAGCAATAAAAAAATTTGCTGATCTCAAGGTAGAAGCACAGCAGGTTGTTGCAGAAGCACAACAAAAAATGGTTATTGCAAAGCGTTTACGCGACGAGCGGAGGAAGGAAAAAGCTATTGTTTCGGAAGACGAACAACGGGAGATGATACGCGAAAGTCAGTATATGAAGGCAGAGTTGCACCGCACAAAGAAGCGTTATGCAGCGTTGTTGCAAGCAGCAGAGGCTGAAGTGGAGGCGTATAATAGAAAAATAGCAGAACTGAAAAGTACTCGCAAGCGCAAGTCGGACCAGCTTCAGCGTTGGCTTTTCTCGCAATTCATCTTTCAGAATGCACGAGGCGAACGTAAAGACTTACTGTCTATTTTTCGCAATTACTATTTATTGCATAGTCCACAGTCGGTTCTTGCTACACATTTTGCCACTATGGGAGAGCAGATAACGCTGTTTCCACCATCTGGAACAGCGAATGTTGCGAGCCAAAGCTGCTTCAATATGCCTTTACACATGGTATGCGACCAGTAGAAATGGCGATGTTCTGGTGGGGAGAGCCCCCTAAAACCGAGATAAGACAGCACGGACAGTTCTATCCTGCATGCAATGGAAAGTGCAAACCCTTGCTAACTTGGATGCTAAAAGGTATGAATGTAGCTGCCAATGTATTGGAAGTGGAAGCCAAACAAAGTATTGACATCGTTTACGAAGACCGAGATTTGGCTGTCATAGTCAAGCCAAGCGGTATGCTAACCGTGCCTGGACGAAGTAAAAGACAGTCGGTTGAAACAATATTGCGCCAGCGATGGAACGACAACGATACACCAATTATAGTGCATAGGTTGGATATGGCAACCAGCGGACTGCTTGTTGTGGCACGAAATAGGTATGCACACAAGCAATTGCAAGCACAGTTTAAGGAACGAACAATACAGAAACGCTATGTAGCTTTGCTTTCTACAGACTTGCTAAATAGGGTGGGACTGCCCAAAGAAGGCACAATATCGTTGCCATTGTGTGCCGATGTGCTCGACCGACCACGCCAAATAGTAGACAAAAACAAAGGAAAGACTGCTATAACACATTATAAAATAGTAGGAAAAACACCTTTACAAGATAGTCATTACAGCGAGGCGGTAAAGGTAGAGTTATGTCCTATTACTGGACGCACGCACCAGTTGCGGGTGCATTGCGCACATTCTGAAGGGTTGTCGTGTCCTATTCTTGGTGACACCCTATATGGAAAACGCGCCGATAGGCTATATCTGCACGCCGAATATCTTGCATTTACACACCCAACAACGGGTAAACCACTTAGTTTTGAGAGCAAACTAACAACATAATGACTTACTTTTTTTGATGTCTATTCCTAAGTATGATAGAGCAGTTTAGACTTTAAGTTAAACAACAAATGTGCTTTAAGTTAAACCATCAAGCTACTTTAACTTAAACAAGAAGCAGACTTTAAGCTAAACTATCAAGCTACTTTAAGTTAAGCAATAAGAGAATGCCCACGAATAGGCAAATTACACACTGCAAAAGAACCTTTTTATATCCAATAAATAGGTATAAAACGATGTTCTACAGCTATATATAGAAACATTAATACGAGTAAGAGAAAAGCATTCTACATAGGTAAATAAGAACCAGAAAACTATTTGATGACGAACAATATATACAGTTCATAATCATTAACAAATACTCAATATCTTCTAAAAAAAACAAAAGTATTTTACCAATATAGCTTAATACTATCTGAATAGTGTACTTTTGTATAGAACTATTGCATTCAGTGAAAATTAAAACAATATAAAAATGAAAATAGGAGTATTCTGTTCGGCTAATAATAACATAGATTCAGATTTCTTTGAGTGTACAAAAGAATTAGGAAAATGGATAGGTGAAAACAATTATGCCGTAGTATATGGAGGCTGTAACATTGGTTTAATGGAATGTATAGGCAAGTCTGTTCACGAAGCAGGAGGCACTACTATAGGCGTAGTTCCTAGAATTATTGAAAAAGGAGGTAAGAAGAGCAACTATATAGACATAGAGTTTCCTTGCGAAAACCTATCAGACCGCAAGATTTACTAATGATGCAAAGTGATATAACAGTGGCTTTGCCTGGCGGAATAGGCACCATCGACGAAATATTTACGGTTGCAGCATCGTGTTCTATAGGCTATCACGATAAAAAAGTGATATTATATAACGTAAAAGGCTTCTGGAATAAGCTTATTATGGTGTTAGACAATTTGCAAGAACAAGGCTTTATACGTGGCGATTACCATCGTTATATAGATGTAGCCAATAACTTTGATGAGCTAACAAAGAAGATAATGCAGGGATAAAATAATTGTAACACAATAGTACAACACATTAATATATAAACAACAATAAAATTAATTGATTATGAAAAGAAAAGGATTGAAAGTGGCTATATGCCTTATGGCAGGCACAATGTTGGCAACCTCTTGTGTAGGTTCGTTTACAATGTTCAACAAATTGGCTAAATGGAACAAGCGTGCTACCGATTCTAAGTTCTTAAACGAACTTATCTTTATTGTTATCTCCCCAGCTTATGCAATCGCAGGTACAGTTGATGCTCTTGTTCTTAATGCTATTGAGTTCTGGACAGGCGATAATCCGATGGCTAAGAATATTGGTAAAACCAAGAATATTAAGGGCGACGATGGCTTAATGTATGCCGTGAAATATCTTAAATGGTTACGAGATTACCCGTCCGAACGGAACAGTGTTCTACTTAACCTACAACAAGGCAGAGAACAACTGGTATATGAATGAGAATGGCAAGGAAAATAAGCTCATACATTTCAACGAAAACGGAACAATAAAGGCATTCTTAAACAACGGAATGACTATGGACGTTACTCCAAATGCCGCAGGCTTATACGAACTTCGCCAAGCAGTGGCAGGCACTAGCTACTTTATGGCAGTGCGATAAAAGATCAGACAGGAGGTAAACACTAATCATGGATTGTTAACCTCCTGCCTTCGTATTAACCTCCTTTCCAGCATTTGCCACACGAGCTATTCGATATATGGGAATAGTTCGTGTTTTCGCATCTTATAATATGCAGCAAATTGTCTTAATCCATCAATGCATGCGCTTAAATGGCTTGCCATCTACCTGAATGAATATCACACCCTGACTATTACCTTTCTGAATAGAAAGAAGCTGAAGACCACCCTTGCACACATCTTGTTTCAGAATACGTCCGTTGATGTCATACACGCTGATGTTCCTGCCTTGCAAACTTTGAGGCGTATTAATTTGCAGTAACCCATTGGCAATGAAGCATACGTTAATATCTTCTCTGCCCTCCGGCAGGTTTAATCCCGTAGGATTTTCTTTTCCCTCATAGAGGTTTTTACCATTGTTTTCTTTATTCTTATAGTCATAAACCTGCCAATTGTGCTTGTTGGCAACTTCTACATCTTTCTTTGTACACTGGTTTTCTTCTGTGGGACTCGTGGTATCGACAACATAAAATTCACCCTTTTTATTATCTTCTCTCACCGGCAACATGTTGCATAGCGATTTCATTTCCTGCCCTTTGATTTGATTACAGAAGCAATATACAGCTTCCAGTTGTTTTAGATTTTCATCAAGCGCGATGCTGGAGAGGGCATTGTGCTCACACGAAAGCATTCGTAGACCGTTAAGACCCTTAAGTTTAGCTTTGTAAGTTTATTCTTCTGAGCATAAATACTCTCAATGAGGGCATTCTTGCTTAAATCAACTTCTTGGAGCTGATTATTCTCAAATGCAATTGTCCGAAGGTTTATGCAAGGTTTTACATTGAGTTCTTTAAGTTCATTGTTTGAAATAAATAATGTAGTCAGTGCATTATTATTGTCAAAGTTTGCTGCCGAGAGTTTGTTGGTGTTGAGTGATAGCAAAACCAGTTCTTTGTTTTCACTCAAATCTATTTCCGTTAACTCATTTTCATACCCTAACAATTCTTTGAGTTTCTTGTTGCTGTTAAGTTTCAATGTCTGAAGTTCGTTCTTTGAACAATTAAGAGTCTCCAGCTCTGTGCATTCTTCAACATTGAGTGCGGTAAGATGATTGCCCATACACACAAGTTTGCTTAGCTTGCCATAAATGTTTATTTTTTCTCCACTGATGGGCAGGAGCACTTGCTGATTAAATACATTTTGTTCCTCACCGTAGTCATATTCATTGTTGTTATTCAAGTCAATCCAAACGCTATCAACCTCTTGTTCGGGAACACCGATATTGAGTAGCCACTCACCGCTTTGCTTGGGAGGTGGTCAAGATAGCCTTAGGCTTTGACGTAAGATAACGATTGTGGTCTGAACCAGAATAATCAAGTTGCCCTGTGAAGTATTTTACGTCCCATTTCTTGGTCTTGGCTTGTTCTACCGAAGTTTTCAGAATCTCGTTCTTCTCCTTCTCGTCTATACTATAAAGTACAAATAACCTGCCTGCTGTATTTTCTTGTGAACGGTCCGGAAGACTTTCCACTAACTTTTGCATGGCATCGGCTGTAAGCCTATTTTTAAAGCAGTCTATTCTCACCAACTTGCTGCAACCGGACACTTCAAGATTGTCGAGTTCATTGTCGTTCACGTCCAGTTCTTCCATCGCAGGACTTTGGACAGGTAGTGCAATATTGTTGAGTTTGCACCCACTAACATTAACCTTCTTAAGATTGGCATTTCCTGAAAGGTCCAATGAAGTGAGTCCTTTAGAATAAGTACATTTTAGCTTTTGAAGATTGGGGTTGTTCTTGATGTTGATTGCAGCAATTGCGTTGTCTTTGCTACCACAGTCAATATCAATGACAGGTCCATAAATCCTCAAGGTCTTTGCTGTACGTGGTCTACTGTACCAATACCATTCCCACATACCGATGGTTTCGTTCTCGTCTTTTTGTCCGTTGTTATTCAGGTCTACCCATACTTTGGCTTTATCTTCATCGTTAGCCACCGCAAGCGATAGCCCCCACTTACCAGTTTCTTGTTCTGATGTAAGCTCAATATACGGTTCTCCGGGAGAAGTTTGAGCTATGCAAACATTGCTGAACAGAGCAATTGCTGCAGTCATTAATAGAGAATAATTTCTTTGCATACTTTGATTGTTTTTAAAAAATGAATATTCTATTTGCTTCCAAATTAATTTCAAGGAATAAGCCTTATTCTGAATATATAAGGTCTTTGTTAGTTTTTCTAGTTTATAGAGAAGGAGTACTAACAAAGACCTATTATTTTTCTTATTTTATCATTATTTTCTTTCCATCTATTATATACACACCTCTCAATCCTTTAATAGAGTTTGAGTTTTTACGTACCAATTTTCCACTAACGGTATATATAGTAAAGTTCTGATTGGAAACGTGGGGAGAATCAATAATAGATACAGCTGTTCTAATCGAAACAGGAGCAGATTCTATATTATCTCCATATATCGCAGTTACACTAAATAGGTGGTCTCCATCTGTTAAAGGTCGATTTACAATATAAGTCGTGTTTTCTCCCTCAACGGTTGCTATTAGTTTCTTATCAAGATATATGTTATATTTCTTAACCTTATCTCCCTTTACTGAATAGTTTATATCATCGAGCAAGAGTCCAAATGCATCTGTTGCAGTGTGGTGTATTGCAAAGTATTTTGTTTTATTAGGCAATGTAAAGAACCGTTGTGTCCAGTCCATATTGGGGTTCTCGGTATTTTCAACTTTTATAAAGCTTTCTATATTTCTATCAGTTGTAGAATAGAGAACCTCATAAGTTTCGTCTCCATACATTAACGAGAGGCATTTCACATAGAACGTAATAGTTTGTTCAACTCCAGGAAGTTCTGGTGATATGAGCCAATCATTAGCAGCACCTTTTACAGGACAGAATGATATTAGATATTGATTGCCCGAATGAGCTTTGTCTTTATCATAAATGTTAGCACCAAAAACAGTTTCTGGATTAATAACCTGCCATGCGTGTGGTTTAGCAGAATTCTTATATGTTACTGCTCCCCATGCATCTGTTACCTGCCCATCACCATCTATAATCTTCCAATCCCCAAAAGAACCTTCATGTGTGGTTTCTGTTACACCTCCAAGAGAGAAAGGTACAAATATATTTTCGTCCTCAAAATCCTCAGTTATTGGACGTGTTGTCTCGTGTGGAGCATTCCAAGTAAGTTTAATTCCTTTCTCTGTTTGTTCTGCTAGAAGATTTTCAGGAGCTACTGCTTGTGATATTAGCACATTAAGTATACGCTCTGCTATATTGTTTTCTGGTATTTCATCTATAGCGTAAATAATCTCTGCTTTTATAACCCGGCTGCCAGCTTCATCAAATATTGTAGTTGGTATAGAAGTTTCGAAAGCTTGTTCATGCATAGAAGGTAAAGGTTGTTCAACAATTGTATTCATAAGTTCCTTATTGTCCATAGTTATCCGAACTGCATAGGATTTTGCACTCTGTAAACCATAGTTTTTAACAGATAATCTAATAATTGCAGAATCTCCGGTGTGTACAGTCTCAGGCACAGAAAAGTCTGAAACCTTAAGATCGTAACTGTTCATATCTACTATATTAATATTATCGAAAGTTATATTTCCTGGTGAATTAAATGTCTCAAATAACCCTAGTCGGATATATCGTTCTGTTTTGTACTGAGTTAAGTCTATTTTGTACGTTGTATACCCTGTTTTGGGACTAATTACATCGGCTAATGTCTCTGTACCGTCTGGCTTTACAACATAAATACCAATAGTATTCTGACTATCTGTTCCTTTTACATCGAGTGTAAGTGTTGGTTTCTCTGCTCCTGCTAAAGATATTTGCCCGAATATAATTCACCATATTCGTCTGAAGATGGAGAATCTATTGTAAAAGCATAGTTATCCCCATCTGATGCTTCTGCAGATATTTGCATTTTGACACCTCCACCTGTACTATTAAAGTTCCAATAATTATTCAGTTGACCTTTGGTTACACTTTCTTTAAAAGGTAAGCTATAAGCCTTTCCTATAAGAAGTCCACTCATTCGAGCTTCGCCTGCTCCTGCAATATTAACGGCTCTTACTGCCCAATATGCAATACCTTGTTTTCCTTCATTAGTATTAAATGGAAGATCTGCCGAAGTACCATTATGAATAGTTGATAATTTCTCTCCAAGTAACATTGTTCCATTGTAAGATGCAGTATTCCAAACTTCGTAATCAACGTTATCAGCAATAACAAGTCCACCTATAACCCCAGTATTCCCAACTTTATCCCATGTAATCTTAACAGAACTATCATTATCTGCTACTTTGATATTCTTTATATGTTCAGGTATATCTACTCCAACATAAACTACAGCTTCTTGTTTACGTCCTTGTTCTCCTTCAATAAAAGGTAATAATGTATACGTATGACTACCAAGACTAACTTTAGTATCCTCATATTCTATAATTGTATTTGGTAGGACATTATTAAAAGTATTAATAATTTTATTATCACGCCGTAATTCAATTTTTGTAATAGGCTTTGTTAGTATTGTTCCTCCAACAGTTTTTATAGGAGCATTAAAAAATATATTTGTTCTCAGTTGTCCTGTAGAGTCTGCTATTACTTTAAGGTTACCAACAGAATCTGGTGCTTCTGCAATAGGTATTTGTTCAACTATAATAGAATCAACGTAAAGAGTCCAACCCTCAGTTGTACTAATGGCATGTATGCCTAAATGATAATCTCCATCTGTGTCTACCTTTATCTGATTATTCTCATATTTTTGATAAGTTGCAGAATTAATATTTGTTTCTGGCAATACGTTAATCGTCATATTTTCAACATTCGTTCCTTTTCCCATTTTCATTTCGAAGCGTTCAGGATATACTTTGCTTTGCCCTGAGCGTCCTTTGGCACTTAGACCAATGGTATAAGTTTTCCCCGCTTTTAGTTTTATAGGAGGAGATATTAACCAATCATCAGCAAGTTTTGGACCGAATGTATAAGAGGCAGATTTGGTTCTATTATCATAAATCCATGCTGCACGCGTACCAAATTCTGATTCTACTCTATCATTATTAACATCAACAACTGTCCATATAGAGAAGTTATCAGCCGACTCAAAATCTTCTAAATAAGGTACATTAAAAGGCGAACCTAATTTTTCAGAATTTGAAAAAGCCATCTTGCTATGTTGCTCTCCATTTTTTACAACGATACCATATTTATAGTTTGTATAATCACCAAGCGTTATTTGGTCTTCTATATATGTATCATTATAGTTTTCAGATATCAATTTTCTTTCTCCATTCCCTATGCGATAGATATCATAATAAATGCTTCCTATAAAACCATTATGTATTCCTTTTACTGGAGCTTCCCAATAAACATAAGCATTACCACTTTGTTTGTCCAATTCCATTACAATGTTGGAAGCTGTCTGTGGTTCATCATATCCTATCCATTTACTTAATTTTGTAGTTGGTGAACTACCAATTTCATTAGAAGTAACTACTTCGAAAGTATGCATATCTGTTGATACCGTAACAGGAATTGTCTCATTTTTTCCTGGAGAAGTTGTACCTGTAGCAGTCTCTTTACCATCTACAAGTATTTTATACGATAAGTTACTATTCAATATCTGACCATCATAACTCAATGTAGGTGCTGTAAAAACAACAGAGCCTGTTGTATCACCATCAATAAACATAAGTGAAAGATCTGTTACTTTTGCTGGTGCTCCACCAAGAGCTTTAGGTTGTTGAATAATCATTCCTGAAAAAGTATATTGCCCAAATTTGTATATTTCGGTTGCTGCACCTGTATTAAGGTCTACTGTATATAGCGAAGTGCTCTGTTTTTTTTGGTCTGTTCCTAACCAATAGAATGTATCATCTGTCTGATCTATTTCACCTGTTTGAAAAAAGAATGCACCAGAACTATCCGAAAGCGTTATTCCAGTTGGTCCAATTAATGTTTCTGTACCAGCTTCTTTATCAATTCTATAAAGAAATCCATCAGTAGCAATACCATATAGCATACCAGCTTTTGTAATACCCATTGCAATATAGTATTTGTTTGTTTTAAAAAGCGTTGAACGAGTTTTATTTGGGTAATCTATAATGCCAATCTCTTTACTTTTTCCGTCTACAGAATAGAATTCTCCATATATAGTTCCGTCTGTTGCCATTGCGGTTTCAAAGCTCATTAATGAATAGTCATTAAGTACTTCTGCTCCTATCAATTTCCAAGTGTTTGTATCTATAGTATATAGAGTAGGTGTGTATTTTTTATCTTTTGACACAGCATTGTAACCAGCATATAATTTCCCATCTACTAAGCCAATACCATTATAGAACATAAAATTACCTTTTATAAGAGGAGTTAAATTCTTGGAGTTGTGGTGCTAAAGCTTGAAATACTTCGGTCTGTTGCTGCCGACATACCAGGTGCATAGGTAACATTAACCCAAATTTCTGCTCCACTATTTGTCTTTAATACTGGTTGTTTAATAGCAGATAAAGATGATAATTGTATTGACGAAGTTAATTTTTTGCCCTGTAATGGCACATCTATTAATTCTGAATGAGGACTTTTAAGAGAATTTCCTTTTATGAATATAGTAGATGTCTCATTTTCTCGTTCGTCTATACAATTTTTTTGTTGTGATACGAAGTGTTGTGAAGACATACAAGGAATTTCTAATTGTTTTTGTGCAAAGGCTATGTTTCCTATTAATAGGAATATACAAGCCAACGAAAAGAATGCTTTTTTCATATTACATAAATCTCCTATATGCAGCGGATTGTTTAGTTATATCTAAAATACCTACGAAGCAAGATCAATAGGAATAGATAAATAATAATTTCTCCATCTTCCTGCTGCTTGGAAAAAGGAAATATAATTTATTCCGTACAAAAATACTATTATTTTTAAATAAAAGTATAATAAAGTTTGTAAATTAACTAAATTAACGTTATTTTTGCACTGCGTAATCGTACTTAAATCATTTATTCACTAATTCTTTTTGTTATGAGAAAGAAACTATTTACCAACGAAAGCTTTAGAGGTTTCATCACATTAGTATGTATGTTGCTATCGGCATCGGTAGCTTTTGCACAGAAAATTGTGCACGTAGAAGAAGCTGGAACATTGAAAGATAAGCTAACTGAGGAGGAAATGCTTTCCCTTACAGAACTTACGCTGACAGGAAATCTAAATGGTACGGACATTCTCTTTATTCGTGCGATGGGCGGAAGTACCATTGCGGGCGGAAAAACCGATGGGAAATTGCAGGTACTTGACCTTTCTGGAGCGAACATTGTGGCAGGTGGAGATGCTTATTATTATGTCAATGAAGATTTGGAATACGGAACAAAGGATAATACCCTTTCAGTTAATATGTTTTGCAAATGCGACCAATTGCGTAAGATAACCATTCCCAATAGCGTTACATCTATTGAAAAGAACGCTTTCTTGCTATGCGACAATCTTAAAGAAATTATTGCAAAGCCCGAAAACAAGAACTTTAAGACAGCAGAAGGGGTGCTTTTTGATAAGGATATGACTACCTTGATAAAGTGTCCAGATGGAAAAACGGGTACGTATAACATTCCTGAAGGTACGGTAAAACTCTTGGGTGAGGCTTTCTCGAATACAGAAAAGCTAGAAAAACTTGTTATTCCTGCATCGCTGAATGATATCGGCAGCAGTAATTCGGTGCCTTTCTACATCTGTAATGCTATGAAAGCATTTGAAGTTCATAAGAATAATAAGACCTTTGCATCTGTAGATGGTGTACTTTTCGATAAAAATATAGAGACACTTTTAAAGTATCCGAAGGGCAGATGCGGTGAGTATGTCGTGCCCGAAACGGTGAAAAAGATTGATAAATATTCGTTCTATGAGGTTTATGGGCTTACGAAAGTAATCTTGCCGAAATCGCTTACCGAAATTGCAAGTTCGGCATTTGCACACATAAAGAAGTTATCTACTATTACTTTGCCAGAAAAACTTGAACAAATTGGTTTTGGTGTGTTTATGAATTGTACAGGACTGTCCGAAGTTCACGTTCTTGCTACTGAACCACCTTATTGTGGTTCGATGGTATTTTATAATGTAGACTTTGATCAGTGTAAGCTGTTTGTTCCTCATGGAAAATTGGACGTTTACAGGATATCTACACCCTGGTCTTCATTCAAACATATAGAAGAATCTACAGCGATGCCTTATGTAACTTTTACGACTAGTCAGAAAATTGGTAGCGAAGTTGTTTCTCGTATTGTTGGAGAAAATATAATGTTCGATGGAATTAAATTCTTGGGAACAAAAGAAGTAATGGGCGAGAAATTTGATTACTATCAGGTAATGAAGAAAGATGTAAGAATAGAAGGCAGAATTACGGAAATGAGTGTTGATAACTTTAATGTAGAAGCGCTTGATGTAAGCCATTGTCCTATGTTGAAGGTACTAAGTTGTAAGAATGGTAAGCTAGAGAAGTTGGATTTGTCTAATAACAAAGAGCTCGACACTTTAAATTGCAGTTACTGTGGACTGAAGGAATTGGATATTACGCAGTGCGGAAAGCTTGTTTTCGTAGATTGTGATGAAAACGAACTTACAAAAATTGATATCAGCAAGAACCTTCTTTTGAATTTTCTTTCAGTAAATAAGAACAAGATTGGTAGCATTGATGTGAGTGCACAGAAATATCTTGAAACGCTTTCGCTTAATGGAACAGAAATTGAGAAGTTGAACGTAACAAACAATCTGTATTTACAAAATTTATTTGCAAATGAGAATAAACTCTCCGAACTTAATCTCACAAATAATAATAATATACAAGAATTGCAACTGGCAAAGAACAACTTTGCTTCGTTCTCACTCAATTCGTCTACACTGAAGAAACTTTATATCAACGATAACAAACTGAAAATAATGAAACTTGACTTACCTGAACTGGAATTGCTATGTGCTTACAACAACGAAATAGCAGAACTTGACTTGTCGAATCTAAAGAATGTAAACACACTTTCGCTTCACCACAATCTTTTGACCGATATTAATGTGAAGACTCTCGGAAAATTAGAATATATATGGATAGACAACAATAAGTTGAAAACGTTAGATTTGTCGCAAAACCAAATGATTTTAACCGTAGTATGCTATTCGAATGAGCTTTCTGCTAATGCTTGTAAATTGCTTATGGAGGGACTTCCACAGCGAAACGAAAGCGATATTGCAGAAATAATTATTGTTGATACAAAAGGAATAGAGGGCAATGTCTGTACAAAATCGGCTGTAGCAATTGCAAAAGAAAAGCAATGGAACGTGATAGATTATGTTGGTGGCACAGAAGGATATCCTGGTTTACCTTACGATGGCATTAATGACCCCACAGGAATGCAGTATATTAATGCTGATAACAGTATAAAAACTTTTAATATTATCAACGGAAAGATACTGTTTACCGGTAATTGTGGACGAGTTAGATTTTATAATGCACAAGGTACAGAGATTAATTCATTCGATAATCCTACATCAATAGATCTTAGCAGTATTCCTCACGGTGTTTACATTGTAACTTTTAATGGGACTTCAACAAAATTTGTTCATTAACATAAGTATCTATTATTATTTTTTACGGTGGAATAACGCTATGTTGTTCCACCTTTTTTTGTAAGCATAATACTTTCTGTCGTAAAATATGCATCATATTTTTCTGCACATTGTATTTTATTTCAATACGGTATATTACAGCATAACAGCAAACGAACTTTGTTATGGTGGATATTTTAGTTTCAACGGGGAGGTGATAAATTAGCGAATAAAAAAATTTGCGTTGTGGCAAGATACTGAAACTTAGAGGTTGAGTTGTTTTTTCAGTTCCAAACGTTTTTCTTTTAGTTCTTTATCGTCGGTATATGCCAGAGCGTAGCCCCAATAAAGGTAAGCTTCTTTAAATTGTTTCAGCTTGTTTTTGGCATCGCCCATATTTTTATATATCACGAACATAATTGTTTTGTTAGGTTCGTATAGTGTTGCGGCTGTTTTTAAATGTTCTATGGCTGCATCGTAGCGTTCTAATTGGTTTTCTACAACTCCTAAACGGTAGTTTCCAACTGCTATTTTCGGGTTTCGTTCCACTGCTTTTGCAAAATAAAGGGCTGCCGAATCTAGTTTTTCCAAATATTCGTATGCTCCTGCTGTATAATAAAGTGCGTTATAAGTGGTGTCGCCTGCCGCAAATACCTTATTATATATAGCGATACATTGCTCGTATTTGCGATTTAAGAAATAAGCTTCGCCCAACGCACGGTTTACTTCCACATTGTTTGAGTCTATTTTATAATAGCGTTCGCCGTATAAAACTGCCATATTAGGGTTACTTTCTTCTTGGTTTACAAATAATTTCATAAGGTCGGCAACTATATGTCCGTCCATTGGAAACTTATCTATAAGTGTCATTCCCCAATAAGTTTGTAGAGTTGTTTGTTGCATTGCTCCCTGTGCATAGTACATTTCGCGCATTGCATCGTGAGTAAGACTGTCTTCTGGAATTGTTTTCAGCATATCTACACATTGTTTATATGCCGCACGGAGATAGTAACACGAGGCAAGTTTCATACGTATTGTGTTATTGTCGCCTAACATTTGTGCTTGTTTATAGTGCGAAATGGCACAAAAATAGTTGTATGCCTTCATACAGCTATCGCCTTTTTCAATAAGCTGTTGGCAGTTTTGTGCCATTGTATGTAGACAAATGCAACAAACGACGGCAAAAAGTAGAATTTGCTTTTGCATATAAACAGTTTTATGAAACAATGAACTAAAAAATTTGTGTATTTATTTTCGTGAGGCTTTTAAACAAATACAGCCTCACGAAAACTATTTTTTCTTACTATACACTATTTACTTTTAGTTTAGTTTAAATGTAATTGGTAGCATATAGCGCACAGCAACTGGTTTTCCATTAAGTTTGCCCGGATTCCATTTAGGCATTGCCAATATTGTACGAATTGCCTCTTTGTCGAGTATTGGCGAAACCGAACGAATAACTTTTGGTTCTAAAATTTCACCATATTCAGATACAACAAATTCCAGAATAACCTTTCCTTGTTGTTTCTTTTCTACAGCTTCTATTGGGTAATTTAAATTCAGTGCTAACCACTGATTAATGTTTCCATTAAATGTAGGCATATTGTCTATGACATCATAAATTTTCTTTGGTGTTCTTTTTGTTTGTTCTTGTGTAGGGTTGTTTGTTGCAATTTCTGCCGTATTCTCTACTTTTTTAGCAACCATTTCTTCCCTGTTATTGGTTGTTTGTGTTTCTGTTTTTTTATTCGTACAAGCAGTTTGTCTTGCATGTTGCACACGTTTTTGGCTCTTTTGCCTTTTTGTTACTTTTTTGCCCGATGCTAAATTTGCTATCTTTTTTTGTTCAACATTCTTATTTCCTATTGTTTTTGCAACATTGGCTATATTACGTGCAACTGTTTCTATGTTGCTCACTATTAATAGTGTTGCTATCAACGGAATGTAAAGTGCATACTTTGCTTTTGCAATTTGTTTTGTTCTTTCTTTGTTCATCATTTCTATACGCTTTTTAAGGGGTAAAACATTAAAATTATTTGAAATAGTAGCTACATTCTTTTGGTATGTCAATACAAGCAAATGGTATTGATATTCTTTTTTGTTTGCTCCACTGGTTAAAACATTGTTGTCGGCAAGATATTCAAGGTTTAATCTTACTTCGCGTTTAAGCAACCAAACAAACGGATTTATCCAAAAAATGGTAGAAAACAGTTCTGTAAATAGAATATCTACGGAGTGCCATTGTTTGCAATGCGTTAATTCGTGTTTTATTATCTCGTGCGTTTGCTGTGTATTGTGTTTTGATGGACTGATAAAAATCCAGTTGAAAAACGAAAATGGACCTTCGTTGTTTTCTAACAAATATACTTTTACTCCATTTATATTGGCTGTTTTACATTTGTTTCTAAGTTTTATAATGGAAATTAACTGACAAAAGAAACGCACCAATAACACGCAAACCACCATATTATATATGGTTAATGCTATAGTTTCCCAGTTCGTTGCATTTATCTTATTTGGTGTTATGGTAACGGTTGGCAAAATAAAGGTTGCATATTGGTTTGCTATTGATGTTATTTCCACATTTTTGTTTATCCATTCCAAGCAATTTAGCTCTGGCACCAACATTGCAACAATGTATATTCCTATAAGTGTTGCCCTACGTAGCGAGAAAAATGTATCGCCAGAAAACATAAGTTTATAAAAACCAAAGAGCACTATTAAGGCAATGTTTAGTTTTAGAAAATACATCGTCATATTCGTTATATTTTAAGTTCAACATTTTTCTAACTATGTTTTAAAATACTTCTAAAAAAACTATTTTTGCATCATTTCTGTTTTATTCAGTATCTTTTCCTTTTTCAATTTCGCTAATAATATCTCTCAAGTCCTCTGGCGAAATCTTATCTTTTTTTGCGAAAAACGATACCATTTCGCGAAACGAATTTTTAAAATAGTTGCCTACAAAATTGCTCATAAAGTCTGCTTTATAATCTGTTTGAGCTATTTTTGGTGTGAAATGATATACCAAACCATGTTGTTTTGCCACTAAATATCCTTTGCGTTTCAAATTGTTCATTACCGAAGCAATAGTAGTGTAGGGTGGTTTAGGCTCTTCTAATTGCTGCAAAATATCTTTTATTGTACAATTGTTAAGTCGCCATACTTGCAACATAACCTCTTCTTCTTGTTTTGTTAGCTTTTCCATATCCAAATTTTATTCTATAGGTTGCTGCAAATTTACGATTAATTCGTAATAACAACAACCTTAACACGCTAATAAATGTTAATAGACTGATATTTTGTATTGATTAATAGTTTAATACGAAAAAATAATAGATATGTTATGCAAAATAAAACGACTCTACATTTAGCACATTCCACATAAATAGTTTTTTTTATTCTTTCACGTTTCAATTGTTATGCACCTTATAATAAACGTAAATAAAAAGATGCCAAAATGCTAATACAGCAAAAAAGCAAAAACAGCCCAAGCTTAAACAACTGTTTGTTTAAAGAGTGTGTAATATACTTCTAAAAATTTTTGTAATTAAAACCTATGCAAATATTAATAAGAAAAATAAAAAAACTGTAATTAAAAAAATTTTATTTTTCTTATTAATAATTTCCTCCTTCTGTTATGTGTTTTTATATGGCTAATATATATACCTCCAAAAGGCGCACTACTCTTCAAAAAAATAATATAATAGCCACACTATGATATTAAAAATATTTAGTATCTTTGCTTTTGTAAACATTAAATTAAGCTTATGAAACCATATACAGCTGTTATTGTGTTCCTTACATTAGTATTGTCGTCGGTATTTACAAGTATAAATAGTTACAACCATACAAAGAAAATGATTGTAAACGATATGAATCGTGCATTAGCATTAACGCTTTCTGAACAGCAAGAAGCCTGGATAACGCCCGATACTATTATAAACTATCGCAAAAATTTAAAGATAGATGTGCTCCGAAACGAGTCGTTTGTAACTTATGCACTTAACAATACACCAAAAACACTATGCAGTAAGCCTATGAAATGGGTACGAAACAACAACAGAAACATTATTCTCCAGTCGTATGCAACTTGTTCTCTTTTCACCATTTACGGACTTTCTAACCAGCGTTCTGCTGCTTTTCTCTTGTTTTTATCCCTCGTTTGGCTTGCCAGTTCGGTTTATTGGTTGCGCAAACATAGTTTAGGCACACTTGTTTTAAATAGTTTAATCTATTCAAACAATAGGCAAATGTTCTACAATATAAAGCAAATGCCTATTCCTTTTACTCCTATGCAACAACAACTTATGCAGCTTTTTGTTGCTTCTGCCGACTATAAATTGTCTAAACAAACCATTTGCGATGCACTTTGGCCAAAGAAATCCGATGCAACCGAAACGCTTTATACACTTATTCGACGTATAAAACCAGTGCTAAAAAAATATGCTGGCTTGAATATTGTTACCGAACGAGGTGGCGATTATCGTTTAGAAACAATAAGAAGAATGCTACAATTTTGCAAAAATATAGCATAAGAAACTGATGTATATATTTTTTGTATAGCACGAACATCTATTTTGTGTTGAATATAGGCACTTTGCAGAATATTGCATAGATAAGTCCATTAAAGAATATTATTGTTTTAATAAGGCGTTTACAAATTTATTATCTTTTTCGTGTCTATAAAATAAAGTTTCGTTGTTAAGTATTTATTCTTCTAAAATAGCAAAATAGGCTATGTTGGTTACGTTTCAGTAAGATGTCAGATACTTGTCAGCCATATTTTACCCTATTTTTTGTTGTTCAATCTAACTTTGTCTAATAAACTATAACCTATCGTTGCAATGCTACAATATGAAGCAAAGGAGCGAAACTAAATTTATTGAATGACAATGAAACGATTTTTTACTTTATTTTTAATTGTTATGGCTGGGCAATATGTTTTATGTGCTCACGCTTTTTCGTTTAATGCAGTGTGTTTGCAGCACAATTTTACACAGAAAGAAGTTAGCGACACAGTGCAAACAAATAAGAACGAAAAGCCCGTAAAACTATCTGGCGTAACAATAGAAGCAACAAGAGTGATACAAAAACCCGACGGACAACTTATTTTTCCATCGAAAACGCAACGCAATAGTTCTACAAACGGATACAGTTTGTTGGCAAAACTCAGTTTGCCACGTATCAGAATAAACGAAACAATGCATACAATAACAGCATTAAATAACAATGGCGATGTGCAAATTCGTATTAATGGCGTGATAGCAACAAAGACAGAATTGATAAATATGAATCCAAAACTGGTGAAAAACATTGAATTTATAGACAATCCTGGTGTTCGTTATGGCGAAAATGTGGGCTATGTGCTAAACATTCGTACCGCAAAAAGCAAACAAGGAGGGGCAATTGGCATAGACTTAAACAATGCTTTAACAACAAAAAGTAGCGATAACACAGCATTTGTAAAATTTAATAGAGGCAATTCGGAACTTTCGTTTTCCTATTCTTTTAATTATCAAGACTTCAAAGGAAGCAGAACTAAAGAAGAGGCTAACTATCAATTAAGCAACAATACATCTTATTATATTGAGCGAAACGACTTATCGAGCCGTAATCGTACGGTTAGAAATGGGCTTCAATTAAAGTATAATCTTGCCGATTCAGCATTGTCTTACGTGTTTCAAGCAAGTTTATCGAACGACTTTAATCATAGTCTTAACAACGATAAAACATATCAAATGTTTACACCCGAAGGTAATTTCCTCTCGGAAAGTCGCAATTCTGAACGTAGTTTTTCGCCAGTTCTCGACCTTTACTACTATAGAAAGTTGGGCAAAAGCAACAACATTACAGCCAATATAGTGGGTACAACAATTGGAACAAAGGCTAACAACTATCTAAAAGAAGTTTCACCTTATATATATAATGTAGATGGACAAATGCGTTCGTTATATTCTGAGCTTATTTACGAACACCAATTGCGCCCTTTTACCATATCGGCAGGTATAAATAGTATGTTGAAATATATACGAAACGAGTATATTGGCGATGTAAAATCGTTTAATAAGATGAATTATTCTACCTTATATATGTTCTCGGAAATAAAAGGAAATTGGCAAAAATTGGGTTATGTTTTTGGCATTGGAGCCACAAATGCAGGCTACAAACAAGCCACCGATAAGTATAACTATTGGCTTTTTCGCCCTAAACTTAGTTTGAACTATTCTGTTACGCAAGCATTATCGGTGCGATATAGTTTTGAAATCTTCGAACATATATCGCGTATGGCAATGATTAGTAATACTAAAATCAGAGAAAACAGCCGCGAATGGCGTGTTGGAAATCCTAATATAGAGCCAAATAAGGTTGTTCAGCAAATAGTAAATATAAGTTATGTGCGCCCACGTTTCTATAATTTGGTTGATTTCTTTTGGCGATTGAATACCAATCCCAATATGTCTAAATACGTTCGTAATGCCAACAATGAGTTTTATTATATGCAAGCCAACCAGAAACGCATAGAAATGTTCAGCATTTCAGATGCTTTCAACATTAAAATCATACCCGATGTGCTCGAAACAACATTGGTTGGAGCACTCTATCGCTTCATTAACGAAGGCGACGACTATAAGCATAGCCTTACAACATTCAATTTTCAAGCCAGTATACAGGCATATTTAGGGCGTTGGACACTTACAGCGTATGCCGATAACGGGTGGAAATTCAACGAAGGAGAAACACTTGCGCACAACGGAAGTAATATTTATGTAGGCAGTAGCTATCGGTTGGGCAATTTACAGCTATCGCTTTACATTAATAATCCATTTACTCAACACCACAAGGACTTACATTCGCACATATTAAATTGCTATGTAACGAAAAATATAGTGCAGCGTAACCGTGATATGGGCAATTTTTTAACCTTCAATTTGTCGTGGAATTTAGAGTTTGGACATAGAAAACAGAATAAGAAAGAACATAATCAGCACAAAGATACCGATACAGGAATAATGTAAACAAATAGAAAAGCAGCATATTTAATGTTGCTTTTCTTTATAATATCTATCTTGTTAAAGCAATAGTTACACTTTTCTTCGGTTTTATTGTTCTGTTTTCACCTAATAGAGGTGCGTATAAAATAATAATAACCTTAAAATAATTTCCTTATATGACTTAAATTTACTATTTTTGCATTATGTATAAGGCATACGAAAAATCGTATTCGTAAAAAGAAATAAGAACTATGCTGGCAAAATATCACTACGCTGTGCTTATACACGAGCAAGCAAAAAAATATGGAACAAAGCCCGTTATAACTTTTAGACATTTTGGAAGTTTAGAATGGAAAACGGTATCGTGGAACCAATTTTCTATGCGCGTAAAGCAAGTTTCTAATGCTTTAATAAACTTAGGACTGAAATCACAAGAGAAAATTGCCGTATTCGCACAGAATTGTATACAGTATCTTTATACAGATTTTGGTGCTTATGGTGTTCGTGTAACCACAATTCCATTCTATGCATCAAGTTCTGAACAGCAAATACAGTATATGATACAAGATGCGAGCGTTCGTTTTGTTTTTGTTGGCGAGCAAGAACAATACGATAAAGCACATCGTATACTTCCACTTTGCCCAACATTAGAACGTATTATTATTTTCGACCCAAGTGTACGCATAAGTTCTCACGATCCGCATGCAATCTTTTTTGAAGATTTTTTAAAACTTGGCGAAGGATTTCCACGCCAATCAGAAGTAGAAAAACGATGGGCAGAAGCAAACGATAACGATATCTGTAACATTTTATATACTAGTGGTACAACAGGCGAGAGTAAAGGCGTTATACTTACACACGGTATGTATAATGCAGCAATGATTGCTAATAGTAAATGTGTACCTGTTACAGATAAAGATAGATCAATTGACTTTTTACCCTTTGCGCATGTCTTTGAAAAAGCCTTTGCTTATTTAGTATTAGGCAACGGTGGTGAATTGATAGTGAACACATATCCAAAAGAAATTCAAGAAAGTATGCGAGAAACCCACCCAACTTGTATGGCTTCGGTGCCACGCTTCTGGGAAAAGGTTTATATAGCAGTGAAAGAAAAAATAGAAAATGCAAGTGCTGTACAGCAAAAGTATTTGAACACGCATTAGAAGTAGGGCGCAAACACAACGTAATGTATCTTGGACGAGGCAAACGTCCTCCTTTAAGTCTACAGTTAGAGTATAAACTCTTAAATAAAACAGTTCTTGCATTGGTTCGTAAACAGTTAGGTTTAACCAATCCAAATTTCTTTCCAACAGCAGGTGCATACGTTTCGCCCGAAGTTGAAACATTTGTACATAGCATAGGTCTTGATATGTTGGTGGGTTATGGCCTTACAGAGAGTGTGGCTACTGTTAGTTGCGACCATCGAGGAAAGGCTTTTACAGTGGGTTCAGTGGGAAGACCAATAGAAGGACTACAGATAAAAATAGGCGAAAACGATGAAATATTGCTGAAAGGTCCTACTATTACCCCTGGATATTACCATCGTGAGCACATAAACGAAACAGCTTTTACTGCCGATGGCTACTTCCGTACAGGCGATTCTGGTTATCTTAAAGACGGAGAACTGTATCTGAAAGAGCGCATAAAAGACCTTTTTAAAACATCGAACGGCAAATATATTGCTCCACAAATGATAGAAGGGTTGCTCTTAGTAGATAAGTTTATCGATCAAGTAGCTATTATTGCCGACCAACGCAAATATGTTTCAGCGCTTATAGTACCCGAATTTAGAGTTTTAGAGGAGTGGGCGAAAGACTTTAATATAGATTATGATAGTCGAGAAGCACTTTGTAGCAATCTACAAGTAAACAAAATGATGAAAGAACGTATAGCTACGTTGTTGCAATTGCTTGCTCCATACGAACAAATAAAACGCTTTACACTATTACCACACCATTTTTCAGCAGAGAATGGAGAGCTAACAAATACATTAAAACTGCGTCGCCCAATAGTTTATAAGAACTATAAGGACGTTATAGAACGTATGTACGAAGAATAAGAAAACACCATCTAAAAACATAAAACGAAAGTGATTACAGCAGAACAACTAAAAGATGTGGTGGCACGTGTAGATGCTTTACATCACTATTTAGGAATAGATAAAAAGAAAATTGAGTTCGAAGAAGAGCAACTTCGTACCCAAGCACCCGACTTTTGGGACGATGCTGACCGAGCACGAGAGCAAATGAAAAAGGTAAAAGGCATTGAAAAATGGCTGAAAGGATATGAAAATATTAAATCGGAAGCCGAAGAATTGCAGCTCGCATTCGACTTTTATAAAGACGAACTCGTTACCGAAGAAGAAGTAGATAAGGATTATGCAAAGGTAATATCCGATATAGAGAATCTCGAACTAATGAATATGCTCCGTCAAGAGGAGGATCCTATGGAGTGTGTTATGAAGATTAACTCTGGTGCGGGTGGAACAGAAAGCCAAGATTGGGCATCTATGCTGATGAGAATGTATATGCGTTACGGAGAAGCACACGGCTATAAAGTTACCATTTCAGATATTCAAGATGGTGATGAGGCTGGTATTAAGAGCGTAACTATGAAATTCGAAGGAGGAGAATATGCCTATGGCTTTCTAAAAAGCGAAAATGGGGTGCATCGTTTGGTGCGTGTTAGCCCATTTAATGCACAAGGAAAACGTATGACAAGCTTTGCCAGTGTGTTTGTTTCACCCCTTATTGACGACTCTGTTGAGGTATATGTAGACCCAGCACGTGTAAGTTGGGATACTTTTAGGTCGGGCGGTGCTGGTGGACAGAACGTAAATAAGGTTGAATCGGGCGTACGTTTGCGTTATCAATATGAAGATCCTGATACAGGAGAGCAGGAAGAAATACTTATTGAAAACACCGAAACACGCGACCAACCCAAGAATAGAGCAAAAGCAATGCAGCTTTTGAAATCGCAATTGTACGACCGTGCAATGAAAAAACGTATGGAAGCACAAGCTAAAGTAGAGGCATCGAAGAAGAAAATAGAGTGGGGAAGTCAGATAAGAAGCTATGTTTTCGATGACCGTCGTGTGAAAGACCACCGCACAAACTATCAAACTTCTGATGTAGATGGGGTGATGAATGGAAATATTGATGGCTTTATAAAAGCCTACTTGATGGAATTTCCAGAAGAAGAAAAATAACTTTTAGGAGTGTAAAAATAGAAAAAGGTGAATAGAAAGAGAAATTCTCACCTTATTATATATAGTAACCAGTGAAAAGTTATAAAGGCTTTTCTCGTAAAAAAATTATCACAATGAGCAATAAAAACAAATTAAGAAAGAAAGCAAAAGAGGCACGCGAAGAGAAAGAAGCTAAGTCTGTTTTTAAGTGGATAATAATATCTCTTATGATATTAGCTCTTATTTTAATGACGTGGGCAATGACTTTTAATGCATAATGAGTAGCGGGTTAGAAATTGAACGTAAGTTTCTTGTCCATAAAAATATGGATTGGAAGAGCCAAGCATATAATGTAAGTCATGTCCGACAAGGCTATTTTGCGGCTATAAATACCGTTCGTATTCGCATTCGAGATACAAAAGGCTACCTCACTATTAAAGGAAAATCGGTTGATGGGGGGCTTTCGCGTTACGAATTTGAAAAAGAAATAACTCTCGAAGAGGCAGAACAACTTCTTCAATTGTGCGAGAAAGGTATAATAGACAAGCATCGTTATTTGGTGAAAAGTGGCAAACATACTTTTGAAATTGACGAATTTCACGGCGAGAACGAGGGCTTGGTTATGGCAGAAGTAGAATTGGAAAGTTTGACTGAACCGTTTGAAAAACCTAATTTCATAGGAATGGAGGTTACAGGCGACCCTCGTTTCTACAATCGGCAAATGCGTAACTATCCATTTACTGCTTGGAAAGAAACCTTACCAGCAGAGTACCGATAGCCAAAGCAATAGTACTACCTATAATATCGGCAATAAAATCGAGCCATTCGCCACTTCTGTTTCCATTGGTACAATAGGCTTGCAATAGTTCTATGCCTCCTCCTAAAAAGCGATGGTAGCAACCATACACCAAGAAACATACCTTTTTGGGGTTACAGGTTTGTGGTTATGAAAATACTCGTGTGCCACAATCATACCGAGCACAGTGTATAAACCAATGTGTGTCCACTTGTCTATGAGTGTAATACCACTTAATGGAGTCTCTGGAATAGGTATTAACGAAACAACTAAAATAAATATAGTCATCGCAATAGCCATTGGAAACTTGCGCAATAGAGAGAATGCTTTGTTCATAAATCTATTCTATTTTACTGCAAAAATACCAATATTTTTCTGTTTCAGTGGAATTTCTGCTGAATAATCTAAATACAATCGTAAACCGTTCTATGAATTTTCGTGAATTCTTTTACCTGAAAAAGTCAGATAGGAAAGTCATTACCTTTCTGTTATGTCTTACTATTGGAGTGTTAGGAATTTTGTTTTTATTAGGTAATAAGCATAGTAGCACATTGCTTAATGCTGCCGACAGTTCGGCAATAGCTACAGAAAGAACAAGAGATCTAGCCAGTTACGAAACAAGTTCGGGACAATATAGATTGGAAAACGGGCAAAAAACAGAATTGTTTCCTTTCGATCCTAATACAGCAGATAGTTTACAGCTGAGCCGTTTAGGGCTTGCACCCTATCAAATACGCAATATTTATCGCTACAGAGCCAAAGGAGGTGTGTTCCGTTCGCCCCAATCGTTTGCTAAAGTTTATGGTTTAACTCGCAAGCAATATCGCGATTTAGAGCCATACATAACCATTGGCGAGGACTATCAGCCAGCCTTTACAATGGAAACTATACGAAATTACGAACGAGGACGGATAGAAGAACAACGCAAACTACACGAAGCCTACGAAGAATATAAGAAGAACGATACCTATAAACCATACAAGAAATACGACAGAGATACCATTCGATACCCCATTAAAATAAAATTGGGCACACATATAAACCTTGCTTATGCCGATACAACTATGTTAAAGAAGGTTCCAGGTATTGGTTCTGGTTGGGCAAAAACCATTGTTAGCTATGGCGAACGGCTTGGTGGATATGTAGCGGTGGGACAACTGAAAGAGATAGAAGGGTTCCCTGTAGAATCGTTACCTTTCTTCGAAGTGCGTAATGCGCAAACAAAACGTCTCAATCTCAATACACTTTCGTTGTCGCAACTGCGTCGCCACCCCTACATAACCTTTTATATGGCACGTCAGATAGTAGAATACAGACGACTGAAAGGCAGATTAAGTAGTTTGTCACAACTTCGATTGCTCAAAGAATTCCCAGCCGATGTTATTGAGAGGCTACAACCATACGTCTGCTTTTAGTAGTTCTTATATATTAAAAAGGTGGTTTTTGGTTTGTAAAAAGGTATGTTTTGCAAGCCAAAAACTACCTTTTTACAATGCAAAAGTATAGCTTTTTATAAGCTGTTGATAACTAATTAGTTACTAATACTATTTATATCTTATTGGGTTGGGGCTATAATAGCATCACTATTTCTGTTCTCTCACCAAATCTTCGTAGGCTTGATTCATTTCGTTCATCAGTACTTCAAAGTTATCCGAATTAAGTGCCACACGGCGGAACATAATCTCTAAGTTATCGCTTTCTATGGAAATAGGCTCATTGTGCAGCAAGGCCATTGTGCCATAGAGCATTAAACGGAAAACGGTAGCCTGGTGCAAGGTTGCCAATTCGGGATTAATAGTTCTCAGTACCATACTATATGTCATCATCTGAGTACGCACCATAGAACGGATAGCAAGGGCTACATCTACTGGTTGAATATCTTTTGCACCACGTTCGTAGCTTTCGAAGAACTCTGTTATGGTTTGTAACCTTCCCGTAAGCAAGATACTAACCTGCTGTTGATACTCTTTAATGGCAGTTTCGTACAGTTCTTTAGACCCACAAGCATAGCGAAGAAGTATTTTTGGCGATGTTGAATTACTGAATTTTCTACGTTTCATGTCTTCAGCAACAGCCTCTCCGTCAGTGTAATTAAGGCGGATAAGAATTGGGAACATTACAGAAACATAGTAAGCCGACAACCTTTCGTAGTTATCGGCTATTATTTTCTTATACTCTAAGGGGGTTATATTCTTCTTTCCAGGCTGTGTGGCATCTATACTACCACTTATAAAGGCTTGGAAAAAACCTCTTGTCATAGCCGCCACCACCTTGTGCCGACTAACAGTTGTTATGTGCATGTGTTTTGTTTTCTATCTATGTCCGCCAAACGAACCACTGTTTTGTGTCGGGCGTTCTATTGTTTGATTAGGTTGCATACTAGGACGCGGAGCACTATTTCCAAACGAACCACGACTGCTATTGTTATTATTGAATCCGCTATTAGACGGTTGCGTTTCAAGACGACGGCTTTCTGACCCAAAAGAGAACGTGCGTTCAGAACCATTGTTGCGGCCAAAGCTACCACCAAAATTAGAAGGCTGTGATGTTGTTCCCTGACGAGAGCCACCGAAGCTACTATTATTGTTGGAACGTTGTGGCATTTGTTGTGGTTGTACACCAACAGGTTGCCCCTGTATAGTGGTATTTCCGAAGCTTCTTCTGTCCACACTTTCATTATTTCTGCGTTGATTTCCAAAGAAGGACGGCTACTATTGCTTCCATTTTGTGGCGTTTGCACTACGCGCGAACCATTGTTACCGTAGCTTCCAAAGCTACCATTATTGCGGTTTATCACAACAGGCTGCCCTGTTCGTCTACCAAATCGCCCGGCGTAATAACTTTGTTCTCCAAGATTTCTACCACCTCTATAAGTATCGTAGTATACAGGATATGAGCGATAGAAGTAGCGTGGATTGTCGTAACGGCTGTAAATGCTGAAAGCGTATGTATTGTCGTACCAGTAAACAGGACGATAGAAGTAGTCCATATTTACGAAGTAGTTGTATTGAGAGGCATTCAACACATAGAATATATCACTATTACGACGTGCCCAATAGTCGCCATAAATTGAGTTTTCACCTCGCATATTAAGCAAATAATCTAAGTTTATTTCGTAAATAGCCTCGTATTGAGCATCGTTAAGTCCTAGTTCGTAAGCCATTTTGTCTGATAAAAAGAGAGCCTGACGGCGTGCATCTTCGTATCGTATGCCCGAATAAGCATATCTACCACCGTAATCAGAGCCGTAACCAGCATTGTAAACATCACCTCCAGATGTATAAACTACGCCAGACGAACCACCATTTAAGGCAAGTAGACTATCGCAAGAAGTAAGAGACATCGTAGCAACAATGGCACTTAACCATATTATATTTTTACTTTTCATAATCTATTTCCTCCTATTTTGTTATATTTTTATTCAATATTTCTGCTGCAAATATAATAGTAATTCCCCGTACAGCCAAAGGCGTACACCTATATAAAAAAGGAAATACCCTACTTTTTTAATTTTATGAATATAGTATTTGGCAGTTTAAAATCATTATTTTTAGGTATGTAAGTTATAGAAAGAAGATACCAATACATTCATAATCAATAAAATTATCTATATGGTAATGAGTAAATGTAAACTTTTTTATTGTTTAAATATTGTTATGTAAATGTGTGCTATATATATAATGTAAAATGACACATATATTAAATAGATAAACAATAAATGTAAATGATAGCGGAATGATATGGCTTTTACTTATTATTAGGTATTGTTAAACATTGCAAAAATAGATATCTTTGCAACTTACAATTAAAAGTTATTCACCTAATAAAAATAATTAACGCTACATGAAACGAAATTTTATGTTACTATTAAGCCTATTTTGTGCTATAATAACGATGGCACAGGGCACAGATGCAATGCTTTTCGGTGATGTTAAGGCGAAAGAGACAGGACAGCACCTGCCTTATGCCACCATTACAGTGAAGGAACGAATATGAAAACTAAGTGCGATGCGTCTGGACACTTTAAGATGTCTGACCTGCCAGTAGGGAAACAGACTGTCGTAGCAAGTCTCGAAGGTTATCAAGAAGAAGAGCTCGAAGTAGAAATGGTAAGTGGAAAAGGTACTGCTGTCTATTTTAAGTTAGACAAAGACGCCTTAGAACTTAGCCAAGTAGTGGTAACTGGTACGCGCACAGAGCACTTTGTAAAGAATGTTCCAATACGTACAGAGGTACTGACATCGCAGGCTTTAAAGCGTAAAAACGCCCTTAACCTGTACGATGCGCTAGAAGGTGTACCCGGAATACGCGTAGAACAGCAATGCCAATTCTGCAATTTCTCTATGGTAAGAATGCAAGGACTTGGTGCTGAACATACCCAAGTGCTACTCGATGGTGAACCTGTATATTCTGGATTGGCTGGAGTTTACGGTCTACAACAGATGGGAACAAACGATATAGACCGTCTGGAAGTGGTAAAAGGAGCAGGTTCTGCACTTTATGGAAGTAGTGCTGTTGCTGGTGCTATCAACATTATATCAAAAGAGCCAACCTTCGAACCAATGGTAAATGCCGACATTCAGTATGGAAACTTTGGACATAAAAGTTACAAAGGTTCAGGTTCTATACGCTATAGAAATATAGGTTTATTGGTAACAGCACAGCGAACAGAGGAAGATGCCGTAGATGCTACACAAGATGGACTAACTCGTGAAGAGGTAAAACATAAAGATCAGATTTCCGATAGAGTTTATAGTCTTATGAATAATGTAGGAGCAAGTGTCTACGTATATAGTCCTTTTGCTAAGAACGATAAACTTGTGCTTCGTGCAAAGGCTATGGACGAACTTCGTTATGGTGGAAATATGAAAGATGATCTATTCTTAAATCCATTCTCAGCCGGCACAGAGAATATCAGAACCAATCGTATCTCAACCGATTTGGCTTATACATTACCAATAGGAGCACATTCAGAACTTAACTTAGCAATGGCTTACGTACACCATAAACGTAATGCAACCAACGATACCTTCCTATCTAACTATAGAGAAGCTACCACCGATGCAACTCACCCTGAAGGTGTTGATCCCGATGTAGAACTAATGCGCCCTTATATTGCTAAGGAAAATACATTCACACCTTCGCTTACGCTGACTACAATTTGTGGTAATCACACTCTATTGGCAGGTGTTCAGAGCTACTTTACACACCTTCGCGAAACAGGTCTCTATATTATTTCGTCAGACGATGAACGTGGTAACCCTTACTTTGGCATACCTTACACCTCTATTGGTAAGAAACATGCCGATGAATTTGGCTTCTTTGTACAAGACGAATGGAACATATTGCCTAACTTTACTGTAGTACCTGGCTTGCGGTTAGATACTCACTCTTCTGGCGAAGAATATACAACAAGTCAAAGAGTTTCTGATTCTGCTTTCCCAAAAACAAAGTTCAGCAAAACATCATTCAATCCTCGTCTTGCTATTAAGTATGCGGTTAGCCCATCGTTCATACTTCGTGCCAACATAGGAACAGGTTTCCGTGCACCATACGGCTTCTCAGAAGACTTACATCTTTGCTCTGGTTCACCACGTGTTTGGAAGTCATCAAACCTTAAAGGGGAGCGTTCTATAAGCTATAACTTCTCTGCCGACTACTATACAAAGAATGTTCAGTTGAGTGCAAATATCTTCCGCACCGACCTGAAAGATAAATTCAGTTTGCTCCAGCAAGCGATGATGTTAAGAAATTCGGCTATACGTACCAGTGGGAGAATGTAGACGATGCATACGTGCAGGGTATTGAGCTCGGCATAAAATGGAATCCATTTAAAGATTTCAAGACTGGTGTGAGCTGGACCTTTAATCAAGGTAAGTTTAAACACGAGCGTGCAGAGTGGTCAGACCCTAATTCTGAAGAATGTGTAGCTACTCCTGCTCGTTTAGCATACGCTAAAGAAAGTAAGTATATATCTCGTTTCCCTGCTATGACAGGCGATTTTACATTGGAATACACTCCTGGTACTTGGTCGTTTGCACTAACAGGGTCGTTGCAAGGAACTATGTATATAGATTATAACTCTGAAGATGCACCAGAAACATCGAAGATAAAGAAGACTAGTACATTTACTTTGTGGAATCTTCGTGTAGCTAAACGCTTTGGCTCGTTTAGTGTTTATGGAGGAGGAAAGAATATCTTTAGCTATCTGCAAGACGAAAAGCATGGCGATGATGCTGCCTTTATGTATGCTCCTGTCTATGGCGCAACGTGGTATGCAGGTGTTAGTTTGAATCTATAATAAAAGGTGTAGACAACAGAATATCTATTTTAAAATGCAAAAATGGTTCGCATCAATCGATATGCGAACCATTTTTGTATAGTTAAAAATGTAGGATTGTATTTTAATTACAGCTATTTTTAGCAGCCGTTTTTATGTGTCATAATATCCAACACCATAATATCCATCTCGTTCATTGCATGTTTTCCTAAGCTAGTAAGGTTGCGAATAGATTGGTCAATATCCTTATCAATAATACCTTCTGCTTCCGTTACATGTTGGTTAGACATAGAAAGCATTGCAGAAAGTACCGCAGTAGATACACCAGACGATACTTTTAAAGCACAACTTGGCTTTGCACCATCGCAAACCATACCCGTAAGGTTAGCAATCATATTCTTTATAGAATAGCAAATGTTGTTATAGTCGCCACCCATCAAGTAGGTTATGCCGCAGCTCGAACCTGTACAAGCCACAATACAACCACAAAGTGCCGATAGTGTTCCAAGATTTTGTTTAATATAAATAGCTGTAAGATGGCTCAATGTTAGTGCTCTTACCAATTCGTCGGGTGTATTTCCATTCTCTTTAGCAAACACTACAACAGGATTGGTGGCGCAAATGCCCTGATTTCCCGACCCACTGTTGCTCATTACAGGCACCATTGCTCCGCCCATACGTGCATCGCACGCTGATGCAGTCTTAGAAAGAATGTGCGAATAAATACTATTACCAAACAAACCACGACTTATTGGTCGGTCCATTGTCTTTCCTACGCAATGTCCATAGTTGCCTTTTAGTGCTTCTTCGGCAGCATTCATATTGTAACGCTTAGCTTCTAAAATGAAATCAATCTCGTTTATGGGTGTTGTTGTCGCAAAATCCCATACCAATTTCAGATTTAGCTGAATGTCGTCGTTATCTTCCGATGCACCATCTCCTGCCTCAACTTGTTTGTTAAGTAGTACTTTGCCATTCATTTCCTCGTACACAAAGTTTGTATGGGTTTTAGAAATTATGGCAGTAGCCTTGTTCTCGCCAGCTTCGCAGGTTATTTCGACATACAATTTCTCGCTTATTCCACTCTTTAATTTTATATCTATGTGGTTTTCTGCTACATATTGCTTACCTTCTTCCAGCGATTCGGGTGTTAAATCTTTAATAACCTCAAGCTGATATTCCGACTTTCCAATAAGCGCTCCCAAAGAGATTGCAATTGGTAAGCCTATCATTCCAGTACCAGGAATTCCAACGCCCATTGCATTTTTTAAGATATTAGCAGATAAAAGGGCTTTAATTCTTTCTGGTTTCTGTCCTAACAGCTCTGTGGCACGTGCTGTACAGAGTGCAACAGCCATAGGCTCAGTGCAACCAACGGCAGGAACTACCTGTCGATGAATCAAATCTATGATTTGTTCGCGTATGTTTTTCTCAAGCATTTCTGTTACGAATTAGTTGTTTGAGTGCAAATTTACTCAATTTTTAATAAACCAAAAGGAAAACAAAAGAAAAATTACAAACGGATAAAAACTTTGAGTTTGATTTTGCTATTGGTAAACATTGTCGTACCTTTGCACGCAGATAAACTTTCGGTTTAACCGAAAAGGGGGTGCCACTCTATTGAGTGAGCTGAGATTATACCCGTATAACCTGATGCAGGTAATGCTGCCGTAGGAAGTGCGAATATAGAGACATTTGCGTTTATCTATCCTTAATTTAGTGTATCCCCCTATATTTTGGTTTTCCGAAAAGTACCATTTGTTACTTTGATGGCTTATGATGCACTATGTAAAAACTCTCACAATAGCAGGCTCTGACAGTGGTGGAGGAGCAGGTATACAGGCGGATATTAAACAATGTCGGCTTTAGGGTGTTACGCATCTTCGGTTATTACGGCTGTTACAGCACAAAATACGAAGCAAGTGTTCTGTGTTCAGAGTGTTGAAGCTACAGTTGTAGAGAGTCAGTTGCGTGCCGTTCTCACCGATTTGCGTCCCAATGCTATAAAAATAGGTATGGTTGGTTGTGCAAAGAATATCGAAACTATTGCGCAGGTATTGGCTCAATACAGGACGGTTCCACTCGTTATAGACCCTGTAATGGTTTCTACATCTGGCAATAAACTTATAGAAGAAAACGCTATAGACACCTTCTGCCAATGCCTTTTGCCTATGGCAACTATACTAACACCCAACATTCCAGAAGCAGAGACTTTAGCACGATGCGCAATTGCAACAATATCTGATATTGACAAGGCTGCAATAAAAATCTTAAACCTTGGTTGTAAGGCGCTATTAATAAAAGGTGGACACATAGAAAGCGCTACTAAAACCGACCGACTCTACTTTGCCGACAACAGTAAGCCAATAATCTTTGAAACTGAGACTATCGATTCTGTTAACACACATGGCACAGGTTGCACGCTCTCTTCGGCTATTGCAGCATTCTTAGCGCGTGGTTTAAAACTTGAAAAAGCTGTTGCAATGGCAAAAAACTATGTATCGCAGGCTATAAAGGAAGGTGCAGACGTGTGCATAGGCAGCGGACATGGAGCAGTAAATCATTTTTTTAATCCTGAAACTAATAAAACGATGAACAACATACAGTTTATTACACACGAGAACCAACGATTTGGTTACGTAGAAGGTGCTGAAATGGCTCTTCGTGGTGGTTGCAAATGGGTACAGTTGCGTATGAAAGATGCTACCGATAACGAGTTTTTAAGTGTTGGAAGAAAGGTTTCCACACTCTGTCGCAACTATAATGCAACCTTTTTGCTTGACGATCGTGTACATTTAGTTGCCGAACTTGGTGCCGACGGTGTACATTTGGGTAAGAACGATATGCCCATCAGCGAAGCACGATGTATGCTTGGTAGCGAAAAAATAATTGGTGGAACTGCCAATACCTTTACTGATGTGCAGCGTTTGGCAACCGAAGGAGCAAACTACATTGGTTGTGGCCCCTTTAGATATACTAAAACAAAATGCAACCTTGCGCCTATACTAGGTTTAGAGGGTTATCGGGATATTCTAAAACAAATGAAAAAAGCAAACATTTGCCTACCACTTATTGCTATTGGTGGTATTGTTAGCACCGATATAGCTGCACTTATAACCATCGGCGTAAGTGGAATAGCTGTCAGCGGAGCCATACTTGAAGCAGTAAATCCTATTAACGAAATGACGAAACTAATAGAAATATAACATTATGAAGAACGAAAACATTAAGATTTTTTATCCTAATTCGGAGAAAATCTATAAGCGTGGTACGCTCTATCCAGAACTAAAGGTGGGTATGCGGCGCATTCTTCTTACACCAACAGTTAAGAACGAGGGGGGCAAACGCATAGAGCTACCCAACAATCCAGTAGTAGTTTACGATACAAGCGGACCATATAGCGATCCGAATATAGAGATCGATCTAAACAAAGGTTTACCTAAGCTCCGCCAAGCATGGATAGAAAAGCGTAAAGGAACACAGATGTATTATGCAAAGAAAGGCATCATAACAGAAGAAATGGAATACGTTGCTATTCGCGAAAATATGGATTGCGAAGCTTTGGGCATACACACACACATCACACCAGAGTTTGTTCGCAGCGAGATAGCAGCTGGAAGAGCTGTTATTCCAGCCAATATCAACCACCCCGAAAGCGAACCAATGATTATTGGAACGAACTTTTGTGTGAAGATAAACACCAATATTGGTAACTCTCACGAGAATTCTAGCATCGATGAAGAAGTGGAAAAGGCGGTATGGAGCTGCAAATGGGGTGGCGATACCCTAATGGATTTATCAACAGGAACGAACATTCACGAAACAAGAGAGTGGATTTTGCGTAACTGTCCCGTACCTGTTGGTACTGTTCCAATGTATCAGGCTTTTGAAAAGGTAAACGGAAAAGCAGAGAAACTTACGTGGGAGATATTTCGCGATACGCTTATTGAACAGTGCGAACAGGGTGTTGATTATTTCACAATACACTGTGGTATTCGCTTAAAGAATGTTCATTTGGCTAACGGTCGTCTTACAGGTATGGTAAGTCGTGGTGGAAGCATTATATCTAAATGGTGTCAGGTACACAACGAAGAGAGTTTTCTATATAGCCACTTCGATGACATCTGCGATATTTGTGCCAAATACGATGTAGCAATATCGCTTGGAGATGGTCTTCGTCCTGGTTCTACATACGATGCAAACGATGCAGCACAGTTTGCCGAACTAGATACAATGGGCGAATTGGTAGAACGGGCATGGGCAAAAATGTTCAGGCATTCATAGAAGGACCTGGACATGTACCAATGCACAAGATTAGGGAGAATATGGATAGGCAAATAGAGAAGTGCCACGGTGCACCTTTCTATACATTAGGTCCTCTTGTAACCGACATTGCGCCTGCTTACGACCATATTACGAGTGCTATTGGTGCAGCAATGATAAGTTGGTATGGCACAGCAATGATTTGTTATGTTACACCAAAAGAACATTTATCGCTACCTAATAAAGACGATGTACGCACAGGAGTAATTACTTACAAGATTGCTGCCCATGCTGCCGATTTGGCAAAAGGACACCCGGGTGCAACCATAAGAGACAATGCACTAAGCAAAGCTCGCTATGAATTTCGTTGGAAAGACCAGTTTAATCTTGCGCTCGACCCAGAGAAGGCACTCGAATATTGGAAAACATCTAACAAGGTGGGTGGAAAGTTTTGCACAATGTGTGGACCAAACTTCTGTGCAATGCGCATTAGTCAAACACTAGAGAGTGGAGAGTGTAACGAAGAAGTAGTATAAAAATAAACTAAAACAATACGATTATGATTGAAAAGAAAGTGTCTAAAGGAATTATCAGTACTTATTTTGCAAAGATGGAACGATGTCTCGAACTCGATGTTGCCATTGTTGGTGGTGGTCCTTCTGGAATTGCTGCCGCCTATTATATGGCAAAAGCAGGACTAAAAGTGGCACTCTTCGACCGCAAACTATCGCCTGGTGGTGGTATGTGGGGAGGTGCTATGATGTTCAACCAGCTGGTTATACAGCAAGAAGCCCTACATATAATTAGAGATTTCGACATCAATTACGAGCCTTACGAAGATGGTTTGTACACTGCCGACTCAGTGGAATGTACCTCAGCTCTACTCTACAAAGCAACACACGCAGGTGCAACTATCTTTAATTGTTACTCTGTTGAAGACGTTGTGTTTAAGAACAATGTTGTAAGCGGTGTGGTTGTGAACTGGACTCCCGTGCTTCGCGAAGGTTTGCACGTAGACCCTTTGAATATTATGGCTAAGTTTGTGATTGACGGAACTGGCCACGATAGTGAAATGTGCCAAGTGGTTGCACGTAAAAACGGCATTAAGCTAAACACAACAACAGGCGATGTGATTGGCGAACGCTCGTTAGATGTAGCGGAAGGCGAACGCCAAGTGGTGGAAGGAACAAAGGAAATATATCCTGGTTTGTATGTTTGCGGTATGGCATCGTCGGCAGTTGGTGGTACGCCACGTATGGGACCCATCTTCGGCGGTATGCTTCTTTCTGGCAAAAAAGTAGCAGAAGCTATTATCAATCGTTTGAAATAGAATTATCAATGGGTGGCAATGGTTGCGTAATAGCAACGGTTGCCACCTTTTTGGTTCACTTAGTATATGGGAAAACAATTGAAAGATTATTCAAAATCTAAAACAAAATTTTGTTATTTAAATATTATTTATTTAACTTTGCGTTGATATTTTTATTATTACTAACAATTAAATAAAAACAAATTATGAACAAGTATTTTTAATCTTTTTATTCTAACATTTATTTTAATTATATCGCGCAATATTAAATGATGCTATGAAGCAAGAAATACAATGAGCTAATAGTCTGGCAGCTTAGATACCTATCTTTTGGAAGATAGTTAGAGAAGTATTTGAATCATCAACTATATGAAAGGAAGCAGAATTGTTCTATCTCTCTTAGAGATTAACGCCTTTATTATGGTGTTATCTAAACTACTATCTATTTATAATAATAAGGGTAATGCCTTTTTATTGATATCATATAATATATTTTATGTCTTGTCGTATGTCCTAATATTAACAATTACGATAACTGAAAGTATAACTTTATATAAGACCTTTAGAGATGATAGTAACTCTTTGTCCCGCATGATTTCAGTTGTTAGATTCATTTCTATGATTTTGGTTTGTATTGCTATTCTTTTATTCTTAGTAAAAGAATAGCAATGTATGTAATAAACCAACTAATATATATAATATGTATAGTCTACGAGAGAAAATGCTTGATAAACAACAAAACGATGCATCTCATTGTAATTACCGAACCACAGTTTGTTACTAACGAGGCAACTATTATCGCGCAACTGCTACATTGGGGTGTAGGCCTTGTTCACCTGCGGAAACCCGAAAGTAGTGCCGACGATTTGGCAAAACTAATTGAAGCTATTCCCACAGCCTACCATAACCGTCTTGTGCTGCACGACCATTTCGATTTAGCTACCCACTTTGCATTGCACGGACTACACTTAAACCGCCGAAACTACGTGCTGCCACCAAACTATAAAGGTGCAGTTTCGAAATCGTGCCATACATTTAGCGAAGTGGAAACCTATAAACAGCATTGCAATTACGTTTTTCTTAGTCCTATTTTTAATAGCATTTCAAAACAAGGATATGCCTCTGCTTTCACACCAAAGGCTCTTTTCGAAGCAAAACAGAAAGGCATTATCAATGAAAAAGTGGTTGCGTTGGGCGGAATTACTGCAGCCAATATCAATAAAATAAAGAGTTATGGCTTTGGTGGAGTAGCACTTTTGGGCGATGTTTGGCGAAGAACTGCTGACCCATTTTTTGAACAATATATTAAGCAATGTGTTAAACTCTAATAGGTTTATTATATCGTAGCATTGTTATATTTTAGTGGTGTAATGGACATTTGGTAGGCTAAAACTTCACGTAACGCTTTTATTTACTACCTTTACAGCATTTGAAAGCTTATGAAAAACGGTTCTTCTGATATGTGAAGTGAAAAAACAAACCACAGAACGATGTACTTCAACATAAGAGATAAAAAATCCATGTTGTACAACCTGTATGTCTTGTGATGAAGAAATAACTGCTTCCTCTTTTCAAAGAAATGTACGTATACTACTACAGTAGTTTTAATTTTGTTTTGCTGTCATATTTAACACTTCGCATAGATGCACTGTTATTCAACAAGTTAGATGCAAATATTAGATGATGGCAGTGACAGGAAATTTAATTTCGGCGAAATTACTTTGTTATAGAAAAGCTGGAATATTGAATGAAAAGGGATTTGTTTCTTACACCACAAAACTTTTCTTGTTAGAAAGTATTTGTTTCTTTCTCACGTTAGAGTTGTCCTTATCATTCCAAATTCCCGAAAGAACCTTGAAAAGAACCATACCAACTTTGTTGGACAATTTCCCGACCTAATAATCTATAGCTACGCTTCAAAAAATAGAATGCAGCTATCTCAAAAAAATGGGATACAGGTGTACTTTATGTGCCTGAAAATAGGCTTTGGCTTGATTTAAATCTATCATAGCCACTACTTTTTCCACCATTCAACAAACTTTTGATATAATATTACGATAACCATTATCGAAACAACTCATTGTAAATAGTTGCACGACCAAGAATTAATGCCTATCTTTGCAACACAAAAATAAAGAATTAACAGACTTAAAAATCAAAGACTTATGAGTAGTCAAATTATTATTTGGAGTGCATTAATGGTATTACTTTTAGTAGCTTTTGTTTTGCGTATGGCTATTACTGCCCGTACAGCAGGTGGAGACAAAAAGATATTTGAAGTAACCGATGAATTTGAATTATACGACTTAACAGAAGATGAAGCATAGCCACCCCACCTTCCCCGTAAATAAAACAAGCACCTTTATAGCTGAATATGCAGCATGGCTTTATGGCTGTGGCGCTACATGTACACGTATAAGAGAAAATGTAGCTCGTATAGCCAAAAAATGGAATATCACTTGCCAACTTCTTATTATGCCTGGAAGTGTGGAACTTATGGTATTCGATCCCACCACAAATCAATCGTCAGTGGTTATAAAAAGAGCACCCCACACAGGTATTAGCTTCTATAAAAATACTTATTTGAGCCGATTAAGTTGGAATATAGCTGATGGGCACGTTGATTTAGAAGAGGCAAACAAAACACTCGAAAGTATAACCAAAGCACCTTTCACCAACAAGTGGTTGGTGTTATTGCTTACATCGCTTGCCAATCTTTCATTCTGTCGTGTTTTTGGTGGCGACCTTGCAGCTATGTTAATAGTGTTTGTAGCTACTTTTGTAGGTTTTAAACTTAAACAGCTATTGTTAGAAGATGGTGTAAACGTTAAGTTTGTTTTTCTCATTTGCGCATTTTTCTCGTCTGTAATAGCTACCTCTGGCTATGTATTTGGTTTAGGCACTAAACCCGAAATAGCACTTGGAACATGTGTTCTTTATTTAATTCCAGGTATTCCTTATATTAATAGCATTAGCGACCTTATGGGGGGCGATTATCTTGTGGCTTATAGCCGATTTATGGATGCTATTATTCTTACCTTTTGTCTGTCGGTAGGTTTGTCGGTAGGTATTCTTCTTATGAACCTCAAACTATTAGCATAGCACTCAAACAAAATGGACTTTCTACTCTCAATACTTCAAGATGCTTTCTTTGGTGGCTTAGCCGGAATAGGTTTTGCTAGCATTAGTAATCCTCCAAATAATGCCTATAAATACTGTTTTGTAATATCGGCTGTTGGACATGCTATACGTTTTGTTCTTATGAACAACAGCTACTATCACTTCGGACTAATTATTGCCAGTTTCGTTGCGGCTTTAAGTATAGGATTTTTAACTGTACTTATGGCACGAAGAGCCAAATGTCCACCCGAAACATTCTCATTTCCATCATTATTACCAATGATTCCTGGAATGTATGCCTATCGCACCATAGAAGGACTGGTAATGTGTTTATTTACAGAGAAAGAAGATTTATTCAACCATTATTTGTATCTTTGTACATCGAATGGCTTTACTTGTGCGTTCGATATCTTAGGAATGGTGTTAGGCGCAACAATGCCTATATTCATTTTAAATAAGATTTCGTTCACTGTAACAAGGCACGCCAAATAACAAAGAACATAAGAATAATGGAACTCAGACAACTACGCTACTTCTTAAAAGTTGCAGAACTCTTAAACTTTTCGGAGGCTTCGAAAGCATTGTTTGTTACTCAAAGCACACTGTCGCAACAAATAAAACAACTCGAAACAGAACTCGATTCTACGCTTTTCGAACGAAATAGCCACGAAGTAACACTAACAGAAGCAGGAAAAAAGCTGGTAGAATATGCACAAACGGTAGTTGTTGATGCTGACATTTGCCAACAAAAAATGAACGACTTGAAGGATTTAGCAACCGGAGAGTTAAACATTGGCGTTACGTTTACATTTAGTCCACTACTTACTGAAACAGTACTTGATTTTATGAAACGCTATCCGGGTGTTCGCCTAAATATTATTTATAAAACAATGGCAGAACTTATGGATATGCTACAACGACACGAAGTAGACTTTGTTTTGGCATTTAAGCCTACCGAAAAGAACGAAAGAGTGGAAAGCTATGTACTTTTTAATAATAAACTTGTGGCTGCAATGAGTGTAACTCACCCACTTGCAAAGCGTAAGAGTATAACCATAGACGATTTAAAAGATTGCCAGGTAGCAATGCCAGCACACGGATTGCAAAACCGTAATGCTTTCGACAATATTGCAGAACAATCTGCAAAAAACATCAATATACGGTTAGAAATAAACGATATAAATATTCTGCTAAAACTGGTGCGACAGAGCAAACTTGTAACAGTTCTTGCCGAAGCTGCTTTACACAATGAGGAAGGACTTGTTGGAATACCACTCGAAATGGGAAATACCGACATGGAAGGTTGTCTTCATACTCTAAAAAATGGCTATATAAAACACTCTGCACGTGCTTTCTATCGCCTATTAAGTCAGTCGCATACAATAATTAAATATTCATCGTTGGCACATTTGTTGTAAATAACGTGAGTTCGACGAATTATAAGTGTCTATAAATTTGGTGATTAGCAAAATTTGTTGTAATTTTAAGGTGTTGATTTACAAACAATTACAAACAAAAATCGCTATGATCACCGAGGACAAAGTTACTGAAATATTTTGTATGGCAGATGACTTCTGCAAGTTTTTTGATGCAATGACAGCAAAATATACGCTAAAACCTACAGGAAAAAGAAAGTATCATCGAGATTCCACGATGTCAAAGGCAGAAGTCATGCTAATAATGATTCTTTTTCACGATTCTGGTTATCGCTGCTTTAAACATTTCTATCTTGAAAAAAGAAGCCGTGTATCAATGTACAAAGGACTATTGACACACAGCTTGCTCTGTTCTAAATTCGTCGAACTCACGTTATTTTAATGTATCATATTCAAGTCCAAAAAGAACTTCACCCATAAAATCAAGTGTTTGTTTTGGATTTCTTGTGCTAAATGCTTTTCCGCCTGCCTTAGCATCGAAAAGAAGATCCTTTAGCTTGATAGTAACAGTAGTTGTTCCAAGATCATCGCCTACAGGGACTCTGTTAATAATCGTATTGTGCATACTTGTTGTAATAGTAACATACTGCTCCAAGAAGTTTGACATACTCATATTTAGTGGACGTTGTATGGAAACTGTTTCAGGCATATTAGAGTCTGTTATATCTGTATAGGAATTGTTATCTACCTGAATAGCCTTCTCTTTACTAATATTTAGAATGTTAAAACGATCTCCGTTAGGAAGGGTTACGTTGCATTCACCATATAGGAAAAGAGGGTTTTTGTTTATAACTTTACCCCTGATCGCTTTTGGGGTAAACTTAAAGTTGATGCTATTACATGTAGGAACAAAAATCGATTGTGTAACAGGGTAAGAATTGCTCGTAAGGATACGAGCTACAGAGTTATCGCCAACATACTTTAAGTTGTAAGCAATAGGAGCTGCTGCTGACATTGGTATAGGGTTGCCGATAGCTTTCTTAAAGGCCTCCCAACCACCAGATATAATTGCTTGATGGTCTTGCATAGTACCTCCAATGCTAGTCTGTGTGATTACAGATTCGTCTAAGATGCTCTTGTATTTAATTTGTAAATCAGCACTTAAGTTATTAAGTTTAGGGAAAACAAGATTAAGTGCAGCTGTAACCTCATCGTAACTATAGTTTGTAGAAATAAGGGCAAACGCCATTCTTCCATAGTGAACACTGCTTACATATACAGGCATTACCCCATTAAAAGAGTTAATATCAGCAGATTTCAGAATGCAGTTTTTAGGAGATGTAGAAACTGTAAATAATTTCTGAATAAACGAAACGAGAACATGCGTCTTTTTTCTGTTGTGCTGTGTGTCAAGGCTTAGCCCTGCTTGCACGAGTGAACCATTAAAATTGATACCTAAGTGGGTAGCAAATTCCTTTTCATTTTTGATCTCTTGTACTTTGTACTCTGTTGTTACAGAGGGTTCAGCATTAGGGGATGATCTCCATTGCTGAAGGGTAGTTTGGTAGCTACTCCATGTAATATTAGGGATAACTGCAGTATAAGCAGGTCCTCCCATAGGGGTCAAATCGGCTGTAACTACCATATCTTCTACTTCTGCATTCTTGATAGGACTAAATATGCCATTTGAAATAGTGTTACCTGCTAAAACATTGCCAGGAAAAATTTGGTTTTCATTGGGGTTAAAAAAGAGGACTTCATCATGGATGGCACTAGCGTTGTACATCTGTGTTTTGTTTACCATCGTGCCGTTAATACCATCAAAAATGCCCTCATTGCTTACTATTTGTGGCGAAGAATTAGGAGTTGGACCATTGTAAAGATCAACTTTATCGCCCACACGATACATATCTTTACCTAGTGGTAATGAATTAAGAAGTTGTGGACTGATATTCTTGTCTGTACTAGGCACATTGGTAACATCCTCCATGATGTCGCTACTACATGATGTAAGTACATTAGCGAATAATAATACGCTAAGCCCTCTAACAATAAAACTGTAATGTTTCATAACTTTTAATAGGTTAATGCATCCCATTTTACAAGATGCAGGTTAGAAAAATAAATTTAAATAGAAATTTCTCTCAATTAGTTTGTTATATCTTTTGTTATAAGCTCACCGTACAAGTTCCAGCTTTGATAATACACACCTCATTTCTTTGCTTTTTTCTTAGAGATATTGTCGTAATAATTTACTAGATCATAGGTAGGTTAGGCTTTATTATGCTCCAAAGGTAAATAATTAAATAATAACTTATATAATGTTATTTTAAAAAAATATGAATAAATTAATTATAATTAACGCTATGTTTTCTTTAAAGGAGATGTCTTTTTTATGTAATAATAACGTGAGTTCGACGAATTATAAGTGTCTATAAATTTGGTGATTAGCAAAATTTGTTGTAACTTTAAAGAACTAATATACAAATAGTTACAAACAAAAATCGCTATGATCACCGAGGACAAAGTTACTGAAATATTTTATATGGCAGATGATTTCTGCAAGTTTTTTGATGCAATGGTGGCAAAATATACGCTAAAGCCTACTGGAAAAAGAAAGTATCATCGAGATTCCACGATGTCAAAGGCAGAAGTCATGCTAATAATGATTCTTTTTCACGACTCTGGTTATCACTGCTTTAAACATTTCTATCTTGAAAAAAGATGCCGTGTATCAATGTACAAAGGACTATTGACACACAGCTTGCTCTGTTCTAAATTCGTCGAACTCACGTTAAATAACATCAACTGCGACATCAATGTTTTTTAGTCTTTACCGACATTACTTTTCTTTTATTGTCTGTACATTCTTATTAGAAACAATGTTTCCTTTATGCTTTCGTGTGAAGCATAATAAAACACAAAATAAGTTTCTAATAAATACAATTTAGGTTTAAAAGTTTTCGAGTTCCTTTGTGAGAATACTTTCTAATTGTTCGGCTGATAAACGCACTTGGAACTCGCCATGAATAGCAATCGAAATTTTGCCAGTTTCTTCTGAAACTATTATAGCAAGTGCATCAGATGCCTGCGAAATTCCTAATGCGGCACGATGGCGTAGTCCAAATTCCTTTGGAATATCTTGATTGTGGCTAACTGGAAGAATACAACCAGCAGCTTTAATACGTTTTTTTGATATAACCATTGCACCATCGTGGAGCGGAGAGTTCTTAAAAAAAAATATTTTCAATAAGTCGTTGGTCAATGCGAGCATCAATATAGTCGCCCGTATCAACAATATCCTGAAGCATTACACTACGTTCTATAACAATAAGTGCCCCAACTTTTCCCTTGCCCATATTCATACAAGCCATAACAATAGGGAGAATAGTTTCGCGGTCTACGCCTTTCTTGTTCTTATCGTTCCGAAATAGTTTTAGAATGTTTCTTGCTTTTTGGTGTGCACCAAGATTATAGAGGAAATAGCGTATTTCTTCCTGAAAAAGCACAATGAGACCAATTACGCCTACAGACACTAATTTATCCATAATGCTTCCTAAAAGTCTCATTTCTAAAACCTGACTAACAATAAGCCACACAACAATAAATGTCATGATACCTGCAAACACGTTAAGCGAACGTGATTCTTTCATAATACGATATATGTAGTAGAGCATAAGTGCCACTAACACAATATCGATGATATCTTTTATGCCAAATTCGAAAAACATATTCTTCTCTTTTAGTTGTTGTTTCTATATTGCCATTAGCAATACTGGCTTTGTTTCTCTCTCCAAACGTTCTATGTTTGTGTCTTTAGCAGGTATGTTGTTGCTATTACACATTCAAAAACATTTGCATTGTTATTTTGCTTGCCGTAAACGGTTGTAAATTTCCACCGTTTCTACAGCTTCTTTCACATCGTGTACACGCAAAATGCTTGCTCCTTTCATTAGTGCAATCATATTTAGTGCAGTTGTTCCATTCAAACTTTCTTGTGCTGTAATACCCAAAGCTGGTGAATCATACGTTTGCGACTAATTCCAACTAATATTGGAAGTTCTAAAACGTGTAGTTGTTCCATTACATTCATTAGCGCATAATTGCCGTCTATAGGGTCTTTTCCAAATCCAAATCCTGGATCTATAATAATATCTTTCTGTCCCAAAGCACGTAATTCTTGTATTTCGCGTGCAATATTTATAAGCATATCGTGTATGTTTGGAGCTTTCGACATTAATATATAAGGTGTTCCCAGTTCGGCTACAGTACGAAACATTTCTGCATCGCTACCTTCTTCCACATCGTTTATAATATCTACACCAAATTCGTTTACCATTTCTCGTGCTATTGAGGCACGAAAAGTGTCGAGCGATATTATTGCTTTTGGTTGTGTTTTACGAATTATAGGAAGTGCCATAGCAAGTCGGCGTCTTTCTTCTGCTTCGTCTACAAATTTGCTTCCAGGACGCGTAGAACATGCACCAACGTCTATAATTTTAGCTCCTTCCGCTATAATTTGGTTGGTACGATTGTATATTTCAGCCTCAGTTTGCATACGACTATCGGCATAAAACGAGTCTGGTGTAACGTTTAATATTCCCATTACACACGGTTTAGACAAATCGAAGAGTTGTCCTTTTACGTTTATTGTATATTCCACAGGACTAAATTGTTGTGCAAAATTTTCTTTTTCCATACAGGCAAAGTTACTAAAAGCACTTTAAACTGCAAAGTAAGCAATGCTAAAATTATGCATTTTGTTTTACACCCATACGTGCTTCAACTACATTTACCACATAATCGCCAAGTTTTTCGCATTCTTGAATAATGTCCATATACATTGTTCCAATGGCGTAAGTATATTTATGTTCGTTTACGTCCTGAATGTTTTGTGTGCTAAGTTGGTTACGATAGTTGTTCATTTCGTTTTCTATGTTAAACGAACGGTTCACATCGTTTTGGTGTTTATGGCTAATCAGCAAACTATTCATCTGCGTCAGAGCATCGTCGGTAAGTTCAAACATTTGTTCAATGTGGTTGTATTGCTTTTCAGTAAAATCTTCTTTTGCCGATATTTTTCTATTTATGGTACGAGCTATATTATAGCAAGAGTCGCCAATACTTTCTAATTCAGATATCTCTCTAAGCATTGATCTTACCTTTTCTTTTGTTTCATCGCTAAGGTGAGCATTACTAACTTGGTCTAAATATTTAGCTATTTCTATCTCCATATTATCCGAAATGCCTTCATATTTCTCTATTCGCGAATACAGTTTCACAAATTTAGAGTCGTCGGTTGTATGTAATAGTTCTCTCACCATATCGAACATTCGTTGTAAACGTTCGGCAAACGATTGTATTTCTTTACTTGCTTCGAGCACCGAAAGTTCTGGAGTCTTCATAATTCCAGCTTGTATGAAACGCAAACGGAAGTCTTCTTCTGTCTCGCTCTTGCGTGGTTTTATAATCAAGCAAACTAACTTTTCGAGCTGTGGAATAAACCAAATTAGCAAAAATGTATTTGCAACATTAAATGTTGTGTGGAATGCTGCTAAAACAACAGGTAGTTTTACTTTTATATTAGCATTGACAGCACCAATTGCAGGATTATAATCAACAAAACCACATACCATATTTACGAAAGGATAGAATATAGCGAGCACCCAAACTACACCAATTACGTTAAACATTAAGTGGGCTAATGCTGCTCTTCGTGCTTGTGTGTTTGCTGCTAATGCTGCTAAATTGGCTGTAATTGTGGTTCCAATGTTTTCGCCCATAACCAATGCAATACCAAGATAAATAGGTAAAACACCTGTAGAACAAAGCAAAATGGTGATTGCCATAACTGCAGCAGACGACTGAACGATGCAAGTTATGAGGGAACCAATGGCAAGAAATATAAGAATTGTGAAGTAACTGTTTATATCGAACGATTTAAAAAACTCTATAACTGCAGGTGTAGTGTCTAAATGTAGTGCTTTTCCTGCATCGCTCAGTAGTACAAGACTGAAGAACATAAACGAAAGACCAAACAAGAAGTCGCCTACATAGCGCATTCTTCGTGTGTAAATCAGCACAATTCCCACAAGAAAAGCTGGAAAAACAAAGCTTGTTAGGTCTACAGAATATCCTAACGACATAATCCAAGCCGTAAGTGTTGTTCCAATATTAGCACCCATTATCACAGAAATAGCTTGAGCAAGGGTTAATAGCCCTGCATTTACGAAAGAAACAGTCATTACCGTTGTTGCCGAAGACGATTGTACAGCACAAGTTATGAATGTTCCTGTAAGCATACCAGTAAAACGATTGGTAGTCATTGCACCTAAAATGTGGCGTAATTGCGAACCTGCCATTTTTTGTAATGCTTCACTCATTACTTTCATTCCATAGATAAGCAATGCCAACGAACCAATAATTTTGAAAATAATGGCAAAATAAATACCTGTTGTCATAATAATCTTTTTTTTCTAATGCTATTTTTTGCTCTTTAATGAGAACTTGCTAACTTTATACCCTGATTAAAATCGTTAAACGTTCATACAAGATGAAACAAGTAATACAAATCCGTTGCAAAAATAATAAAAAAACTTTAGAAGTCCCAATTGGCAGTACACTTTATGATGTTTATACTGCATTTAATCTTAATATGAACTTTGGACCAATAAGTGCAAAGGTAAATAACAAGGTGGAAGGATTAGATTTTCGTGTATTTCATAATAAAGATGTAGAGTTTCTCGACCTTTATTCTGCTTCGGGAATGCGCACTTATATTCGTTCTTTGTTTATGGTTTTGTGTAAAGCCGTACACGATATATATCCAAAAAGCAAAGTTGTAATAGATATTCCGGTGGCAAATGGCTATTATTGCAACATTAACATTCATCGCGAAGTTACAAATAGCGATATTGAAAATATACGCCAACAAATGCAAACCATTATAAACCAAGCTTTACCTATACAGCGTTATGAGGCTACAACCGAAGAAGCTATTAATATGTTTCGAAAGTTGGGCGACGAAGCTAAGGTAAAACTCCTTGAAAGTACTGGCTCGCTTTATACCACTTATTATAAATTAACCGACTATGTTGACTATTATTATGGTGCAATGCTCACAAATACATCGCAAATTAAGCTTTTTGGAGTAGAAAAATTCTTCGATGGATTATTACTTCGCGTACCATCGTCTGAAAATCCTGCAAAGTTAGATAATTTAATAAACCAAGACAAAATGTTTGAGGTTTTTAGAATGCATCATCGGTGGCAAGAAATTTTAGGCGTACGAACTGTTGGCGATTTTAACGAAGCCGTGAAACAAGGTTTTTCTAACGACCTTATAAATGTTAGCGAAGCATTGCAAGAAAAAAGAATTTCGCAAATTGCAGAAACCATAGCAAACAAAAAAGATGTGAAGGTTGTGCTAATTGCCGGACCTTCTTCGAGTGGAAAAACTACGTTTTGTAAGCGTCTTTCTGTGCAGTTATTAACTTGTGGAATAAAACCAGTACAAATTTCTTTAGACGATTATTTTGTAAATCGGGTGGATACACCAAAAGACGAGTCGGGCGATTACGATTACGAAAGCTTATATGCACTAAATATTCCGCTTCTTAACGAACAGTTTTTGGCATTATTCCGTGGCGACGAGGTGCAATTGCCTTCTTATAACTTTCAAACAGGGAAAAGCGAAATGAAAGGTAAAAAACTCCAGCTAAATTCTGATAATGTTTTAATAGTAGAAGGTATACACGCTTTAAATCCGATGCTGACAAACGATATTGACGACAATAAAAAATTCCGTATTTATGCTTCTGCTTTAACAACAATATTATTAGACGACCACAATTATATTCCTACAACCGACAATCGACTTATTAGACGTATTGTTCGCGACCATAAATATCGTGGCTGTTCTGCACAAGAAACCATACGACGTTGGCCAAGTGTTCGCGCAGGAGAAAAGAAATGGATATTTCCTTATCAGGAAAATGCCGATATTATGTTTAATACCGCAATGCTTTACGAGGTTGCAGTTTTAAAAGCACAAGCAGAAGCTGTGTTAGAACAAGTGCCAGAAAACTGTAACGAATATGCAGAAGCATATAGATTGCGTAAGTTTTTAGGCTATTTTTCTTCGTTACCTTTCCGAAGTTTACCACCAACATCGTTGCTTAGAGAGTTTTTAGGTGGCTCTTCGTTTAAATATTAATGACAGAAACAAGGCAAAGCGCAACGAAAAAAGCAAATATGCACTACATCTAAAAATATACATTTAGCAATTGTTGTGTAAGCGATTATAGAAAAATTCTCTATAATCGCTTTTTCTTTTTATTTATAAATATTGCCTTTCTGTACACACCAAAAAATATAATTAAAATGCAAATGCTTTTTTTAATTACAAAATAAAAAAATGTAATTATAAATTTTTAAAATTCTTATTATATTTTTTTCGGCAACTATATTTTTGTCTTTTTCTGTAAACACTATTCATTAAAAATAATATACGCTTTATATAATATCAATTCAAAATATATTTAAAAAAATCCTCTCTAACAATAAAGTGGGCAAAAAAAGACTTTTTGAACACTAATAGTAAGAAATAGTAGAAAAGAACTTCTTTTTTTGCAAAAAGAAATATTATGTTTTAAAAATAATATTGCTATATTTGCAGCCAGAATCTACAATCTGTAATACAGCGGATACAGTAAGAACAAGAAATCTATAACTGACACTGAACTATGGCTTAGGTGTTTTGCGCCTCTTTTATTTAAAAGAATAAAACAATAGAATAAAAAAGTTGCCATATTATAAATAGAACAAAGGGCAATAAAGCAAAAAAATACCAATGCAATAACATTAATCTATATAGGTGCATAACAACAATAGCTGGCAAAAACTTATGCAACGAAATAATAGTTCGAATGTCAAAATCTCGACAATATAGTCGTAAGTAAATGTAAATGCAAAGAGAATAAACAAAAAAATAGAAAATTATATTAAAAACGAATTAGTATGAAGAAAATTTGTCTTTTACAATTGCTCCTTATGGCAGCAATAACTGTCTGTGCACAGCCAACAAAAATACTGGTTTGGCTTACTAACGGACAAAAAGTATCGTACAATCTTTCCGAACGTCCTACAATGACTGTAGAAAACGACAATGTACGTCTTAAATCTAAAACAGTAGATTTACTATATGCTGTTACAGATATTCAACGAGTTACTTTCGACGACCAGACTGATGGTATAGAATCGGCAACAACAACCAATAAAAGTGGAAATGCTACACTTACACAAGAGTCGATGACATTTACAGAATTTAAATCTGGCGAAACTGTTCGCATATATAATAATGCCGGACAACTTGCCCAAAGCTATAAAATTGGTGCAGATGGTAGCTTAACCGTTTCGCTTAGCAATTTCCAACCAGGTATATATATCGTTAAAACACAATACAAAACATTTAAGTTTATAAAAAAATGAAAAAGTCTTTCATATCTACAGCCCTCACCTTTGCATTTCTTTTATGTGCCGTTGCAGCATCTGCACAAGGTGTTTACATTTACAAAAATGGAAAAAAACAAGTATTTAAGTCTGAAGAAGTAGACAGCTTAGTTTTCTTTGATACCGACAATAGTACAACACCAAGTGTTACAGAAGAAAATTTTGAACTTCCTGCAGCCGATTTCACAAAAACTCTTACAGAACTTAAAGCAACCGAAGTGGCAAAAGGCTTTACAGCTACACAACCTAATAGCGGAAAACTTATATTAGAAAAAACAGTTAATGGAAAAACTGTACACTGGGAATATAATGGCAACGGACAAGGTGTATATATGTATGCAAAAAGCACACTTGAAACCAACAAAATAGATGCGTTTAAAGCCTTTTTACGTAAGCAAGGTTACGAACTTGAAACAAAAGCTTCGCTAAACAACGATGTAAAAGTATATGTAAACAAAACTGCAAAAACAGTGGTGTTTATTAATAATACAGCAAACGGAGCAGAATATTTCTTCGGACCACATGACGATAGTTTTACATCGTGGACAAGAATTTCGTTTTTAACCGATGAAACTACCGGAGCATGGACACCATTCTACGGAAAAGGTGCCACTGTAGAACTAATGCAGCTATTTGAAAAACGTATGAACCATACGCTAAATACCGAAAAATCTAAACCAGAAAATGGTATTTATGTTTATAACACGGGCGAAACACGTTGGAAGAGCGTAAAATATTGGTTCGATGTTTACACAAAAATAGCTTGGAAGAAGCTTCGTTATTTGTAGATGCCCAAAATGTACCTACACCTAAAGAAATAACAAACTATCTAAAGGAAACAAATTATATCTATACGGGTATGTACGATTCTGAAGGCGATGTTATTTACTATAACTACGACCAAAAATCGGTTTGTTACGTAAAAATGCAAGATAAAACACAGGGAAAAACAGAATATCTACCACAAATGCACTATGCTTATTCTGATTTAACAGGACAAGTTCCACCACTTACTGTTAATTTCCCAATGCCTTTAACAGAGTTTAGCAATAAAACATTAGACGAGGTAGTTGCCGAATATCGTAAATTGCCTTATTATAAGAGCGAAGAAAAAATAGATTTAGGTATAGTTATAAACACCGATTCAGAAGATTTCCCAAAAATTCTTCTAATGGACGACGGCGGTAAATATGCAGCTGCTTTGGTTATTACCTTTAATAACCTAACTGCTCGTTCACCTTATATTGTAGATTTACTTCAAAAAAATGGTTATGTAAATAAAGAAGGTGTAAGTGCATTGCCAACCTTTATAAATAGCCAGAATAATGTGATGGTTCAATTCGATTTAACTGATATTCTTCAAATGGGTTGGTTCTCTATTTCGTTCCAACCAAACGAATTTTAAAGAATAAGCCAAAAACCAAATATGCTATTCTTTTTCGGTTGAAATAGCAAATAGCACAACCATAATAAAAATGCTCCTGCCATTACGAATAAAATTCGTAGATAGCAGGAGCATTTTTTCGTTCTTATTTCTTTAAAATAGTGTTCGTTATGCCATATTTTTTAATAAAAAGTGCTACCTTTGCACCCGGAAACTTGTAAATAGTATAAAAAAGGATATAACTAATAGAGAAATAGAAATAGTGATATGGCTATTTTCTTACTCAGGATAAACAAAAAACAAGCAATGAATAAAAAGAAAACAACTCAATGGTTACTGTCATTTGTGCTTTTATTGACAGCAACTCTCTTTACAGCATGTTCAAATTCGGATAGCAATTCGGCAATCGACGAAGAAAACCAGCCAGCTGGTCCACAAGGAAGCTTAGTTTCTTTTGGTATTACAACAAATAAATATTCAGAAGTTTCGCGAGCTGCCCAAGAAAACGAAGGACGTGTAGTGTCGTCTTCAACAGAAAATCTTGGAAATGGCTTAGAAGCTCTTGTAGAAGTTGTAGAAACTCCCACAAAAACAGCAAATACTCGTGCAGTGGGGCAAGCTCCTGCAGGCGATTATACAATACTTGCATATCAAGGCACAGAATTGAAACAAAAATGGGAGATAAACTATAAATCAGACGGCACCTACACAATGAAAGATGGCTCTAATCCAGAGAAATATCTTGCACCAGGTACATATCAATTCTATGTTTTTAACGATAAAATATCGTTCGAGAATGGGAAAATTGTAACTAAAATGGGAAGTAATGAAACGGAAGCATATTATGAAAAGAAAGATGTTACAATTGCTAATGTATTGAAATCTAAAGTAAAGTTCACATTAAAACCTACTCTTTCTCAGGTATATTTTAAGGTGAAAGCCTTTAGTAATGCAGCTTTCAATGGTCCAATGACTGGAAAATTTAGCTATGCAGCAAATACAATTCCTGAAAGTTTAACACTTGATCCTGCAACGGGAGCAACTACAACTACCAAAAATACCACTGCAGGTAATATTGCTGTTGGTAGTTTTACAGCTAATCAAAGCAATGCAACTGAGTCGTCTTTTATTGTAACAACCGCACCTCGTTATTTTGTTCCAGGTACAGATATAACAAAATTGCTATTTACTTTCAATACTTCTGCTGAAGGTACTACTGGAAAAATATACGATAAAGAAGTTTCAGGCAAACAATTACGAATAACAGAAGCTATTGCTGGTAATTTGGAAGCTGGTAAAAGTTATACAGTATCAGTAACTGTGTATTACAAAGCCGACTATTTGTTTACCGATGGAACAGTAGGAACATTACTTGCCAACAAAAATAAAACACCAATTGCATTAGTTGTCAATAAAGATAAGAGAAGAGCAATGGCACTTAAAAATGCTGGTAGTTATACTTGGTCACCAACAGGAAATCAAGGACGTAATACATGGTCAAAAAATAATTATAGCTATGATTATTATGGTTTAATTAAGGCTAGAAATGATGATAATGGATATGAGGAAACTTGGAATGGAAGCTATACTACGAAACCCAGTGGACAAATAAAAGCAAACGATGCTACAAATTTCCCTGCATTCTATTATGCTGCGCACTATGCTGCACAAGTTAACGGAAAAAATTGGTATTTGCCTGGCGTTGGTGATTGGGATTTCGCATTAAAATATTTGGTTTTAGCGATCCTACACAAGGATATAGCAAGTTTAATCAACAAAAACATCAATGGACTGGTGAATTAGGATATCAATTAGCCGAAATATTATTCTATCAAGCAAATGGCGAACCTTTTAATGATTGGTATTGGACTTCAAATATGTTTAATTCAATTAACTCTACAGCTATTACTGTCCTGATTTATGATCATGGTGACTTTGTTCATTTTGGAGGTGCAACGAAGAATATGTCAACTAAAGTTCGCCCATTTATTAAGTACTAAATAAATTTTCCTGATATTACAAAAATAGGACACAAAATGGTGTCCTATTTTTTTGTATATATATCCTTTTGCTTAAAGCTATTATAATTATTTTTTTAAAGGTAGTTTGCGGGATTGTTATGAATATTATAAAGAAGTGGAGCATTGATTTTTTAGATATCAATGCTCCACTTCTTATTATTTCTTTTATAAAATGCAAATTTACCACTCTTCCGAGCCACCATTATGCTCACCGCCATTGCCGTAATTATTATCTGTTTGGATAGAACTACTTGGATTTGGTTGAACACTACTGCAAATCATTTCTTGATTTTCCATATAAAGCAGCGTTGTTTTTGGCTGAGAATATACTTTTTTATTATCCTTCATATCATTTACTTCTTCTGTGCGTATTATTTTCGGTTGGTTATCTCTGAATTAAATCGGTTGCAAAGGTAATAAAAATGATGGATAAATTGTACAAAATACGAACTTTATTTATATAAATGGGGCTTTTCTTGGTGTAAAACAAGTTTTTTTGCTATTTCAATTAGCTAATATTTATATATTGGTTTAAAAGAAAAGCAAGTTGCAAGTGTATTCCACTCGAAATAATAATGAGAAAAAAATTTTTCTTATTATGTTTCCAGAGTTTTTAATTATTATTTCTGTTTTTTTCTCGTTTTGTTTTTTTCTTACTTATCATAATAGCCTAATTTTGTACACAATGTTGAAACATACTTATTGCAAACACTTTTGCGTTCTTTTTATGCTGAATGGTATAAACTATAATATGATTTACGAAAAAAATGTATAGCGATGTTAATTTGCTACAAAAATATTTAAAAATAAATTAAGTTTTTTTCCGAATTTACTTGTACCTTTACAAAGATTTCATAGAACCTCTAATACGAAGAGTGTTATAGGCACTTTATTCTGGCGAATGAGATTACAGGCGAAATCTATACGAAAGTGAACCTAACAGATTGAAGAAATTTTAAATTATATAATTTTAAACATTAGCTTAAACATCATTCATTATGAAAAGAAACACTTTTTTAGCTGTACTAACAGTCATAATGACAATGAGTTTCTCGCAAACCTACGCGCAGACACAACTTGTGGTTACGCCACATTCAGGAGATGTCGGCAAGTATGCCATTACAGACATTCAGAAGATAACCTTCGATGCCAATGGTATGCATATTATAGGTAGCAAGTTCTCGGTAGAACCTGTGTGGGAAACTATCGGTCATTAAAGGAATTAAATTTGTATCAACTCCCAGTGGAATTGGTAAAGTGGGCAACACCGAAGCAGAAAAAATAAAAATGTCGCAACGAGGCGATATGATTTATTTTAGCGGATTAGGTGCCGAAAAGGCAGAAGTTGCAATTTTCGACCTGAACGGACAAACTTTGTTGCGTGCAAAAGTGTCTGACGGCGAAGGAATTGAAGTTTCTAACCTACACAATGGCGTATTTATTATTAAACTTAAAAACACAACCTTTAAATTTGTAAAACAATGAAAAAGAAAATATTACTTTGCCTAATGGCAATTTTTAGTCTTGCAACATTTGCACAGACCGAACCTAACCGTTTAGTTGTATTAGAAAAGAACAATTTGCACAAAGCATTTATAGTAGACCGTGTAGACAGCATTTTCTTTGCAAATGTAGAAGGAAGAGTTGCTGCCGATGTAACCTATAAGGACTATAAAAGTGGTGCTTCTGGCGATACACTTTGGGTAGCAGTTCAGAAAACTCCAGAGTGTGTTGGCTATAAAATTACTTGTATTCCAAATCGTTGTCAAGCAGAATAACCAGCGACGACGTTGCAGCTTCTTATTTTGAAAGAATAAATGCAACAATGATGCAAGACGATTTTACAAATGCACAAATGACAGGTTTTGACGAACCATTTAAAGACAACACACCTTATACGGTTCTTACACTTGGTTACGATAAATATGGTGTAGCTTGTAGTATGTCGAAAGCAGAATTTACAACACCAAAGAAACCACTTGTTGGAAATCCACAGATAAAAGGCGAAATAGTAAGCACAACTGCAACAACAATTAAAGCAAAATTTACACCAAATGCCGATGTTGCAGGCTATGCAGTTTGTATTTTCCCTGAAGGAAAAGCACAAGAACAATTCGAACAATTTGGTCCGATGATGGGATTAAGCAACATAGGCGATATGATAAAACGCTGGGGAGTGCCAAGAACTGGCGAAGGAGAACACGAATGGACAGGAATGGAGCCAAATACTAAATACGAAATATATATACAAGCGTGGGATAAAGCAGAAACTTATGCAGATATGGTTATAGTTCCAGTAACAACAAAGAAACTTGGCGGAACTGGTATAGCAAAAGTAGATATTGAAATAAAAGAATTTGCAAAAAGTGGCGATGCTTTCTATCAACGTGTAATTTATACTCCAAATGCAGAATGCTCTGTTCATAGAGATATTATTATAGAAAAAACAGCTTACGATAAAGCTGATATGGGAGAAACGGGTGTAATTAATTTATTGAAAACAGACCGTGCACAAGATCCATATTGGAATCAGTATGGTGTAGATAATGCTACATGGAGTGCAGACCCAAATACAACATATTATGCTTGTTCGTTGGCTAAAAATATAAACGAAGAATGGGGACCACTTGTAAAAGTTGAGTTCACTACAGGTAATGGCGAATCAGAAAGTAAGGTAACTGTACCTATGCGTTTAGAAAATAGTACATCGCATGGTGTAACAACAATGCCAATAATGACAGGCAAAAAGGCACAAGCTAAATTCCAAATGATTCAGAACTAACGATAGTTTAATAAATATATAAAGTATATGGTGTGGTTTACTTCTATTTTTAAGCAGACAAACACCATATACTTTATTTGCTTTTTATAGATTATCTTTAACCAGAAACATTTTAGCAAACAACTTTAAAACCAATATTATTTATGCGGAAAATTTATATTTTTCTTTTTTCGGTTTTTCTTTGCGCAGCAACAGCAATAGCACAAGAAACACCAACAATAATAACACAACCTGCAGAGGGAGAAACCATAAACCTATATCGTACAACCACCGGATTTGAATCGGTATATTACTATGGAGTGCCACATAAAAGTACAGGAGATTGGCAAAGAATAGTTTTTGGAAACGATGGAGCAGTGTATCTTGAAAATCCACTTAACTCGCTTTATACAAAAACATGGATAAAAGGTAAGAAAACCGAAGGAGACACTATTGCATTTCAGCTTCCACAAGCCATATATTCGGAAGAAGACTTCTCTACGGGCGAACAAAAATATGGTTTTCTCTACCGAATACACCAAGGAACAAGAAATGGTAAAGAAACATTTGTGCCAAACGAAGAGAAAGAAAAACAAGTGCTAAAATATGTATGGCGCAACAATACACTTGAAATGGTGCTCGACCCGGAAGAAATGATAGGAATGTGCCGTCCAAATGGCGCATGGACAAGTTATGCCGAAAAAACTTATAGAGCAATACGCAAAGACGATAATAAGTTGGCACCTCCCGCATCGGCAAAAACCTACGAAGGATTAATGCTTTATATGGATATGGACGGAAAATCTCAGTTATATCCAGTAAAATATGCCTTCGATGGTAACGATGCTTATTTAGGCGATTTATCGGCAAATGTAAAAGGTTATTGGATAAAAGGTACAAAAGACGGAACAACTGTAACATTTCCACGTACATCGTATCTCGGAATAGACCGTACAACAGCTTGCTATGTATATGCTTCATCGGGCGTTATGGGAAAAGGTAAAAGCGAAATGGGCGACGAATTCGACAAAGCATGCATAGGCAGCGAACCATTAGTGTTTACTTACGATGCAACAAAGAATGAACTCAGCACAAAAGGACTATTAATGATACACAAAAGTGAGGACGACGACCGAAGTACTTTTATATTCGATGCTTATCGTTACCCGCTAATTAGCCAATGGAATAAGAAAGCTGCAGCGCCAATGCCACCAAACTCACAGCTTATCAGGCATACGACCCACAACCATGGGGAGGTCCTGGCGGATTGCAATTTACATTGAGCTATTATTCAGCCGATTTTAACTATCTCGACCCTACACATCTTTATTATAATCTATATATAGATGGCGAACGTGTAACATTTAAGCCCGATACTTACAAGAACCTGAAAGCTGAAATAACCGATGTGCCGTATGCTTTCTCGGACCAATACCAATTTTATAAGTACGACGATAATGCACGAGCAATATACTTCTACAAAGAAGCAAAAGTAAAAGTAGGTATGGAAGCCTTATATATTGACGGCGACACACGTTTAAGTTCTGGAATTACAGAATATCAGATAACAACCGACGGTATAAATGCTGCAACCGTAAAGCAAATAGACCATATTAAATATTACGATCTTTCTGGTCGTAGAGTAGAAAATCCACAAAATGGAGTCTACATTCAAACCACCACTTATATAGACGGTTCGCAAACGTCGGAAAAGATAGTGAAATAAAGCCACAATACTTTTAACTTAAAAGTAAGACTACAAATCGACAAGCCTGTTTTGAAGATGAATAAATAGTATTCGTCTTCAGAATAGGCTTTGTGATTATTAAGTATATTCCATTACAACAAGGATTAAGACCCCAATAGAGACTGTTTAAGAATGAAGTCAGTATTATTAAGTATATTCCATTACAATAAGGATTAAGACTTGTATGTGCCGTTAATACTATTTACGTATATAAATATAAGGGTAATAGGTTTATTACTATTAACACAATTTAGTAAACAGTATTATTTACACCATATATATAATAGCTATCTTTGCAATATAAGAATAAAAGAAATATTAAAGGAAAGGGTATAACTCTTTCTCAACTTGCTGACACTATGGGCGTAAGCCGTCAAGCATTAAGTCGCCAAGTGGTAGGGAACTATTTGTAGAAAAAGCAGAAGAAATTGCCGATGCTCTTAACGTGCCTATATGGCAATAGTTCGTTTTGCTCGAAGAAGTAGTAGGGAGTGGTAGCTTTGTGGCATTCATAAAAAATGGGAATAAGACATATCATACAAATAATCTGTCTGAACTTGAAAAATAGTGAACGAACTGAAAGGAGATTAATAAATGGGAAACAAGAACATAGTTAAATTATTCGACGACCGAAAGGTACGCACAATTTGGAATGAAGACGAGGAAAAATGGTACTTCTCTATTGTTGATGTGATTGCGGTATTAACAGATAGCGATAATCCGCAAACATACTGGAGAGTGTTAAAAAATCGTCTCAAAAAGGAGGGAAATGAAACCGTTACAAATTGTAACGCTTTGAAACTTCCTGCGGCTGATGGGAAAATGCGAAAGACAGATGTTGCGGATATGGACCAACTATTCAGATTAATACAATCAATACCGTCTCCTAAAGCAGAGCCATTTAAGCAGTGGATGGCACAAGTTGCCAGCACACGCATAGACCAAATGCAAGACCCTGAGCTTTCTATCAACCAAGCAATAGAGGATTATAAACGATTAGGGTATTCTGATGCGTGGATTAACCAACGTCTGAAAAGTATAGAAGTAAGAAAGCTCTTAACTGACGAATGGAAACGTGGAGGAATAACAGAGCATAATTTATATGCTATACTTACAAATACAATTACCCGTGAATGGAGTGGGTTGACTACCAAAGGATATAAGAAGTTGAAAGGATTGACAAAAGAAAGCCTTAGGGATAATATGACCAACGTAGAACTTGCTCTTAATACCCTTGCAGAAGCATCAGCTACCGAAATTTCAAAGCAGAATAATCCGAAGGACTTCAAAACTCATAATCAGGTAGCAAGACAAGGTGGAAGTGTTGCCAAAGCTGCACGAAATCAATTGGAAAAGCAACTCGGACGTTCAATTATAACAAAAGAAAAGGCAAGTGATTACATATTGCCAAATCACAAAAAAGAAGAGACATAGAAAAATTATATAATAGTGCAGGAAAATAAAGAATAGTTTGCACATTTAGGGAATATTATATACTTTTGTCAAAGTATAACTAAAAATTTAATGAAATGAGAAAAATTATCTTTGCATTGGCATTTTACCATTAGTATTGTTTACTGCATGCTCGTCTTCAGAAGATGATAACATTGACGCTTTTACGTTAAGCTACCCTTTTTTATGTCCTATTGGTTGGGTTGGGTTCTATGAAAGCAAGTCCGAGCTTAGCAAAGGTTCTTTCTGTGTTCCGTGCAAACGTACAATTCTTCCCCATGTATTTAAGATGATATACATCGGGGCTATCATCGGGGACTTGTATAATTACATCGCCTTTGTGCAATTCTTCTACAAATGCCCTATTTTTGAGTTGAAGTCGCTTGTATCACTCCCCTCTATCGTGAAGTTGAGCGTAAGACTTCTTTCGTTCACCTTTGTAATGATGCTTGCATATTGCACACCATCTCTTAGGCGGTCGTTATTGGTTATATAGTCTTTCAGTGGATAATATCTATTGATGGTATCTAAAAACACTCTCCCATACGGACACCTCACGCCTTTAAAGCATCTTTTCCATTTAATCATTAAGTATATTCCATTACAACAAGGTATGGGAGCAGGAACTCGACAGTTTCGGTAGAAAGAGAAGGAAGGACAACAATAATTCCTCCTTCATTCCGTTTAAGTATCAAGGTCAGTATGAGGACGTTGAGACGGGACTGTATTATAACCGTTTCCACTACTATGACTCTTGTGCAGGTAATTACATTAGTCAGAATCCAATTTGGTTATCGGGGGAGATAATTTATATTCTTATGTATAAAATCTAACAATATGTATAGATACGTTTGTATTATCTGGGCAAAGATGGATGGGAAAACAAAAAATAGACACTCATTAATTGCTTATGTCTTATATAAATGTTATTATGCCTTTGGTTGAGTTTGTGCCATATATTAACGATATGGTAGTTAGGTATGATTGTGTTGTATATTTTAGGAAAAAGAACACAAAAGATGTTTTTTGTACAGCAATCAATATGGCAAATTATAGAAGTGTTATTGGCAATGGTATAGAGGACAAGTTGTTTTTCTTTGTCTCTTTAAAAGATTACAACAAAGCAGGTATTTCTTTTTATGATGATGAAGTATGCAAGGGAACTATTGAAGGAATAGGAGGAAGGGCAAATGAAAACGAAGTTGAGTTGATTTCATTGCGGTTGATTTCTAAAGAACCTAAAGAAGGGATTAAAAGATTATTTAATGCCATAAGGAATAAACTAAAGAAAGATTCAACAATAGGCGTTGGTGTTCAAAGTGGCTCATCGAGATATCCTAAATTCTTTTATCAGAAGTCGCTGACAGATAATAAGGTCTTTAAGTTTGACTTCAATAATGACAAATTGCCTGTTATCAAGCCATTATAGGAGATGTTAAAGCCAAATCTATAGAGAATTTGGAAAGAAAAGCGTTATGAGTTACTATCAGTTATTGGAGAAAATATAATTATTAAGTATATTCCATTACAACAAGGATTAAGACTATATAACTCTCCGCTCTTTTATTATGTCATTTGTCCATTTTTAGCCTAATCCCCTCTTTAATTTTATCCTTTGATGTTATTTTAGAAAATGTATAGGTAATAAACGCTTCAGCAGCTTCCTGTCTAACTTTAAAAACTAATTCCCAATTTTTATCCACCATCCAATTAATAAAACTTGCAGTGGAAGGAAAATTTATCTCCTTTCCTTGTTCGTCTATGGGTTTTGCATCATTGTTTTTTCCAAACGAAAATTTCTCTCCTTGCAAATCACCAAAATCAAGATAAATAATACAGCCTCCTGTAATTTTAGATTCACATCTTGCTTCACAGTAATATTTCCTCTCTTGAGCCATAAGTCTGGTTTGCGTGCAACATAATAACACAAATAGCAGAAATAAGTACTTTTTCATAATTTAATTGTTTTAAGTTTGACATCAATATCCGCAAAGGTAGCCGCTTATGTCTAATTATTGAGCATAAAAAAATGCCCAATTTGAATTGAGCAACTTAGCCGCTTGCTCTGCGAAAAGAGTACAGCCATTATCTGTTTAGTACTGCTAATATACCACATAAACCTCAACAACGCAAGTTTTCTGTTAAATTTTTTAAATATTTTAAGATTTGATGGTGTATTTGTGTCGCTTTATTCTGTAATATACCTAAATTTGCCTTAAAACTATTACAATGAAATTCATACAGTACAAGTGTCTGTTGTGTGGAGATGTCATAAATGACGACATAGATGGAGTGTACTCTCATTTGAGTGTGAGGCATTATATATCTGCGGAACGGATAATAGGATTGGGCAGATATATTAAATGTATCAAAAGAGAGTCATCTTCCCATAGAGATTTTGTAGATGTGGGATATACTGATGATTTTTGGACGAAAGCCGTGAGGAAAGGAAAAATAGTTCGTTTGTCTTACCATACGGAACAGCGATGTCAAAGATGTAATACAAATGTTTATTGTGGCTATGCGATACTTTTGCGTAAAGGTTTTTATTTTATATGTTGTGATTGCAAAGAGCGTGTAGACGTATATTATTAAGTATATTCCATTACAACAAGGATTAATATTTTCGGTGCTTAATGATTTAAGCTTTTTATTAAATATGGCATACAATAAATGCTTAAGGCACAATATATTCTGTTATTTTTAGTTTAATGTTAAGACAATTGGTTTAGAGCTTTGTTGGCACCATTTAGAAACTGGACTGGAAGAAGGTTTAATGTTAAACAATTAATGCTGAATAGCTAATTACGAATGGGCGCACGGCTACGATAAACAGATTATTTATATTTTAAAATAGTATTAAATTGATTATGAACGATAACGATGTTTCCTCTTATTATAAGGAGGCTTTAGCTACAGATAGTTTTACGGTACATAATAACTTTCTGAATATGTTATTGAAAGATGGTTCTGCATTAGGTATGGAACGCCATTATTGCTATTTTAAAGATTCGAAGAATGCTGATTTGAAACGAATTTTAGGGAATGGATTTCTAAAGCGTGGAAAAGAAGGTGTGCTCTTTTTAGAAGAAAAACTAAAAACCGAAACAGATGCTCTGGCAAAATCTAATGTCATTCATCTCATAGGATTGTCGTACAATAAAGAATATCTGCCCTATATTCTGCCTTATCTTGACGATGCAAACGACGAAATTAGATACAAAGCCATAATTGCTTGTGGCTGGTTGGGCGATGCTGAGGCTATTAAAATTTTAAAAGAACATTATGCTACCGAAAAAGATGCTTTGTTGCGTGGATTTATTGTATCGGCTATGCGACAGATTTTTTTTAGACATAAGGAAACTAAGCAACAAATTGTAGATTTTATTTATGTAAAAATGCCAGAAGAAACCTACAACGAATTGCTTGCCATTATGATAGTTGTTCTTCAGGACCTTACAAAGGTGAAATTTGGTTTGAAAGAAGATTCGTATTCTGGAGAAATTTCTGGCGATATCGCAAAGGCTAAAGATAAGGTGTTGAAGAAAATTAAAAAGTAAGTTTGCATTCTTCTTTATGTTTTTACAACTCTTGCAAACCAAAGTTTTCAGTCTGCTTTACCTAATGTATAAAGAAAGTAGAGTTTCCAAAAAACAAAATTCTCTTATAGCTGCCTATACTGAATAGATGTAGATAAGTGGTTGATAATAAGCTATTTTAAGAGTAGAAATCTATAATATAGGACTCCTATGAATATAGAAAAGGAATAAATTTTTGCAATTTCTCTACAAAAAGTTTGTGCGTAAACCAAAAAAGCATTATCTTTGCACCCGCAATTGTCCTATGGTGTAATGGTAGCACAACAGGTTTTGGTTCTGTTTGTAGTGGTTCGAATCCGCTTAGGACAACGCTAAACAAATCGGTTGATATACAAAACAGTATATCAACCGATTTTCTTTTACAAGAAAATAGATATGGATATACAAGTTTGGGAATCTTTATTCTAACACTAATAATATACAATATAGTTTTATTGTAAGTTGCTGTCATTTTTAACATTTCGTGTAATCTGCAGATAATAAGCAATTTATAGTGGAAATGAGAGTGATAGAAGTGACAGCAATTTCTAAACTTCAATGAATAGCATCTATCTATTCGAGCGACAATTACCAGACCGTGCTACACTAAATACTCTGTGCCGCACGAAGGGACTTTACGAAAAGAAAATAAGGATTATTGCTGTCTAAAAAGAGTTATTTCTGTATGATTAATAATTTTGAGCCATTATAAAAAAGGCTTAAAACTATTTTATGTTTCAAATATTACCTTAATTCCGCAGCATAAATTCTTGTGAGAACTCCAAGTTTCTGAGAAACAAAGTTCTCGAAACACTTGGATATGTCAGAAATAAGCCTATCTTGGTGCTGCAAACATAACAAGTAAGCAAAAAACTGACATGACAAAGGTAGCAATTAAAAACGAGAATATCACTTCTTTCGGTGGGACTTATCACATTATGGACGTTTTCTCAAAGTTGGGCTTTTAAAACTTACCGAATCTGTATTGAGTAAATGTGGAAGTAGCGGCAAAGCATTCTGTTATGGAAGTATTTTTTGTGGTTTTTCATACTTCCCCATTGGTTTGGGTGGGGGATTTTATGCTTATGCAAGAACCAAGAACCCCAGAAAATCCCCATATCAATGGATAAATCCCCAAAATGTCACTTCAATATATAAAAGTACCTCACAAGGAATAATGCTGCGGAATTGAGGATTCTCATAAATATTTATCAGAGTAGAAAATAACCCTACTTTGATTAACTTCCAACATCACCCATCCTATCATCTATAGATAACGTTACAAGCCGATAATATTCAAAAAGATAATGCAAAAGTAAGAAAAAAAACGAATCAAATGCTTGTCACAATACTAAAGATATATTGCCACATAGAAAAATACGTTCAAAGATAAGGCACATAGAACTACATATACCTCATTTTAGGTATTGCACGCTCTATAGAATATTAATACTTTTGCAAACATTAATTAACACTCATAGAATTGTATTTATATGAAAAAAGAAACAATTTATCTATCTCTCGCAATGCTTGCAATGGCAACCACACCTTGTAATGCACAATCAGAAGAGATTAAAGACTCCACACAACATCTCGAAGAAGTAATAATCAGTACTACACGTATACCTGAAATAAAGCAGAATGCGGCTGCTACAGTTACGATTCTTGACCAAAAGCAAATAGCAGAAATGAGCAAGGCGGCTCCCGATATCACTCACCTCTTAGGCATGCTCACGCCTGGTATGGCTCTATCAAGTAATACTACAAGCTCTCGGTCACAATCACTTCGTGGAAGAAGCGCACTTATCTTGATTGATGGTATTCCTCAATCAACTCCTTTACGTTCAACAGACCGTGACATCCGAACCATTGACATCGCTGCTATCGACCATATAGAAGTAGTAAAAGGCTCTACTGCTCTCTATGGTAATGGTGCTATCGGAGGATTGATAAACATCATAACTAAGAAGAATACCACCAACAAGGCTGTAGCTGGAGAGACGACTCTCTCGGGTTCAACTTATAACCTCTTCCGTCACGGAAAAGGGCAAGGTTATCGCATCAACCAGCAAGTTTATGGTCGTGTGGGGCAATTTGATTATCTCGTAAATGGGGCTTTTGGACGTACAGGTAGTGCTATTGATGGTGATGGGAAATTTATCTCTCCACGCTACGGACTCGGTGATACTTATACAACAAACATACTTGTTAATCTCGGTTATTCCCTATCTCCTAAGAACAGAATAGAATTGATGTATAATTTCTATCGTAGTTTGCAAGACACAAAATTGATTCCTTTCGGCGGAAAGTACCTCCAAAGTCCTTCTATTGGTATAATTGGTAACAAGGACCCACAGGCAGTTGACGAGGGAACAAGATACAATCACAATGCTTACCTCAAGTTTACTTCAAAGGATATATTCAAACATACCGACTTAGAAGCATCTGTTTATGGTTCGGGAATATATACTATCTTCGACTTCCGTAAGGCTAACCCTGCGCAGCCAAGATGGGAAGAAACAAGTGGACAGTCGGCTGTTAAGGATCGTAAGTTTGGTTTCCGCACCCAGTTTAATACTCGACTTGTATTCTCAGAGAATGCTTTTGCACACTTAGCTTATGGTTATGACTACCTTTATAATAAGACATCACAACCTTTGGTAGATGGTAGATACTGGATGCCATGGGTGACAAGTAACAACCATGCGCCCTTTGTTCAAATGAAGACCACACTATGGCAACATCTAAGCCTCAAATTAGGAGGACGTTACGACTTCATTAATATAAACGTACCAGACTATGATGTATTGCGCAATAAGCTCTCCGACCCACAGGTTCAGGTCAAAGGTGGAAAGCTAAAGTATAATAATATGTCTTTTAATGTGGGTGTTTCTTATAACAAATATCCTGCTTTTCAACCCTTCGTAGCCTACTCTCAAGGTTTCTCTATCTTTGATTTAGGTCGTACATTACGTGCTGCTAAGGCCGATGTACTCTCTAAGATATCAACAGAACCAGTAAAGACAACAACTACGAGATGGGTGTTTACTCTGATATTAACCATTGGTTGCAGTTGAATGGATCTGTTTTCTACACCTATTCTAAGCTTGGAAGTGACCTCAAGATAGAGAATGGTTTCTGGGTAGTAAACCGTACTCCACAGAAGGTGTATGGCGTTGAATTGAGTGCAGATGCACAACTTCTCCGTAACTTAAAGGTTGGTGCTAACTTCTCATGGTTCGAAGGTAAGCTCAAATCAGCTACTGGTGATTGGGACACATATATGTCAAACATTTCCATCCCAGCCGCAAAGTTGGCAATGTATGTCAACTATGCTCCTGTCAAGAACACCTATCTCCAACTGCAATACATGCACACCGGTAAGCGTGACAGATTTACTCCTAATGCTTCAGGAGTATATAACGAGGGTGAAGGTATCGTAAATCGTATCAACTTACTAAACCTTACTGCAGGCGTAAAGATGAAGGCTTGCGACTTAAGTTTGGCTGTATCCAACTTATTGAACTACACTTATTACACACCAGCATCTATGATGATGGCACGTAATGCAGAGTATGCACATGCTGATGGACGCAAGATAACACTCACTGCAGTGTTCAAATATTAATCCTCAAACACTCGATAGACTTATTCTCAAGTGCTGGAAGGACATTAAAATACCAAGTAAAGGTGGATAAAGTTCACCTCTTGTGAGTACGCAAGGTTCCCTTCTAAATACAGAAGCAGCCCATAGTGTATCATAAACTATAAGCAGGGAAGACGGAATACAACAAGTATCGTATCGTTTCCCTGCTTTTCTTTTACTTCTCAAAAGCCCTAATTATATCTTTACACCTCATATAATACCAACATATAGACTGTCCATTATTACTATATAAGGAACATGCTACCATCTCTTTATACGTCAGAAGCCAATAGTTGCAACTCTACGAAAAGGCCACTTACGCAGAAAGCAACTATTAAAAAACGATTAAACTTTTGATAGATACCTTAATTCCGCAGCATAAATTCTTGTGAGAACTCCAAGTGTCTGAGAAACAATGTTCTCAAAACACTTGGATACGTCAGAAATTTCACCTATCTTGGTGCTGCAAACATAACAAATAAGCAAAAAACTGACATGACAAAGATAGCAATTAAAAACGAGAATATCACTTCTTTTGGTAGAATTTAACATATTTTGGACGTTTTCTCAAAGTTGGGCTTTGAAAAACTTACCGAATCTGTATTGGGCAAACATGGAAGTAGCAACAAAGCATTCTGTTATGGAAGTATTTTTTTGTGGTTTTTCATACTTCCCCATTGGTTTGGGTGGAGTCTTTTATGCTTAGAAAAGACCCAAGAAACACCGAAGCACCTCATATCAACATATAGAGCCCCAAAAAGACATCTCAACATATAAAATTTTCTCACAAGAAAAAATACTGCGGAATTGAGGTATTATTTAATTCAGAATTTTTTTAATTACAGATTCTGAATTAATAATTATTTTTTTCTAACAAATAAATATTCTTTGTGCCTGGTGTTTAAATGCAACGCCAATGGTGTTGGAAAATACAGGTGTTTTAGGCAGTCTGCACCTCTTTATTGGCTTACTCAAAAATACAAAAATTCTTGGTAGCTTTCGTAAATATGCGAGGTAAAATAAAGAAACGCCTTAACAGGCTTCGCAAACAAAATTTATTTTGCTGTCACTTCTGTCATTCGAAGATTGTTTGTAATGTGTTGTCAAAAGTTTATATGCCATCAGATGCCTAATTTGGAAACAATTCGTCTGCACTGGCATACTCATTGATGCGCCCTTGCTCCTTGTCATTAAGTGCCTGTTCGTAAGCGGTGTGCTCAGTTGTAGTTTTATGTACTGTCCACCCCATACGCTTTACGAGTGACTTCAATAACGATGTATCAGCCTTAGGAATTTCCAAAGAGAATGTGATTGTTGTGGTGTTATTTGTATTCATTATTTGTCCTCCTATATTCTTGTTTATATTGCAAATATAATCTTTTCTTTTGAGAGTTGCAAGAGAATAAAATAAAAAGCAGCAAATGATTGCTCACTTGCTGCTGTATAGTAATAAGGTTTTATGTATAAGCCATCAAGATTTTCCCTGTAAGTTTCTGTTCTTATTTCTTTGTCAGACGAACATACAACAAGTAAAATTATATGGTGTGGCTTAGGAAAACCATTGTGTCCATTATTTAATGATTATCTTTTTACCATTGACAATATAAACACCCTTAGGCAAAACATTAATTTCGTCAGTGCTTGCTTTGCTTAGTCGTTTTGTTCCATCTATTGTATAGATATCAGCAAGTCCTGCCTTATTTTTTTCTAACAAATAAATATTCTTTGTGCCTGGTGTTTAAATGCAACGCCAATGGTGTTGGAAAATACAGGTGTTTTAGGCAGTCTGCACCTCTTTATTGGCTTACTCAAAAATACAAAAATTCTTGGTAGCTTTCGTAAATATACGGGGAAAATAAAGAAACGCCTTAACAGGCTTCGCAAACAAAATTTATTTTGCTGTCACTTCTGTCATTCGAATGCTGTTTGTAATGTGTTGAAAAACAATTAACTACAGCAAATGTTAAAAATGACAGCAACTGTTTTTCAAACTTATAGTAGTATATAGAGTTTCGGCAAATTCTCTATTCACGCTGAATGGTAACGAAGACAAATATCAGGGTATCTGCGCATGAATGAGAGCATAGAGGTGTCACACCTATCCATCTATAACATCATCCACAATGACACAACAGGGAAACCACCAAATACTTAGGTGTGCCAGTGTACTTCGCTGACCCATATTGTTCATGGCAAAATGGAGCTGTTGAGAATACAAAAAAATTAATCAGGCAGTATATACCTAAAAAGGATTCGTTTGATAACTATACGGACAAGAGAATTATGTCCATACAAAAGAAATTGAACGAAAGACCAAGAGAAAAATTAAACTTTTCTACTCCAAAGTGCGAGTTCTTTAAACACCTTTTGTAATTTTACACTTGCTGGTTGACTCTGCGATATGTCAAAGAAATCCACTTCCCCGTGATTTTTCTTGCTAAAAAGTTTGTATTATCAATGATTATTCGTATCTTTGTAGCACGAGAACCCGCCAAGCCTCTCAACGATGCTCAAATGTGCGGGTCGTTTTTTTATAGGTATATGGCAGTAAAAATTACGTTTATAAAAACATATTCCACACCCCATGAGTTAGTGCAGCTACTCAAAACAAGAGGTATGGAGATAACCGATGAGGAAAAGGCTCAGCATTATCTTTCCCACATCGGTTACTATCGTTTGTCTGCCTATATGTACCCATTGCTTTCCATTCCCAAAGAGCTACATTTATTCAAGCGAGGAGTATCTTTCGGTAAGGTTATGATGTTGTATCGCTTTGACAAGAAGCTACGCCTACTTTTATTCAATGAAATTGAAAAGATAGAGGTCGCAGTGCGTTGTGCAATCGTGAACTTTGGAACGGAAATGACAGGCAACCCTTTTTGGATGACTGAAGCCAACAATTTCTCAAATCCGTCCAAGTTCAATCGCTCTATACGTCTTATAGAAGATGAATTTAACCATACAAAAGAGGATTTCATCAACCATTTCAAAGAGACATATACCAATCAGTATCCACCTTCATGGATGCTGACCGAGATATTGCCATTTGGTGTAATCACTAATATTTATTCTAACATCAAGAATAAGAAGATAAAGAAGCGTATTGCACAGTCATTTGGTTGCAAGTTGCACCTTTTGAATCTTGGCTTACCATTATCACTGTAACAAGAAACTCATGTTGTCATCATACACGTGTATGGAATAGGGTATTCTCTATTCGTGCTACCATGCCAATTAGAATGTCACGTCCTTGGATTACCTTGCCGACAGATCCATTGAAAGTGTACTTTGATATGTGCATCATCAAGTACTTTCTTGACATCATATCTCCAAATAACGATATGCTTGATAAGATGAACAGACTTTTTGCTACGTTTCCAGAAGTAGATATAGCTGCCCTTGGTTTTCCTTCTGGTTGGGAAAACGAACCACTGTGGCAATAAAAGGCATTTGGAGTGACTACTAACCATCTCACATCGCCCACATTTTCGTAATTTCGGTGTGACAGAAGGTTAAAAACGTTAAATCTTCACCTTTTCGTATCTAAACAGAATCCATATTGTCACTTTTCTACCGTTTAGAGCGTATAATACTGATAATCAACTAATAATAGATACAAATTCTGAATTAATAATTATTTTTTTCTAACAAATAAATATTCTTTGTGCCTGGTGTTTAAATGCAACGCCAATGGTGTTGGAAAATACAGGTGTTTTAGGCAGTCTGTATCTCTTTATTGGCTTACTCAAAAATATAGAAATCTTGGTAGCTTTCGTAAATATGCGGGCAAAATAAAGAAACGCCTTAACAGGCTTTGCGCACAAAATTTATTTTGCTGTCACTTCTGTCATTCGAATGCTGTTTGTAATGTGTTGAAAAACAATTAACTACAGCAAATGTTAAAAATGACAGCAACTGTTTTTCAAACTTATAGTAGTATATAGAGTTTCGGCAATTTTTTTTATTAGTAGTATCTATTGCTCTCATTGGCAATTCCCATACGGCTCTCATTGGTAATGTGTTTTTCTTTCATTAGGTATATCTGTACTTTGATTTTATTTGTAGTGGCTTATAAATAAAAATTCGACACTTCAAACAATAAATAAAGAGGTACATTGCTGTACCTCCGTATTTCCTTTATATCAGTGGGATTACCTGAATATCTGAAACAAATATAGGTATCTTATTCTGTAAATCCAAGCTGCTTTGCACTTTTCAAAAAAATCGAGTAAAAGTGCATCTGAGATTTGAATTTCTCGGGTGGAGTGACATTTTCACATTTGGGTATATATAAGAATTTTGTGAGTGAAAATGTCATGGGGTAAAAAACACCAAATGATTGCTCAAATGGTGTTATCGTTTCGTCTTTCCAAATAAATCAGCGTGTGTTCCCGTATTCATCATGAGCAAGGTCAATTCTGTGTTGTTCTGTTCCCATATAAGTAACCAGTCAGGTTGTATATGGCATTCCCATTGCCCATCCCTATTACCATGTAACAAGTGAGGTCTAAATTGGACAGGAACTCTACCGTTAGTTACCAATTCGTTGATAACCTCTTTGAGTTTATCCATTGGCAGCCCACGCTTCTTGCATCGTTTGAGGTCTTTCTCAAACTGGTGTGTTGTCAAGAGTTTATATGCCATCAGATGCCTAATTTGGAAAACAATTCATCTGCACTGGCATACTCGTTGACACGTCCTTGTTCTTTGTCATTAAGTGCCTGTTCGTAAGCGGTATGCTTAGTTGTGGTTTTATGTATCGTCCACCCCATACGCTTTACGAGCGACTTCAATAACGATGTATCAGCCCTGGGAATTTCCAAGGAATAGGTGTCTGTCAGTGTACTATCTGTATTCATTACATATCCTCCTATATTTTTGTTTATATTGCAAATATAGTCTTTTCTTTTGAGAGAGGCAAGAGAATAAAAGAAAAAGCACCAAATGATTGTTCAAATGGTGCTTTATAAATGTATTAAATTAACTTTATTTCCAGGTAAATACACCTTCTTGCCCTTTGGAGTCTTTGGCTTTTGTGACATTCCCTTTTGAGTCAAATGTATATGTACAGTTAATCTCTAATGGCGTTGTATAAGAATAACTTCCATTATAATGGTGTGTCACAGAATGAGCTGTCTTAACCAGATTGCGAGGGTATTTACCAAAGTAACCTTGTTGGAAGAGTACTGGGTCAACACCGTCTGGCATAGGCATACAGTATTCCAAATCTTCCAATACGACAAACTTCTTAGCTGGCTTGTCTGTATAGTATAGGTCGATTCTCCATCACTGATAATATTACCGTTCTCCCAAACGTAATTAGTCATGTCACTACCTTCTGAAACTCTTATAAGCTGACCTGAGTGATCATAGGTGAACTCGTATGTTCTTGTTCTGTTATCTTCTGAACTTACTGCTTTAATAACTCGTCCATTGACTAAAGTATAGAAATCCTTTCTATTGTCACTACTTCCTTTTAATTGTTTAAGTATGGTGCTTTCTGAATAACTATAAGTTACAAGAAAGTTATATGTGCTATGAGTTCCTGGCTCGGTATGTGCTCCTGTGGTGCTAATTAATCTTCCTTGGTCATCATATTTGAAGTCGCTATAAACATTACCAAGGTTGTCAGAGTAGCCAACCAACCTCTCTCCTGCAAGGTTCATACCCCCTCCATTGTTATTTTCTTTGTCATCATTATCTGATGAGCATGCTGTGAACAAACACATGCCGAAACTTAATAATACAAATAATACTATTTTCTTCATTGCTGCTGATTTTTTTATAATTATCTTTTTGAGCGTTTGCAATATATAGTTGCAAAGATAGATAAATTTTGCAATAATATGGTACAAAGATGCTTAAAATTACTTTTGCATTGTCTTGTTTATTAGGTATTATAATTCCTGCAAGTTTCCAATAATACCCCAATCGCTCATACCTTGCTTCCATATCAAAGTCTGATAATTGACTTGACCATCTTGTAGCATCCTCTTTATATCTTGAGGATGTAAAGGTCCTACTTGTTGGTTGTTGATGACCACAAAATATTCCGTAATGGGAATTTTGGGTGGCACCGATGTTGGAATAGCTGGAGGAACTTGTTGAGTGGTGTGTTTTTCAGCTTGTCTAAAATCTGAAGAGTAACTATTCCCATAAAATCCACTTTCCAATGGTGCTTTGCCGTATTTGTTAACCCATGTACTCGGTTGACAAAGAAAATAAAGGAGAACAAATCCTCCAAATGGTATAAAGGGCAGTAAACAACACCATCCAGATTGATTTACATCGTGAAGTCTTCTTATAGTTACGCAAAATGAAGCAGGTATAGTTGTCAAATAAGCTATGCCATATATAGTAGATACGATAATAAGCGATACATCTTTACCACCATTAGCTGCGGTTTGTGGAGTATTAGCATCTACAATGCTGACAGACATAAGCCATATTATGGTGAAGCAAACTTCAAATAAATAAAAATACCAAAACTCACTTCTTGGAGCTCTACCTTTACAGGTAAATGATTTAGTGTAGCATGTTTTAATAGCTTCTGTAAATCCCATGATTTTAAGTTAATATTTAATTTTTACAATATGTTTTACAATTTTCCCAGCCATTCCACCACTTGCGGGTAATCCTTTCTTATTCAAAGAAACGATGATGCTGTATTGTGGATTGTCTGATGGATAGTAGCCACAGAACTGTAAGCAGTAAACTGTGTTATCTCTATTGCCTTTTGCAGCAACAGCTCCTTGTTCACCTGCGATGCTCACTTTATTAGAGTATGCTTGATGAGCAAGACCATCTTTTACTTTCTGTACAAGTAATTGCTGAATGATGGCAATGTTTTCTTTACTCGCAAGCTGTTCTTTTATAATGGTGGTATCCCTCTTATGAAAAGTGGGCTTTACCATCTTACCATTATTGGCTATGGCGTTATAAAATGTAAGTATTTGTAAAGGCGATATCTGCTGATTCTTTCCTGTTGCGAACTTAGCAAGGGTAATATTATCATTGGGAATTGGTAAAGCAGCTTTGATGCTATCTTGTGGTAAACCATAGCCCATATCTGTAATTATTTTATGGAATTGGGCATACTCCTTACCAAATGCTTGCTTAACTGCCAAATAGGTAGCGATGTTCGATGATAACAAAAAGCCTTGCTGTACGCTTGTCTTTCCATTTCCTCCTCTACGCCAGTTGTAGTCTTCCAGTAAATAACCGTTTATATCAAGCATTCCTGCTTTAGTATCAATACTGTCATTCGGCTTTACCTTACCCTGTTCCAATGCTGCTAATAATGAGACTGTACGCATTAAGGCAGTTGGTTCTGACAATTGTCTTATTGCTGGCTTGATTCCTGATTTAGTATTCATCAAGTTTACCATTGCCTTAATCTCTCCAGACTTACAATCCATTATTATTATCTGTCCATTAATAGCATCTATCTTTTTGATATTTTCTTTTAAAGTGGAACGAACATAATCTTGTAAATCTGTATTTATGGTTTGGTAGGTATTTATATATTGAGCATATCCTTGGTTGTTAAAGAATAATATGCTCATAAATAGTAGGTGAAATATCCTTTTTCTCATAGCAGGAAATTGTTGTATTTGTTTATCCAAATAAAAAGCCGAAGAGTTTAAATAAAAGTATCAATCCACCTACGGCTAAAAATATTTCGAAAATAACATAACCACAGCCCATTCCTCCAGCAAGAGCACCAGAAAAGAATCCTTCTCCTTTTTCTCCATCCTTGGAGTTTAGTGCACCTAAGATTCCTGCAATGATAGCTACAACAATAATAATAGTCAACCACTTCATAATTTTGTATCTTGTGCTCACTGTTTCCCAGAAGTAAGCGGTTAATATTTAGGTAAATGGAAAAAGCGTGGGAACTATTGTTATTATTGTCGAGAGGCTCTGGACTGCCTGTAACTGAATAATAAACAATAGCCCACGCATTGAGGTATATTATTCCCATTGGTAAGGGTACAATAATCCCAAGCGTGAGCGTTATTGCCACTATCCCCAGTTACAGAAATTGTCCAGATTTCTCAACAGGATAATATCAAAACGCTCTTTTTTAATATTGAACTCTTTATAACACACATCTGCACACAGACGTACTGGAAGTTCAACTGCAAAGATAGATAAATTTTCTTATTAAATGTTTCTTTCTTGTAAAAAGTTTGTATAACAGAGTGATTTTTCTATTTTAAGGGTGTTTTGTTTGTTATTCAGCATGTGATGACATTTTTAGTATGGGGTGTATAAAAGAATTATTCTCTGAAAAATGTTACTGCTTAGAATGTAAGACAGTCGTAGGTTTCCAAGATATCTTCCTTACGTAATCCAAGATACCGTTTGGTAATAGCTACAGATGAATGGTTGAAAAGCTCCATTAGCTTGATCAGCCCAGTTCTGCATTGTTACTATTCATGTTATAAACTTATCTTCCAAATGTCTTTCTCAAACTATGGCAGCTGAAATGTTGGCTTATATGACAAAAATTCTTGGTAGCTTTCGTAAATATGCGGGGAAAATAAAGAAACGCCTTAACAGGCTTTGCGCACAAAAATTATTTTGCTGTCACTTCTGTCATTCGAATACTGTTTGTAATGCGTTGAAAAACAATTAACTACAGCAAATGTTAAAAATGACAGCAACTGTTTTTCAAACTTATAGTAGTATATAGAGCTTCGGCAAATTCTCTATTCACGCTGAATGGTAACGAAGGTTTGTTCATCTTATTTCAGTTTATGCAACACCAAAAAAATAAGAAAGAACCGAATGTGCAAAGTATTCAGTTTTTTCTGAAAAAGAAAAGAAGCATAACTTAGCAATGGTTAATAGACACCGAGAAGTTTCTGTTTCTACACCACCACACTTTTTGCTTTTTTTCTGTATTGTCCTGGTGCACAACCTTTCATTTTTTTAAAAAACTTATTGAACTGTACCTGCGACGAAAAACCGAAAGTGAAAGCTATTTCTTGAATGTTTTGAGTAGTCCCTATAAGGTAGGTTTCCACCTCTTTTATAATGTAATCGTCTATAAGTTGTTTCGGTGTTCGTCCTGCAACACGTCTGGTTATTTGTGCTAAATAGCGAGGTGTTACATTTAGCGCATCGGCATAGAAACGCACTTCGCCCGTTTTACGATGATTGGCAGCAATGTTGTCCATAAGTTGGTTGTATAGTTCCAACATTCTTTCAGAAATTGTTTGTTGTGGCAAATCGCTGCTATGGTCTAAAAGTAGAACATTTGTACCAAATTAGAGTCGGCAGACCGTAAAATAAGTTGGCACATATAGTCAGATGCCTTTCCAATGGCTTGTTCTACACTGTTTCCAGCACACAAATTAACAGCAACTGCCGATGTAAATGCTCCGCCCGAACCGTGAGTAATGCGGTCTATAAAGCCAGGTCGAGTATAAAAGTGTGCTGTTTTGTTTTTTTCTACCAACACATCGGTAAACGATGCTTTGGTAACAATGCCTCCTTGCAACACAACAGCCGCACTTCCTAATTGCAGAATTTTTCGTGCCAATAGTTCCAAAGCCTCGTTGCTGTGTGTTTCTTTTTCGTGCAACATATAGGCAGCACTATTTTGTTGCATAATAACAATGCTGCTTAATGGAAAAAGACGTTGCACCACTGCATTAACCACCTCGTTTGGCATAAGCATTTTGCCACTACTACTAATAATAACGGCATCTAAAACCACAAATTCGGGTTTGTATTTACGCAGCAAGTGTTCAACGGCAATTACTTGTTCTACATTTCTAAGCATACCAATCTTCACGGCATTGGGTTTTAAATCGTTCAACACCGCACAAATTTGCAAATTCAGCACTTCGGCAGGAATGTCGTATAATTGTCGAATGCCTTCCGAATCTTGTGCAGTAACCGAAGTTATTGCAGTAGCCGCATAGGCTCCTAACATAGTTATGGTTTTAATATCGGCTTGAATTCCCGAACCGCCCGTACTGTCCGAGCCAGTTATAGTAAGAATGGTGGTTTTTCTTTCCATAGTTGGTGTGTAAACAAGAGTTTGTTACTGGTGTTGTTGTTTGTAAGCAATGTTTCGTGGGTGATGTTCCAGAATTTCTTTGCGCAGAGTAGTGGTGTCTATATGCGTATAAATTTCGGTTGTGCTAATGCTTTCGTGTCCGAGCATAGCCTGAATGGCACGCAAATTAGCACCACCTTCGAGCAAAGCAGTGGCAAACGAGTGTCGCAATGTGTGTGGCGATATGGTTTTTTTAATGCCAGCATCTTTGGCATAATTCTTAATCATTATCAAAATCATGGTCCGAGTGAGATGCGCACCACGTCTGTTTAAGAAAATATAGTCTTCTTCTCCTTCTTTTATCTTCATAGCGTTGCGGTCGGCAAACCAAAAATCCAATTCTTGCAAGGCTCTTGGAGAAATTGGTACCAAACGTTCTTTAGAACCTTTACCCATAACTCGCACAAATTGTTCTTCGCGATAGAGATTTGACAGTTTAAGATGTGTAAGTTCTGATACACGTAATCCGCACGAAAACAAAGTTTCTATAATGGCACGGTTTCTATGTCCTTCCCATTTAGATAAATCTATGGCACTTTCAAGCATATCAACTTCGGCAGTAGAAAGCACTTCTGGCAAATGTTGTGGTTGTTTTGGCGATTCGAGCAATTCGGTAGGGTCGGCTTCTATATATCCATCGAGCACTAAGAAACGATAAAACTGCCTTACTCCACTTAAAATTCGAGCCAACGAACGGGCACCAATTCCCAAATCGCCAATAGCAGCAGCAAAGTTTTCTATATCTTCCAACTTTGCCTCTTGTGGTATTTTCTGTTCGTCGGCTAAAAAAATCAACAATTTGTCTACATCACGAATGTAGGCTTCTAATGTATTTGGCGAATAACCTTTTTCTAACTTTAAATAACGTAGGTACTTACGAATAAGATTAGAACTTGTTTCTTTGCTCGTTTGCATATTATTGTGTATTTTTGCAGAGGTTGTGCCCAATGAGTGCAAAGTTAAATAATTTCTGTGTAATATGAAAATAATCGTAGTTAATGGTCCAAACCTTAATTTGTTAGGCAAACGAGAACCCAACATTTATGGCAAAATGCCTATGGAAACCTATCTAACAAATTGCGTGCAATGTATGCTGATGTAGACATTGAGTACTATCAGAGCAACGTAGAGGGCGAACTTATAAACAAGTTGCAGGAAGTGGGGTTCGCTTACGATGGTATTGTGCTGAATGCTGGAGCATATACGCATACAAGTATAGCACTGTCAGACTGTATTCGGGCTATTACTGCGCCCGTTATAGAGGTACATATAAGTAATGTAAATAGTCGCGAAGAATATCGTAACCATTCTATGATAGCTTCTGCTTGTATTGGAACTATTCAGGGATTTGGAATGGACAGTTATAGGCTTGCAGTGGAAGCTTTGAAAACTATAAAGGTCAATTCTTAAAAGCAAAAAGGCAAACAAATGACGGAAACCGAACAGATAGATAAGTACATTCTCGACCATATTGCCCCAGAAGGCGACTATTTGTACCGACTTTACAGAGCAACCAACATACATACCATTCACGGACGAATGGCAAGTGGGCATTTGCAAGGGCGATTATTAAAAATGTTGGTACAAATGGTGCAACCAAAAAATGTGTTGGAAGTAGGAACTTTTAGTGGATATTCTGCCATTTGCATTGCAGAAGGTCTGCCAGACGACGGCAAACTCTATACGTTTGAAATAAACGACGAGATGGAAGACTTTACACGTCCGTGGATAGAAGGGTGTGAAGTAGCCAACAAAATAGACTTTCGCATTGGCGATGCTAATATAGAAGCACCAAAGTTAGGCATTACTTTCGATATGGTTTTTGTGGACGGCGACAAACGAACTTATTTGGAAACTTACGAAACCGTGCTGAAATGTTGCGTCCTGGAGGTTATATTCTTGCCGATAATACGCTGTGGGACGGACACGTTACCGATAAAGCTTACGAACACGACCATCAAACACAAGGTATTTGCAAGTTCAACGACTTTGTTGCGCACGACGACCGTGTGGAAAACGTAATACTGCCTTTGCGCGATGGGCTAACCATTGTGCGGAAGAAGTAGAGAATAGAAGTTAGATATTCTATCATTCAGATGATATATAATAAGTTCTAAGTAAATGTTTGACCATGAATGATGTTTGTCTGTTCAGAATATAATTCATACATCAGTAAGATGCCACTGAAACTTAGGAGTATGAGAATAACTTTAAAGGTTCAATTAACAAATAGGCTAAATAACAAATATTAAGTACGATGTAAACGCTGATTCTAATTCTCTTTTGTCTACTTGAACATTTCCTAAAAAAGTTTACTTCCATAATAGACAACGCCAATATTAAAAAAATACATCTAACCAATAAATAAAGTTATTACCTAATCGACGTGAGAAGTAAGTGGTAAAATAAAAAAACTATATTCCAAAAAAAGTTATTACACTATATCCAAATTTCATATTACTACATAATAAAGATACTGATGAAAAATTATTCACCAGTATCATAATTATATTATAAACTAACTTTTGAAAGACTCATTAATCACTCTTGAGACAATATGATATCTTTTAATAAAAGTTCTTTTTAATTTCATACTATTTTAGCACACCAAGTTCCTTGCCAATCTTAATGAAAGCATTGATACACTTATTAAGTTGTTCGCGATTATGACCTGCAGAAATCTGAACACGAATACGAGCTTCGTTCTTTGGAACAACAGGATAGTAGAAACCAGTAACGTAAATACCTTCTTCGAGCATTTTAGAAGCGTAAACTTGTGAGAGTTTAGCATCGTAAAGCATAACAGCGCAGATAGCACTTTGTGTTGGTTTAATATCGAAACCTGCAGCCATCATCTTCTCGCGGAAGTAATTTACGTTTTCAACCAACTTGTCGTGCAATTCGTTGCTTTCTTTCAGCATTTTGAACACTTCGAGACTTGCGCCGATAATGCTTGGAGCCAGCGAATTTGAGAAGAGATACGGACGACTATTCTGACGAAGCATATCTATTATCTCTTTGCGACCAGTAGTGAAACCACCAAGTGCACCACCAAATGCTTTACCAAGTGTGCCTGTGTAAATATCAACACGACCGTAAGTCTTGCAAAGTTCGCTAACACCGTGTCCAGTTTCGCCAACCACACCTGCAGAGTGGCTTTCGTCTACCATAACAAGTGCATCGTATTTTTCTGCCAAATCGCAAATTTTGTCCATCGGAGCAACGTTGCCGTCCATAGAGAAAACACCATCGGTAACAACAATGCGGAAACGTTGAGCCTGTGCTTCTTGCAAACATTTCTCCAATTCTTCCATATTACCATTAGCGTAACGGTAACGTTTTGCCTTGCAAAGGCGAACACCGTCTATAATAGAAGCGTGGTTTAATGCGTCAGAAATAATAGCATCTTCGTCGTTAAACAAAGCTCCAAATATACCCCCGTTGGCATCGAAGCAAGCAGCGTAGAGAATTGTATCTTCTGTTTTGAAATAATCAGAAATAGCAGCCTCAAGTTCCTTATGGATATCTTGTGTTCCACAGATAAAACGTACTGAAGACATACCAAAACCACGCTTGTCCATCATAGCTTTTGCACCTTCTATAAGGCGAGGGTGGTTAGATAAGCCGAGATAGTTGTTAGCACAGAAATTTAGTACTTTCTTGCCTTTTACTAATATTTCAGCTTGCTGTGGTCCTTCTATAATACGTTCTTCCTTGTAAAGACCTGCATCTTTGAGTCCTGCGAGTGAATCGCAGAGATGTTGTTTCATTTTACCATACATAGTATAAAGTTTTTAATTATTCGCATACAAAGGTCCTTATATTTTTTGAGAAAAGAAACTGAAATACTAATTATTTTGTGGGTAAACTGTTTTTTTATACAACATTAATACTTCTAATTTCTAAATTAATCAAAAAAGTACTTAACTTTGTGGCATAAAACGATAAAATCTATTTAATAATAATATGAAAAATATTTTAGTTGTTGGCTCTACAGGGCAGATAGGCTCAGAGCTTGTAAGAGAGTTACGCAGTATTTATGGCGGCAATAATGTAGTTGCGGGTTTCATAAAAGGAGCAGAACCTACTGGCGAACTTCTCGAAGGAGGTCCATCTGCAGAATGTGATGTTACCAATCCAGAAATGATAGCTGCAGTGGTGAAGAAATATAACATCGACACAATCTACAATCTTGCAGCATTACTATCAGTAGTAGCAGAAGGAAAACCACGTTTGGCTTGGAAAATTGGTATTGATGGTTTGTGGAACATTCTTGAAATTGCTCGCGAAAACAAGTGTGCAGTGTTCACACCCAGCTCTATTGGTTCGTTCGGTCCAAGCACACCTCACGACATGACACCACAAGACACTGTTCAACGTCCAGGAACAATTTATGGAGTTTCTAAAGTAACAACCGAATTGTTATCAGACTATTATCAGAAAAAATATGGTGTAGACACTCGTTCGGTACGTTTCCCAGGTATCATTTCTTATGTAACTCCTCCAGGTGGCGGTACAACCGACTACGCTGTAGATATTTATTATTCAGCAGTGAAAGGCGAAAAATTTGTATGTCCTATAAATAAAGGCACCTACATGGATATGATGTATATGCCAGATGCATTGCATGCAGCTATTTCTTTAATGGAAGCCGACCCAACAAAGCTTATTCACCACAATGGTTTTAATGTTGCGGCTATGAGTTTCGAGCCAGAAGAAATATTTGCTGAAATAAAGAAACATAAACCTAACTTTGAAATGGTTTACGATGTAGACCCATTGAAGCAAGGTATTGCTGATAGCTGGCCAGATCGTTTGGACGACTCTTGCGCTCGTAGCGAATGGAACTGGAAACCACAATACGACCTCAAGAGCATGACTGTAGATATGCTAGAACAGCTCAGCAAGAAATTGCTCTAAGCTATGTAAAAATAAGTGGAGGTTGAAATAATTCTCCCAAAAGCTAAAAGAAAAAAGTCCGAAGCATTTGTCTTTGGGCTTTTTATTGTTGATAAACCTGTACCGTAAACATATATGGACAATATTACTAAATATATTTCTGAAATCACATATACATACAGTTCTGCAAATGTAATAGGAAATAGAGATAGAATGTAATACAGAAACTGTAGAGGTTAGAAAACGAGCTGATTTCTAGCAATGCGGAAATCAGCTCGTTGGTCATAATAATTTCTTTTAACGTCTTTTTGTCTTAGATATAAATAGGCTCTGGATAGTTATTCATTTGGAACTATTACTTTAACAATGTTGTTTGCCCATTTTACAAGATACATTCCTATACCTTTTACGTGGAGTTGTGCTGAACCATTACTACTAACAGATTTATCTATAAGAGTCCCATTTATGGTATAAAGCATTATAGGCTCATTTAGCAAGTCCTTCTATATTGATAATTCTGTGTGTAGTATAAATTTTAACAATATCATTCGTATTAGTTTCATTAATTCCGCTTGGATCTACACCGTTATATGGCTTTGGTGCACTTGAACCATAATCATCAATATCTAAAGCAAATACAGGCCAATTCTTATCTTTGGCAATTTTTACATCGCTTACCAGTGCCAAATTCTTTTCGAGTGCGCCCGTTATTTCGGTAACATAGAGTCCCTGCAAATTAAGTCCTCCATAGTCGTCCCACTCGTCTGAACCATAAGCAATATATACAGGTAGTGCTTTCATAAACTCTGTCATGCTTGTACCTTTAATATTATTGCGTTGCATTTCAATGTGTCGCAAACTTGATTCTGCTGCTAATTTAATTTCAGAAATTGCGTTGTTATAGCAATTTACTTGTTCTACCTTTGGATTTTTGCTAAGGTCGAGCGTGCCTTCAATAAGATTATCTCGACAGATTAACGAGGTGAGTACAGGGTTTTTACTAAGATCAAGTTGTTTTATCTTATTGCCGTAGCAACTAAAATCTGCGAGTGCAGGCAGAGAATTAAGGTTTACTTCCGCCAATTCCTTGTTGTTACCACAGTAAAGCGTAGCTAATACAGGCACGTAGTTCGCTTCCAGTTTTTTAAGTTCATTATCGTCGCAGTAGATTTCTCGTAATTGTGGTTGATTGGTAATAAGAATTGAAGATAGTCTGTTGCTACTACAATCTATCTTCGTAATTTTTCCGTAAAGCGTTACTTCGGTATCGGTAAGTATCAACTGGTCTTGAGCGTTGTACGATGCACCTTTTATTCTAATTTCTTCACCTTCTTTTGCGCCAACTTTCAATGATAGGACGTCGCCCACAGCCCTATTGGTTTTAAAAACAATTGTATTAGGTTCTGTACTTTCCTCATTGATACCTAAAAAGTTTTCGTTCCACTCTTCGTTTGCTTCGTAACTTGCTTTCGCTCCGAAAGGCACATAAAGATAAGCAGTGTAGTTTTTAAACATAACTCCAAATGCTCCAGTATCAGCAGCAGGTGCCTTTATAGCAGCAACGTGTAGTTCGCGTAATTTTTGCAACCATCAATTGCACCAACCTTCACTTCGGTAATAGAAGCTGGCCAATACATACGTTCTAAAGCCTCAGCATTGCAGCATAAACTAACAGGAATAATTTTAACTCCTTCGTTAATATAAATATCCTTAAGGTTTACAGCACCTTCAAATATGCCTTGATAGATAGTTGTTGCTGTTGACAATGTTTTGTATAATGGTCTTTTATCTGCCAACGGATAGACAACAAGTGTGGTTTCGTCAGCATTATAAAGTACACCATCTACCAGTTTAAAGTTGGGATTATTTTCGATTTCTATCTTTGCAAGTTGCTTACAAGCAGCAAATGCAGCTTGACCAATTTTCTCTAACTTATCATTTAGTATAGCCTTTACAATTTGTGTACCATATAAGGCATTGTCGCCTAATGTTTTTAACGATTTTGGAGCGTTGAATTCTGTAATTGCGGTCATATAAAGTGCATTTCTGCCAATAGTTTCCAGCCCATCAGGAAAATTAATTTCGGATAGATTAGAGCAGTTCATAAAAGCAGTTTCGTTCAGCTTTTTTATGTTTTGGGGTAATACAACCTTCTTTAATTTCAGGCATTTAAAGAAAGCACCGCTTCCTATTGCCGTTATTAATTTAGGAAACATCATTGTAGTTAGTGTTGGGTGCTTGCGTAAAGTGTAAGCCGGAAACGTTTTCGATTCTTTTCCTTCAGTATCTACAATGATTACATCTGTTAGATTTAATACTTCTAACGCACTTGCTTGCATAAGCCCATCAATATCCGAGGTATTAATTTTTCCAGTAACAGTTAGGTTCTTCACGGTTTTAAGTTCTTCACCAAGTGTTACTGATAAAGTTCCTGGTTGTGCAACATCTACAGTTTTAGCCGTTTGTGCACTTGAAGTATAACAGAATAACAACGTTACAAGTAATGTAAGTAAATAAGTTTTTCTCATAACTGTGATGATTTAATTAGACATATAAATGATAACTCACAAGCGATTAATGATAAACCTCTTTTATCAATAAAGAAAAGTAGTTGAGGACTAGTCTCTTTTGGGACCAGTCCTCAATAAATTGAGTTTACACTAACTATGATGTTAGATATTAAATTCAATTTAGAATGTTATTTCAGAATACATTTTCTACCATTTACAATGTAGATACCTGGTTGTAGATGGCGGAGATTTTCTGACTTCTTGCATACTAATATTCCTTCAATAGAGTATACATCGTAAGCAATGGTTTCATTACGATTGATTGTTTCAATATCGTTTGAAACTTCTATGCTTACTGGAGCAGACTCTGAACCATCAAAGTATACAGCTGTAATGCTATAATCGCGGATAACATCTGTATTGTCTACCATATCTGTGAAGCTTGTTTCAGCAGTATTGCCTTTGAATTCTTTATTGCAATAAACATTGTAGCTTGATAGGATATTACCGGTTTCATAGCTTGCATCGTCAATCATAAAGATAGAGGCTTGCTCCTTAGAAGTATTCTGATGAATTGCAAAATAGCGGGTTCCAGCAGGCAACTTAACAGTAACTTCTGTCCACTTTGCAGACTCTTGCACGTATGTATCTCCTATTTTTACAAAGTTCAGTGTATCGGTTCCTGTAGAAGATGCCAACACATCGAACGTTTCTCGTCCGTTAGTTTCCGATTTGATATTGTTTACCCAGAAGTGAATAGTCTGCTCTTTGCCAGATAGTAACGGACTGATAAGCCAGTTGTTGGCTGCAACGTATTCTGTTCCGCCTTTGTTGAACTGATATATAGAGACAGCTGCGCGTTTACCAGAGTGTGGTGCCAAACCTTGTCCTGCTCCAAATACATCGCTTGGTTGCCAATTTACGAAAGCAAATTTCTCGTCTTGATGTGGATATGTTCCTTTTTCAGAAAGTGCACCAGCATATCCATTGTCGGCATCAACAGTTGTCCAATCGCCAAAGGTAGTAGACCATGCAGCGTAGTTTTCAAAATCGTCTTCCACTACATTTGTTTCAATATATGGAGCTTTCCATGTCAGTTTCACTTTGTTTTCGCCAGCAGCTGTAGCTTTAAGGTCTGTCGGGCTAGCAAGTTTTGCTGTAATCAGTCGTACAGATGCGCTAGCAGTATTATTATTTGTTTCGAGGTCGTTTTCCATCTCAATAGTGGCAGTAAGCTTCATTTCCTGCGATTGGTCTAACGATGTAGTCTTAACGGCTACAGGAATTTTTGCTTGTTGCATTAATAGAAGGTCCTGATCGATGGTAGACTTGTACACTTCTTTCCCATTTGCTGTAATAATAAGCTTGAACCACGAATGTTATCGAGTCCAGCGTTGGTTACTCTAACATCTAGATTAATAGGTTGTCCCTTCTTAACGCTTTCAACAGCTGTCATTGTTATGGCAGCATCTTTTTGTAATGGGTCTATAACGTTGATGTTATCTACATATATTGGGGTATTCTCGAGCGAAGCAGTTGCTGCACCACGTATTCTAATTCGGAAGTAATCTTGACTTAAGAGTTCAGTTGGCAAATCGAGTATTACGTGATTCCATTTTGCAGTACCAGTTGTTTCGGTTGATAGGTCGTGTGCCCAGAAGTTTATAGATGTCCCATCTTGTTTTACTAATTCGATGGCTAACGAACCTTTTGTGCCAGGTTGTGTATAATAATCGAATAGGAATTTTGGTGAAGCTGCACCTTGCAAACTAATCTTTCCTGTAACAATAGCAGCGGTTCCAGCTTTTGATGGATTGAAAACAATAGCTCCCCCATCGTTATCAACCGTTCTGTCGTTAACAATATCCCACGATATTTCTTTGTTAGGACGCTCAATAGCAAAGAACTGATTTTCGAGCGATAGGTCTTTGAAACTATTATGGAATGGAAGCATATAAGGAGTTCCAACAACTATTGCGCCCACACCATAAAGACTTGAACCCATCGATGTGTTGGCATTAACAGCCCATTGTTTATAGTCTTGCACACCTTCGTTATTTTGTAGTCCATTTACAAGATATTCTGTGCCACCTTGTACCGAACCAATCTTTTCGCCAACAGCTCCAGCATCTGTTACATTATATATATCGTATCTTACTTCTGCTGGAACAATCACGCCTCCATTAGCGCCTTTTACATGTTGCCATGTTATTTTAGCAGAAGAGGTTTGGTCTATGACACGCACCGAAGGAACATCTGGCTTGTCTATACCTACACACACTTTCACTGTAGCTCGTTCGCCGGGTTCATCTCCGTTAAAGGCAATAATAGCATATTCGTTCTTGCCCCTTGTTGCTTTATCATCGGTTGCAGTGATGGTAATTCCTGTTGCAGGATTGTTTATAGTTTTAACAATGTAGTTGCCTTTGCGAATTTCTATCTTAGATATCGCCGACAGCGTAGTTCCATTTGTTGTCTTGGTAGGCGTTTTAAAAGAGAAGTTAGCCTTGAGTGCACCAGACGGATCGGGCGTAGCCTTTACTTCTGTTACAGCTGCTGGTCTTGAAGTTTCTGCCGATTCAATGAATAGAGAGTCCATATAAAGGAAATATGTTTCAGCATCAGATATAGCATGGAAACCAAAGTTATAGTCTCCATCTGTTGTTGGCGAGAATGTATTGCTGTAAGGCTGATATGCTATTGAAGTTAAATTGGTAGGAGGCAGAAGCTCGTTAGTCATATTAGATACTGCATTTCCATTTCCCCATTTCACTTCAATGCGTTCAGGATAGTTCTCTAATCCAGCACGTGCCCGGAAGCTAAGTTTGTAGTTCTTTCCACCTTTGAGGTGTATAGAAGGCGTAATCAGCCAGTCGTCTCCGTTTATAAAACTATGCTTATAGAAGAAACAGTTGGTACTTCCACTAAGCCATTTCCACGTTGTACCATCGTGGTTCGCATCAATAATAGTGTAGAGTTCTGCATCAGCCTCTGTTAAGAAATCGTCGAAGTAGGGAACTCTGAATGCGTTTCCTACAGTTTGTCCATTGCTCAATGCGAGTATACTCTGGTGTTTTTCGTTCTTTGCTCTAACAGCGTAGCTATATTTCTTTAGTAAATCGGCTGGAATGTTCTCGCTGTACGTAGTTCCTTCGTTATCGGTTGCAATAAGAATGGTATCGCCATCTACTACTTTATATATGTCGTACTTCAGCGAACCGAGATAACCATTGTGCACTCCTTGGTTGGAGCTGTCCAGTTTAAGGTTGCATGGTTGGCTGCATCAATATTTAGTCGGACATTCTTTGCGGGCAATGGTGTGTCGAAACCAATATAAGCTTCCTGTTTCTTCTTCGGACTGCGCCCAATTTCGTTACTTACCGTAACGGCAATCTTGTTAATTCCTTCAGGCAATGTAACCGTAGCTTCGCACATATCGCCAGCCTGAACGGTTCCTACTGCTACTTCGTTCTTATTGCTTGTAATGCTATAATCGAGTGTTCCATTTAACGATTTCCCACCGAATGTCTCATCGGGAGCACGGAACTTAATCTTACCAGTGAGCGATGCTCCTGTAAATTCGTAGCTAAGTGCGCTTACAGCTGCAGGAGCCTTATCTGCAGCTTTGGGAGCAGGAATAGTCAATGCCATAACATTAGTATTACCCAACGCACCAACTTGCGTAAGATGACCATCGGCTAAGTCTACTGTATAGAGCATTGATAAGCCAGTAGAGTCTACCGATGCCCAATAAAACTCATCGGTGCGGGGATCTATTTCTCCACTTTGGAAGTAGGCATTGCCGTCATGGCGTGCTACTTGTATACCTGTTGAACCTTTAGAGTTTCCTTTCCTGTTGTACGATTTATATGGTAGAAATTGCCATCGGTGGCAACACCGTATGCTTCACCATCGCTTGTAATACCCATTGCAACGTATTGGTGTGCCGATTGTCCAATAGTTGTTCTTGTCATCGTCTGGTAATCTATCACTCCAAACTCTCTCCGTGTAAGGTCGGCATTGTAGAACTGCCCAAACACTTCGCCTGTTTGTGGGTCGTTAGCAGTTTCAGTTGCCACAACACGATAGTCTCTTATTACTTCAGGTTCGCCTATCATTTCCCATGTTCGGGTGTCCCATGCAAAGTGAACAACTAGAATGATGCCCCAGCCCGAATAGGTTGTGTCGAGATAAACTCCATGTAATTGTTCCGCATCTTCGGCTAATCCGCTACCAGCATTGAAGTATCCTTTCTCGTATCCAGCTAAAGGATTGAACGAAATATTTTGTGTTGGATTGAACCAGCATACACCTACGAAGTTGTTTGAGAGGATATTAGCCCACATCTCGAGGTTCGGTAACACCGAAAGTGGGCTGTTTCCAAATTTAGGTGCGTACAATTTGTTTCCATCTGTGGGCTCACGTAATAGCGATGGTTTAGGTTGGGCTATCATCATTTGGTTTAGCAGCGGGAAAGTTTTAACTTCTTTAAACTTCGTATCTGCTTTCTTCGCTTGTGGTAACACCTTCTTTAATATAAAAGGTGTGTCTGATTTCGGCGTGTTTTGTGCCGATGTTGATAATGCCATTATGCTTGCGATGGCAGCGATGGCAAGAAAATGCTTTTTTCTTTTCATGTTGAATTAGTATAAAATTATAAATTTGGGTAACTGTAGTATGCAACAATTGTGTTGTTTATATGTGTTTGCTAACTAAGTTTCGGTGCAATAGACACATTGTTCAATACATCTGTTTTAGACGAAACAGATTCTAATATGTTAATAATAGGCTTTTTTCATAATAGTAATGTTTTATATGATACACAAAAAGATATTCAGATGCCTGCAAAGATATAATAATTGTAATTGAATACCAAATTTTATTGATAAATATTGCTCTTCCCATCTACTTTATTTTGTCAACAAAATAATTACGATGTATGCTTTTTGTTAAATATGCTACTTAGAGTCTTCCATCTCTTTCTACTGGTTCTAAAAAAATATATTTACTTTACTCAATTGGATAACAAAAAATGTTCTTCTGAAGTTGTATACTGAATTGTATAACTCCAAAAGAACATTTAAATCTAAGTATTTAAGACAAAAGTCTACAATAGTGAATTCTTATATTTGCATACGTAAATCTTTCCTTTAGAGTACGCTCGAATTAATTAAGTCTTTAATGAAGACTTACATAAATATTTTATGTGTAGCATTTCCAACACGTACAATGTAAACACCCTTTGCAGGCATTCTTAATGTATAAGACTTTATCAGGTTGCCTTGCTCTATCATGGTTCCATCTATACTATAAATGGAATAATGAATAGGCGATGAAAGCAAATTAGGAATTTCTATTACGAGTTCGTTGTCTTTCCCATATACCTTACATTGTTCGTTATTACTCATCTTAGGCAAAACTATTCCGGTTGGAAACTTGTCCGTCTCGATGATATTCGTGAAGTAGTTCCAGCCGAAAGCCTGCCGATATTTTTCTCCCGAACCGATGGGAACATAGAGAGGAGTTTCCTTTGGAGTATAACCATAAAACGGACCCTCTCCCGGATTGGGTATATCTTTGGAGCAATAAGGAGGGTTGGCAGAGAGCGAATATATTTTCTTTACATATTTCCAACAAGCACAGCTCCCTCCACCCAAGTATTCCAACGAAGCGGGGAAAACAATAGAATCAACTGCACAATAATAAAAAGCATCGTTTTCTATACGCTTCAAACCTTCCGGCAAGTCTATTGGTTTAAGCATTACGTTACTTCCGAAAGCATAGGCTTCTATTACTGTTACACTCCTTGGAATATTCACTTTCCAATAAAGGGCAATCATACGCAAAAGCATTGGGTATTGTGGTGACACCTTCTGGGATTTTAATCTCTTGCAATTTGAGACATAGTGAAAAGGTATATTCGGACAATTCTTTAAGGGTACTTGGCAATATTGCTTTTTTTAAGTCAGAACCCTCAAAAGCAAGCCCTTTGATATACTCCAATCCCTCAGGGAAGTTTGCCTCTTCCACTCTCGTGTTATAGAAAGCTGCGCCTTCGATGGTTTTAAGTGTAGAGGGTAACACCAATTTCTTGAAGCATTGGCAATTTATAAAGCATTGTAGTGGAATAGACGTGATCCCCTCCGGGATAATCAAAGGATCGGTACTCAGCCAATGGCAACTTGAAAAACATGAACGGCCCAACTTCCTTAGGCTCTTAGGAAGGTTCACTTGTTCTAATCTCATTCGCGAGAAAGCAAAGTCTCCTATTTCTTGAATACCCTCAGGAAGGATCAGATGACGTATTGGCAGATAAACAACTCCTTGATATGCTCTCGGGTCATCAATAACCTGCCTATCAACCTTAAAAAGTGCACGCGTAGGTATCTTATTGTTTTCTATTTGCGCATGTTCCAGGTTCAGCACAGTAAGTTTCCCCTCAAAGCTGCATTTCCACATCGTTGTGAAATCAGCTTCATTGATTGGTCCGTGCACAATCAGCGAATCTATCTTGTCCCATTTCTCCCCCAAGACCTGCTCCAATTCTCCGTACCTGCTCACATTAGCATCAAAGAAAGAGACCTGCCCCCACATCTTTTGTGAATAGCTCAACACAAAAGGTAATAAAAAAAGTAATATTCGTTTCATGATTATAATTTTAGATTGTAAATAAACTAAAAGTATCTTTCTCTATACAATGGAACAAACCCTTTAGGGATTTCCTCCACATTCCCCAATATATTTCTTCTATTTCCTCGTTGGCAATAGGGGAATTAGAGAGAGCCAACACTCCATTTATAAATACTGCTTTTTTCCATCATAATTTTATTTGGTTAATGAATAATATATTGTGTCTATCTGATTTTTAACTCAGAGACTGATAGCTGGCTACTTAAGGCACTTCTTTATGACAATCCAAGATAGAGATTTCTAATAGAAGAAATAGACTTAACGATTCGTATAGGATAATATTTCTTTTACTTTGTACTTTCTTTACCTATTTAGATGTTTCAAAATTTCATTATACTAGACTTAAAACAGAACGTTTGAACTGTATTTCTAAATGCAATTTTAGAGAAATTATTTTAATTAAGCAAATTTTCAAGGTATTTTTTTGCAAAAAATGCTTCTTTTTATCATTATACACTTGTTGGCGGAATTAATTTAATGCATATTTGACATGTCCTAGTGGTTTCTCAGAATAGGAAGTCAAAGAACAAAGTATATTCTCTGCACGAACCAGATGTAGTTTGCATCAGCAAGGGTAAGGAACATAAGCAATATGAGTTTGGCAATAAAGTATCTATTCTTCGTTCATGGTCAGGACTTATTCTTGGTGCATGTTCTTTTAGGAATGAATATGATGGGCATACTATCGAAAAGACGTTAGAACAAACCCAAAGGATGACAGGAAGGAAGGTTGATAAGTTAGCAGGAGATAGAGGGTATAGAGGTATAAAGCAGATTGGACAGACAAAGATACTCATCCCTGATACTCCTAAAGCTAAAGACAGCTACTACCAAAAGAGAAAGAAACACAAACTATTTTGTAAACGAGCTGGTATAGAGCCAACGATAGGACATCTTAAAGCAGACCACCGATTATCTCGCAACTTTTATAAAGGAGTGAAAGGAGATGCTATCAATGTGTTATTAGCTGCGGCAGCATATAACTTCAAAAGAGCTATGAGAGTTCTTTTGTACCTTATAAAAAGAATCAGCATAAAGCTTGTCAATACAAACTTTATGCTGAAATATAGTTTTTAAGGAACGACTATATACATTATCTGTAGAGACTCAAATCATTATTATAACTTACCCAAGATATGAAATATAACTATTTGCAGAGTTTGGTGTTAAGTTACCATTTCCTTTTAACCATTCCTTAAAATCGGAAATCATCACATTAGAACTTGTTTTTGCCATATTCTTTAATATTTAGGTTTTCAAGTGCAAATATAAAAAAACTCATATTAATAATAAATAAAAAAATTTTTTTATATAAACCAAGATTTTTTTATTATACTTTATGGGATTAATAGCATTTATATATAACTTTGTTTTGTTTTTAAGTTGCTGTCACTTTTAACATTTCGCATAAACAACAGATTATAAACTACTTATGGTGTATATGCGAGTGACAGTAGTGACAGCAACTTTGAAAACTCATTCAGATAGCAACTAACAACTCAAGCTGGACTGACCAGACTGTACCACGTTGCTGCGTACTGCTACCAAATACTCTGTGCCATGCGAAGAATGCTTACTATGGAGATTCGGGATATTTGCAAGGACACGACCGAAATGGGAAAGACTTGTTAGGTTCAGCTGACTGCCATACCGCTGACGAAGTAGGCTAAAAATGGAAGCTGCAGTCATATAAGCACCCTTGGTTAAGTCTTTAGGAATAGAGAAACTATCCAAAAAGAGAGCTTCGGCAGGGGTACGTTGCTGATATTGCACGTTATTCTCCATAATATCTTGGGTATCAGCCTCATCAAACCAATATCGTCTACCGTTATCCAGTTCGGCAACAGCCTGTGCATAGAGCTGTTCATAGTCTATGTGTTCGGGCAAACGAATAGGACCAGTCAGCGTAACTGCTATGAAACGACGGCAACCACTGGGATCGCTAAAAACATCTGAAACATTTGCCGTGGCAATGAAAGAGGCAATGCGTGGCAATGTAACTTGTTGCTGGCAATAAGGCTGACGGATTTTAATGTTTGCAAGCTGCATAACATTCTTTAAAAATCCGTCTTGCGTCTTTGCTGACAGCGTATTGAATTCATCAATATTAATCAGTAACGACTGTGTCATTGCGCGCAATGTATTCTGCTTCTCACTAATGATTAGATTATCGTTATATCCCCATTGTAACGCCTCTGGTAGAAGACGTTTACAGAAAGTAGACTTCCGATAGCCTTGTCGTGAAATGAGCAACGGTGCCACACTGTTACCATGTGAGATATTCAGCCCCAACCATTGTGCAACCATTGCAAGAAACCACGTGTGAAACCATTCTGCCCACCGTGTGTTGTCATTAGGTACACAATCTGCCAGCATTTCAATATGATTCTTTCCGTTCCATCGTCCTCGCAATCCTTCGAGGAAAATATCCACAGGATTAAAAGCCTTAACAAAATCCGACTCCATATATCGTCGGATATCTTTGTCCCACGCATCAATCCCATCAAGACGCGCCTTAATAGCAATAGTATTGCGCATTCGTTCATCTACTGCCACAAAAGGTTCGTTACTCCCAGCCTTACGAGCTTCTGTACACCCTAAGGCGGTATTAAATCTCATTTCATACTTCCGCTCAAGATAGTTGAGCAACCGACGAGTAATGTCGTTTTTAAGTCTTTCCGACTGTCTGTTTCGCTGATTTTCAGCTTTAATGTTTTTAAGGTTCTTACTTTTCATAAATGATTGTTTTAAGTTGATGAATAGATAAATTATTTGTGAGAAAGGATAAAGCGTAAATAAGCAAAGCTGTTGCTATGTCTTTTCCTGCCCAATCCATTTGTCATTCCGTATACAAAAATGAAATTGCGCATAACGCACTGCTCTATTTGTGGGCATATTAAAAAAATATGTACACATGAATAAAAAGATTTAAGAAAACAAATTCAAAAAGGAAGATGCCGTTAGTTTGTAGGAAATCATACTAAGCGTATCATAGCTCTTCCTTATTTTCGCTTGCAAAGATACAAAACAGAGATACCCCTTGTCAAGTTTTTCACGAATTATTTTTATTTTGCTGTCACTTCTGTCACCCTTTTATCAACCCTAACGTACTGATAAACAATCTCCTATACCAAATGTTAAAAATGACAGCAAATAGTTTTCAAACTTAGTGTAGTAGATAAGAGATTTACTGTAAAGAGTAAATAACATTTTCACATTCACATCAAGCATTATATTGGCTGCATAATACAAACACGAGGGTGTGTCAAAATTGATACCCCCTCTTTTTTATCCCCCTTTATTTCGTCTGTCACATAATTCATTATTTACTGCAACTATGCTGCTAATTTCATATAAAATGATTTATAGGGCTTTAAATAGCCTATATAAACTTGTATAGAGCATCTGAAGGAGCCTAAAAGTACCTCCATAATGTCTTTTAGTTCCTTGAGGTTGGTTTTTTTTGCACATTTTTCCTATGTTAAATGCAATGGCAAAGAAGGCAAAGTCCATATTGACCTTGTCTTTTCCAAAATGCCTAAACCTCTTGTAGGCTTTGTTATATTTTGTTTGTCCAAAAACACCTTCTGTCTTAGCGGCATTGTCCTGCGCTATGACATCATCAACCTGAAGCAAGAGTGTGCGTATTTGTTCCTGCAACTTGGCACGGTTCTTTTCTACGGTTCTCTTCCAAACGAAGGTATACTTGTTGGCTTTCGATTCTATCTTTGTGCCGTCAATATATTCAACGTCAAGACTTATCAAACCTTTGGCTGCAAGTACTAATACGACTTGTGTGAAGATATTGTTGATTTCCTTTTTCACACGATTACGAAAACGATTGATGGTAATAAAATCAGGCTGCTCATATCCTGCCAGATAGATGAAATGAATGTCACGCTTGAGAAGCGACTCTATGCGACGGCAGGAATAGATATTATTCATATAGGCGTAAAGAATCACCTTGAGCATCATTTGTGGATGATAAGGCTTGCGACCACTGGGCTTATAAAGCTTGTAGACATTATCCAACATGAGATTATCCACCAAAGCATCCAAAAGACGAACAGGGTCATCTTCTGCAATATCCTTATCGATTCTTTGAGGAAAAAGAATCATTTTCTTGTGTATGTAAGAACGAAAGTGTATCTTTGTCATAATGAGATTTTTTTATGCCTAAAGGTACAAAAACTTTAGGAAATAGCAAAGCCCTGGCTTGAGAAAGTCGGGGCTTTGTGCATAAAAAGAGGATGTGTACATTTTGACACACCCTCTTTTAGTTTGTATGTAGTAAGGATATATGGATTTAGTTGTTGCCTCCGTTATTTCCGTAAGGCTGACTTCCGAAGTCTTCGTCCATTTCCATTTGGTTGTCTTTCTTCTTGCTCTTCTTTCCGTTACCAAAGTTCCATGTAAGTGTAAGGCGGAGAGTGCGACCTATGCGCCAACTTTCTTGGTTGCGTGTAAAGGTATCGCTATGTGTGTAGGTTTTCCATTTGCGAGTGTTGAATAAGTCGCGACAGTTTACAGATAGCATTAGCTGTTTATTGAGGAAGCTTTTTCTAAAACCGAAATCTATGCTTCCGCTTGGCGACCTATAACCTTGTGCTACACTTTCGCGGCTCTGATAGTTGCCTGTTAGCTGTATTGAAATATCGTAGGGAAGCATTAGGCTAGCTTGCATGCGTGCGTTCCATGTGAAGTTGCTATTACCCTTGCCTGTAATGGTTTGTCCATCTATGTTGAAATTGAAGCCATCAAGTTTGTAATAGTAGAAGTTAGCCGATGTAGAAAGGTTCAGAATGCGGAACAAACGGTTCTTTGCTGTAAGTTCTAAACCTGTTGATGTGCTTTTAGCAACGTTGAAACTAGTTTGATATAGCAACCCATCGGTTGAGCTTCGGTAGGTTATGCGTTGCATAACATCGGAGGTTGGTCGATAGTAAGCCGACACAAGCAGCGAGTGTTCGTTCCATGTGCGTAGATAGTTTAATGAGAACGAGTTGCTATATTCAGGTGTTAGCTCTGGGTTACCAAACGATATAACCGTGGCATCGCTTGTATTTCGGAATGAGTTGAGTTCTCCGCCCCATGGTCTGCGTAGTCGTCTGGTGTAGTTAAGTTGTAGCTGGTCGTTCTTTGTGAGCTGATAGCTCATAAAAATGCTGGGGAAAAGCTGGAAATAATCTTTCTTAAAAGGTTTGTTTCGTAGACTTGCATTGTGCTCTTGTGCCCACGAATAACTTTCTGTATTTACCTTCCAATATTCACCGCGTAATCCTGCCATTAATCCAAATTTGCCCGAATTGTACGACAAGGTAGAGTATAAGGCGTGTATGTTGTTTTTGTAAATGAATCGGTTATAGTATAGTTGGTCTTCCACAATATTATATCCAGCCCAACTGTTGTGGTCTACGAAGCTTTCTTGCGGTGTATTTTCTTTTGACAAGTTAGCTTGATAACCAGCCTGAATGCGTAGTGCCTTCGATATTTGATTCTCGTAGTCGAGCTTTATTTCCCACGACCTATTATTTACGTATAGCGGTTTGTATTGATAGCTACCAGTAGTTCCAGGCATTACCATTGGGTTGCCTGCCGCATCAAAATAGGTGGTAGTGTCTTGATAAACATTAATATTGTCGGCTTTCCACTTGTCGTAGCTCACGCTAAAGTCTAAGGAATGTTTATCAGAGAAGTTATGCCGATAGTCGAATTCAGTGTGCATCATATTCATCTTATTATCCCCGTGCGTATTTCGGAGCATTAACTGGCTGTTGAAAGGTGCTCCCAAAGTTCCATATTCGTATGGAGTATAGCTGTGGCTTTTGTCTTTCCGAACGAGAACATACCACTAAGCGACACATCGTCCTTTTTAGTGGCGTGCAAAGTGATGCCAGCTCGTGTGAACAGATTATTGCCTTGTTCTTTTCTGCTACTATTATATTGTTGATAAGTGTTGGTATTTATGTTGTTCTGATGACTCCACGAACCTCTTTCTTTATTACGGTGGCGATATCCTACATTGGCGTATGCATCTATGAGCGAACTGTTGTAGTTTATATTTGCCGATGTGTTGGCACCTCTATGCGTATCTCCGCCAGCCTGAACACTACCATAATAGCCCGCTTTAAGGTTCTTCTTCAATACAATGTTAATGATACCAGCTGAACCTTCTGCAGAGAATTTGGAAGATGGATTGTCTATAACTTCAATGCGTTCGATACTTTCAGCAGGCAATTGCTGTAGAATATTGGCACGATTGTCGGCAGTTAGTCCCGAAGATTTACCATTAATCCAAACTTCTACACTTGAATTACCACGTAGAGAGATGTTTCCATCGTTATCCACCTCTACACTTGGAATGTTCTCTAACACGTCTGATGCAGCTCCACCAGCATTTGCAATCTGTTGGTCTACACTGAAAGACTTGCGGTCTACTTCCAGTTTCATATCCGAACGTTGTGCTGTTACCACCACTTCGCCAAGCGATTTGGCATCTTCTACAATATAAATCGCTGTAAAATTCTTGATGGGTGCAGCCTCTGTAAGACTAAACTTTCTTGTCGCATCTTTATATCCAATGCTACTTGCTGTTAGGGTATAGTTCCCATCAGGTACATCTGGAATAGTAAAGCGCCCATCAGTATCGGTAATGGAACCTTTAAAAATCTTGTCGCTTCCTTCCTTCCGAATAACGACATTTATAAATTCTAACCCAGTGTTAGTCTTTCTATCCAACACTCTACCTTTTACTGAACCTTGTGCGAACGCTACTACCACGTTAAAAACGAAGAGCAGCAAAAACGAAATAATCTTCTTCATAACATACTCTACGACACATTTTGTGGCGAAAAGTTTAATGTAAAACGAAAAAAATGGTGTAAACAACTATAAGAATGCTTTTTTTTGTTACCTTTGCATAAATTATATGTGCGTGGAAACAGAGTTATACGCACCAATAAACTGAGACATAACGCCCTTGTAGTTCAATGGATAGAACACGGCTCTCCTAAAGCTGAAATATGAGTTCGATTCTCATCGGGGGTACAGCAATCGTATTTAGAAAGCTATAATTTTAACAATCACACTGTATGCTTGGAGCTATTATAGGCGATATTGTAGGGTCTCGTTTTGAATTTGGACCTACACCTGAGAAAGATTTTGAACTTTTCACTGATGAGTGTTCCTACACAGACGATACAATATGTACCGTAGCTATTGCCGATGCGATACTAAACGAACGTTCTTATAAGGAAGCTCTCTTAGATTGGTGTCATCGTTATCCAGAACCAATGGGTGGTTATGGCAATATGTTCTACGATTGGTTGCACGAAACCAACCCTCAACCCAAAAACTCGTTTGGCAATGGTGCAGCAATGCGTGTAAGTCCAGTGGGTTGGCTCTTTTCCGATTGGGAAGAAGTAATAGCTGAAGCCAAGAAGACTGCCGAGATATCGCACAACCACGAAGAGGGGATAAAAGGCGCACAGTGCATTGCCGAAGTTATATGTTGGCTACGACACATGCGTTTTACCAAATCCGATGTAGAACGAAAGATTGAAAAGTTCTATGGCTACGAGTTGCCACCTATGCGAAACATACGTAAGATAGGAGCGCAGGGACACTTCGATGGCACTTGCCAAGAAACTGTTCCTATGGCATTGCGCTGTTTTATGGACGCCAATAGCTTTGAAGACACTATACGTCTTGCTGTGCTTTGCGATGGCGACACCGATACGAAGGCTTGCATAGCAGGTGCAGTAGCCGAAGCTTACTACGAAATTCCAGAGAAAATAGAGGAGAAGGCATTTAGCTATCTGCCCGATGATATGTTAGAAGTTCTATCCCAATTCTACGATAGAATACAGTTGGATATAAACAAATAACGCTTAAACTATATCCGCATTATAATAGAAGAATCACGACATTGTTTTCAATATCCTATAGATAAGCAAGCCTTATGTAAGTGCTTATCAGCTAATATGGTAGGAAGCCTACTGTTTGGAGTATCAAAACCTTATTTGTTTTCTAATTCAAAACCTACTCTTTGAATTTTCTAAACACTTTAGTTGTTCTTTTTATATGCAAAGTTTTGCCGTAATTTCGGTTTAGTAGAGAATAGGTAGCGAAATTATGGGCAACGCCTACAGGTGCACATAAACCGAATAGGATATCTCATGTGTTTAGAGAAATCCACTATAATTCAGTTGCGTTTGTTTTAGATATCTGTCGCACTCGTTTTAGATATCTGTCACGTTCGTCTCAGATATCTGTCAGTTGCGTTTTAGATATCATACCAAACTACTACGTTTATAACATTATATTCCAGCACCTGAAAGATATTTATTCAGATGAAAAATATGAGAACTTTTATTCAGCAATGTTTCTACTTGAATGCAGTGGTAAATACCTGGACAGCAATATGTTGTTCGGTATCTTGTTATGTGAGGGTGAAACTCGCCACAATTGTCTTATTCTCCAAAGAGTCTCTATCTCTTTTCTATAGAGCCGTTATTCCTGTAACTCGGGAATAACATTAGAAATCGATTTTTGCACCTCTTCGTGTGAACAACCTTCTTTGAAAACAACAAAAATGGTGTCATCGCCGGCTATAGTTCCTAATATCTCCGGCAGGTCGCTATTGTCTAGATTGTAGGCAATGGCACTAGCGTAGCCAAGGTCGTGTCTTAATAATAGCCATTTGTCCTGAAAAGTGTATAGACAAATATCCACTTCGAAGAAGCATTTCTGACGCTTTTCCTGGTGTAGAAACACGTTTATACATCGAATCGTTTGGAAGTACATATACATATTTTCCCCCCATAGAGGCAGCTTTCGCAACCTTCAGTTGTTTAAGATCACGACTCAAAGTGGCTTGTGTTAATTTATAACCTTCTTTTTGTAGCGCCTTTATAACTTCTTCTTGCGAACTCAATTCCATGCTCGATATAAGCATCTTAATAGTCTCTAATCGTTTTGTCTTTACCTTCATACTACAGAATATCTATGCGTTATAATGTCGCAAAAATATGCAAAATATTCTGATTATGCAAGAAATAACGAGTGTAAAATTATTTTTTATGCGTGTTTTGTTTGTTCTTTCATTTCTCTCTCTGTTTGCACAGTAGTGAAAGTAGCTAAACACACTTTGTCTATTACAGTCAGTGTTATGTTTAAGGGTGTTCAAAGTTTTTGTTCTTCTAACTGTTATATATAATAAGGTGTACCACACTTGTTTATAGAAGGAAAGAAGAAAAAACACTGTTTTTGGCAAAAAAATCGACTAAAAGTTTGCGAATAATAAATAACACAATATCTTTGCAGTGTACTAATGATGTGGTACAGCATAACAAGGAATAATAATTAAAGAGAAATACGATTATGATTGAAGTTAAGAACTTAGTATTTAGTTATCCTGGAAGCAAGCACAAGGTGTTTGACGGATTGAATTTAACGTTGAAAGAGAACCGCATTTATGGTTTGTTAGGTAAGAACGGTATGGGTAAAAGCACTTTGCTTTACCTTATAGCTGGATTGTTGCGACCTAAGAATGGAAACGTTTGCGTTGATGGAATGGAGTCTAAGGACCGCCGTCCGGAGATGCTTCGAGAAATATATGTAGTGCCAGAGGAATATAATCTTCCTAATCTCACGCTGAAGCAGTATGTGAAAGTACATCAGGACTTTTACCCACGCTTCAGCGAAGAGATTCTAATGAATTGCCTTCGCGACTTCGAGATGCAAGCAGATGTAAACTTCAAGCACTTATCAATGGGACAGAAAAAGAAGATTTACATGAGTTTTGCTGTTGCTTCGTGCTGTCAATTGCTATTAATGGACGAGCCAACAAACGGATTAGACATTCCTTCGAAAGCACTTTTCCGTAAGGTTATAGCTGGTAACTTGCCTGCCGATTCGTCGTTAATTATCTCAACGCACCAAGTGCACGATGTGGAACAGCTATTAGACCACGTTTTTATTCTCAACAATTCAGAGATGATAATAAATGCATCGGTAGAAGAAATTGCCAAACAATACGAATTTACTTACCGCAATGCCAACGAAATGGGCGAAGATGTGCTCTACGCCGAGCCATCACTGCAGGGCAACGCTGTAATTGCACGTAGAAAGGCAGATAGCCCCGAAACCATTATTAATTTAGAGCTACTCTTCAATGCTGCAACATTGGGTAAGTTAAATAATAAATAAGGAGAAGTTGTTATGAAAAAGATATTTGGCTTTACATTTAATGTGTGTCTTTCAATGGTTGTCTTTGCGCTCTTGCTCACATCGTGCGTACACAAAAAGCAGGATTTAGGCAATGTTATAACAAAAGAGGTTAAGGTTATGCCTTTTAAAGATATTGAAGTACATGGCAATGCATCGGTGCATATTGTTCCCGGCAATACTTATAAGGTGATAATAAAGGGCAGACAAAAGCTGATTACAAGTATGGAAGTGGAACTAATAGGAAGCAATTTGGTGTAAACGATACGCAAAACGGCATCTTCCCAAAGAACGAACTACGTTTCGGAATAATTACTTCGAAGGATACACGAACAGATGTTTATATAACGATGCCTACGCTGCACAATGTCTATTTGGAGAATAACGCATCGTTGAACATAGACAAAGCTATGACGGCAGATAGTGTCAGCTTCGGCATGTTAGGCAATTCGAGTGTAGATGTAGCAGGGCTTACAGCGAAAGGACTCGAGATTAAGGCACAAGGAAATGTAAAGTATGAACATTGCCCACTTAACCGTAGACCGCATGCAAACAGAAATACAAGGTAACGCTTCGGTAGATGTTAATTTCGATATGGGCGACAATGTAGACTTTACTATAGAAGGAAACGGTTCGGCAACGCTCTCTGGCGTAACCCGCAACAAGCCTAATTGCACCATGCGTGGCAACGGAAGTATAGACGACCAAACCAAACGAGCACACAAATAAGTAAGTAAAGAATTATAGAATAATAAAAACAATACAATAGATATGGAGACTTTCAATATACAAAGATTTGGCAACGTATGCACACGACTCGTAATGCTTAGAAAAAAAGAATACTTCAACTTATTCTTAGCAGTAGTGTTGTTTGTTGGTTTATTTTGCGTTTTTACTTGCAACCCTTTAAGTGGCGATGCTATAGAACCGTTACAATATAAGTATTTGTTCTTGCAACTGGGAATAACCATATATTCCTTCTCGTTAATACTAATTACGCTATATGGTGCGAACATTATTCGCGACCTGAAAACAAAGCAGCAACGTATAGACGAACTAGTATTGCCAGCCACCAATTTAGAAAAGTTCACGGCACGCGTATTAGCATCTACGGTTCTTATACTCATAATCATTGTAGCAGGCATAATGGTAGCCGACGTGTTACAGATGCTTATAAACATGCTCTTGCACAAAGGAACCTTTGCATCGTTCTGTCTTTCCTCATTCAATGTGGCATTTACTGAGTTGCAAACAAGCATTCTTGCTATAGAAAATGTACTTCATAAGCCTATACGATTTATGTTCCTGCTAACGCTGATATCTGGTAATGCATTCTATTTGTTAGGTGGAATGCTCTTTAGAAAAACAGCTTGGCTGAAAACAACTCTGGCTGTAATAGTTATCTCAATTGCGCTTTTCAGTATGTTTGTTGGCTACGCCTACGTTGTTTATGGCTACACAAACTATGTGGTTTACATGCCAGAATGGATGCAAGACTCTTGGTTCAACATAACACTGCTGATAGTACAGACATGCGCTTGCTACTATTTTGCTTATAGAATATACTGCCGATTGCAGGCTATAAATACTCGCTGGCTAAATATATAAACAGTTATTGTTTGTGAGAAAGGGCTGCTTGCAGCCCACTCACAATCCCAGCTATCAACATAAAAACGATTTAATTATGGATTTTAATAATAATAAAGCAATATACGAACAGATGGCAGATCGTATGTGCGACGAGATTATTGCTGGAAACTATAGGGCTGACGACCGCATACCATCGGTTCGAGAATATGCCATTATGCTGGAGGTGAACACCAACACAGCCGTAAAGGCATACGAACTGCTTGCTCGCGAAGATATAATATACAACAAACGAGGCTTAGGCTACTTCGTGGCACTCGATGCTCGCCCCCAGATACTGGCACAACGCAAAAAAGAATTTGTGAACGAACTGTTGCCAGAAGTGTTCAGGCAAATGTCGTTGTTAGGAATTGACATAAACGATGTGGAGAAAATGTGGAACGAACACCACACAGCGTAGAAAACACGTAGAAACTAAGAAGAGAGCAGATTGGCAAACAAGCTAATCTGCTCTCTTATTTTGCAAATGTGGAACACTCTATTTCCAAACACCCCATTCGTAATTCCCCATTAAAAGCAAACGCCACACGCCACTAACAAAACGCTGTAACACGTGTCGCAACATTTATATAGGCATTTCGTACAGTTTTTACTATAGCTTCGCTTCGTTTTCATTAGCGATAAATGGTAGTGTTTAACTTAAATAGATAGTTCTTTAAACTTAAATAGTAATTTATTTAAACTTAAATAACAATCTATTTAAGCTTAAACAATACAACAAGATGCTTATAAAAATATAACAGAACCATAGAGTAAATGCCATTTAACCATAGCGAAAAAACAAAAACACCCTGCACACGCAATTCACAATACATACATAAGCAGCACCGCAATAAGCAGAAAACCATATTTAAACACCATTCAAACCACGTAAAATAAGGCATATAGTTTGCCCATATAAGGTAAAACTGTTTGCAAACACACTTTTTGAGCCCTGAAAACTTGCTACATATAAAAAATATTTATAATATTGCAGTGAAATAGAAACATAACATAAATAACATTCAAACACATGAAAAAAAGAACACTAATAGCAGCTTGCTTGCTGGCTGCTATGTCTGCAGGCGCCCAAAGTCAGGTGTCTGGTATCGACAAGAAGAATATGGACTTGAGCGTAAAGCCGGGAACCGACTTCTATCAGTATGCAGCCGGCGGCTGGCTTAAAAGCCACCCATTAGACGCAGAACACACAAACAACGGTGCGTTTACCGACCTTTACGAGGAAAACCAAAAACGCATACAAGAGCTAATACTCGAATATGCAAGCAAACCACAAAAGCAAGGCACACTCGAACAAAAGATAGGCACGCTCTACAACATGCTAATGGATAGCGTACGTCTTAACCGCGAGGGCTGGGAACCACTGAAACCAACACTGGCACGCATTGCAGCAATTAAAACCAATAAAGAATATCAGCTAGTAACAGCCGAATTAGACCGCCGTGGCGAAAACACTATGATGTACGGAATAGGCGTTGGTGCCGATATGCGCAATGCATCAATGAACATTGTGTCTGTAGGGCAAGGCGGCTTAGGCTTAGGCACACGCGACTATTATTTGAACAACGACCCACAAACACTAAAAGTGCGTGAAGCCTACAAAACATATCTAAAGAACCTTTTCAAGATGGTAGGCAACGACGAAGCAACCGCAACAAAAAAGGTAGACGCTATAATGGCAATAGAAACGCGCATTGCAAAGGTTAGCTACTCAAAGGTTCAGCTTCGTGATATAGATAAGAACTATCACAAAATGAGCTATAACGACCTCGTGTTAAACTTTCCTGGCATAGACTGGGGTAACGTATTCTTGCAAACAGGTTTCCCTCCATTCGATGCAGTAGACGTTGGTCAGCCAGAACCAATACACGAAGTAGAAAAGATTTTAGCCGATACAAATTTAGACGACCTAAAAGCATACGCCGAAATAAAGTTATATCAGGCGCAACAAGTCAGTTAAGCGACGCCTTCCGCGCAGAAAGCTTCAAGTTCAGCAGCGTGTTAAGCGGAGCACAACAAGACCGTCCACGCTGGAAACGTGCAGTAGCAACAGTATCTAACGTGTTTGGAGAAGCCATAGGAAAACTCTATGTAGAGAAATACTTCCCAGAAAGCAGCAAACAACGAATGATAGAACTTGTAAAGAACCTGCAAGAAGCACTGGCACAACGCATACAAGAAGCAACATGGATGAGCGCTGCAACCAAAGCACAAGCTAAGGACAAATTAGACAACTTTATTGTTAAGATTGGCTATCCCGACAAGTGGCGCGACTACAGCGGACTGCAAATAAACGACAAACTATCGCTCTACGCAAACATGCAGAACGTTAGCGAATTCTTCTTGCAAGACGAGCTAAACAGAAAGGTGAATAAACCAGTAGACAAAATGGAGTGGGGTATGACACCACAAACAATCAATGCATACTACAACCCAACTACAAACGAAATTTGTTTCCCTGCTGCTATACTTCAGCCTCCATTCTTCGACCCTAATGCAGACGATGCAGTGAACTATGGTGGTATAGGTGCTGTAATTGGACACGAAATGAGCCACGGATTCGACGATCAAGGCTCACAATTCGACAAAACAGGTAACCAACGCGATTGGTGGACTGCACAAGACAAGAAGAATTTCCAAGAACGTTCAAAAGTATTGGTAGACCACTTCGGCAAAGTAGAAGTAGTAAACGGCAAGAAAGTGAACGGTCAGCTCACATTGGGTGAGAACATTGGCGACAACGGTGGTTTGAATATAGCCTTCCGTGCTTTACAAAACAGTATGAAGACAAAGCCATTAAAGACACTCGATGGTTTCACACCAGAACAACGCTTCTTCCTATCATGGGCACGTGTGTGGGCAGGCAATGCACGACCAGAATATCTTGAATATCTCATCACTGTAGACCCACACTCTCCAAATATGGCACGTGTAAACGCAGCTCTCCCAGAAATAGATGCGTGGTACGATGCATTCAAAATAAAGAAGGGCGATAAACTGTTTATACCAGCAAACAAACGTGCACACATCTGGTAAACACAGCAACAACAACGCTATAAGTAGCAGATGAGCTACTTAAGGCAATATAAAAAATTCCTACGAACTGAGGCAACACTCGTTCGTAGGTTTTTGCTTCTCAATAGTCTCATTAAGCAAAACCAGCACTATAGTATGGATACCTATTCTTGCTACATTGCCAGTAACCACTCGTACAATTCAGTATAACAAGAAAAGCATAACCTTACAACGATACTAAAACGAGGAAAATAGTAGCTATATGCACACGAATGTAAAATATAATCGCTATCTTTGCACATATTAGACAGTATTTCACAGTTAAAACGAATAACAAACATATATGACACAAGACGAGAAAACAAAAATAGAAGAAGAAATTGTAGACGTATTGAAGACAGTTTACGACCCCGAAATACCAGTAAACATATACGACCTTGGTATGATTTACAAGATAGACCTGCACGACGATGGCACATTAGATATGGATATGACCTTTACTTCGCCATCTTGTCCGGCAGCCGACTATATTTCGAAGACGTTAGAACAAAGGTAGAAAGCGTAAAGGGCGTAAAGACCGCCAACATAGAACTTGTGTTCGACCCCGTTTGGGACCAGAGCATGATGTCGGAGGAAGCACGTGTCGAATTAGGTTTCGACTAATTTAATCCATCACTAACCCTACTGTAACTATGAAGAATGTTTATTTCCTTTCCGATGCTCATCTTGGCTCACTGGCAATAGAGCATAGACGAACACAAGAACGCCGATTAGTTCGCTTCTTAGATAGTATAAAAAATAAGGCAGAGGCAATATATTTGTTAGGCGATATGTTCGATTTCTGGAACGAGTATAAATATGTAGTTCCAAAAGGCTTTACACGCTTCTTAGGGAAACTCTCCGAACTTACAGATATGGGTGTAGAGATACATTACTTTACGGGTAATCACGACCTTTGGACGTATGGCTATCTGGAAAAAGAATGTGGAGTGATTTTACATCGAGGTGACTTAACAACCGAAATACACGATAAAGTATTCTATTTGGCGCATGGTGATGGGCTTGGCGATCCAGACCCATTATTTAAAATTCTGCGACGAATATTCCATAATCCTTTCTGCCAACGTCTGTTGAATTTTCTGCACCCATGGTGGGGAATGCAATTAGGGTTGAAATGGGCTAAGAAAAGTCGCCTGAAACGGGTAGACGGCAAAGAGCTTCCGTTTCTTGGTGAAGAGAAGGAGTTTTTGGTGCAATACACCAAACACTATATGCAAACCCACAAAGATATAGATTACTATGTTTATGGACATAGACACATAAAGCTCGACCTACCTTTAGATAAGAAAACACGTATGTTTATTCTTGGCGATTGGATATGGCAGTTCACTTATCTTGTATTCGATGGTGAGCATACTTTCCTTGAAGACTATGTTGAAGGCGAGACTGTGTTGTGAAAAAAACGATAGAAGCGTATATTTAAACAGCTTTTCGGGTATTTGTAAAAATAGCCTTATTATATGCTCTATCTATATTTCTTACAAATGAAACGCTATTTCGTTGAAAAAAAATGGCTGTTTATTGAATAATTTTGGAGGTTTAAATGAAATGGTGTATATTTGTAAATGATTTTTAGAATAGAGATTATGTAATATATAATGACAGTCTTATAAAACTTTTTCGGTGAAACAGATGATATATAAAATACACATTTAATTCATCATTTAGAATAAAACTCAGGTTTGTAGATTAAGTTTAGTCAAAAAGGTAGCTGTCGTGAGATAGCTGCCTTTTTATGTTTTTTTGTATGTATCTACTATATATCATATTTTGTTCTTTATATTTTACAAACTCAATAGAGAAGCTAACGGGTATGTTTGTAAAAGAGTTTAACTATAATGAAATACGCTCTAATACAATAAAGTTTCTAACAATATATTGATGCTCAATTGTTCGTAATAATGCTAAAGACAAAACATTGCCGAATAAAAACTTTCATCGTTATCTTATTATTGAATCCCATTTAAGTGCTGTAATATAACGTTATAAACGTAGTTGTTTGGTATGATATCTAAAACGAAACTGACAGATATCTGAGACGAACGTTACAGATATCTAAAACAAACGTAACAGATATCTAAAACAAGCGTAACTAAATTTAATCGATTTTGATAGACTTATGAGATGTTCTATTTGCTTCGTAAATAAACAAAAAGAGCTGTTTACAACCTTTCCATTCCTTTTCTACTGACCCAAAATAATATCCATTCTATCACCAACTTCACTAATGGATATAAAAAAAGGAGTACCGCCGTACTCCAACCTTTGTTAACCTTAAATCTAATACTATGAAAAACACGATGCAAAGTTAGGTGTTATTATTCAATAATAAAAAAATAATGAGATAGAAAAAAATTGCCATTTTATTAGTTTTATTGATTTAAATCAATTATCAGTGATAGCGTTTGTATATATCTTCTATGTATTTGCAAGTATTTAGTGTTACTTGCCTTACAAAAGAATAGCAATAGAAATAAGAATTTGTCGCAATGCACTACTTATGCTTTCGTTGGTTATATTGCTGTGTGGCATTTTTTTGGTATAAACAATAGTTTTTTTATAGTGTGCAGAGAAGCCAATTTAAGAAATGTGTTGTGCGACTTAGAAAACAGAAAGTACACGGGCAATTACAATGCTCTTTATAACGCCTGTATTAAATCTTTTAATAGTCTATATAAATAAGGTGTAAAAAAACACGTTTCATTTGGTGTAATGAGGTGAATTTGCTATCTTTGCATCGCAAAATGGATATAAAACATTTATAAAATAAAAGTATACTATGGATTTACTTAACCAAATCATCGCACGCGCTAAAGCGAACAAGCAACGCATTGTACTTCCCGAAGCAGAGGAAGAAAGAACACTACGAGCTGCAGACAAAGTATTGGCTGATGGCATAGCCGAAATAATACTCATTGGCAACCCAGATAACATTAAGAGATTGGCTGGCGAATGGGGATTGAAGCATATAGATAAAGCTACTATTGTGGACCCTGAGAACAATCCTCGTAGCGAAGAATACGCAGAGCTTCTGACAGAGCTACGTAAGAATAAAGGTATGACAATAGATAAAGCGCGCGAGTTGGTAAAGAACAACCTGTACTTAGGCTGTATGATAATAAAGACCGAAGGTGCCGATGGACAGATTTCGGGTGCTCTCTCTACTACAGGCGACACGCTTCGCCCAGCATTGCAGATTATAAAATGTGCTCCGGGTGTTAGTGTTGTAAGTGGTGCAATGCTCATTCTAACACACGAAAAGCAATATGGTGAAGATGGAGTGGTTGTAATGGGCGATGTTGCTGTAACACCAAACCCAACTGCCGACCAAATGGCGCAAATAGCTTATACCACTGCAGAAACTGCTAAGAGCGTTGCAGGGTTTAAAAATCCAACAGTGGCAATGCTGAGCTTCTCTACAAAGGGCTCTGCAAAAGATGCTATAGACAAGGCAACGGGCAAAAGTGTATATATCATCGACAAGGTTGTTGAGGCTACAAAGTTGGCTAAAGAAAAGTATCCAGATTTGAAGGTTGATGGAGAATTGCAAGCCGATGCTGCTCTCGACCCAACTGTTGCTGCAAAAAAGGCAAAAGACTCTGATGTTGCTGGTAAGGCTAATGTGCTTGTTGTGCCTAATTTGGAAGTGGGAAACATTGGCTACAAACTTATACAACGTCTTGGTGGAGCTACTGCCATTGGCCCTATACTACAAGGTATAGCACGTCCGGTAAACGATTTGTCGCGTGGTTGCTCGGTAGACGATATCTATTATATGGTTGCCATCACAGCTTGTCAGGCACAAGACGCTAAGGCATAACCAGAGAAACAAAAGGAGCAGGACAGAGATACCTCCATCTAACTCCAATATCTATAAAATAAGAATAAAGAAATTGCAGAATGAAAATATTAGTTTTAAATTGCGGTAGTAGTTCTATCAAGTACAAATTGTACGATATGACTGACGAGAGTGTGCTCGCACAAGGTGGTGCAGAGCGTGTAGGACTCGACGAAGCCTTTGTAAAAGTAACTTTAAAAGATGGTAGCAAGGAAAAGATTATGCACGATATGCCCGACCATAAAGAGGGTGTTAGGTTTGTATTTCAACTCTTGCTCGACCCTAAATATGGTGCTATAAAGAGCTTAGACGAGATTGATGCTGTTGGACACCGTGTAGTGCAAGGCGGAGACTTATTTGAGAAGAGTTGCATTGTTACGAAAAAGGTAGAGGAAGGAATAGAAAGTTTGATAGACCTTGCTCCAGTGCACAATTTAGGGCACTTACGTGGAATTAGAGCCGTAGACGCTTTAATGCCTCACACACCACAAGTAACTGTTTTCGACAATGCGTTCCATAGCACTATGGAGCCGTATGCGTTCCTCTATGCAGTTCCATACGAAATGTACGAAAAGTATCATGTGCGCCGCTATGGCTTCCATGGAACAAGCCATCGATATGTTTCTCATCGTGCTTGCGAATTTCTTGGAGTAGACTATAAGAGCCAAAAATAATTACCTGTCATATTGGTAACGGTGCTTCTATGGCTGCAATAAAAGACGGAAAGGTTATTGATACCTCTATGGGTCTTACCCCGTTGGAAGGTTTAATGATGGGTTCACGCTCTGGAGATATAGATGCTTCTGCAGTAACATATATGATGGAGAAGCTTGGAAAAGCACCACAAGAAATGGCAGACTATCTTAACAAAGAGAGCGGAGTATTGGGTATTACTGGCATTAGTTCGGATATGCGAGAAATTGAAGCTGCCGAAGCTGCTGGCAATGAACGTGCAATACTTGCTTTGAAAATGTATTCGTATCGCATTAAGAAGTATATTGGTGCATACGCAGCTGCTATGGGCGGTGTAGATATGATTGTTTGGACTGCCGGAGTTGGCGAAAATCAAACTGGGCTTCGCTTAGATGCTTGTCAGGGATTAGAATTCTTAGGAATAAAGATGGACGCTGAGAAGAACAACTGTCGTGGCGTTGAGCGCATTCTCTCTGCAGACGACTCGAAGGTGAAGGTGCTTCTGATTCCTACAGACGAGGAGATTGTGATTGCTCGCGATACTCAAGAACTTGTTTCAGAGGCTCGAAAGTAAACAACAACACTCATACCAACGGTTGTAAACAGCGGATAGCCAACATTTGTTGATTGTTGCAAACTTCTATCCTTGTTTCGCTCCATAGTCTTTCCCCGTTAGCTAATAGTAGCGTGCTATTGCTAACGAGGAAAGACTTTTTTTATGCAATGCCATAACAACATTCGCCAATAAAGAAACTTACATCTATTTGGTTTTAACCCGCTATACCTGTGAAACAACATTTAAATGCCGATAAAACGATGTTTAAATGCTGATGTAATGATATTCTCATACTAGTGTTGTGCTATTATTTACGTGTAAGTAGAGTTTTACTTACGTGTAAGTAAAGTTCTACTTACGTGTAAATAAAGTTTTACTTACGTGTAAGTAAAACTATATATTGCGTGTGAAATTAAACTGCAGACGTAAGAGAAGTAACTCCGTGTAGTGAATAAATGCTTGTGTACACGTGTTTTGGCATTTCTTCCTTAGTATGCCACTCAGTGTTCAGCGCATATTAGTGTTTCGCTCAATAGTTTCGCTCCGCATAAAAAGTGATAGGAGTGGATAGCCTATTTAAAATATGTGCCGTAGAATATATGCTATTTATAGAACGCCAACTACTTATAATAAGCGAGTTGCCTACAGTTACAAAGTTTTTAGTAACTTTGCACGTAAATAAAAAACAAAACAAACAATATGACGATAGAAAACCAAATAGCTGTTGCAGCATTGGCTGCCATAAAAGAACTGTATGGTGCTGATGTTCCAGCAAAAATGATACAGTTGCAAAAGACTAAAGCAAACTTTGAAGGAAACCTTACATTGGTAATGTTTCCGTTGCTAAAAACCTCGCATAAAAGCCCAGAAGCAACGGCGCAAGAGGTGGGCGAATATCTAAAAAACAACTGCACGGCTATTGCCGACTTTAATGTTGTAAAGGGTTTCCTGAACCTTGTTATTGCTCCCGCAGCGTGGATAGGGCTTCTTAACGATATAAATGCCAATGCGAAGTTTGGCGAACAGCAAGTAACGGCAGATAGTCCGCTCGCTATGGTTGAATATTCATCGCCCAACACCAACAAGCCGCTACACTTAGGCCACGTACGCAACAACCTTTTAGGTTGGTCGCTTGCAAAGATAATGGAAGCTAACGGCTACAAAGTGGTGAAGACAAATATAGTGAACGACCGTGGTATACACATTTGTAAGTCGATGCTTGCATGGCAGAAGTGGGGCAACGGCATAACACCAGAGCAGGCAGGCAAAAAGGGCGACCACCTTATAGGCGACTTCTATGTTCTGTTCGATAAACATTATAGAGCCGAAGTAGCAGAACTAACCGCGAAATTTAAAGAAGAGGGCTTAAACGACGAAGAGGCAAAGGCAAAAGCCGAACAAGAATCGCCATTAATGAAAGAAGCCCACGAAATGTTAGTGAAGTGGGAAGCAAACAACACCGAAGTTCGTGCACTATGGGAGAAGATGAACAGCTGGGTGTATGCAGGCTTCGACGAAACTTATAAAGCACTCGGTGTAGGTTTCGACAAGATATATTACGAAAGCAATACCTACCTCGAAGGAAAGAAGAAAGTGGAAGAAGGCTTGGCTAAGGGCTTATTTATTCGCAAACCAGATAACTCTGTGTGGGCAGACTTAACCAACGAAGGCTTAGACCAAAAGCTACTTTTGAGAAGCGATGGCACTTCGGTTTATATGACGCAAGATATAGGAACAGCCGAAATGCGTTTTAAAGACTATCCAATAGATAAGATGATTTACGTTGTGGGCAACGAACAGAACTACCATTTTCAAGTACTTTCCATTCTTTTAGACCGTCTCGGCTTCAAGTGGGGTAAAGATTTAGTACACTTCTCTTACGGTATGGTAGAACTTCCAAACGGCAAAATGAAGAGCCGCGAAGGAACAGTGGTAGATGCCGACGACCTTGTTGCTTCGATGATACAAAACGCTCGTGCACTTAGCGAAGATAAGATGAACAAGCTGGACGATATTACGGAAGAAGAGAAAAACGAAATAGCACGCATTGTGGGTTTAGGTGCGCTGAAGTATTTCATTCTGAAAGTAGACGCACGTAAGAATATGCTCTTCAATCCAGAAGAGTCAATCGACTTTAATGGCAATACGGGCCCATTCATTCAATATACCTATGCACGTATTAGAAGTATCTTGCGTAAAGCGGCTGCACAAGGTATAACCATTCCAAAGACAGTTGCAAACAATGCTCCGCTCAACGAAAAAGAAATAGCACTCATACAGAAAATGAACGACTTTGGTGCTGTTGTTGCGCAAGCAGGCATAGACTACAGTCCAAGTGGTATTGCAAACTATTGTTACGAACTAACAAAAGAGTTCAACCAGTTCTACCACGATTACAGCATACTAAATGCAGACACCGACGACGAGAAAACCACTCGACTAGTTTTAGCGCAGAATGTAGCCAAAGTTATAAAGAACGGTATGGAACTTCTGGGAATAGAAGTGCCAGAACGTATGTAGCAAAGCAGCGTTTCCTTCTTGTTGCAGAGAAGGAAACGCTTGCCAAATGGTCGCACAACATATACTTTAGTTATACACTTATGAAACATATATTTTTAAGTTTTCTCATTACAATCTTTATGGCTATACCTTGTAATGTAAGTGCACAGAACAACGATGCACCAGTAGCAGAAGCTCCTTCTGCCGATTATGTAGCTGCAATAGACAAATTTTTGGAAGTATCGGGTTCCAAAGAAACAATGAAAGCACAGTTCTCTGTTCTTATGAATGCATTGAAAAATATGTTGTCAAACATTCCAGAAGATGTATTCGCCAAAATAGAAGCTAAATATAGGGAGCTGTTTATTAACCGAATGGTAGAATTTATTGCACCCACTTACAAGTATTACTTTACGCTAGAAGAGTTAAAGAACTGCATTGCCTTTTACGAAACAGACTTAGGACGTAAGGTTGCAAAAGTAAATCCAACGTTGATAAACGATTTAGGCGCATTTATTATGTACAGTATAATAGCCGAACTGAAGTCAAAAGGCTTCGATACAAAAGGCTTGTAAACACCTCTTCTATCACTATGTCGAGAATGGAAGAACATTAGAGTCGCAATTGTTTGTTTATACATTTACTATATGTAAGATATTATATTAAAGACCAATGGAACTACAAAATCCACCTGACAACAGACACGACACAGTGTTGCCTTTGCCATTGTGTGTAAATGCAAATGCATGGGCAGTAGATGCTGCATGTTCGGGAAATCCTGGACCAATGGAATATCAATGCATCGATCTTGCTACGGGGCAGCGCATTTTTCATTTTGGTCCAACAATGGGAACAAATAATATAGGAGAGTTTCTGGCAATAGTCCATGCATTAGCATTGATGGAAAAACAGGGCATTACAAACAAGGTTATTTACAGCGACTCGTACAATGCTATTTTGTGGGTGAACAAAAAGAAATGTAAAACAACTTTAGAACACAACAATAAAACTACAGAGCTGCACAACATAATAGCACGAGCAGAACAATGGTTGCGTACCCATAATGTTACTACACCAATAATAAAGTGGGAAACAAAAGAGTGGGGAGAAATTCCAGCCGATTTCGGTCGTAAGAAGTAATATTATTAATAATACATTGAGTTATTAATAATAGTGTTTGATGATGTTACAGCTTAACAAACCAATTTGGATTAATCAACAACAACCTTCAGTGTAGATAAGAAGATACATATTTATTGTTTAACCCAAATTGGTTGTGTTCGTTTGTATATGCGTTAATAAGCGCAAAGAATAGTGCAAAGCGTAGAGAACATAGCACTTCTATCTTGAATGCTTCACTAATTTGCCTTTATAAACATTGTTTCCTATACATAGTTTGTAAGTATATACTCCGTTGTTTAAGAAACTTATATTGGCTTTTCCATTAATTAGAACAATATTCCTCTTAATACCATTCACGTCAAAAATGTCTATTGTAACATTGTCTTCTATATTCGAACACAGCGTGTAGCCATCTATGTAAATGGAAATATCCTTATTTCTGTTAGCACTCTCTATACCTGCTGCCGGTGTTAGCTCTGTTTTCTTAAATCGGTATAATCCACTTTTCTTCGAAACGCCTTGTGGTTCGTAAACCGAAACATATATGTAGTTTGTTGTTGCGAACAGTTGTGTAGGCGTTAAGTATATGTTTCCCATCTGTTCCATTTTAGGATAACCCTGACTGAAGTTTACCCACTTATTTCCTTTATTAGATGTATAGAATAAGCCCCCTTTTTGTAGTCCTACATATATATATGTATCGTCGCTTGCCATAGCTCTAATGTTGTTGTCCATAACGCCAGTAGGTCTTGGCAGACTGCCCCACTTGTCTTCATCTTCGAGCGTAAGAATGAATGGCGTTTTAAAGTCATCGTTCGGAACGCTTCTGCCCAATAGTAAAGTATTATCGAATATAGTAGATACAGCCATAAAGTTACTTTTATCGCTTATAGTTTTCCACGTGTTGTTCGTTTCATCGAGACAGAAAACAAAATATACACCAAAAGCATATAGCTTTCCTTTATACGATACTAGTTGGTATATGTTTTCAGTGTTTTCAACAGGCGCGCCATCATCGTCCTCTGCTTTGTATTTTAAAGACGACAAGTCTGTTCTCTTCCAAGTTTGTGCGAAGTCTTCAGAATACAAAATACCACCCCCACAGAAGTCAGCTACATACAGCTTGTTTTTGTGGTATGCACACGCATAGCATACGGTATATGGCATATTGTCTTCGCTAAAAATATCTCTCACAGCATTGGCGTAAGTACATTCTGTCCAAGTATGTCCTCCATCTGCCGACCGTGCAATATTTGCACCATACCCAATAGCGAAGATATAGTTGCCTACTTCAACAAACTTATTGTAATTATAGTCTTTTGCGTTTGTCTTTGTCCACGTATCTCCTTCATTGGTTGAAATGTAGATGCCTCCATCTCTTTCTATACGAAAATCAGATAAGAGAATGTTTCCCGACTTAGTAACAAAGGTAGCATACGTTGCATCTAATTGTTTAACCTGTTCCCAATCAGCGTACGAGTTGATAGATACAAAGAACAACAATAAGAATAGTAATAATGATCTGTTTTGTTTAGCGAGTTGTTTTCTCATAATTCAATTTGTTAAGTTAATGTACGATATATGTGTGTTGCAAATATAGATATTTTTTCTTATTTACACAACACAACAATAATATTATATATATAATGTAGTCATATTTACTTTTGTATTGTATGCGGTGTGCTAACGAGTTATTTTTGCAACCTTACATTCAAATATCTATCTTTCGCTTGGTTTGTTTGTTCTGCTGTCATTAAATTACTATATTTGCAAGCAAAGAACAAATAACCCAAATCATTATTATTCTTTAAAAGTTAAATGTTATGAAGAAACCTATTATTATTATCTGCATCTCGTTATTGGCAATAATGAGTGTGCAAGCACAAAGACAAAATGTGTGGGGAAAAGTATTAAACCAATCAAACAAAGTTGCAAGAACCTCAGAAAGCGGAGAGATGATTGTAACACAACCCGAAGGTAAAGTCTATAAAAATCTTTATAGCTATGCCGAAGGATTTTACTCTATGTGGGGGCTTATATTTGATGGAAAGAAAGACGGTGTGGCGCGTGATGTGGTTGTTGCCAATGACGGAACAGTCTATATTCAAATCCCATGACCTTCTTTCCTACTAATTCGTGGATAAAGGGACACAAGACAATTGGCGACACTATTGCTGTAGAACTCCCACAACTTATTTATGTAAATGATAACGATGTTAATTACTACGCTACACGAATGAACTTTGAAGTGGTAGATGGTAATAATCAATATGTAAAAGACTCGCTTTCACAGACAGTCAAGTATGTATGGCGCAACGATTCGCTTATAAAGACAGAAAACAATGTATTGATAGGAATGACTAATGCAGATGGCGATTGGAATGGTATTGGCGATTTAGTGTCGTCGTCTGCTCTTTGTACCTATACTAACATTGCACCATCATCTACAGCGAATGCTAAAAAGTACATCTTCTCTTTCAATAATGGTGGCAGAGAGATATTTGAACGTATGTCTGAAGTTGTGTTCGAAGGTAACTATGTTTATGTTAATAATATAGATTCGGATATACCTGATGCATGGGTGAGAGGAGATGTTAAAGGCGACAAGATTATTTTTAATAATGCTCAATTTATGGGGCTCTTTTCAAGTAAACACGCTTATAAATGGGTAATGCCAGCCGATGTTAGCTATAATTCGCAAGATGGTACAACCGATTATAAGTCGTTACCATTTGTAAGTTTCAACTATGATAGTAAAACCCAATCATTCTCTTGTCCTGAGCACGGTTTTATGGCAAACTACGGTTATCGTTTAATAGATTTAGAGATGCAAGTGATGATGCAGCCTACTTTTAGACTATTGGTTGAGAATATTGCCAAACCAAAGAATCCGATATTCACAGGAATACAGGAAATGGGTGGAGATACAAAGCGGTTTATATTTAGTCTTGATAGATATAATGAACGAGGTAGTTTTATGAATTCGAAGAATGTGTATTACAATATTTATCTCAACGATAAGAAGTACACTTTCACGCCATCGGTTTATCCGTGGTTAAATGCTGAAATAACAGACATTCCAATCGATTTCTCTGATAAAACCCGCTACGATTTTGAGAATCATGGTAGTGCACATGCCATAATGATTTACGACAAGGCAACTCGTATTGGTGTACAAGCTTTCTATCAAGATGGCGATAAACGACTTGTTACTGATATTGTGTACAGCGATGGTACAACTGTTTCGAGCATTAATGGTATTACCGATGTTGTTACTGGTGAAACATTCTACACCGATTTGAGTGGGCGCAGAGTTGTAAAACTAACGAAGGGCATTTATATTAAGAGTGTACGAATGGCTGATGGAACTGTTAAGTCGGAGAAGATAATAGTTCAATAGTCTGTTTTCTTTAAACTATTTCATAGGAAAGTGTGCCCACTGTGGTACACTTTCTTTTTTGTAAAGTTACAATTTACTAATTAACTGGTTAGAACTTTATTTGTGTGTTTTCAGTGCCTTTGCCACGTTTATTCTAACAGCCTGTTTATTTCTTCTTTCACTTGTTGGGCAGGCACTACTTGTAATCCGTTTTTGTTTAACTCTACTAAACGGTCGGCAATACGTAGAGCTAATTCCAAATCGTGTGTGGATAAGAATACCACTTTATTAGTTTCTTTTGCCAACCTATGAAGTAACTGCAACATTTCTACTTTCGATGGGAAGTCTAAGAACGATGTAGGCTCGTCTAACAATATAACGGGAGTTTGCTGTGCAAGTGCTTTCGCTATCATTACCTTCTGTCGTTCGCCGTCCGAAAGTGTTTGTATCATTCTGTTTTTTAAGTGTTCTATGCCTACCATCTCTATAGCCTCAGCCACAATTGTTTGGTCGCTGGTATTAAGTTTACCCCAAAAGCCAGTGTACGGCATACGTCCCATTCCTACCATTTCTGTAACACTAAGGTTTTGTACATCGCTTTTGTAAGTAAGCACAATGCTTATATATTTAGCTCGTTCGCGTTGCGAAAGCATATTAATGTCGTGCCCATCGAGCAGTAGTCGCCCACTAAGTTTAGGCAGAAATCCTGTTAGTGTTTTTAGCAATGTTGATTTCCCAATTCCGTTTGAGCCTATTAAACAAGTAAGTTCTCCACTTTTAATCTCTACGTTTATATTAGAAACTACGGGTGGAAAGCCTTTATAGCCAACCGATAATTGTTCGAGTGTTATGTTCATTGGTTTACGATTTGTTTGTATTGAGTTTGTTTACTCGTTTAAAATACTGTGCAATTTGGCTATCTTCTCTTTTCTGTCAATAGAGTATATATTTTGTTTCTCGTCTACATATATGAACAGCAGATAAGCTTTCTCGAGCAACATATTGCGTAATGGGTTTGTTTGTAGCTGCCCTCAGCATACAGAAGTTCTGCCAGCATTTCTAAACGGTCTATCCTCTCGTTGTTGTTCCATTCGTTTGCAGCATACTCCATAAGTTCGTCTACACTCATATTGCGTAGCAGTGTGTAATCGCCAACATACTGTCGGTATAAGTCTTTCAAACTATCGTCGCGCTCGTCTTCCTTTTTCTTCATCATTGTGGCAAGCGCAGTAGCAAACTCTTCTAACAGTCGTAGAAAATAATCTTGTCGTATCATTATTCTATTATAAAACGAAGATAAATTGTTAAACCGCAGCAAAGGTAATAAAAGTTTTAAGAACAGCATATAGTGCTTGTGCTTTTATGGATAAACTTGTATAGAAAGATGAACGAAGAGCTATTTTGGAATATCTCATCGCTCTACAGTGTGGTTATTATGTGCTATAAGATTATATTTCTACATTAATGTTACCAGAATAGCATTTAAAACAACTATCTTTGTAGCGATTAATGGAATTATTAACAGAATAAATTAGATTTTTAGGATATCGCTTATGAATGCAATTATAGCTATTATACCAATTGTATTGCTTTTTGTTCTGATGTTAGGAATAAAGATGGCAGGACACAAGAGTGCACTAATTACTTTGCTTGTTACCATAGCTTTAGCTTTGTTTGTTGCTCCGGCTATGGGTTTCGTACCATCAAGCTTTACTACTATAGGTGTAGGTTGGGCTGTTATAGAAGGTGTGCTGAAAGCAGTGTTCCCAATTCTGATTATAATATTAATGGCAATTTTTAGCTATAATGTGCTGGTGGAAAGCAAAGATATAGAAGTTATTAAAAACCAGTTTATATCTTTCTCAAACGATAAGGGTGTAATGGTACTTATGTTGGTGTGGGGCTTTGGCGGATTGCTTGAAGGTATGGCTGGTTTTGGAACAGCAGTTGCAATTCCTGCCGCCATTCTCATTTCGTTAGGTTATAAGCCAATGTTTTCGGCTTTGGTATCGCTTATTGCCAACAGTGTACCAACGGGGTTTGGTGCTGTGGGTGTGCCTGTAATAACACTTTCTAACGAGGTGGCAGCAGGTGGCGTAGCATCGCCCGAACTTATTCGCGAAATTTCTACCTATTGCGTAGTGCAGCTTTCGCCACTATTTGTTATATTACCTTTTATTATTCTAACGCTCACCAATAGAAGTAGTAGTGCCATTGGTCGCAATCTGCTTATAGCGTTGTGGGTAGGTGGAATTTCGTTAGCAACACAATATGTAGTGGCTATGTTTCTTGGTGCAGAAACACCTGCCATTATAGGTAGTGTGGCAGCCATAGTTGCTTTAGTGCTTTACAACAGACTGTTTGCACCGAAAAAAGATAATGCAAATGCAAAACACTATACGGTTGGCGAAACCTTACGTGCGTGGAGTGTTTACGGTTTCATTTTGTTGTTCATTCTCTTGTCTGGACCATTATTTCCCAGCATTAATGGCTTTTTAAAGTCGCACCTTGTATCGCACGTGTCTTTACCCATTTATGCCGATGGAACAACTTTCAACTTTGGCTGGATTAGCAATGCAGGAATAATGTTGTTTATGGGAACAGTGTTAGGTGGCTTTGTGCAAGGTGTATCGCCCAAACAACTACTGGTGCTTCTGGCTCGTACCACAGTAAACTTGCGCAAAACAGCAATAACCATTGTTTGCTTAGTTGCGTTAGCTTCGGTAATGAACTATGCTGGAATGATAGTAGTAATAGCTTCGGCTCTTGCAACTGTTACGGGGCAACTCTACCCTGTGTTTGCACCCCTTATAGGGGCAGTAGGAACATTTGTAACGGGTAGCGACACATCGTCGAACATTTTGTTTGCTAAACTACAGGCTAACGTAGCTCATCAGCTAAACTATAGTAACTCCAACTGGCTTGTGGCAGCAAATACGACAGGTGCTACTGGTGGAAAAATAATTTCGCCACAGAGCATAGCCATTGCCACTGCAGCCTGCGATATGCAAGGGCGCGATGGCGAGATATTGAAAGCTGCCATTCCGTATGCTGTTCTATATATTGCCGTAGGAGGACTAATGGTACTACTGGCAGTTTAACCCAAAACAGAGTATAAAACCGCAACGCTATTATAGTGTAGTTTATACTATTTGTTCTAGCCTTTTTAGTTGTATTGCAGCCATCTTGCTTGCCTGTTTAATCAAACGTAGCAGGCTGCACCTTCGTTATAAGGTTGATTAATTAGCTTAACAACAAAACAAAATATATTAAAACTATAATGGCTAGTTTTAGTTTAATATACCATACTCTATTTGGTTTCTGATTTCTTAATAGAGTATGACATATAACACATGTTGCGCCATAAAATGAGATGCTTTTGCGATGTGATGTCATATCTCTTAGTTTCAGACGTCTCGAAACACTCGTTACAGACGTCTGAAACTAACGTGGCAGACGTCTGAAACTTGTGCGATAGATATCTAAAACTTTTATGCCATTTGTTTCGTAATGAACTTTCATATTCCACACCACGCATAAGAATGTGTAATTGCTTGCTAATCTGCTAACAAATACGTACCTTTGCACGCTGAATAAACAAGGAAAGAAGTTAATGAAAAAGACTCTATATAGAGACATACGGCTGCCAAATGAATGTGGCAGACTCAGAAGTGGTTGCTTCTGTAATGAAGATGGCAGGATACGATGTGTGCGAAGACGAAAGTCAAGCAGACGCAATTTTTATAAACACTTGTTCCATACGAGAGAACGCAGAAAACAAAATATACAACCGTTTAGAAACACTCTACGCAGAGAAACGAAAGGGACGCGAGGTTATTCTTGGCGTATTAGGCTGCATGGCTGAACGTGTACGTAAAGATTTAATAGAGAACCATCATGCAAACCTTGTATGCGGACCAGACTCGTATCTTAATTTGCCCGAAATGATAGCACGTTGCGAAAATGGACACAACGCAATGGATGTAGACCTTCTCTACCACCGAAACATATAAAGACGTTGTGCCACAGCGCATTGGTGGCAACAGAGTATCGGGCTTTGTTAGCATTATGCGTGGTTGTAACAATTTCTGCCACTATTGCATTGTGCCATTTACACGAGGCAGAGAACGCTCGCGCGACGTGGAAAGCATATTGCGCGAGGTGAAAGACTTGCACGACAGAGGTTTTAAAGAGGTTACATTGTTAGGTCAGAATGTAAACTCTTACGGACTACTGCCAAACGGCAAACGCCCAGAAAACGGAACATCGTTTGCAGAGTTGTTGCGAAAAGTGGCACAAAGCGTGCCCGATATGCGTGTGCGTTTTTCAACTTCCAATCCAGAAGATATGACGGAAGATATTTTGCACGCAGTAGCCGATGAACCCAATCTCTGCAAACATATACATTTCCCTGCACAAAGCGGAAGTAACACAGTGCTGAAGAATATGAACCGCAAATATACTCGTGAAGATTATTTAGAGAAGGTTGCTGCTATTCGCCGTATAATTCCAAATTGCGGATTAACAACCGATATATTTGTGGGCTATCACAACGAAACGTTAGACGACCAAGAATTAACACTATCGTTGGTTCGTGAATGTCAGTTCGACTCAGCCTTTATGTTTAAATATTCGGAACGACCAGGCACATACGCTGCAAAGCACTTACCCGACAACATATCGGAAGAGGAAAAAGTGCGCCGATTGAATGAATTAATAAAACTTCAAACCGAAATATCGGCAGCACAGAATAAGAAAGACGAAGGCAAAGAGTTTGATGTGCTGATAGAACGTTTCAGCAAACGCAGTCGCGAACAACTTATGGGTCGCACCGAACAAAATAAAGCAGTAATAATTCCACGTGGTAAACACCACATAGGGCAAACAGTGCGTGTGCGTATAACAGGTTCTAGCTCGGCAACACTTATTGGCGAAGTAGTAGAATGAGATGGTATAAACCAAACAACGGTAAGTTATGAAAGAATTTCTCCAAATATTACGCAGATTCGTTCCACCTTATAAAGTATTTAGTGTGGTCGGTGGTATTCAACATTCTATCTGCCATTCTAAATATCTTCTCGTTTGCAGCACTCATTCCATTACTTCAAATACTGTTTAAAGTAGACACAGGAGCAAAGGCAACACAAGTAATGGCATTGAGCGATGGTTCGCTGAAAGATGTTTTAGCAAACAACGCCAACTATTATACACAGCTATTTATTTCAGATTGTGGACCAACAACAACGCTACTAATTATAGGACTGATAATGGGGTTTATGACTTTTCTGAAAACAGGCGCTTACTTCTTATCGTCAGCCTCAATCATACCAGTAAGAACAGGCGTAGTTTGTGATATACGCAATCAGCTATATCAAAAAATAACATCGCTTTCGCTCAGTTTTTTCAGCGAAGAACGTAAAGGAGATATTATAGCACGTATGAGCGGCGATGTACAAGAAGTAGACTCTTCTGTTATGTCATCACTCGATTTGTTGTTTAAGAACCCAATTCTCGTTTTGATATATTTCATAACGTTGATGTTTATTTCATGGCAGCTCACAATATTTACACTTCTCTTTGTACCACTCTTTGCTTCGCTTATGGGAATAGTAGGACGAAAGCTGAAACAAGGTAGTATTACAGCGCAGGCTCTTTGGAGCGACACAATGAGCCAAGTGGAAGAAACGCTGGGCGGATTACGCATTATTAAAGCTTTCTGTGCAGAAGCCATAATGAATCAGAGGTTTCAGAAAGTAAACTCTATGTATCGCAACGATATAATGCGTGTGAACATTCGACAACAAATGGCACACCCTATGAGCGAATTTCTTGGTACTATAATGATAATTGTTGTACTGTGGTTTGGCGGTACATTAGTATTGGGGAAATATCCAGTAATAAGCGGTCCTACTTTTATATATTATCTTGTTATATTGTACAGCATTCTCAATCCGCTAAAGAAATATCCAAAGCAGGCTATAGCATAGCAAAGGGATTGGCTTCGATGGAACGAATAGACAAGATACTAATGGCAGAGAGTGCCATTAAAGAAGTGGAACAACCAAAACATATCGACAGTTTTAATCACCAAATAGAGTTCCGCAACGTTAGTTTCGCATACGATACGATAATAAAAGAAAATGGAACAACCGAACCTAAATGGGTGTTACGTAACATTAATCTTATTATTCCGAAAGGCAAGACCATAGCACTGGTTGGACAAAGTGGAAGTGGAAAGTCTACATTGCTCGACCTTATTCCTCGCTATTACGATGTGCAAGAAGGCGAAATACTTATAGATGGTATTAATATTAACGAACTATCAATACACGATTTACGTCATCTTATAGGTAATGTAAATCAAGAAGCTATTCTTTTTAACGATACATTCAAAAACAACATAACCTTTGGCGTATCGGCAGACAACACTAAGGTTATTGAAGCAGCAAAGATAGCTAATGCGCACGACTTTATTTCTCAAACCGAAAAGGGTTACGAAACAAACATTGGCGACCGTGGCGGTAGATTGTCTGGCGGACAACGACAACGTGTTAGTATTGCCCGTGCAATCTTAAAGAACCCTCCTATTCTTATTCTTGATGAGGCTACTTCTGCTCTCGATACAGAAAGCGAACGCTTAGTACAAGATGCTCTTTACAAATTAATGAAGACACGTACGACAATTGCTGTTGCACACCGCCTTTCCACCATTAAGAACTCTGACGAAATATGCGTTATGCACGAAGGAGAAATAGTGGAAAGAGGAACGCACGAAGAGTTAATGCTGCTCAATGGATATTACAAGAAGCTGCACGATATGCAAGAAATATAATTCAATGATAGCATTAAATAAAAACAATATAGCATTTAAGGCATTACAACCAATGTTTGCTGTGGTAGCTAATATACTATTAGCTTACATTGTTTATTTTGTAGCTCGCGTGGCTTATTTGATAGAAAACTATTCGTTCTTTAAAGAAGGCTTAAGTTTTGAACATTTAATAAGAATGTTTCAGGGTGGTTTAATGTTCGACACTACAGCCATTGTGTATAGTAATGCTCTCTATATACTGTTAATGTTGTTTCCACTTTGGTTTAAAGAAACAAACACCTATCATCGCTTCTGTCGTTGGTTGTTTGTTATTGTAAATGCCATTGGCTTATTCTTAAATCTTTGCGATGCTGTTTACTTTCCATTTACATTGAGACGAACTACAACAAGCGTCTTCAGAGAGTTTGATAACGAGAACAATTTAGGAAGTATTTTTGTTACCGAACTTGTAAATCATTGGTATTTTGTATTGGTCTTCGTTGTTGTGGTGTGGGGTATGTATAAACTTTATAGAATGCCCAAAAGCAATATATTCCACTTCAATACTCTCAAAAATAGATGGCAGTTTGTAGGAATAAACTTCCTATCTTTGGCATTTGCAACTGTATTTTGTGTGGGTGGAGCACGTGGCGGATTACAAAGTGGAGTGCGTCCTATTACAATTAGCAATGCCAACGAATATGTAAAACGTCCTATTGAATGTGCATTGGTGCTGAATACTCCTTTTGCTTTAATGAGAACCATTGGTAAAAGCATATTTAAAGTGCCAAATACTTTCGCTTCACTTAATAATGCTGCAAAATATTTTACGCCCATTCATACTCCCAATGCAAATGTAAAAGCCAATAAAAAGAATGTTGTTATACTAATTGTAGAGAGCTTTGGACGCGAATATATTGGTGCTTATAATAAACAACTTGAAGGTGGACACTACAAAGGTTATACGCCAAACGTAGATAAGCTTATTAAAGAAAGTACAGTATTTGAATATTCGTATGCAAACGGACATAAAAGTATAGATGGAATGCCATCTTCGTTGTGTGGTATTCCAATGTTCATAGAACCTTTTATTCTAACTCCCGCATCAATGAACGATTACACTGGAATTCCAGGATATCTTTCTCGTTGGGGCTATCAAACTGCATTTTTCCATGGTGCTAATCGTGGTTCTATGGGTTTTCTTGCTTTTGCCAATAAAATAGGTTTCCAAAAATATTATGGCAGACAGGATTATGCACAAGATAAACGCTTCGGAGGTGATGCTGATTTCGATGGAAATTGGGGCATCTGGGACGAACCTTTCTTGCAATATTATTGTGCAAAGATGAGCGAAATGAAGCAACCTTTTATGACAGCGCTGTTTACTGTTTCGAGTCATCACCCATTTGTAGTGCCAGATAAATACAAAGACAGCTTAAAAGAAGAACAGTTACCTATTCATAAATGTATTCGTTACACTGATATGGCTATCGGACGTTTCTTTGAAACTGCCAGAAAACAAGCTTGGTTTAAAAATACTATATTTATATTGGTAAGCGACCATACTAACCAAGTAATCATCAACAATATAAAACTGATATTGGAGAATTTAGTGCGCCCTTTATTCTTTACGATCCATCGGGCGAAATAAAGCCTGGAATGCGTGCTGGTATAGCACAACAAATAGATATTATGCCTACTATATTTGGAATTTTAGGCTATAACAAACCCTACTTCTCTTTTGGTTGCGACCTTTTAAATACTCCTCCACAACAAACTTATGCACTAAACTACATCAACGGTGTGTATCAATACACAAAAAATGGCTACACAATGCAGTTTGATGGAAATAGAGTAACAGGCATTTATAGTTTGAAAGACTTGCTAATGCAGCACAATCTTCTGGGAAAAGTGCCTGAACAAGCACAAATGGAACAAGAACTAAAGGCTATTATTTACCAATATATGTATCGCATGGTAAACAATAAACTTAGGTAAGTGCTGTATTTGATTAGAAAATTCCACAAACAACATATCTTGTTGTAATAAAGAGACAACACTAAGTTATTATGAATATATAAGCTGATAAAGAAACCTTTATCGGCTTTATTTTTGTTTCCTATTCTTAGTGGATTAGTATTAGAACGTGATTTCTTAATATCTTTAACCTGTTTTACGTTTGCTAACCACTAAAATAAGTACAGCGGCAATAATAAGCACAAAACCAATTACGATAGGAAACGTTATTGGTTCGCCAAAAATAAGTATTCCCACGCACATAGCCGTTAGAGGCTCGAATACTCCTAACACAGCTGCCATTGTACTGCTTATTTGTTTCAGCGAAATAATAAGCGTTATGTTACTTATTGCTGTAGGAATTAAACCTAACAGGAATAAATGGAGAAGTTGGCTATGCGTTTCTATAATATCTATATGTCCCATAGTGAAAGTGCCATATAAAGTAAGTATGAGCATAGCAAAAAAGAAAATATAGAATGTAAGTTTTAGCGATGGCATCTTACGAATACGCATTCGTGGGAATGTTACCATATAAACAGCATAAAGAAACCCTGAAGCAAGAAGTAAAAACAATCCGGTTACTCCCTTCATACTGCCACCACCATCGAGTATTCCTGAAAGGAAAAACACACCAGCAACTGCAATTGCAATAGAAATGGCTGTGGTTGCAGATAGTTGTTCGTGCAAAAATACCACTGAAAGCAAACATGTCCATACTGGATAAGAGAACAATAGCGTTGTAGCAATGCCACTTGCCATATAATTATACCCCTCTATAAGTGTGATAGACGATGCCGAATACATAAGAGAGAGAAACAATATGCGCAAGAAATCGCCAAAAGCAAGCCACATTCGGGTGCGATGAAACATAAGCATTCCCAACATTGCAAGACAACCAAAGGCATAACGATAAATTAAAACAGATGTAGAATGCATACCTGTAGAAAGCACAGGTATAGCAAATAGCGGAATTAGTCCAAATGTAATGCCTGATATGCTGGCATTTAAAAATCCTTTTATTGTAGCTGACATCTAACGATTTGTTTTTATAGAAATAAGGCTACAGTTTGCCATAGTGTTCACAGCTTTTTTGTGTAGCACTAAATTATCTTTATTCCTTGCAGATAGTAAAAAAATCTATTCTTGGCTTATATTTTACACTAATATCTATCTATACGTAGTTTTAAACATACGAATATTTGGTAGAAAAAGTATAACAATATTGTGTCTTTGCCGCATTTTGTGTATGCAAAGTTACGAAGTTACTCTACAATAACCTTATAATATAGGGCATATTTTACTTTTATGGCAAAGAAAGTAAGTAAAAACAGAAGATATAAGAGTAAATAATAGAATTTATTAAAATAATATATTGTTATATCAAACCAATTAACTACATTTGCACTCGTATAATTTTGTTTGATAACGTATATGGCAGGTGCAGCCTTTATATTACGTATAAACAAACAGAACACAGAATGAAGATTAAAAATAAAATACTCTACGGAATTGCATACAGCTTCTGGTTCGTCCTATCGCTGTTGCCATTTCGTATTCTTTTTATATTGTCCGACTGTCTATATTTTATTGTTACAAAGGTGGTGAAATACCGCCATAAGGTAATTAGGAAAAACCTTAGAGAAAGCTTTCCTGACAAAACAGATAAGGAATTGCGCGATATAGAAAAAGGATTTTACCATTGGTTTTGCGATTATATTGTAGAAACCATTAAGCTAATGACAATGTCGCCTAACACACTTCGTAAAAGAATGAAATTTACGGGAATGGAAAAATTCAACGAAGTGCTGAAAAATGGTGGCTCATGTGCAGTGTATTTAGGGCACTATTGCAATTGGGAATGGATAACATCTATTCCTTATTGGATACCAAACAACGTGCAATGTTGCGAACTTTATCACCCTTTAGAGAATGAAACCATAGACAAACTATTTAAAGAGGTACGCGAAAAACAGAACGCTCTCTGTATTCCAATGCAAGAATCGTTACGAAAAATAATAAGCTTTAAACGCAATAGTAAGTCGATTGTTGTGGGATATATTGCAGACCAAACACCTCTTTGGTGGAATATACATCATTGGGTAGATTTTCTTCATCACGATACACCTGTGCTTACAGGTGCCGAACGTATAATTCGACATACTAATCAGGTAAGTTTCTATGGATATATGCGTAGACCTAAACGCGGATATTATGAATGCGAAATGAAACTTATGACTGATTGTCTAACCAAAACTTCAGAATTTGAAATAACAGATATATACTTCCGAATGCTCGAAGAAAATATTAAAAATGCTCCTTGCTACTATCTGTGGAGTCATAACAGATGGAAGCGGACACGAGAAGAATTTAACGAAAAGTGGGAAGTTGTAGATGGAAAAGTACTAAGAAAGAAACATACAAACTAATTAAACAGTTTTATAACAAGTATGAATATGCTAAAAATGAAAGACGAAAAACGCATAAGTCCTGAGGAAACAAAAGAAATGCAACACATTATATTGGGCATTTTAAAAGCCATAGATAAGGTTTGCAGAGAGCATAATTTGCAATATTTTATGATTGCTGGCACAATGTTAGGTGCTGTACGTCATCAAGGTTTTATTCCATGGGACGACGATGCAGATGTTGCATTGCCACGTCCAGACTATGAAATTCTGTTGAAACACGCTAATGAATGGTTGCCTAAAGAGTATGAACTTGTAGATTATGAGAAGAATTGCCATTATCCATACCAATTTGCACGCATACAAGACAAACGAACTACTTATATTTTACGCCGTAGTTTCAATTTCTTAGGTGGTATTCCTGTAGATGTATTTCCTATTGATGGAATTACAGACAACAAACTTGCCTGTAAGTTCCATTATATGCGCTATAACTTTGTAAACAAACTGCTTTATTATTCGCAGCGCGACCCCTACAAACACGGTAAAGGCATAGGTTGCTTGTTTTATAAAACACTACAAAAAATATTTTCGCCACAAAAAATACATCGTGTTCTCACCAAAATTCAGTCGCAATATTCTTATATAAATAGTAAATTGGCAGCCGATCACGACAATCGCCCCGAACGAGGTATACTTCCAAAAGAAGTTTATGGAACACCCGCACCTATTATGTTTGAAGGAGTTGAACTTATGGGAGTAGCGCAGCCCGATGCATATCTTTCTTATTGTTATGGCAATTATATGGAGCTACCAAACGAGATACCTCCACAGAATTTTCGCTATATGGATATGAATTTGCCGTATAAAAACTATAAAGGTTCTGCTTCAATGAAGAAGTCGTAAACTCTGAATTTCATTTATAAGAGCTAATAAGAAACAAAAAGCAGGTAGGGGGGCAAGAAGTGTTATAAACCAATTATTGTTTTATAGTGGGGTTTTAATATTTTGTAATTACAAAACGGAGAAACTATAATAAGAAATTTGAAAAGTATAATTATGTTTTTCTAATTTCTTATTATAAATTAAGCAGAGTATTTCTTATGGTGTTAAATATAGATAGGTTTTATTCGCTATGGTGCCATTATATTTCTGGCGATACTCTTTTTACTTTCGTTAAACGTCAATTACTTTGCTCAATATTAAAACACATCTGCAAAAAAAATAATGAACATATTGAACAAAAATACCTTTCGTAGCCCATTGATTTGGCTTTGGTTGATGGGCTAATTCTATTTGTTTTGCATTGTTGGTTATATTTATTTTCTGGAGAAAAAGTAAGGGTATAGTTTGTTTTTATGAGGTAAAATGTGTTATGGCAAATGTATATCGGGCGGATATAGAACAAAAAAGAGGGTGCTTACAAGAAACACCCATCTGTTATTCTAAATCTATGTGTTCCACTTCAATATCGTCGGTTACAAATATGCGTGCAACCTCTTTAAATTTTTCGGCATTTTCGGTGGTGTAATAGTGTGCCGTTCCATTTTTTGTACAGCGAGCATCTATTTCTGTATGACGTGTTAGATAGTCTTTTAAACTTTCTGCAACATATTCGCCTTGCGATACTATTTTTATACCGTCAGGAACATATTGTTTTATTTTTGGCATTAAAATAGGATAGTGAGTACAGCCCAAAATTAGTGTATCAATATCAGGATCTAACCACAAAATATGGTCAATTCTCTTTTTAACAAAATAATCTGCCCCTGCTCCTGTAGCTTCATTATTCTCAACAATAGGAACCCATAACGGACATGCTACTCCCGTTACATCTAATTCGGGCCAAAGTTTATTTATTTCAATGTTGTAACTATCGCTTTTTATGGTTCCCGGTGTAGCAAGAATACCAATATGTTTTGTTTGGGTAAGCTTTCCTACTATTTCAGCTGTAGGACGAATAACACCAAGTACCCTGCGTTGTGGGTCTATTTTTGGTAAATCGTTTTGCTGAATGCTGCGAAGAGCTTTTGCCGAAGCAGTATTACAACCAAGAATTACCAACTGACACCCCATTTCGAATAGTTTTAATACAGCCTGCCGGGTGAATTGATATACAATATCGAACGAACGTGTACCGTATGGCGCACGAGCATTATCGCCAAGATAAGCATAATCGTATTGTGGAAGTAGCTCGCGAATAGCTTTTAATATAGTAAGTCCACCATATCCTGAGTCGAATACTCCTATTGGACCCGGTGTTTGTGTTAGCAATTTGTTCATACTTTTATTGCAAGGCAGTTTTTAAAGCAACAGTAATATCTTCGCCAACCATATTGTTTACGTATGGCAGTGCATTATTATCGGCATTTAGAATAAAAGCGTAACCACTTTCTTGTGCCATTTTAGCTATTGTTTTTTTTAGTTTTGCATGCACTGGTGCGTATATTTGTTGTTCGGCTTGTTCAATTAGTCGGTCAGCTTCCTTTTTAAAAGCAATATTTTTGTCTAACAATTCTTGCAATTCAGCCTGTCGTTTTTTTAATATAGATGGTGCAAAGTTGCGTTGTCCTTCTAAAAATTCCTCGTATTTAGTGTGGAAATCGTTCTCAGACCGTGTTGTTTCTGCATCGTATTTTGCACGAAGATCGTTAATACTACGTGTAGCTGCAGCATATTCGGGCATAGATTTCAACACTTCGGTATAATTGAAGTAGGCAAACTTTAGTGTGTTTTGTGCATTTGTCGTAATTGTAATGACGGCGAATGCAAGACAAACGAAGATTTTTTTTATCATAATTGCATACTTATTTTTTTGTTATATAAAAAAAAGACCACAGCAAGAACAAAGTTTTTGCGGTAGTCTTACTCTTTCCATAAAGCATTAATGGCTCTGGAAATAATAACGGGGCAGACGCCCACTTTATTAATAAGAGTTTGCAGCATAAGCCGCAAACATTCTTATATCTTACTTCATTTTAGCAAGCTGAGCTTTAACTTCTGCAGTAATATCTTTGCTAATGGCTTCGTTAATATACAATGGTTGGCCAGCACCTTTTTCCATAATATAAACATAGCCACCAGTTTTAGCTACAGTTTCGATAGCTTTACGTACTTTATCGAGTACTGGACCCAACTTTTGTTGTTGTTGTTCGTTAAAAGCCTTCTGGTTGTCTTGAGCAGTTTGTTGGATTTTAGTGTACATATCCTGAAGAGCTTTTTCAGTTTCAGCCTGTTTTGTGGCATTCATTGTACTCTTTGTTTTGTCGTATTCCTCTGCTTTGCGTTGCAATTCGGTCTGCATATCGGTAAGTTGTTTCTCGTATTCCTTACCTTTAGCCTCTAATTCTTTTTGAACATTAGTAGCTTCTGGCAATGATAGCAAGAGAGCTTGTGAATCGATATGACCAAATTTCTGTGCAAATAAACTCATAGGAGCACAGAGCATCAACATTAAAATAAGCTTTTTCATATTCTTTTGTGTTTTAATTGTTTGTAAATTTCTATTTTTTTGTTTACTTTATTTTATCTCTCTCAACTATTATTGGTTACCATAACCCAATTTTGCTAATACTTCGTTGCTAATATCTACCTTTGGCGAGCCATATATAATGCCAGAAGTAGAACTTGAACGGTCGATTACAAGACTATAACCACGTTGGTCGGCAACATCTTTAACAGCATTGTATATTTCGTCTTGAATAGGTGTAATAAGACTGGTGCGTTTTTTGAAAAGTTCGCCCTCTGGTCCAAATACTTACGCTTTAAGTCGGCTGCTTGTTTCTCTTTCGCCATAATAGCTTCTTGTTTCTTTTTCTTCTGTTCTTGCGAAAGGAAAACAACTTCGTTCTGATAATTCTTATACATTGTGGAAGCTTCGGTGTTAAGTGCTTCAACTTCTGCCTGCCATTTCTTACTAACCTGATTTAATTGTTCGTTGGCACGCTCGTAAGCAGGAATATTGCTAAGCAAATATTCCATATCTATGAGTGCAAATTTCTGTGCATGGGCTGCAATAGACGCTACAGCCATTAAACAGAATACTATAAACTTTTTCATTGTTAATATCTTTTCTTGTTATTTATGTATGCTGCCGCTAAAAGAGTAGCATTGTTAAGTTGTTAGAATTCTTGTCCCAATATAAAGTGGAACTGACTTCCTCCTCTTTTTCCAAATACTTTATCGAAACCGTATGCCCAATCGATACCCATCATACCAACCATTGGAAGGAAAATGCGTACACCTATACCTGCAGAACGTTTTACGTCGAATGGATTAAACTTAGAAGTTTCTGTCCACGCATTACCAGCTTCTACAAACCAAGACCATAAATGGTGGTATTACCCAAAAGGAATGGATAACGAAGTTCAAGAGTCATACGTTCGTAAGCATAACCTTCTCCGTGTTGTGTAAGTTGTCCGTTCTCGTAACCTCGTAAACCAATAGTTTCTTGTGCATAATTAGAAGAGTATCCACTCATACCATCACCTCCCATATAGAATGTTTCAAATGGACTCTTTTTATACTTGTTGTAGCTTCCTAATAAACCAAATTCTATACGCGTCATTAGCACGAAACATTTGTTGCCATTATTGAGAGCAGTAAAGGTACGTGCCTTAAACTTCCACTTATGATATTCTACCCAACGGTATTTTTCTTGTTGTTCTTCCTGATAAGTTGCTGAAAAACGGTCGTTGGCAAGATGTTTATAATCTTTCTTATCGAATTTAGACCATGGTGGTGTAATTGATAACGAGGCAGAAAATTCGGAGCCTGTACGTGGATATAGTTGGTTGTCGGTAGAACTACGATTGAGCGTTATGTTCAAACTTAAATTATTGGCTGTACCATTAGACATTACAAAGAAATAGCGCCAATTCTTTAAGATATAACGTTGGTAAGATAATTGTAAAGACAACTGGAAATAGTCGTCTGGCCATCTTAAACGTTTACCCCAACCAGCATAGAAACCCCATATTTGAATGTATTTATCTGGATCGAGATAATTTTCGTAGTTATTATAATTATAATTTCCTACACCATACATATAGTTATAATAATTCTCCATATAACTACGGTTGTAATAGCTGGAATTTAAATCGGTAGATTTAGAAAAGTTTGCACCTAATGTAAACTGAATAGGGCGTTTTCCACCAAACCAATTTGTTGCATATTGCAAACCATACGATTGATAATACTTACCATTAGTTTGAGCATTTAACGACATAGTTTCACCATCGCCAATAGGTAAGAAACCTTTGTGATCTTTATTCTTTTTCAGCAGATTTGCTATAGAGAAGTTGTTCAGTTTTAAACCTAATTGTAGCAGAGCACCCATCTGTCCCCAACCTAATGACATTTGAATTTGGTCGTTCGATTTCTGTTTAAGTTCCAGTTTATATCTACAGTACCATCTTCGTAATTTGGTTTTGGTTCTGGATTTACCGACTCTGGGTCGAAATGTCCCATAGAAGCTAAATCGCGTGCAGTACGCATTAGTGCAGCTTTAGAGAAAAGATCGCCCGGCTTTGTACGCAATTCACGACGAACTACATTTTCGTAGATACGATCGTTTCCATTAATGCGCACACGTTTAATACGTGCTTGTTGTCCTTCGTAGATACGCATTTCCAAATCTACAGAATCGCCAACAATGTTTACTTCTGTAGGTTGTAAGTTATAGAAAAGATAACCGTGGTCCCAATATTGGTTACCAACAGACGATTCATCTTCCGACAAACGTTTATTAAGATATTTCTGATTGTAAACATCACCTTTCTTAATGTCGAGTAATGAGTTTAAGAAATCTGTAGAATAAACAGTGTTACCCACCCACGTGATATTACGAATATAGTATTTCTTTCCTTCGTTTACTTTAACATATACGTTTACATGTTTATCGTCTGCATTCCAAATACTATCTTTTAAAATAGCAGCATCGCGAAAACCATATTCGTAATACTTATCTATTAAATGCTTTTTATCTTCCGCCCAACGTTCTGGGGTAAACTTTTTAGCTTTAAGAAGAGTAGAAAGTTTTCCTGCTTCGTTTGTCTTAGTGAAAGCTCCCTTCTTAAAGAAAGTTCCTTTTATTATTTTATCGGGTAGTTGTGCATTGCCGTCAATAAAAATATGACGTACCTTTTTCTTTTCTTTTTTATCTACGTCTATATCAAGAATAACCTGATTTTTTGCAGTAACATCATCGCGTTGTCTAATTTGCACAGTGGCATCTTTATATCCTTTATCATCGAAATACTTTTTTGCAAGTATCTGAGCACGGTCTATCATATTAGGTGTTATTTGTCCTCCTTTCATAATACCTAACTTCTGTTCCATATCCTCGCGTTCGCTTTTCTTTAATCCATTATAGTTAATGGTAGAAATGCGTGGACGTGCCTTTAGATAGATATGAAGATATGCGTTATCTCCTACCAAAGAATCTACAGCGATTGAAACATCAGAGAACAAACCATGTTTCCAATAGCGTTTACAGCATTTGTTATAGCTGTTCCTGGAATTTCTATATCCTGTCCTACAGACAATCCTGATATTCCTATCAAAACATAATCTTCGTAGCCATCTACTCCCGACACAGATATACCAGCTAACTTATATGTTTGTGGGTTTGCGGCGTATGAGATGATTGGATTTACGATCTTCTGTTGGGCTTTTATTTGCAAACCAAAGCTAAGAATAAAAGCTAATAGTATTAAGACCTTTTTCGTATTACTCATTTATAGCGTATCTTATTTGTTTCTTTGTTCTGTTTCTATTTGTTTCTCTGTTTTTCCGAAACGGCGTTGCCGTTTTTGATAGTCGGCTATTGCTGTATGCAAATCAGCTTCGTTGAAGTCTGGCCAATAAGTATCGCAAAAATATAGTTCCGAATAGGCTAACTGCCAAAGTAAGTAATTGGAAATGCGATACTCTCCTCCTGTTCTAATCAATAAATCAGGGTCGGGCATAAAGTTTGTACAAAGATGTTTATTTATAATATTCTCGTCGATGTCTTCTACTTTCTGCTCGCCTTTTTGTACTTCTATTGCTATTTGTTTTGTTGCTTCTGTAAGTTCCCATCGTGCCGAATAACTTAGTGCAACAACCATAGTCATAGCATTGTTGTTTGCTGTATGTTCTATCGTTTCTTTCAGCTTTTCGGCAACGGCAACAGGTAAACGTTTAATATCTCCGATAACTTGAAAGCGCACATTATTCTTCATAAATATTTCGTCTTCAAGAGAAGTCAGCACTAATCCCATAAGTGCAGCTATTTCATCTGACGGACGATTCCAATTCTCTGTAGAAAATGTGTATAATGTTAGGTATTTCACACCTAATCGTGTGCATTCTGATGTTATTCGACGCACAGTTTCTACTCCCGCTTGATGTCCATACGATCTTGGGTTATTGCGTTCTGTAGCCCAACGTCCATTGCCATCCATTATTATGGCAATATGTTGTGGAATGCGTTTCATATCTAATTCTTCTACCATATTTTTCGAAGATTGTTTTTATTTCTTTATTTATAGATGCGATAAACTGGAAAGCTACATCTTACTCGTCTTCGTTATGACACGTTCTACATTTAGCCATAAAGCTATAAGTTACGGTAAGTTGTAAAGTTGAATAACAGTCGGTATTCTTAAATGCTCCACTACTTTTTATATCGTATGGATCCTTTTGTCCGTCCAATTCATCAGATAAACAAAAGTGCATAGCCCACTCCAATCCAATATTTGTTCGTTCGCCTAATTTATATTTAACACCTATTCCTATTGGGACATTTGCAGAGAATGCCGATTTTTTTGCTCCGTTCTTTATTTGTACATAAGTAGCACCTAATCCTCCAAAAACAAAAGGAGTTAAACGTTGCGCTCCTCTATATTCTCTTCCAGTACCATAAGGCCAGAAATTGTATTCGTATGTAGTTCCTACATCTATTAATGTATTGTTAAACTCGTAAGGTGTTGTAGCAAATTTTGGGTAATAGGTTTTGATATCGCTTGATTTCCCTTTATCTTGCCATACGAAATATTGAATTTTAAGCCCATATACGGATTAAACGCATAACGTGCTAATACAGTTCCCATTGGCTGAAGGTTTTTTGTTAGCGAACTATTAAAGTCGCCTAAGTATCCCATCATTCCTATTCCTGCACCCAATTCCATTCTGTACTCTTCACCATCTTGTGCCTGAATAGGAACATAAGCTAAGAGGAACAATATATAGAAAAGGATACGTTTCATTTCTTTTATTTTATAGTTTGACAGTTTGCCCGATAGAGCCTTATAGTCATTAATAACTTCTTGTAAATTCGGTTTGTTGTTTACTCCAACCTTCGCTGTTTAATCTGCCTTTCCAAACCTTATTGCCACAAACAATCCAAATATATCTCTGACTGTCTGCTGCTATTGCAAAGTTTCTTGATGGAGTTTCTGTTGGATAAACATAATGTTTATTGGTTGTCCAAACTATGCCATTGTTTATACTTTCTTTAATTGGAGCAAACTTGCCATTGTCTGTAACTCCAAATGCCATAGCCTTATTGTTGTAATAAATCACTGATAGATGGTTGTATTTAGGTAGTTGAAACTCACTACTTACTTCGGTTTCAACAAATGACCATTTGTAACTTGTAGATGTACTCGTACCATCAATTAGTTTAGTCCATGCCACTACGAAATTGTTGGTTGTATTTGTGCCGAAAAGTGTAACTCTACTTATTTGGTTATCTGTAGCCGATGGTTGATATATAAAACCAATGCCGTTGGTTGGCAGATAAGAAGAATTTGCATCTAATGCTTCGTTAGTCCAACTTACACCATTATCTTTCGATACCATAAGCGTATTACTATTCGATAGTGCATACAGTTCTGTTGCTCCTGCAGCTACTAATTGTTGTAGTGGAGCAGTACTTACCGTAGTCCAAGTTACTCCATCGTTCGAATGTTTAATTTGTCCATTGTCAAGCAAAAACATTCCATTCTCAGTCGCAATTACGCTTTTATAACTTGTGGCACCGAATGTTGTTGGGACTTGTGTCCACGTGTTTCCATCGTTCTCTGCTGTGAAGTAACATATAGTTTGACTTCCTTTTTTGCCAAACACATACATTTTTTTATTATAACTGACCATTTTCACATCATCGAATAATGCAAAATTTGTATTATCGTTAAGTGTGTTCCACTTAAATTCGTTACCACGTTGCTTGTGTACATTTACTGTTATGGTGTATGTTTTGCGATATTCTCCATTCTGTGAGTAAACTTCGATAATGCGTGGTTGTGAGAAATCGATAGAGTCGTTCTCTTTATAAGGCGTTGCTGCACCAATGGTAAGCGGTCTTATAAATATTTTTCCATTACTCTTGGCAGTTATGTTTGTAAGCACTGCTTTTGCTCTTGTTCCATAGGGCAATGAATCTGGGTTGTAGATAGTTCCATTATTCTGATTTATATAGAACCTATATGTTGTGGGCTTATACTTGGTAACAACAACAGTATCTTTTCCAGCTGCATTTACTGTATCGTGTAGAATTTTTACTTCCTTAATAGAGAAAGCAACAATTGCTGTGGCTTGCGAACTATTATCTGGTACTTTTTCTTCTTCTTTAAAGCAAGATGTTAGTGCAAGTGCCATTGTTAGCATTGCCACAAGGGAATATATCTTATGTTTCATCGGACAATAATTATACTATATTGTGTGCAAATTTACTTAGAATTCTTTAGATACTGCTCACTTTTGATAGTTTATTATGTAAATTATTGTTTTTAATGCCTATTTTTAAGTTCTTTAAGTAATGCCTAATCATCTAAATAACGTAAGTCTGATGACCATTGTATTCCCGATCAAAAATCTTACAGGCCACTGATAGACAAGAAATATCGGAAGATTGATGTTTTATCTATTCTTTAATAACGAAGCAGCTACGCCCATATTCCAGCTGTGAATGCTCTTTTGATTGTACATAGGTATAATCAGTAAACAAATAAATATTTGGTGTGAAAGCATTGTTTATATTTACTTGCCCATTGAAAGCAATTCTTGGTAAACAAGTCAAAAATTTAACTGAGCAAAGTTTGGCTGGATAAGATTCTTTCTGTAGTTCAATTGGAAGAACCAATTATCGTTCGGTCGATATTTTATAGTAACTACAGGAATGTAACAAACCCGAGAAAATTTGTTTCGTTAAGTACAAACATAAGTTTTTTGCACAAAGTTAGCATAATCGCTATAGTAGGCAAAGGCGGATAGTATAGTCATTCCCTTAAAAGCCGAATATTAGGCTTTTAAGGGCTGACTATTTAATAACATCTATTCTTTTAAGGATTTTCGAAACCTCTTTATCTGTACGTAAATTTATGTTTATCTGCTACTTCGTTGTTGGTACAATACCTGCATCAGTATCAGAGTTATGAATACGTTGGTTCACTTCAGAGCTATGCTTTCCAAAGTTCAGGTTGAAATGAAAGTCTATGCCAAAAACCTTACATAGATTTTTCGACCATACCATTTGATTATAAGGAGCAAGATGGGAAAGATTTTCTACAGACATTTCATAACGTGAACTGAGGATGTTCTGCAACTGGAGTTCTACACCCCATTTTTCTCTATTGTACCCAAAGACTATACTATGTGATTTCTCATCTTTGTTAAGTGTCTCCCCCCACAGGCTATGAAAACTAGTCTCAAGATTGGCTCCTACATACCAATTCTTGTACATTCCCATTAAGTTGGCACGCAAACCCCAGTTGGTATATGTGTGCGTATAAGTATTGCCATTGCTGATATAGCGATTGACAAATGGGGCTAATTGAATGGATATACAATCCTTCCAAGGTTGTATTTTTAGGTTTATTTGAGAGTTTAGACGATGGAAGCCCCTTTGATTGGCATAACTCCTAACATAGAGGCCATTCGAGTAGGTTGTTTCTTCCATATATGGTTTGTCGTCATAACTGTAACGGGTAAACCATTCTGCACTAATATACTTTGTTCCTACGCTAATTGATAGTTCATTAGAGAAAAATCTGACCGCCTGTAGATTTGGATTTCCACGGCGTATTTGGTAAATATCTATGTGCTGTTCAACATTGCTTAATTCGGCAAGTGAAGGTGCGTACCCTCCCATATAGGCTTTATAGCGTATTGACAGATAATTGTTGAAACGATACCCCAGCAGAATAGTCGGGCGAAATATATATTTTACCTGTTTTGCATTTCCTTGGCTAACATAGGTTCTCATAGCACCTACACCTACCATATAATCCAGTTTCCCTAACTTTGAGGCCCATTCTCCAAAAGCATAACTCTCACCTGTATTCATCTTTACACTTGAGGATGTATTTCCATCGTATGCATTTTTTGTGTACATCTGCTGATGTCGCAGACCGAATGACAACCGCGAATCCTTGATTTTCTGCTCGTAAATAACTTCAGCTATGGTCGAATATTTATTGCCATTGACATGGGAAGTTATTTCCTGCACAGCATTCCCCAGAGATTGGCGATATAAACGGTCGTTTTTAGTATTGATATATGTTCCTATCAGGTCAAAGAACAGATGCCGATCCTTGGTAAACTCATGCTGATAATAAATATCTAACGATGGATTGTTGCTCCTTGACTTGGTGCGGTCCTTGATATCGAATGTATTGCTATCCTGAATAAGTTTGGAATTTCTATCAGATACCGCATGAGGCGTATTGTTATATAAATCACGAAAAGTAACACTCAATATGTTTCCGCTATTTATGTAATCGTATCCTATGGATAGATTGATGTTGTCATATCGTGCCTTTGTCTTTTGCCCTATCTCATAGTTACTGATACTGGGGGTCGTTGCATGGAAAGCCTCCATGTTTTCACGTAACCAGTTTACATCACGTCGATTCCAGTTTACAGATGCCTTGAAGTTTGACTTACCTACATGATAATTACCCGATAACTGATAATCTCCTATACCTAAGGGATTGATAGTGTTCATAAACTCTCCGGAGATGCTTCCACCATTCTTCTTTTCTTTTAAGATAATGTCAATTACGGCAGCTACATTTCCGTATCTTAGACCAGGATTATCATGATATTCTATTCTCAATACGTCTGCCGGCAAGAGAGCCTTCACCTCCTGTATCTCTGCCTTTACACCATTAATACGTAACTCTACGGCATCCCCCATAGTGGTAGTCACCTTACTGTCAAGCGTATTTACAGAGATTCGTGAAAGCTGAAGATGCTGCAACAAACTTAAACCATTGCTTGATGTTTTTTGCTGAAGCAGATTAGGGATAATTATTTGGCGGTCAGCTTTTTGTATTACGTTGTTGGCGATCACTGTAACGTCATTAAGCTGCTTACTTTCTGGTTCCAACATGATTGTACCCACCGAAAGGTGCTTAGAAATGTTTGGCATTTAATTTCCTGCGTAGAATACCCAACAAAAGATATCCTTATTCTATAGTTCTCTCCTTCATGCGTATTCAGTTCAAAGCCGCCATTCATATCAGTTACTACTCCACTAATCATCTTATTTTCGCTTTCACGAAACAACGAAACCGTTGCAGCTGGTAATGGTTGCTTGTTTTCATCTACGACCGTTCCCGTAGTTTGTGCAGCAAGAATACCATAGCAGCCAGACATGAGCAACGTGAGAATTTTCTTTTTCATAAACATTATATTATTTATTATATGTATTGTCTTATTATAATTTTGGAGTCAACATCATGATATGCCGACAACTTTTCTTGTCTTTCGATGTTGCAAATGTATTGGTTTCTCCAAATTATATCGTTACACTTTTGTGTAATTCTGAATTTGTTGTCTGAAATATTACACAAAAGTGTAATCATGCAGCCTTGCAAAGTTCACCATACTTTGAAAAGAACCCCATTATACCTCTCTTACTGGAACATACAGGAACAGTTTCCGATGTCAGGTAATCTATGGATTTCCCTATTTGACGTGTGCCAAATCCCAAGCCCTTCATTACTTTCAATAGTTTGCTGTCAATCTCTGCTATCATATAGCTGTACTTGTCCTCTACTATCGGTTTTACTGCCAATGCCATTAGCCGCTTGAACAATGTCAATGTGGATATTCCCGAATCCTTTTGCAACGGCAAAGCGCCCGATATGCCAAAAAAACTATATTTACTTTCCCCGTGAATAGCATTCAGTGGATTTATTCCGTATATTTTTTCAATAGGAAGAGTCTTGTGTTTATCCCAATGGAAACTCCTGATGCAGCCAATTATATTCCCAAAGGCATCCCTTGCAATATAAATATGAGATTTGTTATCATACAGATATTCCTCTTCTTCAAGCACTGATTTGATATCTTCATTTACTTCTTTCTCTGTAAATGAAGATAAGTGATGAGAGTAATTTTCCTTGACCACAAACTGTGCTATTTCCAACAGACTCGTTTTGTCTGCCATGAAGATAGCGTAGTCCTTAAATGTTGCAATCTGTTTTTCCATAATGCTTTTTGTTTCTTGATTTATATGGCAAAAATACTTCTTATGCAAATATCACCTATTACACTTTTGTGTAAATCTTCATTTCTCTCTTTGTTTTTTACACTTTTGTGTAATCTTTTTGCGGTATTTCGCATTAAAAATGTACTTTTGTAGTGAAATATATCAGAGAATCTTAGCACGTTTAGCATATATGACAGACATAAAAGATTTCTTTATAGCATCGAACACCGTGCGTAATGCACCAGATTACGATTCAAATGTATTGTCAACATTGATTCATACAGTAGAGTCCTTTGCACGTGTAACCTATCAGAGCATTTATTTGATAGACTATTATAAGCAGGAGTTTCTTTATGTATCAGATAATCCTTTGTTTCTTTGTGGTCATACAGCAAAGGAGGTGAAGGAATTGGGGTATAGTTTTTATTTGAAATATGTACCAGAGGAAGAACTAAAAATGCTTGTTGAGCTGAATAAAAGTGGGTTTAAGTTCTTTGATACTTTCGACAATGTTGATAAATACCAATGTTCCATGTCATATCATTTTCATCTGAAGAGTGGAACAAAAAGTAAGTTGATTAATCACCAGCTTACTCCCATTCTATTGACAGATGAAGGCAAGATATGGATTGGTATGTGTGTCGTATCACTATCTTCACATAAAACAGTGGGACATGTAGAGTTTCACAAAAAGGGTAATCTTAACTATTGGAAATATTCTTTCGAAGGGCATCGGTGGAAAGAACGTGATGGAATATCACTCAAAGAAGAAGAACTTGAAGTGCTACGGTTATCAGCAGCAGGGCTTACCATGACGGAAATTGCGAACAGAATGTGCCGCTCGTTAGATTCTATCAAAACCTATAAACGCCACGCCTTTGACAAATTAGGCGTGACGAATATCACCGAAGCTATTTCAAGAGCTACCTTAAACAAACTCTTCTGAAAAAATAACTTACGGCAAAAGCGAAGAGAGATAGAATTTAGGAAAATAGTTCACAGGTTTTCCTGTAGCAAGATTGTACATTGCCGTTGTACACAAGCCTGCTGCAATCCATGATGCTATGGACAGTTGTGGAGGTGGAAGCATTTCGCTTTCCTTTTTATATTGGGTTACAATTTTGTCTAACCACTCTTTAGGTTGATTCCAAAAAGCCCCGTGTCCAGTAACATACTCAGCTACCTTTAATTCAAATCCCTTTGGCTCTTCAGTCAGTTCAGATAAAGAATGCCCCAATGGGTCTACAACCGTAACAAAGCCAGCCCAACCAAAGTTGTATGGGTGCAGTACTGGGATTTTTCTTTCTTTGCAAATTTCATCAAAGACGAATGGAGTTTTATCCTTAAAGTCCAATGCATTGATAGCCACATCATGACCATTCAGCACCTCTTCGATGTTATCAGGAGTCAAGAACTCTGTATGGTAATCTATCTGCGCATCAGGATTGATGCTTAGCAAACGCTCAGCCAAGCACTCTGCCTTGTATCTGCCAATGTCATTCTCTGTATAGTTCTGCCTGTTCAGGTTGCTTCGCTCCACCTTGTCTCCATCAACAATAGTGATATGTTCGAAACCAAATCTTAAAGCGCATTCAGCAATAATACTGCCAATACCAGCACCACCAAGGAATATCTTATAATCCTTGATAATGCTTTGTTCTCTTTTGCTCACGTAGAGCCTGTTTCTGCTGTATCTTTCTTCCATAATGAAATAATGATTTTGGGCAAAAGTATATGTAATAAAGCATATATGCATTACACAAAAGTGTAATAATCAATTACATTGTTGATTATTTTAGATTTTATAACATAATCGGAGGCTATTATCCCGATATCCTGCAAGATGTGTGGGCTGATATACAACCACTCACATACTTGGAAAGCGAATTAGAATAAGCTGAAAGGGAAATGTTATAAGATTATGTAATACAATAAGTTACAGAGACAAAAATAAGATTTCAGAAAAGCATTCGTTTGTTGGTCGCATTTCAGATATCTGTCACTCTCGTCTCAGATATCTGAAACGCAACTGATAGATATCTGAAACGAACAAATATGACGTCATATTTTATCGTACTATACATAACAATTCAATCTTATGTTCATATAATGTTTGTGTATAAACAATCAATACAACTATTTTGCATTAAGTAGGTGTTCACAATTAATTATCAATATATTTAAGTCCATCTCTCAGTCTGTCTATCCATTTCAACGATGGAGTGTAGCGAGATATACGATAGTTGAGAGATGGTGGGATAACGAAAAAGTAACATAAATATATTGGTAAGGCAAAAACGAAAATAGGTACAAAGCATATATGCGTTTAGTTTTTGAAAATCTAATTACCTACAATTAGGTAAATTAAGTAGAAAACAACAAAAGCATACACTCAATTCAACTATTTTTCATACATTTGCCTATCGAAGTTACATCTTAAAATAAATGTATTTATGAAAGAAAACAAAGTATTGATAAGCAGTTTGCCATCAGAATGCACCACTATTATTGTGGGACAAGATATGACAGCCGATGGCTCTATGATTGTGGCACGGTCGGAAGACTGGGACGCTATGGAAGCCAAAAACTATGAAATTTACGAGGATACCGTCGAAGGCGCAACGGAGTATGTAGCGAAAGACAGCCCATTTCGGTGCGAACTTCCTAAAGAAGCCTTAGGTTATGGCGCTTTGGCACCTTATTGCTTGCCAAACCATTGGGGAAGCGCAGGCTTCAACACGGCAGGCGTGGGTATGAGTGCTACTGAAAGCATCTTCAGCAGCGATGCAATATTAAAGTTCGATCCGCTTGTAGAGACAGGAGTTGCTGAAAACGCTGTATTCAATGTTGTATTGCCATACGTTCGCACAGCGCGCGAAGGAGTAGAACGGTTAGGTATGTTGATTGAGAAACATGGTATTGCCGAAGGGTTCGGTATAGGCTTCGTAGACAATAAGGAAATATGGTACTTGGAAACTGCATGCGGACACCGTTGGCTGGCTTGTCGTATGCCGAAGGATAAGTATTTTGTTACAGGCAACCAGAGCCGCTTCCGCGATTACGACCCGTTAGACTCAGAAAACTACATGGCATCTAACGACTTGCTGGAATTTGCTGAAAACTGCGGACTGTACGACCCAAAGAAAGGGAAATTCGATTTTCACGAGGTTTATGCACGCGACATAAAGCTCGACACCACTTACAACTATCCACGTGTATGGGGATTACAAAAAATGTTCTCGCCCGGCATAAAGAACGATGTTACTAAGAACACCTTCCCAGTTTATGCAAAAGCTGAACAGCCAATCAGCATTGCAGACATGCGCCGCGCTTTCCGTTTCCACTACGATAACACAGAACACGACCCTTATTTGCACAGCAATCCTAAGGAACCTTATCGTCCGGTATCAATCTTCCGCACCACTCAAACCCACATTTTACAAGTTCGTCCTGAACTTCCACAGGCAATTGGCTGTGTAAATTATGTGGCTATGGGAATGGCAGATCTCGGCTTGTTCCTTCCGCTCTATCAAGGCATAACCTCTTATCCTGAAGCTTATACGAAGGGAACAAACGAGGCGAGCGTAGATTCTGCGTATTGGAAATTCCGTAAGGTAATGACTTTAGGTATGGTGAACTACAACAAATATGCACCCATTATAAAGGAAGCTTACCTGAAGTTTGAGGCAGAAACCGACCAACGACAGCGCGAAATGGAAGAAGAATATCTGCGTATTTACAAAACGCAGCCGTTACGTGCCAAAGATATGCTGCAGGATTTTTCAGACAGCATACTTATAAAAGGTATGGAACTTGCCGATCGTCTGCAAGAAAAAATCTTCACTCAGCTAACAAAGGATATACAAGCTGAATATCTTTTCCACGGTGCATAATACTTTATATTGCTAAAGCGATTTATAGAAGAGTAGGTGTGCTCAGACAATCAGTTGAGCACACCTATTTTTATTGCTAAATATTGCTTTACTTGTTATGCAAACTATTGCTAAGAAATAACCATATAAGGCAGATGAGTTTATTCTTAAAGTTGTTTTGTGTTATAAAACAAAGCACAAGTACGAACGATTGTTCCTGCATAGTTTTATAATAGAGTCTGTTTCGTTACGCAATAAAATTAGTATTGCAAGGTGTTGGTGATACAATAATTATATGCTTCTTTTTTTAGAGACAATTAAACGAACGCAAATATTGTAATAAATACAATAATTTCGGCTGATGTTTGAAAATAAATGTTTATCTTTGCATTATATTAGCTATTTACATTTAATAAACAGGATAAAATAATTTAGAATTAAACATTTATGAGTAAAATTGCATTAGGAATTGCATCATTCGTACATTTTATACTCGAATTAGCAGCATCGCTGAAAGGTATAGGTATTCATTTAGTACGCGTTGCAATCTTTATAATTTTTGTGTGGATTGGTGGTTTGAAATTTTGGAATTATGAGGCAGAAGGCATTGTCCCTTTTGTTGCTAATAGTCCATTCATGAGTTTCTTTATACGAAGAAAGCACCAGAGTATAAAGATTATAAGCTGAAAGAGGGAGAATTCAACAAAGTTAAACACGAATGGCACGAAGAGAATAACACTTATACCTTCTCTCGTGGTCTAGGTATAGCTATTATGTCGTTTGGTATATTGACATTGTTAGGCATTTGGTTCCCTAAGATTGGTTTCGTTGGAACAGGGTTAGTAATAATAATGACTATAGGAACGCTGTCTTTTCTTGTTACCACACCAGAAGTATGGGTTCCCGATCTTGGTAGTGGAGAGCATGGCTTCCCGTTATTAACAGGTGCCGGTAGATTGGTAATAAAGGACGTATGTATTCTTGCCTCGGCAGTAGTAGTCTTAGCAGATTGCGCGCAGCGAATACTTAAGAAGCAACGATAGTATTAAATTTATAGCATAATAAAAGGGAGTAGCTTATAAGGCTCTCCCTTTATTGTTTTCTGTTGGTTATATCAAACAGATAGTTTTGTTTTTTAGTATGAAACTAAGTAATGGGTCTTATACTATCGTTTGATGAACTTTACAGATTGGTTAGCAACATTAACAACGTATATTCCAGCTGTTAAGTTCTCGATATTGACTGTAGTTTGTGAACCATTTGCAACAAGACTGCGCATAGATGCACCTGTGGCGCTGAATATTTGCAATGTTTTTCCAATAAGAGATGTAGGAATATTTACTATGAGCTGATTGTCTATAACGTTTGCTTGTAACGAATTGTTAGAAGAAGATGTAACATTGTTTATGCCATCAGACGTACCAACAGCTTCGTATGTTATCTCAGTTTCGTCGGTAGTTTCGCTTATCGGTGCGTGCTTTAAAGAATTTTTCCATTGGCAATTCTTTAAAGAGTGTACAGTTAAGCGGACCTTGTAGTGCCCATTCTGCTTCAGTAGCTTCGAGTGGCATAAATGTTTCAGCGGCGAGTTTCTGTTTATCGTATTTAAACTCTTTGTTAAAGCCGTTGCTACTTGAGTGTATATCTATGTCGCCATCGTTATCGTAATGCCACGTCCATGATAATATTTGCTGTGATGTGTAATTAGGGCCAGGAACTTTCTTTATAGAAATGCGCCGACCTTGTTCGTCGTATGTAAATTCTTCTTTCCATACCAATTCGTTGTTATCGGGATATATCTGACTAACACAGCTAACAAGTCCTGCGTCATTATATTCAACTTTACAAACGCGTCCGACATTCTCTTCGAGTTTATCGGTTGGATAATCAAATTGGCGAATATCTACGTGGTCGAGTCGCATATTGTTGTCGTAAAAGAATTCCATTACAACGTCTTCGGTCAGTGTTTTCTCGTCAGGTTCTGTTCCGTGATGCGTAGCTCGAGTATATTCGGTTACATATCCATATTCGTTACGTTTATAGTTGTGTCTTGATGATATTATCGACTCACCATTTTCAGTTTTTAAAGCTTCTTCTTCTTTCTGAATCATATAGCCTTGCTGGTCGTAAGTGTAGTTGTATGCATATATCATAGGACCCTCACTTCTTTTGTATTCTTCCTTAACAAGGCACCCCATCTTGTCGTAGACGTAGTGTGTAATTTGTTCGTCTTCTGTATCTTTCCACTCCACAACTTTCGCCATTCTGTATTTGTATACAGCAGGGTCTGCTCTGAAATAGTTAGGAGCCATTTTAATTTGTGCAGTGCTCACTTGTGATGTGGCAAGCAATAGAGCTGCCACTGTTAAACGTAATAGTTTCTTCATTGTTATCTTTAATTATTGTTACTGATTAAATTTCTTTTAAAGTATATCGTATTCTTGCATAAGAAATACCGCTGTATTTCTTGTGCAAGTAATAACCTTCGAGGCAATTTGTCCTCTCTCTATATATATGTTATATTGTTATAGATTACTTGTTCTTAATGAACTTATATTTGAAGCTAACTTCTTTCTTTCGTCCAGTAGCGTCCTTTAAGCCTGTAAACTGAATGATTGCGTAGCTACCATCTTTAAATCGTACTAAGAATACAGGTGCCTTTTCAGGATCTGACTTCGACATAGTTAGTTCGTATTGTCCCATTGTGCCTTTTACTTTATGCATCCAATAGTAGAGTCCCATATTTACATAGCTCTTCATATATCCTAATACAGCAGGAACAGTCATCATACCTTTCATATCGTAGATGAGATATGCTTTAACGTCGCTCACCCATTTCACATTTGTAGGCAATGTCTTAATGGTTTCAATAGATGTTGTATCTGTCATATATCCTTCGCCTCCGTTAGTTCTTATATCGTAGACGTGGAATGCCAAGTGCCATTTTTCAGGAGCGTTTGATGGTCTTGCTTCTACAGTTTTGGTTATGTCGTATTGTCCGAATCGGTCTTTCTGTTTACCGTCTTCAGAATATGTTCGCCACTCTTGTTCACTAACATCTTCTTTCATTACGGTTTCTCCCGTTTCTAAGTTTACATACACCCACTTGTCGTAGTCTTCAAGCGTCTTCTCTTGTGTTATGAACGATAACTCTTTGATTGGAGTCTCTTTGATAGGGTCATCTTGTGGTTGAACAGGTTTGGGCTCAGGTCCGTCTTCATTCTTTGTACACGATACACACAATACCCCAGCAAGGCACATTAATGCCATTAGTAATTTAAGTTTCATAAATAATAGTGTTTAAATATAAAATTAGTTGTACGGGTGCAAAAGTATATATAAGCGAATGGCTGTGCAATACCTCGTATTAGGTATTTTGTGTAGTATAAGTTAGGTATCGCATTATAGGCTATTGTGCGATAGTGTAAAGATGGTACTTAAGATTTTGTAAGACTCTATGTGTTACACCAATAATAACTTTTTACAATAGATGTGTAAAGCTATTTGTTGTGAGTAAATATCAGCAAAAACAGATAGATGTGCCGTATCTTCTTTATTGGAACAATATTTCTGAAAAACACTACCTATAAATGGTTAATAGGTATTACGCAAATAAAGGGCATTTGTGATGGTATATTACCTTATTTGTCTTTAACCACCAATATATTTTTCGGTTAAATTATCGTCATATCTTAGTCTTTGTACATTCTGTTGTGTTCTATTCTGAATGTGTATAATTGTATTTAAACCGAGTGTGCAGCAAATTCAGTCTATTTATTACTTTTACAATTCGGTTTACAAATCAAAGTGTGTGTTTGGATATTCGGATAGCAACTTTGTTTTTGCTTTTTCAAGAACTTCAATTACAGGTATGGCAACTTTCTGTATTTGCCAGTTGTTTATAGACATTTTTAGTAAGTCGTTATTGGGTATGTATTTTGCAAAATTCATTCTCTCACGAATGTTCAGCCATAGAAGAATCTCTACGGGGAAAATGAAATAATCTGCTGAAGAGAAGTCTGGAATATGATTTTTACGTTCGTATTCATCTGATTCAGCAATATGAAAATCAACCAGTTCGTTCACTAATTTAGACAATAGTTCGTTATCGTTTGTATCCCAATGCTGAAGTGCCTGCGCATATACTTTCATATCTTCTGGATAGTTCAAACGACTATAATCTAATTCTATTCCTTGCCATTTACAAAATATCTCAAGCATAAACCAAGCATGCTTATATGCCGAATGCCAACCTTTATATTGTTTACCATAAAGCATATTTATTAAAAGTTTGCCATAGTTTATAGCTAATGTGTCCCAACCTAAGAGTAAAGCCTGTGAAAGATGTTTGATAGCATTTTGGAAAGGTATAGCACTATGATATTTTTCGTGATTTTTACCCAAAAAGAAATCCCAGTTATTAGCTTCTATTCCAAGAAGTGTTGATTTGGCTAAGCTACTTAAATCGGTTGTTGCACTATCGGTTGTTGTTAAGAAAGAATATATATAATTGTAATGAAACCATGACGAAATAAAATCTAATGCCAAACCTATACCAGCTACAGATTTCTCATTTCTTATATATTCTTCTATATCTTTTATAGGTTCTATATAAAAAAATAGTCTTTCTTTTCTAACTGGTGTTTCTTCTTAGACTTTGTGTAGTCTACTAACGTCTTAATTGTTTTCATACCTTATATATATGTGTGTTGTTATATAGGTTCTCTTCTTTGTCTACATAAGCGCCGATATTTCTGTTTCTACTTCTATTTAGTAGTAAAGGGTTTTGGACACTTTTAACAAGTAGACAAATATAACAAATTCTGCCTTTATATAACGATAGTTCCACACTAAATATTGTACTCATATATTTATAATAATGTCTAAATCGGGCTATAGCAGATTATAAACCAACGAAGTCTATAATTCTCAGCAAAATTAATATCTGTTGAGCATTATAATGTGCCCTCATAAAGGCGGTGTTTTTTTGTGATATCTAAAATGCAACTGACAGATATCTGAGACGAACGTTACAGATGTCTGAGACGAGCGTTACAGATATCTAAAAAATACGTAACAGATATCTGCGATAAAAGTAGCTACATTCACCACGCTTTTCTAAACAGCTGATGTTGTTTATTTGGTTGTGAAATAAACTGTAGGCACTGCTTCTGTTTTCTCCGCCAATATTCTACAGAACATCTACTTTCTCACCAACAGAATTTTTTAGCAACAACATTTACGCCATACCTATACTTGTTAGGTGCCTCTTTCTAATAGTTACCAAATAGTGTGTTAAAATGTTTCCGATGGTTATTCTTTTATAGTTTCATAGCTTAGTTTGAGTTATAAATATAGTTTTATAGCAATCATCTACATCTTTAATTTCGTGGTAGTAAACTTCCGTTCCTTTTATATATTCGCATTCTAATAAGGTGCATTGTTTTAGCCAACTAATAATATCAGCATTATTTTTGTTGTATATATATAGCGATGGTGGAGTGTCAATTCCTTCTAAAATAGCATTATCCCATTTGCGGGGGATATTAGTTTTAGTGTAAAAGTTACTTATGCAAATACACAATATAACTCCATATTCAAGATTAAGTTCTTTGATATAGCTGGTAAAATCATTATAAATGTGAACCGAAGCATTCCACCAGAGTTCTTTAGCTTTCGACAAGCTGTTATCAATCTCATCAATATGATAGTCGTCGTAAAAATCGTGCGATGTATTATTATAACGTTCTATCCATTGTTTAATGAAAGAGATATTATTTTGTTTATTGTGTTTATATGTTTTTTCCATTTTCTTTTATTGCTAAAACACCTGAGTGTAGTCTATTTTATATAAGGTGTAACTAGCTGTTCCATTCATCTAAAAAGTCAAAACTAACCATAATTTACTTTGGTTAGTGTGTTTATCTCCCACCACAATATATAGAAACAATTCGAGGCGCAATTTGTAGAATAGACAATATACACCCACGCTCACGGTGAGCATTATAACCGGACTTAGTATATATATAAGGAATGCTTCGAGCTCGTTGTGTGGTACCACTATTCCACGCTTCAATATGGTGAGAATGGCACCCAACACAATAGAGTGAAAGGCAAACACAAAGAAAGTGGAATTGATTAGAACAAGTGGCAGCGGAAAAGCAAGTTTGTTTTGTTGTTTGCGACGCTCTAAAATGCGTGTTGTTGTAGAAACTGTGAAAACTATCAATCCAGCATACATTAAGTTAGCACAATTTATCTGCCAAGCGAATATAGCAAAGAAGAGACCTCCCCACTTTAACGGACGCATAACATCTATAAACTTTATTTGTTTAATACTAAAGAATGCTCCGAAAGAAAAGAACAACAGTCCTTGAACGCTTAATCCCGGTAGGTTTTCAGCCCAACGCGAGGCATAAAGCAAAGCAAAAAACAACAGTATAGATATCTCTTTTCGTTTGTTTGCAAGCCAGTGCAGTACCTTATATATAATAGGTGTAAAAAGGCAAATCACCATTAAGTCGCGTATGTACCAAAACGGAATAACCAAGGGTGCAGCTATGCCGCCTTGTGGACCAATCTTACTTATATCCCAAAAACACAACAACCAGTCGGTAAAGCTAAAACTTTCTATGGGTTTATGCACAATAGCCGTCCAGTTTGGCAATATCCCCTCTGCTACAGATAAAAGAAAGAGATAAGTGCTAATCCATAGAATGTAGGGTAGAAGTAACGAGAAAGCACGTCGTTGCAGCTTATGTAAATACAATTCTTTAGAGAATAAGCCTTCTTTAAAGAATAACGAACCACTGATGAAGAAGAAACGGATTAGCCAGTGTTGCTAACGAATTAGAAATGATATCAAATACATCGCCCAGAGATGGCACCTGTGGACCAATTCCAGTTGTATTTATTGTCCAAAATACGTCCCAATCGGCACTAATATTGTGGAAATTAGAGTGAATGAAAAGTATTAACACTACCAACGGGAAACGCAAGATACTTATAACTTGCGATTGTGTGTTGGCAGTGTTTATACTTATTCTCATTCGTTTAAGCCTTATCTGCTAACAATTTTACTGCCATTTCTTTGCCCAATCGCCAGCATTCGGCTTTTGTTTCTTCGGTAAGAGCTTGTCGCATTTCAACAGGCTCGCCCACCTTTTCGAAATGTCCACGTGTTTCGTTCCACTCACCAATAGCTGTAACGGCTCTACTAGCCCAGCCGTAAGAGCCAAACCAACCAATGTAGTGGTTCTTAATGTCGTGATTGGCTATTTCAGAAAGCAACACTTCCATTTCGTGATACAAGCCATTGTTATAAGTTGGTGCGCCAACTATTAAACCTTTATAACGGAAGATATCGCGGAGAATATAGCTGTGCGGAGTCTTCGAAATGTTGTACATCACAATATTCTTAACACCCTCTGACGAAGCTGAACGAGCAATTTGTTCTGCCATACGCTCGGTGTTGCCATACATTGTGCCATAACAGATAACAAGACCTGGTGCTGTTTCATATTTAGACATCTTATCGTACAGTGCAACCACTTTCTCCACATTGTCGTGCCATACCGGCCCATGTGTAGAGCAAATATAATCGAACTTAACACCAGCAAGTTTCTTCAGTGCATTCTGTACAGGAGTGCCATATTTACCAACAATGTTAGAATAATAGCGTACCATTTCCAGCCAATAAGGCTCTGTATTGATGTTTATCAATAATTCCACCATTTAATGCGCCAAAACAGCCAAAGCCATCGCCTGAGAAGAGAGCAGAACTCTCACCTTTGTAGAGAGTCATCATTGTTTCTGGCCAGTGTACCATAGGTGTCATAAAGAATTGTAACGAATGTTTTCCCAATTCCATTGTCTCACCATTCTTCACTTCTATAGTATTCTCCTTTATACCGTAGAAACCAGACAGCAAGTCGAATGTCTTTTTGTTTCCTATAACTTTAATGTCTGGATAATACTGTTTGAGAAGTGCTAATCCACTTGAATGGTCTGGTTCCATGTGATGGATTACAAGATAGTCTATTTTGCGGTCGCCAATGACCTCGCGTATATTCTCTAAGAACTGCACGAAGAAGTCTACTTCTACAGTATCTATCAATACGACTTTCTCATCGTCTATAAGATAAGAGTTGTAACTGACACCATTAGGTAAGGGCCACAAACCTTCGAAGAGTTGTTTATTACGGTCGTTTACGCCTACATAGTAGAGCTTATTTGTTATTTCTATCATAGAATCTGTTTGTTTGTTACTCTGCAAATGTACCACTAATTCGTCATATTTCAAAAAGAAAATAAGTAATTTTGCACTCGCAATGAAATATAATACAACACGTTTATTGAATGGTCTGCGCATTATTCACCTTCCATCGGCATCGCCAGTGGTTTACTGTGGATACGAAGTTAATGCAGGCTCGGCTAGCGAAGAACCTATCGAGGGGGGGATTGCTCATTTCTGCGAGCACGCTACCTTTAAAGGAACACAGCGGCGAGATAGTTTAGATATTATAAGGTGTCTTGAAAATGTGGGGGGAGACCTGAATGCCTACACCACTAAAACCACCACTGTTTACCATTCTGCTATTCTTAGCGACCAGTTTCCACTGGCTGTAGATTTACTTTCTGATATTGTTTTTAGAAGTGTCTATCCACAGAAAGAAATAGAGAAAGGAAGTTGAAGTGATATGCGATGAAATAGAATCGTACAACGATAGTCCTGCCGAACTTATATACGATGAGTTTGAGAACTTGCTATTTAAAGGACTTCCATTAGGACATAGCATTTTGGGTACGAACGAAGTGGTGCGACAATTTACATCTGCCGATGCGCAACGGTTTACAAACAAATATTATCGTCCAGACAATGCCATATTCTTTGTGTATGGAAATGTGGAGTTTAGCCAAGTGGTTGCGCTATTGCAACAGCACACAGAGAGCATTGTGCCTCCTAATGCTCTCTGTATAGGCTACACGGAAGATGCTACAAACACACTAACAAAGATAGAAGATACGTACGAACCATCTACTATTGTGGTTGATAAGAAAACACATCAAGCACACGTTATGATGGGCACACGTAGCTATTCGGTACACGATGAGCGGAGAATTGCACTCTATTTGCTGAACAATATTCTTGGTGGTCCTGGTATGAGTACGCGTTTAAACCTCTCGTTGCGCGAACAGAATGGATTGGTTTATTCGGTTGAAAGTACGTTCGCATCGTTTAGCGCAATGGGTATGTGGAGTACTTATTTTGGTTGCGACCCACAAGATACCAATAAATGTATTGCGTTGGTGCGAAAAGAGTTTGATAAGGTGATGCAAGACCCCCTATCTGATGCTGAATTGGATAGAGCAAAGCACCAGATTAAAGGACAAATAGGTATAGCATGCGATAGTAGAGAGAATTTTGCTTTAGACTTTGGAAAGAGTTTTTGCACTTTGGTTGGGAGAAAGATATAACGAGTCTTTATGCACAAATAGATGCTGTTACGGCAACTGATATTCAGAATGTAGCAAACGATTTATTTGTGAACGATAAACTTACGACACTTATCTACAAATAAATAGACCTGTTTTAGCATTTGTGAATAGCTATAGCCTATACCCCAAATAGGTTAGTAATGGGTGCTGTATAGCAAGCTATTATTTATACCGACAATAGCAAATCTGCTTAGCTGTTAAAACTGTTATAATAGCGCCTTATATGGGTTGTGGTTTTTTGTGATGTCTAAAACGCAACTGACAGATATCTGTAACGAGTGCGACAGATATCTGTGACGATTGTTACAGATATCTGAAACGAGAGTAGCAAAAATATGAATGTTTTTTCTGAAAATAGAGATGTTTCATTAGGTGGCTAAACAACTAGTAGACGATGCTTATAATTGCTCTATTTATATTTTGCAGAGGCTCTGTTTTATGTGGGCAAAACACATTGGCGAAGTGTTATAATATAATGTGATGTGATGGAAAAGCATATACAATTTTTGGTGACTTGTGGAAAATTGTATGGTGTTGTTTTTAATTTAATATGATATAGAATAAAAAAAGCAGCCAACCGTTTCTCCTGAAACAATCGGCTGTCTTTGTAGTGTATCTTGTAAGATTTTGTATTTGTTTACTAACAAATTATCCCACCTGTGGCTACCAGGTTTTACTTCGCCAAGTGTAGTGGTAACGCTGAGTGAACCATCAAAGTTTACGGCTGAAAGTATCATTCCCTGACTTTCAATACCCATCATCTTGCGCGGTGGGAAGTTAGCAACGAAAAGCACATCTTTGCCAATGAGCTGTTCCGGTTCGTAGTAGGCTGCTATACCACTAAGAATAGTGCGCTCAGTGCCTGTTCCATCGTCAATGGTAAACATCAAAAGCTTCTTGCTCTTCTTTACCTTTTCGCAGTGCAATATATGGCCTACTCGAATATCGAGCTTCTCGAAGTCGTCGAACGATACCTCGTTTAATGGGTTCTGCCACATAGCTTGCAGCTTCATTCGCCTTTTTGGTGTCTTCGAGTTTCTTAAGTTGAGTTTCGATAGCTTCATCTTCAATCTTGTCGAACAACAAATGCGGCTCATTCAGTTTATGTCCTGCAGGAAGAATGTCAGTACTGCCAAGCTGTGCCCAATCGTATTCGGGTAGATTAATCATATTGCGTAGCTCTTTACTGCTGAAAGGTAAGAAAGGTTCAAACGCAATGCTAAGGTTTGCCACCAATTGGAGCGAGATGTATAAGATGGTTTCAACACGCTTCGGATCAGTCTTCCATACCTTCCATGGTTCGCACTCTGTAATGTAGCGGTTGCCAATTCGTGCTAAGTTCATAGCCTCTTTCTGTGCTTCGCGGAACTTAAACGCATCGAGATAGCTTTCCACTTTCTCCTTCACATCTTTAAATTCCTGAATGGTTTGAGAGTCTACCGCCAACAATTCGCCACATACGGGCACTACGCCATTCCAATATTTCTGTGTTAGTTGTAGTGCTCTGTTTACAAAGTTGCCATACACAGCCACCAGTTCGCTATTGTTGCGTTCTTGAAAATCTTTCCAAGTAAAGTTGTTATCCTTAGTTTCTGGTGCATTGGCAGTAAGCACATAGCGCAGCACATCTTGTTTGTTAGGAAAATCTATTAAGTATTCATGCAACCACACAGCCCAATTGCGACTGGTAGATATTTTATCGTTCTCAAGATTTAAGAATTCATTAGATGGCACATTATCGGGCAAAATGTAGTTGCCGTGTGCTTTCAACATACTTGGGAAGATGAGGCAATGAAACACAATGTTGTCTTTTCCGATGAAGTGAACAAGGCGTGTTTCTGGGTCTTGCCACCACTTTTGCCACGTGCCGAATTGTTCGGGTTTACTATCGCAAAGCTCTTTCGTGTTTGATATATAGCCAATGGGAGCATCAAACCATACATAAAGCACTTTACCTTCCGCACCTTCAACCGGCACAGGTATACCCCAATCCAAATCGCGTGTCATAGCGCGTGGCTGTAAATTCATATCGAGCCAGCTTTTACATTGTCCGTACACGTTTGGTCGCCATTCTCTGTGGTCGTTCAATATCCATTGTTTCAACCATTCTTGGTAATCGTTCAGTGGTAGATACCAATTCTTGGTCTTCTTTATTACGGGCTTTGAGCCGGAAATAGTAGAGTGCGGATTAATTAACTCCATAGGGCTAAGGTCGCTACCGCACTTTTCGCACTGGTCGCCATACGCGTGTTCGTTATGGCAATGTGGACATTCGCCCACCACATAGCGGTCGGCAAGGAATTGTTTTGCCTCCTCATCGTAGAGCTGTTCACTTTCCTTTTCAATTAGTTTGCCATCATCGTAGAGCTTACGGAAGAAGTCGGATGCAAACTTATGATGTGTTTCGCTCGTAGTGCGGCTGTAAATATCGAACGAAATACCAAACTCTTTGAACGAGTCTTTTATTAATTTATGATAACGGTCGCACACAGCTTGCGGAGTTATTCCCTCCTTCTTTGCCCGTAAAGTAATAGGCACGCCGTGCTCGTCGCTACCACCAATGAAGACAACATCTTCTTTTTTAAGTCTTAAATAGCGTGCGTAAATATCAGCCGGAACGTATACACCTGCAAGGTGTCCTATATGTACACCACCGTTTGCATACGGCAATGCAGCCGTAACGGTAGTTCGTTTGAATTTCTTCTCTTCCATATCTGTAATGTATTGTTTTTGTTTCTATTTATTTGCAAAGGTACGTCAAATCAGCGAGATTAGCAAAGGGTGCAGCTATCTTACGGTTTATTGCACTCTAACAGTTTTCAAACCTTCGTTGCAACCTATAGTGCGATTACCATTCTTGTACACATCTTCGTTGCCTGGCATATCAAGCACGAACCCAGCAGCTTTCACTTGTGCAACAAGGTTATCGTACGCAGTCTGATTGAATACACCTATAATAATAGCACCATCTTCTAAAGCTACATAGCTTGATATGCCCTTTTGTAGCGGTTTCGGATAGTCTTCGTACTTATTGGCGGTAAGAATTTTAGCAAGACGACAGTTCTTGTAATACATCTTAGAAAACTTATCCAGACGGTAGATCTCATAGTTCTCTTTTAGTTTATAGTCGTATTTCTTCATTATATTAGCTATCTTTTCCGGGTGCTCCACCATATCTATAGCCTCTGCAATGCTTATAAAGTTTGTATTTGCTTCTACGTTCTCCGTTGTGGTAGTAGGTGTTGTTGTAACATCTGTATTAGTGGCAGATTTTTTTATAGTGCCACAGCTGGCTAATGTTAGTGCAATGGTAGCCATAGCTACTGTTATCCATTGGTTTTGTTTCATATCTTTCTTACTTTTTGTTGATATTTATTTTTATCAAATGCTTTGTATATGGGCAAATGATTTATATATAATGTTTATATATAATAAGGTGCAAAGGTACAATAATATTTCGTACTTATAGCATAAAGCAATACATCTAAGTACGAATTTGGTATAAAATTGCTACAAATGATATTCGCTTAATGGCGTAATATTAACCAGTTTACCTACTAAAAATAGCTTTTTACAACGCTTTTGCTCACAGTAAGTACAACAAATAGAGCCAAATTTGAAAAAAACATTCAAAAAAAATAGTTATTCCATTTTTTATTTGTACTTTTGTGATGTCATCATATTATATTTACTATCACAGAAAAAGGAGCAGAATAGTCTTTATGATATGGGTATATAGACAACAGAACAACTATTGCATTCTTATAAATATAGGAACGCTTTAATGAAAAGAAACAGAAGTAGTAATAAATCGAATATTAACTAAACCAAAAACAAATGAAGAAACTTCTATTATCATGCGTTGCATTTGCAATGGCAATTGCTGCCACCGCACAGAATGGTAGCTTAACCTTGAACGAGGCAGAACCTTTCCTCGCTCAACCAATTAGTTCGGTAAAGTCTCATAATAGTCTTAAGGCTACACGTGCAAACTTGCCTGCTAATCAGCGTTATATGGGTAATTACACTAGCGATAACTACAACGATAAAGGTGTAGGCTTTACGCAAAACGAAGGTAAACTTACAATGGTAACACCTATTCGTAAAGAGATTGCAGGCTCATTCGATGGTGGTAAGATTGTTAGTATGCGTGTTGCGATACCTGCCGATGGCGTTGGCGCAATCACTCTAAAGGTGTTTACTTATAGCACTGCTAGTGGTAAGATGAGATGCGATTTGGTTGCTGAGCAAGAAATTAGTAATGCGAAGAATGGTTGGAACGACGTAACATTTACCAATCCTTATACTATCGATTTTAGCAAAGCAGAGGGTATAATGTTAGGTTTTACTTATACACAGAAGAAAGGCTCAACTCCTGAATGCTATCCTATATCGTTACAAAAAGAAGGAACGATAGAGAAGGTATATGCTATGATGGAAGGTAGCCCAGACTTGTACGAGTTTGGTTCAGAGAAATATGGTAACCTTGCAGTTCAAGCTGTAGTAGAGAAAGACTATCCTGCAAAGGATATTATGCTCCACAGCGTTACTTACAATAAATTTACAAAGGCGTCTAACAATACAAAGTTCACATTAAACATTAGCAACTATGGTACAACGCCTATCAATTCGTACACAGTAACTGCTACTGTTGATGGTAATCAGATTAAAGAGCAAACAGTGAATGGCACTGTAGATGGTAATTTAAAGGCTGATGTTATAGAAATTCCTACAACTGGAATTGCATTAGGTTCACACAAAATTAAGTTTGCTATTACTAAAGTAGATGGTGCTGCGCCAACTGGAAACACAGCTAATGATGTTTACGAATCTGACATTAACTTATATGAAACAGCGCTTCAAAGACAAAAGCAGCTTGTAGAACAATTCACTGCTGTTACTTGTACTTGGTGTCCTACTGGTTCTAGATTCTTGAAACAGTTACAAGACAAGCGTCAAGATTTGGCTTGGGTTGCACTTCACGGTCCAATGGGGACTAAAGATCCTTTCCAAACAAATCAAACTGTTGCTATTATGGAGGCACTTGGTGCTAACGGTTATCCGATGGCAGCATTTAACAGAAGCCTTATCGAGGGCGAGCTTACAACAGCAATTGCCTACAAAGAGGCTGCATTCAGTCAGGCTGTTGAAATGTTCGGCAAGATGTTTGACGAAACAAACAATGACCTTCCTGCATTCGTAAATCTTGATGTTGCTGCAAAGGTAGATAGAACTGCAAATGAGCAAAACGACCAATTGATAGTAGATGTTAAGGGTACTGGTGTTAAGAACGCTGCAAACTTCCTTAAGGATTATGCTATTTATGTTTATGTAACTGAAGACGGACTTGTTAGTACACAGATTGATAAAGGACAGAAAATTAAGAACTATGTTCACAACAACACATTCCGTCAGTGCTTAACAAACATCTATGGCGATAACATTAATTGGAATAATGATAACTTCGACCAACAATTCACTTACACAATTCCTGCGGGATATAAAGCAGAGAATATGCATGTAGTTGCTTTCGTGGCTCCTAAGTTAGGCAATAAAGCTACTCCTAAGAGTGAACTCGTTGTTAATCAAACTAATTTGACTAATGTTGTAGTTCTTACAGCAGGTATTGAGAATGCAAATGTAGACGCTCAAGACGAAATAGTTGCTCGCTACAATCTTGCAGGACAGAAGATTGACACTGCACAGAAAGGTGTGAACATTGTTAAGTATAAGAGTGGTAAAGTGGTAAGAGTAATTGTTAAGTAATTTGAGTATACATCTCATACAATTATTATTACTGTAATCAGATAATAAATACTACTTTCGCTGACTCTATAAATGCGCAACACTATAAGCATTGTGTAGCAGAAGCGAAATAACAGAAAAGGCTAGATTTCACAATAGAAATCTAGCCTATTTTTTTTTATGCAACTATTAGCTGTTCTTTCTGTAAATTAAAGAACAGTAGAAAATAGAACGCTAATTTATAGTAACAATCTACTGGATTTTCATTAATCAGATGGAATGTCTCAAATGTCCCTATAAATCAGATATAAATAGTTGCTTCTGTTTCAGATATCTGTTACGAATGTTTCAGATATCTGTAACGATTGTCTTAGATATCTGTAACGATTGTCTTAGATATCTGTAACGATCGTCTTAGATATCTATGGTGCTTGTTTCAGATATCTATCGTTTGTGTTTCAGATATCATATAGAGCAACAACCTTTGTGAGTAGTGGTGTGAATAGTATAGATTATATACAACGAGAGTTATGGTTTAGCAACAATCAATCATTAGAGCTTAAACATATTTTGTTTTATTATCGAGCAGATTGTCAGTCGTTGCAATGCAGGCGTAGTGGGCTATGTAAAGTTACAAAGACAGATAAGATGCTGATAAGAAAATAGAAGATGTAAGGAAAACAATACCATACTAATAAGAACTATACATATTGTGGTTTAATGCCGATTTGGTTTTAATAGCCAATGTGGCATAAAACAAAATATGTATAGGCTCTAATGGTTGATTTGGGGTAAATGAAACCGGAAAAGCAGAGGTATAATATGCTTTGATTGTTAAAACCATTATAGGCAATAAGTCTAAATAGTTGTCTTTCCACCTCTGTGGTCTATATAATCTATCAGTTCAGAGAAAAGAAAGTTCTGTCGTAGAGTAGCTTCGTTACCAGTAAGAATAAGTTGTTTGCGTGCTCGGGTAATGGCAACATTTAGTTTACGGTCTATTGGCTTATCGTTCTCCATAAACGTATTGGCAGTAAGGAACTCCAGTTGGAAGCGGTTCTGAATGGTGAACGAATAGATTATAATATCGCGTTGGCTACCTTGATAGCGTTCCACAGTGTCGATGCTTATGTCCTCGATAGCTGGAATGTTAAGTTGTTCTAACTCTTTTCGTACCATAGCAATTTGGTTTCGATAGGGCACAATAATACCAATCGACTTTTGTGCATCGAAACCTGTTTCTATTTGGCGATAAAGGCGGCGAACAACGTTAGCTACGATACGTGCTTCTTCTGTATTTACCTTTTCTGATATGTTGGGTTGATGACACGATTTAGAAGAAATAAATATCATTCTGTGTGTTTTTAAAAAGTCATCGAATGAGTCTTCACTTGGTTTGTTATAGCACAAATGATCTTCTTTTTGGTGTGATAGCGGTACACATTCTAATTGTTCTTGTGCATAGAAATAAGTATTTGGAAAATCGGCAATTTCTGGGTGCATACGTCCTTGTTTGTGTAGTATTCCAACAAAATTGGTGCGATGTGCAGCCTGCTCGGTTAGTATAAGACGTTCGAATAGCGAGTTAGCACAGTTCGGTAGGTGTATGTTTTCTAGTAAATGCGAGTTGGTAGCCGATTCTTCGCTATCTTGTTGCACTACGGCTGGCAACTGCTTGTAGTCGCCAATCAATATAAACTTATCTATAACTTGCTTTTCGCCGTTGTGTGCAGCGAGTAAACCAACAATGTTGGGTTCTAAAATCTGACTAGCTTCGTCTATAATAGCAAGCTCGAAATGCTTAATGCTAAAGATAGCCGTGTGAATAGAGAGGTTAGCTGTGGTACTGACAATAATGCGTGCTTGGCTGATAGTTTGTTTTATGTGGGTGAGTGTGGGGTTAGTCTTTACGGCATTGCTAAGCAGGTTGTTGGTATATTGTGGGTCGCACGAGTATTCTTTAGAGAGTCTAAGAAATGGGATATTATTTTCGGTAAGCATTCCGCATATTTCGTCTACGGCTCGATTAGTATAAGAAAGCAGCAAAATATTCTTTTCTTTGTGTTCTCTTACAAGATATTGCAATGCCATAGATGTTTTCCCTGTTCCTGGTGGGCCAATTAGAAGGAAGTAATCGGTAGCTTGTTTAGCACGCAAAATAACATCATCGTAAGTTGGGTTATAACTTTCTGAGAGTTGTATTTTAGTGTCTCGCTGCGGTGTACGTTGTCCTAAAAGCAAATCTTTACGTTCTTTGGACGCTGTAATGAAAGTATGTAGACCTTGAATGGCGGTAGTGCAACCAATGTCGCTGCTACAGTGTTCAATGGCAAATAATTCGCCTGCGAGCGAATTTCTATTCTGCTGTCCATTTCTCAAATGTACTACAATTGTATCGCTGTGTAGCTCTTGTAGTATTCCACGAAACAAAAAAGCCTTTCGTATGTCTGGAATTTCGTTTTTTCTATAAGCATAGAGGTACACCATATCGCCACGGCGAAAGTTTGGAAGAAAGTCATCGCCTTGTTTTGGTACTTTAAAAGTAATGCAATTGTATCCACTATGTTCAGTGCTTCTTTCTTCTTTCGTTATGGTTAGTGCAGTATATATGTTTCCCGATTCAATTTTACTAGTTAAAGGCATATTCCATAAGTCGGCATTGCTACTTCCTGTCCCCTCTTGATATCCCACTTTCGATATGATTTGTTCTTTCATCACAAAGCGCATCATTCTACAGAAGTATGCTTCTTCTAACGGTGTAAGCGTGTGGAGTGGTGTTAAGGTGGCATTTAAACGAGGAAAAACCCATTGCTGGAAGAAGTTTTGATTACAGTTTTCTGTTACTAAAGTACTGGGCGTGAGAAATGGAATGAGTTTTGCGAAGTCGTTACTACCTATCCAATATTCTGTTGCAACTACCTGATTGCGAAATTTAATAGCCTCCATCATTAACGATTGAAGCGATTCCACTTCTAAGAGACCATTGGGAAGTGGATATTTAGAATAGAGGAGATGAATGTTTGTAGTGCGTGCACTTTGGTTAAAGTTGTATTGCAGTATACCAAAATAGAGTAGAACCTGCACGTAATGCTTTTCTATGTGTTTTGAACCATGCTTATTAAGTCGATTGCTTGCAATATAGAAATTCTTTCCAGACTTTTGTTCCACTAGTAAACGAAAGTCGGTTGTCATTAAATCGACACGTCCTTGAATACCTAAACTCTCGCAAACGAACGATGGTTCGAGTATAGCCTTCTTCTTATCATAATTTTTAAATAGGTCGTTAACGATGTCTTGGATATTCTTAGTTTGCTCTTTACAGTCGTATTTAAACCTTTCCGGATAGAAATCGGTGCATGTGGCAAAGTCTAAAGCTTTGTTTTGGAAATTAGTCTTTAGAGTTTCGTTTAGTTCATATTGTGGATTGTTAATGATTTCATCGAGTGCTGTATCAGAAAGTTTCCCAATAGAATTGCTGCAGATGTAGTTTTGGTTTGTAAACGGTTTGTAATGAACGATAATGGGTGGTGCCCGTAGTCTTCAAAGCAGTTAGCTATCGAAGAGATATCTACCAGAAAGTCGGGTTCTACAACAATTATTCGTGGTACAATACGCTTGCCAGTAACGCTACAATCTAAGAGATTGAGTTGCATACCCTCGCATAATATTTTACCAATATAGTTAAGGTCAATATGTTCAGGAGTATTAACATAGTCTACCAATACCTCTTCTTCGCTACATTCTTGATTCAATACGTTCACCTTAATATATTTGTTGTTCCACGAAAGAACAGTACAGCGAATGTATTTATAGTTTGCTATCTGTATATTAGCCGTGCGCCTACCTTCGATAGGTATTTTGTCTACGAGATAAGAAGGTATTGAAGTGTTGAAAACAGCAGCAATAAAGAGAGCTAATGCCCTACAATCGTATAGTAAATCGTTGTGTGAGATGGGCGCAATAGAATTGCTATGGCGTCGCATTAAGTGTATAGCAATAACATCTTGTGCTTTTATATTATGTTTTTTACAAAGCGAATCGACTTGTGAAGAGAGGTTTCCAAATCCGTGTCGAGTACCTTTCAGTCCTTCATGGCACGCCAATACAAGCGTTTCGTGCATTAAATGATTTTGCAGGTCGTAACGGTTGTCGGTAAATTCAATAACTTCTAATACTCTATTGAATAATTGCTGAGCCGTTATAAAGCTTTCTGTCATTGTCCTCCTAACCGTTCAAAGAAAGTAATAACCTCTTCCCATGTTTTAAATTCATCACTACCAAAAGGTAATATCGTTCCCATAAACTCATCATAAATATGTGTACTAATGAGATAATCGCCCAGAAGAAATTGTGGCTGATTAACAAAGAGGGTGCGATTCCATGCAGGTGCACTGAAAGCATCGGATATCCATGCCTGTATTTCTGTAAGACTTGTAGGTTTATTGGTGGGTGCTGGCGCAATAAAATAAACATTGTAGTTGTTGAGAAGAAACTCGTAAGCCTTGTGTAGCGATGATTTTGGTTTGCCGTAGTCATCGCTTAACGTATTCCAGTCTATGAATACTGTTTTACGTTCGCGCCTTTCTTGTTTATCGTCAATCCATCTAATGATAGGCATAACGTAGTGGAAAATGGCTTTCTCTATAAGACGATGCTCGCCGTGGAAATAGATAGCTTGCGGATAATGTTGATGAAATAAATCGAAAGTATGTACAATAGGGTCGGCGTCACCAAACAATCCATATACTCGTTCTTGCTCTTCTGGCGTTACAGAAGCAAAGCATTGTTCTGTTATTTCTTTATATTCCTTCTGCAAAGACTTAGTAACAATAACCTCTTGAATGCCATCTTTACGCGGATTTTGGTAAATTTGCTTGCCGAGCATATTGCTTTCGCTAATGGTAGAACCCATTTGAAAAGCAGGATTTACGCAAATGCGGTCTGTGCCATAAAGCATTTCAGTGTACATTCCTCCCATTGACGTGCCAATAATAATATCAGGACGTTCGTCGGCTTGTATTTTTCGCAGCAATTCCATTGCCTCTTCTGGGTGAATTGGTAGATCGGGAGCAATAACAGTACATTGTGGCATATACTCTTGCAATATTTTAGCAGTGTGTGTAGCCCCTGACGACATAAAGCCATGTACGTAAACAAGTTTCTTGTTTACCATTAAGTCTGCGAAAGTTTTCTTGTATTGATTTTCCATACCTCTCAAACGTTAGATGATAGGCAAGCTAATGCCATTTATTTTTTGGTAAATGTCGAGCGCATATATATCAGTCATACCGCTAATATAGTCGATTACAGCCATAATACGTTCTTCGAGATGTGGGTTTCGTATATCGTATTGACTTGAGAAACGCCGAATAAGCTGTCTACTATGAAATTTCTCTGGTTCAACAGCGGCACTGATAAGCGATTCCATTAGCGTTTCCATTATCTTATATCCCGACAATTCCACATCGAGAACAGTTCTGCTGCTATATATCTTCTCAATTGAAACCTTTGAACAATGTTTATAATTGTTGCGTGGAAGCATAGGAATATGGTCTATTAACGAACCTTCAAATGTACCATTAAGTATAGACTCTTCGTTTTCAACAAACACATCAACGCATAATGCCTCCAATAATCCAACGGCACAAGCACGAAAATATACCACTTGTTCGTTCTTATCGGTAACACCTTCTTCTATAATACGATTTCGAATACTTCTTTTTGTATCTTCATCAAAGAATCCTAACAACAATTCAGAGGTTTCTTCAAACGATAGAAGTTTGAGCTTGTGGGAGTCTTCAATATCCATTATCTCATAACAAATGTCGTCTGCAGCCTCAACTAAATATACTAATGGATAGCGTGCGTAGGCAACACCTTCACCCGAAGTCTGCCTTTTAATAATACCAAGTTCTTTTGCTATCTTCTTGAAAGTGTTTTCTTCTGATATAAAAAAGCCAAATTTCCCATGTTTTCCAGCCAAGGAAGAAGAGAACGGATACTTTACAACACTGGCTAATGTAGCATAAGTCATAACAAAACCACCTTCGCGTCTGCCTAAAAACCTATGAGTGAGTAGACGAAAAGCATTCGCATTACCTTCAAAGTGTGTAATATCGTTCCAAAATCGAGAGCTAACTTTTTCTTTTAAATAAGTTCCTGCCCCTTCTGTGAAGAATGTTTGAATGGCCTTTTCACCACTGTGTCCAAATGGAGGGTTACCCATATCGTGTGCATAGCAGGCTGTTTGCACAATTGTACCAATTTCTTCAAAAAGCGTTCCGTGTAATTCGGGGTGCTTCTTTATGAGTTTTCGTGCCACATCGTCGCCCAACGACTTACCCAATGATGCTACTTCTAGTGAATGAGTAAGTCGATTATGTACGAAAACGCTGCCAGGAAGTGGAAACACTTGTGTCTTGTTCTGTAGCCGTCTGAAAGGTGCCGAGTAGATAAGCCTATCGCTATCGCGTTTAAACTCCGACCTGTCATCGTGCCGTAAAGCGTGCCGGTCTTCCTGCCCGAGCCGTTTATTGGAGATAAGATTTTGCCAATTCATCATAAATACTAAAAAGATTAGCCTACGCAAAAGTACTTAAATTTGGCTAATTTCTACCTTTTTAGGTCTGAAAATTCATATATGTGCGTATAATTCATTATTTTTGCACATTATAATATAATGTTATGGTCCAAATAAAAGTTATTAATAAAGGTACACAACCTTTACCAACATACGCAACAACACAGAGCGCAGGTATGGATTTGCGTGCTAATATAGACAGTCCAATTACTTTAAAGCCAATGGAAAGGCGTTTAATTCCTACAGGATTGTATATTTCGCTCCCTCAAGGATATGAGGTACAGGTGCGTCCACGTAGTGGCTTGGGGCTTTAAAACATGGCATAACGGTGTTGAATACCCCTGGAACTATAGATGCCGACTATCGTGGCGAGATTATGGTGCTGCTGATAAACTTCTCTACTGAAGACTTTATTATAAACAATGGTGAGCGTATAGCACAAATGGTAATAGCTCGCCACGAACAAGCAACGTTTATAGAAGTAGATATTCTTGACGAAACTGAACGTGGCGCAGGTGGTTATGGACATACTGGGGTAAAGTAATAACAAGCCGATTAATACAGGAGGGATAATAATTGGTATATTTTTTTAAACAGTTTATGGTACGAGCAATGCTTATTGCTGTGCTTATCACAATAGGTTTGCAAGGAAACGCACAAACCGAAAGTAGGATAACACGTTACAATTACTTCTTTTTAGAAGCTATTCGACAGCAAGAAATGGGCAACTTAGCTGCTGCTTTCGATTTGCTAAATCATGCTCGTGATATTAATCCGAAGGCTCCTGAGGTATATTATGAGATAGCAGGATACTACGTTGCTATGCAAAATAGCAAAGCAGCACGCTACAATTTCGAGCAAGCAGCCAAACTTGCACCTGATAATTCTACTTATTTGGAAAAGTTAGGTCAGTTCTATATTTCGCAAATAATTACGAAGATGCTTTAACCACATACGAACAGCTTTACACAAGCAATAAAACTCGAGAAGATGTTCTACAAATTCTTTATCAACTTTATGGGGCACAAAACAACTATAAGAAGATGATTGAGATGATAGAACGTATGGAATTGCTTTCAGGAGCTAGTGAACAGCTATCTCTAACAAAGATGCAAATCTATGAGCAAATGGGCGATAAACGAAAAGCGCAGGCAGAACTGCTTCGCTTAGTACAGAAAAACCCATTAGAATTGAACTATCGTGTAATGCTGGGCAACTGGCTTTTACAGAATAATAAGAAGAAAGAGGCTTATAACGAATATCAAACTGTGCTGAAAGAAGATCCAAATAATGCTGCAGCACAGCTCTCTTTGTTAGACTATTATAGGGACACAAAGAACGAAAAAATGGTAGATGAGCTTACCAGAAAGCTATTGGAATCGAAGAAAACAGAGAAAGAAACCAAAATGGCACTACTCCGTCAGGCTATTATGGACAATCAAGACGACAGTACAAAAGATAGTCTTGAGGTGATAAAACTGTTCAATCGTGTTCTTTCATACCCACAAGAAGATGCTGATATTGTGCTTATGAAAGCGGCTTATCTTAACTTAAAGCATGCGCCAGAGGATAGTATAAACAGTGTTTACGAACAAGCTCTTGCCATTGAACCCGATAATTCACGCGCAAGAATAGCTTTAATTCAGAACATTTGGAAGGATAAACAATACGATAAGGTTATTTCTATTTCTCGTTCGGCACAAGAATATAACCCAGAAGAAATGGTTTTCTATTACTTCGAAGGCTTTGCGCAATATATGAAGAAAGAAAACGAGGCTGCATTACAAACATTTAAGAAAGGTGTAGCACAGATAAAGCCAGACAGCGACCCTAATATTGTTTCCGATTTCTATGCTATTATGGGCGATATTCTGCACGAAAAGGGATTAGAAAAGCAGGCTTTCGAAGCTTATGACAGCTGTTTACATTGGCGTCCAGACAACCTTTCAGCACTGAATAACTATGCTTATTATCTCAGTTTAACGAAAAGTGATCTTAAAAAGGCAGAGTTAATGAGTTATAAGACAATAAAGAAGGAGCCAACAAATTCTACTTTCCTCGATACTTACGCTTGGATTCTCTTTTTACAAGGTAGATACGAAGAGGCTAATACCTATATAGAACAAGCTATAAAGAACGATTCTACTCCAAGTGGAACTCTGTTCGAGCATGCCGGAGATATATATTATCAGGCAGGAAAGCCAGAAGCCGCATTAGAAGCGTGGCAAAAAGCATTGCAATTGGGTAATAATAGTGCTACTCTTAGAAAGAAAATAAACTTAAAGAAATACATACCAGAATGAAAATAAGGAATATAGTTATAGCTGTGTCTGCCATTTTGCTTTAGCAAACTGTGGCACGCAGAAGTCTGTTATAAAGCCATCGGGTGCGATTGGCACCACCTCGTCTGGAGCATCAACCTCGCTTAAACAACAGCAAATACAGTTTATGCAACGTGTTTCTGATGGTGCACTCTATCAAAAAAATCTTGTTTCCGACCTCTCTTTTACAGTAAATACAGGTAATAAAGAAATTTCTGTGCCGGGTATCCTACACATGCGCAAAGACGAGGTTATCCGTTTGCAACTTCTCATTCCTATTATTCGTAGCGAAGTTGGACGCATAGAGTTTACGAAAGACTACGTATTGTTTATTGATAGAATACATAAACAATATGTGAAAGCTAAATATAATGATGTAGCTTTCTTGAAAAACAATGGTATAAATTTCTATTCTCTCCAAGCTTTATTTTGGAATCAGCTCTTCATTCCAGGACAACAACGTGTTGGAGAACACAACCTAACACAATTCAAAGTAGATTTTAATGCATCGCAAAATGCCTCTCAGAAGGGTACCTCTATTATTCTGAACGATGGAAAAATGAATTATCAATGGATAGTAGAGCCTGTTACAAACTTTATTCGCGAAGCTGAAGCGAAGTATAGTAGTGCTGTTCACGGTGTTTCTACACTGAATTGGGATTATGGAAACTTTAAAAAAATCGGCTCAAAAATGTTTCCTTACTATCATAAGATAACAATAACAACACCCTTACCAAAGGGACAAAAGGTTGTTACAGCCACATTCGAACTTGATAAACTTGGCGATAATGCCGATTGGGAGAGTTTTACAACACCATCTACGAAGTACGAACAGGTGAGTGTAGAAGATATTTTGGGTAAATTAATGCAACTTTAAATGAAGCGGATTTTATTTATATTATTAATACTGAACACTTGCTTTCTAAGTTTATATGCACAGAAGCATAAAAAGAAAACAGTTAAAAATGAACATACAGAACAGCAAATAAACCAGAATAAGGCTACAAAAAAAGAGGCTATTAAACTTGGTTCTTCAAAAAAACAGGCTGAAAAACACTTGTCTGATAGGAGTGAAGTTGCAGCTAAACATAGTAAGAAACAACCTGTAGATAAACAACACACAGCACCACTCCCTACCAAGCAGCAACAAACAACTAAGTCGGGTGCATTGCATAAAAAGGGTGTTGTACTTGCACAAAAGCGACAGCCAAAAGGAAAAAAACAGCAAATAAAATATGTTACAACTGAAGAAATAAAGGGTTTACAGCAGCAAAATAAACAGATACAGAAGGAAATAACAGAAAACGAACACGAACTTAAGGCAAAACAAAAGGATGTAGACAACCGTCTTCAGAAGATTTTAACGCTCGATACAGAGATAGGACATCAGCAAAAAACTATTAATAACATTTCAACAGATATAAAACATCTTGATGGAAATATCGGTATCTTAAAGGGACAGCTACGCTCTCTCGAAACACAATTGAGCGAGCGACGTTCTCGTTTCATTCGTTCTATGCGCTATATGGCACGCAACCGTAGCATTCAAGATAAGATTATGTTTATCTTTTCTGCCAAAACACTAACGCAAATGTATCGTCGTCTTCGTTTCGTTAGGGAGTATGCAGCTTACCAAAGAGCACAAGGCGAACTCTTAAAGCAGAAACAAGCCCAAGTAGATAATAAACATAATCAATTGGAACAAGTGCGTGGGCATAAGAGTAATTTACTTGTGAAAGGACGTAATGTCCATATTCAGATGGAGAATAAGAAGGTTGAGCAGCAAAAAGTGGTAGCTTCTTTGCAGAACGACCAAAAGGTTCTGCAGTCAGTTATATCTGATAGGCAGAAAAAACAACAAGCTATTAATGCTCAGATTGACCGACTGATTGCTATAGAAATACGAAAAGCGCGTGAGCGTGCAATGGAAGAGGCACGTGCACAAGCCGCAGCTCGTGCTGCAGCAGCCAAGCAACGTGCTGAGGAATTGGCACGAAAACGAGAAGCTGCACGCCGTGCTGCCGAAGAAAATGCACGTCGAATAGCTGAAGCCAAGGCACGCGAAGCCAAGGCAAAAGCCGAAGCTGCTGCTAAAGCGGCACAGTTAGAGCGTGAGCGTAGAGCGGCACAAGAAAGGGCAGAACAGGCTCGTCGTGAAGCAGAACAGGCTCGTCGTGCAGCCGAGGCTGAGGCTTCTGCAAAGAGAGCTCGTGAGTTGAAACGTGCCGAAGAGCGAGCTGCTGCTGCTAAACGTGCTGAAGATCAAGCACGAGCAAAGGAGAATATGGAACGCGAACGTGCTAATCAGCAAGCTCGCGAGGCTGAAGCTAACCGTGTAGCAGCCGAACGTAAGGCTGTAGCAGATAGAGAACGGGCAGACAGAGAACAGGCTGCTGCTAACCGTGCAAACGAGAATAACTCACTTCTATCATCGGCAGACCGTGCTATTACTGGTAGTTTTGCCAATAATAAGGGGAGATTGCCAATGCCAGTATCAGGACCTATTGTGAAGCGTTTCGGTACTTACAACGTGGCAGGACTGTCGCATGTTAAGCTAAGTAGCAATGGAATAGCCATCAAAGCGTCGCCAAGGTGCCCCTGTTCGCAGCGTTTTTAAAGGCGAAGTAACCAGTGTTTCGCACGTTGGAGGGTCTACTCTTGTAATGGTTCGCCACGGTGCTTACATCTCTGTTTACCTTAATTTGGGTAGCGTTAGTGTCAGTAGGGGACAACAAGTAGGTACAGGTCAGACACTCGGAACAGTAGATTCGGGCGGTATTTTCCAATTCCAACTTCATAAAGAGACTCAAAAGCTGAATCCGGAACAGTGGCTCCGATAAGCTGCACCTTAATTTAGTATGTATATAAATCATAAAGCCAGACAGCAATCTCAGTTGTCTGGCTTTATGGTTTTCTGTTTTTTGCAACCTTTACTACCTATTCTAAATCTCTATAATTTATACTTCTCTATAGAATAATCTCTCTTAATTTGTAAAAAAATATCCCCTTATAAGAGCAATGGTACTATTCTGCATTGTAAAAAGGTAGTTTTTACAACACAAAAACCTATATTTTGCATTGCAAAAAGGTGGTTTTTACAATGCAAAACAATGGTTTTTGCTTTGCGTTGATAATGAGATAGTTACACGGTAATTGTTGTTTGAATAATATTTGCGCTTTTTACGTCTCGTTTACGCTATTTTTTTGTGTACTATTGCAATGTTTATCGCTTTATTTTTCCAAAGGTTTTAATGCTGGTATACTTACGCCAGAGATTCAGTTTACGTTGTTTTGGCACTCCGTATTGGGCTATATAGTTGCGTGCAGCGTCTAGCATGCGCTGTGCACACCGCCCATCTAAGTAAGGATCGTAGTTGTTTATCACCCATTTGCGTAGGTTGGCAATTTCTTTATTCGTAAATATATCATCGTAAGCATCGCACAGTTGCGAAGCATCGGTAATGTTTTTCCAATACAAATCTTTCGATATGGCATTTAGAGTTATAACTGGTTTATCCATCAAGAGAGCCTCGTAGATAGCAGACGAGGTATCGCTCACCACTACATCAGCCATCAAAAGATATTTTGTAAGGGCAAATTCGCCTACCATTATAATGTTTTTATGACTATCGGCAAGTGCCCGACAGGCTTCCACCCATTCTGTTTTGGTCAGTGGATGTAGTTTCATGATAATCAGAACACGGCGTGTGTCGGCAAGCTTACGCAGGTCGTTGAGGATAAACGGAATGGAAGTTAGTTTTGGAGAGAATGTTGGTGCATAAACCACAATGCGTTCGCAGGCGTGCTCTTGTAGTAGTTCTGTTCGCTCGTTATCGAAGTTATGGCGATGTGCAAATATGTAGTCTTGGCGTGTCCAGCCTGTTTCTACCACAGAGAAGTCGCCATATTTTTTTGCCAAAGCCTTGAAATGACTTGTAAAGTAGGGTCCTTGCGTGCAATAAATGTCGAAATAACGGCGTATCACCCAGTGGTCTTTCTTCTCTGCAGCATAGCCGTGGAATATTTGAATCTTTACCCCAGGCAGATAATAAGGTACAATGTTGCCTGGTACATATATGGCTTCTGGACAAAAATTGTAGCTTTCCTGTATGCTGTTGGTCCATTTCACAGAATCTTTTAATGGAAAATCTGGTATCTTTTCTTGGTGTACATACCACAGCACATCGTTGTTTCCTTCTTTGTTAGCCTCTGTTTGGATAGGCTGTAGAATATCCACAGCATATTTGTTTTCACAGAACAATAAAATGCGCATTATACTTGTATTTTTCTGCAAAGATAGTTTAATTAGCCGACAAAGCGAAAAAAAAGCAGTAACTTTGCACACATTATATAATAATAATGTAGTTATGAGTATGCTAAACTTCACAATAGGGCCCGTAATGTCGGCTGACAAAGTAAGAGAAATAGGTGCAGAACAAGTGCCTTACTTTCGTACTTCAGAATTCTCTGCCACTATGAAAGAGAACGAAAAACTAATGAAAGAGTTTGCAAAAGCAGACGATGATGCTCGTGTGGTATTCATAACAGGTTCAGGAACAGCCTCTATGGAAGCATCAGTAATGAATATTCTAACTCCAGCCGATAAGGTTTTGGTGGTAAACGGAGGTAGTTTCGGACAACGTTTTGTTGATTTGTGCGAATTGTATGCCATTCCCCACACTGTTATAAAGATGAAATAGGCGAGCAAATCACAGCCGAGATGCTTAAACAGTACGATGGACAGGATTACACAGCCTTTGTTTTAAATGTTGGCGAGACCTCTACGGGTGTGCATTACGATATAGATTTAATCAGTAAATTCTGCCGTCGCAACCATCTTTTCCTGCTTGTCGATGCCATAAGTTCGTTTCTTGCCGACGAGTTTGATATGAAACAATTGGGTGCCGACGTTATGATTACAGGTTCGCAGAAGGCTTTAGCTTGTCCTCCAGGTATCTCAATTATAGTGCTTTCGCCACGAGCTATCGAACGTATCGAACGCAATAATGTTCGCTGTATGTATTTAAATTTAAAAGATGCACTACGTAATGGCGAACGAGGACAAACACCTTTCACTCCAGCTGTGGGTATATTGCGACAAATTAACTACCGATTGAAAGAGATAGAACGTACTGGCGGAGTTGCAGCAGAGATAGAACGAACACGCAATTTGGCTATGGATTTCCGACAGAAAATAGCCCATTTGCCTTTGGAACTTATCACAAAATCGCCTTCGAACGCAGTAACGGCACTGCACCCACTAAACAATTCGGCTTTCAGTATATTCGAAACACTTAAAGACGAGTATGGTATCTGGATTTGTCCGAACGGTGGTGATATGCGCGATACTATCTTTCGAGTAGGCCATATTGGTGCACTGACACCCGAAAATAACTCTACACTTGTAGCAGCATTCAACGAATTACACAACATTGGCAAACTTTAAACAACGATGAAAAAAGTCATTACCTACGGAACTTACGACTTATTGCACAAAGGGCACGTGCGTTTGTTAGAACGGGCAAAGGCATTAGGCGACTACTTAATAGTGGGTGTAACAGCCGATACCTTCGATCGTGAACGGGGAAAGATAAACGTTCAGCAATCACTTGTGGAGCGAATAGAGAACGTAAGGTCTACTGGTTTGGCTGACGAAATAGTGATTGAGGAATACGAAGGGCAGAAAATAGACGACATAAAGCGTATGAATGTCGATATTTTTACCGTAGGTTCAGACTGGCGGGGTAAGTTTGACTACCTATCAGAGTATTGTAAGGTAGTCTATCTCGAGCGAACGAAAGGCATTTCCAGTACAGAACTGCGCTCAGACCTATGCGAAATACGTATCGGACTGGTGGGCGAGTCGTCTATTATAACCAAGTTTGCACGCGAAAGTAAGTTTGTTAATGGTATAAATATTAGTGGTGTGTATGCAGAAAGCAACCAGAATCTGGGTAATTTACACGAAACAGTGCCTTTCTTTGCCGACAATTACGCTGCATTACTCGAGGTTTCAGATGCCGTTTACATTATTTCGCACCCCGAAAAACATTATACACACATCAAAGAAGCCTTGTTACAGGGGAAGCACGTGCTATGCGAATCGCCCATTTCACTAAATAACGAGGAGTGGAAAGAACTTAACAGCATTGCAGACGAGCAAGGAGTAATCTTGATGGACTCTATAAAAACGGCTTATTCTATGGCATACGATCGCCTTTGCCTGCTTGCAAAGAGTGGGAAAATAGGTAAGATATATTCCATTGATGCCACTTGCACGAGTCTTTCGCACTACAATACAGAGAATAAAGAAGTACTACAATTCACTTGGAACAGTTTTTGCGCATGGGCACCTACGGCTCTTCTCCCAATTTTACAGCTGTTAGGAACCGACTATACCCGTAAAACCATCTGCACACACCTTATTGACGATGCGCCAAACTTCGATACATTCACTAAAATATCGTTCATTTATCCCCACGCAGTGGCATCGTTGAAGGTCGGACAAGGCATAAAATCGGAAGGCGAACTTGTTATTTCTGGTACCGAAGGCTACATTTACGTGCCTGCTCCGTGGTGGAAAACCGATTATTTGAGGTGCGTAGAGAGAATCCAAGCGACAATAAGCGCTACTTCTATCAACTCGATGGCGAAGGTATTCGCTACGAACTGCTCACCTTCATCAAGTCTATTCAGAGCCAGCGCAACCTTTCTTACGTCAGCAAAGACGTGTCGGAAGCCATCGCTAACATCACTTCCGACTTCTATAAACGCAAAGATACGGTGCTGATATAACGCTCGTTTATTGTAAAACGATGGGTAAAGTATGCACAACAAAAGTGTAAATGTTTCTCATAAGTATATCTATTGTGTTACAGTTTTATTATCAGTGTATTGTAAAACCAATTGTTTTACACTGTAAAAGTGTAGATTTTGCGCCACAAAAGAGTTGCTTTCGTATCGTTAAAGTGTAGTTATTACTTTTTAGGGGGGTATCTTTATAAAACCACGACTACTCTTTGTAAAACAACCATATATATACAGCGAAGAGGAGGACGAGTTGTAAAGGCGTGATTTATCACGTTCTTCTTATCTGCGATTGTTCTTTTTCGGTGTCAGAAATGCGGTAACTCACACCATTACACGTACAATCCGCTCTTCTTCTGTGTATCTTAGCACCTGCCATAAGCGACAAAACAAAGTTCGTTTCCCTAAGAATGAAACTCTGCTGACCCTCTTTGCTTCTTAAAAAACTTGTTTACAAACGCTTATAAGTAACGATAGTGTTACCATAAAACTCTTTTTTCACAATGTCAATATTATTTGGAAGATGTGGAGCGGCAATACCATTGTTTATAGTAAAGGGGGCTGTCTCTATACGAATTTCGTCCCACAAGCCTGCATCTATAAACGATTGAAGTGTGTGTGCGCCACCTTCTACGATGAGTGAACATATTTTTTGTTCTGTATTATTGCGTTGATTGATGGTATCAATAAGCTGCTGCAGACTGTTTACATATAGAACTTCATCTACAAAACCATTATTTTTATAAGTAGACGACAGTACTATTTTCTGTGGATTCTTACCATTCCACTCTCTTACCGTAAGACGTGGGTGTTCCAATTCCTCTGTATTGCGCCCTACAAGAATAGCATCGTACTCGGCACGGAGCTTATGAACGAGCATCTTTGTAACGGCATTAGATATCTGCAGAGTGGCTTTTCTATCGCTCGTAACCTGCGAATACCCTATGAAACCATTAGCAGTTTGTGCCCATTTTAGCAATATGTAGGGTCTATTTTGTGTGTTTCGCACTATAAATTCACGGTTCAGCATTAGGCATTCGTGCTCCAACACGCCCACAGTAACATCTATTCCTGCCTTACGAATGTGCTCAATACCTCTTCCTTGCACTGCTGAAAAGGGGTCTACACAGCCACAAACCATTCTGCGAATACCCTTTCGAACAATTAAATCGGCACAAGGAGGAGTCTTTCCATAATGCGAACAGGGTTCAAGACTTACATATATAGTGGCTTCGCATAGTAGATTTTCATCTTTTGGGCGTACCGATCGAAAAGCATTAACCTCTGCATGACCTTCTCCGTATCGCACATGGTAGCCTTCTCCTATAATATTTCCCTCGCTACTTACTATTACCGCACCCACCATAGGGTTGGGTTTTGCTAATAATCTGCCGTTCTTTGCCAATTGCAAACAGCGGTGCATATACATTTCATCTATATTTTTTTGTTTCATTTCCATTTATTTTCTACCTTTGCAAATATGTATACAAGCTATCAAAATCTGTATAAACAGCTTATGAATGTCTATCCGTTAGACGAAGCGAAAGCCATTGTTAGAATGGTTTTAGAGGAACGTTACGGACTGACACTTCCCGAAATATATACCGACAAAGTTACGCAATTATCAGCAGACGATGCTAACGATCTCGAAAAAATAATGTCTCGCTTGGCAAAAGGCGAACCAGTGCAGTATGTTCTTGGCTCTACTACATTTTGTGGACGACAATTCTGTGTGGCTCCAGGTGTACTAATACCTCGTCCAGAGACGGAAATGTTGTGCGAATGGGTTGTAAATGTTCATAATAATTCATTCTGTGCACTACAGCCACCTACTCCTTTGCGTATATTAGACGTTGGGACGGGGAGCGGTTGCATAGCTATCACTCTCTCGTTGGATATGTCTAATACAGTAGTGTCTGCCTACGATATTTCGTCAGAGGCACTTTTAATAGCCCGCGACAATGCTATCCGGTTGGGAGCTACAGTTAATTTTCAAATGAAAGATGCATTACAACTCGTGCCAACCTCAGAGATGTTCGATGTTATCGTAAGTAATCCACCTTATATTTGTGAGAATGAACGTGTAGATATGCTTCCAAACGTGCTGAATTACGAACCTTCTATAGCTCTTTTCGTACCTAATGATGATCCGTTGCGCTTCTATCGTGCCATAGCAGAATATGGAATGACAGCCCTTTCGCACAATGGTGAACTCTATTTTGAAATCAACTACCGCTTTGTAGATGAAGTTTCGGCAATGCTAAACGCTTTGGGCTATGTTGGAATAGAGGTGCGAAACGACCAATTTGCTAAGCAGCGATTTGTAAAAGCTATACGTTTGTGATGCAAAAAAAACAAATAAGCGAAGCAGAAGCTTTACGAAAGCTTGGCGACCTTTGTGCCCGTGGTGAGCATTGCTCGGGCGAAATGGTAGAGAAATTACGTAAATGGGGCATTGCAGCCGGTGCACAGGAACGCATTATAGACAAACTCATAGACTATAAATATATTGATGACGAAAGATTTACACGATCGTTTGTGCGCGATAAAATAGTATTCAACAAATGGGGGCGGCGAAAGATAGAACAAACACTGTGGCAAAAACATATTCCACAAAGCATTTCTCAACCTATTCTTGACGAAATAGAACCGCAAGAGTATCTAAATGTGTTGCGCCCACTACTGAAAAGTAAGTATCTAACCATAAAAGCGGAAACCGATTATGAACGTTCTATGAAACTTATAAAATACGCAATGGGAAGAGGTTTTACACTCGATATAATTCGGTTGTGTATAGACGATGTAACAATAGTAGACGATATTGATGATAATGACGAAGATTAGCTTCTTCTCTAGGGTGCTTGATCTTATTGCACCTCGTGCTTGTGCAGTTTGTGGACGTAGACTTAGTATAACAGAGGAACCACTTTGTGCGACTTGTAACATAGCTTTACCACGCACAAACTGTCACTTTCAGCCTTTGGATAACGAAGTTGCACAACTTTTCTGGGGTAGAATTCCTATAGAAAAATGTGCAGCTTATTTCTTTTATAAACCCAATTCTGCTTCGAGTTACCTTATATATAAGTTGAAATACTTTGATCGTCCAGATATAGGTGAGCAATTTGGACGGCTTATTGCTGCCGAATATGCAACCCAAAACTTCTTTGATGGTATAACAGCTTTACTACCAGTGCCACTCACTAAACGACGTACCATTCAGCGAGGTTATAATCAAAGTCTTGAAATAGCCCACGGAGTAAGTGCTGTAACGGGGATACCCATTTTGAAAAATACAATTAAACGTACATCGTTTGTAGATAGTCAGACACAAAAAGATATGTGGGAACGTACCAAAAATGTGGAAACGCCTTTAAACTATGTGTACCCGAAAAGATAAATAATCAGCATATACTTTTAATTGATGATATTATAACCACTGGGGCGACACTTACAGCGGTAGGAAAAGAACTAATGAAAGCCTCAAATGTTAAGATTAGTATTTTAGCCTTAGGGGTTGCGAGTGATAAATAGATTGTAATATTAGGTTTTAATAAAATCTAAATCTTTTCAGTTTTATTTTGTTTTCTGAATATGTTACTGTAACTTTGCAATCTTATAGGTGGTTCCTAAAAAATACTTATGTAGTTTTTTGCCTTTTATATGAGCTGTTTTTGTATTCTTTTTAGAAGGTATAGGCGGACTATACAATGGGAATAAAGATGAAATATACCACATAAAAGCAAGAGACCACAACGAAAAAATGTAGTTATGACAATAAACTTCTTCTACATATAATCCATAGGACGTATCTATAATAATAGGTAAACATAAATAAAAATATAACAGATGGCATATTTATTCTCTTCTGAATCAGTATCAGAAGGACACCCAGACAAGGTCGCAGACCAAATTAGCGATGCTCTTCTTGACCAATTTCTTGCTTATGATAATAGTTCTCGTTGTGCAATAGAAACTTTTAATACAACAGGACAGGTTATTATTATGGGCGAAGTACGCTCAAAAGAATATATAGACATTCCTGCAATCACTCGCAAAACAATCAATAACATTGGCTATACGAAGGCAGAATATCAATTTGATGGTAATAGTTGTGGTATTCTTTCAGCCATTCACGAGCAAAGTTCCGATATAAATCGGGGTGTAGATAGGGCTGATGAGGATAATCAAGGAGCAGGAGATCAAGGTATGATGTTCGGTTATGCCTGCAACGAAACTGCAAACTATATGCCTGTAACGCTCGACTTGGCTCACTTATTAATGACTACTTTGGCAGATATACGTAAAGAAGGAAAGGTAATGACCTATCTTCGACCAGATTCAAAGAGCCAGGTTACGGTAGAATACAGTGATGACAATATTCCACAACGCATTGATACAATTGTAGTTTCTACCCAACATGATGACTTTATTAAGCCTGCTAACGGTTCGGTAGAGGCACAACTGAAAGCTGATGAAGCTATGCTGGCAAAGATTAGAGAGGACGTTTTGAATATACTAATACCTCGAGTGAAAGCACAGATAGACTCTGATAAAGTATTAGCACTATTCAATGATGGTATAAAATATTTCGTAAATCCAACGGGAAAGTTTGTTATTGGTGGTCCTCATGGCGATACCGGTCTGACAGGTCGTAAGATTATTGTTGATACCTACGGTGGAAAAGGTGCACATGGGGGAGGGGCTTTTTCAGGAAAAGACTCATCTAAGGTAGACCGCTCTGCCGCATACGCAACCCGCTACATAGCAAAAAATATGGTGGCAGCAGGTGTAAGCGACGAAATTTTAGTACAATTGGCTTATGCTATCGGCATTGCCGAACCTGTTAGTGTTTATGTTAATACCTACGGACGCGCTCATGTGAACTTAACAGACGGTGAAATAGCAGAACGAATAAAGAGAATGTTCGACCTTCGCCCTAAAGCAATAGAACGAATGTTAAAGTTGCGTCAGCCAATGTATCTAGAAACAGCAGCTTATGGACACATGGGACGTAAGAACGAAACGGTAAAGAAGACCTTTACAAGTTTGTATCATGATAAGAAAGAGCTTGAAGTGGAACTCTTTACTTGGGAGAAACTCGATAAAGTGGCAGAGATTAAAAAGGTATTTGGATTGTAAACCAATATGCTGACAGCCGATTCTACAACCCAGTCGAAACTATTAAAACAATTGCGCACCTCACCTCAACCTTCTAAACATACAACTATGGTTGAGCGTGAGGCTAACAGCGATTGGCAAGTAGATACCGTAAAGGTAGCAAAAACAAAGAATATTTTACTCTGGAAGGCTCCTAAACCTCTCAATTTACGAACTATTAAGTTTGCTGAAGAAGGCTATTTTAAAGGAAATAAGTACTTCCGTCCAGAATTAGTAAGGGCACATGATGGTGTGTTGGGCGACCCCGCTCCATACAATGTAGGCAACGATAATGTTGTTGCAGGTACACTTATTGTATGTTTTGCACTGGCAATGATAGCCTCGTCTATGTCGCGCAACTTTATTGCAAGGCAGATAAAAAACCTTTTTCATCGTCCTACTCGTAGTGCAAATATCGTTGAAACCGGACACGAAGTACGCTTTCAAGCATTCTTAGTAGTGCAAACAGCATTACTTTTAAGTATTACTTATTATCTCTTTACACGGACAACAAATAGTGGAAACGATATTTGCGATTCTCCAATATTAGCCGTAGGTATCTTCTTTGGTATCTTTTTAAGTTATTTCCTACTTAAAAATCTTCTATATACAATTGTAAATTGGGTGTATTTTGACCGAAGAAGTAACCAGCAATGGTCGCAACTAACTTTGTTCCTCGTATCTGCTGAAGGTGTTATCATTTATCCTGCAGTCTTGTTAATGATATATTTTGGACTTTCAGCGCAGTATACGCTTATTTATGCTGCAACTATTGTAAGTTTAATTAAATTGCTTCTATTTTATCAAGGATACATTATCTTTTTCAAAAGAACGGCTGTCAGTATGCAAATAATTTTGTACTTTTGCACCCTAGAACTGATGCCGTTGATGGCATTAGTAGGAATTTTGGTATATACCAATAACTATTTGACTATAATATTTTAGGACACGATGATTAAAAAGATACTTGTATCACAGCCTAAGCCAGGGAGCGATAAGTCGCCTTATTATGAAATAGCCAAGGATTTGGGTGTTGAGATGGTCTTTCGCCCATTCTTTAAGGTGGAAGGTCTTTCGTCTAAAGAGTTCAGGCAGCAGAAAATAAACTTACTCGATTATACTGCTGTGGTATTTACATCTCGCCATGCGATTGACAATTACTTCAAGCTGGCTCAAGAAATGCGTATTACAATACCTGAAACAATGAAGTATTTTTGCGTAATAGAAACTATCGCACTTTATATTCAGAAGTATACGCAATATAGAAAACGTAAGATATTTTTTGGCAATTCTGGTAAAATAGATAACTTAATTCCTACTATGGTTAAGCATAAGGACGAGAAATACCTTGTGCCATTAAGTTCTGTGCATACTGATTCTATATCAACAATGCTTACCAACAATAAGTTGAGACACAAAGAATGTGTGATGTATCGTACTGTTAGTAATGATTTGACCGAAGAAGAAAAAGCATCATTCGACTACGATATGCTTGTATTCTTTAGTCCTACTGGCGTTCGTGCATTGAAAGAAAATCTTCCCGACTTTGTACAAGGCGACATCAAGATTGCTGCTTTCGGCCCAGCAACAGCCAAAGAGGTGAAAGACCAAGGCTTACGACTCGACTTAGAAGCACCATCAGCACAGCATCCTTCTATGACAGGGGCATTACGTGCCTACTTAGAAGAACAAAAGAAATAAAGAAACAAGAGAAAGATTTGCTTAAATATGCTTCTTTGAACACAAACAAGGTATACAGTTAATGCCTATATCCCATAAATTTACATTACGTAAAGAAGAACGGTTATGTAGCAAACTGCTCATAAACGAACTATTTAATGGTGGGAATAGTAGCTCAATGGTTGCTTTCCCTTTACGTGCAGTGTTTCTTATACGCAACCGTAACAATGGTTCGGCTAACTGTAAAAGTGCTGTAGCCAATGCTTCATCACAAGTAAAGATACTAGTTAGTATACCCAAAAAGTGCTTTAAACATGCTGTAAAACGTAACAGGGCTAAGCGGCAAGTGAGAGAAGCATATAGAAAGAACAAGTATATCTTGCTCGATGAATTACAAGCAAGGTCTAACCAAGAAATATTACTTGCCTTTATATGGCTCGATAATATACTCCACACAACTGTAGATGTAGAAAACAAAGTCTGTAACCTGCTCCAACGAATTAAAGAGAGATTAGAGACAAACAAAACAGACGACATTCTAGAATAATGATAAAGAAGGTTTTACACATAGTTTCGCAACTACTATCGTGGTTTCTCATAATTCCCATACTGTTTTACCAACGGTTTATTACTCCATTTACTCCTCCCTCATGCAGATTTACTCCCACTTGTTCCGAATACGCAAAGCAAGCTTTAAAGAAGCACGGACCTATAAAAGGACTCGCATTGGCTATTTGGCGAATATTGAGATGTAACCCTTGGGGAGGAAGTGGATATGACCCCGTACCATAAATGGTGTTTACGAATATTCTATAGTACATTATATTATAATACAGCTCATACGAGCTTAAAATACAATAAGTGATGAAAAACTTTGTTGAAGAACTAAGATGGCGCGGTATGTTGGCGCAAATTATGCCAGGAACAGAAGAGTTTCTGCAAAAGGGTATGGTATCGGCGTATCTTGGAACCGACCCTACTGCCGACTCTCTACATATTGGACACCTATGCGGTATAATGATGTTGCGCCATTTACAGCTATGTGGACACAAGCCTTATTTGCTCATTGGCGGGGCAACAGGTATGATTGGCGACCCTTCAGGCAAAAGTCAAGAGCGTAATTTGCTCGACTCTGAAACTCTTTACCATAACCAAGAAGCTATTAAACGACAAGTTAGCAAGTTCCTCGATTTCGATGGCGATGCGCAAATAAGGCGGAAATGGTTAATAACTACGATTGGATGAAGCAATTCAGCTTCCTTGACTTTGCAAGAACTGTAGGTAAGCACATCACCGTGAATTATATGATGGCAAAAGACAGTGTGAAACGTCGCTTAAATGGTGAAGCTAGCGATGGACTTTCGTTCACAGAGTTCACATATCAACTGTTGCAAGGATACGATTTCTTATATCAATACGAACATTATGGTGTGAAGCTACAGCTTGGAGGCAACGACCAGTGGGGCAATATGACCACTGGAACAGAACTTATTCGCCGTACGCTCGGGCAAGAGGCTGAGGCTTATTGCTTAACTTGCCCACTTATAACTAAGGCTGACGGTAAGAAGTTTGGTAAAACAGAAAGTGGTAACATCTGGCTCGACCGTAATCGTACCACTCCATACGTATTCTATCAGTTCTGGCTAAACGTTAGCGACGACGACGCAGAAAAGTATATAAAGATTTTCACATCGTTAGACAAACCAACAATTGATGCTCTTATAGAAGAACACAGGCAAGACCCTGGACGTAGAACGCTACAACGCCGATTAGCAGAAGAGGTTACACGTATGGTTCACTCACAGGCTGACCTCGATATGGCTATAGCTGCATCGAATATTCTCTTTGGTAAGGCTACAAAAGAGAATCTTCTGCAACTCGACGAACAAACTTTCAACGATGTATTCAAAGACGTTCCACATTACGAGGTTTCTAAAGAACTTCTGGGACAACCAGCAGTAGACATTTTTAATCAGGAGGGCATGCAGATATTCCCTAGCAAAAGCGAAATGCGTAAACTTGTAAAAGGTGGAGGCGTGTCGCTTAACAAAGAGAAGCTGCAAGCTTTCGACCAAGTAATTACGGCTAATGACCTTATTGACGGTAAGTATTTATTACTGCAAAGAGGTAAGAAAAACTACTTCCTTGTAATTGTGAAGTAACTTTATAAAGTAAAAACTATATGTAAAAAGGCAATGATGGAAAGGTTTAATTAAGCCACACCACCATTGCCTTTTTTGTTTGTCGTGCTATTTTGGCTTTCTTTCCTCGCCCAGCATTAACCTATTGTTCTGCTAAAACAATAGAAAAACTATGCAATACATTTATGATATTACTCAAAAAATACGTATATTTGTCGCAAAGTTCAACTAAAACTCTCAACAATATGAAAAAAAATATAGCATTAATCTTACTTCTTGTGCTTTCTCTTCATGTTTTGGCACAGAATAAAAACCACATTATTCGTGTAGACTGGAAAGCGATAGAAAAAACAGTAAAAACTCGTCCAGACAGTGTAAAGGCTCTTATTGCTCGTTTTGTTCAACCACAAATAGATACAACTCTTACGTTGCCAGAACGCATTCTTGCCTATTACGGTCAGTCGTATATAAGTGACGGAAGCGAAACATTAGACGTAATGCAGATGGAAGATTCGCTGAAAGCTAAATCGGCTGCAGCACTTAGATTAGCCGAAAAGGCACTTACAAAGAATCCGTTGAATGCCGATGCGCTCATTGGAAAGGCTTCTATTCTGTTGAAACGTCTTGAAACCAATCCTGACGATTCTGCTAAAGTCGCATCAGAAGCACGCTATTGTTTGCGCATTATGATGCAAATATACGATGTTATTGGTTCTACAGGCGATGGAACTGCCGAAAACCCATTTAGTGTAACCAGCGTAAGCGACGAATACAACTTCTTGCATTATTATCTCGAAATATGGAAAGTAACAGGACAGGCACTCATTATGTCGGGTAAAAACAAAGTGGCGTGCGATGTATTACACTTAGGCGAAAAGAGCAACTATTGGGATAAGCCCGACATTTATTTCGATGTAACACGTGTGCTCCTATTGGAAGAGGGAACTTTTAAATAAAAGTAATAACTTATTCGTAAACTTCGCAAACGCTAATTTAGAAGAAAATACAGTTGAAACACACTTCGTTATTATGTAATGTGGTTTTCATTCTGCTATAAATAAGCGTTTAACGAAATTCATAACCCATTAAATTCTATCCTAAAAGAGTCTGTTTTCTAATGCGAAACAGGCTCTTTTGCTATGTACTGAAATGCGGAAAAATATATCTCTATTCAGTAGCCTATAATAGCATTCTGTCAAAATTGGTCGTTATATTTTGTGCAGAATTTTGTTTAATGGTTGCGCTTATAGCCTGTTTAGTTATTGAAAATGTAGCAAACTACGTTAAGAGAATAAGGCAAACAAAATGCCCACAAGCAACCGAAAGATGAATGGAAAATAAGCACTATAACATTGCCCCATAAAGGTTATGGTTTTTTGTGATATCTAAAACGAAACCGACAGATATCTAAGACGATCGTTACAGATATCTAAAACGATCGTTACAGACGTCTGTAATAAAAGTAGCTAACATTTGTCTGGCTTTTCCAGGAAATTAGAGGTGTTCCATCGCACTTGTGTGTACCAAAAACCACTGTTTGTAGTTTCTTCTGCTATTATCTACTGATCCAAATCTATATTGTTAGCGTATTATAAATAAGTCATATGACGGCGACGCCCTTGTGCGTTTCAGCATAAACGATGTGCAGGAACAAGCCGTAAGTCGTGGACTGGAAATGACACGCGGAGCCATTGCCAACGGTATTACCACTGCCGACCTTGCCGGACACAAACTCGCAGCACATAGCAATCGAAACATAGACGTGTGTTTTATAGAAACCACCGTAGAAGGCGTAAACCCAATAAAAGCAGATGCCGCAACACGTGCAAAAATAAAAACCAATATAGACGATGACTTCTCGTCTACTGGTATTCGTGGTGCTGCAAGCATTCTTACAACTCCCGAATGGTTCCATGCAGAGAAAACAAAGAGCAACGGCGAACTCTACAACCCTATACGTTGGTCTATGGCTGAGCCAAACGCTCGCTTCTTTGCAGTTTATCCTTCAAAGGAGAAATATTCAAGTATGACTATTAACAATACAGCAACGGCTGGTAGTCCAAATGTAGATTTCACAGTTAAGTCGAACGTAGCAGACCAAGTAGACCTAATGACTGCTTGTACTGGCGATGTACACTACGCTACACAAGGCGAACACCCAACAACCAATCTTAACTTCCGCCACGCCCTTACCGCTATTCGGTTTGCCGTTGGACCTGTTACAGAATAATTCATATAATGTATGGTGTGGCATATATGCTACTAAATACATTTAGTTTCAGTTAATCTATTTTAATTCAGTGTGGTGGCGACGTGAGTCGGTGCCACACTTCTAAAAAAAATATCATGAGTGCACAGATACTATGGCACAAATGAAAAACAAAACAAATGAAACAAAGAATGTCCACACCGAATTATGTAAATACAACCACATATCGCAATGGGTGTACGTGGACAAATATCATATATTCGTGGAATAAACATTGATTGCGCATAAACAATTGTAGCATACATTCCGTAATATGCGGGCACGATAAATCGGCCCCTACAGTGGGTGTACGTGAACAATCCGCAGCGCACATTCCGTAGGCGTAGGGGCCGATTCATCGTGCCCGTTCACACCGAATTGTATAAATGCAATCACGCATCACAATGGGTGCACGTGGGTAAATGTTGGTGTACGTGAATAATCCGCAGCGCACATTCCGTAGGCGTAGGGGCCGATTCATCGTGCCCGTTCACACCGAATTGTATAAATGCAATCACGCATCACAATGGACGTATGAGGATAAACATTGGTTGTACACGGTTATCCGCACCGAATTGTATAAATGCAATCACGCATCACAGTGGGTGCACGTGGGTAAATGTTGGTGTACGTGAACAATCCGCAGCGTACATTCCGTAGGCGTAGGGGTCCGATTCATCGCGCCCGTTCACACGAATTATGTAAATACAACCACGTATCACAAAGGATATTCGAAGATTAAACATTGATTACACATAAACAATCGCAGCGCACATTCCATAGGGGTCCGATTCATCGCGCCCGTTCACACGAATTATGTAAATACAACCACGCATCACAAAGGATATTCGAAGATTAAACATTGATTACACATAAACAATCGCAGCGCACATTCCATAGGGGTCCGATTCATCGCGCCCGTCCATATCGAATTATATAAATGCAATCACGCATCACAGTGGGTGTACGTGGGTAAATGTTGGTGTACGTGAATAATCCGCAGCGCACATTCCGTAGGCGTAGGGGCCGATTTATCGTGCCCGTTCACACGAATTATATAAATACAACCACGTATCACAAAGGATATTCGAAGATTAAACATTGATTACACATAAACAATCGCAGCGCACATTCCATAGGGGCTGATTCATCGTGCCCGTTCACACCGAATTGTATAAATGTAATCACGTATCACAATGGGTGTACGTGGATAAACATTGGTGTACGTGAACAATCCGCAGCGTACATTCCGTAGGCGTAGGGGCCGATTCATCGCGCCCGTCCGCACCGAATTATGTAAATACAACCACATATCACAATGGGTATTAAATAAAATATGATTCAACTTTCGATAACATTAAGATGAGCATAAACTAATTTTTATGTATATTTGCATTTTCTGCATGTGTTCTATCTACTGATTGATACATACTACATAAGGAAAACAATATTCCAACTACTACGAATAAACAACTTATAAATACGATAATGGCATATTTACAGCGGAAAAATATTAGATGGGCAAATTACGATTATACTTTGCCAGGCTATTATTTCATCACAATTGTTACGTATAAACGAAAGACAATTTTGAGCAAAGTTAAAGATGGAGAAATATACTTGAGTATAATAGGTAGAGAAATAAATAGATGTTTGCGAGAAATACATAAAAAGTTTATAACAGTCCGAGTAGACGATTTTGTAATAATGCCTAATCATATTCATTTCATTATAGAGAATAACGGTAAAGAAAGTATAGCAAAAGTAGTTCGGACAATTAAGGCTTTAACTTCATGCCAATATACGAAACAAATAAAAGATAATGATGTGAAACTTTGGCAACGAAACTATTTCGACAGAGTAATTAGAAACGAAAGGGAACTATGTTTCGTTCGTAACTATATATTTAAAAATCCACAACGATGGGATAAGGATAAGTTGAATCCAGAACATAATGCTAACTGCGATAGTATAATGGGCACTTTAAGTTTAATGGAAATAGATGTAAATTTTAATCCAGTAGATTATTTTGAGGAAGAAAGAGATGTATAATGTACCAAATAGCGTGTAGCAGCGTGTACGTGGGTTAAACGTAGTTATGCGTGGACAATCGCAGTGTACATTCCGTAGGCGTAGGGGCCGATTCATCGCGCCCGTCTGCACCGAATTGTATAATTACAACCACGTATCACAATGAGTGTACGAGAATTAAACATTGGTGTGCGTGAACAATCCGTAGCGTACATTCCGTAATATTCGGGCACGATAAATCGGCCCCTACAGTGGGTGCACGTGGGTAAACGTGAATAATCCGCAGCGTACATTCCGTAGGCGTAGGGGGCGATTCATCGCGCCCGTCCGCAAATATACACTGGATAAAACCAAATAAAAACTCGTGTTGGAGAAAATCTCGAATGCGAGTATAAACAAACAATTTATATAACTCAGCCGAAGGGCTACAATTTTATATTCTGACGGGTGTAGGACTTGTAAGGCACGGTAGTAGAACCCGTGGGGTACGGTAGTAGGACTCGTGGGGCACGGCAGTACATTTCGTTAATATTAACAATTGTGTCTGTCCGGCTTCTTTTTCAGACTAATGAACTCTGCTATGCTTTCATCAGAAGGTTAATTAATCTGTTCGCAATAAAATAGAATCAGTCAAGATGCTAATTATCCTATTACGATAAAAGCGATTGTTACGCACAACATAACAATCGCTTTATTTATCTTTGTTTTAGAAGAGTAGTTATAACTACTTTACAAGTATATTCTGTTGTTCTCTCTCCCTTTTACTTTATTTTCAGCACTGCACGAATACCCGCTTCAACATCTTTCATATCGGCTGTAGGCTCAAAACGGTCTACAACGTGTCCTTCACGGTCTATTAAGAATTTTGTGAAGTTCCACTTAATACTGGGGTCTTTCGCATAATTAGGATTCTGCTTACTGAACTTTTCGTCGAGATACTTACCAATTTGGTTGTTAGTATCGAATCCTTTAAACCCCTGTTGTGCTTTTAAATAGGTGTAGAGAGGTAGCTCTTTATTGCCGTTCACATCTATTTTTTCGAATTGTGGGAAGGTAATGCCATAGTTTCCCGTGCAAAATGCTCTGATTTCGCTCATAGTACCAGGTGCTTGTGCGCCGAACTGGTTACATGGAAAGTCGAGAATAACCAATCCTTGTGCCTTATAAGTATCGTATAGTTTTTGTAAAGCCTCGTATTGCGGTGTAAAACCACACTTTGTAGCAGTGTTTACAATAAGCAAAACCTTTCCTTTATACTCTTTTAGTTTGACCACACGTCCATTGGCATCTTTCGCCTTAAATCCATACACATTTTTTTGTGCAACTGCAGAAATCATAAACAATACACCTATAAGTGCTAATATAAATCTTTTCATCATCTAATTATTTTGTTGTTGTTTATCTATAATTCTTTTATTAACTCACGCATACCTTCACTCGCACCTTTTCGAATAACCGTAATATTCGTGTCATATTTTGAGTCTACATCATTTGGATCTATTAAATAGACAGGTACCTCTGTACGAACATAATGAATTAAACTTGCAGCAGGATAAACATTGAGCGATGTCCCGATAATAACAAAGATATCAGCTTCGGATACCTCTTTAATTGCAGGTTCTATCATAGGAACACTCTCTCCGAAGAAAACAATGAATGGGCGGAGCAAACTTCCATCGCCAGCTTTTTCGCCAGGCATCACGTTAGGAGCATCTTCTGTAAGTTCTTTTCTATATTTCGGATTGTATGCATCGGCACTCGAACAAACCTTCTTCAACTCTCCATGCAAATGGATAACGTTAGTAGAACCAGCCATTTCGTGCAAATCGTCTACATTTTGTGTAATTACAGTAACCTTATATTTATCTTCCAGTTGTTTTATGAGTAGGTGTCCATCGTTAGGTTTTGCAGTAAAAAGTTTCTTTCTCAAACCATTATAGAAGTTGTTTATAAACTCTGGGTTATCTTCCCAAGCCTCGTGCGTAGCCACTTTCTCTACCGGATAATTCTCCCATAGTCCATCGTTGCCTCGAAAAGTCTTGAAACCACTTTCCACCGACATACCTGCTCCTGTTAAAAATACTATTTTCTTCATATCGACATTTTTGCTTATTGATTTCACAAATTTAGTAATTTTAATTAGATATATGCTATACTATCCTTTAAAAAATAGTATCTTTGCACATTAATAATATTTAAATAAGAAAAGAAAATCAATGGACAAATTAAGCTACGCCTTAGGTATCGGCATAGGTACACAGCTCAGCGGAATGGGAGCAAGCAATTTAAACATCGACGATTTTGCTCAAGCAATCAAAGATGTAATAGCTGGCAACGAATTGAAAGTAGACAATAAAGAGGCACAAACCCTCGTAAACAATTTTTTTGCAGAGCAACAAGCAAAGCAAGAGGCTGCAGCTGAAGAAGCTGGTAAGGTTGCTAAGGCTGTAGGAGAAGACTTTTTGGCAGAGAATGCAAAGAAAGAAATATAGTAGTATTACCTTCTGGACTTCAATATGAGGTTATTAAAGAAGGAAATGGCAAGAAGCCAAGTGCAACAAGCCAAGTAAAATGCCATTACGAAGGCACTCTCATTGATGGAACTAAGTTTGATAGTTCGTACGACCGTGGTGAGCCTGCAACATTCGGACTGAACCAAGTGATAGCAGGGTGGACTGAAGGTGTACAACTTATGAGTGAAGGGGCTAAATATCGCTTCTTTATACCTTATAACTTAGGCTATGGCGCACGTGGTGCAGGTGCATCTATCCCTCCATATTCAGCATTGGTATTTGTAGTAGAGCTTATAGAGGTGCTCTAAATAAGTGAGATATAAAGTAGAAAACAATAATATAATAAAGAGAAATGAAGAAACTTACAATTGTAGCCGCATTGGCTATCGCCGCAGCAAGCTTTACAGCATGTGGCAATCAGGCTCCAAAAGAGGACCTAAAGTCTGATGTTGATTCTTTAAGCTATGCCTTTGGTGTAGATCAGGGTCAGGGTGTTAAACAGTATTTGAAGCAGATGAATATCGATACAGCTTACATCAACGAGTTCATTAAAGGTTTGAACGATGGTGCAACAAGTATGGACGATAAGAAGAAAGCTGCTTACAATGCTGGTGTTGGTGTTGGTATGAATATGAATATGGTTATTAAAAACCAAATCAACAAGAGCATCTTTGGTGAAGATTCTACTCAATCAATATCGCTAAGCAACTTCCTTGCAGGTTTCGCAGCAAGCGCAAAGGGCGACAATAAGAGTATGAGTTTGGAGAAGGCACGCCAGATAGAGCAAAGAGTTCCACAAGCCATACAAGCTAAAACAGCCGAGAAAAAGTATGGAGAGAACAAGAAAAAGAACGATGCTTTTATGGCTAAAATAGCAAAAGAACCAGGTATGAAGGCTCTGAAGCAAGGTGTTTACTATAAAGAATTAAAGGCAGGGACAGGTGCAAAGCCAACAGCATCGCAAGTAGTAAAAATTAACTACGAAGGTAAAACTATCGATGGCAAGGTGTTCGATAAGAACGAAAATATGCCAATGCAGATAGGACAAGCTGTTCCAGGCTTCAATGAAGCATTACTAAATATGCCTATTGGTTCTAAATGGGTGGTTTATATTCCTTACGCAGCAGGTTATGGAGCACAACAACCTAGCCCAGATATCAAACCATTCTCAACATTGATATTTACTATAGAGTTATTATCTGTTGAAAAGCCAGCAGCTGAAGCTCCAGCAGCAAAACCAGTTAAATAACCTGAAATAGTTATTTGTACAATATTATATAATAAGGTGGGTTGGGAAATGATTAGCCCAATCCACTTTTTCATTACGATATTATTTCATGGGAAACAACACAGGAGTACTCACTGTCAGTATTCCTATTTAAACGAAAAAGACAATGAAGAAAATTGCAATTATGGCATTGCTCGTTGTGGCAAGTGCAGGTTTTAGCACGGCAAACGCACAGAGCAAGAAAGAGAAGAAACAGAAAAAGCAAGAGCAAATAGAATCAATAGCAATCACAACACCTGTCAGCGATGAGTCCGTAATAGATATAACGAAGTTCGATTCGTTAAGTTACGCAGCGGGAATGAATGCAACACGCGGGTTGGAAGAGTATATTTCAAGTCAGTTAGGAGTATCAAAAGAACAGCTTCCCGACTTTATACGTGGACTGAAAGAAGGTATTTCAAAACGTAAAGACACCTCTTTCTCTGCCTATACGGCAGGTTTGCAAATCGCAGCACAGGTAGAACGGAGCATGCTTCCCAATATACAAAAGCAGTTTAAAGGTACATCTGCCGACATAGATGAAGACCTGTTCTTTAAAGGTTTTGTAGATGCGCTAAAGCAAGATACAAGATTTATGAAGCCCGAAGCTGCTCAAACATACTTTGCGAAAAAACAACAGCAGTTGGTAGAACAACGTAACGAGGCTGTGAAAGCTGCAGGCGAGAAGTTCCTTACAGAGAATAAAAAGAAGCCAGGGGTAGTTACTTTGCCAAGCGGATTGCAGTATAAGATACTCGTTAAGGGCAATGGTGCAAAGCCAGGCAAGGACGATCAGGTTAAAGTTGTATACGAAGGACGTACCATAGATGGCAAAGTGTTTGATTCGACAGTTCGTCATGGGACAGAGAGCGATACCTTTGGAGTTGGAAGACTAATAAAAGGGTGGACGGAAGCTCTTCTGTTAATGCCTGTAGGTTCTAAGTGGGAAATCTATATTCCACAAGAATTGGCATACGGTGCACGAGGTGCAGGTAACGATATCGCACCTTATTCTCCGCTCATATTCACTCTTGAATTACAAGGAATAGTACCAACTGCAGTGGGAGCTCAAAGCAAATAACTTTAGAAAAAATAACAAAGTGTGCACAGTGGCACACTTTTTTTATGCTTTTCTATTGCCTGTTTCATTTAAAATGTCTACTTTTGCTTTCAAATTGTAAACTAACTTACTTGTTGTAATAAGCAAGTCAGAAACAGTATTGATATGGATAAGATAGACAAATTAGACAGAAAAATTCTCGGTATCCTTTCGCTGAATGCTCGAATACCGTTTAAAGACGTAGCAGCAGAATGTGGAGTATCACGTGCTGCAATCCATCAAAGAGTTCAACACCTTATTGAAAATGGTGTAATTGTGGGCAGTGGCTTCCACGTAAATCCCAAAAGTCTTGGTTACACGACCTGTACTTATGTTGGTTTAAATCTTGAGCGCGGATCTATGTATCGCGAAGTAGTAGAACGTATTAGTTCTATTCCTGAAGTAATAGAGTGTCATTTTACCACAGGTTCATACACTATGCTCGTTAAACTCTTTGCAAAAGACAACGAACAACTTATGGATTTGCTTAACAATAAAATACAAGCATACCTGGAGTAGTTTCTACTGAGACGCTGATTTCGCTTGAACAGAGCATAAAACGTGAAATACCAATTAGCGAAAATCTCTAAACTGTACAACTTGTGCGTTGCTTCTATCGTCTATTAAAATAAAATTACAATGCAAAATTATGATTTAGATGCCCATTTAGCAGAACTTTATGACCATTATCCCGAAGGAACTAGCAGACCAGTCATTGGTATTGTTACCAATTTTGCAGACCAAGACGTTACCATTCGTGAAGTTTTCCATAAACAAGTGATAGACGCAGGAGGTACGCCACTACTTATTCCCCCCACAACAGATACACAAGTAATTGTTAATATACTTAATCGTATAGATGGACTTCTACTTACTGGTGGGGCAGATGTGAACCCTTTGTGGGAAGGAGAGGAACCTATTCGCAATATGGGTAGTATAAACAATAAACGTGATCTTTCCGAATTGCTCACAACACGCTTAGCTTACAATAGGCAGATACCTATTTTTGCAGTTTGTCGAGGCTTGCAAGTATTAGCTATAGCGTTGGGTGGGAAGGTACAACAGCATATTTACGACCCCTATATTGTTGAAGAGACCGAAGAAAAGAAGCTCACACGAATGAAAAGTGTTACCACTTTGCGTCCTGCAAAGCTCAAACACGACCAGAGCGCATCTTTCAACGAACCTACACATAGCATAAAGATAGCTCCCGATTCTGTGCTTTATTCCATATATAAGCAAGAGAAAATATTTGTAAATTCATTCCATCATCAAGCAGTTTCTATGCCTGGTAAACGATTTAAAGTTACAGCATACGCTCCAGATGGTGTAATAGAATGTATGGAAAGTGCAGAATTTAAACCTATAATGGGTGTCCAGTGGCACCCAGAGTGGTTAGAAGAAGATGGTCAGAAACTATTTAAATGGTTCGTAAATGAGGCTGATAGCTTCCGAACAGCTAAGCAATTGCATACAAGGATACTTACTCTTGACACTCATTGCGACACTCCAATGTTCTTTCCACAGGGCGTAGACTTTGCCAAACGTGATCCACGTATACTTTATGACCTACATAAGATGACGGAAGGACACCAAGATGCTGTTACAATGGCAGCTTATTTACCACAGCCACGTATAGGAGAAACGTTCTCATCAAAGATAGACGTAGAAGGATTAAAGCAATTTAATCCTGAATTGACTGATGTCTTGAATAACCTTACACCTACTTCCTATGCCGATTTAATCTTCAATAAAATAGAGAAAATAGTAAAAGATAACAACCGTTACCTTAGTATTGCTCGTACACCGTCCGACCTTTATGAGGACAAACGTAAAGGACGAAAGAGCATTATGTTTGCTATTGAAAATGGTCTGGCATTAGAGGGCGACCTTGCTAATGTAAAATATTTTGCACAACGAGGGGTTACATATATCACTTTGTGTCATAATGGAGATAACGATATCTGCGATTCGGCACGAGGAAGTAATCTTCATGGTGGGGTTAGTAAGTTTGGTGCTGCTGTGATACGCGAAATGAATCGCAATGGTATTATGGTCGATCTCAGTCATGGTGCAGAAAAAAGCTTTACGATGCTCTTGAGATTAGTAGCCAACCCATTGTGTGCAGCCATTCTAACAGCAAAGCTCTCTGTAATGTACCCCGAAATCTTACCGATGACCAACTACGAGCATTAGCTAAGAAGGGCGGTGTTGCACACATTACACTCTATCATGGTTTCTTACGTAAAGAGGGTACAGCCTCTGTTCTCGATGCTATTGCCCATTTAGAGCATGCTATCAGCATAATGGGTATAGACTATGTAGGCATTGGAACTGATTTTGATGGTGATGGAACTGTGTGTGGAATGGCAGATGCAAGTGAAATGATTAACTTTACTCGCCATCTGCTTGCACGTAAATATAGTGAGCGCGATATAGAAAAAATATGGGGAGGTAACTGGTTGCGAGTTATGGCACAAGTACAAGCAGCTAAACAGAAATAAAAGAAACGAAAATGAACGGGAATATAAAGTTTTTTTGTAGTGGCATAGCAGTGTTTTTATTTGCAGTTTTTACATTTAGCTGTAAGGGTAAAGCCACTAATAACAATGCAGGCGATAGCGATACGGTAGCTGTTGCAAAACCTATTGGACCTAAGTTTAATCCTGATTCAGCTTTTGCTTACACGGAAGCACAGTGCAATTTTGGTCCCCGTACTATGAATTCGTCGGCTCACGACAAGTGCGAACAGTGGATTATAGCTAAATTTAAGCAATATGGCTGTGAAGTTCAGACACAAAAAGCAGACCTGAAAGCTTATGATGGGACGATATTAAAGTCTACAAACATTATCGCTCGTACCAACCCAAAGGCACAACAACGTGTTTTAGTGTGTGCACATTGGGATAGTAGACCATGGGCAGATAACGATCCAGACTCAACAAATCATAAGAAACCTGTTATGGCAGCTAATGATGGAGCCTCTGGTGTTGCCGTTATGATAGAGCTGGCACGCCAGATACAAGCAGATAGTGTGCCTAATGTGGGAATCGATTTTATTTGTTTCGATGCCGAAGATTGGGGAGTACCACAGTGGGAGACTCGATATCAAGATCAGTCTGGAGACAGTTGGGCTTTAGGCTCTAATTATTTTGCAAAGAACTTACCCCTTGCTGTCCGTCCTAAGTTTGGTATTTTGCTTGATATGGTTGGAGGCGAAGGTGCTCAGTTCTATAAGGAAGGAATGTCTCTACAATATGCTCCTGATGTGGTAGACCGTGTATGGAGAGCTGCAAAAAATGCTGGCTTTGAGTCGTATTTTCCAGAAACAACAGGTGGAATGGTTACTGATGACCACGAACCTCTCAATAAAATAGCTGGCATTCCTACCATTGATGTTATTCCATATTATCCTGATTGTACCCAAAGTTCGTTCGGACCAACATGGCATACTGTAAGCGATACAATGGAACACATAGACCGTACAACATTGCAGGCAGTAGGACAAACGCTCATTCAGCTAATTTATAGTATATAAAAAAGGTATTCAATAAGAGTATTATCTTATTGAATATAAACAAAAATGAAGAGAATAGTTCCTATAATAGGTGTTTTGCTACTTTTCGTAGGGTGCGCAAAACAGTCAGAACAACAGATTTCTACTCACCATTTTACCAATGAGGTGAGGCTACAAACTACCCCTGTAAAGAATCAGGGACAGAGCTCGTTGTGCTGGGTATATGCTATGCTAGCAACAATAGAAACTGAACACTTAATGCAAGGAGACTCTGTAAATCTTAGTCCCGACTATGTTGCACGTATGTATCTTGCAGAACAAGCTCGAAGGCTACTGCTAACACGTACCAGAAATGCTTGTTTACCCAATCAAAGCACCACTATTACTACTCGTGGAATGAGTAGTATGTTGATAGACCTTATTGCAACATACGGTTTATACCATTTTGATGCTTATCATAAGCACGAAGGCGCACCTTATAAAGTACTAGAACGTAAACTTAGTCAAGCAGTTTTAGCACCTAAAACAGGAGATATTACCGAACAGATGAACTATATTAATGGAATTTTAGACGATGAGATAGGTGCTATTCCCCGACAAGTATTTCTTTACCGTGCCTCTTACACCCCACAAGAGTTCGCCCATAGTGTATGTAGAAACAACGAATATCTAGCATTAACAAGTTTTACACATCACCCCTTTGGTACTTACTTTCCTTTGGAAGTGCCCGATAACTATTTTCACGATACTTTTTTTAATGTGCCTATCGATACTTTGATGTATCGTATAGAACAGTCTGTGCGTGCAGGACACCCTGTTTGTTGGGAAGGTGATATTTCGGAAGATGGTTTTTCGTTTGCTAACGGTGTTGCAGAATTAGACAATGACGCCCAGCAACCTACACAGGCACAACGTCAGGAAGCTTTTGAGACCTATCAAACTACCGACGACCATTGTATGGAAATTATAGGGATTGCTCACAATGAGAAGGGTTACAAATACTTTATTTGTAAGAATAGTTGGGGCAAAAACAATCCATTTGGTGGCTTATGTATCTAAGCTATAATTATGTTCGACTGAAAACCATTGCTGCTTATATGGTGAGAGTTTGAAAAACTATGGTTTTCGTTCTTCCAAATATTGCTTGAAAGTTACAAGAAATGCATCGGTTACATGTATAATCTCGTTACCTATGTAAATACAATCATTTCTATCAACTTTTCTTATTTTATCTAATGCAACGATGTACGAACGGTTTACACGCATAAAATTGTTGGTTGGCAACAACTCTTCTGCCGTTTTCATAGTCATGTGTGTAACCAATCGGCGATTGGAAAGGTGGAAAATAACGTAATCCTTCATTCCTTCCACATACACAACATCGTCCAACTGCACTTGCTGTAGTTCTCCGTCTACCTTCAGAAATACCGTTGTGTGCTGGTTGTTTTGCGGTTGCAATGCCATCTCAAACCATTTTTTAGCCTTTTCGGCTGCTGCAAGAAACTTGTTATAGCGTATTGGCTTCAGCAGAAAGTCGAGCGCATTCACTTCGTAACTGTCGAAAGCATATTCCTTAAAGGCGGTTGTAAATATAATGCGGGTATGCGATGGTACCATGTGCGAAAGCTCCATACCATTCATGTCAGGCATTTGAATATCGAGAAACAGCACATCTGCACTATCGTTTGTTATGGATTGCATAGCAGCAACCGAGTCGGTAAACGAAGCTTTGAGTGTCAGAAATGGTGTGCGTTCTATGAAATTCTCCAATAAGCGGATAGCCAGCGGCTCGTCATCGACGATGATACACGATAAATTCATAGGCAGGTATTAACTCTTTACATTTATTTTTATACTCAACTTGTAAACTCCTTGTTCCACCGTTTGGTGCATTTCGTAGCGTTTAGCATACATCAGTTCCAAACGTTTACGCATATTTTCTGTACCGATGCCGCTACCGCTACGGTTGCAATTGCCTTTTGGGTGGTTACTGTTCTGGCACGAAAACAACAGAAAACCATTATCTTTGGTTAGCGAAATATCTATAAACGATGGTATTCCGCTACTTACACCGTGCTTAAAAGCGTTCTCAATAGGCGATAAGAATAACAGGGGAGCAATGGTTTGTGTCGTATCGGGAACATCAAAATGCGTTGTTATCTTCACGTTTTTGTCGCAGCGCAGTGCCATAAGAGAGATGTAGTTCTTCATAAAATCAATTTCTCCACTCAATGGAACCTCTTTTTGTTGCGTTTCGTAGAGTGCATAACGCAGCAAATCGGATAGTTCGCCAATGGAGTTTTGCGCCTCATCGGCATCAATCTGTGTTAAAGAAGAGATGTTATTTAGTGTGTTAAACAGGAAGTGCGGGTTCAGTTGATTCTTTAGCCAAGCCAATTCGGCTTCTGTATTGCGCTGTTTTTCTTCTAAAAGTTGTTTCTGAAGATTGTTCTGTCGTATGAAGTAGCGTACAGATATAGCGGCAATCGCCACGACATAGTTAAGAACCAGCCAGATGATAGCGAACTGATAGTGGTACAAATGTACCACCACACCATGGTCTGTATTGCTGCGTGGGAAGAACAAGTCGTAGTTCAGTAAAAATACCAAGGCAAATTCTACCAACCAAAACAACCATCGGCGCAGCTTACTTTTATCTTCGTAGAGATACGGAACAAGCACATAGAAGTTTGCCATGAAGACCACGAGGAGCAAAAAGAACATAACAGCGTTGGTGCGCACCGAAGCCGTTGCCACCCATGGGTCGCGTTCGGTGATATATACCACCACGCACCACGTTGCAGTAAGCATAAAGTAAATGCCTATCTGTGCAAGAAATATAAGTACATTGCGCTTCTTTAACCACGCTTTTATTGTCTGCATAATATTTTTATTGTTGCAAATGTTGTTTCAAACCACTACAAAGGTAACCTTATTATGCTGTATCTACAAATTAATTTCGACGAACTACCACAGTTCTTCGACGATTTTGCATCTCTAATTTCCTTGAATACGCACACTATGGAAGTGTAAACACTTTTACAAACTTAAAAGCTCGTATAATAGAATTACAATCAACACTGCATAAAAGCATTTGTTTTGCCCTATAAAACAAATGCTTTTGGAACTTTAAGTTGTATAATTGACAATATAAAACTAAAACTATTGCTCCCAACTAAAATAATATTCATAAAATAAGTATCTGAGAATTGCAGTATCTCTATATTCTTAGTGTTCTTATAAATATAAGAAATAATGATAGTTTAGAGCAATATTGCTGGTTGATAGATTTGCATTTTTATTGTGTTACAACTAAAATACATTACTGTTAGTTTTGCACATCATTGTTAAATAGTTATCTTTGCAGCATAAACAGAAGCATATTACACAATTTATGGAAGATTTAAAGAAAACATTTGCAGGCAAACTGCTCAACATTAAAGCAATTAAGCTCCAACCCAACGATCCATTTACATGGGCAAGTGGGTGGAAATCTCCTTTTTATTGCGACAATCGTAAAACTCTATCTTACCACGATGTGCGCTCGTTTGTAAAGTTAGAGCTGGTGCACGCTATACTGTCGCACTTTCCCACTGCTACTGCTGTTGCTGGAGTTGCCACTGGTGCCATTGCACAAGGTGCATTAGTAGCCGAGGAACTAGCCCTACCGTATGCATACGTGCGTCCGAAGCCAAAAGATCATGGTATGAAGAACCAGATAGAAGGACAATTGCCAGAAGGTGCAAAGGTTGTTGTGGTAGAAGATTTGATATCTACTGGTGGCTCCTCTCTTAAGGCAGTGGCTGCATTGCGCGAAGCGGGCTTTGAGGTTGTAGGTATGGTGGCTTCTTACACCTATGGATTTCCAGTAGCCGAAGCGGCTTTTAAGGAAGCAAATGTGCAGTTGGTAACACTCACCAACTATCAAAGCGTAGTGGAAAAGGCTTTGGAAACGGGATATATTAAGAAAGAAGACGTACCAATGTTAGACGAATGGCGTCGCGACCCAGCTAATTGGAGGAAGTAAGTATGAGCAAATTTGAAAGTAGTATAAAGCAAATTGCCTATCCTCAGCAAAGTGTTTACAATATGCTGAGCGACCTCACGAACATTGAACGTGTGAAAGATAAAGTGCCCGAAGATAAGTTAAAGGACCTAACCTTCGATAAAGACACCATCTCTATTAGTGTTTCTCCAGTGGGACAAATTTCTATGCGCATAGTAGAACGCGACGAGCCAAAGACCATTAAGTTTGCAAGCGAAAACTCGCCTATGTCATTCAACTTCTGGATTCAAATACTTCCAGTAAGCGATACTGCATCTAAAATGAAACTCACTATAGATGCTGATATCCCATTTTTTGCAAAAGGAATGGTATCTGGTCCGCTGAAAGAGGGCATAGAGAAGATTGCCGAGGCATTGGCTACGATTCCTTACGAATAGGAGAAAGGCTTAATGGAAAAGCGGTAGAGGATATTTAAGGAAAACGGTTGATAGTAGCGAACTCTACTCTAATATATTTAAAGCTATAACAACATATTGTTGAGCAGGCGTATATACTGAAGTTTAAATTGAAATATTGCAGAATAGAACGGTGCATATTCCTCATAGGAATAAATATCTTTCGGCTATTATAACATAGCATTACAAAGGGGGCTAATTTGCATGACATCTAAAACGCAATCGACAGATATCTAAAACGAACGTGACAGATATCTGAGACGAACGTGACAGATATCTGCGATAAAAGTAGCCAACAGCAGGCAGAATTGTCTAAGCATTTACGATATTCTGTTTTACAGTCGAAAGCCAGTAGATACGGCTAATAATAGCCCTATTTATTTTCTACCGGATATAAAAAGACACAAAACTATAGTTAAGCTCAAATAGGTCATTAGACCACAATATGTATAGTGCTTATTACTATGGTATTGTTTTCTAACATCTTTTATATTCTTATCGGCATCTTGTCTGTCTTTGTAATCTGACGTAGCTCGCTACGCCTACGTTGCAACGACAGACAATTTGCTTGATAATAAAACAAAATATATTTAAGCTCTAACTACCAATTAGGCTTAAAAGGGTGTGATAAATTGCGCATCTTTTATAAAGAATCGTGTTTAAAATGAGTATTATTCGCCTTATAAGAAATTAAAAATATGTTGGGGAATGCAGTATAAAAGTATGTAGAAACATACCTTTACAACTGTCCAGCCTCTATTTGCAATACAATTCGTTCTGTAAGTCGGTCAACACCTTTAGGGTCGTATCGCTTCTTAAGGCTAGCACCAAACATCCAGGCAAAGGCCTGATAGAATCCAGCACGTATTGGACCGAGAAAGGCTTGTATGAGTTCATAGCCCGTAGAGTGAGTTTCGCGATCAATAAGTTTTATAAGAAGCTTGCCTTGCGAGTAGGTTAGTTTCTTAATGCGTGGTGTATATACTTGTTTCAGTTCCTTTTCTACAGCTTTTGTATGTGCATCGCGTTCTTTCTTTGTAGGAATAGTTTGCAAATACGCTCCTGTTTCTAATATAATTTGGTTACATTCTTTAGCCAATGGCAATACCTTCTTTATATTATACACCAACCGATTGTACGCCTGACGCTGTTTATCGTTTTTAAACTCCATAGGAGGGTAAATATAAATAGTGTTGGTACGAACATATTGAACACTATCTTGTCCTACCTTTGCCTTTCCAATGTGCACCATAGGAACGAAAGTAGGCGAATTTAAATCAACCACACGATCTTCAGGATTGATATGCTCTTGAGCAGAAACACCCAGAACTACAAACAAGAGCACAAGTGTAAGTATAATATGATAACCTTTCATAACAGAGGCAAAAGTAACTATAATTTTGTAATTGAGTGCTCTTTTATACTATTTTATGGTATTGACATCTAATAAATACAACTTTTCAACGTTATAGTAAGCAAAATAAAATAAAAGAGATAAATGAATTTAAAGAAGAAAATAGGTGAGCGGATAATAATACTTTCGGCATTGTTTATGCTAATAGCTTGTAAAGACGTAATAGATTACGAGTATAGTAACTATCATTGCAACCTTACCATAGATAACAGTGTGCACCTCGATGCAACGCTTGCTAGCTCGATGAATACTCTCTCTCCAGGTGTTTTTACCACCATAAAGCCACTTTACAGAGACGGTGTGTATTATTTTCACTTTAGAAACAATCAAGGATTAGAGTCGAAAAAACAATTTAATGCTATTGACGAACGTCTACAAAGCAATTTGCGAGTGGGTATGAGCAATGGATTAATTGTAGGCTTTGGTAACCTCGATACACCAGCACACTTCTATGCCTACGACCTACAATGCCCTAATTGTTTTGATATAGATGCTCTGCCACAACGTAACTACGAACTTACGGTTACAGGAACAGGCATAGCTACTTGTAAAACATGTCATAGAAGCTACAATCTTAATACAGGAGGAAATATTGTAAGTGGAGAGAGAGGTAAAACAATGACACGCTACAGAGCAAGTACAACAGGTCCCAACGGGGTGTTACACGTATATTAATATGGTGTGTTAGTATATGAAATAGCAAAGAATAAAACTAAATGAATAAAAAAACAACAATTATCTTGTGAGTTCCAATAATTAGTATTATCTTTGCACTCGGTTTGCCGCAATGGTGGAATTGGTAGACACGAGGGACTTAAAATCCCTTGGCCAGTAATGGCTGTGCGGGTTCAAGTCCCGCTCGCGGCACTTTTAAAATACAATTCCGTATATCTTAAGATAAAAAGCATAATGAGAGTTTACTCTATTTAGCTTTTTATTTTTATTAAACCTATAAAAACATCATCTTACATGAAGCGAATAGTTTATTTTTTGTTATTATCTTTACTATTGGTTTCTTGTGGAAAACATAGCGGATACTTTAAAATAGATGGTAGATTGCTGCATATCAATCAGGGAGAGCTATTTGTTTATAGCCCAGAAGGTGTTATTGCAGGACTTGATACAATACAAATAAAAGGTGGAAGATTTACTTACGAAATACCATGTGAATTTAATGGTACACTTATTTTAGTATTCCCGAACTACTCTACGCACGCAATATTTGCCGAGCCAGGCGAAGCTGTGGAAATAAAAGCAGATGCCTCGCATTTAAAGAAATGGAAGTAAAGGGTACTGACGATAATGAACTGATGGGAAAGTTTAGAAAGGAAACAGCCGTAGCCTCTCCACCAGAAATAGTGAAAGATGCTATTAAGTTTGTAAAGGAACATCTTGACTCCCCAGTTAGTGTTTATCTGACAGAACGTTATCTTATTAATGATAAGAAGGCAAACTATAAACAGATAGCCGAACTTATAGAGGAAATGGAAAACGAACAGCCAAAGAATGGAGCTTTGGCGCGTCTAAAACAATATCTACAAAGTTTGCAGAAAGGAAGTATAGGGCAGTCGTTACCTAAATTCACTGCAAAAGACCTTAATGGAAATATTATTACCAATTCTACTTTAATAAGTAAGAACACTATTATATGCACATGGGCTTCATGGAATGATGAAAGCAAAGAAGTTTTACTAACACTTAACGATGCTGCTAAAAGAAATGAAGCCAAAGTAATAGGTATTTGTTTAGACCCATCACCTAAAAGTGTACGACAATATATTAAGGAGAATGATATAGTATTCCCCAATATCTGCGATGGAGAGATGATGGAGAGTAAACTAATAAAGACACTTGGGCTGACATATATTCCCGACAATATCATCTTAAACAATGGGAAGATAACAGAACGTAGGGTAGATGTGAATACGCTCAGAAATAGAATGATAAAGTTATAGACCTTAAATGCTTGTAAAAACTTATTGTGCTGCTGTAAACGGAATGGAGGTTACGACGGTTACAGTGGAGGTTAGCATAACAAGGGGGGTGATGTATCATCTCACTGGATTGGCTGACGTTGCTGTAAAAGAGAGTCACGACCGTATTGCAGCGGCATTATTGAATAATGGCTATCAATTTCCTGTTGCCGATATTACAGCTAATCTTGCTCCTGCTGACTTGCGTAAAGAAGGCTCAAGTTTCGATTTACCACTTGCTATTGCTATTCTTGGTGCAACCGAAAAAATTAGTTCTAACCATCTTAAAGAATATATGCTGGTAGGGGAATTAAGTCTTGATGGTACATTACAACCTATTAAAGGAGCTTTGCCGATAGCTATTAAGGCGCGAGCTGAAAAGTTTAAAGGACTAATTGTGCCGAAAGCAAATGAGTATGAAGCAGCTGTAGTAGATACGCTCGAAGTATATGGAATGGAAAATATAGGCGAAGTAATTAGCTTTCTAAACGATGCTTGTACAAAAACACCATATAAAGTAGATACTCGCAAAGAATTTTATGAAAATCAGTATACAAGTGATTTGGATTTTGCCGATGTTCGTGGACAAGAAAACGTAAAACGAGCATTAGAAGTGGCTGCTGCAGGCTCACATAATGTAATAATGATAGGTCCACCAGGTAGCGGAAAGAGTATGATGGCGAAACGATTACCTTCTATACTGCCACCATTGGCACTTACAGAAAGCTTAGAAACAACACAAATCCACTCTATTGCTGGTAAATTAAAAAAGAATACAGGGCTTATAACGCAACGACCATTTCGTAGCCCGCACCATACTATTTCTGAAATAGCTTTAGTTGGTGGCGGAACAAATCCAATGCCAGGAGAGATAACCTTAGCACATAATGGTGTTCTGTTTTGCGATGAATTACCTGAATTTAGTAAACATACACTCGAAGTATTGCGACAACCCTTAGAAGACCGCTCTATTACAATATCAAGAGCTAAATATACTGTTACTTATCCTTGTAGTTTTATGTTTGTAGCTAGTATGAATCCTTGCCCTTGTGGCTATTATGGCGATGTTACACATCATTGTGTGTGTACACCAGGACAAATACAACGATACCTTTCGAAGATATCTGGTCCGCTACTCGACCGTATTGATATACAATGTGAAATATCTCCACTCCCTTTCAGAGACCTATCAAAAGCAGAACAGGGTGAATCAAGCACTGATATACGAGAACGAGTTTTGAGAGCTCGACGTATTCAGACAGAAAGGTTTAAGAACTATCCAAATATTCACTGTAATGCGCAAATGTCTGAACGCATGATCCATGAATTTATTGAACCCGATGATCAGTCGCTCGAAATACTTCGTAAAGCAATGGAAAATCTTAAACTGTCGGCACGCGCTTATAATCGTATTCTAAAAGTAGCACGAACAATTGCCGATCTCGAAGCTTCACCAAAGGTACAGGTGCATCATATAGCAGAGGCAATTGGCTATAGAAGTCTAGATCGAGGAGATTGGGGTGAAAGATAATGTTTATTTTATTTTGCTATTCTTATAGTTTGCCGTACCTTTGCATTCTAAAGAATAACATAGAATGCGTAAGAAACAAATTCTTCTCATTAACGATATTGCTGGATATGGAAAGGTTGCTACAGCTGCAATGCTCCCTATTCTGTCTTATTTTGGGTACCCAGTGTATAACTTACCGACAGCATTGGTGTCTAATACTTTAGATTATGGTAAATTTCGTATTCTCGAAACTACCGACTATATAAAAGATGTATTTCCTATTTGGAAGGAATTAGGCTTTCATTACGATTCAATCGCTACAGGATTCATTGCTTCAGAGCGTCAAGCAAAGCTTATTTCTGCTTATTGTCGCGAACAAGCAGCTAATGGAACAATGATTTTTGTAGACCCTATCATGGGCGATGAAGGTAAATTATATAATGGTGTTACGCCAGCAACCATCAATTCGATGCGTGAAATGCTTAGTGTTGCAGACCTTTGTTTCCCTAATTATACAGAAGCTTGTTATCTTACAGATTCTGAATATAAAGTAGACGGGGTTACAAAGGAAGAAGGTATAGAACTTCTTAAAAAGTTAAGAACTATTGGAACGAAGTCTGCGCTTATTACATCAATATCTATTGATGGACAATCATCGGTAATTGGATACAGTAATAGTAGTGGAGACTATTTTTGTTTACCATACAACGAAATACCAATACATTTCCCAGGTACTGGTGATATTTTCTCAGCAATACTTATTGGACACCTACTTGATAATGAATCGCTAACAAATAGCACTCAGAAAGCTATAGATGGGGTTTATAGACTCATAGATTTAAATAAGGAGAATGAGGATAAAAATAGAGGAATACCACTCGAACAATACTTAGACATACTATAATGGTAATGTATTAACCGCTAAAGATAACTTAAAAACGTATTAAGATGGATTGGATAAACGGACTTATTAATATTCATTCAGCATTACAAGGGGTTATTATAGTTTCGCTTGTGTGTGCTGCTGGACTCGCTTAGGTAAGATAAGGTTTGCTGGAGTTTCTTTAGGTGTAGCATTTGTGTTCTTCGTTGGTATTGCCGTGGGTAACTTTGGTCTCAATATAGATGCTCAAATGCTAAACTATTGTGAGACATTTGGTCTAGTATTGTTTGTTTATACATTGGGCCTACATGTTGGTCCTAACTTCTTTAGCTCTTTGTTACACGAAGGTAAAGCACAGAATATGTGGTCCTTAGCAATAATTTTACTTGGAACGGTTATGGCTGTGGCTCTGACGTACACACTAAATATACCAATGAGCGATATGGTAGGTATTCTTAGTGGTGCAACAACAAACACACCTGCTCTTGGTGCAGCGCAACAAGCATTAGAACACATAGGAGTAAACAGTGGTAGGGCAGCCCTCGCAACAGCCGTAACTTATCCACTTGGTGTTGTTGGTGTCATTTTCGCTATGATTTTGTTGCGAAAATTCTTTGTGAAGTCTAGCGATTTAGAACTCAAAGGTACCGAAGAGGAAGACCATACCTACGTTGGACAATACGTGGTAGTCAATCCTGCAATCATAGGCAAAACTATTGCAGAAGTTTCGCAAGGTTCTCATATCAAATTTATTATCTCGCGAATTTGGCGCGACGAAGAAGTAATACTTCCACAGGGGGCTACAGTGTTAGAAAATCACGATAATCTACTTGTTATAGCCAATAAAGACGACGTTACGAGTATAGAAATACTATTTGGACAAACAGTTCGCCGCGATTGGAATAAAGAACAAATTGATTGGAATAAGATAGATTCGAATGTCGAAAGTCGTACCATAGTCCTAACAAAAAATAATCTTAACGGTAAACTACTTGGACAATTGCGTTTGCGAGATATGTATAATGTAAACGTTAGTAGGGTTGTGCGTGGCGACATTAAATTGCTTGCCACAGAAGATTTGCGCTTACGCTATGGAGACCATCTTACACTGGTAGGTACCCCACAAGATATTGACCACGCTGAATACTTCCTTGGCAATTCAGTAAAGACACTTAACGAACCTAACTTAGGTAATATTTTTCTTGGTATGATACTTGGCTTAGCTATTGGAACCATTCCTATCAACCTTCCAGGTATGGAATCTCCTATTCGGTTGGGTATTGCTGGAGGACCAATTATTATGGGAATATTGGTCGGAACATTTGCTCCGCGTTTTCACATGGTGTCCTATACCACTCGTAGCGCATCGCTTATGTTACGCAAATTAGGACTATCACTCTATCTAGCTTGTATCGGTTTAGATGCAGGTAAAGGCTTTTTAGACACCGTTTTTCGTCCCGAAGGTTTACTGTGGGTAGGTTTAGGTTTTCTGCTTACAGTGTTACCCGTATTTATAGTAGCTCTTATAGCGTTACGTACAAAGAGATACGATTATGGAACCATTTGTGGCATACTTTGTGGTGCTATGGCAAATCCGATGGCATTGGTTTATGCAAACGATACGACTAAAGGCGAGACCTCTAATATAAGTTATGCCACCGTTTATCCTTTAGGAATGTTTATTCGTGTTATCATCGCTCAAGTGCTTGTAATGTTCTTTGTTTAGGTGATGATGTGGTAGATTATAATCAACTATTTTCAATGTTTACAGGAGTTGTGAAATCAGATATGCGGCACTTAGTTTTAGATATCTCTCACGTTCGTCTTAGATATCTCTCAGTTTCGTTTCAGATATCTCTCAGTTTTTGTTCCAGATATATAGAAAAACAGTTCTTCTGTATATTATATAAATAAGGTGTATTCAATCATTCCGGCATTGCTTTACCCTTTTGGAGAGGCTATTTTACAAAAAAATCATTTTTTTCTTATAAAAGTTTGGTGGTTATTATTTTTTGTTATACCTTTGCACTCGCTTTTACGGCAAGCAGTTTATCTGTTAGTTGTTAATAAGGCATCGTTCTTTGAAAAGATTTACATAGACAGAGAAGTAGTACAAGAAGCGTCTGTTGCTATTCGATATAGTATCAGATGGGTAAAAGAAACGTCCTAGTTAATTTATTATAGGTGTATAGACTTGATATTACTGGATAATTAGTTCTGAGCAGATATTGAATTTAGATATATATATCACTATTTTATAGTGGTGTTTATATATTCTTATAAAAGACATTTTACAATGGAGAGTTTGATCCTGGCTCAGGATGAACGCTAGCTATAGGCTTAACACATGCAAGTCGAGGGGAAACGGCATTATGTGCTTGCACATTTTGGACGTCGACCGGCGCACGGGTGAGTATCGCGTATCCAACCTGCCCTTTACTTGGGGATACCCCGTTGAAAGACGGCCTAATACCCGATGTAATTCATTGATGGCATCAGATATGAATAAAAGATTTATCGGTAAAGGATGGGGATGCGTCTGATTAGCTTGTTGGTGAGGTAAAGGCTCACCAAGGCGACGATCAGTAGGGGTTCTGAGAGGAAGGTCCCCCACATTGGAACTGAGACACGGTCCAAACTCCTACGGGAGGCAGCAGTGAGGAATATTGGTCAATGGACGGAAGTCTGAACCAGCCAAGTAGCGTGCAGGAAGACGGCCCTATGGGTTGTAAACTGCTTTTTATACGAGAATAATTTGATGCACGTGCGTTATTGCATGTATCGTATGAATAAGGACCGGCTAATTCCGTGCCAGCAGCCGCGGTAATACGGAAGGTCCAGGCGTTATCCGGATTTATTGGGTTTAAAGGGAGTGTAGGCGGTTTGTTAAGCGTGTTGTGAAATTTAGGTGCTCAACATTTAACTTGCAGCGCGAACTGTCAGACTTGAGTACACGCAACGTATGCGGAATTCATGGTGTAGCGGTGAAATGCTTAGATATCATGAAGAACCCGATTGCGAAGGCAGCATACGGGAGTGTAACTGACGCTTAAGCTCGAAGGTGCGGGTATCGAACAGGATTAGATACCCCGGTAGTCCGCACAGTAAACGATGGATGCCCGCTGTTAGCGCCCGGCGTTAGCGGCTAAGCGAAAGCATTAAGCATCCCACCCGGGGAGTACGCCGGCAACGGTGAAACTCAAAGGAATTGACGGGGGCCCGCACAAGCGGAGGAACATGTGGTTTAATTCGATGATACGCGAGGAACCTTACCCGGGCTTGAATTGCAGAGGAATTATTTAGAGATAAATATGCCCTTCGGGGTCTCTGTGAAGGTGCTGCATGGTTGTCGTCAGCTCGTGCCGTGAGGTGTCGGCTTAAGTGCCATAACGAGCGCAACCCCTTTTCTTAGTTGCCATCAGGTAATGCTGGGCACTCTGGGAACACTGCCACCGCAAGGTGTGAGGAAGGTGGGGATGACGTCAAATCAGCACGGCCCTTACGTCCGGGGCTACACACGTGTTACAATGGCCGGTACAGAGGGATGGTGTAATGTAAATTGCATCAAATCTTAAAAGCCGGTCCCAGTTCGGACTGAGGTCTGCAACCCGACCTCACGAAGCTGGATTCGCTAGTAATCGCGCATCAGCCATGGCGCGGTGAATACGTTCCCGGGCCTTGTACACACCGCCCGTCAAGCCATGAAAGCCGGGGGTGCCTGAAGTTCGTAACCGTAAGGAGCGACCTAGGGCAAAACTGGTAATTGGGGCTAAGTCGTAACAAGGTAGCCGTACCGGAAGGTGCGGCTGGAACACCTCCTTTCTGGATAGGACTTTTATTTTTGTATTATCTAAATGTTTTATCACCATATAGATAATAGATATTAGGAAGTTTTCTCTTCTTGTACTCGCATCTTTGTTCTACAATATAGAAATGAAGGAAGCCAGGTAGAAGCCACTCGGCTCTTACTCAACTCAGTCCTATAGCTCAGTTGGTTAGAGCGCCACACTGATAATGTGGAGGTCGGCAGTTCAAGTCTGCCTGGGACTACACATCGACGTTAGTCAATGTTGTTAGGCATCAAGTCAGATGACTACACATCGACGTTAGTCAATGTTGATAGGCATCAAGTCAGATGACTACACATTGACGTTAGTCAATGTTGATAGATGACTATACTTCTTAAAATTTCTTTTCGGGGGATTAGCTCAGTTGGCTAGAGCACCTGCTTTGCAAGCAGGGGGTCAACGGTTCGAATCCGTTATTCTCCACTCATCATTTTTGCATCGTTTATCGTTGCATCATTGATATCGTTCTTTGACATATTGACACAAGCAAGACTGTAAAGTAAAGTAATTCTTTTTGTTTATACAAGAAGGATTAGAATTAGATTTCAAAATACAGCTGAAAGTATGAGCATGAATATGCTACCACTATTATTATTAGTTTGGTAGTATATAAAATGAATAGAAAGTAATTAAGGGCGTATGGCGGATGCCTAGGCTCACGGAGGCGATGAAGGACGTGATAAGCTGCGATAAGCCTCGGGTAGATGCAAATAATCTTTGATCCGAGGATTTCCGAATGGGACAACCTGACTGTCTGAAGGATAGTCACCCATATATTTTTTATGGGAGCAAACGCAGGGAACTGAAACATCTTAGTACCTGTAGGAAAAGAAAATAATTTAATGATTCCCCTAGTAGTGGCGAGCGAACGGGGAAAAGCCCAAACCTATGACGTAGTAATGCGTAATAGGGGTAGTAGGGTCACGATATCGTACTTTGAAAGTGAGGAGAATGTTCTGGAAAGTTCAATAATATAAGGTGATAATCCTGTATCCGAAGCTTGATGAGACGTAGTGAATCCCTGAGTAGTGCGGAGCACGAGTAATTCTGCATGAATCTGCCGGGACCATCCGGTAAGGCTAAATACTCCCGTGAGACCGATAGTGAATTAGTACCGTGAGGGAAAGGTGAAAAGCACTCCAA